>Ga0302326_10000012_pt1 | contig 472258 bp, 422 predicted proteins | sample Palsa_T0_3_FD_202264 | JGI IMG/M metagenome (GOLD analysis project Ga0302326, IMG submission 202264) | Peat permafrost microbial communities from Stordalen Mire near Abisko, Sweden - Palsa_T0_3 | ecosystem: Environmental > Terrestrial > Soil > Palsa > Peat permafrost | place: Sweden: Abisko... | reverse complement strand
CGCCTCGCGCGTTGCGGGGCTTGACCCCGCCCCTACGCGCGTGCGCGCCTTCGGCGGCGCGGTCACGTCGTTAAGTGCGAGGTGGACCCCGGGGCCGCGGCGCGGAATCCCGCGCCTGTCCATGTTTCAGCCGCCTCGCGCGTTGCGGGGCTTGACCCCGCCCCTACGCGCGTGCGCGCCTTCGGCGGCGCGGTCACGTCGTTAAGTGCGAGGTAGACCCCGGGGCCGCGGCGCGGACTCCCGCGCCTGTTTGCGTGGGGGCGGGCTTTGGCGGCGCGGGCGAGTCGGGGCCTCTGCTCTATCAGGTTAGGCGGGCGAAGGGTTCGCCGGGGGCGAGGGTTTTGCGGGCGAGGAAGCTGCCGACGGCTGAGGCTAGGAGGGTTCCGTGCGCGTCGCTGACGCTGGCTTCGATGCTCAGGACGTTGCGGCGGCGCCATGCGACCTTGCCGCGGACGGTGAGTTCTAAACCGGTGGGTACGGCTTTGCGAAAACGCATCTTCATGTCGCCCGTCACGCCGAGGACGCCCGCGGCCCCGGCGGCGTACGCCATCGCTTCGTCGAGCAGGAGCGCGACGACGCCTCCGTGCGTGATGCCGCGCCAGCCTTGAAACGTTGCAGGCACGATGGTCCGGCACGTGACCGTTCCATCTTCTGCGGCTTCGAACGTCATCTTCAATCCGATATCGGAGAGGGGTCCGCAGCCGATGCAATGTCCGTCGTCGACCGGATCCGCCAGTTCCACTACGTACCCGTCGGATATGGCGCCGGCGTATCGTCCGAGGCCGTCTTGTCGTAATCGCCGTGCTCGATCTTTTCGAGCAGCGTCTTGGCGTAAATCGTATCGACGTCGGCGTCGAGCGCGGTTTGCAAAATGGCGGTGGCCTCTTTCATGCGGTGCTGCTGCAAGTAGATGCGGGCGATCAGCGTGTAACCGTGTTGGCCCGCTTCGCCCACGTGACCCGTGTCGAGTTCGATGCCGCGGCGCAGATAAGCAAGCGCGGCATCCGGCTGCCCGAGATCGCTCAAGAGCGAACCGATATGAAATTGAATGTCCGCATATGCAGGCACGAGATTCGGTACGTCGATAACGTATTGCAAGCCGCGCTGCGGATCGCGCAAATCCGTTTGATAGAGCTGGCCCAAGTATTCGCGCGCCAACACGTTCGAAGGATCGGCCCGCAGCGCCGCGAGCAATTCCACCTTGGAACGGTTGGCGGAACGTTCCTCGAAACGCATGATACCGAGCCCCACATGAGCCGCGGCAGCTCCGGGCTCGAGGTTCACCGCCGTAGTAAGCTCTTCGCGCGCATCCTGCGTACGATCGCGGCCGACGGTCGATTCGAAGAGATACGAAAATCCGAGGCGGACGTGGTTGAGGTAGTTTTTTGGCGCACCGCTCGCGGCATCTTCCTCGACGTTGGTAACGACGTCGAGTTCGCCTTGCTGCTGCGCGGCGGCCGCATTGTAAAACGAGATCGCAAACGTGTTGTCGGGAACGACCAGGAGCGCTTTAGCGAAATCCGCTTCCGCGGCTTTGAAATCGCGCGCATAGAAATGCCGCAACCCGCCCGTGAGCGGCGCGTTGAACGCCGGTCTCGCATAGTCGTTGCGATCGCGCGTGGTGAGGGGCTGCGGCGATGCTGCCAGCAGGCCCGCGCACGCCGAGAGCGTTGCGAACGCGGCCGTCCGTCTCGGGTTCACGTGCGTCCTAACGCCCGACGCTCAAACGCCTGGCCAGCGTTTCCGGAAGGTGCGCCGCTTCGATTTTCGCCTGCGTCAGGGCGATCTCGTACGAAACGCGCTCCCACGTGACGCGCCGCGCTTGCGGTTCGTACACGACGAACGACGCGTCGGGGTTGAGATCGCGCGGCTGGCCGACGCTGCCGACGTTCACGAGATAGCGCGTGCCGGGTTCGAGCGACAAGCTCCCGCCGTGCTGGCAATGCGCGTGCTCCATCGTGCCGTCGGAACCGAGCGCATAGAATTCCGCCACGTGAGTGTGGCCCACGAAAATGAGCGGTGCGTCGGTCGCCGCAAAAGCTTTGGCGGCGGTCGTCTTATCGAGGATGTACGTGAAATACTCAACGGGAGCGCCGTGGACGAGCAAATATTCCGGCGTGCGCACTTCATAGGATTGCGCGTCGAGCCAAGCCACGTTCTCGGGCGCCAGAACCCGCTGCGTCCAATCGATCGCGGCCCGTGCCGCGGGGTTGAAGTACGCGAGCCCGTGACTATCGATCGCGCCGACATCGTGATTGCCGAGCACGACCTGCTGCGCGCGGCCTCGGATCAGGGCTAGGCACTCGTTGGGATTAGGCCCGTAGCCGACGGTATCGCCGAGACACAACAGGGCGTCCTCCGGACGCACGCGGGCCAAGACCGCTTCCAGGGCTTCGAGATTTCCGTGGATATCGGAAACGATGGCGAACCGCTCGGGGGCTCCGTTTACGGGCACGAGATGGGGTTCGCATCCAATATCCCGAGCGCCTCGGCGAGGCTTTCCGCAAACGCCGTACGCTCGTTTGCCCTGCCGACCGTCACACGAATGTGTCCGTCGAGCGGCGGCGCGCCCGGCTTGCGCACGAACACGCCGAGTTGCAGCAGCGCCGCAACCATCGCTTCGGCCCGCATGCGCGAGCCCAGATCGAAGCACACGAAATTCGTTTGCGAGGGCAGCGTCGCAAGCCCGAGCCGCTCGCCGAGCGCATGGTACTCCGCGCGGCCGCGCGCGACTTCTGCGACGACGCCCGCGACGAAATCGTTTTCATCGAGCGCCGCGAGAGCGCCGATTTGCGCCGTGCGGTTGACGCCGAACTGCAGGCGGATCTTCGCGAACGTTGCGATCACGGCGGGATCGGCCAAGCAATAGCCGATGCGAGCGCCGGCGAGGCCGTAGGCTTTCGAAAACGTGCGCATGCGAACGATGCGCGGAGCGATAGCGTCGGGTAACAGATCTTCGCGCGCGACGAAATCTCCGTAGGCCTCGTCGAGAACGAGCAGCGCGCCCTCCGGCAGCGACTGCGCGAAAGCGCGCACGTCGCTCGGCGCGGCAAACGATCCGCTTGGGTTATCGGGGTTCGCGAGATAGACGTGGCGCGCGTTCGTGCGATGCGCCGCAGCGGCAAGGGCCTCGAGGTCGATCGCTCCATTGGGCAGGTACGGTACGGTTTCGAGATGTGCACCGTAGCCGGTCACGTGATACGCGTACGTAGGATACGAACCGAGCGTCGCAACGGCAACGTCGCCCGGCGCGAGGTAGCCGCGCACTGCGAGGCCGAGCAGATCGTCGATACCCGCGCCGACGGTAATATTGTCGACGTCGCAGCCGTGGCGTGCCGCGAGTGCCGTGCGTAGTTCCATCGACTCGGGATCGCCGTACCACGCCGTGTGTGCGAGCTCGGTCTGCATCGCTGCGAGCGCCGCGGGCGGAGGCCCAAAGGCACTTTCGTTCGCACCCAACCTCACGAGCGAGGCGCGTCCCGCGAGGCGCGCGAGTTCCTCCGGCGCAACGAAGGGGCGGCTCTGCGGCAATGCTGCGATCAGCGGCGCCGGAGCCGGTGGATCCTGGCTCATTGCTTCACGTCTTGAGTGTCAGATGGTCCCTGACCGCATGGACGCCCGGCGTCTTCTTCGCCGCAGCGAGCAGCGTCGCAAGCAGCGCCGGTGTGTCCACGGTACCGCTCAGCGTTACGACCCCGCCGTGCGCATCGACGTGAATCGACAACGCGTTGATGCCGGCTTGGCCCGCGAGGTTGGCTTCAACCGCGACGACCTGGGCGAAATCGTCGGCCTGCGCCTGCGTACTCGGGAGGTGCGGATCGACCGTCAGCGTGCTCCGGACCGCTTTGACGTTGTCCGTGCTCTTGGCGCGCTCTATAAAGCTCTGCCGAACGGACGCACTCTTCACGCGTCCGCTCAAGCTGACGATGCCGCCGTGCGATGCGACCGCGGTGTGCAGCGCCGAGCCCGCATCGATGCTCAAGAACGCTCCTTCGACCTGCGCGACGATGAGCGCATCGTTCGCGAAGGCCGGCGCCTCGCTTGCGACCGTATTCGTCGCCGTATCGACTTGCTGCGCCGTGCAGCCGCACAGCAACGTCACGCAGAGGGCGGCGATTGGTAATCTCACGAGCGTTCCATTCTATTCTACCGGCATTCGATCGGCGCACCGCCGCACGAAAAGAGCGTCACCTCGAGGCGATCGCCCGCTGCGTAGCCCGGCGTCGCTTCGTCCACGGTAACGTAACCCGTAGCGCGCGCCAGTAAACTCGTTTGTGACGAGCGCATGCGCAGCGGTTCCGCATAGAGGGCGCCGGCGCGTTCGAACAGGAGCACCGGCACATACCAAGTCCAATCGCGGCGCCCCAAGAACGGCTCGGCGGCGATTGCCGATACTCGCGGTGTGCGGCGCGCGGACTCGCCCGTGAGCGCACGCACGATCGGACTCACGACGGCTTCGAGAATCATGAGCGACGACGTTGGATTACCCGGCAATCCGATGACCGGCTTTTTCCCGACCGCAGCCAGGAGCGTCGGCTTTCCGGGTTTGACGCGCAGGCCGTGAACGATCGGGCCGGGCGCTCCGAGTTCCGCCACCACCAGCGGCACGAGATCGCGCTCGCCGACGGACGAACCGCCGCTCGAGACGATCGCGTCGTAGGTTTCGAGCGCAGCTTCGAACGCGGAGCGCACGGCATCGTAGCGGTCCGGAACGCGCACCAGGTGCACGGCCTCGGCACCGAGCGCCTCGAGCGCCGCGCCGATGGCGTAGCGGTTCGAATCGCGCACGCGGCCCTCGCGCAAGCCCTCGCCCGGATCGACGAGTTCGTCTCCGGTCGAAACGATCGCGACGCGCGGCCGTGCAAACACCGGTACGGGCACGATGCCCAGCGTCGCAAGCACGCCCAGCTCCGGCGCACCAAGACGACGGCCTGCGCGCAACACGGCCTCGCCCGAGCGAATGTCGCCGCCGCGCTGCGCGATCGATTCTCCCGCGACCGGCATCTCGCGCGGCACGATTTCGCCCCCGCTCGCAACGTCACAATCTTCTTGCGGAACCACCACGTCGGCGCCCGCGGGAACGGCTCCGCCGGTCGGGACGCGGATCGTTTCCGAAGCCTCGATCGCGCGCGATGCCGCCTGCCCCATCAATACTTCCGCCACCAGGCGCCGGGGCGCAATTCCGGCTGCGCTCGCCATCGCGTAGCCGTCCATGGTGGAGCGAGGATGGGTCGGAATATCTTCACGGGCCACGGCATCACGCGCCAGCACGCGTCCGAGGGCCGCGGTCAGCGCGACCTCTTCGACGCGCGGAATCGGAAGAGTGACGCGAGCGAAAAACGTGCCGAGCGCCTCGCTCGCCGAAAGCAGGCGCGCCGTATCGAATCCGCGCTGCGACGAACCGGCGACGAACGATGAGGGTAGGAGGGCTCGTGAATCCTGCATAATGCTCGCGGGCCCGCACTCGCAGGCCGCTGCCTTCTCTTTTGTTGGCGCGTTCGCTCTCGCCTGTAGACTGGATCGATGTTAGATCTCGCCCTCCTTCGACGCGATCCGGACGCCGTGCGCCGCGTTGCCGCCAAGCGTCCGCACGGAGCCGCGTTCGTCGACGACGTGCTCGCGGTCGATCTCCGTCTGCGTGCCGCACGCACGCACGCCGAAGAACTAAAAGCCGAAAAAAACGCGTTGACCGCCGAAATATCTCAATCGTCCGATCGGGCCACGGCCGCTCAGCGGCTGCGCCCGCAGATCGCCGAACTCGATGCGCGCATCGCCGAAGCCGAAGCCGAGGTAGCTCCGCTCGAACTCGAGATCCAAGCGCTGCTGGCCGACGTTCCGAACCTTCTCGATGAATCGGTGCCCGAAGGCAGCGGCGAAGAAGATAACGTGGTCGTGCGCGATTCCGGCGAGCCGCCCGCGCTCCCATTCGAGGCAAAGCCTCACTGGGAACTCGGCGAGGCGCTCGGCATCGTCGATTTCGAGCGGGCCGCGAAACTCTCCGGCAGCCGTTTCGCGCTCCTGCGCGGCAGCGGCGCACGGCTCTCGCGCGCGCTCGTCTCGTTCTTCCTGACTCGGGCGGCAGATCGCGGCTACGTCGAAGTAGCGCCGCCGTTTTTAGTCTCGCGCGCGACGATGTGGGCGACCGGGCAGCTCACAAAATTCGCGGACGCGATGTTCCGCGATGCGGACGCGGACCTCTTCATGATTCCGACCGCAGAGGTGCCGCTAACGGCGATGCACGGCGACGAAATTCTCGGCGCAGAGGCGCTGCCGCTGCAGTACACGGCCTACTCTCCGTGCTTCCGCAAAGAGGCGGGGGCCGCGGGCAAGGATACGCGCGGCCTGATCCGGCTCCATCAATTCGAGAAGGTCGAACTCGTGTGGCTTGCCGATCCGCAGCGGTCGCAGGAAGCGTTGGAACGCCTCACGGCCGATGCGGAAGCGCTGCTCGAAGAGCTCGAACTGCCCTATCGCGTGATGATGCTGTGCAGTGCCGACGTCGGTTTCAACGCAGCGAAAACATACGACCTCGAAGTGTGGCTGCCTGGACAGCAGACGTATCGCGAGATCAGCTCGTGTTCCAACTGCACGGATTTCCAGGCTCGGCGTGCGCGCATCCGCTTCCGGCGCGATGCCAAAGCGAAGCCCGAACTGGTCCACACGCTCAACGGTTCCGGCCTCGCGGTCGGCCGCACGCTGGTGGCGATCCTTGAGAATTATCAGCAGCCGGACGGCGGCATCATCGTGCCCAAAGCCCTCGTGCCGTTCGCCGGTTTCGAGCGCATCGCTCCCGACGGAACGGCGCGCTAGATTTCCTACGCTTGCGCCAGCGGCTCGGCTTCGAGGTGCCGCACGCCGGGCGTTTGCGCGGCGCGTATCAGTGACTTGCGCAGCGTTGCGCGATGCGGTGCGCGCAAGGCGATGTGCCAGCACGCAACGGGACCCGAGGCGTCGATCGAGACCTGGTCCGATCCTTTGGCAACGACGCCGTCGCGCGAAAAAATTGCCAGCACGGTTTCAAAATCGAGCACGTTCAGATCGAAGGTGACGGCGACGTCGACGTCTTCACGCATCGGAATGATCGCACGCAGGCGCTGATCGGTAAACGACAGCGCGAGGAAGACTAAAACCGTCGTCGTGGCGCCGAGCGCATAGGCCGCGGGCGTCCCGAAGCCCAGCGCCATCCCGACGGCAGCGGCCGCCCAGATCGATGCGGCCGTGGTCAGCCCGCGCGGCACGTTGCCTTCGCGCACGATGGCGCCTGCTCCGAGAAAGCCGATGCCGGTAATCACGTTCGCGGCAATGCGGCTATCGCCCGCGAGACGCGAGATTTCCATGAACGCACAGGACCCGAGCGCCACGAGCAAATGCGTTCGAAAGCCGGCCGGTTTGTGTGAGGCCTGACGCTGCAAGCCGATCGCGCCGCCCAAGAGCGCGGCGACGACGAGATCGAGCGAGAAGCTCACGAAGGTGGGCGCGCCCAAAGCGACAACCGGGCCGAAAGCGACGAACGTCACAGCGCGCGCACCAACGCCGGCGTCTTTGCGACGAGGCGGCGAACCGAATCGTCGACGGCGTAGCGGTCGATTTCTGCAAGCGCTACCCAGGCCACCTCATGCGACTCTTCGCTTGCGACCGGACGCAGCGCCGGATTGCCGTAAAACGCAAAGCGAACGTCGTAGTGGAGATGTTCGGGTTCCGGACCTCGCGCCGGTATGGCATGAACGTCGAGATCGAAGATCGCGGAGCCGGCAGGGACGATCTCGAGCAGGCCCGATTCTTCGCGCGCCTCCCGCAGCGCGACGGCACGCAGGTCGTCATCGCCATCGGCGTGGCCGCCGAGCTGCAGCCACCTTCCGAGCTTGCGATGGTGGGTGAGCAGCGCCGAACGTCCCGCGGGATCGATCACCCAGGCGGAGCCCGTCACGTGCCCGATCGCGAGGGTGCGCTCGAAACAGTCGGCGTAGGCCGCCACAAACGTGCGGAAGCTTTCGCGCGCCCGAAGCTCGAGCGGCGTCGCGGGCCGGTACGCAAGAAGCTCGTCCAATAGACGAGCACGGCCCGTCGATACGCCCATTCGAAAGGGTTTTCTACCGCACGGCAGCGCGCCTTTCAAAATCGCTCCGTCCAACGATACGATCGCTCTGAACACGTCGCAGACATCTACAAGAATTTGCTGGATTCTTCGCTAAAGCGGTCCGGGTGGATGCTTTCTATCATCGTGGGCCCGGTGCGACGTTCGAAGCCACGGCCGCTACGACGAGCCCCTGGGACGATCGAATGCAGCATGCGGGTCCGCCGATGGCGCTGGTCGCTCGCATCGTCGACGAACGTTTTCCGAACGGCGCGATGCGCATCGGGCGCATCACGAGTGAAATATTCGGCCCAATTCCCAAGATCGACCTGACGCTCGAGCTGCAGGTCCTGCGTCCCGGAAGGCGGATCGAATTGATCGAGGCACGGCTGCGTTCCGGAGGCAAGGAGGTTCTCGTTGCCAACGTGTGGCGCTTCGCCGTGTTACCCGAGCATCTCGCGCCGCCGATCGCGCGGCCCGCAGCAAAGCCGCCGCTGCCGGGCCCCGAAGCGCGGATGGATATTCGCGGCAACGCGTATTTCCAAGCCTTCGAATGGCGAGCGGCGCACGGGTCGACGCGCGAACTCGGGCCGGCCGCGGTTTGGTGCCGCACGGAACTTCCCCTCATCGCGGGCGAACCGAAAGCTGCGCGCGATGTCCTCTTGACCCTATCGGATTCGGCGAACGGAATCAGCTTCGAATTGCCGCTGGCGTCGTGGCTCTCCATCCCGTCCTCGGTCACGATCTCCCTCGCGCGGGATCCGGCCGGAGAATGGGCCTACCTTGACGCCGCGACGCAGATCGGTCCCGACGGCCGCGGCGTCACCACGGGCATCCTCGGAGACGAAGAGGGCGTCGTCGGCAATATCGTACAGGCACTGCTCGTTTCACCGCGTCCGCCTCAGTAAGCGCGGGCCCATCTTCTTCCCAGCTCCGGCGCGTACCATGCGCATATGATGCACGTCTCGGCCGGCAGGCCTTATCTCATTCCCGCTTCGAAGTTGATGGCGATCGAGGTGACGCATGACCCCGTGTCGACCACGATCTCGCTGTGCGGGACGTTCGACCGGTCCGAGCGGAGCGCGTTCGATCGGGTCATGGAGAGCGCAGAGCAGGCGAGCGCGGGCATCATCGTCGATCTGCGGCGTTGCCACAACTGCGACTCGAGTTCCATTATCCTCATGCTGCACCACAAGCGCTCTCTGGGAGAGCGCTTGCAGATCGTCGTACCCGAAGGCGGCCCCGTACGGCGCATTCTCGACGTTTCCGGCCTGACGCGAAGACTTGCCGTTACGACGACGGTCGAGCGCGCGAGAGAACTGCTCCTCGTCAGCCTCTGAAGGGGCGCGCCCGGCCGGAACGTATCACCGGCCGAACCTCAAGCCGACGTCGAACCTGCGCGGCGCTGCGAAGTGCGTTCCCTGCGCGTTGAGCAGCGTCACGTAATACCGGTCGTTGAGTGCGTTGAGCATACGCGCGGTCAACGCGAGGTTCTTGCCCAGCGCGAATCCCTTTTCGAACGCGAAGATGGTATGCGGCGTCTCCTTACAATCGGAAGTCAGCGGCATGCAATATGACGAGGAGAGGCCCGATCCGAATTCCGTATCCCCCGAGAACCAGCCGCCGCGGCGATCGTCGAGCAAGAAGCCTCCGGTGATGCTCCAGTGTTGCTCGTGATCGGCAGGCGTATAGCCGGTCGGCTGACCGAAGCACGGCGCCAAGAGCTGCGTTTCGCAACCTGAGTTGAGCGAGATCGTGTGGTTCACGTTAGCGTAGACCCGCCCACTGCGAGGCAGCGGCAACACGTAGTCGAGCGTTTCGGCAGAGAGCCGCCCGAGCGTATAATTGATATCCTGGTGGAGCGCCGTTACGCCGACTTGCGTATCGTCGATGAGATTGTCGGCGTTCTTTTGCCAAATGCGAAAGCCGAGCTCGCCCAGACCCACCGGAACGTGGCCGCCGAATTCGAGTTGCGTGTCGCGCTCGGGCTCCAGATCGAACTGCGCTTCCGTCGGCTGAAGAGGAAGATCGAGCAACTGCGCTGCCTTGGGATCGACATTCTCAAACGAGAACGGTTCGAAAAAGCGGCCGATATAGCCGTACACCGACGCACGCGTTCCGAAAAAACGTGTAAATTTCAGGCGCGGACTCGTGCCTCCGAAGCCTTGCGCGAAGCCGTTCGAGCGAATCGAGAAGAAATCGTAGCGCAGACCATAATCGATCTCGTACTCGCTCGTTAAGCGCCAGCTATCTTGGACGTACGACTGATACGTGTTGCCGACGTTCGGATTGTCGTCGACGACGGAAATTGGAGCGTCCGGGGTGCTTGGCGTAAGAATCGGCGCCAAGAAGTTGTTCGGCTGGAGCGTTACATCGTAACGCTTATCTACTCGCGTGAAATCGTATCCGAGACCGGCACGAAACTCGTGTTTTCCGATGCGTTGATCGAGATCGGCGTTGAAGGTATAGTCGCGGGACGTTTTGTTGTCGTCCAGCGAGTAGGCGCAGGTGGTCGGAAGATAGTTCTTGGTCGTTAAAGCCGTCGCGCAATCGGTCGATGTCCCGCCATTTCCGAACGGCTGCGGAATGATGTTGAGCGCCTCGCCGTAAGCCCAATCTCCGGGCGGATCTCCGAAATCTTGGATGTGCGAGATTTTCAAGGACGGGCCAAAGCTCAGCTGACCCGTCGAACCTACGGCGTGGCGATATTGCGCGCTCAAGAATGTGTCGTCCTGCGTTTCGTTGTCGTCCGTTGTAGCCGGCTCACCGAACTGGACGTCGTCGGGAATTTCGATGGTACGAAAGCTGTGGATGAGCGTCAAATCGGCATAGTCGCTCGGACCGTAAGGCAACGTCATGCGGAAATATTGATTCGTATCGCTGCCGTCGTTGTGAGGAGAGGTCAGCTCGGGCGGATCGAGTTCGCGATCGGTCTGCTGGTTGCGGATCGCGACATCCAGTCCGCCTCCCTTGGCGAACGACGCGTGATAGCCGAGCGACTGATCGATATCCCCGTACGATCCGTAATTGAGACTCCCATCGAACCCCGCCGGCCCCGTGCCGGCTCGCGTCGTAATGTTGAGCACCGAGCCGAAGCGTACGCCGTACTGCGCCGGATACGCGCCTTCGATCGCTTCGAGAAACGAAATGTCGTTCGGATCGATTTCGCTGCCGATCTCGCGATTGAGCGCTTGCGGTAAGGGAACGCCGTCGACGACGTAGTCGATGACGCCGTGGTCACCGTTCATGTGAACGACGCCGTTCGCGCCGCGCGCTGTGCCCGGCAGTTGTATGAGCGTTTCAGGAAAACTATCGCTCGTCGTGCCGTGTGTGAGATCCGTTGCGTTTAAGACCACGTCGGCGCCGCTTCCATTCACGGGCACGGACCGGGCCACGGAGACCCCGCCGATTCCCTTAAGCATCGAAAGTTCGATCGTGATCGTTGCACCGCCGCTGCTCAGATCGACATCGAGCGTGCCCCGCAGATCCTTCAGTTCCGCGCGAACCAGGTACGTGCCGTACGCAAGGGACCCAAATGAGGTCTGGCCGTGCGCGTCCGCCGTGGCCCGCAGCGCCTGCCGATTTCCGGAGACCGTAACGAGGGCGCCGGGCACGGCGACACCCTCGTTGGTGACGGCGACCGTCAAGGGCGCGGTCGCCGTCGCTGCCGAGAGCGGACGTGCGGCGAAGCTCGCGCTGTAAAGCACGAGCGATGCCGAAAAGAGCGCCGCGACGCCGAACCGCGACGCGCGCTGCGAATGATGCAGTATGTTGATGACCTTCCGTGTGAGGCAAGCAGCCCTGGGCACACGGTAGCATAATGAGAATGACCTTTCAATATCAAAAATAGCGGCATTCGTCCGTTTGCAGCGCGGAGATGCCGCACGACGCCTCGTCGGCGAGCAGTGCCGCGCCCAAGGCCAGTGGTGCGACCGATGCCGACAGTCACGCGGAGCCGCACCATCCCGCGCCCTCGCTCGCGACCTTCGAGATTGCTACTTCAGGAGCGTCGCGCCGGCCGGCTTTGCCCGGGACTGCGCATCGAGCCGCCCCAGAGGTTTCGGAGAAAGGTCGTCCTGGGAAACGAGCATGAACGCGCCTTCATTCGGGCGGTTCGCGTACCGCCGCATCGCGGAGGTGTGAGCGCAAGTGATTTGCATACCATTTGCGTCCATGACGCCGCGTATCCAGCTATCGGCGATGGGGCCGTGCTCCCGTACGTCGAGGCCGCTCTGCTCGAGATCGGAGAAAACGGATCCATCGGAGTTGAACGCAACCGGAGCGCGGTGGCTCGCGATCGTTTCTCCATCCGCGTACGTTATGTCGAGATCGAGTGAGAGGTAGCTTGGAGCGTTCGAGCGATAGGCGAAGGTCACGGCGACGTCCGATCGATGGACGGCGTCCGGGCTTTGGACGATGGTGCTGATGACGACGGGGCAGGATGCTGCATACGCCGGACGTAGCGTTCCTAAAGACAGCGCGACAAGAAAGGCAATGCAGAAGGGGGCTGGTTTTACCATACAGTGCATGTATCGGCACATTCGCAAATTTTGCCACGCGGCGAGTGCGCCGATGAATATGGATCTCGATGCCCGAACTTCCCGACGTCGCCGCCTACATTAGTGCCCTCGAGCCGCGCATCGTCGGCCGGCCGCTCGAGCGAGTCCGGGTAAAGGGCGGCGCATTCATCTTGCGCACCGCGGATCCGCCGCTGGCGAGCGTCGAGGGCCGCAGCGTGCGCGAGATTCGACGCGTCGGCAAACGCATCGCAATCGGCCTGACCGACGACCTTTGGCTCGTGATCCACCTCATGATCGCGGGCCGCCTCCACTGGCGTCCGCCGGGGGCGAAACTCGCGGGACGCAACGATCTTGCGGCCTTCGATTTCCCGGAGGGCACGCTCGTGCTGACGGAAGCCGGAACTAAACGCCGTGCCTCGCTGCACCTCCTGCGCGGTGAGGACGCACTGCGCGCGCTCGATCCCGGCGGCCTCGAGATCTTCGATTCCGATCCTGCCGCATTTCGAAGTGCGCTCACGCGCGAGAACCGCACGCTCAAACGTGCGCTGACCGATCCCCGCATCGTGAGCGGAATCGGCAACGCCTATTCCGACGAAATCTTGCACGCCGCGAAGCTCTCGCCGGTCGCCCTCACCCACAAGCTCGCGCCCCACGAATGGGAGCGGCTCTTTGCCGCAACGCGCGCGACGTTGCAGCGCTGGATCGAACGGTTGCGAGATGAAGCGAACGGGAAGTTCCCAGAGCACGTGACCGCTTTTCGCCAGGATATGGCCGTCCACGGACGCTTCGGCAAGCCCTGCCCCGAATGCGGGGAAGCCGTGCAGCGCATCCGATATGCGGATAACGAAACGAACTATTGCGCACGCTGTCAGACCGGCGGCACGCTGCTCGCGGACCGCAGTCTCTCGCGGCTCTTAAAGGCGGACTGGCCGCGCACGCTCGAGGAACTCGAAACCCCCAAACAACGGTGACACGCCATTCGTAGGACCGGACACGAGCTCAGTGCTAATAGTGACGCATGCGTGCGCGTCTGATTGCGGCTGTGATCGTCATTCTCGCGGCCGTCGCCGCAATCGGCGGCATACGGTTGTGGCAATCGAACCAAACCACGGCCTTAGCGCCGCCGGCCGGCGCCACGCCGCCGCTCGCGCAGTCCGAAGCCACGACCGTGCCCGTTCCCGGCGAGTCGCCGGCGCAGAGCCCGCTGCCGTCGCCCGAGGAAACCGGCGCGTCGCAAACGTTGCCGTCTTCGAGCGAGTCGCCCGCCGAAGCGGAGTCACCGTCTTCGGATGAATCGCCCAATCCCGATGAGTCGCCGGAGGCCGGGCTGACGCCGGCTCCGATCGTTACTCCCGAGCCGTCGGCCACGCCGACGATACCCGCGGAGCCGACGGGCCTCAAACCGGACTGGGAGAAAAAAGCGGAACGCATTTCGGGCGGCCGTGAGGCCGATCTCGTCGTGCGGACCGGCGACATCAACAATCTCGGGTTCGGTTGGCCCAAGAATTTCACGCCGTTCTCGGGCAGATCGACACCGCCCCATCCTTACCCCTGTCAGCCGCGGCCCGGCAGCGCGCAGGGCACCGATCGCATCATGCTCGGGTCAGCCGTGACCGCCCACGACCTGCAAACGCGCTTCGGAGACGGCTACTCGAACTGCAGCAGGCGCCCCGACAATTTGCCGACCGCGATCCCAATCGAAATCGGGCCGCTGCCGAACAACATTCACGTCGTGCTTCTTCAAATGTTCGTCGACGATTTTCAGGCGCCCGTTATGAAATCGCATTTCCAGGTCTCCCTCAACGGTACGCGCATTCCAACCTTCGAGGATACGATCAACGCACTCGACCAAACGGGCCCGATCGGAAAACTTGTTACGCTGCGTCTGCTGCCGGAATATTTTCCGCTCTTGCGTTCGGGCACGGCCAATATCTTTATAGACGATCCGACGACCGGCTCCCCGGACGGCTACGCCGTCAATTTCGCGCGCCTGCTCTTCAATCCGCACGTCTTCGAGTACGCCGTCACGATCGCGTGTACGGTCGTGGACGCAGCCACGCAGAAGCCGATCGGCGGAGCGACGGTAACCTCCGCGCAGGTGACCGCCGTGACCGGCGCCGCGGGGAAGTGCACGCTGCGCGGCATTCCAGCCGGCATGGTATCGGTCGGCGCGAGCGCGGTCGGCTACGATAACGCGGTTCAATTGCTCGATCTTCCCGTGGGGACGCCCGGTGTCGCGAACTTCGCGCTCAAGCGGCACCACGAAGAGGTTTCCGATTTGCGGCAACAGCTAGAGCAGTCCGGCTCCGTCGCGATTTACGGCATTCACTTCGATACGGCGTCGTCGAAGCTTCGGCCCGATAGCCTCACATCGCTCGAGACGGTTTTGCAGCTGATCAAGGGCCGCAAGGGTTCGCATTGGATCATCGGCGGCCACACCGACAATCAGGGCGGCGCCGCCTACAACCTCGACCTTTCGGAGGCGCGAGCGAAATCCGTAGTGGCGTGGCTGACCGCTCACGGCGTCGCGGCAAATAGCCTCGTCGCGCAAGGCTTCGGATTGACCCGCCCGGTCGCCGACAACGGAACTGAGAGCGGCCGCGCGCTCAACCGCCGCGTCGAAGTGAAGCTCGTGAAGTAGTTACGGCCCAGTACAGAACGGGAATCAAAATCAGCGTGAACGCGGTCGCCGTCGTCAGTCCGCCGGCCACGGCGATTGCCAGGGGCCGCGCCATCTCGGAGCCCGATCCGATGCCGATCGCGAGCGGCAACAGCGCGCCGAGTGCGGCGCACGTCGTCATGAGGATCGGCCGTAAGCGCTCGAGCGCAGCTTGCTCCAGCGCCTCGATCGCATCTTGCCCTTCGAGGCGGCGGCGATTCGCACCGTCGATCAAGAGAATCCCGTTGCGCACGACGATGCCCACGAGTAAGAGCATGCCCATGAAGGACGACACGTTGATCGGGGTGTGCGTGAGAGCGAGCGCACAGGCAACGCCGATCGGAGAGAGCGGAATCGCCGCAAGGATGACGAGTGGCAACCGATATGAATCGAACGCCAGCACGAGAACGGCGAAGACGAGCGTTACCGCGGTCGCAAGCACCAAGGCGAACTCGCGAAACGCCGCTTGCTGCGCTTCGACCGCGCCGCCGATCTCGATCGAATAGCCGGGCGGCAAGCGCCGGAGGTCGTACGAGATTTGATGGCGGATGCGCGCGATGACGGTGGAAAGGTCGGCATCTTCGATGCCGGCGGTGACCCGATCGATGCGTACCCCGTTTTCTTCCTGCACCTGCGTTACGAGTTGCGGTGCCCCGAGCAGCGCTGCACGATCGAGCGGAGCGCGGTCCGCCAAGCGCACGACGACGGGAACCGATGCGCCGCGTATGTCGAGCGTGGTTGCGACGATGCCGCTCGTGCGCGCCCGCAAGTCGCTTGCGAATGCGCCCGCACCAGCAGCCGAATCTCCGGGACGCGGAATCGCCGCAATCGTGCGTGCTTCGTAGATGACGCCGTCGAAGGCGTCGACCACGCCGCGCAAGTCGCTGATGTGGTCGGCGAGGCGCGTTGCGATATCGCCGATCACGCGCCCTTTAGGTCCGCGCACGTTAAGCTGGATCGGTTCCGGCGCACCTGTAAGATCGTTGATTTGATCTTCGAGCAGTTGGTGAACTTCGAGCGCCACGTACTGGTTCACGTTGGCGATCGCAATGCGGAGACGGCCTGCGACGACGTCGAACGGCGGCGCGCCGGGCCGCAGAATCACCCGGATGGTGCCGGCGTCCGGCGGGGTAGCGACGTAGCCGTTCGTGTCCACGCCGCTGAGGCGCGCTTCGTGTGCGACCGCGGGATCCGCCAGAACCGCGCGCTCGATGCCGGTCGCGAGAGCATCGGAGGCATCGAGCGACATTCCCGCGGGCAGCGCATACTTGATCTCGAATTGCCCCTCGTCGACCGACGGTAAGAAATCGGTCGGCAAGCGTACCAGCATCAGCGCGGTTACCACGAAGACGCACACGGCCGCCCCATAGACGAACCACGCACGCCGCAGCGACCAACGCAGCACCACAACGTAGGCCTTTTCGAGCCTGAGCCCTCCGGCCCGCGTGCGTGCAGCCCCGAGCCCGAAGGCGCAGGCCAGCAGTGGGGCAACGAAAAGGGACAGGGCGATGCTGACGACGAGCGCGATTCCGAGCGTGATCGAGAGCGCGCGAAAGAAGAAACCGGGAATGCCGGAGAGATAGCCGAGCGGCAGGAAGACGACGACGTTTGCGGCCGTCGCGGCGAGGAGCGGGCGCGCGATCCTGCGCACCGCGCGTTCGATTGCGGGGCGAACGTCGCCGGAAGCGACCGCAGTCTCGCGAGCTATCGCCTCGACAACGACGATTGCTTCATCGATCGCGAGCCCGATCGCGATCGCAAGGCCGCCGATCGTCATGAGGTTGAGCGATAGCCCCGCGCCCACCAGGAGCAGCACCGTCAACGCGATCGCGAGCGGCAGGACGACTGCGGCGGCCAGCGTCAGCGCGCGATTCCGCAGAAAGAGATAAATAATCGCAAGCGCGAGCAGCGCACCCGCGGCCATTTCTTCGCGCAGCCCCCGCTGCGAGGCAAGGATCAGGCGCGTCTGATCCCACGCGATCGAAATCGTCGTATCGTGGGGCAGAACCCGCAGCAATGCCGGAAGACGGCGTTCGACGTCGCCTTTGAGGCGCACGGCGTCGGCCGAAATTTCCGGATAGGCGTTGATGATGACCGCGTGCACCGCATCGAACGAAGCCTGTTCGTTCGTCGACTCGTCGCGCACGCGCACGCGGCCGAGGGAAGAAAGCGCGACCGTTCCGGGGCGGCGGCGATCCGGGATGCCGAGTGCGGCAAGCGAACCGAAATCGCGCGGTCCTTCCGCCGGTACGACGAGCAGCCGCTCTCGTCCCCGCACGATCGTCCCCGCAGCTTGGGGCTGCGCGGCCGCAGCAATCTCGTTTGCGACCTCCCGCGCGGAAGAGCCGATGGCGCGGAGCTTGGCGGGTTCCAGATCGATGTCGAATGCGATACGCGGTCCGCCGAAAACGGTCACGCGTGCGAGCCCCACCGTGCCCGCGAACGCGGGCAACAGCGCTCCCTCGACCAGCTTGCGCAGCTCGGATTGGCTCACCGAACTCGCGCGCAGCGCATAGCTCACGATCGGTTCCATGTTCGGGCCTTCGATCAGAGCAGTCACGTTCTGAATCGGCAAGCGCTCGCGTATTTCCGCGATCGTCGCTTGGACGTCGTGCAGATCTTCTTCGACGTTCCCGCGCGGATCGAAATCCAATTCGACTTCGAGTTTTCCTTGATCGGAATACGAACGCGTCGCGCGAACGCCCGGAATCGATGCTAAGGCACGTTCGAGCGGATCTGCAACGCTCGCCCGGACCTGCTCCGGCGAGAGATCGCCCGCGTCGGCAAAGACCTCGACGCGCGCAAGCGAAATCGCCGGAAACACGCTCTGCGGCGCGCTCGCAAAGCTCCAACACCCGAGCCCAAACCCCCACGCGACCACAAAGAGAACGAACCGCGCCCCTCTCACCACGCCGCGACTGCGCCTCTCAACACGGCACGACTGCGCCTTTCACCACGGCACGACTGCGCCTTTCAACACGGCGCGAGTGCGCCGTTGGGGGGCCATCGGGGGGCACGCCGCCCCCCTTTTCAACACGGCGCGAGTGCGCCGTTGGGGGCCATCGGGGGGCACGCCGCCCCGATCTCAACAAACGCCGCCCCGATCTTAATGCACGATGATCTGGTCGTTAAATGTCGTGACGACCTGGTTGAGTTGACCGACCGGCGCCCCTAGAACATCGCCGGATCCGATCGGCACGGTGATCAGGATGCCGTCACCCTGCGTGGAGTCGGTCGATCCCGTCGTTCCAACGTCGCCGTCGGAATCGACGACTTCGATCAGATATTTGCCGTCGGGAAGAACGCCGATCGACGACGCGCCCTCGAAGGTAAAGGCTCCGCCCGGCGTGTTGACGACCGGTGCGTAGACGCTTCCGTTCTGCGCAAGCGTCCCGGTGTTGACGCCGCCGATCGTGAGGACTCCCGCGTCGGTCGAGACGTAAGCAGTCGTTCCATCAGGCGTGATCGAAACGGCTAAGCCCGAAGTTTGGCCGGTCGGTTCTAACGCATACGGCGTTCGGTGCGACGACGGTTCGCGGTAGAGCGTATGTGTGCGCTTGCGGTGCACGCCGGCCGGTAACCGCGGATGCAGCTTTGAAACTACCGGAGCGCTCGGAAGGCCCGTGAGCAGATCGATCTCCAAGTTTCCGGTCGACGGATCCGCACCGGCGATAACCGCACGTGACGAATCGGCCGGGCTGATCGCCATCTCGTCGCGGCCGTCTTCCCCGAACGGCGATGGGATGCTCGTCAGCGTCGCTATCAGCGTGAAGTCGAACGATGTCGTTCCGGTTCCCGTCGAACCGGCGTGTGCCGCAACCTGACTGACGGCATACACGTCGAGCCCGCTTTCCCCACGCGAGAGCATCGTCTTCCCGTCGCTCGAGATCACCAGACCGTCCCGGTCGATGGTAGCGCCCGGATTGTTGATGGTATCCGCAATCACGGGGTTGCCGGAAAGTATTCCGGAGATCACGACCAGTTGCGCTCCGTTTCCGGACGCGACCGCTTGATCGCCGCCCGGCAAGCTGACGATGGAATCACCGTCGCCGCCGTAGTTGGTAATGTCAACCGTTGTCGGCGAGAGAACGAACGCGTGCTGCGGAATGCCGGAGTAGAAATATACCAAGTTGCCGCCGTCGACGACCGCGCCTTGCTGTGCGTCGGGCGTCAGTCCCTCGCCGTCGAGATCGCCCGCGTTCGGAATCGGAAAGTAGGTCGTCGTCGGAGCGGGTATCGCATTCCCCGAGGGATCCTCGACCTGAACGAACTGCAGACCGTTCACCGTCGGAGCTGTCCCATCGTCGGCGATCAGCGCGAAGCCGAGATCGACCGAGGCCGTGCTCGTGCCTGCCGCCGGCTGGTACACGAGATAATTGCCCGCTTGGGAGACGCCCGGCAAGCTCGCCGTCGGAATCGACGATGTAAAGGTTCCGCCGCTATCGACGGTCGCCGTGCCGACGTCGACCCACGTCGAATTCGCATTGATGGCGATGTTGAGCTGCGTGCCCGCCGGAATCGTCGAGGACACGACACCGGATGCGCCGGCGAGCGCAGCCGAACCGTTCAGCGCGGCGCCACCGAAGCTCGTGCAAAACGCAACGACATACGTGTTGCCGGCGCCCTGCGTAAAGAAAGGATTCCGCTGCCGCTCGCGATGTTCGAAACGCGCTCCCAAGAGCGGCGCAGGTAGGCTCGATTGCGGGATATAGTCGAGGACGACGTTTGCGCTGCTCGAGAAGGCGCCCGCCGGGAACGTTTCGGAAAAATTGCCGGTGTTCGCCGTGACGCTGCCGCCGCTTGTGGGCACGGACGTCGCGGGGGCCGTGCAATTCGCAGCCGCGACGCCGGGGCTCGACGTAGGCGTTGCAGTAGAGGAGGCCGGCGTGGGCGTCGCGCTCCCAGTCGGGGCCGAAGATGCACTTGCCTTTGAGGACGGGGTTGGGCTCGATTGCGCGGCCGGCGTCCTCGTGCCGAAGGCGATCGGTGCAACGGACTGGCTGGTACTCGCGCCACACGCAGTCACGACGACGGCCGTAAACACCGCGAGGGCGACGCGTCTCAGGGAGACGGCCGTAAAACGTGCGTGTTCGAGCATGACTTCTCCTAACCAAAACACCGTGCAGCGCTCGCCGGAATAGGAACCCGCTCATTCGGGTTTGTTGAGCGCGCAATCGACGTCCTTGCCGGCGCGAACGCAATGATCGAATCGTTACATTTCTCCCACGAAGAACAGCGCCGCGCGCTTCGGATCGATCCGGCACTCGCCGCAACGTAACGGATAGCAATCTCAGTAAACATCGCCGCCCGCCTCACGTAAGACCGCGATTGCTTCCGCGGCTCTGCGCGGGGCCGGGACCGTCACGACCACATTTCCTTCGCCGAGCTTCCCCATAGCGCCGACCTGCTGCGCATCGAGGCCCTTCGTTTGAAGGATTTCGACGTACGTCCGGTCCTGATGACCGGCAAAACAGAGCCAGATCAAATCGCCGAACGACGTCACCTCGTCGATGTATTCCAACATGCCGGACCAAACGTCGCGAAAGTCACGGCTCTCGAGCAGGTTCACTGCAGCAGCGGCGCCCAGCCGATCGGAAAAGACGGCCGCGACTACTTTCAAAGCGCGTCCCGCAGCTCCGTCTCGATAAGAATAATATGGAGCCGCCGCGGACCGTGCGCGCCGCGCACGATCGTCAGCGCGATGTCGGCCGTGCGCGAGGGCCCCGTGACGAAGTTCACCGTGCGCGGCATGAAGCAATCGGGACTTCCCGCAGCGCGCAGCTTCGTGAGAACGTCTTCGTAGGGGCCGACGACATCGTGCGCGTCGAGTACGACGATGTGGTTGTCCGGCAAAAAATTCAGTGTCGCGGGCCGCTCGGCGCCGGAGACGAAGACGAGCGTGCCGGTCTCGGCGATCGCGGCAAAGCTCGGCGTAACGCTCGTCAGATCGTCGCGCCGCGCGCGACCGCGCGTGACGTTCAATTCCCGCTGCGCGCTCCAAGGGATGCGATCGAGCTCGCGATCGGGGGACAAGCGAAGCTCGGGCGGAACGGTGTTTGCGTTCAAAAACTCGAGCACCGCGCGCGGAACGGCGGCGCGCGACCCCAGCCGCGAAAACGTCGCACCGGCCTCTTGCGCCATCCGCACGAACAGTTCGATCTGTTGGTCGTGCGCCAGGCGACTCCGCTCGGGTATGAGGTTCGGCGCGTGCGCGGCAATTTTCGCTTCGAGCTCGGCCACGAGGGGGGCCGGCAGCGGACCGCGCCCGAGCGAACCACGGATGTTCGCGAAGATCCGATCGCGCGCGCTCACGCTGGAGGCTTGCGCGCGCGAGCGCTCCAGAGATCGTGAAAGGTGCTGCCTTCCGGCGCAGGAAGATCGCGCCCGGCGGTCCAGCCTGCGGCGAAGGGCAGACGCGAGAACCGGCCGCGTCGACGCCCGAGCAAACCAAAAAGCCCCGCGGCAACGCGCGTGGCCAGCCGGTAGAACGTGACGCGCCGCGCGAACCAAGCCCAGATCAGCATACCCGCGCGCTGCGGGACCGGCGTGATCTTCTCTTCGAACGCTTTCTCGCGCCAGTGACGCATGATCTTCGGCAGCGGAATCTTCATCGGGCAGACGCTTTCGCACGCACCGCAAAAGCTCGAGGCCGCCGGCAGATCGTGCGCCTCTTTCAACCCGATGAAAAACGGATCGATGGCGGCGCCGATCGGACCCGGATAGACCCAGCCGTAGGCGTGCCCGCCGACGGACTGATACACGGGACAACTATTCATGCACGCGCCGCAGCGGATGCAGCGCAGCGCGTCCTGCAGTTCGCTGCCGAGCATGCTCGAGCGGCCGTTGTCTAGAAGGACGATGTGAAATTCGGCCGGACCGTCGAGATCTTCGGCGCGCTTTGGCCCGGTCGAGAACGTCGTGTAGCACGAGATGTCTTGACCCGTCGCCGAACGCGCCAATACGCGCAGAATCGTCCACGCATCCTCGAGCGTCGGCAGTACCTTTTCGATCGAGCTGATGACGATATGCATGCGCGGAAGCATCTGCGTGAGATCGCCGTTGCCTTCGTTGGTTACGATGATCGTCGTGCCGGTCTCCGCAATCAGAAAGTTTGCGCCGGTGATGCCGACGTCGGCCTGAAAATATCGCTCGCGCAGAATCTCCCGCGCTTCGCCGACCATCTCTTGCGGCTCGGTCAAGCGCTTCGTCTTGCCGTGCTCGCGGTGGTGCTCGAGGAACAGGTCCGAGATCTGATCGGTCGTCAGGTGCACGGCCGGCGCGATAATGTGGCTCGGCGACTGGTCTGCCAGCTGAATGATATATTCGCCGAGATCCGTTTCGACCGGCTCGATCCCGTTCGCTTCGAGAAACGGATTGAGTCCGATCTCCTCGGCGACCATGGATTTGCCTTTGGTCACGGTCTTGGCCCGGACGCTGCGGCAAAGCGAAAGAATCGTTTCGCACGCTTCGCGCGGCGTTGCGCACCAATGCACGAAGCCGCCGCGTGCGACGACCTCGCCTTCGAACCGCTCGAGATAGAAGTCGAGATGCTCGAGGACGTGATTTTTGATCGCGCGTCCCTGTTCGCAAAGTTCGTCGAACTCGGGCAAGCGCGCGACCGCCGTCCTGCGGCCGGCGCTAAAGCCCGTTTCCATGAGCTTGAGCGCACGTTGGAGGTCGCGATCCTGCAGCGCATCGTGCGCGTTCGCAGAGAAGGCGTGACTCGTCGGCTTCACGCGGGCCTCGAGGATTTCGGTTCGCCGATGGGCGGGGAACCGCACGCATCGGCAAGCACCTCGGCGACGTGACGCACCGCGACCTTTGCGCCTTCGCGCTCGAGCCTTCCGGCAATATTGAGCAGACATCCCATATCGCCCGAGAGCAGCAGATCCGCCCCGGTGCCCACGACGTCGCTCGCTTTCTTGCGCACCATGTCGGTAGAAATCTCGGGATATTTCACGCAGAACGTGCCGCCGAAACCGCAGCACACGTCGGCATTGGGCAGTTCGGTGCGGCGCAGGCCGCGGACGGAATCCAGCAGCCTGCGCGGCTGTTCCATGACGCCGAGTTCGCGCAAAGCCGAGCAACTGTCGTGGTAGGTGACGGCGCCCTCGAAGCGCGCGTCGACCGTGCGAATTCCCAGGACGTCGGTGAGAAAGGAGACGAGCTCGTAGGTTCGCTGCGAGAGATCGAGCGCCGCCGCACTCTGCCCGGCGTCGCCGGCGAAGAGGGCCGGATAATGGAGCTTCAGCATCCCGGCGCACGAACCCGAAGGAACGACGACATAGTCGAAGCCGCGAAAGGCGGCCAGGACCTGCGCGGCGATGCCGATCGCGCTCCGCCGATCGCCCGAATTATAGGCCGGCTGACCGCAACAGGTTTGCAGCGCCGGGACGGTCACATCACAGCCCGCCGCTTCGAGCAGCTTGACCGCGGCGAAGCCGACGCTCGGTCGAAACAGGTCGACCAGACAAGTGACGAACAGCCCGACGGCGACCGGCGGCTTCGACATCGGCGTCATCTCCTTAAATTCGGCGGAACTTGACGGTATTTCGGATATGCGACCGAATCGAACAACGTATGCGCCATACAACGTCGTCCGGTGATTCGGTGCTGCACGCACGATTCGCTGCCATTGCCGGCGCCGCAAATACGATCAGCGCTCGCAGCGAGTTACGAACCTACGAGTGCGACGGGCTGATGGGGACCCGCGTCACGCCGGCGCTGGTCGTGCTGCCCGCGACGACGGACGAGGTCGCCGGCTGCGTCCGGCTTGCCCGCCAGTTCGGCATGCCGATCGTCGCCAGGGGCGCCGGAACGGGTCTTTCGGGCGGCGCCGTACCGAGTTCGGGATCGCTCGTGATCGGGCTCTCGCGCATGAAAACGATCCTCGAGGTCGATCTCGAGAACGAACGCATTCGCGTGCAGCCGGGCGTGGTCAACCTCGATGTGAGTAAGCGGCTGGCTCCGCACGGATATTATTACGCACCCGATCCCTCATCGCAAAGCGTCTGCTCGATCGGCGGCAACGTTGCAGAAAATTCCGGCGGCGCACATTGCCTCAAGTACGGCTTCACGGTCAACCACGCGGTCGGTGCGACGATCGTGCTCGCCGACGGCAGCGTCGTTTCCGTCGGCAGCCCCCTCGCAAATGCACCCGGCTACGACCTCATGGCCGTCGTCGTCGGCAGCGAAGGAATGCTCGGCATCGTCACCGAGGTGTGGCTGCGCATTTTGCGCTTGCCGCAAAAGACGCGCACGATCTTTGCGACCTTCCCTTCTACGGATGAAGCGGGCGCCGCCGTCTCCGCGGTTATTGCTGCCGGCGTCGTCCCGGCGGCCGTCGAGATGGTCGACCGGCTAGCCATCGCCGCAATCGTCGCAGCGACGGGCGTCGACTGGCCGCTCGATGTCGGTGCGGCACTGCTCGCAGACGTGGACGGCATCGCAGCCGAAGTGGATCAGACCGCAGACGCCGTGATCGCTGCGATGCATCAGGCGGGTGCGCTCGACGTGCGCGTTCCGCGAGACGACGCAGAGCGCGCGCTCATGTGGAAAGGCCGCAAGAGCGCGTTTGCCGCGATGGGCCGCATCAGCCCAAACTATTACGTGCAAGACGGGGTCGTGCCGCGCAAGGAGATCGCCGCGGTGCTGCGCGAGATCGCGAGCCTCGCGGCGGGCGCGGGCTTGCGCGTCGCCAACGTCTTCCATGCCGGCGACGGCAACCTGCACCCGCTCGTCCTCTACGATGCGCGCGTTCCCGGCGAAGAAGCGCGCGCGGAGCACGTCGCGAGCGAAATTCTGCGCGTCTGCATCAAATACGGCGGCTCGATCACGGGCGAACACGGCGTCGGCCTGGACAAGGCCATGTACCTCGGCGAACTCTTCAACGATGACGATCTCGAGACGATGAACTTCGTGCGCTGTGCCTTCGACCCCGAGCGTTCGCTCAATCCGGGAAAGGTGTTCCCAACGCCGCGGCTCTGCGGCGACCGTCCCGGCCCCTTCGTCATGTCGCAGCTCGAACGTAGCGACGTGGCGGGCCGCGGTTAATGCGCCAAGGCGGCGGCATCCTCGAACCAAACACGCTGCCCGAAGCGACGACGTTGATGCGAGATCTCGCGAGCGAAGGCGCGCCGGTTTTTTTGCGCGGCGGCGGAACCCACACGATCGGCCGGCAGAATGACGACGACGTTATCGTCTCGACGCGCGGACTGAACCGTATCGTCGAATACGCCCCCGAAGATCAAACGGTCACGGTCGAAGCCGGCGTGACGATCGCGCAGCTCTCCGAGGTGCTGGCAACGCGCGGACAGCGGCTGGTCGTCGATGTAACGGATCCGCAGCGCGCGACGGTCGGCGGGGCAATAGCGGCAAATGTCTCGGGGCCGCGGCGGTTGCGCTTCGGCTCGCTCAAGGATCTCATCCTGGGCGTCTCGCTCGTGCGCGCGGACGGGGTCGCGGCACGCGCCGGCGGCAAGGTCGTGAAGAACGTCGCCGGGTTCGATCTCTCCAAACTCGTGGTGGGATCGTACGGCACGCTCGCGCTCGTCACGACGGCGACGCTGCGCGTTCATCCTCTGCCCGAAGCCTCGGCCGCGCTGCGCATCGCGCAGCTCCAGCCTCCGATCGTGTGGGAAATCGTCTCGGCATTGCGAGAACGGCAGCTCGAACCGGTCGCAATCAACGCGCTGCGCGGCAGCGGCGAACCGCCCTACTACGATCTCGATATCATCTTTGAAGGCTTCCGTTCCGGCGTCGAGGCGCAGGTTGCGAGCGTTTTTGCGCTCGCAAACGAGCGCGGCTGGAGCGCCGCGCAACTCGAGCCCGATGCCGCACAGGCAGCCGATACGGAGGTTCGTGCGGCCGGACCCCTTCGCGTGCGCTACACGACGCTGCCCTCGCAGTTTGCCGCATCCGACGAACGCGCGATCGAACCGCTCGCGCAGACCCTGGTGCGTTCGGTCGCGAACGCGTATCCCGCACTCGGCGTTTTCACGCTGGCCGGCACGCCGACGCCGGCAACGCCTGCAGCCCTCGCGCTTGCGCGCGAGCGGATCGAGCGCACCGGCGGTTCGCTGCTCGTCGAAGCGCAGCCGGCGGAAGCGCACGGGTCGCCCGCGATCGAACCCTGGGGCACACCGCCGCCCTCGTTCGCTTTGATGCAGCAACTCAAAGCACGTTTCGATCCGGATCGACGACTCGCCGCGGGCCGCTTCGTCGGAGGTCTCTGATGCTGGAACCGCAGGACGCGCCGGGCGGCGAACGTTCCATCGTCGATCTGATTTCGGATTGCGTGCACTGCGGCTTCTGCTTGCCCGCGTGCCCGACATACGCTTCCTGGGGCAACGAGATGGATTCGCCGCGCGGGCGCATCGATCTCATGAAGGGCGTTCGCGAAGGAACGCTCGAGCTCGATGCTACGGTCGTCGAGCATTTCGATGCGTGTCTGGGCTGTATGGCGTGCGTCACGGCCTGCCCCTCCGGCGTGCGCTACGATCTGCTGATCGAAGCGACCCGCGCGCAGATCGAAACGAGGTACCGGCGCCCGGTTGCCGACGCGCTCTTTCGCAAGCTCATCTTCGCGCTCTTCCCCTACCCGCGGCGCCTGCGCTTCGCCGCACTTCCGCTCGCGCTCTACGTTCGCAGCGGCCTCCAGCGACTCGTTCGCGCATCGGGCTTGCTGCGCCGTTTGCCCCCTCGCCTCGCTGCGCTCGATGCGCTCGCACCGCCGGCTGCCATCGAAGGCAAACTCGCACCGTTCTATCCCGCGCGTACGAGTGCGCCGCGTTTTCGCGTAGCGCTCGTTGCGGGCTGCGTGCAGCGCGTCTTCTTCCCCAACGTCAACGAAGCCACGATCCGCGTCCTGCGGCTCGAAGGTTGTGACGTGCTCGTGCCGCCGTCGCAAGGCTGCTGCGGTGCGCTCTCCCTCCATAGCGGACGCGCGGACGAAGCGCGGCGGTTTGCCGCGAAACTCATCGGCCTCTTCGAGCGGGAGCAACTCGACGCAATCATCATTAATGCCGCCGGATGCGGTTCGACGCTCAAAGAGTACGGCGAGCTGTTTGCAGCGGACGATGCCATACGCGAGCGCGCCGCCGCATTTGCCGCCAAGGTGCGGGACATCAACGAGTTCTTGGCCGAACTCGAACCGGTCGCCACGCGCCACCCGATCGAAGCACGCGTCGCCTACCACGATGCGTGTCACCTCGCTCACGCGCAGCGCATACGAACGCAGCCACGCGCGCTCTTGAACGGGATACCGGGCTTGACGGTATGCGAGGTTCCCAGCGGCGAGCAATGCTGCGGCAGCGCGGGAACGTACAATCTTTTCGAACCGGAGAGCGCAGCCGAGATCGGCGAGCGCAAAGTCGATAACGTGCTATCGGTCCGCCCCGACCTGCTCGCGAGCGCCAATCCGGGCTGTACGCTGCAAATCCAATCATTGCTGCGGAAACGGAACATCGCGCTGCGCGCGGCTCATCCAATCGAAATCCTCGACGCTTCACTATCGGGAGGCACACTGCGCTAGCGCCGCGCCACGCAAGCGCTCGTCACGAAAGGATCACACATGTTCCCACAGCTGCTTACTCCGGTGGCAGGGGCCTTGCTCCCATCGTTCGTCGTCGCCACGCTGCCCATCGTCGCCGTTCTCGTGCTGCTCGGCGCTCTACGCCGCCCTGCCTGGCAAGCCTCGCTCGGCGGCCTCAGCGTGGGATTCGTCATCGCCGTGTGGCCGTGGCATTTGCCGATCGGCCTCGCGCTCGCGTCGATCGCGAACGGCGCGACGTTCGCGCTCTGGCCCGTGATGTGGATCGTCGTCAACGCGCTGCTGCTCTACAACATCGCCGTCAAGTCCGGCCGCTTCGATGACTTTCGCGAGTGGGTGTTCGATCATTTGCCGAACGACCGGCGCATCGTACTCGTGGTGATCGGATTTTGCTTCGGGGCTCTGCTCGAAGGCATCGCCGGCTTCGGGACGCCGATCGCGATCACGAGTTCGCTGCTCATCGCCGTCGGCTTCCCTGCGATGGAGGCCCTGGTGTTCACGCTGATCTTCGACACGGCTCCCGTCGCCTTCGGAGCGCTCGGCGTGCCGATCACGGTCCTTGGGGCGGTAACGCACCTTTCGCCTGCGGTGCTCGGCGCGATGGTCGGCCGCCAACTGCCCATCTTCGCGCTGGTGCTCCCGTTTTACGTGATCCGCGTGTACGGCGGCAACCGGTCGGTGCGCGAGCTCTGGCCGATGCTGCTCGTCTCGGGCGGTTCGTTTGCCGTCATCCAATTCTTGACGGCGAATTACCTCAACTATAGCCTGACGGACGTGTTGTCGTCGCTCGGCTCCCTGCTCGCGACGCTGCTTTTTCTGCAGTACTGGAAGCCCCAGCCTAATGCGGCCTTTGCCGTGCGCGAGATCCCCGCCGCACACGAGGCGCGCGCCGCGCTGCCGGCAGCGTTTTCCGCGTGGCTGCCGTGGATCGTCGTCACGCTGACCGTAATTCTTTGGACGAGTTTCGGCATCTTCAAATTCGGCGACGAGAAGATCCCCTGGCCCGGACTGAACGGAGCGATTTCAATCACGCTGTACAAAGGTGCCCCGTATTTGGCGATCTGGGATTTTCAGCCGCTTGCCACCGGAACGGCAATCCTGGTTGCCTCGCTCGTTACCGCTCTGCTCGTGCGGCTCTCGCCCGGGGCATTTGCGGGCTGCATCGGTGCGACGGCACGCCAGGCCTTCGTTCCAGTCGTCACCGTCATGCTCATCATCAGTTTGGCCTACCTGATGAATTACTCGGGATTGAACTATACGCTCGGACTCGGCGCGGCTTCCGTCGGTTTGCTCTTCGTGGTCGTCTCGCCGTTTTTAGGTTGGGTCGGCGTCTTTCTTTCCGGGAGCGATACGTCGGCAAACGCCCTCTTCGGAAACTTGCAAGTGGTCGCAGCGGGACAACTCAATCTCAATCCCGTGCTCTTCGCCGCCACGAACTCTTCGGGCGGCGTGATGGGCAAAATGATTTCGCCCCAGAACTTGAGCACGGGCGTTTCGGTTACCGAGCTCAAGGGTCAGGAAGGCGCCGTATTCGCGCGGACGTTCCCGCACAGCATCATCCTGACCGTGGCGCTCGGGCTGCTCGTCGCGATCCAGCAGTTTCTCATTCCCTGGATCATTCCGCACTAGCGCGGTTGCCGCTCACGGCGCGTAGCCGTCGGCCATCCATTTTTCAAACGCATCGACGTGCGCTTGTGGCCAATACGGGCCGCCCGGCGGCATGCTCGGCTTCGCGCCTGCCACCGAATCGCGCACGGCTCGGGCGTTGGCGTGATCGTTGGACGCATCAGCCATGTATTCGTATGCATCGAGCAGCACCCCGTGCACCTTCATGTGCTCGATATCGACGGGACGAAAGAGCGGCACGATGTCGCCGGCAAATGAGAGAGCCATGCGTTCGCCTCCTGTACTTTCGAGGCTTGCGGTGTACGGCGCAACGGACCCTCGTCCCCTTTCGCTCGCTTGCACGATGCACGCGGAACGCATATAACTGCGGGCTGTTAATGGCCGGAGCCCCGGCGCGATTCATGCGAGGCTCGCGACAGGGTTGGTGCTTCGCGTGCTTGTATGCACAGCTCACGTTATTCGTTCGTGGATTTTCCGTCGCATCGCCGGAGCGAACGCTATCGAGGGCCGACGCTTAGACACCGCCGGCTACCAATGCGCGGCAGCGGCACGGCGACGACGTGCAAAAGGGGACTGCAGATTCAAGAATTAGCGCAGCAAATCGTTAGCGGGCTTGCTACGGGCTCGATCTTTGCGAGCCTGGCATTGGCGCTCGTGATGATCTACCGGTCGATGGACGTGATCAACTTCGCGCAGGGCGATATGGCGATGTTCACCACGTTCATCGCTTGGCAACTCATGGCGCAAGGGATGCCGCTGTGGGCCGCGTTTCTGCTCACGATCGTGATCTCGTTCGTCGGCTCCGTCGTTCTCGAGCGCACCGTGATCCGGCCGATCGAACGCGCGCCGCAGCTCACGGTCGTCATCGTGACCCTGGGATTGCTCATCTTGGCAAACGGGTTGGCGGGCTTTATCTGGGGCTACGAGGTCAAGTCGTTCCCCAGTCCCTTCCCGACGACGCCGATCCACGTCGGCGGCGCTGCGTTCAGCGCGCAGGATCTCGGCGTCATCGGGGTTTCGCTCGGCGCACTCGTCGTATTCTATCTGTTCCTCGCCCGGACGAAGCTCGGGCTCGCAATGCGTGCGGCCGCCCTATATCCGTCTGAATCGCGCGTCCTCGGCGTACCGCACGGGTGGATGCTCGCGCTCGGATGGGGTTTCGCCTCGGTCATCGGAACGATTTCGGGCCTGATGGTGGCGCCGATCGTTTTCCTCGAACCGAACATGATGCAAGGTATCGTGGTCTATGCTTTCGCTGCCGCGGTACTCGGGGGCATCGATAGCCCCGTCGGAGCGGTCGTCGGCGGACTCATCCTCGGCGTCGTTTTGAACCTGCTCGGCAACTACGTCGAGTTCATCGGGACCGATCTGCGGCTGCCGGTCGCCTTCGCGATCATCGTCGGGGTGCTCGTCGTGCGGCCCTCGGGGATCTTCGGCAGCCGGAAACTGACACGCGTTTGATGACCGCGACGCGCGTACCCGTCGTCAACATCATCTACTTTGCCCTTGCTGCGCTGGTCGTAGCGGTCGTGCCTTGGCTATTGCCGGCCTATATTTCCTTCGAACTCGCGTACGCAGGCGCATATGCGATCGCGATTCTCGGACTGCTCATTCTCACTGGGTGCAACGGTCAGATCTCGCTCGGCCACGGTGCCTTCATGGCCATCGGCGGCTACGGCGTCGCGATCGCCGTCACGCGAGCCGGCTGGCCGCCGGAAGCGGCGATGCTCGTTGCTGCGGTCGTCTGCGCGGTCTTCGGCGCGCTCGTCGGCATCGTGGCTCTGCGCCTCTCGGGTGCGTACCTCGCGCTTGCGACGTTCGCCCTCGCAGTCTCGGTCGCGCCTCTGCTCAAACGATTCAAAGACTGGACCGGCGGTGCGCAAGGCCTGACGCTGCCGACCGCGCACGCGCCCGGCCCGCTCGCGGGGGTTCTCGATTCGGAGCGCTGGCTGTACTACGAGACGTGGTTACTGGCCGGGGTTCTCTTCGCTCTATCCTGGTTCGCCTTGCAAGGGCGGCTCGGCCGGGCGCTGCGGGCGCTGCGGGACAACGAGATCGCAGCCGTCTCGTTCGGTATTAATCCCTATTTCTATAAATCGCTCGCCTTCGCGTGGAGCGCCGCATACGCGGGCATCGCCGGGGCGCTGATCGCCAGTGCTACGGCGTATGTCAGTCCGGATACGTACGCGCTGCAGCTTTCCATCACGCTCTTGATCGGGGGCGTCCTCGGCGGCCTGGGCAGCATGTGGGGCGCAGTAATCGGCGGCCTCGTCGTCGAGTTTCTGCCGCTGTGGACGCAGGCGATCAGCCAGGGCGCTTCTTCCATGATCTACGGAATTTCGCTGATCGTCGTGATGATTGCGATGCCGGGTGGAATTGCCGGGGCTATCCAGCGCGTTGTACATACTATCATCCGCCCCCGCAGAAGGGGCACGCCAGAGAGGTTACAGTCATGACCGATATTCGTCGTCTCGTGGTACGGGCAACCGTCCCGATCGTCGCGCTCGCAATGGTCGCGGGTTCGTTTTCATCCGTAAGCGCCGATGCGGAGCCCGGCGTCACACCAACCGAGGTTCTGCTGGGCGGGACGCATCCGTACAGCGGCCCCGCATCCGCCTACGGCGTCATCGGGAAAAGCATCGCCGCCTACTTCGCTTACGTGAACGATAAGGGCGGCGTCAACGGCCGCAAGATCACCTATAAGGATCAGGACGACGCGTATAATCCCGCCCAGACCGTTCAGCTCGTAAAGGGCCTCGTCGAGCAAGACAAGGTTTTTGCGCTGTTCAACACGCTCGGCACGGCGTGTAATCTTTCGATCCGTCAGTATCTCAACGATCAGAAGATACCGCAGCTCTTCGTTTCGACCGGTGCGACGACGTGGGGCACCGACTACGCGAAATATCCCTGGACGCTCGGCTTCAACCTCGACTATCAGGCTGAGGCGATCATCTTCGGAAAGAGCATCGCGGCCCATCAACCGAACGCTAAAATCGCCGTCCTCTATCAGAACGACGACTTCGGTCAGGACTACCTGACGGGCCTCAAGAAAGGCCTTGGAGCGAAGGCTTCACAGATCGTGAAGGCGGCTTCCTACGAAGTGACCGATCCCGACGTGCGCTCGCAAATGGCAGCACTTCAGGGCAGCGGCGCAGACACGCTGCTGATCGCGGCGACGCCGAAGTTCGCCATCGGTGCGATGGCCACGCTCGGCCAGCTTTCGTGGAAACCGACGACCTATCTCACCAACGTCTCGGCATCGCAGACGATGATGGCAGCGGCCAGCAAGAGCGGCGGCGACGCGGCCACCGAGGGGATCATCTCGGACTTCTACACGATGGATCCGACGAACGCGGAGCTGCAGAATACCCCCGGCATCAAACTGTATAAAGAAATTCTCGCCAAGTACGGTCAGGGACTCGACCCGAACAACGGCTTCGTCCTCTACGGTATGGCGGCAGCCTACACGATGGTCGACGCGTTGCAAAAAGCCGGCAAGGATCTGACTCGCGAGAAACTCATGGACGCGTCGCTTCATCTCACTGAGAAAAACCCGTTCTTATGGCCGGGCGTCGAGCTGACGACCTCGCCGACCGATCACTTCACGATCCGTGAAGAGCAATTGGTCAAATACGACAAGGGAGCGTGGGTACCGACGGGCTCGATTCTCGACGCACGGAAGTAACCGGATGACCGCACTGCGCGACGTCGCGACGATCGCCGATCCGTTCCTCGTCGTCAAGGATTTGACGATGCGTTTCGGCGGCATATGCGCGCTAAGCGACGTGACGTTCGACGTCGCGCAGGGCGGTATCACCGGGCTCATCGGGCCGAATGGTGCGGGAAAAACCACATGTTTCAACTGCATCACGCGGCTCTATCAGCCCACCTCGGGTTCGGTCGCCCTCGGGGGCCACGATTTGCTTCGCTACCCCGCACATACGATCGCGCGCCGGCGCATCGCGCGCACCTTTCAGAACGTTGCGCTCTTTTCGCACATGACGGTGCTCGATAACGTGCTCGTCGGCTTTCACGCGCGGATGAGACGGTCGCCCGGCGCCGGCGTGAACGAGGAGCAAGCGCGCCACGAGGCGGCCGAAGTTCTCGATTATTTGAACCTCGGAGACTTCGCCGGGAAACCCGTGCTGGATTTGCCGTTCGGCACGCGCAAGGCGGTCGAACTCGCGCGCGCGCTCGTCGCTAAGCCGGAATTGCTCCTGCTCGACGAGCCGGCCGCCGGACTCAATCACACTGAAGTCGCGGCGCTGGGCGAAACGATCGCTCGCATCAGCCGCGATTTCGGAACGACGATCCTCATGGTCGAGCATCACATGGGCCTCGTGATGGGTATCTCGAATCATATCGTGGTCCTCGATTCGGGCCGCAAGCTCGCCGACGGTCCTCCGCAGGAGATCCAGCGCGACCCGCTCGTCATCGAAGCCTACCTTGGAACAGCATAGTATGTGGAACCACGTAGTGGGGGAACAGCATAGTATGTGGAACCACGTAGTGGGCGGAGCCACCTAGTGGCGGCCCTTCTCGAAGTTTCCGATCTGCACGCGCGCTACGGTGAGACCGACGTTTTGCACGGCATCTCGCTTTCGCTCGAGCCGGGCGCGTTCGTCGCGATCTTAGGAGCGAACGGCGCCGGAAAGACGACGACGTTTCGCGCGATCACGGGAGCCATCAAAACGAGCGGCTCCGTGCGCTTCGACGGTGCCTCGCTCAAGGGCAACTCGCCCGAAGCGGCGGCGCGCCTAGGAATCGCCCACGTTCCCGAGGGACGCGGCACGCTCTCGGCGCTCACCGTGCGCGAGAATCTTATGCTCGGGGCGTACACCAAGAAGGACCCCAAGCGGATTCGCGCGTCCTACGAACGCGTCGTAAGTTATTTTCCGCGCCTGGGCGAGCGTACGAATCAGGCCGCCGGTACGCTAAGCGGCGGCGAACAGCAAATGCTCGCCATCGGCCGGGCGCTCATGATGGAACCGCGCCTGATGCTTCTCGACGAACCCTCGCTCGGCATCGCGCCGCTTATCGTGCGTGAGATCTTCGCGCTCCTCGAGCGAATCAATAAAACGGACGGCGTTACGATCCTAGTTTCCGAGCAGAACGCAAAGCTCGCACTCGCCGCTGCTAGCCATGCCTACGTTTTAGAAACCGGCAACATCGCGGTTTCCGGCGCAAGCGCGGATCTGATTAACGACGACGCCGTTCGCAAATCGTATCTGGGGTACTAAGACCCAGTTACAAACGGTCGTCGTAATTCACGGACCTCCGCTTCTAGCCGGCGTTGCGCTTGCGCCGCGTCCGCGCCGCGCTAGCGAGAACGGTCAGTGCCCGGGCGGTATCGTCCCAGCCGAGGCACGCATCGGTCACGCTTTGGCCGTACACGAGCGGCCGGCCGGGAACGTGATCCTGACGGCCCGCGATCAGATTCGACTCGATCATCACTCCGACGATCTGCCGATTGCCGTCCGCGATTTGTCGCGCGAGGTCGTCGCAAATCGGTATTTGGCGGCTGGGATCTTTCTGACTGTTCCCGTGACTGGCATCGATCATGAGGCGCGGAACGAGGCCGGCTCGCGCGAGTGCGGAACAGACGCTCGCGACGCTGGCCGCGTCATAATTCGGGCGCAGGCCGCCGCGCAAAATCAGATGGCAGTCGCCGTTGCCCGCGGTACTGACGATGGCGGAGCGGCCGCTCTTGGTCACCGAGAGAAAATGATGCGGTTTGCTCGCCGCCTCGATCGCGTCGACGGCGATCGCAATGTTTCCGTCGGTTCCGTTCTTGAAGCCGACCGGACACGACAACCCCGAAGCGAGCTCACGGTGGACCTGCGATTCCGTGGTTCGCGCTCCGATCGCTCCCCACGAGATGAGATCGGCTACGTATTGCGGCGTGATCGTATCGAGATACTCGCCGCCGGCGGGGAGTCCCAGCGCGTTGATCGCGACGAGCAGCCCGCGCGCCGCACGCAAACCGTCGTTGATACGGAAACTCTCGTCCATCCCCGGATCGTTGATCAAGCCCTTCCAGCCGACGGTCGTGCGCGGCTTCTCGAAGTACACGCGCATCACGATCTCGAGATCCGCTGCATGCCGTTCGCGCTGCGCGGCGAGCCGGCGCGCGTATTCGAGCGCGGAGTCCGGATCGTGGATCGAGCACGGACCGACGACCACGATCACGCGATCGTCGTTCCCGTGAAGGATCTGGTGCAAGCCCTCGCGCGTGCCATACACCAGATCGGCGGTCGCTTCGCTGCACGGGAAGTCGCGCATCAGATCGGCCGGCGGTGCGAGTTCTTTGAGTTCGAGGATGCGGACATCGTCAATGGCTCGGCGACTGATATCCTTCACTCCGCCGCAGCGCGCCCCATCGCGTAAAATTCGGCATTCGGCCGCATATCTAGTGTCCCGGCCATTCGGTTCGAAAAACCGAAGAATGCGGCGACCGCGGAGATGTCCCAGATATCGTCGTCGGAAAAGCCGGCCGCGCGAAGCCGCGCGATCTCCTCGTCGCTTGCGGCGTACCCCGTTTCGTTGACGTGCGACGCGAACGCCAGCATCGCGCGCCAGCGCGGCGTAAGATCGGCCGTGCGCCAGTTGATCGCGATCTGTTCGGTCAGGGCCGCATCGTGGCCGATCACGCGTAGCGCCGCGCCGTGCGCCGTCACGCAATACTGGCAGCGATTTTCGGCAGACACGGCGACCACGATCGCCTCGCGCTCCGCGCGCGTCAAGCCGCTTTCGCCGCGCATGAGGACATCGTGATAGTGCATGAACGCCCGAAAATGCTCGGGTCGCTTCGCATACGCCCGAAAGACGTTGGGCACGAAGCCGATCTTCGCGCGATTTTTCGCGTAGATGTCGGCTATGTCGGCGGGGAGGCCGTCTTCGCTCGGCTCCCCGAAGCGGGACGGGCGCTCGAGTTCTCGTTGCATGCGGCCATCATAGCAGGAAGGTCATAGCATGTGCGAGCGCACCCCACAGGGAAAACGCCGCGATGGCTACGCTGCAAAGTTCCATCGACGTCGCGTCCCTGGTGGCGATCGACACGCACGTCCACGCGCATCAGGACGATTTCGAGAGCAGCGAAGCGGGCAGCGCCGCAAAATCGTACTTCAAATCGAGCGACGTCCCGCTCGATCTCGACGGGATCGCCGCCTACTATCGCGAGCGCAAGATGGCGTGCGTCGTTTTCACGGTCGATGAGACGCTCTCGGGCCAGCCGCAGGTCGGCAACGAGACGGTGCTTGCGGGCGCGCGGCGCAATCCGGACGTGATCATTCCGTTTGCGAGCGTCGACCCCACTCGCAAGAGTGCGCCGCAGGAAGCGCAGCGCCTCATCGACACGGGCCTCGTGCGCGGATTCAAGCTGCACCCTCCGCTGCAGCAATTCTCTCCCAACGACCGTGCCGTCTATCCGTTCTATGAAGTGATCGAAGCGGCACGGCTGCCGCTCGTCTTCCACACGGGCCATAGCGGCATCGGAACGGGCGTGCGCGGCGGCGGCGGCGTGCGGCTTAAATACGGCAACCCGATGCCGATCGACGACATCGCCGTCGACTTTCCGGACCTTCCCATCGTGTTGGCCCATCCGTCGTTTCCGTGGCAGGACGAAGCGATTTCGATCTGCATGCACAAACCGAGCGTGTACATCGATCTCTCGGGCTGGTCGCCGAAGTATTTTCCCGCGAACCTCATCCAATACGCCAACACGCTGCTGCGTGATAAGGTGCTCTTCGGTTCGGACTATCCGCTCATCTCGCCGGATCGCTGGCTCGCCGACTTCGATCAGCTTCCGATCAAAGACGGCGTGCGCGAACGTATCCTGAAAACAAACGCGATCCGCCTTCTCGGTCTGTAAAAAAGCGAGCGCACGCGCTCACGTATCTACATGCAGTATCGCTTCCCGTGGCCGCAGGCGAGGCGAGCACCCCGCGCATCGCGAAATGCGCGGGATGCCCCGAGCGCGAACGTGAGAGCGTCCGAGTCCGAGACAGAGGATCTGGATCTCGGTTCCTTACCCGACGTTGTCGGTTATGCCCTGAGGCGCGCGCAACTTGCCGTCTTCGGCGACGTCATACGCAGGCTCGAGCCGTTCGATATTCGTCCGGCCGAGTTCTCCGTACTGACGCTGATCGAAGCGAATCCCGGCGTCACCCAAACGCGAGTTTGCGCGGCGCTCGCGATTGCGAAGCCCAACTTTGCACCGCTGATTCGAAAGCTCGAACGCCGCGGCCTCGTGCGCCGCAAGCCCGTCGACGGCCGTTCGAACGGCATGTACCTGACGCCGTTCGGCCGCAAACTTCTCGGTAAAGCGTGGTCTGCCGTCCGCGAAAACGAGGACCTGATCGCGACCAAGCTCAGCCCCAAGCAGCGAACCGTGCTCGTGAACCTGCTCCGGCGTCTCGCCGACCTCTAGGCTGCTACCTTTTACGCCGAATCGGTTTCCGCTACGCCGAATCGGTTTCCGCTACGCCGAATCGGTTTCCGCTACGCCGAATCGGTTTCCGCAAAGATCGTGCGCGCGAGCGCGAAGGCGTGATTGGCGGCCGGAACGCCGCAGTAGATCGCGCTTTGCAGGATCGTCTCGACGATCGGGTCGCGCGCAACGCCGACCCGCAGCGCGGCGCGCAGATGAAGCTCGAACTCTTCGTCGCGCCCCAGCGCAATCGTCATCGCCAGCACTAAAAGACGGCGCGTTTGCGCGTCGAGACCGGGCCGGGTCCAGATCTCCCCCCAGGCGTACCGGGTGATGAGCGCCACAAATTCCGCAGTTTCAGGCGTCTGTGCGGCGATCGCGCGGTCGACGTGCGCATCACCGAGCACTTCGCGCCGCTTTTGCAGGCCGAGCGCATACCGCTCGTCTTCGGTCATCGCGTCTCTCCCGCGTTCACGAAGGCCAGAGCTTGCGTCGCGAACGCTTCGGGCTGCTCGATGTTGGAGAGATGTGCGGCATCGAGGCGCGCGACGGTCGCGCCCGGGATGCTCGCAGCAATCGCTTCTCCATCCTGCGGCGGCGTGGCCATATCGTGCGTCCCCACGATGACGAGCGCCGGCACGCCGATGCCCGAAAGGCCGGCGCGCTGATCCATGTCTCGAATCGCGGCGCACGCTGCTGCATACCCCGTAGCGGAGGTCGTTTGCAGCATCGCAGCGATGCGTGAGACCTGCGCCGGCTGCCGTTCGCAAAAGCCGGGCCTAAACCAGCGAGCGATGACGGCATCGACGACGGCGCCGATACCCCGCTCGCGGACGGTAGCGATACGCGCGTTCCACATTTCCGGCGGCGGCATGAAGGCAGAGGTATTCGCAAGTACCAGCCGATCGAACCGGCCGCCTGCGTGCACGCCGAGCCACTGCCCAACCATACCTCCCATCGACAAACCGCAGAACGACGCGCGCGCGATGCCGAGCGCATCGAGCACCGCAAGCGCATCCATGCCGAGGCGCGCAAACGCATATGGTTTTTCGTCCACATCCGACGCGCCGTGCCCACGCGCATCGTAACGGATGACGCGAAAGTCCTGCGCGAACCGAGAGAGTTGCACATCCCACATGGCCATGTTCGTGCCCAGTGAGTTCGAGAGCAACAGCACAGGTGCATTGGCCTTGCCGTCGATGCGATAGAACAGCCGGCAGCCGTCATCCGTGGTGACGAACCCGCTCGTTCCGCCGCCGGTCGTTTCGCTCATTGCGCGGGCTCCGCGATGCTTCGGCGCACGAATTCGGCGGCGACGCCAAGATAGCGGTCCGGGTCTCCGGCGCGATCGAGCTCTTCCGGCGACATGTGCGCGCGAACGACGGCATCGTTTTCGAGCGCTTCCCGCAGCGAGCGGCCGTCCGCCGTCGCGCTCCGGCTTGCCTCTTCCACGAGATCGTGGGCGCGCCCGAGACCGATCGAGGCGGCGAGCGCGGTCTTGAACGATTCGGCCATCGCGAAGCCTCGGGTCGCGTCGAGATTCGCGCGCATACGCGTCGCGTCGACGTGCAAGCCCGCGATCGCGGCCGCCATCATGTGCGCGGAGCCCGAGACCACGCGCACGAGTTCGGGCAACGTCTCCCACTCCGCATGCCACCCGCCCAGACCTCGTTCGTGTTCTTGCGCCAGCGCCGCGAACATGGTCGCCGCGAGTCCGGGTGCGCGCACCGCGGCGGCAAGCGCGACGGCGCAGGCAACCGGATTGCGCTTCTGAGGCATCGTCGAAGAGCCGCCTCGGCCCGGCGCCGAAGGCTCCGCTGCTTCGGCAACCTCGCTTTGCGCGAGCAGCGACACGTCGCGTGCGATCTTCCCGAGAATTCCGGCGACGTTGGCGCACGCGGCCGCAAGCGCCGCGAATCGATCTCGTTCCGCATGCCACGGCAGCGCGGGCAGCGTTAGATCGAGTTCGCGCGCGAGGCGTTCTGCAACATCCAGCCCGCGATCTCCAAGTGCCGCAAGCGTCCCCGAAGCGCCGCCGAACTGCACGACGCTCGCCTCGCGCAAAGCGCGTTCGAGCCCGGAGCGCGTTCGGCGGATTGCCGCGAGCCAACCCGCCGCTTTGCGCCCGAAGGTGGTGGGCGTCGCCTGCTGCAGCCACGTGCGCGCGACCATCACGGTGTCGACGTGCCGGTCCGAAAGCGAGACGAGGGCTTCGTCGAGCTCGGCCAGCACCCCGATAACGTGCCTCACGCCCTCGCGAAGTTGCAGTACGAGACCCGTATCGATGGCGTCTTGGCTCGTCGCTCCCCAGTGCACGTAGCGTGCCGCTTCGGGATCGTGCGCCGCAACGCGCGCCGTGAGCGCTTTGACCAGCGGAATCGCAACGTTTCCCGCACCGGCGGCAGCGCGCGCGATCTCGGCAACGTCGAATCCGTCCGCATCCGCGGCCGCTACGATCGGCGCGACGGCGGTCGCCGGAATGATGCCGAGCGCCGCTTCGGCCCGAGCGAGCGTGGCCTCGAAGTCGAGCATAGCCTGCAGCGTCGCGCGATCGTCGAAGCATCGCGCAACAACCGGATCCACGAACAGAGCTTGCGTCAGCATGCCGTCTCGGTCGACACGCGTTCGATCAGAACTCAAAGAAGACGGTTTCGCCTTCACCCTGCAACACGATATCGAAACGGTAGGACGGATCGTCACCCTCGCGCGCGGCGATCAACGTCGCGCGGCGCGCAGGATCGACGATCGCAAGGATCGCGTCTTCTCCATTTGCAGCCTCGTCACTGAAGTAGATGCGCGTCGCCAAGCGTTTCAGAAGCCCGCGTGCGAGCACGCCGACGGCCAGGTGCGGGGCTTGCAGCGTGCCCTCCGGCCCCGGCACGCGTCCGGGGCGAATCGTCTCAAAACGAAAGCCGCCGTCGACGCCCGTGGGGCAGCGTCCGAAGCCGATGAACGCCGGGTCGAGTTCGGCTCCGGCACGATCGTCGTCCGGGTGCGCGTAGCGGCCGGCCGCGTTCGCTTGCCAGATCTCGACCAGCGCGTCCGGAACGGTACGGCCCTCGCCGTCGCGGACGATTCCCTGGATCGCGATGCGCTCGCCGCGCGTTTCCGGAAGCACGAGCGCCTCGCCGCCCGTATACGGCAGCGCAAATGAAAAGAAGGGGCCGACGGTTTGCGAGGGCGTCAGCGGCAATAGCTCCGTCACTCAGGCGTGCTCCATGGGCGTTGCGAGCCGGCCGCGCAGGACGAAATCGAAGCGGTAGCCGAGCGCGAATTCCGGCAACGTCGTTGCGAGATCGAAGCGCGAGACCATCCGATCGCGCACGTCCGGCGCCACGCAGTTCGCGATGGGGTCGATCTCGATGAGCGGATCGCCCGGAAAATACATTTGCGTGACGAGACGCGTACCGAAGCCGGGTCCGAACAGCGAATAATGAATGTGCGCCGGGCGCCACGCGTTATCGTGGTTGCGCCAGGGATACGCACCGGGCTTGATCGTCATGAACCGGTAGTTACCATCGTCATCGGTTTCGACGCGCCCGGCACCGATGAAATTCGGATCGAGCGGTGCGGGATGCCGATCGTTCTCGTGAACGTAGCGGCCCGCCGAATTGGCTTGCCAGATTTCGATCATCGTCCGCCGCACCGGACGGCCGTCTTCATCGAGCACGCGGCCCGAGACGACGATGCGTTCGCCGAGCGGCTCGCCTTTAAAGCCGGCCGTGAGATCGGCTGCGGAGGCACCCATCAAGCGCGGCCACTCCCTTGTAGGGCCGGTGATCTCCGAGAGCGTTTGCGGGATCGGCACGAGCGATTCGTGCGGCGCGCGCTTGCGGCTGCTACGATACGTTTCGTGTAAATATGGCGGTTGCGAGCCGGGCGGTTCGGGCCGAAACCCGGCTAGCGCCGCGGGTCGTCTTGAGTCGATCATAGGGTGGTCATGCCTCGCTTTGGTACGCTCTTTTCGTTCGCGCATCGAGATCCCGCAAAGCGACGACATGATCCCGCTCGCAACCCGGGCGTTGTGAGCGGATCGATCGGCACTTTTCGCAGCAGGGCCGGTCCGTTGCGTAGAGGCAATGGTTGTCTTGACGCGTTGGAGCCGTGGGGAGGTGCAAGGTGGACCCATTCCCGATCTCGATCGTAACCGCGCCTGAGGCCGGCTCCGCGCCTACCGTCTCCGCGGTCCGGGGGCGCGTTGCCGGTGCGTAGCGCCCCGGCGCTCGACCTCGATCCGTTTTCCGATGTCTTCATGGCAGATCCGTTTTCGCAGCATGCGCTCATTCGCGAAGCGGGACCAATCGTGTTCCTCGAGCGCTACGGCGTCTGGGCGATCGGTCGCTACGACGACGTGTTCGCCGCGCTCATGGACTACGAGACGTTCATCTCGAGCGCGGGCGTCGGCATCACCGATTTCCGGCATGACACGCCGCCGCGGCCGCCGAGCATCATCCTCGAAGCCGACCCGCCGCTGCAGACCCGCACCCATCGCATCCTCGCGCGCGTCTTATCGCCTGCGGCGCTGCGGTCGCTGAGAAACGCCTTCGAAGCCGAAGCGGAAGCGCTCGTCGATCGTATCATCGCGCGCGGCACGATCGACGGTGCCCGGGACATCGCAAGCGCGTATCCGATCAGGGTTTTTTCAGATGCCGTCGGGTTGCCGGAGGACGGGCGCGACGTCTTGCCCACGTACGGCAATATGGTCTTCAACTTTTTCGGCCCTCACAACGCCCGCTTCGAGGAGGCAATGGCGAACGCGCCGGCGGTTTCCAAGGCCATCATGGCGCTGTGCGATCGTTCCGCACTCACACCGGGGTCACTGGGCGCGAGCATTTTCGCGGCTCACGATGCGGGCGAGTGTACGTACGAGGAAGCGGGCATGCTCGTGCGTTCGCTCTTATCGGCCGGCCTCGATACGACCGTCAGCGCGATCGCGTGCGCGCTCGTCTGTTTCGCGCGGTTTCCGGAGCAGTGGGACCGCGTCCGGGCCGATCCCTCAATCGCGCGCAACGCGTTCGACGAAGCGGTGCGGCTGGAATCACCGGTGCAGACTTTCTTTCGTACGGCGGCAAAACCGGTGACGATCGGCGACGTGGAACTCGACGACGGCGCGAAACTGCTCATCTTCTTCGCCTCGGCAAATCGCGACCCGCGCAAGTGGGAGGCTCCGAACGCCTTCGACGTAACGCGCAAAACGGGGCACCACGTCGGGTTCGGGGCCGGCATCCATCGCTGCGTCGGCGAGATGCTCTCGAAACTCGAAGGCGAGACGCTGCTCGGCGCACTCGCCCGCCGCGTCGCGCGCTTCGAACCGATCGCGGAACCGAGCCTGCGCTACAACAACACGTTGCGCGGATACGAAACCATTCCGCTGCGCATCCACGCCGCAAGTCAGCCGAACGGTAAACCCGCGTAATTTTCGGCGAGCGTCTGCGCCGCATACTTTTATCCCAGGGCGTTTCGTCTTGCCCTGAGACCCGGGGTTATCCCACGAAGACGGGCGATGGCTGCGATTCTGATGAGATCACGGACAAACTCCTCGGGAGTTCGATGCCGTAGCCCACTGAACCAGCCTTGCGGTAAGCGCTGTCAGGCAGTAACGAACGTGAGCCTGATCGCGTCCTCGCCGACAGGATTGGTGCCAACAAGGCGGAGCGGCGGTCGGGCACCGGCGAAGTACGGTTTGCCGCGGCCAAGAACAAACGGACGAAAGTAGAGATGGTACTCGTCGATAAGACCGAGGTCGGTAAGACTCGCCGCCAAATCGGGCCCGGCAACGGCGATGACGCCGTCGACCTCCGCCTTCAGCCGGCGAGCGAAGGCTTCGAGATCGTCGCCGACAAGCGTGGCGTTGGCGCCGACCGACCTTAGCGAGCGTGATGCAACCCATTTCGGTTGCGTCCGCCACACCGCCGCGAATTCGTGCTCGCTCGCGTCCCACTCCGGTCGATCCTCGTCCCAATAGCGCATCACCTCGTACATGCGACGACCGTACAGACTGCCCGCGAGGTCGCGGACGTGGTCGATCCAATAACGAAAGAGCGCAATGCCTGCCGGATGAAGCGGCGGCTCCAGCTCGCCCTCAACGGCGGCAACGTAGCCATCGAGAGACTGCATCATTCCAAAGACAATCTTTCCCATGTTCCCGCACCTCCGACCAGGCTGTAGCTTCAAGAACGACCAAGCCCCGGCGGTTACCCAACGAAAAAGAGGCGACGGCTGCGAGTTGATGAGGTAACGGACAAACTCCTCCGGCGTGCGATTCCCAAGCGACGAGTGAGGTCGCTGAGCGTTGTAATCGAGACGCCGGATCTCGATAATCTCGCGAGCTTCGGCGAGCGATTCGTGCGTGTAATCGTCGACGGTCGTGAGCGCGCGAATTCGACGACCCGACGCCAGGGTGTCGTGGACGAAGTCGAGCGACCAACGCTCGTTCATGACCGTTACGATGGCTGCCGGTCCCCCCGCCGAGCGCGACCCGGCGCCGGAGTCGCTTTCGGATCTGGAGCTTTGCTTCGCGGTAGACGCGTCGAACGCGTTTGATGTTCACCACCCAACGCTCACGGCAGACTTTCGCGAACTGCCCGAACCGCTCAACGGCGCTGTGCAGGCGTCAGAAGGGCGATGATCCTTCAAAGCGTCGATCTCAAGCGGCGAATCGGCCGGCAGCCGCTTCAAGCGGCGATTCTCGGAGGCCCGATGCGCGTTCGCAATCGGGCCTCCGCTGCCGAGCACCGTGATGAATAATCTCGATTTCAAGAATTGGAGCCGTTCACGTCGACCACGGCTTGGGCAAAGGCTTGCGGCGCCTCCTGCGGCAGGTTGTGGCCAACGCCGCCGGTGATGAGGCGGTACTCATATTTGCCCGAGAACCTGTTGCGATACGCCGCACTGGGCGCATGGATTGCACCGTTGGCGTCGCCTTCCATGGTGATCGTGGGCACGGTGATGGGAGGAAGTGCGGCCAGCTGCTTTTCCAGGTCGTCATATTTCCGCTCGCCGTCGGCCAGGCCGAGCCGCCAGCGATAGTCGTGCATCACGATGTCAACGTGGTCGGGGTTGTTGAAGGAAGCGGCTGTGCGGCCGTACGTAGCATCGTCGAAAGTCCACTTTGGCGAAGCCTGGTGCCAGATGAACTTATTGAACTGGTCGAGGTATTTCGCATAGCCGGCCTTGCCGACCGGGGTGGCGAAATAGTATTGGTACCAAAACAGGAACGCAGGTTCAGGTGGCCACGGCACTTGGTTGCCCGCCGGGCTGCTGATCAGATAGCCGCCGACGGAAACGATCGCCTTGCAGCGTTCCGGCCAGAGTGTGGCCATGACGTCCGCCGTGCGCGCACCCCAGTCAAACCCGGCTACAGTGGCCCTCTGGATCTTGAGGGCATCCATCAGTGCGATGATGTCGAGGGCGACGGCCGACTGCTGGGCGTTCCGCATCGTTTCGCCGGAGAGAAAGGTTGTGGTGCCGTACCCGCGCAGATACGGCACGATCACCCGATAGCCGTTCGCGGCCAACAGCGGCGCGACGTCGACGAAGCTGTGGATATCGTAGGGCCACCCGTGCAAGAGAATGACCGCGGGACCATTGGCCGGCCCGGCCTCGGCGTATCCGACATTGAGGAGGCCGGCATCGATCTGCTTGAGATTGGCAAACGACGTGTGGGAGCCCGGCCGAATCGAAGGCAAGCTCGCCGTTAATTCGCCTGCTCGAGCTTTTGCGGCGCCGATCGTGGTGAATTGCGCGGCGGTGAGGGCCAAGCCGGTGGTTCGCAAAAAGCGGCCCCGGGCGTACTTGCTTTGTTCCGACATCGTAGCTTGCTCCAATTCGCGGTGGCAATATGAGACGATTGCTGCGTATCAGAATAGCGAATGAAATTCCGTTCGTCTGTTGAGTGCTAGTGTGCAAATGTCGTTTTTCGGGCGAAGGCGTCGACATCGACGACCGCTTGGGCAAAGGCGCGTGGATCTTCCCCAGGCACGTAGTGCGATCGGAGTCGCCTCGAGCTTCGCGTCGAGATCGGACGAGACGAATTCGAGGTGTTGCCGCCTGCGCGGTACGAAACCAATTCCGCTGCGCATCCACGCGGCAGGTCAGCCGAACGGCAAACCCACGTAATTTTCGGCGAGCGTCTGCGCCGCATGGCGCGAGGTCGTGACGTAGTTCAGTTCGGCCAGCTGCACGCGGCGCTCGAAGGAATCGTGATCGTCGAAGCGATGCAGCAGGCGCGTCATCCAGGACGAAAAGCGCTGCGTGTTCCAGACGCGCCGCAAGCACGTCTCGGAATAGCGATCGAGCGCGCTCGAATCGTTCCGGGCGTAGTGCGCCTCGAACGCGCGGGCGAGGAACCGCACGTCGGCGATCGCGAGGTTCATGCCCTTGGCGCCCGTGGGCGGAACGATGTGCGCGGCATCGCCGGCGAGAAACAGACGGCCGTAGCGCATCGGTTCCGTTACGAAGCTGCGCATCGGCGTGATGCCTTTCTGCAGCACGGGGCCCGCGATCACGTCGGGGCCGCCGGCATCGCTGCCAAGACGCAGGCGCAGTTCCGTCCAGAACCGGTCGTCCGGCCACTCCGCGAGATCTTCATTCGCCGCGCACTGCAGATACAAACGCGAGATGGTGGGCGAGCGCATCGAGACCAGCGCAAAGCCGCGCTCGTGATTGGTGTAGATGAGTTCTTCCGAAACGGGCGGCGACTGCGCGAGGATGCCGAGCCAGCTGAATGGATACGCGTGCTCGTAGACCGTCAACGCTTCGGGCGGAATGACGCTGCGGCAGATGCCGTGAAACCCGTCGCAGCCACCGACATAGTCGGCATCGAGCGAATGTTCCGCTCCCGAAGTGTCGCGATAGCGCACCGTCACGCGCTCACCGTCGAGGGGGCCGAGCGCGACGGCGGTCGATTCGAACTCGATCGGAACGCCCGCGGCGGACACGGCGGCGATGAGATCCTTCACAACCTCTTGCTGACCGTACACGGTGACGTTTTTTCCGCCCGTGAGCTCTTCGAAATCGATGCGGTGGCTTTCGCCGCTGAAGCGCAGCGCGATGCCGCCGTGCGTCAGGCTTTCGCGCATGAGCCGGTCGCCGACGCCGAGCGAGCAAAGCAGTTCGACCGTTCCGTGCTCGAGCACGCCCGCGCGGACGCGGCTTTCAACGTAGGCGCGCGGCCGCGACTCGAGGACGACGGAGTCGATGCCGGCGCGGTGCAGCAGACACGCGAGCGTCAGCCCGGCCGGCCCCGCGCCGACGATTGCGACCTGCGTTCGTTGCGCCCTTCGGGTCATTGGCGTGCCGGCTCTCCCGGCGTCGCCTTCGTAGGAAGTCGCAGCCGGTAGCCTACCGGCATCAGCTGGATGCCGAAGCGATCGGACAGCGTTCCCCATATCCCGCGCGGTAGGAAGAGCGAGAAGAGTAGCGCCGATGCGCCGAGCCCGATCAGATACCACACCCCGCTGCCGCCGAAGAACGTCTCGACCAAGAAAAACAGCACGGCGCCGACGATCGGGCCCTCGAACGTCCCGATGCCGCCGACCAGCGTCATGAAGAGCATGTAGGCCGTCCACTGCACGCTGAAGTACGTCTTGGGCTGAAAGCTGATCAGCGTTGAGAGCGTCAAGGTTCCCGCGGCAGCGCAGCCGGCCGCCGCTAACACGAAGATCAACCGCTTGGTCGCGAACACGCGCACGCCGATCGAGGCGGCCGCTTCTTCGTTGTCGCGAATCGCTTGAATAGCGGCCCCCGTCCGGCTACGCAGCAAGAAGAACACGATGCCGACGAGTGCCGTCATCAGGGCAAGCGCGAGCCAATAGTTGAACGCGCGTCGAGCGTCGGGTGCGAAGGCCGAAATGGCGATCAGTGAAATTCCTGTTTCGCCCTGCACGAGACCGTCGAGATTGACCAGCAAGTGCGCGAGTTCCGCAATGACCCACATGCCGATCGCAAACTCGCCGCCCCGCAATCGCAGCGCAAATGACGAGAGCGGAAGCGAGAGCAGGCCGACGATCAGCGGAGCGATCGCGAGCGCGAGATACACGTTAAGGCCCGCGTATGAGAGCCGAATGGCGAAGTATGCTCCTAGTCCGAAAAACGCTTGCTGGCCGACGGACACGAGGCCGCCGTAGCCGGCGAGCGCGTTCCACATCGCGGCCAAAATGACGTAAATAAAGAGCGTCGTCAGCCGGTCCGTGAGATATGGGCCTAGGTACGCCGGACCGAATCCGAGCACCACGAGCAGCGCGACGAGACTGCCGATCGCGGCGATCGAAAGCGAACTCCAACGCCGCACGGCGATCGGTGCGGGATCCGTCACGCCGCAGCTCGCTTCCGAAAACGCACGACGCTTCGCCAGTCGCGACCCGCTAGCGCAAAGCGTGCAGCGAGCACTACGAGAAACACGAGATGTCCTCCGATCAGAAATCCTTGCGGGCTCACCTGCGAACCCAGATTCTGCGCGACGCCGAGCACGATGCCGCCGAACAGCGTCCCCCAGAGCGACCCCGCGCCGCCGATCACGACTGCCTCGAACGCGAAGATCAACTGCGTCGGCCCCGTGTACGGGTCGAACGTCGCGCGCATTCCGAGGAATGTTCCGGCGATCGCGACGGTCACGAGCGCGATCGCCGTCGCCGCAGCGTACACGTTGCGCGCGTCGATGCCGACGAGCTCCGCCGTATCGGGATCCTCCGCACAGGCGCGAATCGCGCGGCCGAGCGGCGTATAGTTCAGCAGCAACTGCAAGCCCCCCAGCAGTGCGACGGCCACGACCAGCGTCAGCACGGCGAGTTGCCCAACCTGGATGCCGCCGGGCGCCGTCCAGCCGCTATAAGAAAGATCGCCGATGCCGTTCGCGAGGGACCGCGTGTCGGCGCCGAAGCGCTGGAACATCGAGTTGTCGAGCACGACCGCAAGCCCGAACGTGCTGAGCAGCGGCGTGAGCGGACCCGAGCGCAAGCTGCGCTCGAGCACCGTTCGCTGCAGCACGAAGCCTGCCGCCGCCATGACCGGCAGCGCGAGCAGCAGTCCGAAAAACGGTGAAATGCCGAAGTGATCGGAGAGTGAGAAGACGAGATACGCCGAGACGATGGCGATGCTGCCGTGGGCGAGATTGATGATGCGCATGACTCCGAAGAGAAAGGACAAGCCGCAGGCGATCAGCGCGTAGTACGCGCCGAGAAAGATCCCGGCAAGAATTTGGTCGACGAACATCATGCGTGGACGCCGCCTTCCCCGCGGCGCAATCCGAAGTAGGCTTCCGTTACGGCCTCGCGGGTCAAATCTGCCGCCTTCCCTTCCAGAACGATGCGGCCCTCGAGCATGCATGCGACGCGTGTCGCGATCCGCATCACGCGCGAAAGATCCTGTTCGACGAGGACGATCGTAGTGCGACCTTCCGCGATAACGGCTTGCAGAGACTCGTAGACCGCGCTCACCGCCACAGGTGAAAGCCCGAGCGAGACTTCGTCGAGCAAGAGAACGCGCGGATTCGTCATCAGGGCGCGGCCGATCGCGGCGGCTTGCTGCTGGCCGCCCGAAAGTTCACCGCCGCGCCGCTTACGCAGCGGCTTCAGCATCGGAAACGCGTCGAGCACCGTTTCCAGCGTCCACCGTCCGCGGCGTCCGTTCGCCCCGGCAACCGCGAGATTTTCTTCGACGGTCATTCCGCCGAAGAGTCTGCGCCCTTCGGGCACGAGCGCGATGCCGAGCCGCACGCGCCGATGCGCGCGCATCGATCCCAGGTCGGCACCGTCGAAAGAAACGCTGCCGCCGGCAGCGCGATGCGAGCCCGCGATCGTACGCAAGAGCGTCGTCTTCCCCGCACCGTTCGCGCCGACGAGCGCGAGAATCTCGCCCTCGGCTGCGCCAAACGATACGTCGCGCACGGCTTGCAGTAAACCGTGGCGCGCGCTCAATTTGTCGACGGTCAGCAGACTCACGTGACGCCGCTCCCAAGGTACGCGTTGACGACGGCCGGATGCGCGAGCGCGACCTGGGGTACTCCTTGCGCGATCACGCGGCCCGCGTCCATGCACACCAGCCGCTCGACGACCTGCAGCAGCACGTGCAGGATGTGTTCGATCCAAACGATTGCGATACCGCGGCCGCGCAGTTGGCGGATGATCGCCACGAGTTCGCTTGCTTCCATATCGGTGAGACCGCCGCCGATCTCGTCGAGCAGCAGTATTTTGGGATCGGTCGCGACCGCACGGGCTAACTCCAACCGCTTGCGATCCAGCAGCCCGAGCGTCTCGGCCTGCCGGTTCGCCAGATCGATCATGCCGCACAGTTGCAGCGATTCGATGCCCGCTTCGTACGCGCGCTGGCGGGTGTAGCCGCCGCCCATCGAGGCCGCGACGAACACGTTTTCGAACACCGACATATTCGCAAACGGCCGTGGAACCTGATGCGAGCGCGCGATGCCGAGGCGGCAGCGCGACGCCGCATCGAGATGAGAAATGTCGGCGCCCTCGTAAGCGACCGTCCCGGCAGAGGGCGCATACGAGCCGGCCAAAACATTCAGGAGCGTCGTTTTCCCGGCGCCGTTGGGCCCGACGATGCCGACGGCTTCACTCTCGCCCAGGACGAAATCCACATCGGCAACGGCAACGAACGACCCGAAACGCTTCGTGATGCCGCGGGAGGCCAGGACCAATCTTTGCGACACGTCGGGAACGTTAGGCTGACTGCGATATCGTCGCCGTCCCTGCGTCGGCCAGGCTTTCGAAGACCATCGAAGCCGCCGACGCGGAACGCAGCGCTGCGCCTTCGGCTTCGAGTTGTTCGCGCCGATCCGCCGAGAGCTCTTTGGCGAGGATGTCATCCAGCGCCGAGCGCGTCACCAGTTCCGTGTTGTCGCGCTGCAGGCCGCTTTCGGTGATGCGCGCTGCGCCGTATCCGCTCAGCCGCGCGGCGCGCGCCACGTCGCCGAGGCGAGCACACGCGAGCGCAAAATGCTCCGCCGCCATGGCGATCAGCGGCAGATTCTGATCGATTTGAAGCCCGAAACGGATTGCGTCGCGAGCGTAATCGATCGCCGTGCCGTCCTCACCAAGCGACGCGTGGTAGGCGGCCAGATTGGAACACGCGATCGCCTTGCGATTGAGGCTCGCTCGCGCGAGAACGTGCGGCAACGCCTCGCTGACGAGCGCGATCGCGCGAGGCGTATCGCCGCGCATGTGTTCGATCTCAGCCAGCAGCATCGTTACCGTCCACTGAGCTTCGGGACGCGGGCCGTTCCGGAAGCGTGTGCGAAGCTGTTCGTAGGCTTTGGCGGCTTCGTCGTAATCGCCACGCTTTGCGCTCAGCTTTGCCCGCTGTTGAATCAAATTGACACGCTGCCGCGGCGAAGCATTCTCTAGTGCAAGCGCTTCGGCGAGGAACGGTTCGGCCTCGTCAACGAGGCCGAGCGCGGCAAGTGCGTTGACCAACACGGCAAGGGCGCCGACCAACGCCATATCGTCGCCGCTCGAGCGCGCAAACGCCAGCGCTTTCTCGGCCATTTCGAACGATCGAGGTGCCCGTCCCGAATTTCCGAGCAACATGGAAAGCCCGGTACAAAGCTTGGACGCATCTCGAGCACTCACTTCGTCGGGCACGGAGATAAACTGCTCGAGTCGGCGCCATCCCTCAAAATCGAAACCGAAATCTTGCCACTCACTCGTGATCTGTGCGAGCAACTCAGCGCCGACGGCTCTTTCGCCGCCGTCAAATGCAAAATCCAGTGCGGCGCGCACGTCATCGATTTCGACCGCGAACAAGTCCGTGAGCCCCGCGATGCGCTCAGTTTCTTCAAACGTTCGCCGTTCCGTAACGAAGCGGTCCCGCAAATAATACAAATGCCGGCTCGCGAGCGTCTCGGTCTCGCCGTCGAGGGCAGACTTCTCGCGAGCATAGGCGCGCGTCGACTCGAGGAGCCGGTAGCGAATGGCGTCGCCCGTGTATTCGGCCAGCACGAGCGATTTATCGACGAGCGATGCGAGCAGATCGAAGACGTCGAACTCGTCGAGATCGTCGCCGCTCGCGATTGCGGTCGCAGCTTCGATCGTAAACCCGCCGACGAATACGCCGAGGCGCCGCAGCAGCTTGCGTTCGCGTTCGTCCAGGAGATCGTAGCTCCAATCGATCATCGCGCGCAGCGTCTGTTGACGCGGTAAGAGTTCACGGCTGCCGCCCGTCAACACGCGGAAACGTTCGTCGAGGCGATCGAGCAATTGTTTGGGGCTCAGCATCTTCACGCGTGGGGCAGCAAGCTCGATCGCAAGCGGGATCCCGTCGAGGCGCCGGCAGATGAGCGCTACGGCACCGGCGTTCTCGTCCGTGAGTTCGAATCGCTTATCGGCGGCGCGCGCACGCTCCACGAAAAGCGTGACGGCAGGCGAGCGCAACGCCTCGGACGCCGTCAACGCCGATTGCAGGCGATCTGTCGGAATTGCGAGCGTGGGAAGACGATAGGTTTCCTCGCCCGCAATGCCGAGGCCCTGACGGCTCGAAGCGAGCACGTTGACGCGGGGACAGTTGCGTACGATTGCGGCGATCAGGCGCGCCGCCGCATCGACGAGATGCTCGCAGTTGTCGAAGACGATCAGGGCATGTTTGGTCGCCAGCGCCCGCACGAGCAGGTCGGACGGATCTCCGCCCGTACCGAGCGTGAGGTTCATGGCGGTCGCGACGGTCGTCGCGATGAAGTCGCCGCTCGAGAGCGGCGCGAGCTCGACGAACCAAACACCGTCGCCCGATCCGTCGAGCAGGTTCGCCGCCACTTGCAACGAGGTCCGCGTCTTGCCGAGGCCGCCCGTGCCGACGAGCGTCACGACACGCTGCGTACGCAGCAACTCGGTGATGTCTTCGAGCTCCTTCTCGCGACCGACGAAGCTGGTCAACTGCAACGGCAAATTATTCGGCAGCGTGCCGAGCGATCGCAGCGGCGGGAAATCGGCCGGTAAATCCGGGGCGAGTAATTGGTACACGTATTCCGGCCGCGCGAGGTCCTTCAGCCGGTGCTCGCCGAGGTCGCGCAGGGTTGCTCGCGCTGGAAGCGACCCGAGCGCAAGATCGGCCGTCGCGCCCGAGAGCAGAATCTGGCCGCCATGACCGATCCCGAGAAGCCGTGACGCGCGATTGACGGCTACGCCGACGTAGCCGCCGTCCCGCTCTTCGGCCGTTCCCGTATGAAGGGCCGCTCGCAATTGGAGGCCGCTCGGGTCGCCCGGGCCGATGGCGCGTTGCAGATCGACGATCGCCGCCACCGCATCTTCCGGGCGAGCGAAGGCGGCGCAGAGCGTGTCGCTCGAATGGCGGAACACGAAGCCGCTCCGCCGCGCAAACGTCGCTCGGGTGAGCGCTTCATGCGGCCGGTCTTCGCTTCCAGGTGCGCGCCCGTCGATATCGGTGAACACGAAGGTGACCGTGCCCGCCGGCGGCGCGATGCGGATGGCCGCTTCCTCTCCGTTCGGCGGCTTTTCGCGGCCGATCAGATGACGGACGAAGGGCACGAGCTCCTCGAAGCGCCGTTCGAGCGGCTCGCCGGTCTTGTCGAGCCAATGAACGCGCATCGCAAAATATTGCACGTCGCCGCTGGGCGTGGTGTTATCGAGCTTGAAGGGGATCAGCGTCGTCCCGCGGCTCGACGCGATTTCGATTTCGCGCAGGACGTGCTCCGAGGCGTTCGCGTGCTCTGAGAACAGCAGCAGCATCGCCTTCGCGTTCCCGATCGCGTCTACGAGTTGCCCCGCATAGGCGCCGGCCTCGACGTCTCGCGGCGCCATCCAACAGCGAATTCCGGCCGCTTCCAAGGCCGCACACGCGGCGGTCGCGACGGCAGCATCCCCGGTCGAGTGACAGATGAAGACGTCGTGAGCCATAACCCGCTACCTTAGCCACGCAGTGGAAAAACCCATGTGTCTCGTACGCGGACGTTTTGTGCAACGAAGCGGGCTACAACGCGGGCCCTACCAGTTGCCATCGAGGGCGGCAATGCCGGCTCGCTGAAGGCACGGCGATGCTGCGATCCGTCGCGTTCTTGGTATTGGCGGCGAGCGTGTTGGCGACGGCGCACGGGACGCCTGCCGATCCCTATACTTCGCCCGGCCGTCTCATCGACGTCGGCGGCTTCCGCCTGAACCTCTATTGCGCGGGAAGCGGATCGCCGACCGTAATCTTCGATTCGGGGCTTGAAGATTGGGCGCCGTCGTGGATCAAAATTCAACCCGCGATCGCGAAGAGGACGCGCACGTGTACCTACGATCGCGCGGGCAACGGATTTTCGGATCCGGGACCGATGCCGCGCACGACGGGGCGCATCGCCCGTGAACTGCACACGCTGCTACATGTTGCAGGCGAAACCGGACCGTTCGTTTTGGTGGGTCATTCGTTCGGCGGTCTCATCGTACGGCATTACGCGGACCGCTATCCGCGCGACGTGGCGGGGTTGGTGCTCGTCGATGCTTCCGCCGAAGGGCTCGCCGGCATCATGACCGCGCAGGAACTACGCGATAACGATCGCGACATCGCACGCGCGCAAGCAATGCTGCGCCAATGCTTGACGCTCGCGCAACGGCATTTCCGCTCGGCATCGCCGAAGCTCGCGCACGCCTGTCCCGGTATGTTCTTTCGCGGACTACCGGCTCCGGCTGACTTTCCGCGCGCGCTCGATGCGACGCTCGTCTTTGAAGCCGAACGTCCCAAACAATACGCCGCGTCGGCGTCTGAACTCGAGAATTTTACGACGGCGAGCATGCGGGCATTGATGGGTGAGCAGCGCTCGTACGGCGCGATCCCCGTGCTCATTTTGGTCGCAATGCACCATGCGGGCACGACCCCGCGCTGGGAACGCTCGTGGCGCGAAGCCCACCGCCGGTGGCTTTCGCTCTCGACCCGCGCCCAATACGTTCCCGCCACCCATAGCGGACATTACATCCAATTCGATCAGCCCGCGCTCGTCATCGGTGCGATCGAGGACGTCGTCGCGACCGTGCGCGCAACGCGTTAGCCCCATGCGGCGGCGGCTTCGCTAGATGTTGCGTGCGGAGAAACACCGCTTACGCCCGCTCGGCGTACGTTTCGGCAACGAAGCCTGCAAAGGCGACGGCGACGCCGACCGCGAGTCGCGCATGGCGCGGAAGGCGGCCGTCTCGCGGCTCACCGAGACGGGCAACGACGGCGCCGAGCTGCTGGAGGTCGGCTGCCGCGGCGGACTCGATCGCTTCGAGCGTCGATCGCGTGATTTCCGCAAGCTGAGCGGCCTTTTTAGGGGCAGGCCTACCGCTGTGACGCAAGACGGTCCGGCAAACGGAATCGAGGATCTGTATGGCCCCCTTTATGGCGTCTTGCGGACGATCGTTTGCAAGGAGCTGCAGCCGCCTGCCACGATCGCCGATCGAAGCAAAATCCTCGGCGCGGGTCACCGCAAACGAATGCGGCGCCGTCGGCGCCGGCCGAAAAACGCCGTCTACAAAGATGAAGCCGTCGCTCTCCGCAGCCTTAACGAGAAAATCTTGCTTCGAGGTTGCCACTTCATCGATCAGCGTCCCGAGCACTTCCCCGAGTCGAGCCAGCTGCTGCGGATCCTCCTGATCGACGCTCGCTACGTACCGGCGGAATTGCGTTCGGCGCGTCCCTTCGGGTCCACCGGGGTCCGCTCCCAAACGAATATCCATGGCGGCAAAAGCTCGATCGATTTGACGCAGGGGGATCGAAGCTGACGCAGCCTCGAACTTTTCAAGCGTCCGTGTGCTGAAGACATTCGGCATGTTCTTTATTTAGATCGGGGCGGCGTTGCCCCCCCGATGCCCCCCGGGCTCCGCAGCACTCCGGTGCGAGAGGCTGCGAGCAAGCTAGGTATCGAAGCGAGCACGGGGGTGGTAGACATCCTGTTTGCTTCCAAGGAGTGCGCGTTGCGCGAATCCGTTCACACCCTACGCGTGCGTTTTGGCGAGACGGACGCATTCGGCATCGTGTTCTATCCGAATTTCTTCGCGTACTTCGACGTCGCCGTCGCCGCTCTCTTGCGCGCGAGCCCCTACGCTTTCGCGCGCGGGCTGCAGGAGGGCGGCTTCGGTTTTCCGATCGTCGAATCCGCGGCGCGCTTTCACGCCCCGCTGCTCGCCGACGATGAGATCGACATCGGCACTCGCGTCACGGAAATTCGAACGCGCTCCGTTCGGCTCGAACACACGGTGCGCCGCGGCTCAGGGATTATCGCGACCGGCTTCGAGATCCGGGCATTCGCTCGCTACTCGCCCGCTACGCAGAAGATCGAGCTCGCCGAAATGCCGCCGGACTTGCGAGCGTGGCTCGACGCTAGCGCACCCTGATTTCATAACCACAGGCGAGGGCTGCTCGGCCGTGCGCGCCAAAGATCTCCGGCTCGTGAACGCCGTCGTGCCCGCGACCGAGGTCCTCGCGAAGGCCGCACTCGAGGGCGCAGCCCGCGAGCGCATCATGGCGAGCGCCGATGCGAGCGAAGGGCCCGCCGCAATTCGCGAAAAGCGCGCCCCTCGCTTTAGCGGCGGCTAACTATACGGCAGAAGCTTCGCGCCGACCGGAACCTTGCGATCTTCGGTGTTTTCGATGACGACGAGATCGAAGGGGTACTTTCCACCGCTCGTCTTGATCCACTGCGCGTTGACGATGACGGTCGTCGAGACGTTCGGCACCGGTCCGCTCGTGAAGTCGACTTTGCCCACGGTCGTCGTGGTGTTGAGATGGGCGAGGGCTTTTGCGACCGCCGCCTTGTTCTTCGGATCGCCGCTATTCTTGAGCGTCGTCACGCCCGCGTCCAGAAGCGACATCGACGCACCGAGCTGTTGGATCCACTGTTTGCTCGCCGTCGATTCGTAGCCGTCGGCCAGCGCTCGAGAACTCAGTCCGGTCAGCGACGACTTGTACGGATACGAAGGATGCCAATACGCGCCGACGACGATTTTATCGCCGAGCGAACCGAGCGCTTCCACCGTCGATGGGAACAGCCCCGTCTTCGCGATCTGCGCGATCTTGACGGTCTTCGTGTAGCCCTGCTGCGCGGCTTGCCGCCAAAAGGTCGCAAAATCCGGCGGAATCGGAAAGGTGTTGAAGATCTCACAATTTTCCGCCTTGTACTTGGCGATTTGCGAGGAGTAGTCGCTCGTACCGTCTTCGTAGCCGCCCGGATCTACGACCGTGAGGCCCGCCTTCTGTAGATCGGGAATCAAGTGTTCGCGAATCGCGTTGCCGTCGGCGTCGTTGGGATACAGCACCCCGACTTTCTTGTTGGTCGGCATCATCTTCCACGTGGCCAGGTAGCTGTCGGCGAACTGCTTAACGCCGAAACTAAAAAGATACGTCCACTTGAAGGGCGAGGGAGCGCCGGGCTTTCCGCCGCGACCGAAGTACCAAGCTTCCCACGGCATGATCGTTCCCAGACAAGGGACGCCGGCCGCTTCGCACGCATCGGAGACCGGGTTCACGACTTCGGGCGTGGACGTCGTGAGCATCATGTCGATGCCGTCGCTATCGATCAGTTCCTTCGCCAATTGCGCGGCGCGGGCCGGATCGGATTGCGTGTCTCGGTCGAGCAGTTCGATCGCGTAGCTCTTCCCGCCGGAGTTGATGCCCTTGGCGAGCGCTTTCCGCGCGAGATCCAACACGTAGGGATCGCACTCGCCGAAGCCGGCCAGCGGGCCCGTTCGTGGGCTGATGAACCCGACCTTCAGCGTATCGGCAGCACGAGCGGTCCCCCACAGCCCAGGCATCCCGCCCGCTACGAGCGCGCCTCCGGCCGACGCGCCGATGCGCTGAACGAATTGACGCCGCGAACTGCCATTGCTCATCGATTTTCTCCCCGACAATAACGTCATTACACGACTCGATCGGGCCGACAGTGCGCCGCCGATCGCGTTAGCGATATCGTACTATAGCGAACGCGCTGGATGCACCTCCAAACATACCGCCCGTTGCTTGTACGGGAAATGCGAGGTTTCAAATAGTTCTATCTCATAAGATTCCGTACCCCACAGCGCTTCGCCTATCTCCGCCGGTAACCCGACCCATTTCCGATGGGGTCACATCGACACGTGGTCCACCCTGCGGAGGTTGGCGAAAAAACCCGGTTCCTTATCCATCGATCGCGCTGGTGCGTCCGAACGGTTCGGCGGTCGACGGCATCGAGCAGCACCTCGGCGTCGTACCTCGCTCCATCCGGATTTGCGCTACGTCTTCGACCGATTCAAACCGGTCCGTCGACAAGAGCCGGCCGATCGTGAGAACGCTCTAGCGAGTTTTCCCGAGCATCGTCCGTCATCGCAGTATGCACTGGTCTGCTTGGAGACGGCGCCCGCGCGGAGGCCTCGAGTGCGCCGCCCACCTTCCGGCGGGCTTACCCACCCCGGGAGGGACGGTCCTGCAGGCGACGCAAACGCCCGTGACGCAGGGGTTTCGTGCGCGCGGAGAGGTGGCAGAGCGGTTGAATGCAGCGGTCTTGAAAACCGCCGGCGGTGACGAATCGCCCGTGGGTTCGAATCCCACCCTCTCCAAAGTAAAGTAGTCAAATACCGCAACTCAACAGCATCCCAATGCCATTCACGTGACACTGCCGATACGACAATCGGTGCGTCGCGATCGATCGCGCTTGCAACAAGAAAAGCGGCAAGAGTTCGGCGTGGCGATTGGAACGGCGTCGCGTAGGCTACGTCGAACGATCGTATTTGCGCTCGTTAAAGAGCTAAGAAAAAGCGTTTGCTTTTCGTTGCGGCGCCACGATCGACTCAACAGATCGCTTCGGGATCGACCACAAGATTGCGTGGTTGGACCGCGTCAGACCCCAAAGGAACTGCCGGGCGCGGCGTCCATCGCGCTTTTCTTTCGGTATCGGTACGTCTTGCGCCCGTGTTCTCGGCAGATTGCAGGCGCGTCCGGAGCAGGCGCTATTGGTAATCCCGTAGTCGACCGCCCAAGGGGGATCCGTTCAGATAGCGCACTCTGTTCTCATCGATGCTCGGCGTGAATCGCACGTATCCGAGATTTTCCTCGCCGCGCCTTCGATTCCGATACTGAACCCGGCGTAAGGATTGCCATCGGCATACGGTTGCATCTGTAAACACGTATATGCGATTTAACTCCGCCTGCCGCAGAAATGGCGTTGCCAAGAAGGCACACTATCGCTTACTCGGAACGTTTCTTCGTAATAAGTACGTTTGGCATCATAAGTACGTTTCGCTTGGAGGTTACCCATGGGATTTTCAGCTTTTCTTCTCGGCGCAGTGACGCTTGCGCTGGTTTCAAATCCGATCGGCGCAAACAGCCCGGTAAAAATAAAGTCGTGCGACGTGGCCTACATTCAGGATACCGGCGGCATCATAACGAGCTCGATGCAGTACACCAACGGCGTGACCGTGCAGGTGGAAAACACGAGCGCGAAATCGGTCACAAGCTTCACGGTGACCGGCAGCTACAACACCTATCACGTCACCGATACGTGGGCGGGCACCCTGCTCCCGGGCGGGGAGCTGTCGATTTTTAAGCACTACCAGCAACTTCCGTACAGCAGTTCGCAAGCGAAGTGCCGCGTGACGAAGGTGACGTACGCCGACGGTACGACGTGGAGTGCGACGACGCAGCCCTAGGTGCTCGGCAAGGCACGCTTTCGACGAACTTACCGCGAAACTAACAACAAAGGAGTGCACGTGAATACGAGCCGCTCACTTTTGGCGCTGGCGACGGCGCTCTCGATTCCGTTCGCGACGGCGATGCCGTTGTCGGTCGCTGCGGATTCCGGCCCGATCAAGATCGCCGTCATCACCGACATGTCGGGGGTGTATTCCGGCATCTCGGGGCAGGGCGCGGTCGAAGCCACGAAGATGGCTGTCGAAGATTTCGGCGGTTCGGTCCTGGGCCGCCCGCTTCAAGTCGATACCGTCGATCATCGCAACAACGGACCGGAAGCCGCGGCGAAAGCCGCGGAGGAGTACGATAACGGTGCGGAACTCGCAGTCGATCTCACGAACTCCGCGACGGCGCTCGCCGTCGGCGCGGTGGCGAAGCAAAAACACAAGCTCGAGATCGTAACGGGCGGCGCATCATCCGCCCTGACGGGCGCCAACTGCAGCCGCTACACGTATCACTACGCGTACGATTCGTATGCGCTGGCCCATTCCACGGGCCACAGCATCGCAAGCGACCCGAACGGGAAAACCTGGTACGGCATCGTGCCGGACTACGCGTTCGGGAAGGCGATGTTGAGCGATTTCACCGCCGCAATCGAGCCTGAGGGCGCCAAATTCGTCCATGAGGACACCTATCCGTTCCCGACGACCACGGACTTCTCGTCGTATCTGTTAGCTGCTAAAGAATCGAAGGCCCAGGTACTTGGCGTGCTCAACGCGGGCGCGGACACCGTCAACGTCATGAAGCAAGCCAAACAATTCGGCCTCGATAAGACGATGAAGCTCGCGGTCGGTTTGATGTTCCTTTCGGACGTCGATGCGCTGCCCGACGTGTTCGCGGGCTCGCGCATCACCGATTCCTGGTACTGGAACCAGGACAAGGCGGCGCGCGATTGGGCCGATCGCTATACGAAGCGGGTCGGAAACGGCTCGCGCCCAACCTCGATCCAGGCAGCCGATTATTCGGCCACGACCCAATGGCTCAACGCCGTCAAAGCGGTGGGCAGCGTCGATGCCGACAAGGTGCAGGGATACCTGGACGGACGCAAATTCAACGACTTCTACGCGCACAACGCGGAATGGCGGGCGCGGGATCATCGCGTGACGCACACGATGATCGTCGTCGACGTGCTCGACAAGAGCCAGATCAAGGAACCCCACGGATGGTACAAGATCCTGGAAACGATCCCGGCCGATAAGGCGTTCCGGCCCGAATCGCAATCGACGTGTAACAAAGACTGGTAAGCGCGGGGTCATGCCGCACGTCTCGCCCGACTATCTGCTGATTCAAATCTTCAATGGCCTGGTGAACGGCGGCTTCTACGCGCTGCTCGCGCTCGGACTCTCGATCATCTTCGGGATGCTCCGAATCGTGAACTTCGCGCACGGCGCGATGTACATGCTCGGCGCGTTCGTCGCGTACTATGGGGCCGAGCTCCTCCACTTGCCGTTCTTCGCCGCGCTCGTCGTGGCGCCGATCCTCGTGGGCGCGTTCGGCCTGGGGCTCGAGGTCCTACTGCTGCGCCGGCTGTACGCCCTCGATCCGCTCTACAATCTGCTCCTTACCTTCGCAATCGTGCTGATCGTCGAAGATGCCATGCGGCTCGCCGCGGGTGCGCTCGGCTCTCCCTATGCGACCCCCGATCTCCTAGCCGGCGCGACGAACCTTGGGTTCACCGAATATCCCACCTACCGGCTCTTCGTGATCGTCGTGTGTATGATCGTTTGTGCCGCCGTGTACTTCGGGATCGAGCGGTCGCGTCTGGGCGCGCGCATTCGCGCCGCTACGGAGAAGCCGGAGCTTACCCGGGCATTCGGCATCGACACGAGCCGCCTGGTGAGCGGCACCTTTGCGTTCGGGGTGGCGCTGGCTGCTTTTGCGGGCGTGCTCGCGGCACCCAACACCAACGTCACGCCAACGATGGGCGATACCGTCATCATCAACACGTTCGCGATCGTCGTGATCGGCGGGCTCGGATCCATACTTGGGTCGGTCGTTGCGGGCTTCGCGCTCGGCGTCATCGCGGCCGTGGGCGCCGTTCTCTATCCGCCGATCGCGAACACCTTGATCTTCATCGTGATGGTGCTCGTCATCTTATTCCGCCCAACCGGCCTCTTCGGCATGGCGGAGCGCACGGCGTGATCGCGGGCCGGCGCGGTGCGCTCGTCGGCGCCGCGTTGCTGGCCGCCGGTCTCGTTCTTCCGTTCGTGCCGGGCGTCTACATCGTGTTCGCGATCGATCTCGTATGCTTCGCGCTCGTTGCGGTTGCGTTCGACATCCTGCTCGGCTTCACGGGTCTGCTTTCATTCGGCCACGCGCTGTTTTGGGGTGGTGCGGGCTATGTGGTGACCATCGCGATCGCACGCGGCGCAACGTCCTTTCCGCTCGTCGTGCTCGAAGGCGTCGCCTATGCCTTCGTTCTGTCGCTGGCCGTAGGAGCGTTGTCGGTCCGGCGCAGCGGCATTTACTTCGCCATGATCACGCTCGCCATTGCGGAACTCCAATATTTCGTCGCCTTTCAGCTTACCGACATCACGGGCGGCGAGAATGGTCTCCCCGTCGCGACGCGCGGCACGCTGTTCGGGCTTTCGCTCGAAAACGACCACGTCTACTATTATCTCGTGCTCGCCATCGCGGCCGTCGCAACGACCCTTGCGATCCGCATCGTCACGTCACCGTATGGCGCCGTGCTCGCCGCGATGCGCGAGAACGAGAGTCGTGCGAAGAGCCTCGGCTACGACATCGAACGCTTCAAGCTTGCGGCTTTCGTCATCTCGGGAACACTCGCGGGCCTTGCGGGCGCCCTGTACTCGGTCGGGAACCGCCTCGCAGGGCTCGATGCGATCGATTGGCACACCTCGGGCGCGATCGTGATGATGACGATTCTCGGCGGCATCGGAACGATCTATGGGCCGATGATCGGCGCCGCAATTTTCCAGTCGCTCGATTTCTTCGTCTCCAAGACCCCAATCGGAGACAAGACCAATATCGTCATGGGCCTGGTCTTCGCGATCATCATCCTCATCGCACGCCGCGGCATCGTCGGCGAGCTGATGCACCGCCTGCGCCCGAGCGTCGTGCTTCCCTTCGACGACGAAGAGCCGGTTCTCGACAATCCAATCCTAGAAGGTCACGCCTAGACGCCCAGGTGCGCGAGAAGCTCGCTTTCGCGCTCGATCGCAGCGGCGTTGCTCATCGAATCGACGATCTTTCCGTGCACCATCAGATAGTGCCGGTCGGCGACGCGCGTTGCGAAACGGAGGTTCTGCTCCACCAGCAACACCGTCACGCCCGATTTCTTGATTTCCAAGAGCAACTCGCCGATCGCATCGACGATCACGGGCGCTAGGCCCTCGGTCGGCTCGTCCATGAGGATCAAGCGCGCGCCGCTGCGCAGCACGCGCGCGATCGCGAGCATCTGCTGCTCTCCCCCCGAGAGCGTCGTGCCCATGGCTTTCGCGCGCTGGCGCAGGATCGGGAAGAGCGCGAAGATGCGCTCGAGCGTCCAATCCGTCGGCCCGACGATGGCCGGCAGCGTGAGATTTTCGAGCACGGTGAGCGTTGCGTAAATGCCGCGCTCTTCGGGCACGAAACCGATACCGCAGCGCGCGATACGATCGGAGCTCAGGGCCAGGATCGGCCGGCCGTCAAATACGATGTCGCCCGTCCGCTTCACGACGAGCCCCATGATGCATTTTAGCGATGTCGTCTTGCCGGCGCCGTTACGGCCGACCAGCGTGACGATTTCGCCGCGCTCGACGTTCAGATCCACGCCGCGCAGGACGTGTCCCTCGCCGTAGTACGCGTGCAGATCGCGAACCTCAAGCATGGGCGCCTGCGCCTCCGCCGAGGTAGGCATCGATCACGCGCGGGTCGCGCCGGACCAGTTCGTAGCTGCCTTCAACCAGCACCTTGCCGCGCTGCATCACGCTGATGCGATCGCACAGCTCGGCAACGACGCGCAGGTTGTGTTCCACGAGCACGATCGTGCGGCCGGCACGCACGCGTTCGATCAGCTTCGTGATGCGCGACACATCTTCTGGTCCCATGCCGGCCGTCGGCTCGTCCAGCAGCAGAATCGTGGGATCCTGGGCGAGGGTGATCGCGATTTCGAGCGCCCGCTTGCGCCCGTACGAGAGCTGCGCGGCGAGCCGGCCTTTTTCGCCGGAGAGGCCGACTTCGGCCAAGAGCTCGAGGGCGCGCGGGTCGAGCCGTTTCGTGGCCGAACCGGGCAACCAAAACCGCGTGGGAAGTTCGGTCTTCGCTTCCAGCGACACTTTCACGTTGTCGAGCACGCTGAGGTGCGCGAAAATGCTATTGATTTGGAAGCTGCGCACCATGCCGAGCCGCGCGATCCGGTGCGGCTTGCGGCCGGTGATGTCCCGGCCGCCGAGGATCACCCGGCCGGCGCTCGGGACGACAAAACCCGACAAGAGGTTGAATAATGTCGTCTTTCCGGCGCCGTTGGGCCCGATGATCGCGTGGATCGAACCGGACGCGACCGAGAGCGACACGCCGTCGACCGCCCGGTACCCGGCGAATGACTTCGAGAGGTCCACCGTTTCTACGACGGGCGCATCACTCATCATAGGCCGCACGCTTTCTGACAAGGACGCCGTTCCCTTTTACGAAACAATTGTTACGTAAGGGAGGGCCGCACGTCGCGGCCCTCAAGGGTCCGCCGCACCATGCGGCGCTTGACGGTTTTTGCGGGTATCGCACATGGTGCTCGAATCGGCACTTCTTGATCGTCGCTGCCTCCAGATCTTAGGATTGCTGGACGGCGAAGACATCTTGAGCCGGACGACGCGGCTCCTCACGGACGAGTACGGCTTTCATATGAGCTGGATTGCGGAGCCCGCCAAAGGGGGAGCGCTGATCCGGCATACGTCAGGCAACCGTACGGATCGCTTTCACGGTATTTTGCTGGCGAATGGGCTAGGGCTCGGAGGCAAGGTCTTTGCCAGTGGGCGCCTCCAATGGGTCGACGACTACCTGACGTCGGCCGAAATCACGCACGAGTACGACCAGACCGTCGCATCGGAAGAAATCCAGCGCATCATCGCGGCGCCGATGATCGCAGGTGAGCGCAATTTCGGCGTGCTGCTCGCCGGTCACAGAGATGGGGGCTCGTGCGGGACCCGCTCGGTCGAAGTGGTGGAGCATGTGGCGCAACGGTGCGCGGAGGCACTGTTTTTCGCCGAGCGCGTTCGCGCGGCGGCCGAAGCGGCGGTCTACCAGGACCGGCGGCGGACCGCTCTCGCATTGCACGACACGGCCGAAGCGACGCTGACCTCGATTGCGGCCAATCTGCGCGGGGCCGGGCAGGCCGACGTCGATGAAAACCTCGCGCAGCGGCTGCGCGCCATCGAATGTCAGGCAGAGGATGCCACCGCATGCTTGCGGCGGTCGCTGCACGAGCTCTTAGCAGCACCCGTGCAGCTCTTGCCGGCAAGCGAGATTCCCGCGCTCGATCCCGTCACCGCAAGCGCGGCCCCGAGCGAACAGCGGGCGTTGCGCGGGAAATCGATTGCCAAGCGCGAGCACGACGTATTGTGCCGCGTTGCGATCGGCGAGACGAATTACGAAATCGCGGCAGCAATGAACCTGAGCCGAAATACAATTAAAACGTATCTGCGAAATGTCATGTCGAAGCTTGGTGCGCGCAATCGCGTTGAAGCGATCGTGCACGCGCGAGAACTTGGCCTGTTGTGACCCCTACCTTCTTTTGGGTGTAACCACCGCATTCAGATGATGCCATACTCTTAAGAATAGCTGTCCGTCAGGCATCGCTGATCTTACGAACTGCAGCACCGAAGCTTCGAGCCATCAGAGGCGTCGCTTCTTTGCTGAGTACTGGGTACCCGACGTGCAACGGCCGGCAGCTATATGTAATCTGTTTCCCAGGAGCATTTGCTTATGCGCAGTTTCCCTAATCGGCTCGCGGTATCGCTAATTGCCGCCGTTTTCTTTGCAATCACTGCGATTCCGGCGTACGCCGATGATTTCGGCAGCCGCTTTACGATCGATCTCGGGCCGAGCTATCAAATGTCGGGCACGGGCGACGCCGCGGCTCCCCCGCCCGCCGGCGATGCCGGCGTCGGCTATACCAAAGACCATCCGATCGCGAACAGCTCGCAGTTCGACTACGGGCTCGATTTTCTCATCGACAAGAACACGCACTTGTTTTACAGCCACAGCGTCCTCAATTTCAATATCGGCCGGGTCCTCACGCTGGCACCCGCTACCGCGTTTACCTTCGGTACGCTCTACGACCGAACCGACACCATCGGCCTGAACCGCGAACTCGGGAAGACGGGCGTCCTCGCGCGGCTTTATTACTATGACCACGAGCGCATCGACGTGACGGGTTTCTGCCTCAATCAAGAAAAGTGCCCGAACGCGGCAGGACTGCAGACCGGCAATCCGGCCTCGATCGACGAGCACGGGTATGGCCTCGGGTTAAATTATAATTTCGGCCCGGCGACGCGCATCGGCCCGCTCTTCACGGCGGTAGCCGATGCAAAATATGTTCCGCGGCCCGGCACGCCGCCCGCGCCCTGCGGATCGTGCGAAGGTATCGGACACTACGTCGGCAGCCAAGTATTCTTCCCGTACTCGCTCTCGATGAAGCTGCCGTTCGCAATGTCGCATACGTTCATTCCGTTCATCGGAGCCGGCCGGGACTACGTGCTCTTCCGCGATGAAGCGACGCCCGAAGCCTACAATACGACCAACTTCGGCATCGTCAAAGTCATCAACAAGAACCTGTTGCTGAGTGCGGTCAACATCAACTATTCAGGAGTGCGCTCGTCGGATACGGTTCCGCCGCCGGACAACGTCCGCTTTTCGGAACTTCTTCTGAAGCTCGACATCAAGACGAAGCTCTAGGGTGAAGAATCTGCGGCACCGCTCGATTGCGCGGTGGTTCGTCACCGCGCCGCTGGCAGCCGCGCTCGCCTCGACCGGGGGCATCGCGCCCCCGGTCGCCGGCGCTGCGGATGCGCCCGCTCCGGTCAACGTCGGCCTCGTGTACTCGAAGACGGGGTTACTCGCCGGATACGGTGCGCAATACGCTGAGGGTTTCGCGGTCGGCCTCGATTACGCAACGCACGGTAGCGGGATGGCGGCGGGACACAAGATCGTCGTCACGGAGCGTGACGATGCAGGCGATCCGGCGAAAGCCGTCGCCGAAACCAAAGATCTGATCGGCCAAGGCTTCAAGATCATCGCGGGATCCACGTCCTCGGGCGTCGCGCTTGCCGTTGCACCGCTCGCCCAAGATAATAAGGTCCTCTTCATATCGGGTCCCGCGGCGACCGACGCAGTGACGGGCAGCAATCGCTACACGTTTCGCTCGGGCCGTCAAACCTACCAAGACGTCGCCACGTCTGCGGACATCGTCGGTAATGTAAAAGACAAGAGCGTCCTGGTCATGGCGCAAGACACCGCCTTCGGGCAGGCCAACTTCAAAGCTGTTGAAGCGGTGCTCGGCGCCGAAAAGGGCGCCAAGGTTACGAGCCTCTTGGTTCCGCTCTCGGCCAACGATTTCGCGCCCTTCGCGCAAAAGATCAAAGACGCCAAACCCGATCTACTCTTCGTGGCCTGGGCCGGCGCGACGAGCTCTGCCCTCTGGAAGACGCTCGACGATCAAGGCGTTTTCGACGCCACGAGGGTCGTGACGGGCTTAGCCGGTCGCGCTTCGTATCCGGATTTCGAACCCGTTGAAAAGAAACTGAATTTCCTTTCGTACTATTTCTACCAAGCGCCGAAAACCAAGGCGAACGACTACCTCGTCGACCAGCTCAAAAAGCAGGGTAAGACGCCGGACATCTTCGATCCCGACGGCTTCGTCGCAGCCGAGATGATCGTGCACGCCATCGAAAAATCCGACGGTGCGGATGTCGATAAGATGGTCGCGGCGCTCGACGGATGGAATTTCGACGCGCCAAAGGGCAAAGAAACAATCCGCTCAGGAGACCACGCGATGCTGCAGCCGATGTACATCGCAAAATTGAACGGCGCCGAACCAACTCTCGTGCGGACGCTCGATGCTGCCGCCGTCGCTCCGCCCGCAGCACCAGCCACGCACTGAACGCGCCTAGCCGCGAATGCTTTCGGTTCGGGGCTTGGGGTTGCGGATCGGCGGCGTGACGATCGTCGAAGACGTCAGCTTCGAGGTTCGCCGCGGAGAGTTTCTCGTGATCATCGGTCCAAACGGGGCCGGAAAGACGACGCTGTTCAATCTTCTCTCGGGGGTGGCTCGCCCAACCTCCGGCACGATCGCGCTCGGCGATCGTACGATTACGCACGACCCGCCATACGTGCGCGCGCGATTGGGCCTCGGCCGCACGTTCCAAACGTCGTCGATCTTCGCAGGCTTGTCGACACTGGAAAACGTGCGCCTCGCCGCAAGCGCCGCACTCGGTACGAGCCGCAACCCTTGGCATCTCGCAGATAGCGAGAAAGCACCGCTCGAGCGCGCTCACGCCGCACTCGCCGATGTGGGCCTCGAAGCACGCAGTGGGGTAGAAGCGGCCCTCCTTTCGCACGGTGAGAAACGCAAATTAGACCTCGCGATCCTGCTGTGCACCGATGCCGACGTCATGTTGCTCGACGAACCGACGGCGGGCATGGCAAGCGACGACGTGCCCGAGATGGTTGGGCTCATCGCATCTATCCAGCGCGACAGGGCCAAAACGGTCCTCATGGTGGAACACCGGATGGATCTGGTCCTCACGCTTGCCGACCGAATGGCCGTCATGCATCACGGCGCGCTCATCGCCATCGACACACCCGAACGCATCGTCGCAAACGAAACCGTCCAGTCCGCCTACCTCGGCGATCCGCTGTAATGACCGCGGAGACGCCGGCAACAGAGGCGTTATTGAGCGTTCGTGATCTGCGCGTCACGATCGGGCAAGCGCAGATTCTGCACGGCGTCTCGTTCGATATCAAGAAAGGCGGCATCACGGGCGTGCTCGGCCGCAACGGCGTCGGCAAGACGACAACGCTGCGCGCGATCCTCGGCCTCGTGCCGCGCACCGGCAGCGTCACGCTTGCCGGTACGGAGCTCACGAATCTGCCGGTACACGCGATCGTACGTGAAGGCGTCGGCTACGTTCCGGAAGATCGCGACGTCTTCGCCGGATTGACCGTGGAGCAGAACCTGCGCTTGGCCGAGCGCGCCGCGTCCGCCCACCGCTACGAGCTCGTGTACGACCTATTTCCTGAACTGCGCGAACGCGCGCGACAATTGGCCGGGACGCTCTCGGGAGGTCAGCAGCAAATGGTGGCACTGGCGCGTTCGCTGCTCAATGCCTCCAACCGGATTCTTCTCATCGACGAACCGACCAAGGGCCTTTCACCGCTGTTAGTCCGGCGCGTCGCCGATGCATTGCAGCGTGCAGGCGACGTCACGACGATCGTGCTCGTCGAACAAAACCTGGCCGTCGCCAGGCATCTCGTTCGAGATGTCGTGGTGCTGGATCAGGGCCGCGTCGTCTTCTCAGGTGACGTCGCGGCCCTCGTCGACGATCCGGCGCTCGCTCGCAGATACCTCGGCATCGCCGCTGCCGCGAGCGGACACTAACGTGAACACGTTCGTTCTGCTCTTCGTCACGGGATTGGGTCTGGGCGCGCTGTACTTTCTCGTCGCAGCCGGCCTATCGCTGATCTGGGGCCTTATGCGCGTGCTCAATTTCGCACACGGAGCCTTCTTCACGGTCGCAAGCTACGCTGGATACTATGCAGCTACGGCGATGCCGGAGGGCTCGCCCTGGCTGCAATGGTTTGCCGGGCTTGCGGCGGCGACGATCGCGGGCGGCGTGTTCGCTATCCTCACCGAGATCTTTCTGATACGGCCGCTGTATAGCAGGCCGCTCGGACAAATTCTTGTCACCGTAGGGCTCGCCATTTCGACGCTCGCGCTCGTGGAGGGAGCCTTCGGCTCCGATCCGCGCCAAGTACCGCTGCCGGACCAGATGATCGCGACGACCAAGCTGTTCGGAGCAGCCATTCCCAACACGCGCTTCGTCGTGATCGTGCTGGCTATCGCGGTGCTGGCGGCGCTCCTGCTCTTCTTGCACCGCACGCGCTACGGGCTCATCGTGCGCGCCGGCGTCGAGAACCGCGCGATGGTATCGGCGCTGGGTATCGATGTCGGGCGCGCCTTCATGCTGGTGTTCGCCATCGGCGGCATGGCTGCGGGCCTTGCCGGTTTTCTCGGCGCGACCTATTACGGGACGATCGATCCGAGCCGCGGGACCGCCATGCTGATCTCGGCCTTTATCGTCGTCGTGATCGGCGGCCTCGGATCGATCGGCGGCTCCGCGCTCGCGGCCGTCATCGTCGGCCTCCTACAACAGTTCCTGAACTTCTATGCCGCTGCGGGAACTGGAGATTTTGCGGTCGTACTCTTGCTCGCCGTCGTGCTGCTGACGCGTCCGGGCGGCCTCCTGGGCGAAGGCTCGACGTGAACCGCAAACGTGGTGCAGTAGCCGCGGGCGCCGTGGGCGCGTTGGCCGTCATGTTGTTGCCATTCGCCCACGTCACGATACCCGGGCTTTTCGAAGGGCCGCTCGATAGTCCCGGGACGCTCAATCTGCTTGGGTTATGCTTTGTCTTCGGCGCACTCGCGCTCACCTACGATATCGTCTTCGGGTTCACCGGATTGCTCTCGTTCGGCCACGCGCTGTACTTCGCGGCCGGCGTCTACGTAACGGCTATTGCGCTCGCTCGCTGGCACTTGACCCTGGCCGAAGCGCTCGGAGTCACGGCAGTCGTTGCCTTCGTCTTGCCGCTGGTGCTGGGGGCGATCTGCTTGCGCGTCCGCGACATTCCGTTTGCGATGGTGACGCTCGCGTTCGCTGAAGCGGGCTCGATTCTCGTCTTCCAAAACCCCTTCGGGCTCACGGGCGGCGAGGAAGGCTTGGCACTCGGGAGCGACGTGCTGCCCGCCGCGCTGATCGGCGTTTCGAACACCGCACACCTATATTGGATCGCCGTAGCACTACTCGCCTCAACCTATGCGATCGGTTGGTGGGCGGTCCACTCGCCGCCCGGGCGCGTGTGGCAAGGGATTCGCGAAAACGAACGGCGCGTCGCGGTACTCGGACTCAATCCGTACGCCTACAAACTCGCATCGTTCACGCTCTCGGGTTTCCTTGCGGCGGGGGCCGGCGTCGCGTATCTCCTGCTGCAGGGCGGCGCCAACCCGCAGATCACGACCGCGAACTTTACGCTCGTTTTGCTCGTTATGGTGGTACTGGGCGGAGTCGGCACGCTTTGGGGCGCGGTCATCGGCGGCATCGTCTACGAATATCTCGATTTCCGGCTGTTGGAATTATCGAACGCCTCGGGGATTGCGAATCTTCCGCCCGTCATCCGAGTACCGTTATCGGAACCGCTGTTCGTGCTAGGTGTCCTCTTCATCGTATTGGTTCTGTTCTTGCCGCAGGGGCTCGGCGGACTCGTACGCCGAGCTTCGATCCGGTAAGCCCCCTAACAGCGCCGTCCGCGTTACCGGGCTATACTCGATCAAACTACCAAGCGTTCGGAGAGATTTTTATGAAAAACCTATTGGCAGCTTCGTTCGGATTCGCGCTCGCCGTCGCGCCGTTTGCTGCGTCCGCGCAATCGCCGGCGCCCGCTATGCCGGCGATGCCGGCTATGGACGTATCCTCCGTCGATTGCTCGACCGCGCCCGCGCATATGACGTCCATGATGTCGCACTCGCCGGACGCCATGGCGGACACGAAGCCGTCGGGCGATACGGACCAGACGTACACGGACGCAATGAAAATGATGCTCGAGCACGCCGCCATGATGGCGAAGATCGAGATGAAGTGCGGCAAGAATGCCAAAGCGATGGCGCTCGCCAAGAAGATGCTCGACGAAGTAGAAGATAATTACTTGACGGTCGAAGCGGTCCGGACCGGTTTCTAGATTCGCTACTGAGCGGTCCATCCGCCATCGATGGCGAGCGCGGCGCCGCGGATCTGGGCGGCGCCTTCCGAACACAGAAAGACTGCGCAGGCGCCGAGTTGCTCGGGAGTCACGAACGCGAGCGACGGCTGCTTTTCGGATAGGAGTCGCCGCTCGGCCTCGGCGGCGGCTATGCCTTCTTCGCGCGCGAGATCGTCGATCTGTTTTTGCACGAGCGGCGTGAGCACCCAACCCGGGCAGATCGCGTTGCACGTGATCGCCGTCGTCGCCGTTTCCAGCGCGACGACTTTCGTGAGGCCGACGACGCCGTGCTTCGCCGCAACGTAGGCGGCTTTGTACGGCGACGCGACGATGCCGTGGGCGGACGCGATATTGATGATGCGCCCCCAACCGCGGCGCTTCATGTGCGGCAGCGCCTCGCGAATCGTATGGAAGTTGGCGGAGAGGTTGATCGCGATGATCGCATCCCAGCGATCGGGCGCAAAATCTTCGACCGGCGCGACGTGCTGGATGCCCGCGTTATTGACCAGAATGTCGACACCGCCGAAGGCTCGCGCGGTCTCGGCGATGAGAAGCGTGATTTCCGCGGGCTTCGCAACGTCCGCCGCGCAAAACCGAACGGTCGTGCCGCATTCTTCGGCGAGACCGGCGCGCGTTCGCTCGATCTCCGCCGGGTCGCCGAATCCGTTGAGCATGACGTCGGCACCGCCGGCCGCAAGCGCTCGAGCGATACCGAGTCCGATGCCGCTTGTGGATCCCGTAACGAGTGCAGCCCGTCCTCGAAGCATCGTCCCTCCTAGAAGCGCGCGCGCAAGCGCGCACGGTAAACGCGCGCGCAAGCGCGCACCTTCGAAAACGATCTTAGGCGCGCGTTCTGTCATTTTCCTACGTCAAAATAAACGCGCCCGGCGCTTGAGATAGAAACACAAGAGTTCCGCGACTCGCGACCCTCTCGTAACGGGCAAGCGGGATCGTTCGCTACTTCAAAATATCCGAAATCGATGCGCCGACATCGAAGGTTCCGAGGCCGGTGCTGAAATCGTACCCGGGAGCAGCCGGTAAAGGATTTGCTCCTATGAGGATATCGTGAAAACCGCCGATCGGTCGCGTAAGACCGGTCGGAACAGAGAGCGACGTGCCGCCTTCGTCGGCAAACTCTTTGTAGAGAATCGGCGAGGCGAAGGTCAACGTATTTCCATGCGCGGTTTCGAGAAGCGCCCACACGCCGAGCGAGAGCGGCGACGAAAGGCTCGTGCCGCCGATCTCTTCCGACGCGCCGGCCACGATGACGTTCGCGCCGGTATCGGGGTCGGCATCCATCGCTACGTCGGGCACGGCGCGTTGACCGAGCGACGCTGCCGTCGCAACTGCCGCCTGCCAAGGCCCTGCCGTCTCCACCAAGCTCGGGCCGCCGCCGCCGGAATACCAGCCGATTTCACTTCCGTATGCGCCCGACGGAGCAGCGAGCAGCGTCGTGCCGCCGGCGGCGACCACGTAGGGCGAAGAGGCTGGGTAGTCTTGGCCGGGAAGGCCGAGCGGTACGCCATTTTCCGCCACCGGGGCCGGGCAGAACGTCCCGGTATCGCCGGCCGATGCGAAGACCGTTTGGCCTTGCAGTGCGGCTTCTTCGAAGATCGCGTCGTCCGTGGTATTCGAGCCGTCGAGTTCCGCTTCGGTCTCGCACCCGCCGAACGATGCGCTGCCCGCCTTCGCGAGGTCGTCCGTAACGAAGCGATCGAATTCGGTCGAGAGATCGGCGTCGTCGAGCGACGGCGCGTCGTATAGATACAGCTGCGCTACGTTGGTGGCGATACCGGTGCTGTACTGACTATCGAGATCGAACTCGTCGGCACCCGACGTGTCCCCGGATTGGGGACCCGTCTCCACGATCGTGACCGGCACTGTGGGCAGCCCCGATTGCGCTTCCTGCGTGCGCAGATCGGACACGACGCCGCTCAGTTCGCCTTCTGCGAAAATCGCGATCGGCGTCGTCGAAGCGGAGGTAGATACATCGTAGACCTGCTGGAAATCCTTGGGACCGAACTCACTGAGAGCGCACACGTCGAGCACGGGAAGTTCCGTGCAGCTCTGCACCGACGGTTTCTTGACGAAGGTCGGATGCATCGCGAACGTGTGCAAGCCTTCGACCGACGCGACGACCGAGGCAAGGCGGGCCGGCACGACCGCGGGCGAGACGTTGGCGAGAAAACGCTGCGATCCGCGCGCGAGGACGTGAATCTGCGTCGCGAACGCGCGGCCCGCGATTGCGACGTTCCCATCGCCACTGACCAACAGGTTATCGGGCGTCGCCCGAACGTTCTTGAAACCGCTCGCAGCAAGGAAACTCGCGACCGCCTCCACGCGGGCTCCCGAGGGAGCTACGAGCGAGCGGGCCTGGAGCGGGGATAAGCTATGGCGATAGAGCGGGTCGCCGGGGGTGGCTTGCCGCACGAGGATGGCATCTACGGCGCCCCGATTCCGCTGCCCGAGACCGAGCACGACGTGCATCGGCATGGTTGCGGGCGCCCGGCCGAGGTCGCTTGTGCCGGCGGCCATTGGAAACGCGTGTAGGGTGCGCACCGGCGAGACGGCCGCAAGGCCGGGGGCTGCAACAAGGATCATGAAGCCGGCGCCAAGCGCCGCTAAGGCAAATAAACGAGGAACGATGCACCTCCATGGCTAGCAAAGGGAGAACGGACAATTCTGTACGTACCCCGCCGCTCCGCCCGTGACACATCACATCAATCCGCTTCGTCGGCTACCTTTAAAATCAACTTTCCGAAGTTCTCGCCCTTGAAGAGTTTGAGAAGCGTTTCCGGAAACGTCTCGAGCCCCGCGACGATGTCCTCACGCGGCTTGATTTTGCCTTCTGCCATCCAACGAGCGAGATCTTTTACCGCCTCACCGAAGCGAGGCGTGTAGTCGAAAACGACCATGCCCTGCATGCGCGCGCGATTGACCAGCAACGAGAGATAGTTGCTCGGTCCTTTAATGGGCGTCGTATTATTGTACTGCGAGATCGCGCCGCAGACGATCACGCGGCCATGAAAGGCCAGCCGGGCGAGACATTCGTCGAGCGTATCGCCGCCGACGTTATCGAAGTAGATATCGATGCCTTTGGGGCACTCTCTGCGCAACGCCACGTGAAGTTCTTCGGCCTTGTAGTCGATCGCCGCATCGAACCCGAGCCCGTCTTTGATGAACGCGCATTTTTCGGCGCCGCCGGCGATGCCGACCACGCGGCACCCCTTGATTTTTGCAATCTGGCCGACCACGAGACCAACGGCTCCCGCGGCGCCCGAGACTACCACCGTTTCGCCGGGTTTGGGAACCCCGATATCGAGCAGCCCAAAATACGCCGTCATGCCGGGCATTCCAAGAACGCTCAAATACACCGGCAACGGAGCGAGAAGGGGGTCGACCCGGTTCACATCCGTGCCCGGAACCGTCGCATACTCTTGAACGCCGAGCGTTCCCACCACGAAATCGCCGACCGCATGGGCCGGAGACTTGCTCTCGATGATGCGGCCGACGCCGCCGGCGCGCATCACTTCGCCGATCTTCACGGGGGGAATATAGGAGCGGCCCTCGTTCATCCAGCCGCGCATCGCCGGATCGAGCGAGAGGTACAGCACCTTGACGAGGACTTCGCCCTGGCCCGGCTCGCGAATGGCTTCCGATACCTCGTCCCAATTCGAACGATTCGGCATCCCGATGGGCCGCTTCGCGAGTTTAAACTGCCGGCTGACTGCCGCTGTTGTGGACATCGTCGTGACCCCTTCGTGCGTTCCAAACGAACCCACGGGACCGGCTATAACACGAGCCGCCCCGGAAAACCTACCGGCTGAGAACGAGATCCTTCTCGCGTTCGAGATCCGGTGACCACTTTCCGAGAGCTGCGAGGGAATTCATTTGCATCCGGTGGTGCAGCTCTTTTTGCGCCGCCGCGACGTTCTGGTCAGCGCCGAGCCAGCGGTTCAGGGCCGGCGCCTGCAGCGCGCGCCCGTAGGAGAAGGTGAGCGGCCAAGGAGCGGGGTGTTTGGCCGCGAGCACGTTGATTTCGTTGAGATGCGCCGTGGCCTCTTCATCGTTCTGCCCCCCGGATAGGAACGCGATGCCGGAAACCGCCGCGGGAACCCAGCGCAGCAGCACCTCTAAGGTTTGCTCTGCGACGTCGCTCACGGACGCGGTGGCGCCGGAGTTCTGGCCAGGAATCACCATGCTGGGCTTGAGGACCATGTCTTCGAATACGACGTTTTGCGCCCATAGTTCTTCGAAGGTGTGCCGCAGGGTGCGCTCGTGTATGGCAAAGCTCTGCTCGAGCGTCTGTTTCGCTCCGCCGTCCATGACGACTTCGGGCTCGACGATCGGGACGAGGCCACCGGCCTGGCAAATCGCCGCATAGCGCGCGAGCGCGTGGGCGTTGGCATGAAGGCACGCGTCGGACGGCAGCCCGCGCGCCACATCGACGGTTATCACGGCGCGCCACTTCGCGAATTTTGCGCCGAGCGTCACGTACTCGTCGACGCGTTTGGCGAGACCGTCGAGGCCTTCGGTGATCTTCTCGTCGGGTAGGGCCAGTGCGAGCTGATGCGGGCCCGTATCGAGTTTGATGCCCGGCAGGGAGCCCGCCGCTCGCAGCACTTCAACGAAGCTCTTGCCGCTGCGCGCGTTTTGCCGGATCGTCTCGTCGTACAGAATCACGCCGCTGATGTACGCGCCGAAATCGTGCGTCGTGAGCAGCATGTCGCGATACATCTGCCGCATTTCCTCCGTCTGCGGCAAGTTGAGTGCGGCGAAGCGCTTGTTCGCCGTGCTCGTGCTTTCGTCTGCGGCCAGAATCCCTTTTCCAGGTGCGACCATTGCTTTCGCGACCGAGGCGAGTTCGCTGCTCATGAGAGTACTTGCTCCTTCAACAAGGCGGTTGCGGCGATGCCGTTGGCATTCGCCAGTGAGAGGTTCAAAAAGGCGGTAAGATCGTGTTTCCCATCGACCATTCGCATCGTATTGGTCAGCGATGAGATGATGATCGATTGCGTGAACGCGCTTCCGCGCACGTAGCTGACGCCCTGAAGCAACTCGCCGTCGGTAACGCCCGTTGCGGCGAGCATCGCGAGATCGGATCTGCACAGATCGTCGAGCGAGAGAAGCCGGTCGGGATCGATTCCTTCGGACTTGGCGATCTCTTCGTCACCCGGACGCAGCCAGAGGCGCCCTTGCATATCGCCCCCGAGGCACTTCACGGCACATGCTGCAACGACGCCTTCGGTCGCACCGCCGATCCCCATCAACATGTCGATGCGGCTGCGCTCTTCGAGTGCCGCGATGATGCCGTTTGCGATGTCGCCGTCGCCGAACAGACGCACGCGCACGCCGAGATTTCGCAGACGACGCACGAGTTCGTCGTTGCGCGGCCGTTCGAGCACGGCGACCGTGATCTCGTGTACGGGCCGGCCGGTCACTTTTGAGACGGAGTGAACGTTCTCTTCAACGCTCGCGTCGATCGAGATCGCGCCTTTTGCTTGCTTGCCGACGATGATCTTATCCATGTACGCAATATGCGTGTGAAAAAGGGAGCCCCGCTCCGCCGCGGCGACGACCGAGATCGCACCGTGACCGCCCTTGGACGCAAGCGTCGTTCCGTCGATCGGATCGACCGCAACGTCCATCTTGGGACCGTCGCCCGTACCGACGCGTTCGCCGATGTACAGCATCGGGGCTTCGTCTTTTTCGCCTTCGCCGATCACGACGACGCCGTCGATATCGACCTCGCCGAGCACGCCGCGCATCGCATCGACCGCGGCCTGATCGACCCCGTTCTTATCGCCGCGCCCGACCAGCTTCCCGGACACGATCGCCGCCGCTTCGGTTGCCCGGAGGAACTCTAATTCGACGCGAGCGTCGATGCGCCGTCTTGTCATTTCGCTACGATAGCGCGCGGACCACCTAAAATCATTCCGACATCTTGATAATGTGGGGCCCGACGCGTCTGGGGGCCTAGCGCGGTGCGGCGCGCCGAACCATGAAGCCGGGAATCCGCATTCGTCGCGAGAAGCCGTACCGGCGCTTCGCACGACGCGTCGCTTGGGAACCGATCGAGAAAGGGTCTCGATTGCTGCGGTGTTTGTGCCGAGCCGGGATAGAGCGCACCCCTGCGAATTACACTACAGCAGGAACCGGCGCGCGCTCCCGGACGGCAACGCGCGCGCGAATCGGCGTGCGCGGACGCAGCGTCACGAGCCCGGATGTACGGACGTCGTCCGTCCCAATGCGCTCTAGCCGAACGCGTTGCGCGATCGTCGCGATCGCGATAATGCCCTCGGTCCAAGCGAACGATTCACCGATGCACAGGCGCGTGCCGCCGCCGAACGGGAAATAGGCGTACTTCTCTTGCGGCGCGCCCTCGAGAAAGCGGGCCGGCTCGAAACGCTCGGGTTCGTTCCAAAAACGCGGATCCCGATGGGTGACATACTGCGAGACGATCGCCACGTCGCCGGCTTCGAACCGGACGCCGCCTATCGTCACCGGATGCAGCGCTTCTCGCGAGGTCACCCAGGCCGGCGGATAGAGCCGCATCGCTTCGGCGAACACCGCGCGCACGTAATCGAGACGCGGGATGTCGTCGAAATCGACCGTCCGGCCTTCGAGTACCTCGTCGACGTGGCGGTACAATGCCGCTTCGATATCCGGATGGCGCTGGAGGAGGTAGAACGTCCAGGCGAGGGCGTTAGCAGTGGTTTCGTGACCGGCAAGCAAAATCGTCAGCGCTTCATCCCGCACCTGCTCGTCGTCGAAGCCTCCGCGGCCGTCGTCATCCCGCGCCGAGAGCAGCATCGAGAGCAAGTCTCCGCGATCGGTACCCTCGTTGCGATGACTCGCTATGATGCGATCGACGACTTCGTAGAGGCGTCGCCGCGCCGCCTTAAAGCGCAAAATATTCGGCAGCGGCCAATTGTCGAAGAGCTCGCTAAACGGCGTCTGCATGTAGTGAAAGAGCGACATGGCGGTATCGAGCGATTTCGAAATCGTTTGCATATCGTTCGAAAGGTCGATGCCGAAGAGCGTATCGGCGACGATATCGAGCGCCAGGGCGTTGGTCTGCGCATCGATTTCTATCCGCTCGCCGTCGCTCCACAAGGCTACGCGCGCGACACACTTCTGGGCCATCACGCGCGCGAAATCGGCGATCCGCTTGCGGTGGAACGCCGGCTGAATGAGCCTCCGATGAGCGAGATGCTCGGGTTCGTCGCTCGTCAGCAGCCCGTTGCCGATGATCAGGCGCAAGCGCCGGGTGCCGCGCGCCTTTCCGAACGACGAACCTTTGGAGACGAGGATCTCTTCGATCCAGGCCGGTTCGCTCACGAAATAGAGGTCGCGTACGATCCCGGCTACGCCGCGGAAGCGGATCATCGGACCGTGCTCGCGAGAGATACTCTGAAGATATGCCGGGAAGTCGCCGTAAACGGCGGCAAGTAACCGAAGCGCGGGGACCGTCGCGATGCCTGCGGGCGGGGTCGAACTGTTTCTCACGCGTCACCTCGTAAGCTCGAAACCGGGGGAACTGACATGAAGCATAGTATTCTCCGGAGAAATTGTCAATCAAACGATTGAGTGAGACGACGAAACCTGAGGGCAAAGCGCCTGAACGATCGAGCGAGACGGTCGACCGCATTTTACTGGCGGCCACGCGGCTTTTTGCGGCTCGTGGGTTCGACGGCGTTTCGACGCGCGAAATCGCCGCCGCCGTCGGCCTCAACGTCGCAACCGTGAACTACCACGTGGGCGGCAAACGCGAACTGTACTCCGCGATCTTGCTGCGCATCGACCAGCTTCAAGCGGAGATCTTCCGGCGTGAAGCGGGCGCGCTGCATTTGGACACGAGCGGCGCTCTGACGAAAGACAACGCCATCCTCTTCGTTGACCGCGTGCTCGCCGGCTTCATCGCGATCGCTCTGGAATATCCCGAGGGCGCGCTCCTGCGCGTCCGTCACGCGCTCGATAGCGTATCCGGAGACGATCCCGCGCCGGGCATCCTCTCCGGCCTGATCGCCGCGATCGACGGCATGGTCGGGCGCGCGAAAGCAGCCGGACTGATCGAAGCGTCGCTCGATACCCGCATGTTTACGCGGGGCTTCATGTGGGTGATGCAGGGATACTTTATCGGCGCGCCGTTGCCGGCCGAGCGGCGCATCGATCCGGCCGATCCCAAGGAACTCGCAGCATTCCGCGCGTTCCTGCGCCGCTATGCCTTTACGATGCTGGGTTTACCGCAGTAGCCTTGCGAACCAAGAGCGCGCGCCCCTCGCGTCGAACCGCGCGCTAATGCCCACGCTGAAATCGGGAACCGGGCCGCATTTACGCGAGCGTTTTCCGACGCTCGCAACGTCGACGTATCTCGTATCGCACTCCATGGGCGCTCCGCCGCTAGGAGCGCGAGAAGCTCTCGATGCGTATTGGTCGCAGTGGGCGGCCGATGGCCCGGAGGCATGGTCGTGTTGGCTGCCGGAGATCGCGGACATCGCCGACAATATCGGCCGCATCATCTCCGCGCCGGCCGGGAGCGTCTCGCTCGCTCCCAACGTTTCGCAACTGCAGGCCTCGATCGGTTCGGCGCTCGATTTTACGGGCGATCGCAACGAAGTCGTGATCGAAGCGTTGCAGTTTCCGACCGTTACCTACGTTTGGGAGGCATGGCGCCGGTTCGGCGCGCGCGTCGTCGAGGTATCCTCGGACGACGGGCGCACGATGTCGACCGAGCGGATCTGCAGCGCCATCACCGAGCGTAGCGCGCTCGTCGTGCTCTCGCACGCCGCGTACGTGTCGGGTTCGGTGATCGACGTCGTTGCGATCGGCGAGCGATGTCGCGAAATGGGCGCGCTCTTCGTGCTCGATGCGTACCAAACGACGGGCATCTACCCGTACGACGTCACCCGGCTGCCCGTCGACATCGTCGTCGGCGGAAGCCACAAATGGCTTTGCGGCGGCCCCGGCTGCGGATTCATCTACGTTCGTCCGGATCTGCGCGAGCGGCTCGAGCCCGCCGTCACGGGGTGGATGGCCCACGTAGATCCCTTCGCTTTCGAACCCGCGCCGATTCGCCTCGCCGCTTCGCCGCACCGTTGGAATACCGGTACGCCGACGATTCCAGGCTACGTCGCCGCCCGCGCGGGACACGACGCGATTCTCGAAGTCGGCGTCGATTCGATTCGCGCGCACAACCTGCGGCTCACCGATAAACTCATCGAGGGCGCGCAGCTGCGCGGCTTCAGCGTACCGACGCCGCTCGAACACGAGAACCGAACCGGCTGGATCGGGCTCGACTTTCCAAACGCCGATAGAGCGACCGCGGCGTTGATCGAACGCCGCGTCTTCGTCGACTACCGGCCCGGTTGCGGGATTCGCGTCAGCCCGCACTTCTATACCGCTGAAGATGAAATCGATACGTTCTTTCGCGTGCTCGATGAGGTTCGCCGCTATGCGTAATTCGCGCCGCGCAACGCTTGCGGCCATCGCTCTTGCCATGCTGACGACCGTCGCGAACTCGCGCGCGGATACGCAGTTGGAAGGAGCGTCACTCCCGCGCTGCGTCGAAGCCGCAGCGGTGATGCTCACGAAGCTCGACTCCGCCACGACCGTTGCCGGCGATCCCTTTTCGTTCAAAATCCCGGGTCATCTCAAAGCCACGAAAACGACGCCGGAAATTACGCCGGGCACGCGCGGGTATGGGATCGTCTCGTTCGCCGATCACGCGCACGGCAGCGGCCAGCCCGGGCGGCTCGTGGTGGAACCGCGCTTTCTGCGCCTGCCCGATGGAACGCACGTGCAGATTCTGGCCGATCCGCAAGTGGCCGACAACTTCATGCAAGGGCAGACGCGCAATCTCAACGGCGCGCTCGGCTTCGTGCCGGGCGTCGGCCTCGCGGTCGTCGGTTACAACGCGCTGCATCGCGGCCGCGAAGTTGCGATCGAAAAGGGCACGACCTTTAACGTGCTGGTCGGCGACCAGCTGGCGCTGGGGGAGTGCTACATCGCACCGCCCTCGGCACTCAACGTGCGCTAACCGCGTGCAGTCTCGCGACACGATCCGTTTGGCGGCGCAATGCGATGCGGCGCAGATCGCCGCCATCTATGCGCCGATCGTCGCCGGCACGTGGATCTCGTTCGAGGAAGTGCCGCCGGACGAAGGCGAGATGCGACGCCGTATCGCCGCCCTGGCATATCTCTTTCCATTCCTGTGTTGCGAACGCGACGGCCGCGTTGCAGGCTACGCGTACGCAACCAGCCACCGCGAACGGCCGGCCTATCGTTGGAGCGTCGACGTCAGCGCGTACGTGCACGAGGACTACCGCCGCGGCGGCGTCGCGCGCAGCTTGTACGGCGAACTCTTTACGATACTCTCGCGGCAGGGATACCATAACGCCTTCGCGGGCATTACGCTGCCGAACGATGCGAGCGTCGGGTTGCATCGAAGTCTCGGTTTCGTCGACGTCGCGCAGTACCGTAACGTCGGCTACAAGTGCGGTGCTTGGCGGGATACGGTCTGGCTGCAGCGCGAGTTGCTCGCGCCGAACGGGGAACCGCGCGAGCCGATCCCGTTGGCCCTGCTCGACGCCGGCGGGCAGCCGCTCGATTAATCGGAAAGCGCGGCCAGCATCTCCGCGTGCACGCAGCCGTTGGTTGCAAGCGTCGAGCCCTTCGCAACCGCGAACTCGCTGCCGTCGATCGCCGTCACCGTGCCGCCGGCTTCGCGCACGATGAGCGCCCCTGCAGCGATATCCCAAGGCCGCAGATCGAATTCCCAGAACGCTTCGAAGCGTCCGGCAGCAACGAACGCGAGATCGAGCGCCGCCGAGCCGTCGCGCCGTACACCCTGTGCGCGACGCGAGAGTCGCGCGAAGTACTCACCGTTGCGCTCGTACTCCGCCGGCTTGAAGCCGGTGCAAACGAGCGCATCCGCGAGCGTCGCCGTATCCGTTACGGAGATCGGCCGGCCGTCGAGCGTCGCGCCCGCGCCGCGGCCGGCGGCAAACATTTCGCCCAGGTGCGGCGCGTAAATTGCCGCTGCCGTCACCTCGCCCGCTTTTTCGTACGCGATCGAGACGCAATAGAGCGGATACCCGTGCGCATAGTTCGTGGTGCCGTCGAGCGGATCGACGATCCAGCGTTCGTCGCTCGTGCCCGCAGAAGCACCGCCTTCTTCGCCCAAGATCGCCGCGTTCGGAAAGGCCGCGCGCAGCCGCTGCACGATGAGCGCTTCGCTCGCGCGATCCGAAGCGGTCACGAGATCCCCGCGCGCACCTTTCTCGCGCGTTTCGAGCGGAAGTCCGACCCGGTGCAGCAAGAGCGAACCCGCTTCGCGGGCCGTTTCGATCGCGCAGGTCAGCGGGTCCACGACGCTCCAAACACAGAAGAGATGCTGGAGCGTTGTCTTACCGCCCTCGAAGTCACGGTCCTCGGACTCTGGGCGGGGGCCATGGCCGGGTTCGCGTTCGTGTTCGCTCCGGTCGCGATAAGAATCGTTCCGCGTATGGACACCTTCGCGTCGCTCATCGCCGGCGTCATCCGGGCGCTCGGACCGTTCGGTATAGCGTGCGGATCGATCGCGATCGCGGCGGCGGCACTGCGAGCGACGGCCGCCTCGGGACGCAATCTTGCGCTAGCCCGCATCGCGCTCGTCGCCATTGGGCTCGCGGCCTCGGCCTATGAAACGCAAGCGGTGATCCCTCGAATGGAGGCGACCGCCGCAACGATCGCGGGACCGATCGATTCCGTCGCAAAGAGCGATCCGCGGCGCGTCGCCTACGACCAGGAGCACACGGCCTCAACCCGAGTCTACGGCGCAGCATTCTTGTGCGTGCTCGGAGCGCTCGGGCTCGCCGCATTTGGGAGAAAACGTCCCGAAGGTTGACCCTCGCCTTCTTTACGACCTATACTGGGTGCCGGACATCTCGATAGGTGAGGCGTCTGCGTAACACACAAGCCGATGCCCCGAAACGTCGAAAGACGCCAAGTGGGTAGAACAGGCTCCGCCGACTTAAGGCGGCGCTCAAATCGGCTGACGTTGGGACCAACGTCTACGGTGCGCAGTGCCAAAACTCGAAGCGACTGAGATGTAGACCCGGGCTCGCGCTCGGGTTCTATTGACCGGTCGCCTCAAAAGCGCCGGTTTTTTATTTTGGTGAAAATCGGGGCGCCCGGGTGCCGCCCCGACCTTGAAGGAGTACATAGCATGGCGTTTCACGATGGGTATCTCTCGGAATTCGTCGGTCGTCGCGCCGTGCTCCAGTCCGATAAGCAGCCGCTCGGGAAAGTCGTCGATTTTCTCGTCGCAAAACCGGACGACACGTTTCCCCGCATCGACGGCATCATCGTGAAAACGCCGGCCGGCCGGCGCTTCAGCCCGGTGCGCGACATCGTCGACGTCGATACCGACGGTGCGATCATTCTGCGCAGCGCGCCGTCGCAAGAACCGCTCCCCGACGACCAGGCCCTGTATCTCATTTCCGATCTTTTCGATAAGCAGATCGTCGACGTCGACGGCCGCAAGGTCGTGCGCATCAACGATCTCGAGATTGCGAACACGGGCGGCACGCTGCGCGTCGTCGCGGCAGATATCGGCGTCTCGGGGTTATTGCGCCGCTTGGGGCTGGGTCGCGTGTCGCAGCCGCTGCTCGACCGCGTTCCACGTACGCTCATCGCTTGGGATAACGTCGCGCCGATTTCCGATACGAACCCCTCGCAGGTCCATCTCTCGGTCTCAGGCTCTCGCCTCGCACGTTTGCATCCCTCCGAACTCGCCGAAATCATCAGCGACCTTTCCGCGCAGGACGCCGCGCGGGTCATCAAATCGCTCGACGACGAAACCGCCGCCGACGCGTTCGAACACCTCGATGCCGACGTGCAGCAGTCGATCATTTCCGATCTCGGCGAAGATCGCGCGGCCGACATCATCGAAGAAATGGATTCCGACGATGCGGCCGACCTCCTCGGCGAACTCGACGAGGAGCAGCGCGCCGCGCTGCTCGCCAAGATGGAAGATCGCGAGTACGCGGACGAACTCGAAGAACTCACCCAGTACGAACCCGATACCGCGGGCGGTCTGATGACCACCGACTACGTGTGGATCTTCCCCCACCGCACGACGGCGGCGACGATCGCGAAGCTCCGGGATATCGCCCCCGAAACGGAATTCATTTACTACCTGTACGTTACCGACGATACGCGCAAGCTGCTCGGCACCATTTCGCTGCGCACGTTGCTGTTGGCGCTGCCGACCGCGTTCATTCACAAACTCATGGATACGGACGTCGTGAGCGTGAGCCCGGATACGAGCGCGGAGGACGTAGCCTCGACGATCGCGCGCTACGATTTGCTCGCCGTGCCCGTGCTCGACGAAGGGGGGCACGTTCTGGGCGTCGTGACCGTCGACGATGCGATCGACGCCATCATTCCGGAGAAGATCGCAAACTCGTTGCCGCGCATCGTGCGCCACCACCGGACGTCGAGAGCCGCCGCACATGCAGATAGCTGAGGTCGCGCCCGAACAACGGCCGCGACGCACGAATTGGAAGCGCACGCTCCTTTTCCTGATCTCGATCCTGGGGCCCGGATTCGTTACCGCCTCGGCGGGAAACGACGTCGGCGGCATCTTCACCTATTCCGTTGCGGGCGCGCAATACGGCTACAAGATCATCTGGACGCTCATCCCGATCGCGATAGCCCTGATCGTCGTTCAGGAGATGGCTGCGCGTATGGGCGCCATTACGGGCAAGGGTCTCGCGGCGCTCATTCGCGAGGAGTTCGGCGTGTGGATCACGCTGCTCACGATGATCGGCTTGTTCTTCATGAACACGTTTACCACGTCGGCTGAATTCGCAGGCATCGCATCGGCAAGCGAGATCTTCGGGCTCTCGCGCTTCGTCGCAGTACCGCTGTCGCTTGCGGTCGTCTTCTTCTTCGTGCTGCGCGTCAGCAGCAAACTCGTCGAGCGGATCTTCGTGGTGCTCTCGCTCGTCTACGTCACGTACATCATCTCGGGCTTTCTCGCACATCCGAATTGGGCCGACGTCGCGCGCGGGACCTTCGTACCGACCATCGACACGCACGATGCGGGCTACATCGGAACGATCGTCGCCCTCATCGGCACGACCATCTCCCCGTACATGCAGTTTTATCTCCAATCGGCGGTCGTCGAAAAGGGTACCCGGGCGAACGGGCTGCTCGCGCTACGCATCGACGTGGTCAACGGCTCGATCCTCGCTATCATCATCGCCGCGTTCATGATTATCGCGAGTGCGGCCGAGATCTTCGTGTTCAATCAAGCGCATCCCAAGCACCAGATTACGGCGACCACGGCCGCGGATATCGCGATCGCCCTCAAACCGCTCGCGGGGCGGTTCGCAAGCGATCTCTTCGCCTTCGGGATTCTCAACGCAGGGCTCTTCACGGCCGCCGTGCTGCCCCTTTCGACGAGCTACTTGATCTGCGAGGCCTTCGGCTTCGAGGCCGCACTCGATTGCCGCTTCAGCGAAGCACCGGTCTTCTTCATCCTCTTCGCGGTGGGTCTCGCGATCGGAGCGGGGCTCGTGCTCTTGCCGAACGTTCCGCTCGTCCCGCTCGCGATCGCATCGCAGGTCGTTCAAGGCTTGCTCTTGCCGCTCGAACTCGTGCTCATGCTCGTCATCATCAATCGCGCGCGGGTCATGGGGCTGTATCGAAATACGCGCACGGCCAACATCATCTGCTGGACGACCGTGATCGTAGTCGGTGTGATCGCGCTCTACTATACCTTCACGCAGATCGCGGGCAGCCCAGCCTCGTCCTAAGCGCTCCGATTTCAATGCTCGTGGGTGTGGTGGAAATCTGACCCGTGCGCGTGGCCGTGAACGTGTTGGCCGTGATCGTGCGTGTGTGAATGCGCGGCAGCCGAATCGACGCCGCCGCCGTGCTCGTGATGGTGGTGCCCGTCATCGTGCGCGTGCGCGTGTTCGTGACGCTCGGAGGGGTGAACGTGCTCGTGACCGTGCCGTTCCGTGACGTGCAGGTGGACCCCGAGCAGCAAGACCGCCGCGGCGAACCCCGTCAGGAGCGTCGGCCGGTCGCCAAGTACGATCGCCACGATCGCACCGGCAAATGGCGCTAGCGCGAAAATCGACGCCGTACGCGCCGCACCAAAGGCACGCTGCGCCATCAGATACCAACGCAGACTTACGCCGTACGCCAGCGCGCCGATGAGCAGCAGCGCTAGCGCCTGCGCTACCGCCGGACGCGCATCGTGCACCGTCAGTGCGGCTAGGCCCGAAAGCACCGCACCGAGCGCGCATTTCCAGAAGGTCACGCGCCCGGGATCGAGTTGTGCGAGCGTTCCCGTGAGCGTGCTGTCCGCCGCCCAAAAGATGGTGGCGAGCACGACCGCAAGCGTGCCGGCAGAAAACGCTTGGAGCGGCGCCGCACCTCCGAAGGCGAGCAGCACGGCACCGAGCGAGGTCGCGAGCACGGCCACGAACGTGCGGGGGCCGACGTGCTCGCGCAGCAGCACGACCGCGAGCACGACCGTGGCCGCGCTTTCAAACGCGAGCGCGAGCGAACCATCGAGGGCACTCGTTCGCTGCAAGCCCCACGCCAGCAGCGCGGGAGCTAGCGCCGCCCCGATCAGGCCAGCGATGGCGATTCGCATGAGCGCCGGTCCACGCGGCGGCGCCTCCCGCTGCGCGGAACGGGAGGCCGCGAATCCCACGATCGCGGCGCCGGCATACAGCAGGGCCGCGGTGCTCCAGGGCCCGGATCCGCGGCCGAACATGCGAATGAGCGGGATGCTCGCGCCGAAGGCGAGCGCGGAGAGGACCGCCAGCAACGTGCCGCGCGAGAGAGACGTCACGTGAGCCGAAAGGCGACGATCGCGGACACCGTCAGGGGAATCGTAATCGGGCCGGAGGGGTTCGCAGCATCGGCGACCGCCGGCGCGAAGGTATCGGGATCGGGATGGCAGGCCGCACGATCGCGCGCAGGCGATCCGGGGGAACCGGCATCGTGGCGCGGCCCAGTCACGCTAACCACGTCCGCCATGGCGCCCGGCCCTTCCCCGGGCGGCACCTGCGCAGCCCGGCAACCGCGGGTCTCGAGAGTTTTTTCAAGGGGCGTTCATCCTTTCACACTCCTTCAGGTTAAAGGAGTCTGCGCCCGTAACGCGTGCATTCCTAAATAGATGACAAATGCCACAATAAGAACGGCCAGGGCGCAAATTGCCATCACGACACCCTTCGGCCGTCCGCGCTTCTCGAAGGCGTTGGCCATCGGCCAGACGCCGCCCACGAGGATGGCGAGGATCCAATGGGCCGGCGGAGGCACCAGCTTCGTGGTCCACCAGGTCGTGGCGCCGAGCACGATTTGCAGGAGGAGCACGTACACGACGGCCTTTCGAGCCGTCGCGTTGAAGATAGCGGCCAGCGCCGTCACCAAGAGAATGAGTCCTACCGCATAATGAACGTTCAAAATAGCCATGAGCACGGAGGCTTCGCGTGATCGAGTCCGCCGTCATGTCGAATGACGAACTCGTCGATTTTGCCGAGGGACTCGCTCGCATTGCGAGCACCGGAGGCGGTCCCAAAGCCCTTGCAGCGCACCTGGCGACGCAATTGGACGCGGCCGTCCTCGTCGAGGACGCCGATTGGCGGCACGTCGCGCTCACCGGCGCGACCGGCCGAACCGTGCCGCCCTCGAGTCGCGATTTCATTTCGGCCGCCCCGAAAGATAGCGACGCGCCGGTCCACCTCGAGATCCCGGGCTCGGGCCCCGGGGGCATCGCCGTGCGCATTCGCGGCGGGGAATCGTCGGCGGGCTGGCTTTCGGTTTTCCCGGCGACGGCGCCCGTGGCAGGACAGATCGGCGCGATCCGGCTCACGGCGGCCGCGATCGGGGTTGAGATTTCTCGTGACGCCGGCGGCGGCAAGAACCGGCGCAAATCGTTCTGGGAGCGGCTGATCTCGCGCGCCTACGACGATCCGATCGAAGCCAAGGACGATGCCTCGGCGCGCGGCATCACGCTGGTTTCCAATTACGTGGCGGTCGCGATCGAAGCCGAAGGCCTCGAGGAGAATATCGCCGCGGCGAAGATGGGCGATCTGCGCCGGATCTGCCTCGAGACGCTGCGCTCGGGCTCCGGCGACATCGCCGTGGTCGAACGCGGCGGGGGCTTCGTGTTCCTCTGCCCCGCACCGATCGAAATCGATGCGGCCAACGTGCGCACCGCCGCAACCCTCATCCCGCGCGCGGCGACGAAGACGCATTTCGGCGCGAAGATCGTGGGAGGCGTCGGCCGGCCGGCGGATGCCGTCGGGGCCTACCGTACCGTCGACGAAGCGCGCGAATCGATGTTTATCGCGCGCCGCCTCTTCGGCGGTTCCCGGGTGATGCCGTACGACGATCTCGGCGTCTATCCGCTCCTGTTGCGCGGCGGGGTTACCGCGGCCGAACTCAAGGCGTTCTCCGATCGCGTGCTCGCGCCGCTGCGCGCATACGATGAAAAACATCAAACGGAATTGATCCGCACGCTGCGCCTCTATTTCGAGGTCGGCCAAAACGTCAAGACCGCGGCGGCGGAGCTTTCCGTGCACCGGCACACGGTCTTTTACCGCCTCCGGCAGATCGCTGAAATCAGTAACAACGATCTCGATTCAGCCCACGACCAACTTACTCTGCGAACGGCAATGGCGATCGATGCACTCAATTCTCACGAACGGTAAACCGCCGAACAAACGCGAGGTCTTGCGGCTGGTAAAAGAACGCGACGTTCGCTACATTCGCATGTCGTTCGTCGACATCTTGGGCATCAACAAGAACGTGATGGTCCCCTCGGCCGAACTCGAACGCGCGCTCGATGGGAAAGTGACCTTCGACGGCGGCTCCATCGATGGATTCGTGCGAGGCGAGGAAGCAGACATGATGCTGCTGCCGGATCTCTCGACGTTTGCCGTGTATCCGTGGACCGCCGGCGGCCATCAAGAAGCGCGTTTGATCTGCAACATCGCAACCCCCGACGGCGAGCCCTTCGAAGGCTGTCCGCGGACGACCCTGGCGCGCGCGATCGACGATGCGAGCGACGTGCTCGTGGGCGTCACGAGTGCGCTCGAGGTCGAGTTCTATCTCTTCGAACTCGGGCCCGACGGCGCGCCGACGACGACGACCAACGATACGGGATCCTACTTCGATATCAACGAGAGCGACCGTGGCGAAACCGCGCGCATGGAGATCGTCACGGCGCTGGAAGCGATGGGCCTCGGCATCGCCAGCGCCCACCACGAACATGGCGCCGGCCAGCACGAAATCGATATCAAAGAAACCGGCCTCATGGCGGCAGCCGACGGCCTCACGACCATCCGCACCGTCGCCAAACACATCGCCGCGCGCCACGGCCTGCACGCGACCTTCATGCCCAAACCCAGCGAAACGCTGGCAGGCAGCGGCGTGCACGTGTACTTCACGCTGCCGGATGGGGACACGAGCGAAGGAGGCGACGCGGACGATCTTTCGGAGGAGACCCTTTTCGCGATCGGCGGCCTCCTCGAGCACGCGCCCGCGTTTACGGCAATTTGCAACCCGACCGTCAACTCGTATAAACGGCTGGTTGCAGCCTGGGACGCGCCAATTTACACGGTGTGGTCGCACCGTAGCGCCAATTCTCTCGTACGCGTCCCGAGCGCCGAGAACGGCCGCTCGCGCATCGAGGTTCGCAGCGCCGACCCGTCGTGCAATCCGTATCTTGCGATGGCGGTACTGCTGGCGAGCCTCGCGCACGGCGTGCGCGGCCACTCACTTCCGGGCGACCCGCTCACGGGATCCACCTACGATCTCAACGAGCGCGAACGCGTGCGCCGCAGAATCCGCACGCTGCCGAAATCGCTGCGCCAGGCGCTGAGCGAACTCGATAACGATCCGGTGATCCGCGGCGCCCTCGGCGATCACATCTACCACGCATTTCGCGACGCGAAGTTCGCAGAATACGAAAGTTACCGGCGGGCCGTGCATCCTTGGGAACGGGACGCCTACCTGCGCGTTTACTAGCCGGGCGAGCTAGCGCCGGGCCGCGGCCGGACTTGACTAAACCTTTACACGCGGCGTCCGATAAAAGTAGCATGCTAGCCCGTCCCCTGGCCTCCTATCTGGCGCACGGTGTTGCGTCGAAGATGCAGCGCCGCGTTGCGCTGGGGACGACGCTCGGGCTCCTGGTCGTGGCGGTTGGTGCGATTCCTTTTGGGCGCTATCAGCTCGGTAAGCCCGACGCGCTCTTGCCGGCGGTTACTTCGGCGGCTTTTGTGGCCATGTTGGTGACGGCTGCGATGTTGCGCAATCAATATCTCACGACGCGCTATGCGCCGCTTGCCGTTCTCGCGAACGCGTATGGCGTCACGGCGCTGCTTTCCATTCCCTACATGCTGAGCTTTCCGCACGTGTTTTCGGCGGACGGGTTCGGCCTTGGAGCGCAAGCGGCACCCTGGTTCTGGGTGACGTGGCACGCCTTCTTCGTGTTATTGCTTGCGGGGTATGTGTGGTCCGATAGTTACTTTTCGCGCAAAGCGATCGACGTGCTCGCTGCTTCGGAGATCGTGCGACGCTACTACGTGTGCGTCGTCGCGGCAGCGATGGCGACCGTTTATTGCGTGGTTAACTGGCACGATAGCTTGCCGGTACTCGTGCTCGACGGCCAGTACACGCCCACCTACCACCTCCTGGTCGATCAGCTGCTTCTGGCCTCGTCGTGCGTCGTGCTCGCGACGCTCGTTGCGCGAACTGCGCTGCGCCATTCGACGAATCTCTGGCTCGCGGTCGTTCTTACGACGTTCGCAATCGAGATCTATCTCAACGGCGAGGTGGTCAACGCCCGCTTTAGCGTTGCCTGGTATATGGGCTTCCTCGAAGCAGCCGTGTGGCAGACGATCTTTCTCTTCGTGCAACTGCACGATTCCAATCAACAACTCGCAGCGATCGCCAAAGACACGATCAGCCTGCACGAAGAAACACAACGCGACGCGCTGACGAGCGTCTTCAACCGGCGCGGTTACGACGATCGCTACGCACTGGCATTCGCGGAATCTGCCGCGTCGGGCGTTTCCGTTGCCCTGCTCGCACTCGACCTCGATTATTTCAAACGCTTCAACGACCACTTCGGCCACCTCGCCGGTGACGAAGCGCTGCGTTCCATGGCGGCGGCCATGACGGGCGTCGTCAACCGTCCGGCCGACGCCGTCTGCCGAATGGGAGGCGACGAATTCGTCGTGGTGCTCAGCTCGACGGACGAGCGCGGCGCGTCGATCGTGGCCGAGCGCATCCGCTCGAGCGTCTCGCGACTGCGCATCCGCAATGCTCCGGACGTTCCGATACCGGCCATGTCGGTGAGCATCGGCATCGCGGTGGCTTTGCCGGGCGAGCCCGAATCGGCGCAGGCGATGTACGAACGCGCCGACAAGGCGCTGTACCGCGCCAAGCACTTCGGCCGCAACCGCGTGGTCTCGAGCGGCGACATGCGCGGCGGCGAAATAAATCTGCGAATCGTCTAGCGCCACGGACGGCGCAGGGCCGCCGCGTGCACCTTCAAAAGGGTCCACGCCGCGGCGACATCTTCCTCGGTCGTGCGATCGTTCCCGATCGCCAGACGAATGACGAGGCGGCCGTGCAATCGCGTCGTCGAGAGGAAGACCTCTCCCGTGGCGTTGACCGCATCGACGATCGCCGCCGTGTGCGCGTCGAGCGCGTCACCCGAAAGCCCGGGGTCGGCGTGACGGAAGCAGACGACCGAGAGCGGATGCGGGGCCACGACTTCCCACGGCGGCTCGCCCGCCACCCAACCGGCGAACGTCTGCGCGAGCGCGATGTGCCGCCGTAACCGCTCCTGCATGCCGAGCACACCCAAGTGGCGCATCGCGAACCACATCTTGAGCGCCCGAAAACGGCGCCCGAGCTGCAGCCCGTAGTCCATGTAATTGTGCGGAGCGTCGTCGCTGGTTTCCAACACGTCGGAAAACAGGCTAAACGTGCGCCGCAGAATCTCGGGGTGCCGGATATAGAGCACGGAAAAATCGATCGGCACGAACATCCACTTATGCGGATTGACGACGAGCGAATCGGCGCGCTCGCAACCGGCGAGAATGTGGCGGAACTCGGGCAGCATCGCCGCGGGCCCGGCGTAGGCCGCATCGACGTGCAGCCACACGTTGTGGCTCGCCGCGACGCGTGCGATCTCCGGCACCGGGTCGCTCGAGGTCGTCGAGGTCGTACCCACCGTTGCCGCGACGCACAGAGGACGCATCCCGCGTTCGCGATCCGCGCCCAGCGCGCGATCCAAGGCCTCGGCTTGCATCGCGTAGCCGTCGTCGACGGGGACGCGGACCACATTCTCGCGGCCGATGCCGAGTGCAATCGCGGCCTTCTCCACGTGCGAGTGCGTGTGTTCGGTGAGGTACACGCGCAGAGCGGGCAAATCGGTACGTCCGGCCATGCCGCGTTCCCGGATGCCGAGATCGAGCGCTTCGCGCGCCGCGGCGAGCGCGGTAAAGCCGCTGATGGAGGCCGTATCGTAGACGATGCCGTGCAGGCCGCGATCGAGTCCTAAGAGATCGCGCAGCCACGCGAGCACGACGTCTTCGAGCTCCGTCGCGGCGGGCGACGTGCGCCAGAGCATCGCGTTGACGTCGAGCGCGGCAACCAGAGCTTCGGCGATGACGGTGATGGGCGCTGCGCTGATTGCAAAATAGGCAAAAAAACGCGGATGGTTCCAGTGGGTAATGCCGGGAAGAACGAGGCGCTCGAAATCGTCGAAAATCGCATCGAAGCTTTCGCCTTCATCGGGCGGGCGTTCGGGGAGCGCGGCAATGAGGTCCCCGGGATTCGCGCGAGAGAGAACGGGGTAGCGCTGCGGATCGCTATAGTACGCATCGATCCACCGGGCCGCGCGGTCGAACGCGGTTACGAAGTTTCCCAAATGCCGACGATGTCGTCGATGTAGATGGTCGATCCTTCTCCATCGGCACCGACGAGGAACACCGCGATCGCGCGATCGCTCAAGAGATCGGTTCGCAGTTCGCCCGTATACTCGGACGCATCGCGGAGACGCAGAAGAACGCGACGGCTCCCGAACGGTTGCAGATCCGCGGCGTCCATCGGCAACGCTCCTCCCACTTTCCGTGTAGACGACTTTCGTCGCGGCGCGGTTCCCAACGGAGTCCCGGATGCGCATCGCGAACCACGGCGGTTGCGCCGCGACTGCGCTTGGAGGCAACCATGAAATACCGAACGTACCCGAAGACCGAGATCCGCGTGAGCGAAGTGGGTTTCGGCCTGTGGACCACGTCCACAGGCTGGTGGGGCGACATGACGGACGCGCAAGCGGTCGCACTGCTGCACGAGGCGCACGGCCTCGGGATCACGCTCTTCGACGCCGCCGACACCTACGGCAACGGCCGCAGCGAAGACCAGCTCGCGGCCGCCTTCGAAGAGCGGCGCGGTTCCGTCGTGTATTCGACCAAGTTCGGCTACGATTTTTACACGTACGCGGGCGAACGCCGCGGCCAAAACGAGATCCCGCAGGATTTCAGCCCCGCCTTCGTGCGGTACGCGCTCGAACAGTCGCTGCGCCGGCTGCGCACGGACTACATCGATATTTACTCGGTCCACAACGCGCATCTCTCGCAAATCGAAAACGACGAACTCTTCGCGCTCCTGCAGACCTTCGTCGACGAGGGCAAGGTGCGCGCCTACGGCGTGGCGTTGGGTCCCGCGATCGGCTGGCTCGTCGAGGGCTGCGAGGCCGCCCGTAAACGCAACGTCACGAACGTTCAAATGATCTGGAATATGCTCGAACAGTTTCCCGGGAACGAGATGCTGCGCGCGGCAAACGACGCGCAGGCCGATACCGGTTATCAGATCCGCGTGCCCCATTCGAGCGGCATGCTCGAGGGGAAGTACACGCTCGAAACGACCTTCCCGCCGACGGATCATCGCAGCCACCGCCCGCGCTCGTGGCTCGTCAACGGAATCGGCAAGGTTGAGAAATTACGCTTTCTCGAAAACGAAAACAGAACGCTCGGACAAGCGGCATTGCAGTGGCTGCTGGCCGAGCCGCGCACGATGACCGTGCTGCCGAACATCTACGATCGCGAGCAACTGGTCGAATTTGCAGGTGCACCCGACACCGCGCCCCTGACGGCGGCCGAACTCGAACGCGTGGCCGAACTCTCCCGCGAAAATTTCGGGGCTCCCGAGGAAATCGCCCGATACAAAGGCACGATGTCTTATTCAGCGGCCGTGTAACGTAGCTGCGTGCTCGAAAAAATATTGACGCCGGACGCTCCGGCCCCGATCGGTCCCTACAATCAAGCGATTCGCTCGGGGGACTTCATCTTCTGCAGCGGACAGATTCCGCTCGATCCGGCCACGGGGGAACTCGTGCCGGGCGATGTCGGCGCCCAAACCCGTCAGGTAATGAAGAACATTTCGGCCGTGCTTGCGGCCGCAGATGCAACCTTCGAGAACGTCGTCAAGACGACGATCTTTTTGCTCGACATGGGTGATTTTTCGGCCGTGAATGCGGTGTACGGCGAATATTTCACGGGGCTCGCGCCGGCGCGATCGACGGTTGCCGTTGTGGCGCTGCCGAAAGCTTCGCGGGTGGAAATTGAAGTGCTCGCTCGCGTCTGAGCGCGAGCTCGGCTAGATGACCTTGACGTCGAACAGGAACGTTGCGACGGCGCCGTTCGCAAGGGATCCCGTGTAGGTAAAGGTCACGGTGCCGGTGCTTCCCGGCGCCGGGTTCGTGATAGTACACGCCGTCACGCCCGCGGGCAGCGTGCCGCACGACGCGCTTAGGAACGTCGAGTTCGGCGGCGTCGCATCGGTCACGGCAAAATTCGAGATGGCCGCCCCCGTAGTATTGCTGAACGAAAGCGCGTATTCCAACTGATCGCCGGGCTTCGCGACGCCGGTCGTGCCGGCCGTTGCGTTCGTCGTCACGTTGCGCACGGTCTTGCTGAACCCGCTCCCCGCCGCCACGAGGGTCGAGACGGATGACGACGTCAGCGTCGGTGTGCTGTTGCTCGTTCCGGCAGCCTTTGTAATCGTGGCCGTATTCGCGTACGATTTTGCCGCCGCGGCCAGCGCGTTGATCGAGAACGTTACCGACGCCCCCGCCGGCAACGACGCGATCGTACTCGCCACCGTTTGACCGGTCACCGTCACCGTTCCGCACACGGCTCCACCCGAGGTCGTCGCGCACGCAGGCGTGCCTTCGATCGTCAAACCTGCCGGAAGGACGTCGCTAAAGGCCGTCCCGTCGCCCGGCGCCGGCCCGGCATTGCTCACGAGAATGCCGTACGCGATCAGACCGTTGACGTTGGCGGTCGCAGGCCCGGTCTTCACGACCGACAGTGCGACGGACGGCGTGTTCGTGAACGTGCACGTGATGCGGTCATCGTAGGCCGGTGTGAGCGTAAAGCTCGTGCCGGGACCGCTCGGCAGCGTGGTCGTCGAGCCGACGGTCGCGTTCGTACACGCAATCGACGACGAGTAGTCCGCGAGATCCGCGCTCGGAGCCGCGCTCTCGCTCAGCGTGTAGGTCGCGCCCGGAATGACCGTTTCGAGGGGGGTTGTCGCCGTCAGCGCAGTGCCGGCCGTCGTTGCGGAGAAGACGCTCGTCGTGCCGAGGCTCGCCGCCACGGTGAATTGATCGCCGGCAACGGCGCGCGCGGTAATCGTCTTTGCGAGGGTCAACGTTGCGAGGTTGATGCCGAAGACGAAGCCTTGCTTCGACGTGGTGACATCGCCCATGCCGACGCTTTCGCTCGTCGTCACGTCGGACCTCAAAAGATACGCGGCGCCGGCGGGAGGGTTGTTGACATTCTCCACACATGCGGCGGTCAGCCCGAGACTCGAGAGCGTGCATACCGACGTCGTGCCATGGTTGGTCGAAGGCAACAGCTGCAAATCGACCCAGTCGAGGCCCGTCGTCGACCACTCGATTTGGCCGCCCGTTCCGTCGCCGGTATCGGTCGATTCCCCGTCACCGGCGACCATGCGAAAGGTCCCGATGGATTGCGCGCCCGCGCCGGTTAACGCGAGGCCCGATAGCGTGGCGGCGCTCGTGGCGCTGTTCGCCGTGTACAAGACGGGCAGCCCGGGCACGCCGGTGTAGCCCGCGTTGCCGAATGCGGCGGTCGGGATCGAGGGCGCGGCGACCGGATTGAGCGTAACACCCAGGGCGGCGGTCAGCGTCGCTGCAAGCGTCGAGCCGTCCGGTAACGTGAAGGTAAGGGCGTCCGTTCCGGTCCCCGGATAGCCCGTAAAATCGAACCAGCAGATCACGTGGGCGGCTTTGCCGGTCGCGTAGCTACACGTATTGGCTTGCGCCGCGGCCGTGCGCGCGAACAGCGCCCCGCACAGCATGGCGCACGCGACGATCAGACGTAGAGCGAATCTCATCTTAGCGATCGTCTTTACCCCAGCCGAAGATGCTGTCGATCACGCTCGTGACCGTTCCATAGACGCCGCGCCGGGTCGGTGCCGCGACGAGCGACGGATCTGGAGATCCACTGAAGTTGTATCCTCCGGCAACGCGCAAATCGCTGCCGATGCGATAGCCGGCTTCGATCGCAAAGGCCGTAGTGGAAGCGTTTGCGATGTTGTGCGCGCTCAAGTAGCGCGTTTCCGCGGCGATATCGAATTTCGACGTCACGCGCTGATCGACACGAATGCCGAAGAGCGACGAACGCGCCGGATAGTACGAATCGCCGTCGAGTTTATAGGCGTACCGCGCCGCGATCTCCGTGAGCCTCGAGGGGCGCACCAATTCTTCGAGGGAGAGCACGGAGGCATTCGTCGGCAGATCGGTGATGTCGCCGTTCTGCACTTCGTACGAGAAGAGCGTCACGCTGCGATCGTTGAGTGAGGGGCGATAGGCGAGCGTGGCTTTGGAATCGACGTCGTTAAAGCCCGTTCCCGAACTCGTGGCATTCGAAGAAACGAAGGCCGTGAAATCGGGAGAGAGCGCTCCGGCGGCGCCGAGATCGAGGGTATAGCCGCGCTGATCTCCCGTCCGCAGCTGATATTGTCCCGACGCATGAAAGCGCGCGATCGAATAGGCGAGCGACAGTCCGTAGATATCGAATCCGCCGGGCGAGGTGCTCTGCGATGCAGCCGTGGCGGCATCGGAGCCTTGCAGCGCTTGCGTCGCGCCGCCAAACGTGGTGGCTCGCTGGAAGGATGCTTCACCGCGCAGATTGGGACCGATCGCCAGCCGTTCGCGCACGCCCATTTCGGCATACGCATCGCTGCCGCTCACCGTGTGATCGACGACGTATTCGGAATCGACGTCGGTCGAGTTTCCAAGAGAACGTTCGATCCCAATCGCGGTCGAACTGCGCGCACCGTCGACGCCGGTCAGCAGGGCCGTTGCGGCCGCGAAGCTCGTCGTCGGCGCATCGGCCCAAAGCTGGCGGATGTAGACGCGGCCGCGCTTGGCGATGTCCGCATCGATTTCGGCCGTGGTCTCGGCGGGCTGCGAGGCGTTCGTACTGTTCCCGATGTTGTTGATGCGGCTGGCCGCGACCGAAATGATCTTGTTGACTTTATACTGGACGCCGACTTCGGCTTGAGCGGACCCGGCGCCACTGCTCGAAGCGAGCGCCAAATTCTGGCCGGCGGCCGAGGGCGTCGCAACCGGATTAACTTCCTGGTTTGCGACGGTCGCGGCCGCGTTGGCTAGGTTCGCGGCGGTTGCCGAATAGGCCGATTCGGTGCGAATGTCGACGCCGGCCGTCGCGGTGAGGCGCGGCGTGAGCGGAAGGCGAGCGTGAAGCGCCGCGTCGGACTGCGAGTTGATCGTTCCGGCCAGATTGTTTTGCTGGTGGTCGAAGCTCGCCGTAATCGAGGCTCCTCCCGCGAGCGGCCGCGTGTACGCGGCGCGATAATCGAGCAGCCCCGGCGTCGTGAGGCCGCCGAACGGATTATTGTAGTTGGCGGAGGTGGTCTCGAAGCCGAGATCGACCTTGCTCGTGCCCAGTGCCGTGGTGAGCGAGAAGCGATAGGCATCGCCGTCGGCATCGGCAGCAGCGCCGAGCTGCGGATTCGAAACATCGTTCGTGAGACCGAACGACGACGGCAACGAGCCGTGCGTGGAAACGTGCCCGAGCGACCACGAACCGCCCGGCAGATTTCCCTCGATGTCTTGGTTCGCGATAGCAAGGTTACCGCTGCCCGTCGAATCGTTCACATAGCCGAGGTTAAAGCGAACGGCCTGCGACTTGCCCAGGGCATCGGTGAAGTTACCGCCGGTCGTTTCGGCGTTGGTGCCGGTCACGCCGTACTCGTAGGTGATGAGGATCTGTTGCGGGTTGAAATAGGCATCGAACGGCAGCGGCGGATTGATGAAGCGCAGGAAGCCCGATTCATAATCGAGCGTGTAATCGACGTTGCGCGTCAAAACGGTTTGCGAGATGATCGCGCCCGTACGGCGATCGAGCGCGACGAGCGTGACCGTATCGGAGCCGGCCACGATTTGGGGATGCAAGAGTCCGCCGAGATTCGAAAGCCCGGTCGGGCTAAAGACCTGGCGCCCGTAGGCAATATCGTTGCGCGCTTGAAAGACCGTGGCGCTTGCATTCGATCCCGCAACTTGCACTTTGGCGCCGTCTACGAGTTCGCTGAAGCCTCCGATGCCTGCAGTGCCGCCCGTGTCGGCTTGAAATTCACCCCACATCGCGCTCGAACGATTGTCGTCGATCCGTGCGTAGAGATGATCGCGCGAGAGCGCGTCGTCGCGGCGCACGCTGCCGTCTCCGAAGGTTTGATACGGGCGCGAATCCGGATTATCGGTGAACGATCCGAAGTTATTGCTGAGTTCGAGGGTATCGGCCGTATCGTAGGCGATGGTGATCTGCGCGGTTTTCGTTACCTGGCCCACGCCATAGAGTGCGATTCGGCCTCTGCGGGAGTTGGCATCCTCCGGGGCGCCCGGCGACTCGCCGGGCACGCCCGGCACGCTGCCGATGCCTGCCGTTGCGAGGCCCAGCACCATCGGTTTGCGCAGCGCCGGGCTCACGAACGCGCGAATTTCGTTCTGAGTGTCGGCGATCGTCACGCGAATGACGAGATCGCCCGCAACTAAGCCGGGCACCAGCGCAATCGAGGCCGTTCCGTGTGAAAGCAGCGTTACGTCGAGTGCCTGGAATTGCGAATTGCTGTCGCCGACGGAGTGCCAGTTCAGATCGTGGCCTTGCGCCGAGGTCGGAACGGGATCGCCGTACTCGTCGCCGTTGAGCGCGTAATCCGCCGCATTGGTCGGCACCGCCGCGGGATCCGGAGCGAGACTATTCGCCGGCAGATCCATTACGGGTTCCGTCGTCGCACCGGCCACGGGCACGCCGAGACGTTCGGCTTCGTTCGTCGGCGCGCCGCCGTCGCGATGATGCCGCATCGATTCGAAATGCGCGTCGCCTTTGAGAATCGCAACGTGAACCGTCGTTCCCGGCAGCGCCCGGTGGTTCCAGCGATCGAATGCGGTGAGTTGCAGGATCGCCGAAGACCGGCCGTCGGCGCGCAGGCCGCCGATCAGCTTCGCATCGACGCGCACGGGCTGGCCCGGGCCGTACACGACGGTGCGGAACGGCGTACCACGCAACGTTCCCGCGCCCAGCGGTACGAGCACCACCTCGTTAGGACCGGGAGCGAGCGCAACGCCGTAAAAGAAGTAGTGCGTTTCGCCCGTCTTCTTGTCGATCGTGCGCTTCCCGATGTGCTTGGTTTCTACGATCGCTCCATCGACCGTGAGCTCGACGCCGGCGCCGGCAACGGTCGATACTTCGAACGTCGCCGCCTCACGGTCCGACGAGCCGCCGGGTTCGGGGGACACGAGTTCGGCCGTGAGCGATCCCGTCGCGGTAAACTCGAGGTGCGAAAGATCGCCGTAGATCGGAGCGGCCGGCGTCGCCGTGGGCGCGGGTGCGGGAGCGGCCGCAGCGAGCGCGGCGAGCGGAAGCATCGGCAGGACGGCGCTCAGCAGCAAGGCGACGGAATGTCGAAGAGCTGCGTTGCTCATGGCGATCCCTCGAGCGCGAAGTTGATGTCTTGCATAATGCCGCCGTCGAAAACGCCGTGAACGAGCCTGCGAATGCTGCGCTGGTCGTCGAACGAAAAGTTGCTGTCGGCGTAGGGTTTGGCCGTAGCCGGTAAGGTCGTCACATCGAGTTTGAGCACGTGCATGCCGGGCTTCACGCCGGGGAAATCGTAGCGGCCCGTGCTATCGGTAACGATCGACTCACCGTCTTCGAGATAGATTCTCACGCCCGCGATACCGAGATCGCCGGGATCGAATTCGCCGGTCTTGCGGATGTCGTAGAACACACGGCCCGTAATGATGGTCTGGTCGGTGAAGACGCCCGCGACGACGGCAGTGCTCGCGAAGGCACTGCCCGACAAGATCGTACCCGGTTCGTTCGGCGCCGCCGCGCTGACGGTGACGTTATTGGTGAGCGTGGTGTTCTCTTCGGTGCCGGGCAGAATCACGGCGGCGAACACGATCGCGTGCTGCGTCGCGAGCGTGGGAATCTTCCACGTAAGCACGCGCCCCGCGATCTTCGGTTCCTCGCGCACGTTATCGACGCGCCCCGTTCCGGGAGCGTAGACCACGCCTTGGGGCAGGGTATCGACGATCGTCGTCGTGGCCAGCGACGGCCCGACGTTTTGGAATGTCAACGTGTAGACGAGCCGGTCGCCCGAAGCTGCAAAGCTTCGATCGACGGTCTTGGTCACGGCGATGTTTTGCGCGCGGAACATCGGCAGATTGCCGAAGAGGCCATACACGTTGGCTAGCGTCGGCGGCGTGCTCGTCAAGGCGAATCCGCCCGGAACTGCGAGCAACTCACCATCGAGCGCGGTGACCCTTACCGTGTAGAGCGTGCCCGCCGCGTTCGGCGTGAGCGTGAGTTGAAACTTGCGTGGCAGATACCCCGGAGCCGTAACCGTGAGGATGTAGGTGCCCGGTCCGATTTGCTTCGACCCTAAACCAAAAGAATATGCGCCGGTCGCGCCCGTAACGAACGGATCGACGTTGCCCGTATTCGGCGCGAGCGCCGTACCCGCAAGCGTCACGGGCTTGCCGTTCGTTTGCGTGATCGATACCGTCGCGCCCGGGACGGGGACCGACGCGCCGCCGACGGCGTCGTACACGATGTTGCCGGTGCCGACCAGGACGGAGGCGAGCGTCGACTGTTGCGCCGCCTGCTGCGCCGACGAAACGGCAACGGTGTTGAGGAGGGTCGTTCCAACCGTCGCCGAGGCGTTGACGGTCGCCGTAAAGGTGACGACCTGTTGCGCGCCCGCGGCAACCGAAGGAATCGTGACGGTAAGCGTTTGCCCGGCGAGGCTCGCCTCCCCCGCAGCGGCGGCGACGCCGTCGATATAGACCGAAGCGGCCGAGGCCGTGATGCCTGCCGGCACCGTATCGACGATCGTGACGGCCGTCGCCGGAAGCATGCCCGAATTCATGAACTGGATGGAATAGGTAACCGTCGCGCCCGGCTGCGCGGGCACCGACGGCTGGCCGTTCACGAGCTTGAGAATCGGCGTATTGGGACCGCCCGGACCCGTGATCGCCGCGGCCGTCACGAGCACGGCACACTGCTCCGCCGTCGAAGTGGCGGCGCCCGCAAGTGAAGATAGCGCGGCGAGCGTCACTTCGATATCGGTGCCCGCAGTCGCGTTCCCGGGATTCACCGTCACGGCAATCTGGACCGTAGCGCCGGGAGCAACGCTCGGCAGTGCCGTGCCGTTGGTCAGCGGGGTAGAAGCGCCGTTCGCCACGATCGCGAGCGACGTTATCGTCCCGGCACTCGTCGAAGCCGTCAGCGTGAAGGCGTCGGGCATGTTGCCGCCGTTGGTAATGGTAAAGGTCCGAACGAATGCTGCTTTTTCGGGCTCCGCGTCGGTTGCGGGATTGCAGCCCTGCTCGTTCGGGCCGACGGTCACGGCCGAAACGGTCGATACCGTCGCCGTCACGGTGTTGGACGTTATGGAAGCAGCCACGCCGTTGAGATCGGTGTAGCTCATCGAGGCCGTATTCGAAATGATCGTTCCGGCCGGAGTGGTCGCCGCGGCGCCGCGCGTTACGAGCGCCGCCATCGCGAACGCGAGGCATAGGAACAGACGCGAGGAGAACATCACGCGCGCTCGGGGTCCCACTATTTGACCGTCACTTGGAACGAGATCGTCCCGGTCGCACCGGGCGCGATGAGTCCCGGTATCGCAACGGAAAGTTTCGTGGGGCCTTGCGTCTTCGCAGGATAGGTGCCGGTCGAAAGCATTGCCGCCGGCGTATAGGTCGCCGTGGCGCCTGCCGGAATTACCGGCGCGACGACGGCATCGATACCGAACGTATTGGCCGCCCAACTGCCGGCGGGGGTGCCGTCATCGACGACGGTGCCGCCGGTGCCGTTCATGCCGGCCAGTGCGAAGGGAGGCTCCGTTCCAACGCTCGCGCCGCCGGCAGCAAGCGAGGCGGGAGCGACGTTCTTGTAGACGAGCGAATAGGTGATCGTGCCGCCCGGACAGAGGGCGGTTGGGGAACTCGCCGCAGGCGTTTTACCCGTGCAATTGCCGACGATCGTTTGGAACTTGTTGATTTGCAGCGGACCGCCCGGATAAATGACGTTGAAGGTTTGGTTCGCATCGGCACCGAGCGTCGGTGCGCCCGCAGTTACCACGGCACCCGAGCCGTACGCAATCGTGCTGAAGATGAGCGGCGTATTGGGCAGCGTCATCGTCCCGTTTGCCGGCGCGAAAAGTGCGACGTAGTCGTACGTGAGCGCCGCCCCGATCGCAATGCCGGCCGTCGTCGTCACGGATCCGCCCGAACCCGAGATCGGTGAGAGCGCGCCGCCGATCACGCAGCCCGTACCATAGGGCGCAATCGGGATCGTGGCCGGCGTCGTGGCAGGGCAGCCCGTGACCGCAAAGAGCTGCACGGTATAGCCGGCCGGCGCCGCCGCATAGATGAAGAACGTATCGGTTCCGTTACCGGGGTTTGCGATCGTATTGGGAATCGCGACGCCGCCCGCGGGCCACGTGCACGAAATCGTTGCCGTTGCCGAGCCGTTCGCGCAGGCAAACGTTGCGGCGGTAAAATCGTTCTGCGTCGATACGCCGACCGTGCCGTTATACGAACCGGTAGCAGCCGCATTATCGAGGGGCCCGTTGAGGACTTCGTGATTCGCGAACGCCGCCGTCAGCACGACGTTGGAAGCGCCGCCGGGAGCGGGCGCACCGGTCGAGGGAGTCGTGTTGATCGTCGTGTTGGCAAAAACGGAAAGCGGGACCGGCGCCGTGGCCGTTTCGTAACTCGAATCCACGGGCACGCGCGGCGCGATGATCGGCGTGCCGGCACCGCCCGGATTGCCGCCGATGATGGAGTTCGCGATGTTCTTTAGCGAGCCGGCGTTGGCGGCGCCGCTCTCAACGGGTTGCGTGATTTGAAAGGTGAGGACGAACTGCGAGGCACTTTGCGCCACGCCGGCGCCGGTGGACCCGGCGGGATCGCTCGGAAAAACGATGCCCGCGGGATTGGTCGTCGTGACGAACAGTGCGATGAAATTCGCCGTCGCACTGAAGGCCGGCGACCAGCCGGAGAGGCCGTCGGTGGAAGTTGAGTAGTACACCGTTCCCGTATCGCCCGCAGGGAGCGCCGGCACCGGAGGCGCCGAAACGATCGTCGTCTGCGTGCTCGCCCCCGCGAAGCGCGGGATGGCGTCGAGCACGGCGATGACACCGGGCGATGCCGGAAGCCCGAGCAAGCGCCCGGCCGAAACGAGCGCCTTAGCGCCGAATCCCCCGCCGTTGTTGCCTTCGATCGTGTAGGTGATGGGCGCCGTTTGCGAGCTCGGCGGAATCGCCGTCTTGTAGAGGTCGAGCCGCGCGTCGGCCAAGACCGTGTCGGTGTCGGTTGCCGTCGCGATCGGCGACGTGGCGGCTGGGGCGCCGCCCACGGCGGCCTGCTTGATCGAGCCGCTCAGCGTCGTCGCGATCGTCGAGCCCGGCGTGGCGCTTGAGGACGCAACGTAGATGACGCCGACCGTGATCGACGTGCCGACGGCGGACACGGTAAGCGCGGGCTGCGTGTTGAGGGTCGCAAGCGAGCATGGCGCGGCGACGGAGCAGGGACCCGTGGCGGCGCCATCGAGCACGTACAGATTGCTTTCGGTTCCCGGGCCCGCGATCGAGGGCGTATCGAGCGTGATCGCGCCCGTCGCGTTTCCGTTATTGGTCACTGTGAAGGTATCGATAACGGTCTCACCCGGCGACACCGTCTGCGCAGCGGTCGCTGCGATCGTGAGCAACGGAGCATTCTGCACCGTTGTGCTGACGGCGTTCGAACTGACGGTGTAGACGACGCCGGTCGGATCCGTGTATGTGGCCGAAGCCGTGTTGGTGATCAGCGTGTTTGGCGGCGTCTCTGCAGCCGCAAGCGCATGGCAGCACATTCTTTGCGCGAGAAACAAAACGGCGGCGCAGATAGCCACCGAACGCAGCATCGTCCGCATCAGCGAGCGAAGCTCGATCACTTAATGCGAACCTGGTAGGTATACGTCTTCGAGGTATTGGGAGCCAACGGCGACGCACCGATCCAGCGCAGCATGGTATACAGCGACACATCGGCGGGCTTTTCGACGGGGCCGGCGGCGCTTGGCGCCATGACCATGGGTTTTACCGACCACGTCTTACCGCCGTCGATTGAGAATTCGACGCGAAGCGCGTCACTGCGGGAAGCGGATCCGATCTCGTACGAGGTGCTCTTTGGGATTTTGCCCTGCGGAACGAGGTGCGTTGCGGCGCTCGGCCCGGCGTTCGTCGCGACGATGATGTAGCGGACCTCATCGCCCGGCTTGAGCACGGAGCCCTCGGGGACGGGGACGAGCTTCTGTGCGCCCTTATCATCGCGCGTGACGAGATCGGCTTGCAACTTCAGGCTAACGCTCGGCCGCGCATCGGCGGCCGTTGTTCCCAATACGGCGACCAGCACCGCAAGAACAAAAGCGAAGGGAAGACGTTGCAACGCAATCTCCGTATGTCGCGGGGGCGAAACTGTGGGGTCGGACACGCTACCATGACTCCGGCACAAAACATGCCCGAGCATCGCACACGAGCATACAATACCGTTCGGCCGTTGCTGTCGCCGCTATCGCGGCTTTACGAAAGCCTAACCCTAATGATCACGCGTACGGAAAGTCAAAACTGACCTCCACTTAGAGATTTCGGCCCCCGAACGCCTTTATTTAAGATTGCGTGGAATCGACGCCTTCGCCCGAAAGCACGCCCCCCGCCGGCGCCCGGCCATGGGCCCGGGAGTCCGGGCCCGGGGGCCATCGGTGGGCCGTGCCGCCCCGATCTTAAAAGAGCTTAACTATGCGTCATGTCTTTCGGTACGACGAATTTGTCGAAATCGTCGGAACTGACGTAGCCGAGGCCGACGGCGGCTTCTTTTAAGGTAGAACCGTCTTTATGGGCCTTCTTCGCGATCTCGGCGGCCTTATCGTACCCGATCTTCGGCGCGAGGGCCGTTACGGTCATGAGCGACGAGGCCAGATAGGCGGCGATCACCTCGGGATTGGCTTGCAGCCCCTCGATCGCGTGCATGCGGAACATCGTGCACGCGTCGCGCAAGAGCGTTGTCGAGTGCAGAAAATTGTAGATCATGACCGGGTTGAAGACGTTGAGTTCGAAGTTGCCTTGCGAAGCTCCGAACGCGATCGCGGCATCGTTACCGTAGACTTGGACTACGACCATTGTCACGGCCTCGGACTGCGTGGGATTGACCTTGCCCGGCATGATCGAGCTGCCCGGTTCGTTTTCCGGGAGAATCAGTTCGCCGATGCCGGCCCGCGGGCCCGACGCAAGCCAACGAATATCGTTGGCGATCTTCATGAGCGCCGCACCCAACTGCTTGAGGGCGCCTGAAGCGAAGACGAAATCGTCGTGCGAGGCCAGGGCCGTGAACTTGTTGGGGTGCGAGCGGAATGGAAGCCCCGTGAGTTCGGAAAGCTTCTTGGAGGCGCGCTCGGCGAATTCGGGATGCGCGTTGAGCCCGGTGCCGACGGCCGTGCCGCCGATAGCGAGATCGTAGATGTGATCCGTTGCTTCTTTGATCGCGACCATCGCGCGATCGAGCTGCGTCACATAGCCGGAGAATTCTTGGCCGAGTGTGAGCGGCGTCGCATCTTGGAGGTGGGTGCGGCCGACTTTGACGATGTCGGCCCACTGCTTGGCCTTGGCATCGAGTGCATCGCGCAGTTTTTGCACGGCGGGCAGCATCTCGATAACCGCTTCGGCCGCGGCCATATGCATCGCGGTCGGAAACGTGTCGTTCGAGGACTGCGACATGTTGACGTGGTCGTTGGGATGGATCGGCTTCTTCGAGCCCATCTCGCCGCCGGCGAGTTCGATCGCGCGGTTCGAGATCACCTCATTGACATTCATGTTCGTTTGCGTGCCCGAACCCGTCTGCCACACCCGCAGTGGAAAGTGGGCGTAGAGCTTGCCGGCGATCACTTCATCGGCAGCCGCCACGATCAGATCGGTCTTCTCTTTATCGAGCTTGCCGAGATCGTGATTCACGAGGGCGGCTGCCTTCTTGAGCGTCGCCATCGCTCGGACGACCTGGCGCGGCATGACGTCGCGCGGCGTCTCGCCGTCGCCGATATCGAAGTTGTGCAGCGAGCGGGCGGCCTGCGCGCCGTAGTACATGCCGTTGGGAACCTGAACGGCACCCATGGAGTCGGTTTCGGTCCGCGTCGCGGCGCCGTTGGTTTGTGTCGTTGACATAGCGGACATGAGGTTCACCACGGCTGCACGAAATCCGGCCGAACCCAACACCACGGCGAGGAGCGAGTCAGGGCGTTGCGTGAATCACCTCCTATGAACGCAGTTCGCATCGGGCTTCTGGGCGCAAGCCTTTTCCTGGCAGCCTCGCCCGTTCGGGCGCAGGTCACCGTACCGGGCGATACCATCGCTCGGGCCAAGGCCGCATTCCAGCAGATCGAAGACGGGAAAATCGATCGCAGCACGCTCACTCCGGCCTTCAACGCGCTGCTCACCGACGACGTCCTGAACGTGTTCGAGCAGCGCGCCAACGCCCTGGGCACGGCGGACAAGTTCCAAGCCGTCGAGCAGACCGATACGGACGGGGTGATGACGACCGTTTTCCGGCTCCATTTTCCGTCGGGTAATCTCGATCTCACGTTCGGCATCGACGATGCGACCAATAAGATCGCGAAGCTGTATTTCGTTCCGGGACCGCCCTCATAGGTCCCAAGCCACCCCTTCTTAACGAACTCCTCGATGCGCAGTACGATACGTCGCGGCAATTGCCCGGCGGCAACGTCGGAGCGTACTTCGACGCGTTTACAGCTGCAAGCGCCCGCGCACGCGAGGGGGTGCCGAGCGATCTCGGTCGCCGCTACGGCGAGGACGCGCGCGAAACGATCGATTTCTTCCCCGCGACGCGCCCGAACGCGCCGCTTTTCCTATGGATGCACGGCGGCTATTGGCGGCGCATGTCGAAAAATGAGTTCTCCTTTGTCGCCCCGCCGCTGGTGGAGGCCGGAGCCGCTGTGGCGGTCGTCAACTATCCGCTCGCGCCCGGACCGACGCTCGATGAGATCGTCGACTCGGTGCGACGCGCGTACACGTATGCGCTCGGGCACGCGGGCGACCTAAACGCAGACCCCGCGAAGGTCTTTCTCGGCGGCCACTCCGTGGGAGCCCAGCTGGCGGCGATGGTAGCTGCAGCGTACGAAGTGCGCGGCCTTCTGACGCTAAGCGGCCTCTACGATCTCGAACCGTTGCGCTCCACGCACATCAACGAGGGGATTGCGATGGACACGGCGACGGCCGCACGCAACTCGCCGATCCACCAGCCACCGCTTGGAGAGCCCAGCCTGGCGATCGCGACCGGAGAGCACGAGCAGGCGGCGTTTCATCTGCAGCAGCGCCGGTATCTCGCGGCGTGGCGCAGTTGGGGACACGAAGCGCGCGAGATCGAAGCCGCCGGTCACAACCACTTTACGATCGTGCTCGAGCTTGCCGACCGGTGCTCGCGGATCTCGGCGGCCCTACGCGAACTGATGGGGCTTACGCGCGGCTAGCGACTCCCGAGCGGTGACCCCTTGTACGCAGCCTCGATGACGTCCGCAAATTTTTTCTCGACGATGCGGCGTTTGATCTTCAGGGTCGGCGAGAGTTCGCCGTCTTCGATCGTGAGATCGCGCGGCAGCACCGCGACGCGCCGGATCTGCTCGAAACTTGCGAGGTCGGCGGTTTTTTCGGTGACTTCCTTGGTCAAGAAATCGCGCACGTCGGTACGCTGTGAAATCGCCGCATCGGACACCGTGGAGGGAATCCCAAAATCTCTGCGGAGGAGCGCCCAATTCGGCGAAACGAGCGCGAGCGGAAACGAGCGGCCGTCGCCGATCACGAAGCATTGCTCGATATAGATCGAGCGTTTGAGTGCCGATTCGACCCGTCCCGGTGCGATGTATTTGCCCGTCGAAGTCTTGATGAGTTCTTTCTTGCGATCGGTGATGAACAGATAGCCGTCACTATCGATCTCGCCGATGTCGCCGGTTTTGAACCAGCCGTCTTCGTCGAACGGATGCTCGCCCGGAAGATGATAGTAGCCTTGCATCACGTTGGGACCCTTGACCAGAATCTCGCCATCGGGGGCCGTCTTGATGGAAACGCCCTCGATCGGCTTTCCAACCGATCCATAGCGAATGGCATCCGGCGGATTCGCAGTGACGATCGGCGAGGTTTCGGTGAGGCCGTACCCCTCTGAGATCTTCACGCCCATGCCGAGGAAGGTGAGCGCGATATCGCGGTGCAGTGGGGCGCTGCCGCTCACGAAATACGCGAGCCGGTCGAGGCCGACGGCCGGTTTGATTTTGGAGAGCACGAGTTTCTTGGCGATCGCATATTGCAGTGCGAGTGCGCCGCCGGGTCTCTTCCCGGCAACCGTTACCTCGGCGTAGGCGCGCCCTACTTCGAGAGCCCAGGGAACCAAACGCGCGCGAACTCCCCCGTCTGCTTTGGCTTTGGCATGGATCCCGCCCAGCACACGCTCGAGGATCCGGGGTACCAGCGCCATCAGCACGGGCCGCGCGCTCTTGAGATCTGCCGCGAGATATTGGGCTTGCGTGATGTGCAATTGCGCGTGGGCGTGAATGAACCCGAGTGCGTCCGTGTGCTCGAAAATGTGGGCGAAGGGCAGCACCGAGAGAATGACCTCGTTGCCTTCCGAGACCGATTTCGGCAGCACTGCGGCGCCGGCGTGGATGTTGCTCACGAGGTTGGTATGCGAAAGCATCACGCCTTTAGGATTGCCGGTCGTTCCCGACGTATAAATGAGCACGGCCAGATCGTTCGCGGAGACGTCTTTCGTAAAGGATGCGACGCCGCCCGGATCGGCATGCGCCGCTGCGGCCCCGCCCGCTTCGAATTCGGCCAGCGAATCGGGCCCCGTTCCGTCGAAATAGATGCAGCGCGGAGCGCTCGGGCACGAACCGCGTAGGCGGTCGGCGTCGGCCGCCGTCTCAACGAAGGCCAACTTCGCTCCGCAATCTTTGAAGATATACTCCAACTGATCGAGGGCGAGCGTCGCGAACACGGGCACTACGACGCAACCGGCCGCTAAGGTGCCGAAATCCGCAGCGAGCCAGTCGACGCGATTTTCCGAAAGCAGCGCAACCCGATCGCCCGGTTCCAAGCCTGCATTTCGAATCGCGTAGCCGATGGCAGCCATCCGCTCGGCCAGCCTACTTGAGGATGTGTACGACCAGTTCGGCGCCCCGAGACGTTCGGCCAGAGCGCGCTCGCGCGGCTGCGCGAGCGCCGCGGTAAGAAGTTCCGGTAGCGTCTCCATGTGCCTCCGCTATTCGGCAGTGCGCCGATGCCACCCGGGTTACGACTTTTGTCGCCCTCACATCGACGACTGCAGCGCTCGTTTGAGAGGGCATTTGACGCGCGTTTAGACAATTAAACCGGCTCACACATAGCTGGAGAAAACATGTTAGAGACCGAGGCTCGTCCTGCGTCCAAGGTGCATGCCGAAACGCGCGACGGAATAAGAATCCTTACCCTCGACAACCCGCCCGTGAATGCGTTTTCCTTCGATACCTCCGCGGCGCTGCTGCGCGAGATCGATGAGGCCGATGCAGACGAGGCAGTGCGCGCGATCGTCATCACCGGGGCCAACGGATTTTTTAGCGGTGGGGCCGACATCACCGCCTTCCTGAAGACGCCGCCGCCGGATGCCAAGACCGTTCGCGACGTCGTGGCGCGCATGGAACTCAGCAACAAAACCTTTGTCGCCGCGATACCCGGGGCGGCACTGGGCGGCGGGTTCGAAACCACGCTCGCCTGCGACTATCGCCTCGGTTCGCCCGCTGCGAAAGTCGGTTTGCCCGAGATTCTCCTGGGCCTCATACCGGGAGCCGGCGGAACGCAGCGCCTCCCGCGCCTGCTTGCGACCAAGAATCCGCTGAACTTCGGCGGCGTCCAGATGGCGCTGCAGATGATGCTCGAGGGCAAGCCCAAAGATGCCAAGCCCGCCAAGGGCATGGGGATCCTCGATGAGGTCGTCGAGGGCGACCTGCTGACGCGCGCGGTCGAGTTCGCAAAAGAGAAGGCCGGCACGAAGAATCGCATCAGTGCGCTGAAGATCTTCGTTCCGCCGCCGATGGTCGCGCTCGCACACGGCATGGTCCCTGCGGAAAACAAAGGCGGCTACGCCGCGCATCGTTTGATCGATGCCATGGAAGCTGCCTCCGATCTGGAGTACAAATTCGGCGTCGCGCGCGAAGCGCGGCTCTTCAACGAACTCGTCGTGAGCGCACCCGCGCAAGCGGCGATTCACCTCTTCTTCTCCGAACGCGAACTCGGCAAGATTCCGGGTCTCTCCGAAGACATTAAGCCCAAGGAAATCAAGGCCGCGGCCGTCGTCGGCGCGGGCACCATGGGCACCGGCATCGCGATGGTGTTCGCCAACGCCGGGATTCCGGTTTCCGTCATCGACGTGAATCCCGAACAAGTCGAACGCGGCAAGAAGAACGTCGCGGATACGTATGAAGCGCAGGCCAAGAAAGGCAAACTGACGGCCGACAAGCTCAAAGAGCGGGTCGAGAGCGTTACGTTCGTTTCAGATTACTCGGAGATCGCGGATGCCGATCTCGTGATCGAAGCCGTGTTCGAATCGATGGCCGTGAAGAAAGAAGTCTTCGCTGCGCTCGATAAGGCCGTCAAGCGCGACGCTATTCTCGCCTCGAATACCTCGACGCTCGATATCGACGAGATCGCAAGCGCGACGACGCGGCCGGAGCAAGTCGTCGGCCTGCACTTCTTCGCTCCCGCGAACATCATGCAGCTGCTCGAAATCGTGCGCGGCGCAAAGACCTCGCCCGAAGCACTCGTCACCTCCGTCGCGCTTGCCAAGAAGCTCAAGAAGAAAGGCGTGATTTCCGGCAACGCCTTCGGCTTCATCGGCAACCGGATGCTCTTCGACTACGCGCGCGAAGCGTCGTTCCTTTTAGAAGAGGGCGCGACGCCGTGGCAAATCGATAAGGCGATCCGCAACTTCGGCTTCCCGATGGGACCGTTCGCGATGAGCGATCTTTCGGGCATCGACGTGTTCTACAAAATCCGTCAAGAGGCGGCCGATCCCGGCTACCGCCAGTCCGACATCGGCATCCAGCTGTATCACCTCGGCCGGCTCGGGCAAAAGACCGGCAAAGGCTATTTCATCTACGAGCCCGGCAACCGCCGGCCCGTGCGCGATCCCGAAGTGGAAGCGCTGATCGTAGAAGAGTCCAAGAAACTCGGCATCGAGCGCCGCACGATCGCGGACGAAGAGATCGTGAACCGCTGCATGTACGCGCTGGTCAACCAGGGCGCGGAGCTGCTGGGCACGGGCGTGGCGCTGCGGCCCGGGGATGAGGATATCGCCTGGCTCTTCGGTTACGGTTTCCCCTGGTTCCACGGCGGCCCGATGTGGTGGGCCGATACCGTTGGAACCAAAAAGATCTACGACCAGGTCGTAGAGTGGCAGAAGACGCTCGGCAAACATTGGGTGCCGGCGCCCAAACTCAAGGAAGCCGCCGAAAAGGGCGGGTTCGTCCAGCACCCCAAGATCGGAGCTTTGAACTAAACCCCATGGCAACTCACGAAGCAGTCATCGTCAGCGGCGCCCGCACGCCGATCGGCAAGGCGTTCCGCGGCGCATTTAACATGACGCACGGCGCGACGCTGGGCGGACACGTCATCAAGCACGCCGTGGAACGTTCCGGCGTCGACGTCAACGACATCGAAGATACGGTCTTGGGCGTCGGTATCCCGGAAGGCGCGACGGGACACAATCTCGCTCGCAACGCGGCGGTTCGTGCCGGCTTGCCGATCACGGTCGGCGGCACCACGATGACGCGGTATTGCGGATCGGGGCTCCAAGCGATCTCGACCGCCGCCCACCGCATCATCGCCGACGGCGCGCCCGTGATGGTTGCGGGCGGCGTCGAATCGATCAGCATGGTGCAGAACAATACCAACTTCAAGTTCTTCACCGAAGAGTGGCTGATGCGGCATCAGAGCGATCTCTACATGCCGATGATCGAGACGGCCGACCTCGTTGCCAAGCGCTACAACATCTCGCGCGAAGCCCAGGACGAGTACGCGCTGCAATCGCAAAAACGCACGGCCGCAGGCCAGCACGCGGGGCACTTCGATAAGGAAATCGTTCCGCTCGAATCCTACAAGTACGAAGAGGATAAAGCGACGGGCTCCGTTCGCGAAGTGCTCTTCACCCTCGAAAAAGACGAAGGCAACCGCGAGGACACGACCCTCGAAGGCCTCGCGAAGCTCAAGAGCGCGAGCCTCATGAATCCGAAATCGCCGATCACGGCCGGCAACGCGTCGCAGCTTTCGGACGGGGCGGCAGCGGTCGTGATGACGAGCTACGATTATGCACAGAAGCATAACCTCGAGCCGCTTGCGTATTACCGCGGCATGGCGATTGCCGGCCTCAATCCCGAAGAGATGGGCATCGGCCCGGTCTTCGCCGTACCGAAACTGCTCGAACGCAACAACCTCAAAATCGACGACATCGATCTTTGGGAGCTCAACGAAGCGTTTGCCGTGCAGACGCTGTACTGCCGCGATACGCTGCACATCGACAACGAGAAGTTCAACGTCGACGGCGGCGCGATCTCGATCGGCCATCCCTACGGCATGAGCGGCGCACGCATGACGCTGCACGGCATCATGGAAGGCCGTCGCCGCAAGGCGAAGTGGCTGGTCGTCACGATGTGCATCGGCGGGGGCATGGGCGCAGCGGGGCTGTTCGAACTCATCAACGACTAGAGCTTCAGCCCCGTACCGGAAGTTGCCGCCCCAGCGCCGAGCGTTGCGGGCGGTTTCTTTTTGGTAACCGCCGGCGTACCAGCCGCGCTCCGTCCTCCGCTTGTCAGGAGGAATGGCCTCCCACGCGGTTAGAAACGTAGCACGCACACTCAGGCACAGAGAGGCGTTCGCATGGAGTCACCGGATCTCACCGACGCACTACGATCAGCCATGGCTGCACGGCGCCGCGCATACGAACCGGACGACGAAATCGACGACCCCAGCGAAGCGCCGCCGCCGGCAGCATCGCGGCCGCTGCCCCAAACTCCCAGTCCCAACGCAGGGCGGACACCGCCGGCTTATGCGCCGCCGCCACCGCCCATGGGCGCGCCGCCACCGCCGGCTTATGCGCCACCGCCACCGCCAATGGGCGCGCCGCCACCGCCGGCTTATGCGCCGCCGCCACCGCCAATGGGCGCGCCGCCGCCGCCGGCTTATGCGCCGCCGCCACCGCCAATGGGCGCGCCGCCGCCACCGCCAATGGGCGCGCCGCCACCGCCGCCAATGGCCGCGCCGCCGCCGCCAATTGGCGCGCCGCCACCGCCGCCCATGGGCGCGCCGCTCCTGAGCCGTCGCGGCGAGGCGATCCAGGCGATGCCGGGCTGGTCAGCCGAGCAGAGCAAAATTTATCAAGACCTCAACGATCGCATGCCAAAGGTCGCCAAAGCGTGGGGCGCCGGCATCGACGTTATGCAAGCGACGGAACAGCAGAGGGCCGAGGGCAACCGATTCGTGCAGGGCTCGCCGGCGTTGCTGAATATGCCCGACGAACTCAAGCAACTCCATGACGCGAGCCTGGCTCCCAGCGCGAAGCACCGGCTCGCGCAGGAGGCTTTCGGCCGGGTCGAGGCGCTCGACAAGTTCGTTACGGGCGTGCAGCAGCGCGACGGTATCACCGATGCGGGCGTCCGCAAATTGCCGCTCCTTTCCGAGGAACAGAGCAAGACCTACGCCGACCAAATGGAGCGCGTGACGTCGATCGCGGCCGGCTATAACGAGGCGCTCAAAGCCACACCGAACGATCCCAAGCTTCAAAAAGCGGTCATGGCGTTCCAGCGCAGTAACGCGTTCATGGCCGGTATGCCCGAGGAACTCAAGGATCTCGAAGGGCAGAGTATCGACCCGTCGCATCGGGACAAACAAGTCACGGACATGCTGAAGGCGGCGGAAGGAATCGATCAGCGGATACCGGCCTGGCAACTCGATGTAGCAGGTTACGCCGCGCAGCAGCAGTACGCGCCGCAATCGCAAACGGCCTCGAAGCCCGGCTTTTTCCGGCGCGCATTCAATGCCGTTAAAGCTTTCGGTAATCGCGTGATCGACGCCGTTTCGCCAAACCGGAACGCTCCCCCGCAGGCTCCGGCAACGATCGGCGCTCCGCAAACTCCGGCGCAAAACGGAAAGGCGCCGGCGGCCGGTCCCGCGCCCACGCAGACGCAGGGTGCGGAGCTTCCATCCCCTGCGGTCAAGATGCCGCCACTGCCAAACCGCCCGCTACCGCCAACCCCTGGGATTGGCGCACCGCCGGCGCCAAACTATGCGCCGCCGGCAGCGCCCATTGCCACGATGGGCGTAGAAGCCGGCGCACCAGGATCGTTAGCGAAGGTCGGAAACGGCTTCGTTGCTGCCGGAACGGTGAAGACCGTCGAGGAGGTCAACGGAAAAACGAAGCTCGACTACGAGTTTCGCGGGCACGATCAAGTGCTTGCGGTCAACGCCGTCGGTGGCGACGGCAAGCGGAGCCCGCTCGGCGAGGCCATCGGAGAACTCAAACCAAACGACAATTTCAAGCTCGCAATCGGTCGCGACGGCGCGGGCATTGAAATCGCGCATCTCCAAAATCATACGAGCGGCAAGTCCGTCGACGTCCGTGAGACCGGCATCGCACCGCACGTGGAGGCGCCGAGCAAACAGGCACAGGGGCTGGGCCGGGACTAGCGGCAGCGCGGAGCTACGGCGAGCCGTGCGGCAGATGCGCCGCGACGTGTTGGTGCGCCACGGTAATTTTCACCTTGTTTCCGAGTACTGCGAGCGCGGCTTTCGCGAGCCAACCGATGCCGGGTATGAGCGTGGTCACGGCACTTGCGGGAATCGTGACGTCGGCAATGCCGGTGATCAGAAATGCGACGGAATCGGCGGTCTTCCACTGCGCGTCCGTTGACGCAACGGGATTGCCCGCTTTGTCGAACGCGCCGAAATCGTCGATCCGCCCTTCGACCGTGCCGCCCGCGGCTTCGACGAGCGGCATCGTGAACGCGCCGTTCTTCAAGGGGTTGATGGTGACGCTGCCGACCTGAAGCCCGAGAACGCGAGCGTTGATCAGCAACGAAAAACTATTCGGAAGAGCTTGCGTCGTATCCGAGGTCAGCCAAAAGCCGATCGACGATACTTCGATACCGAGCGCGCGCGCCGCGGGTTGGTCGCTCCAAATCTGCAGTTCCATGCGAGTTCCCCTTCAGCCGGTGCGCAAGACGGCGCCTTGCGCGACAATGTCAAAACGTCGTACGAAAAGACACGCGTCATTTCTCCGAGTCGCGTCGTACGCCTGCAGCTCCTTTCGGCGCGACGTGCCGTCGACTGCGCAAAGCCGGCCGTAAGACATTCGTGACAATTCGATCGCGGGGGAGGCGCCAATCCAACGAAATGAAATATATCAGCGCTGAACTGCGTCGCTTTTTCGGAGCGAGGATTAGGCGTGTCAAAATTAGCTCTGCCGCCTGAAGCACTTTCACTCTTTCGAGGGCTGCTCGAGACCTACGACCGCATCAAAGTGAACGCCGGCGCCCCGAGCCGGCCCGGCACGAACGCGGAAGTAGAGATCCTGCGCAGCCGTCTCGACGATCCGCGCACGTTGTGGTGGACCGATCTCGAGCAGGCCGAGATATGCGTCATCGACGTCACCGAAGATGCCGATCTGCGAGCGCGCCTGGCGGGCTGGCAACGACGCTTTCAAGAAGTTCTTGGCGACGCGCGACAAGATTCGGGCGCCGTGGTGGATGCGAAGGTCGCGCCGATCGAAGACGTCCGCGCGAACCTGGAAGAATGCGTGCACGCCGTCTACTACTTTTACGGCGCATACGGCGTGGCAGCCCGCAGCCGAAGCGACGTTACCAAACAAACGTTAGGCGTTTCGGCACTCATCATCGCGCTGGAAGCGATTATCGCGATCTGCGTGGCAGCGTGGGGTCCGTACTGGGTCCACTTGGAATCGTTGCAGCAGTACACGGTAACCGGCGTAGAATTCTTCTTAGCAGCCTCCGCCATGGCGGTGGTCGGAAGCGCGGTCAGCGTCCAAGCGCGGCTTCAGGACCCGGCCGTACAAGCCGATCCCTTTTACCGCTACATTCAAACGCGGGCCGACCGCCTGAGCGTCGCCGTCGTATCACCGCTCTTTGCGGCAGTCTTCGGCGGCGTCATCTTTGGCTTGATGGCTTCGGGCCTTACCGGCGGCAGCGCATTTCCGCATATCGATCGTCTCATGAGCGGCAGTCCACCGATCGGCGACGTGACGCTTCTGCTCATATACGGTTTTCTCGCTGGGTTTGCGGAACGTCTGGTCCCGGATGCGCTCACGCGCATTGCGGCCAGCACCATCGGCTCGATCGCGGGCGGCACGTCCGGTCAGAACGCCCCGGGCGCTTCCTCATCCGTACCTTCAATCAAACTCTCGATTCCGAGCATCGCGGTAGCGGCCGGACAGCGGACGACGTTTACGGCGACGGTCATAGGCGCGAAGGACGACGTGACCGCCCAAAGCTCGAACGCTGCCGTGGCCACCGTCGATCCTGACACACAAAAGGGCCCGGGGCCGGTAACGTTTACGGTGCGTGGCCTGGCCGCGGGCGCGGCGACGATCGCGATAAAGAGCGGCGCTGCAACTGCAACGGTAGCCGTAACGGTAAGTTAGTTTAGGACCGGAGGTCTCGTTGAAACGACCAGATGTTCGCTCGCGAAGCGCAATCGTCGCGGTCATCGTTGCCGCTCTTACCCTCACGCTGCCCGCGAGCCCCGCGCGCGCCGATGTCCCGCCATGCTTTATCAACCCGCCCGATGTCCAACTCGCGGTCGCCCGCACGCCGGGGACGAACCCGATCGCCTGTACGCTGCTCTCCAAGCTTTTGCAGGCCAGCGATCAAACGCAACTCGCCTGGATTCCCGGCGCGATGTTAAACAAAACGCTCGGCCTGACGGTCGACGCGTTCCCGGATTCCGCATATGCCGTACGGTTCGTCGTGACCCCGCAATTCAATGCGGCGTTTGCGGGCCCGGACACCCTCGTGCGCTTTGCATCGAACACGTTCGCCGCTCAGGTCGGCTCCTGGTGGACGGTCTTGGAAACGGTCAGCGATCCGAGCGGCGTCGTGAACGGGGCGACGATCGCGGCCCAGCTCGCGTTACCCGCAGCCTCGAAGCCCAGCTTCGAAGCAACCTCGAGCGAAGTGCGCGTCGGCACCGTCGGCTATTTTGGTGTCGTCGCGCCGGCGTTCGGTCAGCCCGGAGGCGGCGTGCAATTCTGGTTTCCCGGCGAGCCCGTATACTCGAGCACGAAGGCGCTGTAATCGCAGCGCCGGCCCGTAGTAGCGCGGCTGCGCGCGCAGATCGGTCGATCGATGGCCTGCATTTGTAAAGAGGCGGCCGCTTCTCCCCGTTGAAGTACGGCGTCCCGAACTGAGTCGTAAGACACTTCGACGAGGAGTGCGTGATAAATGGATTCTTCCGGACAGCCAATTTCGGCGCGACGACAGAAGGCGATGGACGAGTCGTTCGCACAGGACGCTTTCACGGCGGCTGCGCTGACGTATCGGCCCGACGGTAAGGACAAGGACCGCTTACCGCAATACTGGCGGAGCGTTCCGCCTCCGCAAGGCATGGAGGCCGATTTCAAAGCAGCGGTGTGCGACCACCTCGTAAGTCCCGCGGGCGATCATTACATCGCTTTCCGCGGGACGGAAGTGACCGATGTAACCGACTGGAAGAACAACCTCGGTCAAGGAGCGACGGTGTACCAGCCGCAGTACGAGGCGGCAGCGCGCATCGCCGAACATTTTCGCGATAACCGCGATACGCCCGGTTACGAACATAACGTCACGTATACCGGACATTCGCTTGGAGGCGGCAAAGCGCAATTAGCGGCCGAAGTAGCGTCCCTCGCCCCGAGCCACGGTGGAGCGGAAGCGGAGCCGCAAGTTTGCGTTGCGATCAATGCCGCGCCGGTGCATCGGCAAACCTATGAAGCGCATGGATGCAGTCCGCACACGCACTCGTGTACGATCCTGGAACTCGAGAACGAGCACGACATCCTAACGCTCGGACGCGATCTGACGCCGACGATGGCGGGCACGATCGTCCAATCGGTGCATAAGGATGTCGCCGACATCGCGTCGGTCGTCCCCGATTCCGTCAAAGGCGCCATCGCCACGGGCGCCGGGTATGCTGCAACCGGCCTCGGAACCGTCGCAAGCGGGATGGCAACGGGCGCCGGAGCCGCATACAGCGGCGCCAAATCCGTCGCCGGCAAGGTCGGGGCCGTAGTGGACGGCGTTGCGTCGGCCGCTCACGCGGTAGGGTCGACGGCATCTTCGATTGCCGGAGCAGCCGGATCTTTCGTACCGGGCGCGATCGCGCGAAACAAAGGCGCCATTACCCTCGGAGCGGCTGCGGCCGTAGCCGGCGCCGTTTGCTACACGAACCCGGCTGCCGCCTACGGAGTCGCAGCGACACTCGCTACGGGCGCGTATTCGCTCGGCAGCGCGGCTTATGCGGCCCTTCCCTCCGTCGCCCAGTTGTCGTCCGCCGCAAGTTCGCTCGGCTCGGCCGCTTATGGGGCCGCCGCGAGCGTCGCAAGCACGGTTGGCTCGACTGCGCTCGGCGCCGTGACCGGTACCGTGGGAGCGGCGGGTGCGGTCGTTGCGCATCCGGTTGCCGGCCCGTACGTCGCGGCAAAAGTGGCCGAGGCGGTCGTAGATCGGTCGGCGACCAACGCGGAACGTACGATGGGCGATCGCTACAACGTGAAACTATCGGGCAAAGGCGCCGTCTTTTCGCGTGATGAGAAGACCGGCGTCCTCGATCCCGCATCGGGCCATTACATGTCGTCGTTCGACGTCCGCAATGAGAGTGAGATCGGCAAGAAGGCTCCCCGCATCACGTGTGAGATCTCGAAGGTCGAAGCGTACGGTGCGCTCACGAAGCCCGAAGCGATGGATTTGCGGCAATTCGATTCGCTCAAACCATCGCCTCAGCGGCTGCTGAACGTAGCGCTCGCGGCAAATTCGCGCGGAGAAAAAGCGCTCGACCGCAACCAACAACGGGGGCAAAGCCTGTGAATACGTCGACCACCGCGCTGCCCACGCTGCGCTTTCGAAACGATTCGGACGTCGGCTACTACGAGAAGCCCATAAGCTTCGTAGGGAAAATCGTCGGCGTCCGCGATCATTGGTTCCGCGTGAACCAAGGCCGCGACATGGAGACTGAACTCTGCGTCGACGATTTCTACGACATCCTCGACGGTCCCGACGCGGCGCTGACGTTGCTCATCGATGCCGGGCTCAACGAAGACGTCGTGAAGATTTCGCTCGCGCACGGACGCTTGAGCTACGATAACGAAAAGCAGATCGAGCGCTTGTCCCACCTCGCCGAAGCTGAAAAGGCGGCAGGGCCCTAGACGCGACCGCGTTCGCGTTTCCGGGCGCGTAACAGCAACGTTGCCGCGAGCCCGAGTATTGCCGCGCTCGATAGCCACACCCCGGGTGCGGCGCGATTCCCGGTCACGTGGATCAGGTAGGTTGCAACCGCGGGGGTGAAGCCGCCGAAGATTGCCGTAGCCAAGCTATAGGCGAGCGAAAACCCGGACGTCCGCACGCTTTCCGGTACGATCTCGGTGAGGTAGGCCACCATCGCACCGTTGTAGATGCCGTACAACAACGAGAGCCACAGTTCCGCGGCGAGCAGGGTACCGAAGCTCGGTGCGGCGACCATCCACGCGAGCACCGGATACGCCGAGATCGCGGCGAGCAGCGTCGTCGCGACGAGCACGGGCGTGCGTCCGATTCGATCCGAAAGGATACCGCCGAGCGGCAACCACAGCAAATTCGAGAGTCCGACGCAGAGCGTGACGACGAGCGAATCCAGCATGGAAAGGTGAAGGACGGCCGTTCCAAACGTCGGCGTATATGCGGTGATGAAGTAGAACGACACCGTCGTCATCGTCACGAGCATCGTCCCAAGCGCCACGATCCCCGAGTGCGCCCGCAGGGAGGCGATCGACTGCGCCAAGGTGAGATGCTGCACGCGTGCCGTAAACGCGGCTGTTTCTTTCAGCGAACCGCGCAACACGAAGAGAAACGGAATGATCGCGCAGCCAATCAAGAACGGGATCCGCCAACCGTATGCGGCCATGTGCGCTTTCGAGAGATGCGTGGTCAGGAGCGCACCGACGAGCGCCGCAAACACTACGGCCAGCTGCTGGCTTCCCGATTGCCAACTCACGAAGAAGCCCCGCAAACCCGGCGGTGCGATCTCCGAAAGATAGACGGCAACGCCGCCGAGTTCGACGCCGGCCGACACACCTTGGATGAGCCGGCCACAGAGAACGAGCAGCGGAGCCGCCACGCCGAGCACGGCATACCCCGGCAACACCGCAATCGACAACGTCCCGACGGCCATGAGCGTCAACGTGAGCAACAAGCCGCTGCGGCGTCCGTGACGATCCGTGTAGGCGCCGAGCACCACCGCGCCGATCGGGCGCATCAAGAATCCGGCGCCGAAGGTCGCAAACGTCAGCATCAGTCCGGCAAAGGCATCCCGGCCCGGGAAATACGTCGCCGCGATCGCCGTTGCGTAATAGCCGAAGACGGTGAAATCGTACATCTCGAGAAAATTTCCGGACGCCACCTGCGCCACGCTGCGCGAAAGCGCGAGCGGCGATTCTTGGGTGACCGGGCCTGCGGGCATAGCGGGACCTTTGCGCGTTAGGTAGCGCCCAACCCGTCGGCGAAGGGCATGCCTAGAGATCGTGCACCTTCACTCAGGCGTGTCGGCATCGAGCCGGGCGTGCACGGCGTCAGCTGGAAGATCGTTCCCACCACCGACACCGAACGCGAGCTAGTGACGGAGGGCTAGTCCACTCGTTCCGGCAGCCTCGCTCCGCAGAAGGTCCTCGATCGTGACGGGGAGCTCGCGCACGCGCACGCCCGTCGCATGATAGACGGCGGCCGTAATTGCCGCAGCGATCCCCGCCAGACCGATCTCGCCGACGCCGCGAGCGCCCAAGCTGTTGAGCGCCATATCGGGATGATCGACGAAGGTGACGTCGATTTCCGGAGCATCGGCGTTGGTCGTCACCATGTAATCCGCAAGATTGCTGTTGATGGGTACGCCGTATCGGGCATCGTAGCGCGTCGCTTCGAAGAGCGCCATGCCGACGCCCATCACGACGGCGCCTTCGATTTGATTGCGCGCCGGTTTGGGGTTGATAATTCGGCCCGCATCGATCACCGTCACCACGCGCGAAACGCGCAAACGGGCGATCTCGGGCTGCCAGGTCACTTCGGCAAACTGCGCCCCGAACGAATGGCGTGAGCGCGTCGGATGTTCTTCGCCGAAGGTCGCAAGAGATTTGCCATAACCGATCACCGAACGAACGTTGCCGGCGAAGAGGATCTCTTGAAACGGAACGCCGTGTTCGGGCGGCTGATCTTTGAGATGAACCATACCGGCCGTGAAGGCAAGGGCGTCCGGGTCCTTACTCGACAAGGGCGTGCCCTCGCGCTGCGACGCGATGAGAAACAGCGATTGCTGGGCTTTCTCGAGCGCGTCCGCAACGGCCGGAATGAGCGAGGCCGTCACCATGGAACCGCCTGAAAGCGGCCCCGGAACGAGATTCGTATCGCCGAGGACGACCGCGATCTTTTCGTGCGGTATGCCCGTAAGTTCGGAGACGACCTGCGAGAGCACTGTGTAGGTTCCGGTGCCGATATCTTGGGTCGCGCTCGACACGCGCGCCGTCCCGTCGTCGTAGAGTTCGAGCACTGCTTCGGCCTCGAATCGCTCGGCAATCCAGGAGCACCCCGCGACGCCCCAGCCCAGCGTTACGCCGTCTTTCTGCATCGATCCGACTGCCGGATTGCGCTCTGACCATCCGAATTTCTCTGCACCGGTGCGCAAACACTCGACGAGATGCCGCGATGAAAACGGGAGATCGAGCCCTTCATCTTTCAGCGGCTCGTTGAGGATGCGCAGTTCGATCGGATCCTTGCCGAGTTCGATCGCAAGCTCGTCCATCGCGGATTCGAGCGCGTAGAGTCCCGGCACGGCACCTGGACCCCGCATGGCGGTCGGCGCCCCAACGTTTCGGCGCACTAAACCCGAGGTCGAGCGCAGATTGGGTGTGCTGTAACTGTACGGCGTTGCCTCGCCGCAATTTTCCTCATAGTCGTCGAGTATCGAGGTGTGGTTGAGCGAATCATGGATCAGTGCGGCGAGTTTCCCGTCGCGCCGGGCGCCCAGGCGTATCCGCTGCTGGGTCCGCGGCCGGTGCCCGACGTTCATGAACATCATGTCGCGCGAAACGACGAGCTTAACAGGTCGCCCGAGTTCGCGCGCGGCACTCGCCGCGATAGCGCTGTGAGGCCACGGGAAAAGCTTCCCGCCGAACCCGGAACCGAGAAAACGCGAGATGACGCGAACCTTTTCAGGCGGCAGGCCGAGCATCGCGGCCAAGACGTCGCGATGGTTGACGACGCCTTGCGAAGTCTCGTACAGCGTGACCGAATCTCCATCCCAGAGCGCCACGGTTGCGTGCAGTTCGATGGGATTGTGCGTTTCGACGGGCGTGCCGTAGGTCTGGTCGATGCGAACCTCGGCGGACGCAAAGGCAGCCTCGGCGTCACCGCGTTCGCTATCGACCTTCGGCTCGTCGCTCGCCTCGAGATGATGGCGAACGTCGGGCTCTTCCGCTTCGTAGGCGACGTCGACGGCTTTGGCCGCCGCCGTCGCCTGTTCGAACGTGCGCGCGACGACGACCGCCACGTATTGCCCGTAGTAGCGAACGATCTCGTCCTCAAACGGCGGACGGCGTTCGTTGAGATAGAACGTGAAGCCGGGCGCCGGTGCGGAGCGAAACACGCGCCCGGAATGCCCGTGACGATAGACGGCCAGAACGCCCGGCATAGCTTCGGCGCTGCGCGCCTCGAGCGACGCGATCTTTCCGTTTGCGATCGTTGCGCAAACGGGCACCGCATAGAGCATGCCTGGGAAGTTGTGGTCCGACGTATAGAGGGCCGTACCGCTGACCTTCAGCGGCCCATCCACACGGGGCAGGCGGCCGTTCGTCGCCGGCGCGGCGGCATCAGTCCTAGCCATACAACTTGTCCCCTCTACGATCGAGGCGGCTTGCCCCCGATGGACCCCATGCCGGACTCGTGGCGCGGGCGAGAGCGCTTGCGATGCAACGTTTGGCGAGCTCGATTTTGAAGGCGTTTTCCGACTGCGGCTGCGCGTCTCGAAGCGCCGCTTCGGCGGCGCGGCGAAACGTTGCCGCATCGGCCGCAGCACCGGTGAGGATTTGCTCCGCTTCGTACGAGCGCCAGGGCTTCGTTGCCACGCCGCCGAGCGCTACACGAGCGAACGAGAACCGTCCCTCGTCGAGCGTCGCCACGATCGCCGTGGAGGCGAGCGCGAATTCGTATGATGCCCGGTCGCGCAGCTTCAGGTACGTCTGCAGGCTGCCGGGCCGCGGCGGCGGCAGCGTGACGGCCGTAACCAAGTCCCCCGGCTCGAGCACGTTCTCACGTTCGGGCGTGCCGGCCGGAAGCAAAAAGAACTCCTCGATCGCAACGGCACGCCGGCCCTTGGGGCCCTCGATATGAACGGTTGCCTCGAGCGCCGTCAGCGCTACGTTCATGTCGGAGGGGTTCGTCGCGATGCAGTCTGCGCTCGTTCCGAGAATCCCTAGATGCCGGTTGTCGCCGTCGATTGCCGCGCAACCGGAACCGGGAACGCGCTTGTTGCACGGCATCGCGTCGTTTCGAAAATACATACAGCGCGTTCGCTGTAACAGGTTCCCGCCGGTCGTTGCCATATTGCGCAACTGTGCCGAGGCGCCGGCCAGCAGCGCCTGCGAAAGGACGGGGTAGTCGTTTACGACGGCAGCGTGATGGGCCAAATCTGAATTGCGGACGAGCGCCCCGATCCGCAAGCCGCCATCGGGAAGCGTTTCGATCTCACCGAGCGGCAAGAGGTTGATATCGACGACGCGCGTCGGACGCTCGACCTCGAGCTTCATCAGATCCAGCAACGTGGTGCCGCCCGCAACGAAACGCACCTCCGCGCCCTGCTGTGCGGTTTTCGATGCGGCGCCGGCCGCGATCGCCTGCGCGATATCGGACGCTCTCGTGAACTCGAATGCCCGCACCGGATTTACCCTTGCTGCCTGACGCTTTGAATTGCCGCGACGATGTTCGGGTAGGCGCCGCAGCGGCAGATGTTTCCGCTCATGAGTTCTTTTACGTCGGCGTCGGCCGGCCCGCACGGTTCCCCGAGCAACGCGACGGCGGACATGATCTGTCCCGGCGTGCAATACCCGCACTGGTAGCCGTCGTATTCGAAAAACGCTTGCTGCATCGGATGCAGATCGCCGGGCGTGCCGAGTCCCTCGATCGTCATGATTTCATCGCCTTCGTGCATGGCCGCGAGGGTCAGGCAAGCGTTGATGCGGCGGCCGTTGACGTGCACCGTGCATGCTCCGCACTGCCCGTGATCGCACCCCTTCTTCGTACCGCTCAGGCCGATGGTCTCGCGCAGTACGTCGAGCAGCGTCGTGCGCGGATCGATCGTCAGATCGAACGTCTGGCCGTTGACGCGAAGCGCGACGTCGATTGCGCCCTCGGGGGCTTCACCGTCGGCGTCATCTACGAAAAACTCCTTCGGATCTCGCGTGACGATCATCGAAATTTCCTTCACTTCATCGCTTCCCGAACACGGCCAATGCCGCACATGCTCTATACCCTCATATCGCGGCTTCAGTTCCGCGGCGACGCACGCTGTACGTGACCACGAGTAAGAACGGCACGACTGCCAGGAGCGCGTGCGGGATGTGGGCCGCGACGAGCGCCGCGGCGCACGCCGCGCCGAGAACGTAGCACACGATCAAGGGCAGCATAATGGTCAGCGTGTCGCGATCCTTCCGGGTGCCTCGTCCGGAAAGGAGCCGAACCGATGCCTGTGCGATGCGACCGTAGTCGCCGGTCACGAAGCTCGTGTTGGCTTCGACCGTATCGAAGGTTTTCACCGTGGTGTTCTGGATGCCCATCGCGAGCGCAGCAAGTGCGAGCTGCCAGCGGTGCCATCCCGCAAATGACGCCACGCACAGACACACTATTTCAACGAGCAGCGGGATCACGCGAGAGGATCCGAGCAGCGCCTGCGCGATCGCGCAACCGGCGATGAATGCACCGATCGGAGCGAGCGCAACTAGTGCGTGTCGAAGGTCGCCGCTCACCGAGGCGATGCCGAAGAGCACGGTATTTCCGGTCATGTTCGCCGCGAACTGGTGCCACCGCAGATACGCGTCGCCGTCCACGAATCCCGCAACGAACGCAAGCGCGGCCGCGGTCAGGGCGGCGATTCCGAGCAAGCGTTTCAACTGCCGTCGGGCCATCCGCCGCGGTGCAGCACCATCGGGTGATGCGGTAGTGCGGCGCCCGGATCGCGGACGAACGCCGTGGTCTGCGCGAGATATGCCTTCCGCGCCCGCCAGCCGCCGGAAGGGGGCATCAACCCGGCGCCTAGCCGTGACGCTGCACCGTCATGACCATCGAACATTCTTTGTAGTGCTTCGCGCAGCGCTGCGATTCCGGCTCTCCCGTATCGCACGCACCAACGTTCCTCGATTTCCCGTGCCAGCGGTTCCCAAATCTTTTGAGCCCGCCGGCCCGAGCAGGTCGAGCGCACCAGCCAATCGCGATATGGCGGCTTCGAGCGTTCGTCGTCACCGCCGGGTTCGACCGTGACGTAGCGCCAACGCTCGAGTTCGTGCAGCCGGGTGCGAATTGCATTCTCGGTCGCGCCGGCGCGCGCTCGGAGGAGATCCACGGGCACGCTGTCCTCGCTCACGAAGCGCATGATGTTTCCCCAAAACGCAAGGGACACGAGAAATTGCCGCGTCGATCCCGCTGCACGGATCCGGCGCTCTGCCTCGTTGTCGAACTCAATCGTGAAGGCGATCAAAAGCTGCGAAAGCAGCGTGGACAAGGGCCGGCAATCCAAAGAGCATCCCTTCGACGAAGAAGGCTTCGGGCGCGTTAATCGGCTGCCGAAGCCATTCTTTCCCTAGGATGACAATCCCGGACGGACTACATTCTTACCCGGCAGAGTGCGAAGGTCGCTTAGAGCGCAATTAAAACTTCGCCGCGGACGAGCCTCGGTGGAATTCGTGTACTGCGCGAGCGAGCACGGGGTCGCGTCCCGCAAGGACGTCTTCGAGCGTCGTGCGCACCTCGACATCGGGCGCCACGCCGCGCCCCGGCGGCGTGCGCTTCGGCGGTAGAAAATATTTCGTCGTAAAGGAACCCGTTATCGCAGTGTTGCGCGTCGTGAATTCGAACAATTCGCCCGTCGTCTCGACCGGTTCCGACGTCTCCTCACCAACGATCGTCGCGAGACCAAAGTCCTTCGCAGCAATCGCGCAATCTAGCGCCGACGAAAACGTTCTCGGGCCGATCAGCAATGCGACGGGCCCCGTGAAGCGCAGCCGGTTCGGCTGCGCCGTGATGTACCCGATCTTCGCTTGCGAGTAGGTGACGAGCGTACCGTCCCTCGCATCCCACGTTTCCGGCCCGTAGACCTCGACGTACCTCGATTTCCCGTAGAGTCTCTTGAGATACTCGGACGACCGCATCACGACGGGTCCAAATTGCGTGAACGTTTTCGTCGTGAGGTAGCCCCATAGCACGTTATTGAGTTCGCTGTTGCCGCCGCTGTTGTTGCGAATGTCGACGATCATCGCCCGTACGCCGGCGGCGCGGACCGTCGCGAACGTTCGATGGAGAAACCCGCGAAACGTTTCCAGGCCGACGCATTGCCGGTAGTCGATCAGTCCGATCGATCCATCACCGAGGCCGCGGTACGAATACGGGTACCCGGGAGAGCGCGCATACGGCAGAGCAACGGCGGCGCGCGGCAGCGTCGCGTGACGTTCGATGCCGCCCGGCGTCTTCCAACGCACCTCGAAACTGCTCGGATTACCTGCAAGAATCGTTGCGACGATGCGGCTGCCCGATGCAAACCGCTCGTTGCGGAGTCGCTCGGTTTGTCCGCCCCAACCTGCCAACGTGATGTCGCGGATGCGTTGCGCCGGCACGCCGCCGAGAGACAGGAGCGTGCTGCCGGGCTCGACGCGATTTTCGTACGACGCGAGCACGATCGTCGCATCGCCGTCAATGCTGCAACGCACGGGCACCGCGAGTGCATCCATGAAGGCTTCGTCCGGCCGCACGCCGACGTGCCCGTCGTTGAGCGCCCCGAAGACCGGCGCAATCTTCAACACGAACGAAAGCGCGTCCGCAGGCTCCACGAGCGATGCCCGCGTCTCCCGATAGCGTGACGTCACCGCCGCACGATCCGACGTCGCAAACGGATACACACCGACCGCCAGCAACGCGTGCCACAACTGATCGAGATCCTCACGCAACGCCGCCGCCGAAAACACGCTGCCCCGCCCGATCGCACCACCGGAGAGCGCACCCCAAGCGCCGCTAGCAAGCAGCGACGCGACAAAACTTTTGCGCCTCAGCATGCTCTTAAGATCGGGGCTGCGTGCCCCCCGATGGCCCCCAAGGGCGCACTCGCACCCTCCGTCGTCGGGGCATTCTCGCGGGGGCGGGTGACTATGGCCTGCGGCGGCGGCGTCCGTGGCATTCGCTTTGGTCCCCTTTGAGACAGAGAATAGCAGGCCGCCCGCTATCAAAAAAGAGGCACGCGGCCCCGATGCTAAGCGAAGGCGGTCATGGCACTTGCGTCGCCTTCGAGCCCGCTTCGAATTGCTACGTTCGAATCGCTCGAAACCGTCCCCTTATCAGCGGAGGACTCGGCTGCGTACGCGCGCGTCGCCCTGCACGAAGTCGTGATCGCGCTCGGGATTGCGACGATCGCGGTACGCTTTTCGCCCGCGTCCGCGGCGGCGGCATTCGCGGAACGCTTCGGCGACATGCTCGCGGATCGAACTGGCGACATCATTGTGTATGTGGTCGCACTCGATCGCGAAGCGTATTTTTGGCTATCGCCCGGCGACGCACGGCGCTGGTCCGAGCCTGCAAGCGACGAGCTGCTGGTCTTCTTCGCCGACAACGTTGCGATGTATCATCATTTCTCGACGTCGAACGACCTCGGCCTTCACGCAGCCGTGGTGGCGAGTGCGTCGCGTGTCATCGCGCTAACGGGTGCGACCGCGAAGGCGGCCGTTCGGCCTTGCTCGCGCAGGGCCACCTGGCGGCGGCCCCAAAGAACGGGCAATATTACAGTTCTTTCGAACTAGGCGGCGCGTGAGGTGATGCGAGGAGGACGGCAGATGAATTCAAAACCTTCTCGTTCTGGGGCGCTCGAAATCGCGACGCAGCCGGCGACGTCCTCGTCCACGATCCGGTGCACGGAAAAGTGCACATCTTGAACCCTACGGCGCGATTCTGCTCCAGTTTCCCGCCTCGCAACTGCTCGTGACGCAGTAGCGAGACGTCATCGGCAGCGAGAACGTAGCAACGACCGAGCGCGCCGTGATCCCCTCGCTCGGGTTCGGCGCTGCCGCTGCCATCATCATTTCCGGCATGATCGGGCTCGGCGTGTTTCTCAAGGGGCGCGTCATGGCATGCGAGACCGGCAGCACGGGCCTCGAACTTGCCGCTTGGGCTCTCGCCGGCGCGGTCGCGTTTTGCGGCGCGCTATCCGTCGCGGAACTCGCCGCGATGATGCCGCAGTCCGGCGGCACCTACGTGTACGTGCGGCGGGCCTTCGGCCCCGCGGCGGCCTTCACGATCGGATGGGCACAACTGCTGATTGCGGCGCCCGCATCCATCGGCGCTCTTGCCAGCGGGGGCGCCATATTCTTCAATCACGCGACGGGAGGCGTACTCGATACGCTGCCCCACGGCGCGCAGTGTTTTGCGGCCGGGCTCATTCTTGCGGTGACGGCGCTCAATTGCGCACCGGTGCGCGTGAACGGCAACGTCGCGATCGTTTCGGCGGTGCTCAAGATCGGGATCCTGGCCGGCATAGCAGCGACGGGCCTCATCGCGGCACAGCACGCAATGCATGTACCGCAGGCGATCTTGTCGCCCGCTACGGCGCCGTGCGCGGACGTTGCGCCGGCGCTTCGGTACGGCGCCGCCGGCTTTGCGGCGGCCATGCTGTCGGCACTCTATGCGTACAACGGATGGGTCGTGATCGCGAACATTGCGGGCGAGATTCAGAGGCCCGAGACGACGATTCCGCGCGCCTTGTTCGTGGGCGTCACTATCGTCGTTGCGCTCTATCTTCTTGCGAACGCGGCCTTCGCACGAGTGCTCGGGTTCGCCGCAATTCTCCAACTTTCACCCTCGGCATCCCTCGGCATTACAGCCGCCGAACGGCTCTTCGGCAACGCGTGGAGCGGCATTTCATCCGCGATCCTGCTCGCCTCCGCAATCGCGACGATGCACGTCGTCGTCTTGAACTACTCAAGGGTCACGTATGCCGTGGCCCGCGATGGACTGTTCATGTCACCCCTAGCTACGCTCTCGAAGCAGGGGGTTCCGATCCGCGCGGTCGTTACGACGAGCGCCATCGCGCTGTGCCTCGTCCTCGTCATGGGTTTCGAGCGTTTGAGCGACTGGTTTACGTTCGAGGTCTGGCTGATCTTCGTGATCGCCGTCGGAGGTCTCTTCGCCTTGCGGCGCTCCGAGCCGCAAACGGCGCGACCATACCGCGTTATCGGCTACCCGTTCCTCCCCGGCGCCTTCTTGATCGTCGCCGGCTGCGTGCTCGCCGTTACCGCCTTTACGCGACCGCTCGACGCGGGCATCGCACTCGCCATTACGCTGACGGGCCTGCCCGCGTACGCTGCAGCTAGCGCCGCAAGAACCCGCCGAGATGCAGCCCGGAGTCAACGCTGAGCAGTATTCCCGTGACGTGCTGGGCGCCTTCGATCAGCCAAAGCACGGCGTCCGCAACGTCGTCGACGGAGAGCACGCTATTCAGCGGCGTCATCGCTTCAAACGCTTCTTTTTGGCGTGCGTAGGCCGCTCCGAGGCCGCTTTCGAGCCAACCCGTTTCGACGAAACCAGGACATACCGCATTGACGCGAATCGCCGGTCCCAGAGCGCGCGCGAGCGACATCGTCATCGTGTTGAGCGCCCCTTTCGATGCCGCATAGGCGACTGAAGAACCTACGCCCAAGAGCCCGGCCACAGAAGAAACATTGACGACCACACCGCGGCCCTGCGCGCGCATCGCCGGTGCGACCGCGCGGACCATCTGATACGGGCCGATGACGTTCACGCCATAGATCCGCTGAAAATCCGCGGCGTCGAGGGCGTCGAGATCCGCGTGAGCGGCAAACTTCGTGGTCCCCGCGTTGTTGACCAGACCGTCGATCCGCCCCCAGCTTGAGAGCGCGGCTTCCGCCAGCTTGTGACAATCTGCGTCGACCGACACGTCGCCTTGCACGACGATTGCGGCGCCGCCGGCCGCCTCACACGCGGCTGCGACGCCGCGAGCGTCCTCTTCGCTTTTGGTGCAGTTGATGACGATCCGCCCGCCTTTGGCGGCCAGCGACGTTGCGCATGCGGCACCGATGCCCGCCGACGACCCCGTAACGATAAACACCTGATCTTGAATCAACATCGCAACATCATATGGACTCCTGCGTATTGAGCCCTGCAGTCAATTGCTGACCGGCGCTGCCGGCCTTCGCTGATCCGCTGAGTTTTCAGTGAGCGCCGATGTGTCCGCCGCTCAAACGACGAGCCCAACTTTCCGGCAGGGCCACGAAGGGACGTCCTTGCACGTCTTCGCTGTCGCCGGGTTGCTCGCCGACGGTCGCGTGCTTATAAAGGCCGCAACCGCGGAACCGGGTAGGCGGAACCGAGCTCGTACCGTCGAAAATTGTTCGAGCCGAAGCCTACGGAAAAAGTATCAGGTACCAAAGGAGATCGCGCGTGACTGCTCCCTCGTATCGTCCACTGCGGATTCTTCTATTTGCCATTTCCGCCATCGAAGGCATCGCGGGACTCGCGCTCGTGTTCGCCGCGCCTTTGGTGCTTGCGTCAGCGCCGCCCATCGTATTGCCGAATGCGAATTTCGTGCAGTCCGTTATCATGGCTCTCGGGGTCATCGCGCTCGCACTTTCGTATTTGCTCTGCGTCACGGCGCGTGACCCGGTTCGGTACGTGGCGGTGATCGATACGCTCGTTTTTATATTGGTCGCTGCAGCGCTCGTCGAAATCTACGCAATAGCCGCCTTGCATGCCGAGACGTATTATCCGGGTCCCTATCTGATCGTCCGCGCGATCGTGCAGATCGCACTTGCGGCCGTCTTCGTCGCGCTGCGCCCGAGGCGAGCGACCGCTATTTGAGCGGCGAATCGCCGCCAAGGTGTCGCGCCCGAGCGACCGCTCACTGCAGGTGCGACCCTATGGTCGGCGTCCATACCGTCACGGGAGCCGCTTCCATCCCGATCTCGCCGTGTTCGGTCAACATCTTTTGCGCGTACGCTTTGACCTCGTCCGTCGCACTTAACGCCCCTCGTTGTCTGCTCGCTCGAGGATCGTAAGGCGGCCGACGATGAGTTCGCCGATCTCCAGTCGTTCGAGCCTCGCATCGAGCACGCGTAAGCGCCCAATCGCAAGGAACCCAACGGCCGCGACGCCGGCAGCAAACGCGAGACAAGCGATTGCGCCGACCGCGAGCGCTCCCGTCGCCGACGCCCCGCTAGCCACTGCGCCGGCAGCAACCGCATCGATCGCGGCCGCCGGGAAACAGTTTGGGGGACGCTCATTCGGTTCCGAACTCATGGCTGCCGAAACACAAAGAGCGTCGTCGATTGCATGCTGCCTCCGTTGAGCGGTCCGCCCGACGGGAGATAGAGTGCATCGGCGATCACGGCGGCACCTGGCACATGGACAACGGCGCTGCCGTGGAACGACGGAACCCTGAGCACGGGCGGCGGCCTCGCGTTCAGCGGAACGCCGGACGGCACGTTCTATGCATTCGACGCGCGCACGGGTAAGGTTTTGTGGAGCCACAAGACCGCATCGGGAATCATCGGGGTGCCGATGAGCTATCGCATCGACGGCAAGCAGTGCGGAGCGCGGCCGGCTCGTCTTCAATACGAACTGCTCGACCTGTCACGGGACCGACGGGCGCTCGGGTGGCGTAGGGCCATCATCGATCGATGAAAGCGAGCGCCAAGGTCTCGCGCGCACGATCGTGTGGATCGAAAATCCCGACCCTCCGATGCCTGAGCTCTATCCGTCGCCGCTCGACGAACGCGACGTCGAAGATGTGGCGGCCTACGTGCAGAGCATCAAATAGGCTCAGCCTAAGGCGAGCCCTCTCGGACCAGATGGATACCCTCGAGAAAGGCAAGCATCGAACTATTGAAGACCTTCGGCCGCTGCAGCGGTGCGAAATGGCTCACCTCCGGCAGCACGGCCAATGCCGCGCCCGGAATGGAACGGGCCAGATACTCGGCGTGCTCGCGCTTGATGAACTCATCCTGTACGCCGTGTGCGATCGTGACGGCCACACGAATTTGCGCGAGTTCGCGCTTCGTATAGCTCGGTTGGGTCTTCATCATGAGCACGAGTGCTTCGGCAAATGCGTCGAACCGCTTGGGCGTGCTCGAGAGACGGGCGTAGTCGCGAGTGTGGCGGCCGAAGATTCTGCCGATGATGGGCATGGTTTCGGACGTCTCCTTGACGCCGCTTGGATCCATGTTACCGCCGAAGAAAAACACGCCGGCAACCCGCGTGGGATGCTGCATCGCAAGGATCAACGCGATCGTCGCGCCGTCGCTCCAGCCGACAAATGCCGCCTTGTCGACGTGGAGCGCATCCATCACCGCCACAACATCGGATGCCATGAGTTCGTAGGTGAACGGACGCGCATCGCGCGTGCTGCGCCCGTGGCCGCGGCTATCGATCAGAATCGCGCGAGCGCCCGCATCGAGCAGCGCCGGCACTTGATAGCCCCAATTCTCGCCGTTGCCAAAGCCCCCATGAAGCAGTAGTACGGGCGGTCCCGATCCATAGGCAGCGTACCAAATGCGAGCCGCATCGTGTTCGACGTAACCGTGGTGCGCCGCAGCCGGCAACGGCAGTGCACCATCTGCTTCAAACCGTTCTAGGTCGTCGTCGTGATCATCCACTGCCCTGCTCTTCGCGGGAGGCGGCCAAAGCGGCTCTATTTCCAGTGCCGCGGCTCGCGGCCGAGCGACCGCAATACGAAGGCTCAGTGCAATACCTTTTCTGACGACGATATACGAGATGAAACTCGCGATTGCTTTATCGACCGCTACCCTTCTTTTTTGTTTCACCACGCCGGTGGCGGCAGCAACGCATACGCGTACGCATTCGCATCCTGCCGGCGCATCAGCGGCCGCACGGCGCCGTCACGCGGGACCTGCGCCCGGCGATGAATACTTCGGTCCGCTCCAAATGAGTGTTTTCGGCGTGAAAAACGTCATCGAGCGAGCGAACTTGCGGCTCGATGCCGGCATCCCAATGGATGCGCCCGCCACGCTGCGCAGCCTCACGCAGGCCGAGCTCTCGATCCATGCCTGGGAAGCGCGCTACCCGCACGACTACTGGCTGCCGCGGATGTATGCCGCCCTCCAGCGCGCCTACGTGCGCCTTCCGAACCAAGAGGCGCGACTGCATGCCGCCGATCTCGCCTCGCGACTGATCGTCCTCTACCCGGGAAGCGCCGAAGCAAGAACGATGCGCGTGAAGCTCGCCGACGTGCTTTTGGCAACGGCAAGCTCGGTCGCGCTCGCCCCGGCCACGGTCTCGCGTTAGGAAGCAGCCCGTACGCGAGGCTCGAACGAGCCGTGCATGGACGCGATCACCGTTGAAGCCGTGCGTGCGCCGACGAGCGAGGTTCGGGGGCTGATCGAGGAGCTCGATCGAACGCTCGCGCTCGAATACGATGCGAAACAACGGCGCGGTTTGTGGCTCGACGGCAGCCCGGCCGGCTGCGAATATGCCTCGATGGCGCCTTCTGCCATTGCGACCAGTCTGTTTTTCGAGAAGCGCCTTTCGCAATGAATCGCGACGCCGAGTGCTAAGACATCGCTCTATGTACATTCCACGCAGTCTATTGCTCGCCGTACTAGCGATTACGGCATTCTCGCTCTCCGTTTGGGCGAGCCTGCCTGCCGGCGCCCAGTCCCCCGCAGCACAGGCCAGCGCTCCGGCGCTCCTCTCGGGAACTCCCGAGCCGACGGAAGAGCCGACGATGCCGCCTTCCGACGCGATCGTCGCCGCTGCCGCGGTGGGTCCGGAATGGGCGGCTTTTGCGAAAATCGTGGAAGGTGCCAACGATTTTATCGTCACCGTGCAAGCGCACGAAGATAACGGCACGACGCAAATTTCGAAGACATTCAAGCTGACCTCGCGCAAACCGAACTTCGCCCGCTGCGAGATCGTCGCGGGCGACGGTACGGGCGGCGTCGCGGTATGGCGCGGCGGCGACAAGGTTCAAGCGCACGAAGGCGGCGAGCACAAGGACATCATCGTGGTGCTTCCCCGGCACAACAAGCGCGTGACCGATCTCCTCGGGTACGGCTGCGGCGACACGACGCCGGATCGCATCGTCGGCTACACGCAACGCAACGGCAAACTCACCGAGGCTGCAGGCCCGACGATCGGCGGGGTCGCGACCGACGACGTGACCTGGATCCCGAATCCGGGCGACATGGTCAAATCGACGAAGTCGGATTTCCTTATTTCAAAAACAACGCACCTGATCGTCGCAACCAAGAGCTACTACGGTGACAAGATCGTCGAGGATTCGACCTGGAATATCCAGGTCGACCCGGGCGTGAAATACAGTGCGTTCGATATCGGAGGCTAAGCCGGCACGAGTTTCCGGCTCGCATCTTCGATTGCGGCCGGATTACCCTCGAGAGCTCGTGCGATCGTTCGGAGTTCCGCCGCTTCGCCAACGCCCGAGCGAATTCGCAAGAGTTCGATCGCGGCATCTTCAGCTAAGCCCGTAACGACGACCGTGCGCTCGTCGGCGCAGCCGAGGCCGGCTCGCGACGTCGCCAACACCGAGAGCGATGGTGCCGCAGCGAGCAGAGCGTCGCACAGTTCGGCAACGCGGCGCGCGGACGATTCCGGAACGTTATCCAGCACGATCAGGGCGTGCCGTTCCTTGACCGCGTCGCATAGTTCTTCGCGCACGTCGCCCGCCTCAAGCGCTATTTCGAGCGACGCGCCGATCAGGGCGGCCGGCTCGCATTCCGCCGAGAGCAGCGAGAAATCGACGTACGCGACGCCGTCGCTCATGAGCTGCTGCGCCGCGATCCCGGCGAGACAGGCGAGACGGCTCTTCCCGATCCCGGGCGGCCCGACCAGCGAAATCATGCGCGCTTGGCGGAGTGCCGCGATCACGCGAGCGATATCGGCTTCGCGGCCGACCGTGGTATCCTCGAACACCGGAGGTCCCGAAACCGAGCGCGCGTGTCGCGAAACGACCGCGCCGCGCGATGCGTACGTGCCCGCACAGATGCGATTGCGGCCGAGCGCCTTTGCGCGATACAGAGAACGATCTGACTCGCGCACGAAATCTGCAATCGTGTTGCTCGGGGAGGGGATGCCCGAAGCGACGCCCGCGCTGATCGAGATGCGCCCCAGTGTCGAGCCTCGATGTTCGATCGGCCGGTCTTCGAAGGCCGCAACGAGTCGACCGACCGCCGCGACGCTCTGCGCCGGGGAGAGCCCTTCCGCAATAAAGCCGAACTCCTCGCCGCCGTAACGGGCGATAAAGCCGTTCTCCCTGCCCGCTTCGGTTGCAAGCATCGCGGCGACGGCGCGCAGACAGTCGTCTCCAGCCACGTGACCGTTCATGTCGTTGTAGATTTTGAAATAGTCGATATCGAGCAGCGCGACGGAAAGAGACGCTCCACGATCCGAAGCGGACCGCCACGCCGCGTCGAGCCGCTCGTCGAACGACATCCGGTTCGCGAGCCCCGTGAGGGCATCGGTCCGCAAGAGCCCGTGCAGGCGATCGCGTTCGCCCGTCTGGCCGCGCCACGCCAAGAGCACGGCGAGCGGCGCCGCAAGCGCGCGAATACAGTCGCGCTGCGCATCGCCCGGAGCCGAGCGGAAGCGGAACGTCGCAAAGCCGAGACTGCGCCCGTCGAGGATGAGGGAGACCGTCTCGGTCCAAGCGCGGGGCGGACTCACCCGTTCGGCATCGCCGATCCGAATCGTGACTCCCTCGGCGCCGAGCGCGAGCGCGAACTCAGACTCGATGAACGCGACGGTCTGCGCGAGTGTCTGGCCGGCCGCCGTAGCAGAAGCTAATGCCGCAAGCGCGCTTCGCAATGCATCCATCACTATGGTGGTTCGGCTTTTTTCGTCCCCATCGGCGTGTGAGGCATGCCACATCGTCGCGAAAAGCTCGTCATGCGCTGACATTTTGTTCTATAGTGAGCACGTCGATGTAGCTGCGTTTGGAGCTGCGCGATTTTCGTATAGCCGCTTGCCGTGCGCTGCCGATGGAGAATTGATACTAGCGATGATGCGACTGCCTAAAGTAGCAGCGGCTCTGCTTGCGACGCTGCTGCTTGCTGCATGCGGAGGCGGCTCGGCCGTGCTGACGCCGCCGGTCGAGAAAACCAGCGGCAGTAGCAGCGGCAGTAGTGCCGGCAGCAGCAACGCGACGCAAACGCTTGCGGCTCCGCTCGGGCCCAGAAGCATCGTGCCGGGTAAAGGAATGACGTTCGCAGCGTGCGCGCCGAGCAGAGATCCGATGCGCGCGGCGTGTCTGGCTACCGTGCGCATGATGAACTCGACGACCTCGGCGTTTCCGGATTCGGCCGACGGTTTGACGCCCTCCGACCTCGCTTCCATCTATGGGTATGCGGCGCCATCCAACCAAAATTCGACGAGTCAAGTAATCGGCATCGTTGTGGCGTACGACAACCCCGCTGCCGAAAGCGATCTGGCGGCATATCGTTCGTATTTCAACTTGCCGGCGTGCACGACCGCGAACGGGTGCTTCGAGAAACTCGGAGCATCCCAAACGACGTCGGCGGATGTTCGCCGCTCGCCATTTTCCGTCTCCGCGAACCCGACGACGACCATCAGCGGCTGGGCCGCCGAAGCCGACGCCGATATCGAAACCGCCTCGGCCGTGTGCAGTAACTGCCAGATCATCCTCTCCGAAGCTGCAACCGACAACCTATCCGACCTCGCAAACGCCGTAAGCGCAGCGGTCTCTGCCGGGGCGACCGTCATCAATGCGAGTTTCGGAGCACCCGAAAGTTCTAGCCAAGGCTCGCTAGAATCTGCCTTCGAACCCGCTCCGGTCAAGGTCGTGGCAGCGGCGGGCGATAGCTCGGGGGACGTCCTGTTCCCGTCCTCAGCCACCAACGTTATCTCGGTAACCGGTACGACGCTCAACGTTTCGGGTTCGAGTGTGAGCCAAAGCCTCTGGTCGAATTCGGGCGGCGGCTGCAGTGCCGTCTTCGCGGCAGCGTCGTTCCAACCGGGCTGGTGCTCGAATCGCAGCGTTGCCGACATCGCGGCGATCGCCGATCCGAACACGGGGCTCGCGTTCTACGATAGCGCCATCGGAGGTTGGGAGATCGTAGGCGGCACCAGTATTTCCGCACCGATCGTCGCGGGCATGTTCGCACTCTCCGGCGATACGAGCTACGGAAGCGGCGCGCAGCGCCTCTACGCGCACCACCGCCAGTATCTTCAGGTAAACGGCGCCGGCAACTTGGACGGCCTCGGCACTCCCAAGAGCCTCTCGGCCTTCTAGCGCCTCGCGACATGATGCTGCAACGCGAACGAATTTCCGAACGGCTTGCCGCGAGCGCACGCAAGCCCGTGACGCTGCTGGCGGCTCCTGCCGGCTACGGCAAGAGCACCGCGCTCGACGAGTATCTGCGCACCTTACCGGGCGAGGTGCTTCGCTTCGACGTGCGGCGCACGCACGGTTCGCTCACCCGCTTCGTCCGCGCCCTTGCGGCGGCGCTCGAGCCGGCGCTGCCGCGCATCGGCCAGTCGCTCGCGATCGCGCACGAGCGAGCCACGCAATCGGCAAAGCCGAGCGAGGTTCTCGCCACGTGGCTTGCCGGGCACCTCGGGGGCGCTGCGAGAACAATCGTCATCGACGACTTTCACCACTGCTCGGGTGAAACCGGCATCGCAGCGTTCGTCGCAAGCGCCATCGAGCGCACGCGTTCGCACGTGCGTTGGATCGTCGCAACGCGTTCGAGCGCCGACCTGCCGGTCGCAACGTGGCTGGCCCGCGGCGATAGCGACATCCCGCTCGACGAGAGCACGCTTCGCATCACCGCACGCGAGGCGATGCGCATAGCGACAACCCTCGCCCCGGCGATTGGGGAGGGCACCGTGATGCAGTTGCTCGACGTGACCCACGGAGCGCCCGCGATCTTCAGCTTCGGCTTGCAGACGATCGCACAAGAGCCGCAGATCGCCGAACGCCTCCTCTCTTCCGGAGGCGATCCGTTCTGCCGTTTCGCCGACGAAGTCTTCGAACGGTTTTCGCCGGCCGAACGAAAGCGTCTCATCGAGACGGCGGTGTTCTCTGAGTTCGACGAAACGCTGCTCACCTATTTCGAAGAGCCGCTGCCCGAAGCCACGCGAGCGCCGCAAATCTTCGACGTCCGAAGCGGACGGATGCGGTATCACGTGTTGTTCCACGCCCGCCTGCGCGAGCACTTGAGCGAACTGGGCCACGAAGCCGAACGCGACGCGACGCTGCGCGCGGCATCGGCCCTGGAGCGCGCGGGACGCATCGGCGAAGCGCTCGCGATCTACATCCGGGAACGCCAAGATGAAGAACTCGTGCGCGTGATCGAGGCGCACGGTTTCGCCTTTCACGAAGCCGGATACGGCGAAGCGATGCAAGAGGCGATCGGCGCGCTCGATCCGCTCCTCCAGATGACGAGCGCCGTGGTGCTCGCGATCAAAGCCATGTCGGAATCGGCCTCCGGGCGCTTTGACACGGCCGAATCGTGGTTCCAACTCGCGCTCGACCGCGCCGCGGATCCGCTCCGCACCCAAATCGGATACCAATACGGCACGCATCTTCTCCGCTTCTTCCGCCGCGAGGCAGTGGGCGTGCTCGAGGGGCTGGTAGTGCATCCGCAGGTTGAAGACGAACTGCGCGCGTACGTGCTGGCGGCGCTCGGACCGGCTCACGTGTTCGAGCGGCGCCTCGATGAGGCCCGGCGCGCGACCGCGGAAGCGCTCGTCCTCTCAAAAAAGCTCGGCAACCCTCACCTCGTTGCAAAAACGCATCATCAAGCCGCGTACGTCGCGCTCTATGGCGGCGAGGCAGAACGCGCGAAGCACCTCGCGTCGATCTCTCTGGCGTATGCCAACGAGCATGGCTATTTCGATATCGCGGCCGGCGCTCTGAGCGTTCTGTATAACGTCGCCTGCGATATCGACGACGATCCAAACGAAAGCGTCCGCCTCCTCGAAGCCGCGGGCGATTGCGCCGCGAAATCGGGCTCGCTCGTCAACCAGCTCAACGCCCTCGTCGCCGGTCTCGAGATCGAGATCGAGCGTAACGACGAAGTAGCTGCCGCCCGCATCGACGAAAAGCTTCGCGCGCTCGACGTGAGCCTCTCCGGCCGGGCGACCTACGAAGCCCTGCTCCCCACGCAGGCGCTGCGCGCATGCTGGGACGGCGACTTTCTGGGCGCGTACCGGCTGCTTTCCACGAGCGCGGAGAACCAGTGGAGCCCCGACCGCAAAGCCCTCCGGTATGCGGAAATCGCCGCCTATGCCGCGGCGGCCGGCCTCGAGTACGAGGCAGCCGACGCGATGCGCTCGGCCTGCCAGACCTTAAGCACGATCGACGACGTCGATCTGCGCGTGCAACGCGCTCGGCTGTACGTGACCCTGACTGCGATCGTCCTCGGCCGGACGGAGTTCGCACAGGAGACGCTGGCCGAGATCGACGCCGACCCGCAGGCCCTCTCGGCGCGCCTACTGGCGCTGCGCCGCGCCCTCGGCGCGCTTTTCGAACGCTATCGCGGCGCTCGCAATCATAACGAACTGCTGGCGTGTCTGGCCGCGATGGACGAGTGCGGATTAGCGGGAGTCGCCCGAGCGATCACGATGTTGCCGCTTTCCGACAACGCGTTGCGCCGGGTCGACCGCCTGACCGTCGCCGAGCGAACGGCCGCATTGCGAATGATCGACGGCGACTTTTCGGCCGCGGACGAGCGGCTTCCGGCGATCGCGCGCAAGCTCGGATGCGTGCGCCGCGAGGCCGTCGTGCGAGCGGCGATCTGGCACCGAGCGGCCTTCGAACGAACCCCCGTTTCCGCATACGCCATGGGAGGAAGCTAACGTGCTTTCCATCGACTTCGACCTCAGCAGCATCGAACTCAACCGCGACGAGATCGTCTGGCGCATCGTCACGGCGGGCGTTCTGCCCGAACAACGGACGCTCGCCGTCGGCGCGGTGGCCGAAGCGTTCCTGGATCGTATCATCACGGCGCTCGACCGAGGTTCCTACCTCGAACTGCTGCAGTGGGTCGATTCGGCCTGCGAGTTCCACGCGAGTTCTCCGCAAGTCGGCTCGATGCTCGCGAGCGCCGCGCGCGCCATCCTCGGAACGCTCGCATCGCACGGTTCCGCTTCGCAGGCCCTGGGGGCCGAACTCGTTTCGCTCGAACAGTCGATCCAGGGCATCGCCTTCAAGCCGCGCAAACGCCATTCCAAGAGTGAGTTTTCGCACGTCGATGAGATCGGGCGCCTCATCCATGAGATACTGTTGCAGCTCGAAAAGACCGACCCCCTAACCCTCGAGCACTCGCACTCCGTATCGCTCTGGTGCTCGCGCATCGCGCGCCGCCTCTCGCTCTCGGAGAGCGAAGTCACCCACATCGCGCGCTGCGGGCTCGTGCACGATTTCGGAAAGATGAAAATTCCCGCGGAGATCCTGCACGCCCCGCGCTCACTTTCGTCCGAAGAGTGGACCGTGATCCGCGCACACCCGGCAATGGGCGAGGAGATCGTCAGCGGCATCAAGCCGCTGCGGCAATTCGCTTCGACGATTCGTTCGCACCACGAGCGCCTCGACGGCAAAGGCTACCCCGACGGCCTCGTGAGTTCGCAGATTTCGCTAACGACCAGAATCGTCACGGTTGCAGATTCGTTCAACGCGATGATCGGGCGGCGGCCCTATCGCCTTCCGATGTCGCCGGGGAACGCGCTCGAGCAATTGCACGCGCATCGCGGAACCCAATTCGATCCGATCATCGTGGAAGCGATGGTCGACGTCGTACAGCATGCGGAGGCAGGCTAGCAAACCGCGCGGCCGCCCGGCGCAAGGGCGGACGCCGAACCGGCCCGCGCCCAAGTTGCGGAGGCTACGCCTTCTTTCGCTTTGGGCCCAGACCCGTCGCTTTGCGAGCGGCGCGCGTCGTCTTCTTGACGCCTTCCTCGAGCGCTTCGGCGCCGGCCTCGACTGCAGCGCTCACGTTCTTCACGGCGCGACTGACTTTGCGTACCGTTTCGGTCACGCCGCTCACTTTGCGGCCGGCTTTCTTTACGGCCCGAGCCGGCTTTTTTGCAGCGGCTGAAAGTTTGCGAACGGCTTTTTTGGCCGTTGCGGCGACCTTCTTCGCGAGCTTCTTCACGCTCGCTTTGCGAGCCGGCGCCTTCTTTGCAGATTTCTTCGCAGATTTCTTTGCAGATTTCTTTGCAGATTTCTTAGCGCTCTTCTTGGACGTCTTTTTTGCTACGGCCATACGGACGTACACCTTCCGAGAACGTGGAGTATTTCTCCCTTCTTGCCCTTCCGCGGCGCCGTTCAATCGGCTGCCGAATGGAACGAGCGTAAAGCATGGACTTACCGAACCAGCGGCAACACGTCGCTGGGTGCGAAGGGATAAAACCCAAGGACCAGCGTGGCGACCGCGCAGATCGTTACGCCGATCCACGGCAGCATGCTTGCGGGGTGAAACGCGCGCACGATCGCGACGCCCGTGGTGCGCGCATACATCGCGCGCACGATCTTAAAGTAGGCGTACGCCGAGATCGCGGTACCGATGATGAGGAGTCCGGCCAGCCACGCGTATCCCGCATCGACGGTGCTGGCGAGAATGAGAATCTTCCCGGTAAAGCCGACCGTCGGCGGCAAGCCCGCAAGCGACAGCAAGAAAAACGTCATGGCGCCGGCCAGGATGGGCTGGCGATAGCCGAGCCCCGCAAAGGAACTCAAGTGCGAGCCTTCGTCTCGGTCCCGCGAAAGCAGCGCGACGACCGCGAACGCGCCCAAGTTCATAAACGTATACGCGCCGAGGTAGAAGATCGCGTAGCGCAGGCCGAGCGACGTCGTGCCGGCCAAAGCGGCGACGATATACCCCAGTTGCGCGATCCCGGAGTACGCGAGAAGCCGCTTGATATCGTTCTGTGCGAGCGCTGCCACGTTGCCCACGACCATCGAGATCGCAGCGACGATCCAGAGCGGCGCGAGCAGCGCGTGCGTCTGGGCGTTCGGCAGCGCGGCATAGGCGAAGCGCGCGAGCACGGCGAGCGTTCCGGCCTTGGTGACCACGCTCATAAACGCGGTGACCGGCAGCGGCGCGCCTTCGTAGACGTCGGGAGTCCAAACGTGGAACGGAACGAGGCTCAACTTGAAGCACAGCCCGATCAGAAACATGCCGCAGCCGATAGTGAAGAGCGCCTGCGAAGCGACGGGGCCCGAGAGCGCGGCGAGCGAGACGCTCCCTGTGGCGCCGAAGAGGAGCGCCATACCGTAGAGCATGAAGGCGGTCGCGGTGGACGAGAGGATCAGATACTTCAGCGCCGATTCGCGAGCGCCCGGCCGCGAGGCCAAGCCGCAGAGGCAGTAGAGCGCGAGCGAAAGCAGTTCGAGCCCGAGGAATATCGTGAGCAGATTTGCGGCGCCTGCCATGAGCATCGCGCCCGTCGCGCTCCAGAGCATGAGGGCAATGCCGCCGCCGGTCTGATCCTCGCGGCCGAGTCCATACGCCATCAACAGGGAGAAGATTGCGGCGACGACGACGATTTCTTGAAAGACGATCGCGAAGCCGCCGTTGACGAACGCGCCACCGAAGGCGGACACCGGATGGTGCCAGCCGCGAAGGGCCAGGACGCCGCCCAGGGAGAGCCCGGCGATCCCGAGCACGATTGCCGAGCCGCGCCGTGTCTTCCTCGGCATCACGAGATCCGCAAGCAGCACCAGCAGCGCGCTCGCACCGACCGCGAGCAGCGGCAAGACCGCCCTCCAATCGGCATCCGTATACGGGATTACCAGTTGCGGCGTCACTTCAACCTCGTCTGAGCCAGCACGCCGCGCGGCGCGTCATGCGCCACCGCAGCAGGCGAACTCGCGAACGATCGCGCTACGATGCCCGGGGTCACCCCGAGCAGCACGATCGCCACCACCAGCGGCGCGAGTGCCAGCATCTCGAGCGGCGACATGTCCTCACGCTGGGGGACGTCTTCGACTTCGGGTCCCTGCATGATCCCTTGAAAAACGCGCAGCATGTACGCCGCGGCGATCACGATGGGAACGAGCGCTACGACGGTTTCCCAGACGAGCCCGGCATGATAGAGCCCCGTGAGGATGAGGATCTCTCCCGCAAAGCCGCACAGGCCCGGAAGCCCGAGTGCGGCGAGCGTCACGATCGTCAGCCCACCCGCGAGGCGCGGATTGCGCGCGCCGAGGCCGCCGAGCCGCGAGAGCAAACGGGTCTCCTCCCGCGCTTCGACTTCCCCGATCGTCATAAAGAGGCCGGCGCTGAAGAGTCCGTGCGCGACGAGATAGACGACGGCGCCGCCGATGGCGAGCGGATCGAAGCTGAAGATCGCGATCAGGATGAGTCCGAGGTGCGAGAGCGAGGAGTACGCGACGACCCGCTTCGTATCGTCCTGCACGAGCGCGCTAAACGCGCCGTACACCAAGCCGATCAGCCCGAGCGCGATCATGAGCGGCGCTGCGGTATGCATCGCGCGCGGGAGCAGCGGCAGCCCGACGACGATGAAGCCGTACAGGCCCGCCTTCGATTGAACGGCACTTACGACCGCAGCCATGGGTGCCGGCAAATCGGCGTACGTATCGGGCATCCAGGTGTGCAGCGGCCAGACGGGCGTCTTGATCAGGAACGCAAATGCGAAGCCCGCGAAAATCCACATCGCCCATACCGGAGAAAACGGCGCGAGCGTATTGGGATCGCGTCCGATCACATCGGTCGTGCCCTGCACGATGCCGTAGGCCGCCGTCGCCAACAGCAGCGCGAGGCCGCCGACGAGATTGTAGATGAGGTAGCGCCAAGCGGTCGGGCTCTGTACGGTCGAGGGCGGCCGGCCCGGAGCACCGGGCGCGCGCACGCGCGGAGGCGCCCAGGCGACGAGCGTCATGAAGACCGGCAGCAGCATGAGATCCCAGAACAGCGCGAACAGCATGAGATCGCGCGCCACGAACACGCCCGTCATCGCGCCCTGCAGCACGAGCATCTGCGCCGCGAAATCGCGGCCGCGCGGCACGTTTGCGGCCATGCTCGCACAGCCGGTCGCGAGCGTAAGCAACAGCACGAGCCAGAAACCCGGACCGTTCAAGCCGACGTGAAACGTTGCCGTGAACGGGCGCTGTAACCAAACGAGCGACTCGTCGGCGACGCCGTAGTTGAACGCCGCGAGGGCGCACGCACCGAAACCTACCAACGCTGCGATGGAGCGCGCCGCCGCTTCCGCGGAACGCGGAACGAAGAAGAGCAAGAGTCCAATCAGGATCGGCGCGACAATCAGCAGGGCAACGATCATCGCGCCGCTCCGATCAAAGCGAAATACGCGATGAACGCGGCGGCGCCGGCGACGATCGTGAGCGCGTAGCCGCGCACGAGGCCCGTCTGTAAGCGCCGGAAAACGGCGCCGAGCGCACCTGCGACCCACACGACATCGCGTACGCCCGCGTCGATGACGTGCGGATCGATGAACCCGGCGATCGCGCGACCGATCGCGTACGAAGGCTTGACGACGAGCATTTCGATGACGTCGTCGAAGTAGAACCCGCGGCGAAACGCCTGCGGGATCGCGCGCGTCTCGGCCTCGAGCCGTTCCACCGCGGCAGCCTGCACCGCGGGCGCGCCGTAACGAAGATAGGCGACGACGATGCCGGCGGCCACGAACACGAGCACGATCATGCCTGAAGCGAACTCCGGGATCTGCAGCACCGGTCCCGCCACATTGTTGCTTCCCGAGAAGAGCGGTCCGAAAAATGACATCCACGGGCTCGGGCCGCCGCCGAAGCTCACGTTGAGGTAGCCTGCAAGGATCGTCGGAACGATCAAAAGAGCAACCGGGAGCTGCATGACCCAGGCGGGCGCGTGGCCGGCGTGATCGGGGACCTGGCCGCCCTCGCTCTGTGCTCCGGATACGCCTGCTTCTCCGCGATACGGCCCGAAGAACGTCAGGAAAATCATGCGGAACATGTAGTATGCGGTAAGCCCGGCGGTGAGAACGCCCGCGATATAGAGTACCGGGTGTCCGTGTTCGAGTGCGCCGTAGATGACCGCATCCTTCGAAAAGTAGCCCGAAAGCCCGGGGAACCCGATGATGGCGAGCGTGCCCACGAGCATCGCCCAGAACGCAAACGGCATGCGTTGGCGCAGGCCTCCCATCTTGCGCACGTCCTGCTCGTCGTGCAGGGCATGAATGACGAGGCCCGCCGCAAGGAACAGTTGCGCCTTGAAGAACGCGTGCGTGAAGAAGTGCAGGACGCCGGCCTGATAGGCGCCCACGCCGACGCCCATGATCATGTAGCCGATCTGAGACATCGTGGAGTACGCAAGGATGCGCTTGATATCCCATTGCGTGATCCCGAGCAGCGCGCCCGTCACCATCGTGACGGCGCCGACGATGCCCACGGTTTCCTGCATCGGCGGCGAAAGACTAAAGAGCGGCGCGAAGCGCGCGACGAGATACACGCCGGCGGTAACCATGGTGGCCGCGTGGATCAGCGCGGAGACCGGAGTCGGGCCCTCCATCGCGTCGGGCAGCCACGTGTGCAGTGGAACCTGTGCCGACTTTGCCGCGGCACCGATGAAGAGCCCGATGCACACGGCCGCGAGCAGACCTTGCGAAAACGTACCCGCCTTCGCAAAGATATCGGCGAACGCAATCGACGATGTGGCCGCGTAGAGCGCGAAGACCGCGAACATGATGCCGATGTCGCCGAAGACGTTGATGACGAACGCCTTCTTCGCAGCCGCCACGGCCGACGGCTTGTAGAACCAGAACCCGATCAGAAAGTACGATGCGAGGCCGACCAGGCCCCAACCCACGAGCAATCCGACGATATTATCGGAGAGCACGAGCGTCAGCATCGCAAAGACGAAGAAATTCATGTACGCGAAGAATCGCGCGATCGCTCTATCGGCCCACATGTACCCGATCGAATAGACGTGGATCAGCCCGCCGACGCCCGTGATGATGAGCGCCCACAGCAACGAGAGCGGATCGAGCAGCAGCCCGAAGGTGAAGCCCGGCACCCAAGTTCCGAGCAACTGGTGCAGCGGCGTCGCGCTCGTCGCGTCGCCGAAGAGCATCAGCGCGAGCCCGAATGAGGCCAGCACGACGAGCGACCCCAGAGCCCCCGCTGCGCGCCCGATCTGCGGCCCGAGGGCCCACAACAGGATCGCTCCCCCGAGCGGCAAGAGCCAAAGCAATAAGAGCAGCATCGCTAGCCCCGCAGCCCCGCGACTTCGTCGATATCGACATTCTTCGCACGGCGGAACACCGCGACGACGATCGCAAGCCCGATGGCCGCTTCCGCCGCGGCGACCGTGACCACGAGAAAGACGAAGATGTGGCCCGCGTTATTGACCCACGCGCGCGAAAACGCGACGAGGGCCAGGTTCGCGGCATTGAGCATCAATTCGATCGCCATGAGCACGATCAGCGGATTGCGGCGCACGATGACGCCCGCCACGCCGATGAAAAACATGACGGCGGAAAGTGCGACATAGTTCGAGACGTCGACCTCCATCGCTTACCGGCCCGTCTTCGCGATCGGTTCGCGTTCTTTGGCGGTGCGCCGTTTGCGGCGCCCCGCGTGCCGTCCGAGGGTCCGTTCCGGGACCGCATCGCTCGCGATCACGACCACGCCGACGACGGCGACCATCAGGATGAACGCGGTCATTTCGAACGGCAGCAGCTGCGCCGTAAAGAGCGCGACGCCGAAATCGCCGACGCTCCCGAACACATTCGCGCTGCCGACGGCGCCGAGGGTGGACGTCGTGGGATGCGGGGGGAGCGGCCCCATCGGCGCGTGCAACAGGCCGAATGCGAGAAACCCGAATGCGATAAGGATCGTCACGAGCGCAGGCACGAGCACGCGCGGCAGCCGGTTCGGGCCTTCGGCGAAGGGTCCGATCCCGCTCGAGAGCAGCGCGATGACGAACACGAACAGCATCAAGATCGCGCCGCTATAGACGACGATTTGAATGATGCCTAGGAACTCCGCATCGAGGGTGACGTAGAACGCCGCGAGCGTCAGGAAATTCGTTAGCAATCCGACGACGCTGTACACGGGGCTCTTCTGCGAAATCGTAAAGATAGCGCTCGCGATCAGCACGACGGCGAGCGCGTAGAACACGATCACCCGCGGCCTCTCCCCGTCCGGGTCGCGCGGGTATACGCGCCATCCATGGCGCTCACCCCGCAAGACCCTTGCGTTGGGTCTTGAGGATTTCGCCGCGGTGCGTGGCGCTGTAGCCGGTGGCGATATCGACCGTGCTCTTTTGTTCGATCACCGAACCCAAGTCGGCCGGGATGCCGCCGGGCCGCTCGTCGGGAGCGACGCCGACGCCCGCCTCGGGCGGCACGAGCAGCCGATCCTTACTGTAGATGAACGAACCGCGCCGGTAATCGGCCATCTCGAAGCGCGGCGTCAACACGATCGCGTCGGTCGGACACGCTTCTTCGCAGAGTCCGCAAAAGATGCAGCGCAGCTCGTCGATCTCGTAGCGCGCCGCGAACCGTTCGCCGGGGGAGCGCCGATCGTCCGGGGCGTTTTCCGCACCGATCACCGTGATCGCGTTGGCCGGACAGGCGATCGAGCACAGTTCGCACCCGATGCAGCGCTCCTTGCCGTCGGCATAGCGGCGTAACTCGTGCAGCCCGTGAAAGCGCGGCGCGTGCTGTTTCTTTATGTTGGGATACTGCACCGTGGGTTTCTTGCGAAACGCATACTGAAATGTGGTCGCAAAACCTTGAGCGAGCGCCGAAACGCCTCCAAAAAATCCCATATCGTCCTATCCCGTTATCGCGACGATCGCGGCCGTCACCATTAAGTTGAGCGTCGCGAGCGGCAGCAGCACCTTCCAGCCGAAGTTCATCAGCCGGTCGTAACGCAAGCGCGGCAGCGTCGTGCGCAGCCAAATATACATGAAGATGAAGGCACCGGCCTTGAGCACGAACCAAACGATTCCCGGCACGAAGGTCAGCCCGAATGGGGCATTCCAGCCGCCCAAAAACAGCAGCGTCGCAATGCACGAAACCGTGATCATGTTCAAATACTCGGCGATAAAAAATAAACCGAATCGCAGGCCCGAATATTCGGTGTGAAATCCGCCGACGAGTTCGGTTTCGGCTTCGACGAGGTCGAAGGGAGCGCGATTGGTTTCTGCCACGGCCGTAATGATGTAGATGATGAAACCGCCGATTTGCGGGAGGATGTACCACATCTTGTATTGCGCGTGTACGATGCCCGCAAGCGAGGTCGTGCCCGCTAGAATCAGCACCCCGATCACCGACATCGTCATCGCGAGTTCGTAGCTGATCATTTGCGCGGTCGAACGAACGCTGCCGAGCAAGGGAAACTTCGAGCCGGACGACCAGCCCGCAAGCGAAATACCGTATACGCCGATCGAGGTCAGCGCGAAGATCACGAGGATGCCCGCATTGACGTCGGCCACGCCCCAGATGCCGGCACTCGATTCCGAAAACGGAATGACGGCGAAGGCGCCCATCGCGCAGATCAGTGAGATGAAGGGCGCGAGCTTATAGATGAGCGGGTCGGCGCTGCTCGGCGTGAGATCTTCTTTAAAGAGCATCTTCGCGGCGTCGGCTGCGGGCTGCATGAGGCCCCACGGGCCGACGCGGTTAGGGCCCGGGCGCAACTGCATCCAGGCCATGATCTTGCGTTCGAAGAGCATCGAGTACGCAAAGGTCGTCAACACCACGAACAGCACGATCGCGGCTTTTACGAGCACGACGAGCCACCACGGAACTTGATCGAGCGTCATACCGGTTCCCCGACCAGGGCATCGAGCATGACCGCCTCACCTTCTGAAAATCCGTTTGCCGGTGCGTCCGGCACGCCGTCGACGATCGTGACCACGTCTTCGAGCGCAGCTTCGTCGACGAGCGCGAGTAAATCGCAGATCACGCGCTCGCCGGCCACCAGGCGCACGCGGTCTCCCGTCACGAGCCCTGCGTCCTTGGCGGTGCGGGGCCCGAGCTTCACGGAGGCGACGGGCCGAAGCGCCTCGATACGATCGTCGAAGGCCACCGTCCCCCCGCCGGAAAAAATCGGCGCCGCGATCGCCAAGCGCAGCCCGCCCGGGGGCAAAGACGTACTCTTCGCGTTGCCGGCGATCGCCGGGTCCGCGAAGTTTTCGGCCTTGCGCGGAACGGAAGCCGTTGCGAGCGCGAGCAGTTCGTCCGGGTGCGGCACCGCGACGCCGTATTCTGCGGCAAGAGCGACGAGCATATCGCCGTCGGCAAGCGTGCCCTCGGGCGCGGCGTGCGCGGCGTTGCATTCCGTGACGTCCCCGGTGAGCGCATACGTATGGCCGCTCTTCTCGAAACCGGCACGCGCGGGCAACACCAAATGCGCGAGCGCGGCCGTCTCCGTGAGAAACAATTCGCTCGCAACGACGAACGGAATGCGCTCGAGGGCATCGCGAATCGTCCGTTCGCCCAGCGGATGATGCAGCACGGGATTGGCTCCGTGCAGCGAGAGAACGCGGATCTTGCCTTCGAGTGCCGCCGCGAACATCGCGCCCGCGTCGAGGGCGCCTTCAGAGGGCAGCAACCCGAGCGCTTCGGCACCGCGCGCGTTACTCTGTTCGCCCGGCACGTACGCAGAAACGGCGACGCCTTTCGCGGCGAGCGCGTCCATGAGTTCGGCCGCTTCGCGTCCGCGCGCGAGATCGATCCCGTCCCACACGAACGCAACGCGCTCGACCCCTTCGAGCAGCGGCGCGAGGTCCGCGACGTGGAAAACATTGACGCTCGCAACGCCGGAACCGGCCGCGTGCAAGCCGATGGTCACGTACTGCGCTCCATGGCGCGACACGGCTTTGCGAATCCGCAGATCCATGACGGGTGCCGTTTGCGAAGGCGGCCGCCCGATCGCGACGATCAGCTGCGCGCTTTCGAGATCGCGATACGTTCCGCCGCGTGAACCGGGCGACGCCTGCCGCTGGCGCCCTGCGCGCCAATCGAGATTATCGACGCCGATCGCGCGCATGGTCCGCTCGAGCAGCACGATCTCTTCGTTCGTGAGACGCCCGCCGCCGAGCGCAGCCACCGACTCGACACCGGCGGCGGCAATCGCTTCGCGAATATGTCCGGCCCACAATTCGATCGCCTCATCCCAGCCGATTTGCTCGAACTCCGTCCCGCGGCGCAGCAGCGGCGACGTGATCCGGCGCGCGTCCGCGTAAAACCCGACGTTGTAGCGGCCGCGATCGCACAGCCATCCGTCGGAAAACGTATCGTCGGCAGGCGCCGACATCGTGCGCGCGATCGCGCCGAACCGCTCGTCCACGCTCAGACTGCAGCCGACGCTGCACTGCGTGCAGGTGGTGTGCGTGCGATGGTTGTCCCACGGCCGCGATTTGAAGCGATACGTCTTCGAGGTCAGGGCGCCGACCGGGCACAGTTCCGTCACGTTGCCCGAGAAATCGGAAACGTACGGCGCGTCGCTGGCGGTCGCGATCACGTCTCGCTGCCCACGATCCTTGACCACGAGCGAGCGTTCGTTCGTAATGATCTCGTCGAACCGCGTGCAGCGCTGGCAGACGATGCAACGCTCGTCGTCGAGCACGATCGTCGGGCCCAGGTCGATCGCCTTGGGTTTCTTCGCTTTGGGATCGGCGAGGCGCGAGGCGCTCTGCCCGTACGCCATCGAGAAATCTTGGAGATCGCACTCGCCGCCCTTGTCGCAAATCGGACAATCCAGCGGATGATTGAGGAGCAAAAATTCCATGACCGCGCGCCGGCCACTTTCGACTTTCTCGCCGCGCGTGTGCACGACCATCCCTTCGCTCACCGTCGTATTGCACGCGATCTGCAGCTTCGGCGTCTTCTCCACTTCAACTAAACAAATGCGGCAAAGCCCGGCCGGCCCGAGCTTCGGATGATAGCAGTACACCGGAACGTCGGTATCGATCGTCTTCGCCGCTTCGACCAAGAGCGTACCTTCCGGCACCATCACGGCCGTGCCGTCGATCGTCAGCGTTACATTTTTAGCCAAAGTCGAAGCTCACGCGTCGCCCTCAATCGCGGGCGGATCCACATCTTTCTTTGCTTTCCGAAGCGAACGGAACCCGAGCACCACGGCCACAACAAAGATGAACGCGCCGATAACCCACCACGGATTAAAACGTGCTTTGACCGCCTGCGCTTCGTCGGCCGATTCGACGATATCGCCTTCCAACTCCGCCATCAGAGGGTCACGGCCGTTTTCTGGGGGGCCATCGGGGGGCGCGCCGCCCCGATTTTGACGTAACCGCGAAACTGCGCTTCGAAGCGATTGATGACGGATGCTAAGAACGGTTCGATGGAATCCCCCAATGGACAGAGATTGATACCGGTGAGTTGGTGCGATACGGCAACGAGCATATCGATATCGGAAGCGAGGCCCCCGCCGTGCAGCAGCCGCTCGAGCGTGACTTCCAGCCAATGCCCGCCTTCGCGGCAGGGCGTACATTGCCCGCACGATTCGTGCGCGTAAAACCGAACGAGCGCGAGCGCCGCTTCGACGAAATTCGTCGTGTCGTCAAAAAACACGACCGCGCCCGAGCCGAGCATCGTCCCGTTCTGCGCCATCGTATCGAAATCGTACGGCAGATCCAAATGCTCTTCAAACAGACACGCCGACGACCCGCCCCCCGGCTGCACCGCAACGATCTTACGTCCATCGCGCGGACCGCCGGCGATCTCGAGCAATTCGCGCAGCGGCGTCCCGAGCGGCACCTCATAATTCCCCGGCTTCTTGACGTGACCGCTCACCGAAACGATTTTATAGCCGGGCGACTTCTCCGGCCCGACCCTCGCACACCACTCGGGCCCATTCTTCAGCAGATGCGGCAGCGTTGCCAGCGTCTCCACATTATTAACGACCGTCGGTTCACCATAGAGGCCCTTCACGGCCGGGAACGGCGGTTTCAGGCGCGGCTCCCCGCGGCGCCCTTCAAGCGAATTGAGCAGCGCCGTCTCCTCACCGCAAATATACGCACCCGCTCCGCGATGCACCGTAACTTCGATCGACGTCTCCGTCCCAAATAACTTGTCGCCGACAAACCCCGCCGCCCGCGCCTGCGCGAGCGCCTCGCAAAAAATCTCGTACCCCTGCTCGAACTCGCCGCGAATGTAGATGAACGCGTGCTTCGATCCGATCGCATACGTCCCGAGCAACATCCCCTCGAGCACCTGATGCGGCGTCTCTTCGAGCAGCATATGATCCTTGAACGTCCCGGGCTCCGCCTCATCGCAATTGCACACCATGTACCGGGGCCGCCCATTATTCGGAAGAAACGACCATTTGCGCCCGGTCGGAAACCCCGCGCCCCCGCGACCGCGCAGCCCGCTCTTCGTCGTAATATCCGCCACATCGGCCGGCGCCATCTCCGTCACCGCGCGCTTCCACTGCTCGTACCCGCCCCGCCCGCGATACACCGCAATGTCGCGCAGATCGAACTCGCCGATCCCATCCGTGAGCACCTTCACGACCGGCATCGCTAGTGTCCGCTCCCATTCGAAGTGGGACTCTCGAGCCGCGCCGCACCATCGGCGACCAGCCGTTCCTGCGTCGGCCGCACGTCGATCGGATACGGCTGTTTCGTCAGACGCTCGATCATCGCAACCCCGCTCTTATCGCCGAGCCCACCAGGATCGTTCGGATCCACAACCTGCTGCGCCCCCGGCGACTTGCGCCCACTCTCCTGAGCCACAACCCAATTTCTCCCCGGCGCCGCGGTCTGCGGCAACGGCGCCACTTCAAACGTCCCATCACGCATCGCCGCCAACATCGAATCGACTTTCTCTTTCGTCAAATCGTAATAAAACTGCAAATTCACTTGCATACACGGCGCCCGATCGCACGCCGCCAAACACTCCGCCTCTTCATACGAAAACAACCCATCCGCAGTCGTCTCGTTATGCCCGACCCCAAGCTGCTCGCGAAAGTGCTCCATAATCGCGCCCGCGCCGTTGAGAATACACGAAAGATTCCGGCACGGCTGCAACATATACCGCCCCACCGGCCTGCGATGAAACAACGTATAAAACGTCGCAGTCGACTCAACCACCGACACGGGTTCGCCGATCCAACTCGCGGTTCGTTCCATCGCTTCCGGCGAAACCCAGCCCTCGACGTTCTGAAACGCATGCAAGATCGGCAGCAACGCACTACGCGCATTTCCGGCTGGATATTGCGCGATCAAGCGTCTTGCTTCGGGTTCGACTTTGAGAACGATGTCTTCGAAGTCGCGTGTCTGCTCAGGCATGCTGCGTGCTCGCGTTGTCACGCTGCGAGTGGGCCGGGGCGGGCGCCCCACAACGCAACATCGCCCCCCTCACCGATCGACCTCACCAAACACCGGATCGAGCGATCCGATCATCACGACCAAATCGGCGATAAGATTTCCCGGCGCCAACAGCTTCAACGTCTGCAGATTATAGAGCGACGGCGGACGAGTGCGTACGCGGTACGGCCGGTTGTTGCCGGTCGAGACGACGTAGTAGCCGAGTTCGCCGCGCGGAGATTCGATCGCTTGGTACACGTCGCCCGGCGGGACACGGAACGATTCGCTCACGATCTTGAAGTGGTGGATTAACGCCTCCATCGAGAGGGCGATCGTTTCTTTCGGGGGTTGGGCGATTTTGGGATCGTCGATCATGATGGGGCCGGGGGTGTTGAGTTCTTGGCGGATTTGGCGGACGATGCGCATGGCTTCGTCCATCTCTTCGAGCCGGACGAGGAAGCGGGCGTAGGCGTCGCCGTCGTCGCGGACGGGGATGTCGAATTCGTATTTTTCGTAGCCGCTGTATGGGAAGGCCTTGCGGACGTCGTAGGCGATGCCGCTCGCGCGCAGTGAGGGGCCGGTGAGGCCCCAGGCGATTGCGTCCTCGGGGCTGACGATGCCGATGTCGATCATGCGGTCGCGTAAGATGGGATTGTTTTGTAAGAGGGCGCGCAGTTCGTGCATGCGCTTTGGATATTTTTCGATCAGGGCGTCGAGTTTGCCGAGGAAGCCCTCGGGGATGTCGCCGTTGAGGCCGCCGATGCGCAGGTAGTTCGGGTGCATGCGCGCGCCGCCGGAGAGTTCGATGAGGTCGAGGATGTCCTCGCGCAGGTCGAAGGTGTAGAAGAACGTCGAGATGGCGCCGAGATCGATACCGCCCGTGCCGAGCCAGACGCAGTGCGAAGCGACGCGCGTGAGTTCGCACAGGAGCACGCGGATCGATTGAGCGCGTTCGGGGATGCGGTCGCTGACGCCGAGCAGTTTTTCGACGGCGAGCACGTAGCACATCGCGTTGCCGAGCGGCGAGAGGTAGTCCATGCGCTCGATGACGGTGCCGGCTTGCGTCCAGAAGAGGTTTTCGGCGGACTTCTCGATGCCGGTGTGCAGGTAGCCGATTTCCATTTCGGCTTTTTCGACGATTTCGCCCGAGACTTCGACGACGACTTGCAAGACGCCATGCGTCGACGGGTGCTGTGGACCCATCGAGAGCGTCATCGTGTTGCCTCGAACTTCGACGACGTCTAACATCGGGGCGGCGTGCCCCCCGATCGCCCCCGGATTCGTACTCACGAATCCTCTCCACGAGCCGGAACTGGTGCTTGGCCGCGGGCGCGGGCGATTTGTTTTTGTAATGCGGCGGCGACTTTGCCGGAAGGTGGGGTGCCTGCGGGCACGTTGCTTTTTAATGCGAACGCGGGACGGGGGGTGGCTTCGCGGGCGGGGCCGCGGAGCGGGTAATCTTTGCGCAGGGGGTGGCCTTCCCAATCGTAGGGCATTTGAATGCGGCGCAGGTCCGGGTGGCCTTCGAAGGTGAGGCCGAAGAGATCGTAGATTTCGCGCTCGGCCCAGTTTGCGTTCGGCCACAGGTCCTGTATTGAGGGCAGCGTTGGTGCGTTCTCCGGTACGCCCACGAGGAGGCGGATGCGGCGCGGCGTGCCGACTTCGGCAAGGGTCGCGACCTTCGTCGGCAAGGCCAGCAAATGATAGACGACGTCGAAGCGCGGTTCGCGGCCGAGATAATCGACGCCGCCGATATCGAGCAGCATCGTGAAGCCGTCGCCGCGCAACGCGATCAGCTTGTCGCGCAGTTCGGCCGGGGCGATGCGAACGATTTCGGCGTCGGAGATATCGGGGCGCAGCGACGTCGGATCGAGTGCGGTTCCGGCGATCGAGGGGGTTTGTGAACTCGGCAAAGGTTACGCCTTAGCGAAGATCCCGCCGCGTCCGCCTTGGCGAATCTGCTGCTGGATCAGATTGAGGGCATACAAGAGGCCATCCGGGGTGGGAGGGCAGCCGGGCACGTAGACGTCGACCGGCACGACGGTATCGACGCCCTGAACGATCGCATAGTTATCGAAGACGCCGCCCGAGCTCGCGCAGGCGCCCATCGAAATGACCCACTTCGGATCGGCCATTTGGTCGTAGAGCCGCTTGATGATCGGAGCCATCTTCTGTGCGACGCGGCCCGAGACGATCATGAGATCGGCCTGACGCGGCGATGCGCGAAAGACTTCGGAGCCGAAGCGCGCGATATCGTAGGTCGAGTTCGTGACGCTCATCATCTCGATCGCGCAGCAGGCCAGCCCCATCGTCAAGGGCCACACGGACGAACTCTGCGCCCAGCGCGCTACGTCGTCCAATTTACCGAGCATGAACTGCCCGGGCATTACCTCCACAAAAGCACCCCGTGCTTTATCTCCACAAAAAGCCTCCCTTGCGCCACACGTAGGCGTATCCGATCGCGAGTACGACGACGAATGCGGCCATCTCGAGCAATCCATATACCCGCAGCGCTCGCATCTCGACGGCCCATGGGTAAAAGGAGGCCGCCTCGACGTCGAAGATCACGAAGAGCATCGCTACCAAGTAAAAGCGGACCGGGAAGCGACCGCTAACGTCGGATGTCGGTTCGACGCCGCATTCGTAGGCCTCGGCTTTGGCGGCGTTGGGTTTGCGCCGGGCAAGCTGGCCCGGCACGACGCAGAATGCAGCGGCCGCGACGAACGCGACGGCGAGGAAGATGGCAACCGGAGCGTAGGGATTCATCTGCGCTCTTGAGTTTGCCCAGGGGCGGGTCGGTCCTCCGCCATGCCGAAGTTACGCCCATGACCGTCGTTCGTTTGCACGCCATCCGCTCGATCTTAGGCCTCCGCGTCATCGTCCTCGCCACGCTCGCGTTGACGTTCGCCCTATCGGGCTGCGCAAATCCGAACGGCATCGGCGTACAAGACTTCGGCTATATCGTCGGCAACGTGACCGACACCAGCGGGAAGCCGATCGTTAACGCGATCGTGCAGGTGACCGGGACAAACAGCGGGAGCGGCTATACGGGAGCCAGTGGCGGATTTTCTATTCAGAATGTCGCCGTCGGCGAGCAAACGCTTACCGCAACGGCGGTCGGCTATGCGCCGTCGACGCCCGTCACCGTTATCGTCACGAAGGATACGGGCGTCACCGCCCCCACAATCGTCTTGCAGAGCGTGCTCCCGCAAACCTAGCCTTTCGCCGGTTTAGATGTCGCGGACGCTCATACGCCGCAGGGTGGCGGCGAGCACCACCACGATCCACACGCAGCTCCAAGCGACGAAGGCCTGCGGCGGCGGAGCGGTCACGCCGAACGGATTGATGCTCGTACCCGGAGCGGCGGCCTGCCCCACCAAGAGGGCGACGGGCGTTAATTCGTACAGGGCGCCGCGCCACAGGCCATCGGTCGGTACGAGGAGACCCACGAGCGATGCGGCATCCTGCAAGGTCTGCTCGTGCATCGCGCGAGCGATTCCGGCCGTAATGCCGGCGATCCATGAGACCCCGAATAACGCGACCGCGAGCACCCCGCCGGCTAAGGCGGGAACCCGCGTGCTCAGCAGCAATCCCAGCGACAGCAGCGCTATGCTCTGCGCGATGAGGTAAGCGAGTGCTCCAACGGGATGCGGCGGCTCGTACTTCCCGCCGAGTGCGATTGCGAGCAAACCGAGCGAACCAAACACGAGCGCGTAGAGCGCGACGAGCGCGGCGAGGCCGAGCCACTTACCGAGAACGAATTCGGCGCGCGAGATCGGCCGCGGCAAGATCGCCAACACGATGCCATTCTCCACGTCGCTCACAATCGCACCGGCTGCGAGAAATGCCGACCCGATCGCCAGCACCAGGCTGAACATGAACGCGAGCAACACCGTAAACGCAGCGTTGATCGCTATTGAAGCTTGCGGCGCTTGCACTGCAGCATCGAGTTTCCAGAGCCCCCAGCCGATGAGGACGACGAGCGCCAGGCTGAGCCCGCCGACGATCGCGACGACGCGACGCCGCACCGCTTCACGGAGCGTCAGCGCTGCGATCGTCAGAATCGGCATGATCGAGCGGGTATCCTGACGGCCGCTCCGGCGGCCTTTTTGAATGAAGTGCGAGGAAGCGTTCTTCGAGCGTGTTCCGCACCGCTTCGACGGCGTGAATTGCGGCGCCGGCGGCCGCGAGCTCCGCGACCAGCTGTGGAACGGTTTCGTCGGCTACACCATGTAGGACGAACCACGGCGGTTCCGCGTCGAACGTTGCGAAGCGCGCGAGGATCTCGGGGACCTGCGCGCCGGCACCTTCGAGCCGCAGCCGAAGCACGCGTGACGCTCCCACGATCTCCGCGATGGTTCCCTGTGCGACGACCCGCCCACTCTCAACGAACGCGACTCGGTCGCACACGCGCTCGACTTCGGTCAACAGGTGGGAGTTCAAGAACACGGCCGTGCCGCGCGCGCGTAACGCCTCGACGATCGCGCGCACGTCGCGTCGGCCCACGGGATCGAGCGCCGACGTCGGCTCGTCGAGAAACACCAGTGCCGGGCTCCCCAGCAGCGCGACGCCGAGCCCGAGGCGCTGCTGCATGCCTTTGGAAAATGTGCCCACACGATCGCCGGCGCGCGACGCGAGGCCGACCATCGCGAGCGTCTCCGCGATGTGCGCCCGGCGGCGCGGACGGTCGATGCGCAAGAGCGCTGCGTGGAACTCGAGCACTTCGGACGCGCACAGCCAATCCTGATAGCGGAACAGTTCCGGCAAATACCCGATCGCTCTGCGAGCTTCCCGATTTCCAAGGGGCGCGCCGAGCACTTCCGCGGCGCCCGACGTCGCGCGGCAAAGACCCAACAACAGCTTAACCGCCGTCGTCTTGCCCGCGCCGTTGGGGCCCAGGAGCCCGAAGACTTCACCTCGCTCGACCGTCAACGTTAGATCTTCGAGCGCGGTCCTGCGGCCGAAGCGCTTGGCGAGACCGAGCGCTTCGACCGCGGGCGACGCCGTCAACGCAGCGAGTTTGCTATGGCGAGAATGTCGCGCTCGCTGCGCGAGCCGGCGACGCCGTAGAGGAAGCCGTCGCGCTGCCAAACGACCCCGGCGCCGAGGCCGGTGTTATCGCCGAGGGCCATTCCCCAAACACCATCGACGAAGATGGGCGCCGCGTAGGATCGGTCGATTGGAATGGGAATCGGCAGCGTTGTCGTGGGATCGCGCAGAGCCGCAAAGGCGGCGGCTAGTCGCGGCGGAACGCCCGGCTGCGAAAGTAGATAACTCTCGATCGAGCCGATCGAAACGGCGGCATTCGTGCCGATGCGCGGAACGGGCATTTGGCAGAAGAAAACCGCGTCGCCGCTGCTGCGACCAAAACTCACTATGTGCGGGCGCGGCGCGGGCGCCAAGCCGATGACGCGGCGGAACGGGGTCGTGATGCCGCGCGGTCCGTGTTCGCCCGGCCCGTATTCGCCCGTGACGATCGGTCCGAAGGCGACGCGCAGCGTTACGCCGTCCATGGCCGCAGGCATGGGACTCCACATCGCTCCGCGCGCCGCAGACGATGCGCGAGCCTTTGCGGCACTGAGCGTCAGTTCTTGGATGCCGGGGGAAAGCACGTGAAAATTCCCCGCGGCAAACATGCCCTGCGGCGCGGGCACACGCAGGCGATATCCCGCGAGCCGGCTCGCGCCCAGCACATCTCCCGCGTCGGCGCTCCGGGTTTGCGTGATTTCGCGCGTCTCACCGATCGCGGAAAGATCGGGCACTTCCCGCATGTCGGCAAGTTCCCTCGCCGTCATCGGCACGAACGCAATCGTGCGCGGCTCGAAAATTTCGACGAAGCCGAACGCGACCGAGCGCAGGGGTGCGATCGCGCTGACCGCGAGAATCAGAGCGAGCGTGCCGATGACGGCGATGCGGGCGGGAAACGCCCGATTCGCGGGCGGCACGAGCAGCGCGGCGCTCGCACCGAGTGCGCGGCGGCAGGTAAGGCAGCCATCGACGTGCGCGGCCGCTTTGCTCGCGACGGCGCGTCCGGCACGCACCTCCGCGAGTATCGAAGCAGAAACGTGAGCATCCATACGCAGCCTCCGTCGCAGCAGGCTTCGGCAAGCCGGCCGATTTTTCCGCGCTAGGTCAGATGCTGAAATCGTCGGCGCCGAAGGGGCGTTCGAGGCGCACCGCCTCGACGACGTACCCGAAGGCACGCTCCACCGCTTCTTCGACGGTGAGCGTCGCGGTGTCTAGGACCAATTCCGGATCGATCGGCGGTTCGTACTCCGCATCGACGCCCGTAAACCCGATGAGCTGACCGGCGCGCGCTTTGGCGTAGTGCCCCTTGGGATCGCGCGCTTCGCAAACCGCAACGTCTGCTTTCACGTAGATTTCGTGAAAGGCGCCGCCGGCCGCGGCGCGCGCCCCGTCTCGTCCCGAGCGGTGGGGTGAGATGGCGGCGGCGATCGTTACGAGGCCGGCATCTGCGAAGAGTGCCGCGACTTCGCCCAGGCGGCGGATGTTCTCGCGCCGGTCGGCCGCGCTGAACGAAAGATCGCGGCCTAGGCCCGCGCGCACGTTATCACCATCGAGCACGTAGGCGGCGATGTCGCGCTCGAAGAGCCTGCGTTCGAGATGCATCGCGATCGTCGACTTCCCGGAACCAGGCAGCCCCGTTAGCCAGATGACGGCGCCGCGATGCCCGTTGCGCGCTTCGCGCAGCGTCCGGCTCACGAGATGGCCCGCCGGAACCAGATCCGTCGAAGTGGCGAGCGTCTCGAGCACCGTACCGCCTGCGACCACGTCGAGACCGCGAATCAAGATGAATCGTCCGAGCGCCCCGTGACGTGTGACGGGATCGAGAGCGAGCGTTTCCATGGCGCGCAGGACCACTTCGACGACGTCGTTGCGCTTCACGGCGGAAACGGCCGCAAGTTCGAGCGTCGCAAGATCGACGATTCGCTCGAAGCGTTCTACCTCAACGCGCGCGAGCTTCGTTCCCACCCGAAGGCTCAGACGTTCTCCTTCCAGTAACGGCTCCCGGCCCAGCCACAACAACCTGGCCCGAAAACGTGTAACCGCCTCGGGTGCGCCGCCGGGATCGCTGATGATGTCTCCGCGTTCGACGAAGGCCGGCGCATCGAGGGTAAAGCCGATCGATTCGCCCGCGACGGCCTGCTCTTTGTCCGCGGGCGGCCATACTTCCAGCGTCTTTATGCGCGCTCGCCGTGCGCCGGGTGAGAGCGCGATTTCGCGGCCGGCCTCGAGCGTGCCCGATTCGACCTTGCCGACGACGATGCGCTCGAGGCCGCGCCGCAAGACTCCCTGAACGGCCATGCGTAGTTCGCCCGGGCCGCCGCGTTCGAGCGGTTCGAGTTCCGCAAGCGCGCGAGCGATCGTCGGCCCGTCGTACCATGGCATCGATGCCGCCCGCGCGACGACGTTTGCCCCCTCGAGCGCGGCGACCGGAACGAACGCGAGCGGCGCGATGCCGATGCGCGCGAGGATGCCCGAAAGTTCTGCGGCGATCTGCGCGTAGCGCTCGCGAGCGTAGCTCACGCGATCCATCTTGTTGATCGCAACGACGACGTGGCGCACGCCGATCAGTTCCAGGAGCAGCGCGTGACGCCGCGTTTGTTCGCCCACGCCTTCGAGCGCGTCGACCACGAGGAGAGCGGCGTCGGCGTCCGATGCGCCCGTCACCATGTTGCGTAAGAATTCTTCGTGCCCCGGCGCATCGATCATCACGACCTCGCGATCGTCCAAGCGCAGCCAGATGCGCGTGGTATCGATCGTAATCGCCTGGTCGCGTTCGCGCTGCAGCGCATCGAGCACGAAGGACCATTCGAAGGGAACGTTGCGGCGCTCGGCCGCCGCCCGCAGCTCCTGGACTTTGCCCTCGGGCAAGTTCCCGGAATCGTGCAGCAAGCGCCCGATCAGCGTGGACTTCCCGTGGTCGACGTGGCCTACCGCAACGACGCTCACCTGCGCTGCGTTGGGTGCGATCGCGGCCGGCAGATCTGCTGCCGGTTCTCTGGGCGAAACGCGCGGGCTCACATGTACCCGCCGGTCCGCAGCCGTTCGAAGGCATCTTCGGTTTCGTTATCCATCAACCGGCCCGCGCGCTCCGGCGCGTGCGTCGCAGCGAGTTCCGCGATGATCTCCGCAATCGACGCCGCGTTCGATACGATCGGGGCGGTAATGTTTTTTTCGCCGAGCGAGCGATAGCGCATACCGTCCCGCGCGAGGTACAACGGCACGATCGGAATGCCTTCGCGCTCCGTGTAGCGCCAGATGTCGAGTTCGGTCCAATGCAGGAGCGGATGGATGCGCAGGTGCGCGCCGTCGGGAATATCGGTGTGATAGACGTCCCACAGTTCGGGCGGCTGACGCACGACGTCCCAGGATCCGTCGAGCGCGCGCGGACTGAACACACGTTCCTTCGCGCGCGTCGCCTGCTCGTCGCGCCGGATGCCCGCGATCACGCCGCGATACGCGCCGCGTTCGACGAGCGCGCGCAGGCCTGCGGTTTTTCGCGCGGCGGCGCGCGTCGCCGGAGGCAGCGTCTGGTCGAGCGTGTCTTCGCTCGGGCAATCTTCGTTCTGCAGCGTAAGATTCCAATCGCGCGTCAGTTCGTCGCGAAACGCGTAGACTTCCGGCAGTTCCATGCCCGTATCGAGCAAGACGACGGGAAAGGGAACGCTTCCGAAAAAAGCCTTGCGCACGAGCCAGAGCAGCGCCGTGCTGTCTTTTCCCATCGACCACAGCATGCAGAGCGGCGAGATGCGGAAGTAGGCTTCGCGCAAGATCGCGATGGAGCGCGCCTCGAGTTTATCGAGATCTTCGAGGGGCATCAGCGGGGGGCCGCCGCGCGTATGCCCTCGTGCAGGCCGCACTCGGTCTTGGCGAATCCCGGCCAGCGTGCGGCACGCGGGTCTTCGCCCAGAGCGGGCGCACGCGTGCAATGCGTACATCCGACGCTCGGGTAGCCGCGATCGTTGAGTGCGTTGTACGGAACGTTGCGTTGCGCAACGTAGGCCGCTACGTCGTCGTGCGACCAGTTCGCGAGCGGCGCGATGCGCACTTTCCCCGCGTCGTCCGAGCTGACGAAGGCGACGTCCTCGCGCGCACCTCCCTGGTCGCGCCGAACGCCGCTGATCCACGCATCGAAACCGGTAAGGAACGTTCGTTGCGGCACGAGTTTGCGCAGATTGCAGCATGCGTCGGGATCGCGGGCCCACAGTTCGTCGCCGAAAATCTCCGCTTGCCGTGCGACCGTATACTTCGGCGCGACGGCGATCGGTTCGATGCCGTAACGTTCGCGCGTCCGCGCGATGAGTTCGTAGGTCTCCGCGAACAGCAGTCCGGTATCGAGGTAGTACACCGGAATCGAGCGATCCATTTGCGCGATCATATCGACGAGCACCATACCCCCGGGGCCGCCGAACGAGCACGCGAGCGCGATCTTCGAACGATATGTTTCGAGCGCGGCCGCAAGAACGCGGGTCGCCGATTCGACGAGCGGTGCTGCGATCATACGAGCTTCGACCCGGCGAACGCCAAGACGCCGAAGATCACGGGACGCATCCAGCGTTCGTCGAGCACGGCGCAGAGCCGAGCCCCGATCCACACGCCCGGAATCGAGCCGAGCAGCAGAGCGAGCACGGCGGCGACGTCGACTTCGCCGAACGACGCGTGTCCTACGGCTGCAAGCGGAATCAGAAACGCGGCGAAGGCGATTTCGCTTCCGATCAAACGGCGCAGCGCGAAGCCCGGGAGCGCCAAGACCAGCAGCGGCAGCGTGACCGAACCGCTGCCGATCGAGGTCAATGCAACCAGGAGCCCAACGAGCGCGCCGACGGCAATCACGGCGGCCGCATGCATCTTCGCTCGCACCGGAGCTATCTCGGCGCGGCTGCGAGCTCGCAGGATCCAAAGGACCGTCGTGGCGCAGAGCGCGATGAGAATTGCAAGGCCGATCGCGTGGCGCAAGCCGGTTTCGAGCGCGCCGATCTCGACGTGCGCGAGCAGCGTGGCGTAGATGGCGAGTCCGACGATGGCGCCGGGGATGCCGCCCAAAAGCAACCTGCGCGCGATCTCCCAATCGACGTTTTTCTGCCGCTGGTGCAGGGCTAGAGCGAGCACTTTGGTCGGGACGCTGTAGAGCAGATCCGTTGCGATCGCGAGGCTCGGCTTCACGCCGAGCAGCAAGATGAGGATCGGCGCGAGAATCGCGCTGCCGCCGACACCGGAAACGCCGACGAGAATCCCGACGACGAGCCCCGCGAGTGAGAAGCGAAGATCCACATTAGCTCCAAAGAATGATCGGAAGAACGAAAGAGACCCTCGCGGCGCAGCGAAGGTCTCTTGTGACGACGAACGATGGTCCGTCAGCCCAAGAGGACGCCGCTCCGGCCCGCGAGGGCGAGGCGGCAGCAACACATCGGACAGCGGGCGGTCGCGAACAGCATCGAACGCCCTTATACCATTGTCGCCGCGCTACTGTCAACGACGCTCAGCCCGGATCGGTCGAAGGGCGCGGGTTAAAATCCGAAGGAACGACGTTGCGCACCGGACGCGAGCGGTCGGTCGGCACGATGCCGAGCGATGCGCAGTTCATGCCCGTCGCTTCCGGCAGCGCCGTCACGAAGCGGTCCGCAACGGCCGCCTCCGCTACGGAAACGGGCGCGCGCCGGCCGATGAGGCGGTCGTAATCGAAGGCTTCGAGCAGATCCGAGGATCCGGAAAGCAGGCCGTCGTCGGGACCGAGATCGCCACGGCCGAATTCCCGGCGGCCGAGATTTCGCGCGTTCGCTTCATTGGGGAGATCCGCCAGCGCACCGCGATCGAAGACGGACTCGGCAAACTTCACGACCGAACCCGTATCTCCGTAGCCGTGCTCGATCGCGCCCGTCTTCGCGTAGGGAGAGATCAGCAGCAGCGGAACGCGCGGGCCGTCCGCGAGGTAGGAACCGTCGGGACCAACCGTCCGCAGCGGCGGCGGCACGTGATCGTAATCGCCTTCCGAATCGTCCCAGGTCAGCACGATCGCGCTCTGCGCCCAGTATTTACTGCGCACGATTGCATTGATTTCGCGCGCCACGAGCGCTTCGCTGATCTGCGCGTCGGAATACGCCGGATGGTCGTCGTCGCCGAGAAAATTCCGCTGCACGTGTCCGTCGCCGAAGCTGGGGCGTAAACCCGCGATATTGCGGTAGCCGCCTTTGAGGTACAGCAACGCGCCGTCGGGCGAGAGCGAACCCGCCGAAAGTGCCGTAAAGAAATCTGCGAGCCCGTGCATGTTTGCGCGCTCGCGCGAATTGTTTGCGAGATACCCGAAATATTGCGGCCCGTTATGATGCGTCACGTACGATGCGTGGGAGCCGTCCGCAGTAAGGGGCCCCGAGTCCGTGGGTTCGCGATCGTAGCCTTCTTCGTACCAACCCCACGAAATCGGCGGCGCACCGCGCGCCTCGATCGTCTTCACATCGTCTGCGACGTCGCTCAAATCGAACTCAGGATCGGCATCGCTGCGCAACACGTCGGCCAGGCTCTTACCCGCGAGCGTCAACGGCAGCGTCGCGAACGTGAGATTGTCTTGAATGCCGTAACCGGGAAAATCGCCCGGATTGACCGGCGCGTGCGGCAGGGCTGAGGTATCGTTGGGCGAGCCCCAGAGCGGGTCGGTATCGTCGACCACCGGCAGCCCCGGGCCGCGCGAACCGTTGCCGATATAGGCGAGCGACGGATGAATCGCGAGCTGGGTCTCGCCGGTTTGAGCGCCGATGATCGCGAGATTGCCCGGAGTCGAAGGGCCCGCCATCGATTGGAAGATGTCGTCGAAGAGCACGAAGTTGTGCGCGTACTGCCACAAGAGCGGCACGGTATCGCAATCCTCGTACGCCATCGTGAGTTCGCCGTACTCTTTGGCGACTCGGGACGGCGTCGCTCCGGCAGCGACGTGTTTGCTTTCCTCGACCATCGCAAAGTGGTCCATCATGGCGCTCGGGCCGACCACGTGCATCTTCGCGACGAGACCTGCGTGCGAATGATCGACGTCGTCCGTGTCTGCCGCGTGTTCGCGCGGGCCGATGCGAAAGGGCGAGATCGCGATCGTCTTACCGTCGGTATCGATGAGGGGCTGAACGAATCCCGGCGTCTGGTTCGGAGCCTGCGAGAAGAGCCCGCTCGCTCCGGGAAAGGTGCCGAAGTACGAATCGAACGAACGATTCTCCTGATACAGCACGAAGACATATTTCACGCGCGCGCGCACGTCGCTCGCCGTCACTCGGGAAGGAGCGCTCGCGCCGATAGCGCCGGGCACGAGCGTGAGCGAGGCGCACAGGATCGCGAGACCGGCGCGGACGGGCATGCGGGCTCCCCTCACGATGATGGGTGCAAATGGTGTTTGAGGAAGGCTTCGGCATCCTCGATCGGCACGCCGAAACCGATGGCTTTTTCGTCGTCGAAACGCGATTCCGCAAGGCCGATCACCGCTCCCGAATTCGCATCGAAGACGGGCCCACCGCTTTCTCCCGGAATAACCGGGACGTCGAGTTCGAGCGAATCCCGCCGAACGGACGATACCCGCCCGGCAAATACCGAGGTCTTCGTTCCCAAATGTTCGTCGTCGAACTCGTCGGGAATCGGGTATCCCGCGACGCCGATCTGCGTGCCGGGCTCGATGCCGATCGACGCTCCGAGGTGCGCGACGGGGCGATTCGGGACGCGAATCTGCACGAGCGCGACGTCGGTTTTTTCGTCGGAGGCGATCACCTGCGCCGGAACGCTTTGCCGATCGTCGAGGGTCGCGCGCAAATGACTCGCACCGTCGATGACGTGCTGAACCGTCAATATCTGCGTTCCCCACGAGCCGCTCGCGACCACCACGCCGCTGCCGTAGGCATCGTCGAACTGCCCTTTGTGCCGTTTGTCGTCGCTTGGAATTTTCATGGTGAAGAGGACGACGGAGGGCTTGAGTTCGTGAAAGGTGCGGACGAACGGATCGCCGCTCGGCTCGGTATGGGCCTCCGCACAGCCGGCGAGCGCAAGCGCGCACGCGAGCACTAGGTAAGGTCTCATGTCGCGAGCGGTTCCGCGAAGAGGCGCTCCGAGATTGCAGCGCGTAGCGCTTCTAACCCTTCGCCCGTGCGGGCGCTGATAGCGAAGGAACCCGCCGGCAGCGGCGCGGCATCGGGCGCGCGCGCGTCGTTTTTATTGAAGGCGAGGATCACGGGCTTGGTATCGAGTTCGAGCTCGTGCAAGATCTCCTCGACACTCGCTCGCTGGCGCGGCCAATCGGGACTCGACGCATCGAGCACGTGAACCAGGACGTCGGCACCCGAGAGCTCTTCGAGCGTGGCTCGGAACGCGGCAACGAGCTCCTTCGGAAGTTCGGTGATGAATCCCACGGTATCGGCGAGCCGCACGAATCGGTCCGGTCCCAAATAGACTTTACGCAACGTCGGATCGAGCGTGGCGAACGGCTGATTGGCCACGAAGGCGCCCTCGGTCCCGGCGTGCGAGAGACGATTGAGCAGCGACGATTTGCCGACGTTCGTGTAGCCGACGAGCGCCACGAGCGGCATGCCGCCTTCCGGGCCGCGCCGCGTTTCGCGCGACCGCCGCACGTCCTCGAGTTGGCCGCGCAGCAGCGACACGCGCGCCTGAATTTTACGCCGATCCACTTCGAGTTTGGTTTCACCGGGACCGCGAGTGCCGACCCCGCCGCCGAGCCGCGAGAGTGCGTCGCTCGAGCCGATGAGATTGGCCTGCCGGAAGCGCAGCTGCGCCAGTTCGACCTGGAGTTTGCCTTCGCGGCTGCGCGCCCGCTGCGCGAAGATATCGAGAATCACCATCGTGCGATCGACGATCGGCAGCGGAACGATCTTCTCGAGATTCGTTCGTTGCCGCGGCCGCAGATCGTTGAATACGAAGATCTTCGTCGCCCCGAGCTCTTCGGCCAGCGCGGCGATTTCGTGCGCTTTACCGCTGCCCACGAGCGTCGCCGGATCGACCCGATCGAGGCGTTGCACCACGCGCCCTACGAGCGTGCCGCCGGCGGCTTCAATCAGCGCTTCGTATTCGGCGAGTTCGGGTTCGAGAGGACGCTTGGCGCGGCCGAGATCCACCGCCACCACGAGCCCGCGATCGGGCGCTGCGGCCGTCACGTTGCTGACGCGGGGCATCAGTGAAGCGGCCGGTCCGAAGCCGGATGCAAGCGCGCGATGAGCCACGCCAAACCTTCGTTATAGCGCGGACCCGGCCGTTCGAGCACGTCGGCATCATCCAGCACGTACACGCGGCCCTCGCGCACCGCACGCAGCTCGCTCCACGGCGGGCGATCGAGGACCGCCAGTAGCCCGCTCTGCTTATCCGCTACGATCGCGTCGGGTTGCGCGGCCACCAGCGCTTCGGCGCTGTACTGCGCGTACGGCGTGCGTACGCCGCTCGCATTGCGTGCCCCGGCAAGTGCCAACAGGTGTGCGATGTACGATCCGTCGCCGACCGTGTAAATCGGGGCGGCACCCAGAACCACGAACGTCCGTGGAATCGTGCCCGCGGGCACCGACCGTTGCAGCGCGGCGGTACGCGCGCGAAGCCGTACCGCAAGCGTCGCCGCTTCGCGGGCGTGTCCTGAGATCGCGCCTAAGCGCGCGAGCGTCGCAAAGAGATCTTCGAACGAATCGTCGCGCAATAATTCCACGCGGAGTCCCGTCCGGCGAACGTCGGTTACGAGCGACGCCTGCGCGGGGATGCCCACCACGACGGCCGGGTGCAGGCGAACGATTCGCTCCGCATCGAGCGATGAAAACGATCCAACCTGCGGCAAACGCGCCGCGGCCGAAGGAAAATCGGTAAATGCAGAAACGCCGACGACCTGGTTGCCCGCACCGATGGCGAAAAGATCTTCGGTCAGCGACGGGATCAAGGAAACGATCCTGGGCGCCGCCGATCCGAGCAACAACGAGACGGCGAGGGTCCAAACGAGCATTTGCGCACCTTCGCGCAGCCGCTACGCCGGACCCGGCCGCCGTTGTTCCCCGAGAGGTTAGAGCACCGTCACCGGAATCGTGATCGTGTTTCCGTTTGGCTGCGTCACGGTGATCGTTCCCGTCGTCGGCACGGCGAGATTTGCGGCGGCGCCGAGATCGTATTGACCGTTGCCGAGGTTGGTCACGGTAATGCCGTTATTGGACGAGGTCACGGTGAAATCCGAATCGTTGTACAAGCCGGTCTCACTCGCCAGCGTGAGCAGTTCGAGCGTTCCCGGCACGATAACGGCACTCGAAAGCGAGGAGCCGATCGTGGCGGCCGTCTTATTCTGTGCGAGCGTGACCGGTTCGCACAATGGGGGGCTTTTGGCGGTCTCGCAAACGTCCAGCACCGTGCTGTTCTGACCGAGGATGTCGAGCGACAGCAACTTGGCAAGATTGATATCCAGCACGTCGGCCGTCCCGGTCTCGCCTGAAATCACGCCGTTTTGCAGGTTCGAGACCGTCGCGAGCACCGTGTTGACCAATTGATTACCGACGACGGAAACCTCGATCGGCCCGGTATACCCGGGGTCGAGGATCCCGATCTGCGCAGCGGAACCGAGGGCGGCGTTGATCGTCGAAGGGCCGACGGTGAGGGACGAAACCGGGGCCGTGGTCGACGTGCCCGAGGGTGTCGGCGTTCCCGAGGGCGGCGCGGACGCGGCCGGTGATGCGCTCGGCGCGCTCGTCGCCCCGCTGCCGGAGCCGGAGCCGCCGCTGCCGGAGCCGCCGCTCCCGCTGCCCGTTCCCGTTCCGCTTCCGGTGCCCGTGCCCGTCCCGGTGCCGGTCCCCGTGCCGCTTCCGGTGCCCGTCCCTGCGCTCGTGCCGGCGCCGCCGTTCGGGTTCGCTACCGTAGTGCCGCCGCCCGAGCAGGCAGCGAGTGCAAAGGTCGCCGCGGCAGCGCATACTGCGTACCTCAGCGCGCGTTCTCCAACGCTCCGTTCCATAGTGCGTTCTCCAATTTTTTGCAGCAACAGCAAGGAAGGCACGCCGCCCTGCTGCCGGGCCGCGTACTCTTTGCTTCGGCAGACATCTTTGTCACTCCATTGGAGCAAGGGTCGGCTATCTCACATTTTCTGCAATTTTTCTACAATGACGATGCCGGTGGCGCGAAGATCGATCGCGAACCCGGCTACCGCTAGATAGGAGAGCGAGGAACCAGCCGCAAGCCGCTGCTGCGCGCGGCCGAGGACATCGCGAAACATACGGCCGGCCGGATACTCCGGCACGATGCCCCACCCCACTTCCTCGCCGACGACGATCGCATATGCGCGTGCCGCGATGAGCGCCTCGATGGCCGAATTGGCGCGCCGTTCGAGTTCGAGGGCGTCCGCCTCCGGCGTCATCATCGCCGCAAGCCACGTGCCGAATGAATCGACGACGAGCGTCTGCGCCTGCCCGGCCTCACGCGCGATCGCTTCGAGCGACGGTGCGCCGTGCGCGGCGGTTTCGATGAGACGCCAGTGCGCGGGCCGGCGCCGCGCGTGATGCGCGATGCGCTCGACCCATTCGCGATCGTCCGGATCGACCCGCGCCGTGGCAACGTACGTAACGTCGCCGCCGCGTTCGAGCGCGAGCCGCTCGGCAAAGCGGCTTTTCCCGGATCGGACGGGACCGGTAATGAAAACACACGGCACGCGTGCGCCTTGTTCGCAAAGCGCGCGCGTGCCTGTGAGGTCTGCTCGTTCGTTACGGGAACTTCACGACGGCTTCGATGCCGATCGAACTCTGGTGCTGGCGACCCGGCGTCGTCAGCGGATTTTGGCCGCGGAACGTGAAGTCGGGCACGCTCGACGCATCGACCCGGTACTCGGCCCGGAAGATGTAATTGTTTCCCGGCGTGTAGTTGAACGTCGCGGTGTTCGATTGCAAACGCTGCGGGATCCCAGTGCGGAAACCTTGCGGATCTCCAAAGGTTTCCTTACGCAGCGAAATGCCGTACACCGGCGTGAACGTGTAGTTGGCATAGCCGGCGAGTCCGTTCCAGTGCGCGGAGTTTGGAAACGCAGGCGTTCCGCTTGAGAGCTGCGTGCCGTTATCGTAGTTCGCGGTGAACGTCAGCGCACTCGTTGCGTGGAGCGTCAATTCGCTGTCGTACAACGCACGATTCGTGTAGACGGGCAGCAGCAGGAGTGCGGAGTTGCCGCTGACCGCGAAATCGTTGCCGTTATACGTCTGGATATTCCACGTAACGCCGGGTGACGGCGTCAAGAGCAGTGCTCCCTCGAGCGTCTTCTTCTTGCCGGCGAACTTCCAATCGTCCCAGCCGTTGTTGGCCCCGACGACGATCGAGACTTTCCCGTTGACCGCATACGTCACGCGAGCGCCGGTGTGCGTGAACGGAATCGCGTAGCCGAAGAGGTACGATCGCGAGTAGTTCGTATTGAGCGGCGTTTCGATATACTCCGCACCGGCGAGCGTTTCGAACTTTCCGACGATGACCGTGACCGGTCCCCGCACGCCCTGCAAATAGGCCTGCGTGAGGTTGTTGCCGTCACGGGACTGACCGTTGGAGGCGATGACGTCTGCATCGGAACCGAAGCTGCCTTCGATCTTGCCGGAGATGACGGGCCCGTTGAAATTGATCGAGAGATTGGCGTTTTGAAGATCGGGGGTCGCGTTGAAATCGTTCCCGGTCGATAACTGCCGGCCGCCGTTGGCATCGAAAAACGGCCCCGTGCTCACGTCGAACACGCGGCTCGGGGAGCCCGTTCCAACGAAACGCGCCGAATCGGCGCCTTCGAGATCGGTGTATCCGCCATCGACCGACCCCTGCAAGGTTATCAGTTTGTAGGGCGTTGGGGAGGGCGTAGGCGCTGCAGTCGCAGCCGGCGACGCGCCGGGCGCGGCAGGTTTAGCTGAGGCGGCACTCGCCGGCGAAGCTGCGGGGGAAATTGAGGGAGAGGGTGATGGCGTTTGGGCAGATGCAGAAACGGCAGCGCCGCTCAAGGCAAAGGCAACCACCGCTCCCGCGAGCGTGGATTTTCCGAACAAAAAAGCTCCTTTAAAACAGCGAGCGGCGCTCTAGCCTTCCTGATGAAGGGCATGCCGTGGCCTCGCGGGTCCCGTTCATGCAGTGTATGCATCGTCGCGCGCCGGCGCATTAACCAATTGGAGAAAGCTCCGGCCGGTTAATGCGTGATTTCACATTGAATGCAAAATGCACACGCCATCGCTTTAGGATGAAACCAATTGGCTTAACCAGTTGGCGGACGACCGGCGGCGGGGCGCCGTCGACGCGAGAGCGCGCCGTGGGCCGCGGCTATTTTTCGGCGCTCTGTCCTTCGCCGTCGCCGCCTTTAGAAAGGTGAATATCGCTCGAAAGGACCCAGCCGTAGCGGCCGCGGTGCGGGCCGCTCATGATCTTGACGCCGATTGCATCTTCGTCGCCGGTCGAAAATTTCGGGTGGGCGACCGAGGGGAAACACGAAACGACCGTCGCCTGGGTACCAGGCTCGGCCAATACGGTGTGCGCGAAGATTGCTCGGGTATTTCCCCAGGCCCCGGCGGCATAGTCGATCAGCCGGTCCCTCGAGTCCCAAATAAAAACGTCGGGGTCGACGGCATCGGACTCGAGAACCACGCGGCCGCCGGGCGTGACCGAGCAGAGTGGAGGCGTATCTGCCAATACTGCGGTCCGGGCGAGCACAAACAATGCCCCCGAAAGCAACAGCCAGCGGATCACCCGGGGCACACCGATCTCCTCACGCTTCCCGTCCGGCATAGTGGTGCTCGCGCAGCCACACACCGAGGTCCACGGCAGTCATTGGATGCGCGATGTAAAACCCTTGCACGCCGTCGCAACCGAGTGAGGCCAGCGCCTCCTGTTGCGCCGCATTCTCCACCCCCTTTGCCACGACGCTCCACCCTAGCGATTTCGCGACGACCATGGCTCCTTCGACGATTGCCCGAGCCGTTCTGCTCGTAGCGATGCCCTCGATCATAGGACGATCGAGCTTTATTACATCAATCGGCAGCGAAGCGACGGACGATAGGGTTTCCAGGCGCCCGTCGAACCCATCGAGGACGAACCCGATGCCCCGTTCGGCGCACCGCTCCACGAAGGCCAGCGAATCCGCCGCCCGCTCCGGCTCGTCGAATTGGGTCGGGGAGATTTCGATCCGCAGGGAGCGGGCCGACGGGGCGAGTTCGGGATCTTCGAGCAGCGCTTCGATTTCCGCAAAATTGAAGGCAGCCAGGTTCACATCCACGCGAACGGGCATCCCGACGTTCGCCCAGCCGCGAGCTTGGGCCGTCGCTTCTCGCAGCACCCACCGGTCCAGCGCGCGCCGGCCCTGCTCGTCGCGCGCGATCGACCAGCCGCGTTCCGGGGCCAGCAGTCCGTGAAGCGGATGAATGCGCCGGATCAGCGCCTCGACGGCGACGACCCGGTTCGATGCGAGATGCAATATCGGCTGGTAGCACAACAGATAGCCGACTTCGCGGGTGTCGACCGCCCGTGTGCTTTCCTCCTCGGCGACCGGTGCGGTGTCGAAACCGCCTAACGCATCGCGGAAGCGGACGCGAGCGCCGCCGCCATCCTTCGCGGTATACATCGCGGCATCGGCACAGGCCAATAACTCGTCGCGGGCCGGCGCATCGTCGGGGTAAATCGCGACCCCGATGCTGGCGGAAAGGGAAAACCGGAAGTCGTCCACGCCAAAAGGAAACGTTAAGACGCCCCCGATGCGTTGCGCGATCGATTCGATTTCGGCCCGGTCCGCGACCCTGGGCATGACGATCGCGAACTCGTCTCCGCCGAGCCGGCCGATGTATTCTTCCCGGCGCAGGGTCCCGCGCAAACGCTGGGCGACCTCGGCGAGCACGGTATCGCCGCCGCGATGGCCCACCGTATCGTTGACCCCCTTGAAGCCGTCGATGTCCAGGAACAGCACGGCGACGCGCCCTTGCAGGGCATCCGCCTCCGCGATCGCTTCGTCGAGCCGCGCGAGCAGCGCGATCCGGTTCGGAAGGGAGGTCAGTGCATCGGAATAGGCCAGGCGTTCGACGCGCGCATCGGATTCACGGCGTTCGAGGCTTCGCGAGAACGCCTCGAGCAGATCGTCGATATATCGCCAATCGTCATTTTCGAACGGGCTCGATCTTGGCCGCGCGGACGAAAAAGTGAGCACCCAACTAGTATCGCCGATTCTGAACGCTGCCGATAGGAAAGATCGCATCCCCATGGCGATGTGCGCGAACTCCCCGTCCGAGGCCGTGTCGAGCACCGCAAACGTGCCCGCCCGGCGCAGAGCCGAATGGGCGAAAGCGCGGTCGAGCGGGGTGCGCGACCCGGCCATTTCGAGCGGCTCGGCAAATTCGACGATGAACTCGTCCCCGTCCACCCGGCCGAGCGAGGCGTGCTCCATATCGAGTCCGCGCGAACCCTCGATCAGGAGCGCCCTCACGTATTCCGAGCCCGCGAGGCCCCGGCGAACGACAAGTTTCCAGAGCCCGGCGAGGCGCTCGGGGGTGGGCGGGGAGGGTTCGTCCGGGAGACTTTCTTTGGCCGGTCCTTGGGGCACGACGGCGACATCGCTCTCGCGCCGGAGCGCCGAGGCGGTCGGCCGGATGGAAAGGACACGCGCCGTCGCGACCATGGCGCCGACGGGGGCGAACGCAGCGCCGCGCAGCCGCTCCACGCGCACTGCAATGTCGTACTCGACGCGCGTGCCGCGCACCGTTGTGTTGAATGCGTGGATTGCGGGATCCATACAATCGGGTAAGAGGTTTGCGATGTTCAGCTGCGCGAGAGCATCGTCGCGCAAATCGAAGAGTTCGGCAGCCGAACCGTTGACATAGGAAATCGCGCCCGTGGAAGGGTCGAACACTAAGAGCGCTTCCGGCATAACCGCAGCGTCCCGCTCCGCAGCGGGACGCATGTGTTCGGACATCTTTACATTATTGCATGTAGAGGCGCGGGCGCCCGCCGTTGGAATTGGGACGTTAGACCCATTCTCAAGGGACCCTTGGGACGTCCATAGAGGGGGAAGGTGTTTGGCGCATTCCAGAATAGCCCGGCCCTGTGGGAACGATAGAGCGGCTTAAGAAATCGTTGCGGCCGCTGGGCGCCGTCGCGGGACTGACCGGCGCGGCCGCACTCGTCAATCGCCGGCTCCGACATGCCGCACGCCCAACCGATTGGATCGGCGGAGTGAGGCGCCCTTGGTCCTGGCGCGGCTACGAGATCTTCGTATCGGAGCTCGGCGCAGATGCGGCCTCGATTCCCGGGCACGAGCCGGAGCCTATTCTGCTCGTCCACGGCCTCTCCGGCGGATCCTCGTCCTTCGAGTTTCGCAAGCTCGCGCCGCTCCTGGCCGCGCGGCGCAGGGTCGTCGTGATGGATCTGCTCGGATCCGGCCTCTCGGAGATGCCGAATTTGGACTACACGCCCGACCTCTTCGTCGACCAGATCGTCGATGCGATCGGAGAATTTTTTTCGGGACCGATGGCGGTGGCAGGTTCGTCGATCGGCGGAGCCTATGCGATCCGGGCGGCCGTGCGCGCACCCGATCGGGTCAAAGCGCTCATTGCAATTTGTCCGACGGGGTTGGGCGGCGTACTCGACGACGATCCGGCGCCCGCGCGGCGCGCCGTCGGCAGCGTTTTCCGTTCTCCGTTCGTCGGCGAAACCGTCTTTAACGCAGTCGCCTCGCGGCCTTCGCTGCGTTGGTTTCTTGCTAAAGAGGCGTATTACGATCCGGCTTCGATCACACCGGAGATTCTCGACCACTACTACGCGGTAAGCCATCAAGACGGCGCGCGCTACGTTCCCGCGCGTTTTATCGGCGGCATGCTCAATGCGAACGTCGCACGCGATCTCCCGTTCGTCGAAGCGCCGTTCCTCGTGCTGTGGGGCGAAGCTTCCGACAAGGCGAATCCGGCAAGCAACGCGGCAGAATTCGTGCGCCTCGCGCGCGATGGCCGTTCGGAGATTTTCCCGGGCAGCGCGTGGCTCCCACATGAGGAATGCGCGCAGGAAGTGGCAGCGAGCATCGGCGCGTTTCTCGATTCGAACCAGGGCGGGGAGCGACCGGTACGAGAACGAAACGCGCGTTCCATGTCGACGTTCGCCGTGCCCGATATTTTCAAGAGTTACGACATACGCGGCATCTACGGCAGCGAACTGAGCGACGAGCTTGCCTACAATATCGGTCGCGCCTTCGTCGCAGAGCTAGGCGTCACATCGATCGTCGTCGGCCGAGACATGCGGCCTTCGGGCGAGAATCTCTTTGCCGCGTTCGCCCGCGGAGCGACGGAAGCCGGCGCCGACGTGACCGATATCGGCCTCGTCTCAACCGACGCGCTCTACTTCGCCGTCGGTGCCTACGATTTTGAAAGCGGCGTGATGATCACCGCTTCGCACAATCCGGCGCAATATAACGGTATGAAAATGACCCGCGATCGCGCGCAGGCCATCTCCCTCGATACGGGCCTCGCCGCGATTCGCGATCGTATAGCGAGCGGACGATTGGGCGACGTCGCAGCAAAACCCGGCACCATCTCGCATCGCGACGTACTCGACGCATTCGCCGCGCATTGCCTCAGGTTCGTCGAGCCCGGCAGCATCAAGCCGTTCAAGATCGCGATCGACGCAGGCAACGGCATGGCCGGTCTTACGGTACCATACGTATTCAAACATCTGCCGTGCCGGGTGCTTCCCATGTATTTCGAGCTCGACGGCACGTTCCCGAACCATCCCGCGAGCCCGATCGAGCCCGAGAACATGGTCGATCTGCAGAAGGCCGTCGTGGAGAACCGTTGCGATCTCGGCGTAGCCTTCGACGGCGACGCCGACCGCATGTTCATCGTCGATGAGAAGGGCGGCCTCGTCGGCGGCGATATCGTAACGGCGCTCGTCGCGATCAACACGCTGCGCCGCAATCCCGGCGCGAAGATCCTGTACAACTTGATCTGCAGCCGCAGCGTACCGGAACAGATCGAGCGCCACGGCGGCATATCCGTGCGTTCGCAAGTGGGCCACTCGCTCATCAAGAAGACGATGCGCGACGAAGACGTCGTGTTCGGCGGCGAGCACTCGGGGCATTTCTATTTTCGCGATAATTGGTTCGCCGATTCCGGCATGATCGCGTTGCTTGCGTGTCTGGAGGTGTTCAGCGACGCGAACAAACCCGTGAGCGAGGTGATCGCCCCGATCGACAATCGCTTCCGCTCGGGCGAAATCAACAGCCGCGTCAGCGACATTCCGGGCACCCTGGCCAAGCTTGCCGAGCGGTACTCGGGCGGCGGCATCGATCATCTCGACGGTCTCACGATCGTCTATCCGGACTGGTGGATGAACGTGCGGCCCTCGAACACGGAACCGCTCTTGCGGCTCAACGTCGAAGGCGACTCCCGCGAGACGATGGAGCGCAATCGGGATGCAGCGCTCGCCCTGATCCGCGGCTAGCGGCTCATCGCGTGCCCCACGTTTCCAGAGAACTCCAAGCATCGATCGATGCGGTCGAGCGGCTCTTGCGCGATGAGGCGCTCGACGCCTGGCCCACGCGCGCGGACGATCTCGCGCTCATCGAAGCCGCGCGGGAGCGGCTCGAGCGGCGCTTTACGCTCGCCGTGGTGGGCGAATTTTCGAGCGGAAAATCCTTTCTGCTCAACGCCTTGCTCGGCAAGGCGCGCATCGAGCCCGACGGTCGCGTAGCGGGACTGCTCGCGACCGATATCAATCCCTCTACGGCCACGATCACGGAGCTCGAATACGGCGTGCCCGAACGCGCCGTCGCACGCTATGCCTCCGGACGCGAAGAGCGAATCCCGATCGACAATCTATCGCGTTTCGTTGCCGTGGGAAAGAACGACGCGCCGGGCGCACTGCACGACGCGACGGCCGACGAAGACGCAGCCCCCGCGTTCGTGGTGGTCTCGATCGATTCGCCGTTTTTGCAGACAGGGTTCGCCGTGGCCGATACGCCGGGCCTGGCCTCACTCAATCCGGCACACCGGCGCGCAACGCTTTCCTATCTGCCGCGCGCGGACGCGGTGCTCTACCTTATCGATACGCAGCAGCCGTTCACCGAAGGCGACGCGTCGTTTCTCGGGCTGATCGGCGAGCACGTGCGCACGATCTTCATCGTGCAAACGAAGATCGATCTGTGGCGGATGCCCGAAGGTAACGGCACGGCGTGGGAAGCCGCCCGCGCGCGCATCGTCGAGCGAGCGGCTCGCTACGCGCCTGAGGCCGAGGTCTACTCGGTGTCCGCTTTCGAATACGCGACCGGCACACTGCGCGAGGATGAGGCGCTCGTTACCGCGAGCGGTTTTCCCATGCTCGTGAGAGGACTCGAACGCTCGCTCGAAGCGCGCGCCGGCGCGGCTCGCATCACCAGAACCATGAGCGCCTTGCGCGACGTTGCGGGAAAAACGGCGGCCCGCGTGAAGCGCGCGGCGGCCCTCGGAGAACTCGATGCGGCGACGCTCTCGCGCGAACGCGAACGGGCGCTGGCGGTCGTCGTCGAACGCGAGCGGGCGCTCGTGCGCGAACGCGACGACGTCAGCCGCGCCGGCGAAGAACGCCGCGGATGGATCGTGGCGCAGGGCACGACGCTCGCGGAGCGTGCGACGCGAACGCTCGCCGCCGCCATCGACGTCGCCGATATCGAGCGCGTTCGCGATCGCGGAAAATTTCACAGCCTCGTCGACGCTGCAGTCGCCCCCGTCTGGACGGCGTTTGCGGCCGACGTTGCGGGACACGTTGCGCGCGCACTCGAGCGCATCGCTCGCTCGCGCCCCGATCTGCGCGTCACCGACCTTGCGGCTCAGCGCCTCGGCGGCGAACCCGGTACGGGAGCGTGGTCGCGCGATCTCGCGAGCGGCATCACCTCGACGATCGTCTTAGGTGCGATCGGCGGCCCGACCGTGGCCTTCGTTGCGGGCGTCGCGCGCGCGTTCGCAACGAGGCCGTCCGGACAATACATGAAGCGCGAGCTCGGCCGCGACCTCGCGGGCACGCTCTTCCCGCAACTCGAGGACGATATCGCGCGCTTCGTGGTGAGCCTTGGCGCGAAGCTGGGCGGAGTCTACGAAGATACCGCAGCCGTTATCGAACGCGAACGCAGCGTGGCCCGCAGCGAAAGCCTCGAGCCGATCGATCGCGCGCTCGCCTGCGCGAGCGATCCTGCAGCGCGTGCGCGCGCGCAGGCGGCGCTAGCCGAAATCATCGAGCGCCTCGGCGAGATCGACGGGCGTCTCGCCGCGGTGGAAAAGACCGAACTTCCCCCAACCGCGGCGGCATCGCAAGCGACCGCGAACGGCGCGCACCGGATCGAGACGGAGATGCCTTTCGATGCGGACGCCTACGATCGGGGTCTGCGCCCGGAACGATACCGTGTCGTGCTCCTGGGGGCGCTGCGCCGGGGCAAGTCGAGCCTCATCAATGCGATTGCCGGAACGCGACTTTTGCAGGACGACGGCGGCGCGGAAGCGCGCTTTCCGATTCACGTGCGCTACGGCGAGCGCGATCGGGCCTACGCGCTCGAACGCGAGGGGGTATGGAACGAAATCGCCACGACCGATGCCGTGGCGCACGCAGCGCATTCGCCGATTCTCATCGAAACGCCGTGGACGATGCCGCGCCAGCTCGTGCTCGTGCACGCGCCCGCATTCGATTCCGGAAATCCCGAAGCCGAACGGATCGCGCTCGCCGCCGCCAAAGCGGCCAGCGAAATCGTGGGGCTGTTCTCGCGACAACTTTCCGAGAGCGAACTCGCGCTGTATGCGCGCGTGGCGGAATTCGAGCGGCCGATGATGCTCGCGCATACGATCGCCGATAACGAAACGCGCAGCGAGCGCCGCACTGTCGTCGAACTGGCCGGCCGGTACCTGCACGAACGCGGGATACCCTACGCGCGCATCTTCACGATTTCCGCGCTCGATTTTTTCGAAGCCGCCCAAACCAAGCGCGCTGCGGCACCGTGGAACGAACTCGGCGCGTTGCGTGAAACGCTCGCCGCCCACGCCGAGGAACACATGCGCAGGTACGCCGACCGGATGCGGCTCGAAGCGGAACTGAGCCAAAAGCCGGAAGCGTCGGCCGAACCCTCGAAGCTGCGGCGCTCCCTCGGTCGCTTTTTCGGAGTGTCGAGGGGGTAGCGCAGGCGTCCCGAATGTTCGGTTGGTGTTACGTTCCTATACGCTCGGACCGGCGCGGATCGCGCTCGGAACAGGGCAAGCGGTAGACGGTCGGATTGCGATCGAAAACGGCCGCATTCGCGCCGTGCTCGAGGGGGACGGACCGACCGACTTCCGATTGCCGGCGCACGTCACGATCGCGCCGGGAATGATCGACGTGCACACCAACGGCTCGGGCGACGTGCTCTTCAACCGCGACCAGGGCAACGCGGTCGACGTTTCGTCCCGCTCCTACGCCTCGGTCGGCGCCACCGGCTTCGTAGCCACGATTATGACCGCGCCGTGGGAATCGATGTTGCATGCCGCAAGCGAGGTTGCCGAAGCGGCACACCAGCTCGCCGAGCAGTCCACGCCCACCGGCGCAAGGTGCCTGGGGATCCATTTCGAGGGCCCGTTTCTTAATCCCAAGTTCAGGCGCGTCCATCGCCACGATTGGCTCGTCCCGGCGACGCTGGACCGCGCGCGCGAAATGATCGAAGCCTGCCACGGTGCGCTCGTCATGGTAACGCTGGCCCCGGAGGTCGATCGCGGCGACGAAGTCGCGCGTTTCTTTTTCGATCAGGGCGTGGTGTGCTCGGCCGGGCATACCTCGGGCAAATACCGCGACGGCATGCTCGCGATCGCGATGGGATTTCGCACGCTGACCCACGCTTTCAATGCGATGCCGCCCCTGGATCACCGCGAGCCTTCGCTGCTCGCGGCATTCATCCAAGAGCCGCGCACCACGGTGCAGGTAATCTGCGACGGCTACCACATCGCGCCCGTGATGGTCGACATCCTGTACCGCACGCTCGGCAATCGCATGGTGCTCGCGACGGATTATATGGCTCCCGCGGGAAGCGGCTATCGCATCGAAGGCGGCGTCATGCGCGCCGAAGACGGCACGATCGCCGGAAGCGCACTGCAGGTCGACCGCGGCGTGCGCAACCTCATGTCGTACGCGTCGCTGCCCTTCGAACGTGCGATCATCAACGCCACGGCGTCACCGGCGATGCTGCTCGGCATCGAGCGCGAGTGCGGCACGCTCGAGGCGGGCAAACGGGCCGATCTCGCGATCTGGGACGACCGCTACGAAATCCTCACGACGATCGTCGGCGGCGAAGCCGTATTCGGCGCCGAACATCTGGTCGCCAACCACGCAGCCAGCCGAACCTAAGCGCCGACGCCCAGGGACATCACGCACTTGGCTCGCTCCGCCACCGCGGTACGAACGATCGGGGCGGATCAATGGCCGCTGTGGCGAGCCTTGCGATTGGCAGCGCTCGAGGAAGCACCGTATGCCTTCAGTTCGACACTCGCCGAGTGGCAGCACGAAGGCGATACCGAGCAGCGCTGGCGCGCTCGCCTTTCCGGCGTGCCGCTCAACGCGCTGGCGTTTATCGACGAAAAAGCCGCCGGCATGGTGAGTGCCACCGCCCCCGACGCGAACGGCACGATCGAACTCCTCTCGATGTGGATCGCTCCCTTCGCGCGCGGCCGCGGCGCCGGCGATGCGCTGATCGCAACGGTAATCACGTGGGCGAGAAACCAAGGGGCCGCAACAATCGCGCTGGACGTTTACGAAGGCAACGAACGCGCCATCGCCCTCTACCGCCGCCACGGATTCACCACCGCAACCCCAGACGGCGCGCCCGGTTCCGACGGCGAGATCAGCCTGATTTTAAAAACGGGGGGTGTCACCGCCCCGATCTCCAAACGCCTCCGTATGGATATTTTGTATAAGGCCAGCGTGACATCGACCGGCGGCCGCGACGGCGGCCTGCGCTCTTCCGACGGCATCCTCGATTTGCAGCTCGCGCTGCCGCCGGGCCTCGGCGGACCCGGCGGCAAAACGAACCCGGAGCAGCTCTTTGCAGCGGCGTATGCGGCCTGTTTCCACGGCGCGATCAAAAAGGTTGCCGGGGATCGCAAGGTAGCGATCGGCGATTCGAAAGTTACTGCCGAAGTCGGCATCGGCCCCAAAGCGGGCGGCCTCGGCTTGGACGTCGACTTGTTCGTCGAGTTGCCGCGCACGCCGCCGGAGATCGCCGAAGCGGTCGTCACGGACGCGCACAAGCTGTGCCCATATTCGAACGCGACGCGCGGCAACATCGACGTGCGCATCAAGGTCAAGGCAGCCGACGGCGCAGAGCTAGCACTCGCCTGAGGTGAAGCCGTCCCAAGCGCGCGATCACACAGGGGAACTTCCGATCTAACCGTTTCCGGTTAGAATCGTTCGGAGGATCCCTGGGCACTGCAGGTGCGTTACGGCTTCGTCCTCTGGTTCGCGTACGTTTTCGTCGTTGCGGTCGCGGACGGACCGGCGGGCACGGGTAGCTACGCAGCGCCGCCGAGATAGGCCGAACGAACGGCTTCGCTCGCCATCAGGTTTGCGGCGCTGTCTTCGTGCGAGATCTTGCCCGTTTCGAGCACGTAGCCGCGCTTTGCAATCGCCAGAGCCTGGCGCGCGTTTTGTTCGATCAACAGCACCGTCGTACCGTTCTGGTTGATCTCTTTGATCACGCGGAAGATCGTTTGCACCAGGATCGGCGAGAGGCCGAGCGAGGGTTCGTCGAGCATCAGCAGGCGCGGTCGCGACATCAGCGCGCGCGCCATCGCGAGCATCTGCTGCTCGCCGCCGGAGAGCGTTCCGCTCTTTTGCGCGATGCGTTCGCGCAGCCGCGGAAAGATCGTGAGCACCCTTTCGAGATCTTCGGCATATTGCTCGCGCGAGTTGCGCGTGTACGCGCCCAGTTCCAGATTCTCACGCACGGTCATGCGCGCGAACACGCGGCGGCCCTCGGGCGAATGCCCGATGCCGCGCCGGACGATGCGGTCCGGCGTCAGCTTCGCCAGATCCTCACCGTCGAACCTGATCGTGCCCTTACTCGTGCGTACGAGGCCGCTAATGGCGCGCAGCGTGGTCGTTTTGCCCGCTCCGTTCGCGCCGATCAGCGTGACGATCTCGCCCTCTTCCACGCGCAGGCTGACGCCCTCGAGCGCGCGGATGCGCCCGTAGTGCGCGTCGATGCCGTCCACTTCCAAGAGGGCCACGTTACGCCGCTCCGTCCGTGCGGCCCAGGTACGCTTCGATCACCGCTTCGTCGTTGCGAACCGCATCGGGCGTGCCCTCGGCGATCTTCTCACCGTGATCGAGCACCGTAATGCGTTCGCTGATCTGCATTACGAGATTCATATCGTGCTCGATGAGAAACACCGTGACGCCCGTCTCGCGAATGCGAGCGACGAGCCGGATGAGATCTTCTTTCTCGCGCGGGTTCATGCCGGCAGCCGGTTCGTCGAGCAAGAGCAGCGCCGGATCGCTCGCGAGCGCGCGTGCGATCTCCAAACGGCGTTGATTGCCGTAGGGAAGGTTTCGCGCGTAGTTCGACGCGTCGCCGTCGAGGCCGCAGAAACGCAACAGTTCGCGCGCTCGTTCCCGGACGCGGCGTTCTTCGGCTCGCTGTCCCGGCGTGTGCAGCAGCGACGCGAACATGTTCGCGTGCATCCGCACGTGTGCGCCCGTCATCACGTTGTCGAGCGCCGACATGTAGGCGAAGAGACGGATGTTTTGGAACGTTCGCGCAACGCCGAGCGCGGTAATCTTGTTGGTCGCAAGACCGCCGACCGATTTACCGCTCAGCTCGATCGTGCCCGAGGTCGGCGCGTAGATGCCCGTGATGAGGTTGAACACGGTCGACTTCCCGGCCCCGTTGGGGCCGATCATCGCGACGATCGAGCCCGCATCGAGCGCGAACGAGAGATCGTTGATCGCGACGAGTCCGCCGAACGTTTTGCGCAGGTTCGAAAGCCGTAGGAGGTTCAAGCGGGTGCTTCCGCGCTGGGCGGTGCCGTGTGGAGTTCGGCCGCGCGCTGGCGGCTCGGGATGAGGCCCTCGGGGCGGAACAGCATCATCGCAACCAGGATCACGCCGTAGAGCATGAAGCGGTAGTTCGTAAAATCGAGATCCGCGAAGCCGAGCGAGTGCGCGAGGCTGGTCGATTGCGGCAGCAAGAAACTGTTGACGAACGAGAGCACGAAACTCCCGACGATCACGCCCCAGATGTTGCCCATTCCGCCGAGCACGAGCATCGATAACACGAGCACGCTCACGTTGAACTGAAATTGATCCGGCGAGACGAGATCGAGTTTGGCCGCGTACGCCACGCCCGCAAGCCCGCTGAACGACGCGCCGAGTGCGAACGCGGCGAGTTTGGTCGTCGTCGTGTTGATGCCCATATGGCGTGCCGCGAGTTCGTCCTCGCGAATCGCCATCCAGGCGCGCCCGAGGCGGCTGTTCTCCAGATTTCGCGCGACCACGATCGCGATGAGGATGAGCCCGAGGAGAACGAAATAGTACGGCGTCGCGCTGAAGCCGAAGGGGCGGCCGAAGATCGAAGGCTGGTCGAGCGAACTGATGCCGTTGGGACCGTTGGTGTATTGCGAGAGATTCAGGAACGTCTGCGGCACGATCTCGCCGAACCCGAGCGTCACGATCGCGAGGTAGTCGCCGCGCAGCCGCAGGGTCGGCGCGCCGAGTAAGATCCCGAAGATCGCCGCGATCGCGGGCGCGATCAGCAGCATCAGCCAAAACGGAATGTGAACGCCGAACTGCTGGCTCGCGAGCATCGCATACGAGTACGAGCCGATCGCAAAAAAAGCCGCGTAGCCCAGATCGAGCAGCCCCGCAAATCCGACGACGATGTTGAGCCCGAGCGCCAGCAAGATGAAGGCGCCGGCGTTCGCCAGAAAATCGACGTGCGCATTGTTGGGGTCGACGAACGGAAAGGCGACGAGAACGATCCCAAAGATTCCAAGGGCGATGCGGCGCGCGGCGAGCGGCAACGTCCTACACCTTCTCGGGGAGCGACTCCCCGAGCAATCCCGAGGGCCGGAATATCAGCACTAACACGAGCACGCTGAAGACCACGACGTTGGTCCATTGCGCGCCGTTTGGAATGTATTGCGTCGCGATCGCCTCGATGAGGCCGATACAAAATCCGCCGAGCATGGCGCCCGCGATATTCCCGATGCCCCCGAGAACGGCCGCCGTGAACGCTTTGAGCCCGGCCTCGAATCCGTTGAAGAACCACGTGGTGCCGTAGTAGACGCCGCTCACGAAGCCCGCCGCGCCGGCGAGCGCACTGCCGATCAGAAACGTCATCGCGATCGTCGTATTGATGTTGACGCCCATCAGCTGCGCCGCATCCCGATCCTGCGCCGTAGCGCGCATCGCCTTCCCCATCTTCGTATTGTAGATGAAGAGCTGTAGCGCCACCATCATCAGGATCGCGAGCGCGATGACGGCGCCTTGTTTTGCCGTCACGAGCACGTGCCCGAGTGCGTAGGACGGATTGGGAATCACGTCGGGAAAAGGCACGGGCGAGGGCCCGCGCCATAGCTGCATCACGTTCTCGAGAATGAAAGAAATGCCGATGGCCGTAATGAGCGGCGCGAGCCGCGGAGCGTTGCGCAGCCGGCGATACGCCAGCCGTTCGATGAGCACGCCGAGGATGCCGCACAGGAGCATTGCGGCGAGCATCGTCACGAGCACGACGCCCACGAGTGCGATGCCGTGCACCTCACCCGAAACGCCGAGCCCGGTCAGAATCGCGAGCGAAAAAAACGTGCCCATCGTGTAGACGTCGCCGTGGGCGAAGTTGATCAGTTCGATGATGCCGTAGACCATCGTGTATCCGAGCGCGATCAGGGCGTAAATGCCCCCGAGCGAGAGCCCGTTTACGATCTGCTGAAAAAAAACGTCCAAGACTATAGCTTTAGATCGACTTGGTCCACGAAGACCGGCCTTTCGTTTGCGACCTTATAAATGCTCAAGATGGGATTGGTCGTGTCGCCGTTCCTATCGAAGCCGATCGGACCGATCGGCGAAGGGAAGTTCGAAGTCTTGGCCACGAGTGCGAGGACGCCGGCGCGAGAGGGCAGCTTGTTGCCGTTTGCGGCCATAGCTTTCTCGATTGCCGCGATCTCGATATTTGCGGCCGCATAGGCGTTGGCACTGTACGGGCCGACGTCCGTGCCCCAGCGCTTCTTGTAAGCGGCGACGAAGGCGGCGGCGCTAGGAAGTTTCGAGACTTCCGGCGCGGCCACGGAATAATAGGCGCCGTTTGCGGCATCGCCGGCAACCGTTTCGAACTCCGCATCGCTGATACCGTCGCCGCCGAGATACGGCAGCGACCCCATGTTCGCATCGCGCATTTGCTTGCGCAGCAGGCCGCCGCCCGTGGCGGTCGTCCCGCCGTAGTAGATGAGATCGGGACCCAGAGCGCTCGCCTTCGTGAGCAGCGCTTTGAAATCGGTCTGTCCCTTCGTGAGGTGCTCGTGACCGAGCACGCTGCCGCCGTCGGCCTTGAACTGCGCTTCGAAGACGTCCGCCAGACCCTTGCCGTACGTCTCGTTGTCGTCGACGATAAAGGCCTTCTTCAATCCGAGTTTGCGCGCGAATTGCGCGCCTGCGGCGCCTTGCCGGTCGTCGGTCGTGCAGACACGGAAGAACGCGTTGACGTCGGGATGCGACGTGCGCATTTTGGTCGCGCCATCGCCTTTGGTGAGGCCGGGATTGGTCGTTGCCGGGCTGACCTGCGCGAGCCCCGCGTCGTTCGTGATCGGAATCTCGGCTTGCGCGACGCTCGAATTGTACGGACCGATCATGCCCAAGACTGCAGCATCGGAGACGAACGAGCGCACGTTTTGTGCGCCCTGCGCCGGATCGTGCGCTCCCTGAACGGCATCGTCGAGATCGTATGCGGCGAAGGTGACGCCGGCCGGCGCCTTAGCATTGGCATCTTCGATCGCTTGCACCGCGCCGTTGCGTGTGGGGATGCCGGTCGATGCGTCGGCGCCGCTCACCGGAAGGTCGATGCCGATCTTGATCGTCTCCGCGCCGCCGTTCGACGATTGTGAGGTCGTCGTCCGTGGCGCCGAACACCCGGCCGCCACGAACAAAGCCGCGATCAACGCGAGCGGACCGATCGGAGCCAACAGGCCCGGAAGTTCGGGCCGGGGGCCAATCAAGGGGCGCGCCGCCCCGATCTTAGCAAAGGCACGCAAAAGTGGTATTCCTCCGAGATCGGGGCGGCGTGCCGCCCGATGGCCATGGGCCGTGACATTGGCCGGCATAGCGAGGCCATTACAAAAGCTACAGTGCTTGCTCCCCGGTCGGGGCCTGTGTACGCCGGGGGTATTGGCGAACCTTTTGGTACAACGGTGTGACGCAATGTCCAACCTCTGGCGAAAGCCGTGGACGATCGCCACGATCGTAACCGGGGCGGCCCTTTATGTGGCGGCTTGTAACGATGCCTTTTACGAACTGACGTCGCCTAGTGCGCTCTCGTGGCACGTACTGCTGCGCAAAGCGTACAGTATCGTCGCGTTCACGCTGGTCGGTTACCTTTATCGCAGGGCGCGGGCCGAACACGGCGCCAAGCACGTCGTGACGGCGACGATCGTTGCGGTCGCGGGGTACAGCGCGGCGATCGAAGTCGGACAATTTTTCGTGGGCTCGAAGGAGGGCCTACTATGGAACGCCTTCGACACATTGTGCGGAGCGATCGGGGGAATGCTTGCGACCAGTGACGTAAGCGTGCGCCGTTTTCGGCAAAAGAACAGCTCAACTTTATGACATATTTACATGAGTGACGTCGTCCAAGGATGCACTAGAGCAGGTTTGGGCGAAACAACCACCCCGGCGTATTTGGCACGACTTAGGTAGCAATCGCTTTCACGAAAGCGCTGTTCGTGTATTCCGAATCGTCGCCGCAAGATATCTTCAGGAGCAATGCACGGTTGTAACCTTCTGAAGTTCCTGTGTCTCCCGTCCCCCCTTTCGGAGGAATCAGCAGGCGTGCAGCATGTTCGGCGCGGAGCGCTAGATCGATACGGTCTCTCGGGCGCGGCGGTCCGTGCATGAGCAGGCTGAGGATGACCCTGGCACGCACTGCGATCGTGCTGGCGCTCGTATCCGATGCCGGCGCGCTTTTGGGCGCCGCGCCTTCCGCCGTCTCGGCGGCCCCCGCAGCCGCACCGGGAGCGCTCGCTGCCGCTCCGGCCCGATCCGCAGCTACGGCGCGCGCGCGTGCCCACGCTCTCGGGCGCCGGCGCCGTTCGATCGTGCCCGTCGGCACGCCGACCCTCACGGAGCCTTTTAGCCGTGCGACAACGGCACCGTATCTCTGGCAAGCCTACGGCGACGCATGCCTCACGGCTGGTCCCGCACCACCCCCATCCCCGGTTCCGTCGCCCCTGCCCACAACGGGGCCGCCTTCGACGATACCATCCTGCGGCGCGAACGCACCCGTCGACGCGGCCGGTTCGGGCGCGTTACAACTCACGACGGGTGCCACGAACCAGCAAGGTTCCGTCGTGTACAGGACACCGTTTTCGACAGCCAATGGCCTTCAGGTCGTGTTCACCGACTATGCCTTCAACGGCTCGACGCCGGGCGCCGACGGGCTCGCACTCTTCCTAACGGATGCTTCCCAGGCGTTTCCAACTCCCGCGGCGGGAGCGCTGCTCGGCTACGCCGGGCCGGCACATGCAAATCCTTACGTGGGATTGCCTTCCGGCTATCTCGGCATCGGCTTCGACGAATTTGGGAACTTTTCGAATCCCGCATATGGATCGAGCGGCGCGGCCGCCGGGTCCGTCCCGGAAACCATCGCGCTGCGCGGCGAGACCGCATTGAACAACCCATACCTCGGCGGCGTCACGAACGCGAGCGGCACCGCAGCCTCGCTGCCGTTCAATTTCGACCAGCCGACCGCCACGACCCGTCCTTCAAACGCGCCGACGATTCGCGCGACGATCCTACCCTCCGGCGAAGTGATCGTCGAAGCCGACATCCACGATGGGAACGGCTTTGAAGTCTATTTCGACGGACAAACGGTGGGCACGGGTGGCCAACCGGCGTTGCCCGCGCAAGTCTACCTCGGGTTCGCGGCCTCGTGCGGCGGTTACGACAACGTGCATCAGATCGGCAACCTATCGGTGTCGTACCTCACGCCCGCTTCGACCGCGTTTGTCCCGACCCAGATCGCAAATCTCGCCGCGTGGTACGACGCATCCGACCCGACGACGCTCGGCGCGACGGGCAATGCCGTCAGCGCTTGGGAAGACAAGAGCGGCAACGGCAACACGCTCGTTCAGACGAGTACCTCCTCGATGCCGGTCACGGGGCCCAACATCGACGGGCTGGGCGCGCTCTCATTCGCCGGCAAGCAGTATCTCACGAGCGAAAGCCAGCTATTTTCCTCAAACCTCTTCAACGCCTCGACGGTCTTCGTGGTGACCAATCAGTCGAACGTTCTGCAGAGCAGTTCCGTGCTTTCAGCCGGCTCGAACGCGAGCCCGCAGTCGCGCTACGATCTGCGGCTCTCCGATAGCGGTCAGACGAATTTCGACTTCAACAACACGGGGGCGGGCCGGCTTTCCGTTTCCACCGTACCGGCCGGGCCGGCCCTGTGGACCGCAAGCGGCAGTCTCGCGGCGGGCGCGCAGTACCTCCATAAGAACGGCCTCAACATCGCCTCGTCGACGGGGCCGGGCGCCGCCGCGAGCGGCGCCTTTCCGCTCCTGATCGGCGCCAATCTTTCGAATTCGGGGACCAACTACGATTACCGCGGCAAGATCGGCGAAGTGCTGGTCTTCAACGGCGTGCTCTCGCAGTCGGACACCGCAACGATCGAAGGCTATCTCGCCTGCAAATGGGGCCTCCAGAGCCTCTTGCCGGCGAACCACCCGTACGCGCGCGTGTGCCCGCCGGGCATCACGCCGCTCTCGAGCGTTACGATTCCATCCACACCGGCGGGAGCGCTCGTGGAGCCGACGAGCCTCGTGAGCCAGAACGGCTTTCTCACGTTAAGTCTCACGGCACAGCCCGATGCCAACGGCAACCCGCTGCTCACCTACAACGGGTCCTCGAATCCGCCGACGCTGCGCCTGCTGCCGGGCGACGTGCTCACCGTCAATCTCACCAACAATTTGCCGACGCCTCCCAGCGGCGCAGGCTATCTCAACGATACGAACCTCCACTTCCACGGTTTGCACGTGAGCCCGAATGCGCCGGCGGACGATTCGATCGACCTGATCGCGTTGCCGGGGCAATCGCTGCAATACAAAATCGCCATTCCGGTAACGCACCCGCCGGGACTTTACTGGTATCATTCGCACGCGCACGGCGAGGCCGAACGGCAGAATCTTGCGGGGATGTCGGGCGCGATCGTCATCGACGGCATTGCCCAGTACGTACCGCAAGTGACCGACCTGACGGAGCAAATCCTGATCGCGCGCGACACCGAACCCGCCGGGCAACCGCTGCCCGACGCGAACCGCAAGCAGATCCAGGCGATGATCTGGGCCATGAAGCATGCCAACGCGTCTCGCGCGAAAGGCGCCAATGCCATGCCGGGCATGAACATGGGTTCGACGCGCGCCCGCATGACGATGGGCAGCGCGATCGAAGTTCTTGGAAGGACGAACTCGGCGACACGCAATCCGTTCGTCGCGGTGGAGGCGCGCTATCGCCGCATGAGCCGCAAGCGCTTCGATGCCTCGGACGGTCATTGCGTAGGGCCGGAAACGCCCGCACGCGCGCTCACGCTCAACGGCGCCAGCGTACCTTCGATTTCCATCCAACCAGGCGTTCAACAATTTTGGCGGATGGTAAACGCCGGATCCGACACCTACCTCGACGTCTCGCTCGATAACGCGTCGCTGCAGATCGTTTCGATCGACGGCGTGCCGATCTCGAGCGGCATCAATACGCCTACATCGCTCACCGTGCCCGATTACGTCTTGCCGCCGGGCAGCCGCGTCGAGTTTCTGGTAACGGGGCCGCCGGCCGGTACCACGTCCTATCTACGCACGCTCTGCTTCGATGCGGGCGCTACCGGGTCGGCAATGCCCGCCGCAATCCTGGCTTCGATCAATCCGGCTCCGCCGGCAGCCGCGCCCCCGCGGCCGATCCAACGCATCTCAACGCGGATGCGCCGGTACCGCTTCGCGCACGGCAAACGCCGTGCCGCGGTCGTGGTCGCACGAACGCAGACCCTGACGTACAGCGATCAAAACAACATCGACGGCATCGCGTACGATCCGGCAGCGCCGCCGAAATATTACGCGCAGAGCGGAACCTACGAAGAGTGGACGATCGTCAACAATTCGCAGCAAGTGCACACGTTCCACATCCATCAGATTCACTTCGTGCTCGAAGCGGTCGACGGTATCGCACAATCGCAAGAGTATGAGATGGATAACGTGAACGTACCCGCAGCCTCTGCGAGCGGCCCCGGCTCCGTTAAGATTCTCCTGGACTTCACCGACCCGATCGACATCGGAACGTTCCTGCTTCATTGTCATATCCTCGCGCACGAGGATCAGGGCATGATGGCAAAAATCATGGTCGGCACCGCGCCCCCGATGAGCTTGAATTCGTCGGGCGTGACGTTCGCAAGTCCGTCGGCGAGCGCGCAATCCGTCACGATCGCGGGCGGCGCCGCGCCGTACAGCGTCACGGGTTGCAGCACCATCATCAGCGCGTCCATCAATGGTACGACGATCAATCTGTCGCCCGTTACGAACCCGGCGAACCCGGGCTCGTGCGTCCTGACCGTTTCCGACTCCTCAGGGCAAAGCGCGAATCTTCCGGTAACGGTCACGGCACCGCCCTCCGCAATCGCGCTCAGCCCGACGTCGGTCGGTTTCGTGAGCCCGTCCGCGGCAGCGGAAACCGTCTCGATTTCGGGGGGCACGGGAACCTACTCCGCGGGCACCTGCACCAGCAGCGGAACGACCGTAGCCACGGCGGCGATCAACGCCGCCGGAACGGGCGTCGTCGTCACGCCTGTAGCCGACGGAGCGTGCACGATCGTCATCAGCGACACCGCGAGCGACACGGCTTCGCTTCCGGTCTCGGTCAACAGCGGTACGACGGGCAATCCGATCGATAACCTCACCTTCCATCACGACGTGAGCCGCAGCGGCTGGAACTCGGCCGAAACCGCGCTGACCCCGTCCAGCGTTTCCGGCGGGAACTTCGGGGTTCTGGCGACGCTGAGCGGCCCGAATCTCACGTGCCCGGGTGGAGCGTCGTGTCCCGCTTTCGGGAAAGTGTACGCCCAGCCGCTGTTTGCGAGCAACGAAGCGACGAGCGTCGACGGAGAAGTCCATAATCTCGTGATCGTCGCCACCTCGACCGACCAGCTCTACGCCATCGACGATCAGACCGATCAAGTCGTCTGGGAGCACAATTTTACCGGGACCGTCAACGGCACGACCGTGGTGCAGCAATCCTACGCCGACATCAACTGCGACGACGTCAATCCCAACATCGGCATAACGGGCACGCCCGTGATCGATCGAAGCCAGGATATCATCTACGTCGTGGTGCCCACCAAGGAAACGACTTCGAGCACCACCACGTGGCACATGCGTCTCCATGCAGTGAGCTTGTCGTCGGGAGCGGATGAGAATGCGGTAGAAGTGACCGGTTCCGTGCAGCTTGCGACCGGCGGCACGGCGAGCACGAGCGCCGAGAACAACTTCCAACGCGGTGCGTTGCTCGAAGCCAACGGCAATATTTACGTGCCGCTCGCCTCCCACTGCGATTACGACGGGAGCACCGTCCACGGCTGGTTACTCGCATACAGCGTGGCCAACAATTTGGCGGCGACCGGGACCGCGGTCAACACGACGAACGCCACGCCCTCGAGCGGTAACTTCCTGGGATCGCTTTGGATGGGGGGCTACGGCCCCGCTGCCGACGCACAGGGCAACATCTACTTCGCGACGGGCAACGGACCGTGGGACGGGCAGAACAATTTCGCAATGTCGGATATCGAACTCCCGGGCACCCTCGATATTGCAAACATTAGCTACTTCACACCGAACGCCGAGGCCGGCGATTCGAGCGAAGATCTGGACCTCGGTTCCGGCGGCATTATGCTGCTGCCGAAACTCACGGGCGGCAATTACCCGTATGTCGCCGTGCAACAAGGCAAGTGCGGTGCCGGCTCGAGCAACAGCGGTACCAGCGGCTGTCAGCTCTATTTGCTCAACCGCACCAGCATGGGCGGAAAACAGAGCAATAACGCGGGCGCCCTCTCGATCCTCGACACCAGCAGCCAAAGCAATGTCGGCAGCGGCATCTGGGGCGGCCCGGCGATGATGCAAGACGCGAGCGGCAATACCTACGTCTTCGTGGGCGGCGGAAATCTCACCAACTACGAAGTGACCTTTACGAACGGCGTCCCGACCCTCACGCCGGTCGGCACGATCAGTGGAAGCATCAGCTGTCTGGAATGCCGCGACTCGGGTTCCCAACCTGTCGTGTCATCGAACGGCACTACGGCGGGAACGGCGGTTCTTTGGGCCCTGAAAACGCCGGCCAATGGAGGGACTATCACGCTCTACGCCTTCAATCCGACGAATATGTCGAGCACGCTCTTCAGCGCGTCGGCGGGTGATTGGACCGACGCGAGCGGACACTACATTGCCGGGGCGCTCGTTTCACCGATGGTCGCCAATGGAAAAGTCTACGTGCCGGCCGACGGAACCGTGACCGTGTTTGGAATAAAGTGACGAGCATGACGCATCGTGGAAACCTCATCGCACGCGCGGCGACGGGCGCTCTGCTCGCCGCATGCGTCTTCGCCGCTTCCATACCGGCTGGCGCCGACACCGCGCAGGATCGCGTCCGCATCGGCCCGGGGATGCGGCGGAACATCGACCTGCCGACGAAGGGCCCCGAGCACGTCATGTTCGGGAAAATCGCGCGCCTCTCGGGGCCGTACTTCGCGCTGCAGTTGCGAACGAATCGGGTCGTGAACGTGGATGCGACGCTCGCCGTGCAAAGCGGCGCGTATTCCGCGCCCTTGTTCGTCGGAAAAATTGTCATGGTCACCGGAAAACTCGACGCGAGCGGCACCCTGCATGCCAATGCCGTTTCGCGGTACATGCGGATCGATCGCGCGACGCTTCCGGACCGCTAACCCGTGCACTCCAACCCGCGCGCTGCGTCGATCACCGCGAAGAACGATCGAACCGCTTCGTTCCAGCGATAGGTTTCGGCGACGTAGGCCGCGCCTTGCGCGCCGAGCGTACGGCGCGTGACGGCATCCATGAGGTCGAGCGCGGCCGCGAATTCATCGAAGGTGCCGTACCAAACGCCGCCGTTCGCGCGCCGGCATTGACCGACGAGCACGCCCGAGCGCGCGTTGACGAGCACGGCCTTCGCGCACGCCCACGCTTCGAGTACCACGAGCGACAAGCTTTCGAATTCGGAGGGAACCACGACGAGTTCGCACGCTTCGATGGCGTCCCATTTGGCGCGTTCGTCGATCGGCCCAAGCGCGACGATGCCGTCGTCGTTCGGCACGGCCGTCTCGACCGCTCCGGCCACGACCAGCTTCGGTGCGCCGCGCATGCCTCTTCGATAGCGGCGCACGGCGTCGAAGAGCGCGCTCGTGCCCTTGGACGGATCGACGCGACCGAGATAGAGCAGGAACGGGTCCCGGATGCCGAACCGTTCTCGAAATCGCGCGGCGCTACGATCGGACGGCGCTTCGATGCCGGGCGGGATCGTGGCGTCGCGCGCGACGCTCCGGGCGGGAAAGCGCCGCGCGACGACGTCCCGTTCTTGCGCGCTCACCGTCACTACGCAGCGCGCTACCCGAAAAACTTCGTCCCATATTGGTAAGCGCAGCATCCATTCGTCGTGCGCGAACGGCACGAGCACAGAGTTGTGGGCGACCGCGGGCAGCACGAGCGACGTCGTCGCGTAGAGATATCCGAAGAAAACGAAGGCGTCGTAGTGCGCCGCGCGTTCGCGCACGTAGGCGAGCAACGCGCTCGAAACGGGCCCCTGCGCGCGCACCCACGCCTGCTGCGCTTGGGCCGAGGCGCGTTCCGGGTCGCGCGCGATCTTGCGTGAGAGGCGGTCGAACGAGGCCATATCGCGCGGCGCATCGACAACGAAGCGGCGCACGGGCACGCCTGCTACCACTGCGCCGCCGGGCGCAAAAACGTTAGCCCACGAGCGGTAACTCTGCGCGCACGTCGTGAGAATTTCCACATCGAGGGCGGGTCGCAAACGCGCTGCGATTTGGAGGCAGAGCGATTCGGCGCCTCCGATCACGCCGTCGCCGCAGCGCTGGACGACGAATGCGACCCGGCCGCCGCTCAATCCGAACGAGTCGCTTCGAGCGCATCGATGCGCTCGGCCAGCGCACGATTTGCCGCGACCGACGCCCGCAGCGCGGCGATCAACGCGAGGTTGATCCGGCGCTGGTCGCGCGAGGCGGCGGCGAGCAAACGTACGAGCACGCCTTCGATGCGCAGGAACCGGAGCAGCGCGAACGCGGAACCCGCCGGCAAGTGCTCTCGCACCGCCGCGCGGGCTTCGGCGACGTAGAGCAGCTCTTCGATCGAAGAGAACTCGCTCGCCGCTTCGCCGCGCCGGCGGGCGGCCTCGCGTTTGATTCGCGCGGCCAGCTCATCCGCATCGATCCCCGGCTGGTTTTCTTCGAGCATCCCTCGCGATTTTTCGCGCTCGGGTCGTGCTTCCTAGGCGACCGCGAGCTCTCGAACTGCGGCGGCGTTGAAATAGGTGGCTTGGGGATGGTGAATCACGATGGCGGCGGTCGACTGTTCCGGGATGATCTGAAAGGCCTCCGTCAGCTCCGCACCGAGCGCACGCTCCACGTCGAGGAGTCGCCAAACCAGCTCGTGCTGCGAGAGGTCGGGACAGGCGCCGTAGCCCCACGAGTAGCGTTTGCCTCGCGTGCCGTCGAAGCCGAGTTCGCCGCGAATGCGCCGGTGCGTATGCTCGGCGAGCGCTTCGGCCGACTGGACCGAAAATCCGTGCAGGAAGTAGCTTTCACTGTAGTCGTTGGCGGCTTGCAGCGCATCGATTGCATGCGACACGTCACGCCCGACGGTAACCACCTGCAATGCGATCGTATCGATCGCGGTGCCGTCTTCGAGTTCGTGCAGGTAGTCCGCCAGACACAGGTGCTCGCCACCGATTTGCCGCGTGAAGGCGAAGCGGCCGATCTCGGTTCGGCGATCGGCGGGATCGTACACCACGATGTCGTCCCCCGCGCCGGCCGCAGGAAAGTAGCCGTAGACGACGCGCGGCGCGATCGTGGCTTCGCGCTCGGCCTGCGCCTGGAAGCGGCGCAGCCGGGGCTCGAACTCTTCGCGCACGAGCGTATCCCAGGCGTCGCCCTTGACGTTGGAGGCGCCCCAGGATAAGCGATACAGACTCTTGAGGTCGAAATGCTGCCACAGTTCTTCGGGCGCGACGCGCTCGATCGTGCGCGCGCCCCAGAAGGGCGGCGTTGGCGGCGCTACGCGCATCAAATGTTCGCGCGCGGATTTCCCGCTACCGGCAGCCGGCGCGGGCGCGTTTTTCGCGAGGTCGCGCGAGCGCTCGGCAGCGCCGCGAACCTCGCTTGTGAACGCGTCGCGGCGCGGCGCCTCCGAGGTCAGCCTGTCCATGATGTCCAGGCCCTCGAAGGCGTCCTTCGCATAGAAGACGCCCGGTTCGAAATAGCGTTCGCCGTCGTCGAGAAACCCGATGCGGCGGCCGAAATCGCGATTGATGGCGGCGCCGCCAACGACGATCGGAAACGAGAGCCTGCGCGCGTCTTGTTCGGCAACGCAGATCGGCATTTGCTTCGAGGTCGAAACGAGCAACGCCGAAAGCCCGATCGCATCGGCATCCACTTCCACGGCCTTTTCCAAGATCGTGTTCATCGGGACTTGTTTGCCCAGGTCGTACACGGTATAGCCGTTGTTGGTGAGGATCGTGTTGACCAGATTCTTGCCGATGTCGTGCACGTCGCCGAAGACGGTTGCGAGCACGACTTTGCCCTTCGTCGCGCCGTCCTTCTTCTCCAGAAACTGTTCGAGGTGGGCCACGGCCTTCTTCATCACTTCGGCCGATTGCAAGACGAAGGGTAAGATCAATTCGCCCGAACCGAACTTGTCGCCGACTTCTTTCATCGCGGGGAGCAGCACGTTGTTGAGCACGTCGACGGGGTCGCGCCCCTGGAGCACCTCATCGACTTTCGCTTCGATGCCGTCTTTGCGGCGCCGCAAAATGGCATTGTGCAGCCGGACCTCGGCGGGCGCGTCCGCATCGTCGGCGACCACGGCCACGGGGCCGCTCGAGGTCTGGCCCGCGGCCTCGAAGTGTTCGATCAGGCGCTGCAGCGCATCGGGGCGGCGATTGAGCACGAGATCGTCGCAGAGATCGCGCTCGATGCCGTCGATCTCGCCGTACGGCGTAATTTCCTTGGCATGCACGAGCGCCATATCGAGGCCCGCGTTCACGCAGTGATGCAGCATGACGGAGTTCAGCGCGCCGCGCGCGCTCGGTTTGAGGCCGAACGATACGTTCGAAACGCCGAGCGAGGTGAGAACGCCGGGCAGCTCGCGTTTGATCGCCGCGATGCCTTCGATCGTTTCCACGGCGGAAGGGAAGAATTCGGGATCGCCCGTCGCGAGCGTGAACGTCAGCGCGTCGAAGATCAAGGCGCCCGGCGGAATGCGGTATTCGCCGACGACGATGTCGTAGATGCGCTTCGCGACTTCGAGCTTACGCTCGGCCGTCTTCGCCATGCCCGTCTCGTCGATCGTTAACGCAACGATGGCCGCGCCGCTCTCTTTGACGAGCGGCAGGACCTGATCGATCTTCGCGCGGCCGTTTTCGAGGTTCACGGAGTTGACCACCGCGCGGCCCGCGTAGATTTTTAATGCGGCTTCGATCACTTTGACTTCGGTCGAATCGATCATTAGCGGCGTTTCGACCGACTGCGCGAGCTTCTTCACGATCGTCGCCATCTGCACGTCTTCATCGACGCGTTCGGTGAGCGCGGTGCACAGATCGAGGACGTGCGCGCCGCCTTCGACTTGTTCGCGCGCGACCAAAACGATCTCGTCGTAGTTCTCTTCGAGCAGCAATCGCTTGATGCGGCGCGACCCTTGGGAGTTGATCCGCTCGCCGACGAGCAGCGGACTGCCGTCCTGTTTGAGTGCGGTTGCCGTCATCGCGGAGGCAGCGAACTGCAAGGGCTTGGGTTCGGGCACGCGGCCGCGCTTCCCGGCGACGGTCTTCACGAACGCGCGAATATGCTCGGGCGTCGTACCGCAGCAGCCGCCGATGGCGTTGACGCCGAACTCGGTCACGAACGAACCGAGTTCGCGGGCCATTTCCTCGGGGCGCTCGGGATAAATCGTCTCGCCTTTAGGACCCATGATAGGAAGCCCGGCGTTCGGAATGACGGAGACGAAGCAGCGCGAGTTGTCGACCAGATACCGCACGGCATCGCGCATGTGGGTGGGGCCGGTCGAGCAATTCAACCCGATCACGTCGATCGCGAGCGCATCGAGGGTTGCCGTGACGGCGCGAATATCGGTGCCGAGCAACATGCGGCCCGTGACGTCGAGCGTCGCTTGGGCTTGAATCGGAACGCGGCGCATCCCGCGCGCGAATTCGCGCGTGATACCCGCAATCGCGGCTTTTATTTCCAGCAGATCCTGGCTCGTCTCGATCAGCAACAGATCGGCGCCCCCTTCCACGAGGTAGCGCGCCTGCTCGCCGTACAAATCCGCGAGTTCGTCGAAGGTTATCTTTGAAAGCGACGGATCGGAGGACGAGATCAGCATCCCCGTCGGTCCGAGCGCACCCGCGACGAAGCGCGGTTTTTCCGGCGTGGAAAAGGCGTCGCACGCGGCCCGGGCGATCGCTGCGGAGTTTCGATTGATCTCCGGCGTCTTCTGACCGAGTGCGTATTCTTCGAGCTTGAGCCGCGAGGCCGTAAACGAATCGGTCTCGACCACGTCGGCGCCGGCCTCGAGGTACGCGTCGTGCACCCGGCGGATCAGGTCGGGACGGGTCAACACGAGCGCTTCGTTGCAACCGTGATAGCGGGCCCCGCCAAAGTCGTCGTCGGTCAAGTTCATCGACATGAGTTCCGTGCCCATTGCCCCGTCGAAGACGAGAACCCGGGACCGGAGGGCGTCGAGATATTGGTCCATGAATGCATTTTAAGGGCCAAAATAGACATTTCCCGGTCAGCGTTGTCGATTACGTCGAAAACCTTACGGATTGGACATATGCGCGATCAGCGAGCATTCGAAACGGTAGCTGCTACGGTCGATGCGGAACGGGGCCGGTTGGGCCCCGCCGCCCGCTCGGCCGGTGAGGCCGGCCGGCTCGTGCTCGAAGAGATCTGGAGTTCGTGCTTGTTTGCGGGCGTGGGCCTGGGCCTCCACGAGGTCATCACCCTGGTTGAGCTCGGCACTCCCGCCGGCGCGCGGCCGCTGGAGCATTCCATCATCGTCGCCGACTATGCCGCTGCGGGGCGTTTCGTCGCCGGCGCGCCCCTCTTGGGTCGGCGGCGCTCGTTCCTGCGGCTGGAAGAAATCGTCACCCTGCATTCCCTCGCAGCCCGGCGCCAACCCGAAGCGATGCCGGGCGAGTGGCGCCGGACGACCGCCCCCGCATTCGCGAGCGGTTCGGTCCCGCCGCCCGCCTGGCTCGTCCCACGCGACATGGCCGCATTCGTCGAGCGCGTCGCCTCGGGCCCGCAAACGGGCCTGCATCCGATCGCGTGGGTGGCGGAAGCCCACGAACGCTTCGCGCGCATCCACCCCTTTACGAAGGCGAACGGGCGCGTCAATCGTCTCATGAGCAACCTCCTATTGCGACGCGCGGGTCTCCCGCCGTTCGCCGTGCGCGGGCGCGCAGCAGAACGCTACATGGCGGCATTGAAGCGGGCCGACTCGCGCGAACCCTGGCCGCTTGCGATTGTGTTCGCGCGCGCGGTGCTCGAAAGTCTTTCGCGTCTGGTGGCGGCCGCCGGCCAGGACACCGATTTGCGGCCGCTTGCGAGGTTCGCCTCCGGTACCGAACGCGCCGCATTGTACAAGGCGTCGCAACGCGGACGCCTGCGAACGGTGCGGCGCGGCGGGGCGTTGCTCACGAGCTCGGCGTGGATCGCCGAATACGAGCGTTCCAGATCCTCGCGCAGCCGATGAATCCAGGGCGTCTCGAACTCGACCTGCCGTCCGCGGTCGCATTCGCGCTGCTCGCTGCGGCCGCGTTCGCGCTGACGCGGCGACGCAGCGTGTGGGGACTCGGGCTCCTGATCGTCGCGGATCCGTTCGACTGTGCGCGCTACGTGGGATGGACGACGGTCACGATTCCGAAGGTCGTGCTGCTCGGGGTGGCGCTCGGACTGGTCGCGCGCCGCGCCTCCCTGCGGCCGCTGGGCCGGCGCGACGTGCGAGCGCTAGTATGCAGTGCGCTCGCGATCGTCCTGGTCACGATCGCGACGGTGATTCCCGGCACCTACATCGACGCCGTCGGCCGCGAATCGCTCAAGGCGATCGAATACCTCGCCGTGTTTTCCATTGCGCTCGTCGCCTTCGCTGACGATCCGGCGGAAACGCCGCTCTGGTACGCCCTTGCGGCCGTCACCGCGATCGTATGCGCGAGCGCGCTCGTGCAAGAATGGACGGGCGCGCCCGCCGGCGTGATGCTCGCCGGGCGCGTGCTGCCGCGCATCGCCGGAATGCTCGAAGGCCCCAATCAACTCGCGGGCTTCTTCGATATCGCGATCCCGCTCTTGCTCGCGCGCGGCGTGCGGCGCGGCGGCGGCCCGTTTCTCGCGCTCGTCGCGATCGCGTTTGTTACGGACGTCCTCACGTTTTCGCGAGCGGGCATAGCTGCCGTCGCCATCGGCGTTTTTTTCGTCGCGCTGGGCACGACGGGTGCGGACGCGCGCCGGCGGGTTATGATCGCCGGCTGCATCGTGTTTTTGGCGACGGCCTCCGCGCTCGTCAAGCTCGATCTCTTCGGGCGCTTTATGTCCGCATCCGACATCGATACCGCAAGCGGGCTCGGTTCGCGGGACGAACTCTGGACCGCCGCGATCGCATTCTGGCGAGCCCATCCGATCCTCGGAATCGGTGCCGGAAACTTCGAACTCGAACTGCCGCAAGCGGGCTTACCCGGCGTTCGCACGCACGCAAATAGCCTCTATTTGCAAACGCTCGCCGAGGGCGGCATCCTGCTCTTCGGCGCGACGCTCGCTTCCATCGTGGCCGCGATCCGGACGTTCTACGTCCGCGCGCCGAAGGACGCCCTCTTCGTCGGCATCGGCGCGGCGACGATTGCGCTTGCAGTCCATCAACTCGTCGACTTCTTGACGTTTTTTCCGAAGGTCGGCGGTTTCTGGTGGCTGTGGCTCGGCATCGCCTCGGGAGCGCTCGTAGCACGCGCGAAGGCGGCCGCGTGAGCGCTGCGAGCCGAGCGCGCGCGGCGGCGATGCTCGTGCCGATCGTGCTCGCTTCGTGTCTAGCCGGAAAGCGTATCAGCGATATCGATGCACCGGGCCGGCCGGCGAGGCCGGCGACGGGGCCGCCCTGGAGCGTGCCGCCCGGTGTGGCCGTCACGGCCGCGCAGCGCGGGCTGCCGGTCGTTCGCGGACTCTATCCGGCCACGACTGCGAGCGAACGCTGCTGCTGGATCGCACCCCACGCGACCGTCGGCACCCGCGTGACCACGTGGCCCGCCGAGCTTCGGCTCGACGTGCTCGTTCCGTCCTATCCGTTTTTTGAAGAGCGCCCGCAGGCGCTGACCGTTTCAGTGGCGGGCACCGCGCACCGGTTTTCCGATCTCGGACCGGGCGTGCATCGCCTTCGGTTCGACGTCACGCCCGCACCAAATCTCCGGCACGACGGAATCGCAACGATCGAGCTTACGACGGAGCGCACCTTCGTACCCAAAGCCGAGCACGTGAACGCCGACGTGCGCGCGCTCGGGATCATCCTGCTGCGCGTGTCGCTGCAACCGGCAGACGCCTCGGATTAGCTCCCGCCTGGCTCGCGGAAGGCGTACGCATTCCCGACGTAATCGACGGCGTAAATGCCGCTCGGCACGACTACGGGTGACGCGTACGAATCCGTTGCGAGCGGCGCGCGCCATAACACGCGGCCGGTATCCGGATCGAGCGCGGCGAGATGCGTGCCGAGCGTCGTAAAGCCGATGCCGTCCGCGATCGCGACGTAGCCCCAATTTGGAAACGGCGTGCGCATCTTCCACTTCACGTGAAGATGCCGGTCGAAACCGGCGAGCGACCCCGTGATATGCGCGACCGCGGGCGAATCGGACGAGCCTCCGGTGACGACGAGCGTCGTGCCGTTGGTCGACGGCGCGCCGATCGATCCGAAGCCGTCGACGGCGTACGGAATTTTGCGCCGTGCCAAACGTTTACCGTTTGTCGCGTCGATGGCCAGAATCGTGCCGTCCTTTCCGGGGATCACGATGACGGTGCCGAAGCGCTGCGCGGCGCTTCCGAGATCGTCGTCGATCCGCGAATCCTGCGAAGTGGAAGCCCACACGAGCGTGCCGTCGGGAGCGAGCGAAATCAACGCGTCGGCGTAGGGCGCGGTGTGATGGCACGTGTTCCCCGTGCCGAAGAAAAGGTGCCGCCCGTCGAAGGAAATCGGCGACCAAACGCTGCCGCCGTCGGCAGCGAGGTCTGAAACGTGCCAGCTCCACTTTGCTCCGCCCGTCCGTATGTCGAACGCGTCGACGCCGCCGCGCACGCAGTCGGGCGGATCGCCGCCCGCTTGTCCCTCGATCACGTCGTTCCCGACGACGATGGGTTCGCCGCGCCGCGCGCCCGGTAACGTTACCTTCCAAACGATCTTTCCGCTGCGCGCATCGACCGCCGCGAACGTGCCGCTCTCGGATCCCACGAAGATCGTGCCGGCGGCAAGCGTCGGCGTCATACTGATGTCTTCGCCTTTTCCGACCACCGTCGTCCAGCGGCGGATGCCGGTCGCCGCATCGAGCGCGAAGAGCGTGCCCCGTTGCGTTGCGAAATACGCAACGCCGCCCGCGACGATCGGCGACGCTTTGGTGCGGCCGTCGAGCCGGACGCGCCAGGCGAGACGAAGGCGCGAGAGGTTGGAGCGCGTGATCCCGACGTTCTGCGGCTGATAGGCGCTGCGCAGCGCGTCGTGTGCATACATCGTCCAATCGTCCGTGGGCCGCGCCGACCGCCGGGCCTCCAGTTGGCGCTTCACCGCCCCGAGATCGAGATCGACGCTGCCCGCCGGCTGCAGATCGCTGACGAGCGGCGCAATCGTCCGATGGTGCGCGCAGCCCGCGAGCGCGGCACACAGCGAAAGTAGCGCGGCCGCAATGCCGGCCCTTCGCGCAGGCGGGATTAGATGCCGACCGTGCTCGGCACGGGTTCGGAGCGCGAGCCGTTGCTCTCGATCGGAGGCGCGTGCCGCGGACGGTACTTTCCTCGATCGACGATGCCGGCTACGACGACGTACACCACCGGCACGAGAACGAGGTTGAGCACGGTCGAAAGGATCATGCCGCCGAACACGGGCGCGCCGAGGCTGTGGCGGCTCGCGCTCCCCGCACCGGTCGACACGACGAGCGGCGTGATGCCCAAGATGAACGCGAACGAGGTCATCAAGATCGGGCGCAGCCGCGTCTCCGCCGCCTGCCGCGCCGCCGATACCGCATCGAGGCCCTGCTCGCGCAGCTGATTCGCGAATTCGACGATCAGAATCGCGTTCTTACTCGCGAGACCGATCAGCATGAGATAACCGACCTGCGCGTAGATATCGGATTGCAGCAGTCCAAAGTAATCCCCGAGCACGATCAGGTGAAACATGTTATAGATGAAGACGAAGACCAGCGCTCCGAGCAGCGCCAGCGGCACCGACATGAGGATGATGAGCGGATCGGTCCAGCTTTCGTACTGCGCCGCGAGCACGAGAAACACGACGACGATGCCGAGGCCGAAGATCAGCGCGGCCGAACTGCCCGCTTCGATCTCGTCGAGCGAGATGCCCGACCACTCGTGGCTGATACCGCCGACCTCTATTTTTTTCGCGAGACCTTGCATGGCGGCGATCGCTTCGCCCGAGCCATAGCCGCGGCCCGGCTTACCCGAAAGCTCGATCGAGCGGAAAAGATTGTAGTGATAGATGATCGGCGCCGTTTTTTGCTGCGCCGTTTGGATCAAGGTCGAGAGCGGCATGATCGGCCCGAGCGAACCGTCCGGGTTTGGGCTCGCGCGCACGTAGATCGTCGACAGGTCGGAGATCGAATTCCGGTACGGCGTGTCGGCCTCGACGTACACGCGATACGAACGGTTGAGGTAATCGAAATCGTTGACGTAGACGGAACCGAGGTACACCTGCATCGTCGCAAAAATGTTCGCGAGCGGTACGTTGAGCGACGCGGCTTTTTCGCGATCGGGGTCCACGACGATCTGCGGATTGTCGTTGCGGAAGGTGGTGAATACGCTCGAGAGGTGCGGATCTTGGTTGCCGAGATACTCGAAACCGCGCGCCGCCGCATTGAGCTTATCGAGCCCGAGGTTGCCGCGATCTTCTAGTTCGTATTGGAAGCCGCCGATGTTGCCGACGCCGTTGATCGCGGGAGGATTGAAGCCGAAGACCTGGGCGTTGGGAATCGAGCTGAACTTGCTCTGCAGCCCGCCCGGCCCGTAGAGGAAGCCCAACACCGAGTGCGCGAGCCCGGGCCGATCTTTCCAATCCTTGAGCAGCACGAAGATCGTTGCCTGATTGGGAGCGTTGCCGGTAAACGCAAACCCGTTGACGGTGAAGATGCGCAGCGCTTCGGGCCGTTGCCGGATGAAGTCCTCAACGCGCTTCGTCACGACCTCGGTCTGGTCGAGCGATGCGCCCTCCGGCAGCTGGACGATCGTGATGAAGTACCCCTGATCTTCATCCGGCGTGAATCCGGTCGACGCGCTCGTGAAGAGATATCCCGTCAACAACAGCGCGAGCACGAACGCGCCCATGACGGCGAATCTCGCCCATCCGACGAGCAGTCTGCCGAGCAGGCCGTGATACGCTTTGCGGAGCCACGCGACGCCGCGGTTGAATAACCGGAAAAACGGATTGCGCGGCCGCTTCTGGCGTCCGAGCAGGAGCGCCGAGAGCGTCGGCGTGAGCGTCAGCGCGTTGAAAAGCGAAATCGAGATCGAGCAGGCGATCGTGAGCGCAAACTGCTTGTAGAGCTGGCCCGTCGTGCCCGGAAAGAAGGCGACCGGAATGAAGACGGCAAGCAGCACGAGCGACGTTGCGACGACGGCGCTCGTGATCTCGGCCATCGCCGCCGACGCGCCCGCGAGCGGCGTCATCTTCTTCTCTTGGATGAAGCGCGCAATATTTTCGATCACGACGATCGCGTCGTCGACGACGAGCCCGGTGGCCAGCGTCAGGCCGAAGAGCGTGAGCGTGTTGATCGAGAACCCGAGCCCCTTCATCAGCGCGAACGTGCCGATCAGCGAAACGGGAATCGTGATCGCCGGGATCAGCGTAGTACGCCAATCCTGCAAGAACAGATAGATGACGATGACGACCAGGACGATCGCGATCAGCAGCGTCGTGATGACCTCGCGAATCGATTCGTTCACGAATGTCGTCACGTCGAAGGCGACCTCGTAATTCATGCCTGCCGGAAACTGGGTCGACAGCCTCTTCATTTCGGCCGTGACTGCACGCGAGACGTCCAGAGCGTTCGAGGTCGGCAGCGCGAGCACGCCGATACCGACCGACGACCTTCCGTTGAATTTGAGGTCCGCGGAATAGTCCTGCGCGCCGAGCTCAACGCGCGCCACGTCGCGCAGGAAGACGTGTCCTCCGAGCGGTGTGCTCTTCACGATCAGCGCACCGAATTGTTCGGGCGTCGAGAGGCGGCCCGTCGCGCGGATGCTGTACTCATAGGGCTGGTGACCGTTGGTTGGAGCAGACCCGATCGAACCCGCGGCGACCTCAACGTTCTGGTCTTGGAGCGCGGCCTCGATATCGGTAACGGCAAGCTGATTATCGGCCATCCGCTTAGGATCGAGCCAGATGCGCATCGCGTAGTGCCGCTCGCCGAAGATGATGACGTCGGAAACACCCTTGAGCCGCTTGAGATCGTTCTTAACGTAAAGATCGACGTAGTTGGACATTTTGAGCGGCGTCAATTGGGCACTATGCGACGTGAAGCCGAGACCCATCACGAAGGCGCCCGAGTTCTTGGCGACCGTGATGCCGTTCTGCGTCACCGCCGCCGGCAGATCGCCCTCCGCGCTCTGAATCTCGTTCTGGACATCGCTTGTGGCCGCGTCGAGATCGCGCTCGAGATCGAAGGTACAGGTGATCGTACTCGTGCCGTTGTTGCTCGACTGCGAGGTAATGTAGCGCAGACCCTGGACGCCGTTGATGGCGTTCTCGAGCGGAATCGTGACCGACGACTCGACGGCCTGAGCGCTGGCTCCGGTATAGGTCGCCGTCACCGTCACGACGGGAGGAGCGACCTTCGGGAATTGCGCGATCGGCAGCGACGGGATCGTCACGATGCCCGCGAGCACGATAATCATGGAACAGACAGCCGCAAAGATCGGCCGCCGCAGGAAGAATTCGATCACGCTTTTACGACGTAGCGCCGGCTTCGATTGTGTCAGGCATCATCTCGATGCAGCCGACCACCCGGCCCGCCACGTTTCGAACATCGGCGGCGGCAAACCTCGCGAGAGCAGCGCGCTCCGCGGCGCCGAGAGCACCGACCTCCGTGAGCACGGAGACGACGGCGGGCGCGGCCGCCCGGCGAGCGCCGTCGAGAACTTTGAGCGCGAGGCCGAGACCGAGGCCCAGGAGCGCGTCGCCGTGCACGCCTTCGGCGCCGGCCTTGCAGACGATGCGTCCCTGCGTCGCTTGCATGATCGCCGTGTCGAGCCGCCCGGTTCCCGCGACGTACCACGGCTCTGCGGTCATGGCTTCCCGAACGCGGACCAAAGCAACGCGGTCCTGTTCATCGAGGCCCTCGAGGGTGGCGAGCCGCGCAAACGCGCGAGCGGCCCGATAAAGCGGGGTCGCAAAAACGGGAATGCCGCAGCCGTCGATGCCCAGCGTCAGCCGCGCGACGTCCTCGTCGACCATGCGCGCACAGAACGACAAGATCGTCTGCTGCACCGCGTGACCGGCGGCGAGGTAGCCGCGATGATCGAGGCCTAGGTGCACGCACATCGCGAGAATGCCCGCGTGTTTGCCCGAACAATTATTGTGCAGGGCGGTATAGGGCTCGCCGCGCGCCGCCAATTCCTGCGCGGCCGGCTCGAAGGCGGGCGCGTGCGCCCCACACTGCAGGTCGGCCGCCGAGAGGCCGATCGTTGCGAGAATTCCCTCGACGACCTTCACGTGAGCGGGCTCGCCGTTGTGCGAGGCTGCAATTGTCGCAAGTTCGCGGGCGCCGAAGCCGAACCGGTCGGCCGTGCCGGTCCGCACCAGCGCGGCGGCAATGAATGGTTTGGCCGCGGAGCGCACGTAGACCGGCCGCTCGACGTCGCCGTATGCGAGCACGATGCGGCCGCCGGCATCGGCGGCACAGGCCGCGATCTCGTGCCGCGATTCCACGAGGCCGCCGCGCGTCACCGCAACCTCGAGCGGCCCTCGTTTCAGCTGGGATTCGGCCCCTGAACCACTTGCACGAACGCCGACGGCCGCACGTACTTGGCAAAGGCGGCGCGCACTTTGCCGGCGCTCAGCGACGCGTAGATCTGCGCCGCGCGGTGAGCCTCGTCGAGCGGCAAGCCTTCGAGCGAACGCGCTGCAAGCGCCTCGGCAACGTCGTCCTCGCTCGCTTCTCCGAGCGGCAATTGGCGCAGCAGAATCGCTTTTGCTTGTTCGAGTTCTGCCGGCGTAACGTCGGTCGTCTGCATCGCGTGCAGGTCGCGGGCGATGAGCCGCCGCGCCTTCGAAACGTTGGGTGGATCGCTCCCGTAGGTGACGGAATAGGTCGACCGGGTCTTCCCCGCCGCGAGGCGGTTGCTCACGTTGTACACGTAACCGGATACTTGCCGCAGGTCGTGATAGAGACGCGTGGCATAGAACCCGCCGCCCAGCACGTGATCGCCGAGTTGCAGCGCATAGTAGTCGGGGTCCGTGCGCACGACCGATACCGTTTCCGTGAGCGACGTATCGTCTTGTACGCGGCTCGGATCGGGCACGACGGCAGCGGCAGGCTTGTTCAGCGGAACCTTGGGTAGATCGACGACGGGTTTGGGGCCCGTAGCCGTCCAGTCGCCGAAATATTTGGCGATCGTGCTTTGCGCTTGCGAGGGCGTAACGTTGCCGATGACGACGATCGTCGTCATGTCCGGCCGGAAGACCGAACCGTAGAAGGCCTTCACGTCGTCGAGGCCGAGCGCAGAGATCGTCTGCGGCGTCGCTTCACGTAAGTCCGGATCGCCGCTCGGCAAAAGCGCCCGATCCATGGCTCGCTGCGCGAGATATCCGGGGCTCTGTTCTTCGCCCGCGACGGCCTGCGCGGTTTGCCGTTGCACGACCGCGAATGGCTGCGGCGGCAGCGCCGGATGCAATTCGTCGTCGGCCAGCAGCTTCACGCCCGTATCGAAGTTGGAGGTCAGCACGTGGAGCGAGAAATCGGTGCCTGCCGACACTTGGGCCGAGATATCGTCGAGGGCTTTTGCATACGCGAGCCGGTCGAGTGAGGTCGTGCCGTACGAGAAGAGCCCGTCGAGAACGTCGCCGACTCCCTCCTTACCGCTTGCGGTCTGCAGATCGTCTTCGTGGTTGATGCGGCCGGCGACCGTTACCGTATCGCTCGTCGTTTCGGACTGCACGATGAGACGCAAGCCGTTGGGCAACGTCGTATCGGTGGGCGAGAGCGTCGAAGGCGCGATGTCGAGCTGCGCGAGCTTCGCCTTTGCAAACTCGGGCAGCGGCACGGCCTTCGTGGGCTGCGACGTGAGCGTCTCACCGCCGCCGAATCCCTTGGAAGCGACCGGTTTACCGGCGGCTTTGGGAACGAGACTGGCCGTTACCGCGAGGTTGGGTTGAAGATACGTCTTCGCGACGCGATTGACGTCGTCGGCCGTGACGTTCGAAATTGCCGCGACGTCGTCGTCGGGGGAATTGCGGCCCTCGTCGGCGATCGCTTGCGACCACGTGCCTGCGAGATCCGGAATCGAATTGCGCGAATACTCGTTTTGCGCGATCTCCGAACGCTTCGCCGCATCGACCAAATCCGCGGGCACACCGTTTGCCGCATAGCCGGCGACCACGGAGGCGAGCGTCGCATTGAAGGCGGGAACGTCGGCGTGCGGCGCGAGCGCGCCGTACACGATCCCCAAGCTCGATTTGGGATATGCGGCACCGAACTGCGCTCCCGTCTGCAAAGCTTTGCCTTGCACCGTGAGGCCATATACGTCGGCGCGTTGGCTCGCGAGCACGTCGATGAGAATGCGGGCGGCCGCGTAATCGGGATCGCTCGTTCCGGGCATGCGATAGCCCGTAAACGAAAGGGTGTACGGCAGGTCGCTCTCGAGCGTGAAGGCTTCGGAGGTGACCGGCTGCAAATTGACGGCCGGACGATCGGGAACCGCGCGCCGCGGAATCGAGCCGTAGAGCCGCTTCACCGTCGCGAGCGTCGCGGCCGCATCGACGTCGCCTGCGATTACGAGAATCGCGTTGTTTGGCGCATACCACGTGTTGTAGAACTTCTTGAGCAGCGCACCCGTCGTCTTATCGAACGATGGCCGCGTGCCGAGTGCATCGTGCGCGTACGGAGTTCCGCGGTAAAGATCGCCGGTGAGGCGGACGATCGCCTTATACGTCGGATTCGAATTGTCGGCCGCCACCTCTTGTTCGATCGCGCCGCGCTCCGAGTTCCATTGCGTCTGAGAATCCTCGATATCGCGCATGCATGCCGAATCGACGCCGAGATCCACATCCAAATCGTCGGCCGGAACGGTCGCGAAATACTGCGTGATGTTTTGCTGCGTATCCGCATCGCCGTCGCCGCCGAGCTGCGCGAAAATCGCAGAGATTTGGTCGCCCGTTACGCCGCTGCAGCCGCGAAACGCCATGTGCTCCTGCGCGTGCGCCATCCCGGGAAATCCCGGCGGCGTTTCGTCCGCGCCGACCTTGTAGTTGTCGTACACGGTCACGACCGGCGCGAGCGGATCGCGCACGATCACGATTTGCAGACCGTTGTCGAGCGTGGCTCGCGTGACGGCGCCTGCATCGCTCGAAGGTGCGGTCAGCGGCGCCGGCGACGGACTCGGCGCGGCTCCGAGCAGGGCCGCGATGGCGCACGCAGCGGTTACTTTGCGAAACGAAACGGGCATCGGTACTTTCTTTGAGATCGGGGCGGCGTGCCCCCCGATGGCCCCCGGGCCCGTGCTCACGGGCCCAAAGGTCGGCTATGCCGGCGCATGGCCCCCGGGCCCGTACTCACGGGCCCAAAGGTCGGCTATGCCGGCGCATGGCCCCCGGGCCCGTACTCACGGGCCCAAGGGTCGGGCGAGGTCGGCTATGCGGGCTATGCCAGCGCCGGTTCCACGATCTGGGCTTCCTGGTCGGCGAAGACCGGGTTTGAAAGATAGCGCTCGCCCGTATCGCAGCCGATCGTCACGATCGTCTTGCCGGCGAATTCGGGCCGAGCGGCGATCTGCAGCGCGATCCAGATGTTCGCTCCGGCGGAGATGCCTACGAGCATGCCTTCTTCGCGCGCGGCGCGACGCGCCATCGCGATCGCATCTTCGTTCGTCACGCGGATCACTTCGTCGTAGATCTTCGTGTCCAGGATCGCGGGAATGAAGCCCGTTCCGGTGCCCTGGATCTTGTGCGGTCCCGGAGTTCCGCCGGAGAGCACCGGAGATGCGTCGGGCTCGCCTGCGATGATCTTCACGCCGGGCTTGCGCGCCTTGAGCACTTCACCCACTCCGGTGATCGTGCCGCCGGTGCCGACCATTGCGACGAACACGTCGACCGTGCCGTCGGTGTCGCGCCAAATTTCTTCGGCCGTCGTCTTGCGGTGGATCTCGGGATTGGCCGGATTCTCAAATTGTTGGGGCATGAAATACTTGGCGGGATTCGAGTCGTGAATTTCCTTGGCTTTGGCGATCGCGCCCTTCATGCCGTCGGCGCCCGGCGTCAACACGAGTTGCGCGCCGTAAGCCTTGAGCAGGTTGCGGCGCTCGATCGTCATCGTATCGGGCATGGTAAGGATGATCGGATAACCCTTCGCGGTCGCAACGAAGGCGAGCGCGATGCCGGTGTTGCCGCTGGTCGGCTCGATGATCACCGTATCGGGACGCAAACGGCCCTCGCGCTCGGCCGCCTCGATCATCGAGACGCCGATCCGGTCCTTGACGCTACCGCCCGGGTTGAACGACTCCATCTTCACGAGCACGGTGCCGGCGTAGCCCTTGTTCAGCCGCGGAATCTTCACCAAGGGTGTGTTGCCGAACGTGTCGGCGAGATTATCATAAACGCGCATTCGATGCCCCCGGCGCGAGCGGCGCGCCTGTCGCAGAAGGTTTTAGCAGAAGTGTGCTGTCTCTCGTACGAACCACACCTCCTGCAAACGGGTGCACTTAGCTCTGCCGAGATGGGCATTCGCACCGGGTTTAAAAGGGTGCAAGGCCGCATCGAACGTATGTTCCGGGTCGGCATGTTCTCACTGCGCGAGAAGACGCTCTACGTGGGCGCCCTGGACCTCTGGATCGATTCGATGCGCTCGCGGACCCGCTGTTACGTCTCGCACGGACATGCGGACCACGCGCGGCCCCACGACGTCGTCATCACCTCCGTCAACAACGCGAAGGTCTGCGCACACCGTTTCCGGCGCCGGGCGCAGAAAGCTCCCTCCCTGTTCGGAGATGTGCAACCTGCGTCCGTGCCGGTCTCCTATCAGGCGCACCGCTACAACGAACCGTGGCGTATCGGCGATCACGAACTGACGCTGTTCTCGGCGGGCCACGTGCTCGGCAGTTCGCAATTGCTGATCCGAGGCGCGAGCGGGCGCTTCGTGTACACCGGCGATTTTAAACTGGAACGCTCGTACACCGCCGAGGCGCCGGAGGTGAAGCAGTGCGATACCCTGCTGATGGAGTGTACGTACGGGCGCCCTGAGTACGTCTTTCCGCCGCGCGCCGAAATAGCCGGCGCGATGGTCGCATGGGCGCGCAAGGCGCTCGAAGATGGAGCGGTCCCGATCTTTTTTGCCTATTCGCTCGGCAAGGCGCAAGAGGCGATGGCCATCCTCGGCGCCGCCGGAATTCCGCTCGCGGCTCACGCTGCGGTCGCTTCGATGTCGGACATCTACGTCGAAGCCGGCGTGAAGTTGCCGCCATACGAGCGCTACGACGCGGAGTACTTCGACGGCGCGCGTGCCTTGATTTGGCCGCCCTCGGGCCGCGCCTTACCCGCCGCGGTGCGCGGCAAGCCCGTGCGCACGGCCGCACTCACGGGCTGGGTAATCGGCAAAAAGAACCATTGGCAACGAACCGATGCGGGCTTCCCGCTTTCCGATCATGCCGATTTTCCATCGCTCCTGCGCTACATCGAGCTCGCGCAGCCGCGCAAGGTTTTGCTCAACCACGGCTCGCGCGATTTCGTGTTTCGCCTCAAAAAATTCGGCATCGATGCGGAGTATCTCGAAAGCAACGCGCAGCTCGCGTTGTTCTAAAGCGCGTCGTTTGCCGCCGCGCCGCCGAGATTTCTCAACCGCCGACATCCCACGTGAGGCCCGGATCTTTCTTCGAATACGCGCGAAACGCGATCAGCGTTTCCGTGCGGATTACACCTTCGAGATCTGCAATGTGCTCGGTCACGAGATCGGCGAGATCTTCGTGAGCCCGCACGCGGACGACGGCAACCAAATCGAAAGGACCCGAGACGCTGTAGACCTCCGTAACGCCCGCCACTTCGAGCAGCCGCTCCGCGTACGGTTTCACGAGGCCCGGACGAATCGTAAACATTACGAACGCGGTGATCATATCACGGCGGCTTCAGGATCGAATTCGCCCGCGCCTGGTCAGGCGGCGCCGGCGTCACCGAGCGTGAAGAAGAACGTCGCGCCCGCATCCGGCTCGGACTCCGCCCAAATCGATCCGCCGTGGCGCTGAACGATGCGGGCCACGGTCGCAAGCCCGATTCCGGTTCCTTCGAAACTATTGCCGTGAAGCCGCTTGAAGGGAGCGAAGAGTTCCTCGGCATGGCCGGTCGAGAAGCCTATGCCGTTGTCCCGCACCGAGTAAACGGTTTTGCCCTCACGTACCTGGGATTCGAAGCGGATGACGGCAGGCTCGCGGCCTCGCGTGAATTTCCAGGCGTTGCCGAGCAAGTTCGTGAGCATCGTGCGCAAGAGCGTCGTGTCGCCCTCGATCGTGAGGCCCGCTTCTACCGTGGCGATCGCCTTACGCTCGGGCTCCGCGGTATGCAGCTCCGTAACGATCGAGCGCGCGAGCGCGGTTAAATCGACGCTGCGCCGGGAGAGCTCTTGACGCGATACTCGCGCGAGGCTCAGCAGCGCATCGATCAGGCCGCCCATTTGATCCGCGCCCTTCACGATCAGGCCGATGAAGCGCTTGGCTTCGCCATCGAGCGCGGGGCCGTAGTCTTCTTCCAAGGCGCTCGCGAAACCGGCTACGGCGCGCAACGGCGCGCGTAAATCGTGCGCCACGGAGTAGCTGAACGTTTCGAGTTCTGCATAACGGTGTTGCAGCTCAGCGTTCAACTGTTTGATGCGCTGCTCGCGGCGATTGCGATCGACCGCCATGCCGATGATCGTTCCGAGGCTGACGAGAAACGTCACGTCGTCCTCGGAAAACACGTGCGGCTCGCGGAAACCGACGTGCAGCAGGCCGACGACCACATCCTTACCGCGAATGGGAATAGCGGCAGAGGCGACGACCCCGTGCTCGATCGCTTCGTGCGATGGCCGCAACGCATCGGCGGCGCCGACACGCCGGAGAAAGACCGGATTACCCGACCGCAGGCTTTCGTCGGCTTGCGAGCTTCCCGAGATCGCCAGGGGATAGTTGTCGACTAACTCTGCGGGCCACCCGACGCCCGCGCTGAACACGATGTGCGTTCTCGAGGCGTCGAGTTCGCCGAGCCGCACGAACGGCGCGTCGATCGTGCTCGCCACGAGTTCTACCGCTTGTTGCTTGAGTTGTCCGAGGTCCGCGGTCGCGAGCGCGTGCTGACCGAACTCCGCGTTGAGCTGCCGCAATTTTTCGGCCCGTTTGCGTTCGGTGATGTCGCGCGTCGTGCCCACCATCCGAATCGGAGTCCCTGCGGCATCGCGTTCGATCTCGCCTTCGGCACTCAGCCAGCGCTCCGCTCCATCGGGAAGTGCGACGCGATAATCGAGCACGAGCGGCTCGCCACTCGAACGCGCCGCCCGAACGCTCTGATCGACGCGCGGGGTATCGTCCGGGTGGATGTAGCGAATAAAGCGGTCGTAGGAAAGCTCCCCGTTCACGGACGCCTCGTGCAGGCGATACACTTCCTTCGACCACGAGATGGCGCCGCTTGCGAAGGTCCAGTCCCAGACGCCGATGTGGGCCACGCGCTGCGCTTCCCGCAGGCTCGCCTCGCTCGCGGCGATGGCGTCTTCGGCTCGCCGGTGCTCGCGCTCGAGATCGTGGGTCATCTCGTTGAACGACTCCGCCAGCAGTCCGATCTCGTCCCTGCGACGCGCGTCGAGCGCGACGGTAAAATCTCCCTGCGAGACGCGTTTCGAAGCTTCCAGCATCGCTCGCAGACGCAGCGAGATGCCGCGCGTAATCGCTGCGGTCAGCAGCAAACCGGTAAGCTCGACGAGGAGCGCGGCGCTCAGGAGCACCTTGAGAACCAGGCCCGTGAGCCAACGAGAGCCTTGGCCGAGCGTATCTGAAAAATGATCTTCTACGCTCGTCATCTGCGCGTTGACGTCGGCGACTTGCGCGAGCGTGGCGGTTACGGCCTTTTCGGACTTACCCGCGCGCACCTCATCGTGCAACTGCGCGCCGAGCCTCTGGAAGCGCATCATCAGCACGTCGCCGGCTCCCCAGTAGCCGATCGCCTGCGCGATGTAACTGACTCGCCCGAAGCGTTGAAACAGCTGCTCCATCCCGGGAATATCGTCGGGATCGTTGCGCCCTCGGCGGAAGCCTTCGAACGTGCGCTGCGGGTCGGCATTTCCCGACGCAAGCTCGAGATTGGCTTGATGGTCGCCCGCCCAGACGCTCAGGAGTCCGAGGTAGGCTTGGTACTCCTTCGGATCGCGGGTACGGCCGTATGCCTCTAAATGGTAGGCGGCATCCTTTTCGGCTTTCGACCAGGCGCCCTCACCGGCAACGTACGAGCGGACTGCGGACAGCGTATGAATCGTAAACCAAAGGGCAGAAAGCTCCGCACTGATGAGCAGCACCATGATGCCCAGCACCAGATAGAGCCGGCGCGCGATCGTCAATGAAAGCCCCCCAAAGCCGTAGCGGCCCGGTGACGAAACGGGCGCGCACACGAAAGCCATCGGCAGTTCACAGAGCGCATATTAACGGCGGCCCGAAGTTTGGCGTTATTTGAACAACTCTGTCGGTGAGGCCTCGTTCGGAGCATCGCGCCGAAGCCGCAATGGAGAGCGGGGAGAGATGATAGCGTTCGCGCAAACGTGTGCGGCGGTCTCGATGAGTTCGAGCAAAATCGAGAAAGTACGACTGGTTGCTTCCTATCTGATGCAGCTTTCGGATGCCGATCTCGATGCAGCCGCCCGCTTTTTCAGCGGCAACCCTTTCCCGCAGGCCCAGGAGCGCGCGCTCGCCGCAGGTGGCCGCACCATCGTCTCTGCGGCCTCGGAGGTTTGGAATATCGACCGCGCCGCGCTCGCTGCCGCGTACCGCGCGACCGGAGATCTTGGGGCCGCGCTCGGACCCTTCGTGCAGCCGGCGCACGATCTCGGATTGTTTCGCGAGGAGCTCACGCCGCAGTTGCTCTACCGGCTCCTGGGCGAGATCGCCGATGCGTCCGGAAAAGCGGCACAGAAACGCCGCCGCATCCTCTGCGAGCGGATCTTCTCATCCTGCGTCGACGCGACCGAGGCGACGTACGTCGTGAAGATCATGACCGGGGAACTCCGCGTCGGATTGCGCGAAGGCCTCATCGTGGACGCGATCGCGCAAGCCTTCGGCGCGGATCCCGCAACCGTGCGGCGCGCTGCGAGCGCTGCGGGCGACCTCGGAGCGGTCGCGCTCGCCGCCAAGCTCGGAACGCTCGAGGGCATCGCCGTGGCCTACCACGCACCCATCGCGTTCATGCTGGCATCGCCGATCGCGTTCGATTCAGGCTACGACGAGCTGCGAAAATCGACGTGGCTCGTGGAGGATAAGTACGACGGGATCCGAGCTCAGGCTCACGTGACGCCGGGCAGAATCTCGATTTTTTCACGGACCCTCAACAACGTCGCTGCATCCTTCCCCGAGGTCGTGGCGGCGCTCGGGTCCATACCGGGCTCGTGCGCTCTCGACGGCGAGATCGTTGCGATTCGCGAAGATCACGTGCTGCCGTTTCGCTTCTTGCAGGGCCGCTTGCAGCGCAAGGATGTCTCGGAGGCACTGCAGCGAGAGACCCCGGTCCGCTTCATCGCCTTCGATATCCTCGCAACGGAAGACGACTTTCTGCTCGACGTGCCGCTCGCCGAGCGGCGCGCGCGACTGGCGGAGCGCATCGTGCCGGATCGCTCCGCCCTTGCCATTGCGCCGTGGACGACCCTCGAAGCGGACGCCGCAGCCGGCGCGGTGCGAGAACGATTTGAAGACGCGCGGGCGCGCGGCCATGAGGGGCTCGTCTTCAAGCGCATGGATACGCCGTACTCGCCGGGCCGGCGCGGCAAAGCGTGGCTCAAACTCAAGCGCGAACTTGCGACCCTCGATTGCGTGGTCGTGGCCGTGGAACGCGGTCACGGACGGCGCGCCGCCGTGCTCTCAGATTACACCTTCGCCGTGCGCAACGGCTCCGAGCTCAGCGTGCTCGGGAAGGCCTACAGCGGGCTCACGGACGCCGAAATCGGGGAAATGACGGCCTGGTTCGACGCGCATCGACCCGACGCGGCCGAGGCGGAACGCCTCTATCGCAACCTCGCTTTAAAGCGACGCGAAATCGTCGTCGAGCCGCAGATCGTGGTCGAGATTGCGTTCGACATCATCCAACGCAGCGATTTGCACGGCAGCGGTTTTTCGCTTCGCTTCCCGCGCATCGTGCGGCTGCGCCCCGATAAGGGGCCGCAGGATGCGAATTCCCTCGCCGACGTCCTCGCAATCTATACCAGTATGATCGATCGCGAAGGATTGGGCTAACGCGCCCCGGTTCTTCGAGCAGGCACAGGCTCGTGCTCACCCAAAAATTGTAGCGGTGACCACGTTTCGGCAGCGGGCACGGCCGCTCGAATGATCGCGGAGGGTACCGTCCACGTCGACGGTGAGCTCAGTCTCGTACCACGCCATCCTTCCGATGCCGACGAAGTCTTCGGCATCGTCGGCCGCCACCGCGCGAGCCTGGGCGAATGGCTGACGTGGATCGATGCGACGCGCACGCCGGCCGACGCACGGCGCTACGCGCAGTTCGCGCAGGTCCAATTCGAGAGCCGCGTCGCCTTCGATTATGCGGTTCGGCGAGACGGCGCTATTGCCGGTGCAATCGGCATCCACGGCGTCGATTGGGCCCATCGCAGCGCGCAGATGGGCTACTGGATTTCACCCGAGGAAACGGGCAAAGGCATCGTTACCCGGGCGGCCGCCGCGCTGACGACGCACGCCTTCGCGCATCTCGACCTGCATCGCCTCGAGATCCGCTGCGTCGTCCAAAATCATAAGAGCCGCGCGGTGGCAGAGCGCCTCGGATACGCCCACGAGGGAACGCTTCACGAGGCGTATCTGCTCCACGGGAGGTTTCGCGATATCTCGCTCTACGCTACGTCGGAAGAACGATGGCGCGCACGTCAGGCGCCGAGGTTACCGCACGCAACGTAGGTCTTGATGTCGTCGCCCGACTTGTGAACGTTGACGGCAAATCCGCCGCCGGTCAGCGATGCGAGCGAGGCGTTGACCACCGTGCTCGAGACGCCGTCTTTGACGGGCGCGAGGGGATACTTCGGGGCGGGGTCGAGATTGCTGCACGTTCCGGTATGCACGTGCGCCGGTTGAGGAATCCCGCTTGGGGCTCCCGCCAGCGCAACGTCGACTTGCGTTTTATCGCCCTGCGGCGTCAGCACGACGGTTCCCGATTCTCCCGAGCCGTTCTGCGAGGAAATGAGATAGACTTTCGGTGTGCCGCTCATGGCGCTTTCGGCTGCCAATCCCGGTGCAAATGAGGTCGCAGCAAACGCCAGGAGCGTTGCCGGTACGAGCATCGTTTTCATACGGTCCCTCCACCTGAATGCGGCAGCTCGAAACCGAGCGCCGGTTCCCTTATTGCCGTGCCTGCGGCCTCTGGACCTCTTCGTCCGTTTGCAGCGTGACGACCGAGTTGCGGGGCACCACAAAATCGGTCTTGCGGTTGTTGGCGTAGACGAAACCACCCGCCGCCCCCGCCGCGCCGCCCCAGTTCGTGCCGACCTTCTTTCCGATGAAATTGCCGACCAGCATGCCGATGCCCGCACCCGCAGCTTGTTGCGCGATCGCGGTCTTCTTCTTCGGCGCAACCGTCAGGACGTGGCCCGTGAGCGGCGACGACGAGCCATCGGTGAGCACGATGCTATCGAAGGCCAAATCGAGTTCGGGCTTGCGGCCTTGACCGGCGCGGATCACGCGCGCGACGTGTCCGCGAACGAATGCCCCCGCGTAGGTGGGATCGCCGCTGGGATACGGCCGCACGACTTGCAGCGAAAACCCGTCGCCGACTTGCACTTTGCCGGTATCGAGGTCGGTCGATAAGTTCCCTGAAATCGTCGCGCCCTGCGGAATCGGATCGGCGCAGGCCGCCATCGGCGCGAGCGCCCCCACGGCGACGAGCGCGAGCATTCGGAGCGGTCGGAAAGCGCGAGCCTGGTTCATCATACTCCCGAAACGGCTGCAGGGGTGCGACCGTTCCCCTTATGGGCGGTGTGCTTTGCGAGTTCGATTTTCGCCACCGTCACGCGGTGCACTTCGTCGGGACCGTCGGCCAGGCGCAGCGTGCGCGAACTCGCCCAGGCGTGTGCGAGCCCCGCGTCCTCATTGACGCCCGCGCCGCCGTACGTTTGAATCGCGCGATCGATCACGCGCAACGCCATGTTCGGAGCGACGACCTTGATCATCGCGATCTCCGCGCGGGCGGCTTTGTTGCCCTCGCGATCCATCATGTCGGCAGCATGCAGCGTAAGCAGCCGCGCCTGATCGATCTCGATGCGCGAATCGGCGATCCACTCCTGGACCACGCCCTGATCCGCGAGCGGTTTGCCGAACGCAACGCGGCTCGTAGCGCGTTCGCACATTTTTTCGAGCGCTCGCTCGGCGGCGCCGATCAGACGCATGCAATGGTGGATGCGTCCGGGCCCGAGGCGCCCCTGCGCGATTTCGAAGCCGCGGCCTTCGCCGAGCAAGACGTTGGATACCGGCACGCGGACGTTCTCGAAGCGCATTTCGGCGTGACCGTGCGGTGCGTCGTCGTAGCCGAACACGCTGAGCGGCCGGATCACGTGCACGCCCGCCGTCTCCATCGGCACGAGGATCATCGACTGCTGCAGATGGCGCGGAGCGCTCGGGTCGGACTTGCCCATGAAGATCAAAATTTTGCAGCGCGGGTCCATCGCGCCGCTGGTCCACCATTTGCGGCCGTTGATCACGTACTCGTCGCCGTCGCGCTCGATGCGGGATTGGATGTTCGTCGCGTCCGACGATGCGACGTCGGGCTCGGTCATTGCGAAGGCGGAACGAATCTCGCCGGCGAGCAACGGCTCGAGCCAGCGCTTCTTCTGTTCGGCCGACCCGTAGCGCACGAGCACTTCCATGTTGCCCGTGTCGGGCGCGTTGCAGTTGAAGACCTCGGGGCCGATCTTCGAGCGACCCATGATCTCGCACAGCGAGGCGTATTCGTGGTTCGTGAGACCGGCGCCGTATTCGCTCTCGGGCAGGAAGAGGTTCCATAGTCCGGCTGCGCGCGCTTTGGCCTTGAGTTCGTCGAGGACCGGCGGAATTTGCCAGCGGCTCGGCAGCTTCTCGTGCTGCTCCCAATACACGCGTTCGCCCGGATCGACGATGTCGCGCACGAAGGCGCGCAGGCGGTCTTGGAGAGCGACGACTTCGGGGCGATGCTGTATGGCCATGTCGCTTTGTTTTAACATCGGGGCGGCGTGCCCCCCGATGGCCCCCAAGGGCGCACTCGCCCTGTTTAAGATCGGGGCGGCGTGCCCCCCGATGGCCCCCAAGGGCGCACTCGCGCCCTGTTTAAGATCGGGGCGGCGTGCCCCCCGATGGCCCCCAACGGCGCACTCGCGCCGTGTTGAAAGATCGGGGCGGCGTGCCCCCCGATGGCCCCCAACGGCGCTCTCGCGCCGTGTTGAAAGATCGGGGCGGCGTGCCCCCCGGAAGGCTGAAAGCTGGGAGACGCTGCCTAGCGGCGCCGGTCGAAAACGTGCTTTGCTTTCCCGGCGGAGGGCTCGATCGTTCCCGGCGCGGCCAGCTCGATTCGGACGCTGACACCGATGTGCGTTTTGATCCGCTCGCGCAGCCTGCGGGTCGCCTCATCGTCTGCGGCGGCACCCGCCGCAGGCTCGACCACGACCGTCATCTCGTCGAGCGCGGCCGTGCGTTCGAGGACGATGTGGTACTGCGGCGCAAGCGCGGGCTCGCGCAAGATCTGCTCCTCGATTTGCGTGGGAAAGACGTTGACGCCGCGCACGATCAGCATGTCGTCGCTGCGGCCGGTCACGCGCTCCATGCGGCGCATCGGCCGCACGGTACCCGGCAGCAGACGCGTCAGATCGCGCGTGCGATACCGGATGACCGGCAGCGCTTCTTTCGTAAGCGAGGTGAACACGAGTTCGCCGAACTCGCCATCGGGAAGCACGGCGCCCGTCTGTGGGTCGACGATCTCGGGATAGAAATGATCTTCCCAAATGTGGAGCCCGTCCTTCGCATCGCGGCACTCCTGCGCGACGCCCGGGCCGATCACTTCCGAGAGTCCGTAGATGTCGAGCGCTTCGATGCCGGCGCGGGCTTCGATGCGACCCCGTAGTTCGTCCGTCCACGGCTCGGCGCCGAAGACGCCGATCTCGAGGCTGCTCGCGCGCGCGTCGCTGCCCATGCGCTCCATTTCATCGAGCAGCGCGAGCATGTAGCTCGGCGTCACCGCGATCGCGCGCGGCTGCAGATCGGCGATGAGCTGAATCTGCTTTTCGGTCTGCCCACCCGACATCGGGATCACGGTGCAGCCCAAGCGCTCGGCACCGTAATGCAGGCCGAGGCCGCCCGTAAAGAGCCCATAGCCGTAAGCGACGTGCATGACGTCGCCCGGGCGCACGCCCGCGCCGCGCAAACTCCGTGCCACGACCGTGGCCCACATGTCGAGATCGTTCTTCGTGTAGGCGACGACCGTCGGTTTGCCGGTCGTACCGCTCGAGGCATGCAGCCGCGCAACCTGCTCGCGCGGCACGGCCAACAGCCCGAAGGGATACGTCTCGCGAAACGCCGCTTTGGTGAGGAACGGGAACTTCGCGAGATCGGAAAGCTCGCGCAGGTCGTCCGGATGCACGCCGTGTGCGGCGAAGCTTTCGCGATAGTACGGTACCTTATCGAATGCGAGGTGCAGCGACGCGCGTAGCCGCTCGAGCTGCAGCGCCGCGAGTTCGTCCCGGCTCGCACGCTCGATTGGTTCGAGATCCGCCCGCACGTTCACGGGCGTTGCAACAGCAGCGCGATCCCCTGACCGACGCCGATGCACATCGTGGCAATCGCGTACGTGGCATTTGCGGTCTCGAGATCGATCGAGGTGGAGAGCGCGAGGCGAGCGCCGCTCATGCCGAGCGGATGGCCGAGCGCGATCGCGCCGCCATTGGGATTGACGTGCTCCGTGTCGTCGGACAGCCCGAGCTCGCGGAGCACGCCGAGCGACTGCGCCGCAAACGCTTCGTTGAGTTCGATCACGCCGATATCGCGCAACTGCAGCTTCGCGAGGTCCAAGAGCTTGCGCACCGCGGGCACCGGGCCCATGCCCATGATGCGCGGCGGCACGCCCGCGCTCGCCATCGCGACGATGCGGGCGCGCGGCGTGAGGCCGTAGCGTTCGACCGCACGTTCCGAGGCGACGATGAGCGCGGCCGCGCCGTCGTTGACGCCCGAAGAATTTCCGGCCGTGACGCTGCCGCCGGCTCGAAACGGCGCCGGCAGTGCCGCCAGCTTTTCGAGCGTCGTGTCGGCGCGCGGCTGCTCGTCGGTATCGAACGTTACGGGCGCGGCCTTTTTGGATGCGACGGTCGTGACGGCAACGATCTCTTTCGCCAAGCGCCCACTCGCCGCCGCGGCCGCCGCTCGCTGTTGCGAGCGCAGCGCGAAGGCGTCTTGGTCGGCGCGTGAGATGCCGTAATCGGCCGCAACGTTTTCGGCAGTTTCGGGCATGCTGTCGATGCCGTACTGCGCCTTTAGGGCCGGGTTGACGAAACGCCACCCGATCGTCGTGTCGTACACGGCGTTGTCGCGCGAGAACGCCGACGCCGCTTTCGGCATGACGAACGGCGCGCGCGTCATGCTCTCCACGCCGCCCGCGAGGCACAGGTCGGCATCACCCGCACGGATGGCGCGGGCCGCGGTACCCACAGCATCGAGCCCCGAACCGCACAACCGGTTGATGGTCGCGGCCGGCGTCCGGTCGGGCAAGCCCGCCAGCAGAACCGCCATCCGGGCGACGTTGCGGTTATCTTCCCCGGCTTGGTTCGCGCAGCCGAAGTAGACGTCGTCGATTGCCTCCCAATCGAGGCCTGGATTGCGTTCGCGCAGCGCTCGCAGCACGTGGGCGGCGAGGTCGTCGGGGCGCACGGTCGCGAGCGCCCCGCCGAATTTGCCGATTGGGGTCCGGATTCCGTCACAGAGAAATGCTTCGCTCATCCCGGCAGCCTTCGCCGCCCATTATGGCGGAATCTTCGTCGCGCGGCCTAGCTGCCGCGCGACCTGGGCGTGACTTCCCAGTCGTTATGAATACGCTGTCGGCCGGGCTCGCGCTCCACGTTCCAAGCGAGGTCAGCTTCGCCGGAACCGTCACCTCGCAGCCGCACTTCTTCTTCGGCTCGAATACCCACGCGATGCACGAAGCCTTCGACGTGCGCAGCGACGACGGGCACTCGGTCGAGATCGTCGACAACGTCAAGCTCGCGCCGCGCGTGCCCGTCTCGGTGGGCGACCACATCGACGTCCGCGGCGAACTCGTCCCGGATGCCTCGCACGGACCGCTCGTCCACTGGACGCATCACGATCCTTCGAACGAACATCAAGACGGCTACATCGATTTCGCCGGAAGGCGCTACGCGTAGATCACTCCGCGGCAGCGCCGAGATCGACCTCGGTGCGCCATAAGGCCGCTGCGCAGGACGGTCGCTCAGTGCGACCACCGCTATCCTCCGGATTTCGCCCTATCAGGCGTATCGTTCCCCGATTTTCTCCGCGACACGCAGCGCATTGGCCATGATGGTCAGGGCCGGATTCACGGCGCCTGCCGAAACGAAAAAGCTCCCGTCGACGACGTAGAGGTTATCGAGTTCGTGCGCCTTACAGTCCACGTCGAGCGCGGATGAGGCGGGGTCGGTTCCGAAGCGCACGGTGCCGACTTGATGTGCCGTGCCGCCGATCGGAATGTTCTTGCCGAGATAGAGCGAGCGCGGCAGGAGTGTCGGGTGCGCGCCGATCGCGCCGAGCATCTCGTGCAGGCGCGCTTTGAGGCGCTCGTGCGCTTCCATATTGTTCGGTGTGAGGCTCAGGCGAATCGTGCCGTCCCGCTCGAGCGTCACGCCGTTTTCCATGCGCGGTAAATCTTCCGAGGTCAACCAGAAATCGAGTCCGTGCTTGGCGATGATGTCGAAGGCGAAATCCGGGCGCAACGGCACCCAGGACGGCGCTTCGCCTTTGATCTGATCGGCATCCGATTTTCCGAGCATTTGGATGTGTCCGAGCGGATAGTCCCAGCCGGGTCCGCCGAAATAATAATCGTTGAGCCCGAGCGTCTTCTGAAACTTGGTCGGGTTCGGCTCTTTCGAAACGGCGATCGTCGCGCTATTGTTGTGGCGCATATAGTTGCGGCCGACCACACCCGAGCCGTTCGCGAGACCATCGGGATGCTTGTCGCATGCCGAGCGCAACAAGAGCACCGCTGAGTTGATCGCGCCGCAAGCGACGATCACGACGTGCGCGCGCAGGGTCGCGGGACCGGACTCGCTTTCGATCTCGACACCCGTGACTTCGCGCCCGCTTTCGCTCGTCAGCAGCCGAACCGCCTTCGCATTCGTTCGCAGGGTGACGTTGTCAAAGGCGAGCGCGGGCTCGACGCAGATCTTCTGCGCGTCCGATTTGGCATCGACCAGGCACGGAAATCCGTCGCAGGTGCTGCAGCGGATGCACTTGCTCTCGTGCAGCGGCCGCAGGTTGCGTTCGAGCAGCCGCACCCCGACCGGCAGAGGAAACGGATGCAGCCCTTCGCGGACGAGATCGTCGTGGAGCTGCTGGATACGCGGCTCGTGCTCGAGTGCGGGAAAGGGATAGGGCATTCCGGCAGGCGGCTCCGTCGGATCGATTCCATGAGTTCCGTGGACTTCGTACAGTTGCTCGGCGCGATCGTAGTAGGGCGCCATATCGGCGTACTGCAACGGCCACGCCGGCGAGATGCCGCCGCGATGCACGAGTTCGCCGAAATCCCGCTCGCGCAGGCGAAACAGTGCCGCGCCGTAGACTTTCGAGTTGCCGCCGACGTAGTAGTGAATGCCCGGATGGATATCGTGCCCGTCCTTGTCCTTCCAAACGTCTTTGGTCTGATAGCGCGACTCGACGAACACCGCTTCGGATTCCCAGTTCTCTTTCTCGCGCGGCAGATAGTCGCCGCGTTCGAGAATCAGGATCTTCTTGCCCGAGGGTGCCAGCGCGTGAGCGAGCGTTCCACCGCCCGGTCCGCTGCCAATGATGATGAAATCGTACTCGGCGTCCACGCTGGGCGCGTTCTCGGCCCACGGCTGCCGGGCCCCCGCCAAGGCGTCACCTTCGCGCGACGGCGGCATGGAATCGCAACCTGCAGCGAGCAATCAGCGCAGATGCCCGAACCCGATGCACGACTCGCCCTCGAGATCGAGGGTCAAGATCTTTTGCGCACCGCGGTGCGCTTGCCGCAGGATTTGCCGCCCGGCCCGTGCGTCGTACTGTTCGCGTTCTCGCCGGGTCACCAAAGCGACGCACGATCGTGGCTGCCGGCGCTCACAAAGCTCGCAACCAGCGGCGCGGCCGCCGTACGCCAAGTCATCGTTTTGCCGGCGTTCGCGAAGCTCGGCGAGCGCATCGTTTTCGATCAGCTGCTCAAAACCGTGCCGCCCGAAGCGCACACCGCGACGATCGTTGCGTTCACCGATACCGACGCCGTCGCGCGGGCCGTCGGTGCCGCGGATACGAAGAACATCGTCCTGGCGCTCATCGATGGAGGGCGCAGCATCGTGTGGACGGGTTCCGGTGGGCACACGCCGGAACTCGAAAGCGCGCTGCGCACCGAGATAGGAGCACCGCCATCCTCATAGTTACCGGAACCGCCACCGCTCGCGAAACGACGTTCGAGCGCCTGCTCGAAGCAGCGCTCGAACACGTGCGCCGTTCGCGCACGGAACCGGGCTGCGTCAGCCACGCCGTCCACGTCGATTGCGAGAATCCGCTGCGGCTCTTCTTCTTCGAACGATGGGCCGATCGCGCGGCGCTGCACGCGCACTTCAAGGTGCCGGCCTCGGGCGCGTTCATCGCTCTGTTGCGCGAACTCACGGTCGAGGCGACGGGTCCCGATATCTACGAGGTCGTCGACCCGGCCTAAGCTCCGAGCGGCGCTCCCGAAACGACGTCGCGCGGCGATCGAGCCGAACCGAGTTCGAAGGCATCGGCTAGCAGTTCGTACGAACGCAGCCGCGACGCGTAATCGGGCGTAATCGTGACGATCATTGCTTCGTCGGCAGCGTTTTCCTCAACGAGAGCCTCGAGATCGTGGCGCACCGTAGCGGGCGATCCGTAGATGAGGCGGCGCCCGCGCTCGGACTCCTCGCGTTCGCGCGGCGCCCACGGATACGCGCGCGCCTCTTCGAGTGAGGGGATCGGGCCGCCTTGACCGCGGACGATGCGCGTGCGCCAGAGCCGCAGCGGCAACGCGAGATCGGCCGCTTCTTCGTCCGTGGGAGCTACGATTGCAGCGGCTGCGACGATGCAGCGCGGCTGCGGATGGCGCGCGTTCGGCCGATACCTGCTGCGGTAGAGGCGCGTGAGATACTCCTGGTCTCCGCCGATGAAGTGTGCGTATGCGTACGGCAACCCCATACGCGCCGCGAGCAGCGCGCCGTAATCGGACGAGCCGAGCATCCACACCTCGGGCGCCGTCGGCCCGGACGGCATTGCGTGCAGGCTCGCGTACGCGCTCGAGGGCGGTGTGGTCGCCTCGAGAAAGCCGATCGTCTCTTGGATCTGCTCCGGAAACAGCCCCGGATTGCGCGATTCGAGCGCCGCGTTGACGAGCCCGACGCCGCCGGGAGCGCGTCCGACGCCGAGATCGACCCGGCCCGGCGCCAGGGCATCGAGCATGCGGAACGTTTCCGCCACTTTGAAAGAACTGTAGTGCGGCAGCATGATGCCGCCCGTTCCTAATCGGATGCGCGACGTCTCCGCCGTGAGCCGGGCCAGCAGTACCTCGGGTGACGCATCGGAAAGACCGTGCATCGAATGGTGCTCGGCCAGCCAATAGCGCGCATAGCCGAGACGATCGGCGGCGCGCGCGAGAGCGATCGTCGCAAGGATCGCTTCGCGCGGCGTCGCGCCCGCGACGACGGGGGATTGATCGAGGATACCGATAGGAAACGTCACAACGCCGCCCATGACACAATCGAGCGCCGCTAAGATTCGCCGGGTCACATTACATACGATATCTCAGCCGCAGCTCGACGGTCCGGCCGAGCGGATAGGACTGCGGCACGTATCCGCCGCGGCCGTAACTCCACGGAACGACCGCGTGGACGCCATCGTTTGTCGGCACGCCGTTTCCTAGCGTGTAGAGACATGTATTGGGGGTTGAAGGCGTGGGACAATTGTATCCGGCTGCAGCGAAGGTGGCAGCCTCGTACAACGGATTGCCGCCGGCGTATCCCGGCGGCCCGATCAAGTACGGATTGCCTTGATATGCGGTCGCCGCGAACTCACCAAAGAGGTTCGCCACGTCGAGGATCACCGTCGCGCGTCGCGAGAGATCGGCTTCCACGTGAAGGTTGACGAGAATCTGCGGCATCGTCCGCAGCGTATTGGGATCCGCGCCTTCGTTCGTGCCGAGATTGCCGATGTAGGGATTCGTCTGCGCGTTATATGGAACGGCCGGGTTTGCCAGAAAGTAGTAGTTGTATCCCGGATTGATGGAATTGTCGTTCGGCACGAGCTCCGGCTTGTGCGTCACGGGGTTGAAGATGTAGACGTCCTTGCCGTTGCCGTACGGGTAGCCCGTTTGATAGGAAAGCGACGGCGTCACCCGCAGGCGGCGGTTCGCCGCTTGGAACTCGTACGAGAGTTCGGCCGTGAAATCGGGTTCGTAACTGACCGGGAAAAGATGACCTGCGGCGACCGCGGGCGCGTTGAGATCGTTGAACGCGAATTGCGATGCGCTCGAAGAGAACGCTCGCACCAGATCACCGTCGAACGAGAACCCACCGTTCTTTACCGTCACTTCGAGGCCGTTCGCGCGCAGGTTGCCGACGTTGGTCGGCACGCCCACGCCATTGGGATTGGTACCCGACGAGACCGCGGAGCGGAAATTGAAGGGTAAGACGTCGATGAGATTCTTTTCGAACTCTTGATAGTACGTCGCAAGAAACTGCGTGCGTCCGGTCGTTTCGAACGAGTACGTGAAGTCGTTGCCCGTTTCGGGGTTGAGCGCAACGAACGGCGCGGGCGCCCCGGCATCGGTGACGTTGGTCGAATCGGTGCGGTCGGCTTCGAGCGGCGCGGGCGCGACGGTCGTGTGATCGAAGGTGGCACGCAACGCGAACGAGCTTCCGAGTTTATAGGACGCTGCGAAGTGCGGATCGATCGCACCAACATCGTACGCGAAACCGTCGCTCGGCTCGATGCGGGTTCCCGTAACGCGCGCGGTCCCGGAGAGGTCGAGCCGGTTCGAGGCGCTGTAGCCGTCGCTCAGGTAGGCGAGATACGATTGCAGCGTCGGACGCGAGGTGATGAACTCGTCGGCGGTCGGAACGATTTGGTCGAGCAGCGACGTGTTGACGCGATACTCGGCACCGAAGCGGACGTGGTTGCGTCCGAACACGCCGTCGCCATCGTAATTCAGGCCGGTTTGACGTTCCGTCGATGTCTCAAAAAGCGAAATCGCGCCGTCGGGGAAGCCGTTCTCGTCCCAAAACGGCCCTCCGGAAGAAGATCCGAACTCCGAGGAGTACAGCTGGACCCGCGAGAGCAGCGACCCGCCCGAGTGAACGTACTGCAGCTTCAGCGCATCGTACGAGCCCTTGACGCCTGACGCGAAGGTAGCCGGCGCGGCTTGATTCGCAACGCCCGGATACGGCACTACGGCACCGCTCGCCGTAGTGCCATTCAAAAACCCGACCGTTTCGCCGGCAAAGGGAGAATCGTATTGATCGTATTTCGCCTGGCCGCCGATTGCGAGGACGGAGAGATCGTCGTTTTGTCCGACACGTTCGTGGACGTTGCCTTCCAGCGAGAACTCACTGCGGTCTTGCAGCGCGATCCCGTACGTAGCGGCTTCGGAGGGATAAAACGATTGACCGTCAGCGTACGTCAAGTATTCCGAACCCGAACGCGCGGCGAACGCATAACGCGTACGCAGGTCCGGCGACGCGCCGAGGAATTCCGCATCGACGAACTGCATCCGGGTGTCCGCGCCGTCGGCGATTTCGACGGAGCTGCGGCCCGGGTACGTTCCGACCGCCGCGATTTGGTTGATCACGCCGCCCAGCGCGTTATCGCCTTCGCTCGTGAATCCGGCAAGCGTCGTCGTCGTCGAACCAACCCCCGTGGTCGGCAACTGCGCACCGTCGACGTTACCGCCGGGTTCCGCGATGAGGCCTTGCGGAATCGGGATCGAATCGTAATCGAAGACCGAATCGCTGACCTTGCCGCCGCGCACGATCGCGTTTGCAAATGCATCGAGATCGACGCCCGGCACGTTAGCGATCGCGCCTTGCACGGTGCCTTGCGTATAGTTTGCTAGGCCGGCGGACGAGGTGGTGGGGCTCAGCGCGCGCGCCGCATCGCCCGAAACCACGAACGAGTCGCTCGTATCGCCAAGAACGTACGCGCCGCTCGTCACCCGGACGTGTGCGACGGTTTTCAAGCTCCTTTCGAGATGCGCGGCAAGATGTTCGATTTGCCCCGGCACGACGGCGATGCGCTCGCTCGTGGATTCGTAGCCTACCGCCTGGATCGAAACGAGGTAGGTATCGGGAACGAGTCCGAGCAGCGTGAAGCGTCCCTTTGCGTCGGTCGTCGCGCTTGCGAGACCCGATGCGGAAGCCGCCATCACGCGAGCGCCGCTTAGCGGCGCACCTGTATCGACCGTTACACTTCCCGTAATGGATCCGGTCGTGGCTTCGGCAGCGTAGAGGGGCGTGGCCATCGCGAAAGGCGCAGAAACGAGAAAGGCAAGAAATGCCAAGCATCTCGGCAATCGAATCATGGAAGTCCATCCTGCAGGAGCATCGAGCTCCCGTCATCTCAGCGTTGGGCGCCATCGGAGGGCGCGCGCCCCAAAAGTTACGAGAAGGACGCTGCGAGAGATGGCGGCGCGCGACCCCGGAGGCGCCGCGTCAGCAAGAGTTCGATCGACGCGAAGGAAGCGTCGCCCGAGTACGCTGCGACCCCGCGCAACGCATCGCGCAGGCGCATCACGAACAAAATATCGAGCGCCCGGCGAATCGCCGCAATCATGCCCGCCAGCACGAAGCGCGACGCGTGGCGTGCGGCGAACACGCAGAGTACGCAAACGGCGAAGTGAACGCAGAGGCTCACCGCGATGGGAGCCCCAAGCCAGGAAAGTCCATGGATCGCTTGGCCGGTTCCTACCAGCGATTCCGCATTTTCCATCACGTACACGATGGCAATTTGCGCGACGAAGACGAACGCGATGTTTCTCATCCCCGGCGCTTGCGCGAACGCGTTCGCCACGTCTCGCGCCCAAGGGTGCGAAGGGCGCAGGCGACCACCGAGTGCCGAACGTAGGTGTGCGACCACGAGCAGCAGCGCGAGAACGGTGCCCGCCACGATCACGGGCGCGACGCCCTGCTGGCTGGAATCGGAAAACGCGCGACCAAAGACGCCGGTATTTGAGATCGATTCGACCAGCGAGTCGCCGAGCGCCGCCGCGATAAACGCTACGGCAGCGCCGGATACGGCACTATGGAACCGCGAGATACGCGCCACACAGTCGGTTATCGACGGCATCGGGCGCCCCACCTTCGCAGCAAGCCTGCAGCGGCGAACCTGCGCGCAGCAAGAACGGCCGCGGCGACCGGCCAAGGAAGCGGTGTGAATACCGAAGCAGCGAGTCCGGCCGCCGGCCGCGCGATCATCGCGATCCGGCGCGCGCGCCCTCTGGTTACGGCCGGCGACTCGTTCGCACTTCGTTATCTCGCGCCCGCCGATTTGCCGCCCGGGCTCGTACCGATCCCGCTCGACGAATCTGCCGGCCCGTATTCCTTCGTCGAGATCGACGCCCGACTCTCCGACGCCGACGCGCTTGCCGGTTTTGGAATCGACGCCGGCCAGGCACGTTTCGCCGACGTGATGGTGCAGTTGGGACGCTTCGAACGCGCCGAACGCGAGCGACTGCTACGCGCGATCGCACTCGCACAATGGTCGCACGAGCATCGCTTCTGCCCGATCTGCGGATTCGCGCTGCATTGGGATGCGGGTGCGCGGACGAAATCGTGCGCGAATCCCGAGAAATCGCATCATCATTTTCCGCGCACCGATCCCGCAACGATCATGCTCGTGTGCGACGATTCGCGGGCACTGCTCGGCCGCCAACGGTCGTGGCCGCCGGGCATGTACTCCACCCTCGCAGGATTCATCGAGCCCGGCGAAACCGCCGAAGCCGGCGTGGCACGCGAGGTCTTCGAGGAAACCGGCGTCCGCGTTTCCGACATTCGGTATTTCGGCAGCGAGTCGTGGCCGTTTCCTCGCTCGCTCATGCTCGGATTCACTGCGCGCGCCACGACGCACGACATCGCAATCGGTGAAGAGATGGACGACGTACGTTGGTTCACGCGCGACGAAGTGGCCGCGATGCAAAGCACCGTGCGCGAACGGCTTCCGTACTTCGATACGATCGCTCGCCGGCTACTCGCGGCGTGGCTCGGGAGTGAAGAAAACGCCGCTTTGGGGAAAGAAGCACAGCGAAAATAGTTACCGGAGCCCCATGTCGGGAGCGGCATCGCGCCGTCTATGCCGATGGGGCGACGACGCGCCCACCGACGTGCTTCTGCGCCTAACCTCGACTGCGATTTGCGGCACCGACTTGCACATCCCGCAGCGGCTCGAGAAGGCCGGGGAACTCGGTGCGGGGCCGATCGACATGCGCGACGGCCACGCGGCAGATCGCATCCTCGAACAGATCGCGCGCGAGCGCGGCGGCGTCGCGTGGCGCGGCGAGGAGGCAAACTTGGGTGCGACGGTTTGTATCGACGCGATCGGTTTCCAAGCCCGGGATCCTCTCGATTACGGGGTCGAGAAGCCGGCGAACGTCATCGGGGACCTGGCCCGCATCGTTGCGCCGGGCGACCGCCTCGGGATCATCGGCGTCTTCCTCGATAGCGACCCGCACGCTCCATCCGATGCTGCGAAGCGGGGCGAGTATCTGATTCCGTGGGGCACGCTCTTCAAAAAGAGAGTGACGGTCGGCATGGGTCGGGACCACGACAAGCGCTACAACGATCACCTGCGCGATGCGATCGTGAGCGGGCGCCTCAAGCCCGGCTCCATCGTCTCGCATCGCCTTCCGCTGCGTGATGCCGCCGATGCATTTTCGAAATTCGACGCGCGCAGCGACGGTTACATTAAGGTCGTGCTCGAACCGTAACCTCGATCATCCGTGAGCTCCGGCATCGACGTCGATGGCGACGGCATCGGTTACCGGATAACTCTGACACATGAGGATCAAGCCGCGAGCGATCTCATAGTCTTCGAGTGCGTAGTGGACGTCCATATCGACTTCGCCCGCGGTGAGAACGGCACGGCACGTCGAGCAGACGCCGCCCCTGCACGAGAACGGCAGATCGATGCCGTGGCGCAAGCCGGCTGCGAGGACCGTTTCCTTGCCGCGCTCGATCGGGAACGTGTGGCGGCGGCCGTCGAGCACGACCGACGCTTCGATCGTGTCCACGTGCGAGGACGGGACGGCCCCCTGGGCGGTCCGCGCGCGCTGCGGCCGGCTTGCCGCGGAAAACAGTTCCGTTTTGATCGTCGCTTTCTCGACACCGTGCGCTTGGAGCGAAGCCGCGACGGCCTCGCTCATCGCTTGCGGACCACAGATGAACGCGACGTCGATATCCGCCGGGTCGATCCAGGTTTCCAGCAGCGCATCGCACTTGGCGCGGTCGATCCGGCCGCCGAAGAGTTCGACATCCTGCGCCTCCCGGCTCATGATAAAGGCCATCGCAAAGCGCCCGAGATAGCGATCCTTGAGCGCTTGCAATTCCTCGCGAAACATCACACTCGACGAGCTGCGATTACCATAGATCAGGGTAAAACGGCTGCCCGGCTCCGTTTCCAAGACGTGGCGCGCGATTGCGACGACGGGCGTGATGCCGCTGCCGGCAGCAATTGCGAGGTAGTGCTTCGCGAATGCCGGGTCGTGGGGGACGCCGAAGCGGCCTTCCGGCGGTCCCACGAGAATTTCTGCTCCGGGCCGGAACGTCTCGTGAGCGAAGCGCGAGAACGTGCCGTCCTGCACGCGTTTGATCGCTACGCGCAACTCGCGCTCCGAAGGCGGCACGCAGATAGAATAGGAGCGCCGCTGACGCTCGCCATCGATCCTCGCTTCCAGCGTGATAAATTGCCCGGGCTGGAACCGGTAGAGTGCCCGCAGTTCGTCCGGCACCGCGAACGTGACTTCGATCGCTTCGCGCGTCAACGGCCGCACGGAAGCGACGCGCAGCGGATGAAACGCACGCGACGGGGTGGGGACGTCCAGCAGGTCAGTGCGTTTTGAAATGATCGAACGGCTCTCTGCACGAGGTGCAGCGATAGTGTGCCTTACACGGCGTCGAACCGAACCGGCTCACGAGTTCGACGCGGGCCGACCCGCAACGCGGACAGGCCGCGCGTTCCTCCAGCACCGAGGTGAGATCGATCGGTGCGTGCGGATCGACCGCCCGCGTTTGCGGCGGTGATATTCCGTAGGCGCGGAGTTTCTCGCGGCCGGAATCCGTGAGCCAATCGGTCGTCCAACTCGGGAAGAGGCGACGCTCGAGCACGACCTGCTCCACGCCGTTCGCATGGAGCGTTGCGAGAATCGCACGTTCGATCTCCGCGATCGCCGGACATCCCGAATACGTGGGCGTGAGCGCGACTCGCAGCGCGCGATCGCCGCCGGCGCCCGACCACGCGACGTCGCGCACGATACCGAGATCGAGGATGGAGATCACCGGTATTTCGGGGTCTTCGATCTCGCCGAGCCATGCCCACACGGTCTCGAGGGCCGCTTCTGCGCTTACCATCGCTGCGCCGGAACCGAGCGCGCGACCGATTGCATTTCCGCGAGCAAATAGCCGAGCGCTTCGGTGTGGCGGCCGGTCTTGCCGCCGCCGTGCATCCAGCCGTCCTCCGGAAGCGTGAGCGTCGCCTGCGCGACGATACGGGATACGTGCGCTTTCCACGGTACGCGCAGCGCATCGAGATCGCAGCCGATGCCGCGTTGCAGCATTTGGAGATCGAGCGCATCTGCAGCAAAGAGTTCGCCCGTGTAGGGCCAGAGCGCGGCGAGCGCGGCCTGCATGCGATCGTGACTGGTCTGCGTTCCGTCGCCGAGACGGATTACCCAATCGCCGCTGCGGCGCACGTGGTAGGCGACTTCGCGCGCGGCTTTGCTCGCGATGCCGGCGATCCGTTCGTCTCGCGAAGCGGAGAGCGCCTGCAGCACGTACAGGTGCCATGTGTCGAAGAGAAACTGCCGCGCGGTCGTATCCCCGTAATGACCGCTCGGCCGTTCTACGAGCAGCACGTTGCGATACTCACGCTGATCCCGAAAATACGCAAGCCGATCGGCATCGCGTCCGTTGCCTTCAACCTCGCCCGCATACCCGAGCCACAAGCGTGCCTGGCCGACCAGGTCGAGCGCGACGTTCGTGAGCGCTAAATCCTCTTCCAAGACCGGCCCGTGACCGGCCCACTCCGAAAGGCGCTGCCCGAGCACGAGCGCGTTGTCGCCGAGCCGCAGCGCGTATTCGAACGTGGCCGAGGACGCCTCGAGCACCATCAGTAGTCGATGCTCCCGTTTTGATGCGCGCATCCGGAGACCGACTCGCGCGGCTTTTGGGCCGTAACGCTCCAACATTGCCCGAGCAGCGAGCAGTAGCAGACGGTGAGCTTCAATCGACTGCCGAGATCGCCCACGTATTTCATGACCGGGCCTTTAAGGCCGATCATCTGGAACGTCTCGCCGGCACGGATCACCGTCGTCGGGCCGACCGACGAGAAACTCGCATTAGCTTTGGGATGCACGTTCTTAGCAAGCCCCATCGTTATGCGCGCTTCACCCTCCCGATAGCTCTTCAAGATATGCCCGTCGAGCGAAAGCGTGACGCCGCCGACCAGTGCGGGGCCAAGCCCGTTGTTGGTGATGCCCAAGTCGAACGCGCTTCCGGTCGAGGTCGAAGACGTGATCGACAAATACGGCCAAACGGACGAACTCAATTGGTTGGCGATCACTTTGGTCTGATAGAGCGACGAAATCGTCGCGCCGCCGCTAATCAAGAGGGCGCACGTAGCAATCACGAGGTCGGCCCGGACAAGCTTCACCCGTGCCTCATATGTTCTTGACGCCCTCCGGCACCGGATAATGCGTCGGATGCCGGTACGGCTTATCTTCGGACCCGCTGAAGAGCGCATCGCGATCTTCGGGCTGGCTCGCGACGATGTCGCTCGAGCGCACGATCCACAGGCTCGCGCCTTCGCCTCTGCGCGCGTACACGTCGCGCGCGTTCTGCAACGCCATGTCCGCATCGGCCGCGTGCAGGCTGCCGACGTGCTTGTGCGCGAGCCCGTGCGCGCTGCGCACGAACACTTCCCAGAGCGGCCACGTCCGCGTACTCATGCGCCGTGCTTCGCGGCGTAGGCCAGCGCGGCTTCGCGCACCCACGCGCCCTCTTCGTGCGCGGCTACGCGAGCGCCCAACCGCTCGCGGTTGCACGGGCCGTTTCCCTTCACGACGCTGTAGAATTCCGCCCAATCGGGCGTCCCAAAATCGTAGTGCCCGCGCTCTTGGTTCCAACGCAGATCGAGATCGGGAATCGTCAATCCCAAGAACTCGGCTTGCGCCACGCACTGATCGACGAATCTTTGACGGAGCTCGTCGTTGCTAAAGAGCTTGATCTTCCAGCGCATCGAACGCTCGTTATGCTGCGATTCGCCGTCGGGCGGCCCGAACATCATGACGGCGGGCCACCACCAGCGGTCGAGCGCATCCTGCGCTAGCGCCTTCTGCTCCGGCGTCCCCTTGCAGAGCGTCGCGAGCAGTTCGAAGCCCTGCCGTTGGTGGAAGCTCTCTTCCTTGCAAACGCGCACCATCGCGCGCGCGTACGGCCCGTAGGAGCAGCGCGTCAGCGGAATCTGATTGATGATGGCGGCGCCGTCGACGAGCCAGCCGATCGCACCGACGTCGGCCCACGTGAGCGTCGGATAGTTGAAGATGCTCGAATACTTCGCCCGGCCGGACAGCAGCGCATCGACCATGTCGTCGCGCGAGGTTCCAAGCGTTTCGGCCGCGCTGTACAAGTAGAGCCCGTGTCCGGCCTCGTCCTGAACTTTCGCCATGAGAATCAGCTTGCGTTCGAGCGACGGGGCGCGCGTAATCCAATTGCCTTCGGGCAACATGCCGACGATTTCGGAATGGGCGTGCTGCGAGATTTGGCGCACGAGCGTCTCGCGGTAGGCCTGCGGCATCCAATCGTCCGCCTCGATCGTAACGCCGCGATCGATCTTATCGTCGAAGAGGCGCTGTTGCTCCGAGAAGCCGTCGCCGGCGGCCTCTGAGACGTCGACCATTTGCGTGTACATACGGTATTCTACCCCGACATCGCTCGAACTTACCAAATGGTAGGTTCCTGATCGGCAATTCCCGCCCCTGCGCGGCCTGCTTACTATGCCGGGCGTAAAGGCACCGACTTTGCCCTCGCGAAGTCGCGGCGATGCCCGATACAGATTCCGCCGGCCAGACCGTCCTCGTCACCGGCGGGTCCGGTGCCATCGCGCGCTGGTGCATCGCCCAACTGCTGGGCCGGGGCTACGCGGTCCGCACCACGCTGCGCGATCTCTCCCGCGAGCCCGAAGTGCGTGCCTCGATCGCGGCACAGGCCGACCCGCAGGACCGTCTCACGTTCGCCGTTGCCGACCTGACCGGCGACGCGGGCTGGGAGGCGGCCGTGCAAGGCGCGCAGTTCGTGCTCCACGTCGCGTCGCCGTTGCCCACGCAAAACCCCAAAGACGAGGACGAGCTGATCGTGCCCGCGCGCGACGGCACGCTGCGCGTCCTGCGCGCGAGCGTCGCGGCCGGCGTGCAGCGCGTAGTCCTGACGTCCTCGGTCGCGTCGATCGGCTACACCGCCGCCCCGCCCGGCGGCGCATATACCGAAGAACAATGGTCCGATCCGACGAGCAAAGATACGCCGCCGTACCCGCGCTCGAAGACGATCGCAGAACGGGCTGCCTGGGATTTCATGAAGACCGCCGGCAACGGTACCACGCTTGCCGCCGTGAACCCGGGCCTGGTCATCGGCCCCGTTCTCGGCAAGGATCCGTCGTTCTCGTTCGATGCCATCAGCCGGTTGCTGGCCGGCGATATGCCGGCTATTCCACGCCTCGGCTTTAATTTCGTGGACGTGCGCGATATCGCCGACCTCCACATTCGCGCGATGACGGCGCCCAGCGCTGCAGGCCAACGCTTTATCGGCGCCGCGGAATTTGCGTGGCTTACCGATATCGCGCGCATCCTGCGAGAGCGCCTCGGAGCCGACGCCGCCAAAGTACCGAAACGCGAGGCGCCCGATTTCGTGGTCCGCATCATGGCGCTCTTCGATCCCTCGGTCCGTTCGTTCGTGGGCGAGCTCGGCGAGCGCACCGAATTTTCCCACGCCAAGGCGACCGCCGAACTCGGCTGGAACCCGCGCCCGCTGGGCGATTCGGTCGTCGATTGCGCGCGCAGCCTCATCGCGCTCGGAGTGTAACATTCGGGAAGCGGCAACATCCACGCGTCGTTTTACGTGCGTTCTCGATCGTTCCAGCGCAACCGTACCGATGGTTCTGAGGACAGCGTGCGAACGGCGCGGCATCGAGTACCGTGACATCGAAGCGCGCGACTTCGATTTCGATCCTACGCAGCGGCTCCCGGCGGGCGACTTGCTCTACCGGCCCGCGACGAGCCTCGCCGCGATGCGCGTCGAGCAATTCCTGTTCGCGCCGGGCGTCGCCACGTTTTACGCGGGCAGCGACGATCGCGTATTTTTCGTCGGCACCTCTCAGCCGATCGCGTTCGAACGTGCGGGCATCCGCGTTCCGACGACCGTCTATTGTGCGAGCCCCGATCGCGACTTGCTCGACCAATTAGCGCAGCGCCTGGGTGGCTATCCACTTCTTGCGAAAATGGGCGGCCAAGCCGGTGCCGGGGTCGTCTTCCTCGAGTCGTATCGCGCGCTCTATTCGTTCGTCGATTACGCCCTTTCGCTCAACCACCCGCCAATGCTCAGCGCCTTTATCGCGACGACCCGACAGTGGCGCGTCATCGTGGTCGGCGAGCGTTGCGTGGCGGCGAACGAGCTGATCTTCAGACACGGGGATTTTCGCGCAGTCGGGCACGGCGGCAGCTTCACGATCGAACCACCAGGGGCCGTCGCGGCGGCGGCCGTCGCCGCGGTCAGAGCGACCCGGCTCGAATTCGGCGGCGTCGACGTCCTCGAAACCGCCGACGCCGCCTACGTTCTGGAATCGAACTTCCCGTGTTTTTTTCCCGAAGCGGAATTACTCGCGGGGATCGACGTTTCCGGAGCGATGGTCGACCACCTCATTCGAAAGGCCGATGCCTTCGAAGCGGTGATCGACCGCTAGCTTCTTAGAATTCCCTTTCCGCGTTTTCGACGAGGTGCTGCCCGCCGCCCGAAACGTGATCCAAATCTTCGACGCCGAGCGCGTCCTCCGGAACCGCTTCTTCGATCAGTTCGGGTTCGTCTGTCTTGATGTCGGACATAGTGAACTCTCTTTCGCCCGGTCGGGCCGAAGGTGCCGTTGGTGGTTCGGGGCACTTAGGCGAAGCCGCTGTTTTCCATGCAGAAAAATGCTCGCCCCGCGTTAAGAATGTGCGAACTTACATCCGCTGACGTTCGGCCAGCGTCTTGAACGGACCGTCGACCGCAAGCAATTCCTGGTACGTGCCCTCTTGGACGATGCGGCCGCCTTCCATCACGATGATCCGATCGGCATCGACGACGGTGGTCAAGCGGTGCGCGATGACGATGCGGGTTGCATTGGTTTGGCGCAGGGTCTCGCTCACGACGGCCTGCGTAGCGTTATCGAGGGCGCTGGTCGCTTCGTCGAAAAAAATGAGTTTGGGGGCGAAGGCGATCGCACGCGCGATCACGATGCGCTGCCGTTGTCCGCCCGAAAGCCCGGCGCCGTTTGCGCCGATGACGGTGTCGAGTTTCATCGGCATCTTCTCGATGTCGTCCGCCAAGGCAACGCGGCGCGCCGCGGCCCACGCTTCGTCGCGCGTCAAAATTGCATTGCCGGATATGTTATCGAAAATGCTGCCGGGCATCAGTTTTGCGGTCTGCAAGACCGCGCCCATTTGACGGCGCACCGAGACGATATCCAGCGAATCGAGCGCGTGATTGTCGTAGGCGATCCAGCCGTTCGAGGGCGTCTCGAAGCCCAGCAGCAGGCGCAGGAGCGTCGACTTCCCCGATCCCGAGGGACCGACGATCGCAATGAACGAGCCCGGCGCGATCTCCTGACTCACGTGCGAAAGCGCGGGACGCGTCGCTCCCTCGTAGCTGAAACTGAGATCGTGAATGGATATCTGGCCCGAGAGCGGGCCCGGATCGCCTCCCGAGACGTCGCGCTCGGGAACCGCGTCGAGGATCGGCTTGAAGCGTTCGTAGATCGGAACGAGCGACACCATTGAAGCAACGTTCAAACCGAGCGCGAGCAGGGCCGCAAGCATCTGCCCGAACGCGGCGAGGATCGTGAAGAACTTTCCGGGCTCGAAGTTTCCGTTGTGCGCGAGTAGGATCGTGACGACCACCGCCAGCGTTGCGACCGACGGCCACACCGCGGAGAAGATCGAATACCGGTATTCGATCTTGTGCGCTACGGCGCCGAGACGGCGCACTTCCAAGAACCGGTGCAGCCAGCGGACGTAGACGCGATTGCGCGCGGCGGCCGCCCGGATCTTCGCGACGCCGGTGAGCGTTTGATAGACGAAGGCTGAAAGCTGGCCCGTCAGCTCGAGGGTCTTGCGCCGCAGGTTCACGAGCAGCGCCGCCTCCGCCGCAAACGCGAGCAGCGTGATACCCGCGATCGCGCCGCAGAGCACGCCCACGGTAGCGTCCTGCGAGAGCACGATGACGTAGCTGACGAGGGAGAACACGGCCGTGAGAATGGCGGTCAGGGTCGCATCGCCGAGGTATTGTTCGATCGAATCGACGCCGAGCGCGCGGCTCGCAAGATCGCCGACGGAGTAGCGGCGATAGAAACCGGGCGCGAGGCCGATCAGCCGGTGCATGACGGCTTGCTGCATCTGCGACGAGAGGCGTGTCTTCACGCGTACGATCGACATATTGCGCACCCCATCGACGATCGCGCCGGCGCCGACCGCCACGATCAACAGGAGCGCGAGTTCCACCAAGATCGAACGCAAGCCCGAAGGCAACACCGTGTCGATGATGGGAGCGATGGCCAGCGGAATGACGCTCGCGAGCAAGCCGCTCGCGAGGCCGAGCCCGACGACGCGCGCGATATCCCGGTTCGAATCCCGTAGCCCGAGCGAGAGCAGCTTCAGGAGGCCGGCGCCGCGCAGCGGCAGCGTCGGCAAAAACATGAAGGCGACGTCGGCGACATCCGCGGCGAGCGCTTCATCGACGGGAACCTGGATGCGCGGATCGAGGGGGTCGATCGATTCGTAGCCTCGGCCGTTGCGGCGCGGGACGATCGCGAGCGGCCGTCCGCCGCTCTTGGCAAACGCGATAATCGGACCGTGCTCGCCGAGCCACCACCGGCCGCGCAATACGATGCGCCGCACGACCAAGTGTGAGGCGAGCGCGATCGCCCGAACGGCAGAGACGTGGTCCCGTTCGGCTTTCATCGGCACCACGAGCTTGACGCCCAGGCGATCGATCACGATGCGCGCGGCGGCGGTCACTTCGTCGTCCGTGGGATCGATCGGAATCGGATAGCGATCCAGGATATGCGATGCTTCGAACGCCTCGCGATACAGGGCGGCGCGATCGAGGCTGACGCCGGCGCTGGTCCGCAGCGTTTCGCGCCGGCGTTCACGTTTCAACGCCTCGACATAGGCGCGCCCGAACGCAGCGAACATCTCCGCGACGACGGTGCCGGAAGCGTGCGCAGCGCCGTCGTTCCAGGCAAACGGGCGCGCAGCGAGGCGCTCGAACAGCATACCGAACCGGCGACGCAGCGTCTCGCGCTCGGAATCGGGAAGTTCGCCCGGTTCGGTCAGCTCGAGCGTCGCATCGGCCGCGGCAGTGACGACGATTGCGTAGCGGGCGCCTTCGCCCTCGAACGTGCCGGCCGGGATGACGTCGCCCTTGATCGCGTTATACATGAAGCCGCGCTCGCCCGTTTCGTTTCCCGCGGCATCGAAGGTCGCGACGTCGACCGAGACATAGCCGGAGACCACGCGCCAGATCGTGCGGGCTTCCACGAGCGCGATGTGGTCGCCGCGCGCGATGTCCAAGCGGCGTTCGCCGATCACGACGTGCTCACGAGCCCGAAGTAACGGCCGCGCAGCGCGACGAGTTCGTCGTGCCTGCCCCGCTCGACTACGACGCCGTTATCGACGACCAGGATCTCGTCGGCATCCCGTACCGTGCTCAAGCGATGCGCCACCAGGACGATCGTGCATCCGCGCCGCCGCAAATTCTCCGATAGCGCGTATTCGGTGTTCGCGTCGAGCGCGCTCGTGGCTTCGTCCAGGACGAGCACCGTCGGATCGCGGCTGAGCGCGCGGGCGATTTCGAGCCGCTGCCGTTGGCCGCCGCTGAGATTCGTCCCGTCTTCGGCGATGATACCGTCGTAGGCGCCCGGTCGCGCCATGATCTCATCGTGGATCACCGCGTCGCGCGCCGCGCGTTCCACGGCCGCATCGTCGATCGTCGAATCCCACAGGGTGATGTTATCGCGCACCGTACCGGGAAAGAGCGTGATCGTTTGATCGACGAAAGCGATGCGCCGCGCGAACGCGCCCGGCTCGACGCGCCCATAGCTGACCCCGTCGAGCGAGAGCTCTCCGCCGGTCGCAAGGTCGAGGCCGACCAGGAGCCGCGCGATGGATGACTTTCCGCTGCCGGTAGATCCGACGAGCGCGATCCAGCGGCCGGGCTCCGCCGTGAACGAAACGTTGGAAACCGCCGGTTTGCTGACCGGCGAATACGCAAAGCTCACGTCCTTGGCCTCGATGCGGCTCGCGACGTGAACGGGCGGCATCTCCGCAAATCCGGCCGCCGAGCTCGCAGCACCGTCGTTATAACTCAACACGTCGTCGAGCTTCCGAATGTATCCTACGATCGTTTGCAAGTCGCTGCCGAGCGCGACGATCGTCGCGAACGGCGCCGTAAACTCTTGCGACAGCAGTTGAAACGCGAGGAGCGTTCCGATCGAGAGCGACCCATCGATCACGCGCCAGCCGCCGATACCCAAGACCGCAATCGCGGTGATTGCCGCCGAGAGCGCCGGCACCGCTCCAAGAATCTGCGTGGGAATCGCAAATCGCTGACGCACGTTGAGGACGCGGGCCTGTTGTCCCGACCAGCGCCGAAAGAATGTCTCTTCGGCACCGCCGGCTTTGAGCGTTTCGATCGTGGCGAGCCCATCGACGGCTTGGGAGTTCAGGCGGCCCTGTTCGTGTAAGAGCGCCGCCGAATCGTCGGACCGGACCCGGGACGCAGCCAACAGGGCCACGATGTTGACGGCCGTTACGGCGAGTACCACGAGCGCAAGCGGCGCATCGAAATACAACATCATGCCCAGAAAAAAGACGGCCGCTACGAATCCGACGACCGTCGAGAGCAGACGCTGCGAGAGCAGTTCCGCGACGCGGTCGTTGAGGCCGACGCGGTAACTCAGTTCTCCGGCGGAACGCTGCGCGAAAAAGCTCATCGGCAAATCGAGCAGCCGCGTCATGAAGCGAGAGGCGCTCGACACGGCGAGTTTCGTCTGCACCCGCAGCATGACGCGCTCTTGCAATTCGAGCAGCACGATTTGCAACAGGATCGTGGCGGCGATTCCGAACAAGACGACGGGCCGAAACGTCCGGTCGCCCGCGAGCAGGATGCTATCGACGAACAACCTTACGAAAGCCGGAATGAGAAGGCCCGGCACGATGAGGGCGAGCCCGCACGCCAGCGCGTACGCGATGGCCGGCTGAGTGCCTGCGAGATGCTTGAGGAGCGCACCGAAGGTAGCGCTCCTGCGCGATTCTGCCACGAACGAGGGGCCGGGCTCGAACACGATCGCCACGCCCGTATACGACCGGTCGAACTCCTCCGCATCGACGACCCGCCGGCCGACGCCCGGATCGTTGAGATGGACGCCGCGCTCGGAGAAGCCCTCGACGACCAAGAAGTGATTGAACTGCCAAAAAATCACGAACGGCAGCGCTAGCGAAGTGAGCTCCGAGACGTCGCGGCGGAATCCGTTTGCCACCAAACCGTAAGCTCGCGCAGCGCGCACCATGTTGCCGGCCGTGCTGCCGTCGCGCGTTACCCCGCACGCAACGCGCAAGGCTTCGAGCGGGACGCGCTTTCCATGGTAGCCGAGAATCATCCCGAGCGATGCGGCGCCGCATTCAACGGCTTCCATCTGCAGCACCGTCGGCGCCCGAACGCGCCGCTTCTTCGCCTTAGCTATCTTATCGCTCACGTGGGAAGAGGAACGCCAAGGGCGAGACTTCGCCCGTGACCAGGACGATCGAATACGGGCTGCCGGCTGCGGGCTTCGAGGCGTCGCCGTCGATCGCGATCGTCACCTCGCGCAGCGACGAACTCAACGTAGCGGCCAGGCTTTCGTTTCCGAGGATGGAGGCGACACGCGCGGCCGTGGCAGGCTCGGGCGCGGCGGCGATGATGTGCCCGCGAACGGGTGAGCGCGCGACGCCCGAATCGTCGATCGGCGTGACGCGCGCATCCATACCGCTCGTGACCGGCGGGTCCGATCGATAGTCGACGAAGCCGACGATCTGCAGCGCTGCGCCGCCGGGCTCGATCGTCAAGATGGGATCGCCGCGCTTGACGTTCGCAAACGCGCGCGCGCGAACGTCGACGATGGTGCCGTCGACGGGCGCCCGCAGCGGTGAACTTTCGAGGGCCGCCGTGCGCAAGCGAGCGAGCACGCGTCCGCGCGAAACGACCGATCCGATCGGCAACGGATCGGCGACGAGCATGCCGTCCGCGGATGCCGGAACGACCGACGAACCGCTCGTGGAGGTAACCACGCCCGCGCCCCGCTCGACGATGGGAACCCGGCCGAAAATGCCCCAAACGAGCGCCCCGAACAAAACCGCCCCGATCGCGATCAGCGCGTAGAGCGAGCGCGAGGGCACGATCGTCATCAGTTCATCGAGGCCTTCGCGTGAATCGATGGCCTCGAGCGCTCGCGCGCGAAAGAGTGGTGTCTTCGGAGCAGAAGCCCGCGGCGTTTCGGATTCGGCCATCCGAAGACGCGGTTCGACGGGCGAAGGGGCGATAACTTTGCGGGCTAGTTGGCCGAACTAACGAGCGAAGCACGGCCCGCAGAAGCGGCGGTTGCATTCAGCGTTAAGAGTTCGTAAGAGGCGACCGTCTCGCCGTTTTGATTCGTGATCTCCACGTCCCAGCGAACCTCACCGTACTCTGCCTTGCGCGGCGTCTTTTGCTTCACGGTGAGCCGAACGCCGATCGTATCGCCGGGTACGACCGGTTTGAAGAAGCGGAGATTATCGAGCCCGTAGTTCGCGAGCACCGGTCCCGGCGCCGGCTCGACGAAGAGACCGGCAGCGAAGGATAACAGCAGATATCCGTGCGCGACGCGACCCGGAAAAAACGGATTGGCTTTGGCCGCTTCCTCATCCATGTGGGCGTAGAACGTATCGCCCGTGAATGCCGCGAAGTGCTCGATATCTTCGAGCGTGATCGTACGCTCGGCGGTACGAATCGTTTCGCCGAGGGTCAGTTCTTCGTAGCTATGCCGGAAGGGATGTGTGCCCTTTTCGACTTCCGCCGCGCCGCGCGACCACTGATTTACGAGAGCGGCGAGGCGCGCCGGGGACCCCTGGACGGCGGTGCGCTGCATGTAATGGAACACGCCGCGAATGCCGCCGAGTTCCTCACTGCCGCCGGCCCTTCCGGGGCCGCCGTGAACGAGTCCGGGCAGCGGCGAACCGTGGCCTGTCTGCTCTGCGGCGTCGTCCCGGTCGATCGCGATGATGCGCCCGTGGAACGAACCGATCCCGAAGATCAAGCGATTCGCCGTCTCATCGTCGTGCGTGTAGATCGACGCCGCGAGGCTGCCGCCGCCCATGCGAACGAGGGCGATGGCTTCAGGCAATGAGTCGTACGGCATCAGCGTGGCGACCGGCCCGAAGGCTTCGACCTCGTGGACCTTCGTTGCTTGCAGCGGCTGCTCGCAACCCAAGAGAATCGGCGCCATAAACGCGCCCGTCTCGGCGCTCGCGCCTTCGACCTCGACGAGGTTCGGGTCGCCGAAAAGCGGTTGCGCTTCGGTCATCAGTTCGGCGACGTTGGCGCGCACTTCGTCTCGTTGTGAAAGCCCGGCGAGTGCCCCCATTCGCGTGGCATCGAGATGCGGGTCGCCGACGACGATCGCGCCGAGTTTTTCTCGCAGCGCGTCGGCAGCGGCGGCGTACCATTTGCGTGGGACGAACGCACGCCGGATTGCCGTGCACTTTTGGCCTGCTTTGGTCGTCATCTCGCGCACGATCTCGCGCACGAAGAGATCGAACTCCGGCGTGCCGGGCTCGGCATCCGGTCCGAGGATCGCAGCGTTGAGTGAATCGCGCTCCGCGACGAAGCGCACCGCTTTTTTCGCAACGACCGGATGGTCGCGCAGCTTCAGCGACGTCTCGAGCGAACCCGTAAACGAGAGCACGTCTTGGCTATCGAGGTGATCGAGCAGATCGCCCGTGCTGCCGGCGATCAGCTGCACGGCGCCCTGCGGCAGAATCTCGGATTCGACGATGACTTTGAAAATCGCATGCGTTACGTAAGCGGTCGCAGTCGCCGGCTTGACGATGCACGGCACGCCGGCCAAAAACGCCGGCGCGAGTTTTTCCAGCATGCCCCAGCACGGGAAGTTGTAGGCATTCACGAACACGGCGACGCCGTGCAGCGACGTCATGATGTGGCGCGCGCCGAACGTGCCTTTCTTGCCCACCATCTCTACATCGCCATCGAGGGCGAAGCGCTCGTTCGGTAGCTCTTTCTTGGCACGCGTCGCGTACGCGAACAGCGTTCCGATGCCGCCGTCGATATCGAATGCGTGATCGCGTTTGGTCGCGCCCGTATCGTAGGAGAGGTCGTAGAATTCTTGCTTGCGATCGTTCAACAGCGTGGCGAGGCTCTTGAGCATCGCCGCCCGCTCGTGGAACGTCAGTTCGCGCAGCTTCGGCCCTCCGACCTCACGCGCGTAGCGCGCCATCGCGCCGAAATCGAGCCCTCGGCTCGACACCTGGGCGAGCACGCGCCCATCGACGGCACTGGACACGTCGACGTACCCGCCCGGTGCCTCGTACCAGCGGCCGGCAGCGTAGCTCGGTAATTTGTTGGAGACGGGGGCAGCGTGATCGGTCTGCGACATGCCGCCTTATTCTGAAATCGGCACGGCGTGCCTGTTGTCGAAATCGGGGCGTGCCGCATTGACTGCGGGCCCGCAAGCGCGGGCCTGTATTATGGTATCGGTGATATCGAGGCCGAAGGGCTCGGCTGCGGGCTCGCCTGCGGCTTTTGAGGGTCCGGCATGCGCGCGATCACGTCGCGTGCGAGCGTTTCCGAAGTAGCGAGCCGCTGCGAATCGTTTCCACCGGAATTGACCTGGATGTTGAATGCCTGCTGTGCGTTGATCACCGTCAGGGCGCCGTTTTTCCAGCCGGCGCGCTGCCCGATGCCGTTCACGACCTGCGCGCCCTGCATCGCCGTGTTTATCGCGGAACTAAACTGGCTCGGCATCCCCGGGACGTTCCCCATCACCGACTGGACGGCCGCGAGGCACGCTAACCCGCGGCAATGCCGTGCGTTATTCGCATTTTCAATATTGAAAATGACGCTCTGCGGACCGGAGCCCGCCTTGCCCGCGACCGTCCATACGCACTCTTGCGGGGTAGGATGCTGCGGTGTGCCGACGGTCTTGACGGTCGTATCCATAGCCTGCGCCACGTTCGTCGAACTCATCAATTGACAAGGATCGAGCGGCAGCGCGGTCTGCGCAACGGCCGGCAGCGCAGCACCTAGCGCCACCGCCCCGGCAATCGCAATGGTCTGCATCGAACGCACGATCATTTTTGTTCTCCGTTAAGATCGGGGCGGCGTGCCTTTTGTTGAAATCGGGGCGGCGTGCCCCCCGATGCCCCCCAGGGCCCGCACTCGCGGGCCCATGGGCAGGTGGCCGACGGCTTCCGGGTGCGATTAGCTTAGCAGGGGGGCGTCCGCGGAGCGTTTCAAGGACGGGGCGGTTGGCGTAGGGTGCCTTCGAAGACGATGCGTTCGAGGGAGCGGGCGATGTCGGGGCCTTTGAGGCGGCCGCCGGGGCGATACCATTCCACGATCGAGTTGCACATGCCGAAGACCAAGCGGACGACGATTGCGGGATCGAGCGAGGCATCAAATTCACCGGCAGTCTGGGCTTCGCGCACGAGAGCGGTGACTGCGGCATCGAAGCTTCGGCGGCGGGCGATCGCGCGGCGTTCGGTTTCGGAGTTTCCACGAACGCGCACGAGCACTGCGAGTTCCGGTAGTACGGCGACGGCGACTTCGGCAACGCGGCGCACGATGTGGCGCAGACGCTCGATCGGACGTCGGCTGCGAGCTGCCGGTTCTTCGAGGACTGCCTCCAGCGCTTCAAGCGCGCGAGAGAGGCCGCGGTCGAGCAGCGCCTCTTTGCCGCTGACGTGGTGGTAAATCGCGGCTTTCGTTATGCCGGCGGCTCGCGCAACATCGTCCATCGATGCTCCGTCGAAGCCCCGCTCCGCGAAGACGGCCAGCGCAACATCGGTGAGCCGATCGATATCGTACGGCCGGCGCGGTCGTTCCACGCCGCGCGATTCGTTTGCCCGAAAGAGTGCGCCTGTTTGGGAAAGGGGCCCTGGGGCTTGGTTTGCGGGCGCGGAGGGACTGCCCGATTGCGGCTGTATCGTAGAACGCATGACTTCAGATAACGTGCGTTCGGCCGGCGTCATCGGATCGGGCACTATGGGTGCGGGCATCGCGATGAGCCTTGCGAACGCGGGCATCGGCGTCCATCTCACCGACGCATCGAGCGAGGCGCTCGAGCGCGCGCGGACCAACATCGCAGCGACCTACGAAGCGCAAGTGAAGCGCGGTAAACTCGAGCGCGCCGAAGCGGACGCTTGCCGCACGCGAATCGCCCTGACGCAGAACATCGAGGATCTGGCGAGCGCGGACGTGGCGATCGAAGCCGTCTTCGAAGATCTGGCCGTAAAGCGCGAGATTTTCGGCCGGCTAGGCAGCATCTGCCGCCCGGATGCACTGCTGGCCACCAATACCTCGACGCTCGATATCGATGCTATCGCATCTGCCGCGCCCCATCCCGAGCGTTCGATCGGCATGCACTTCTTCAGCCCGGCTCACGTGATGAAGCTGCTGGAAATCGTACGGGGTTCGGATACGTCAAAAGAAACGATCGGGGCAACGGTGGCACTCGGAACGCGCATCGGCAAGATTCCGGTCGTCGTCGGCAATTGCGACGGATTCGTCGGAAACCGCATGCTGCTCGGCTATAAGCGAGAGGCTGAATTTGCCGTGCTGGCGGGCGCATCACCGGCCGCGGTCGATGCCGCGCTCGAGGCGTTCGGATTTGCGATGGGACCCTTTGCCGTCTCGGATCTCGCAGGCATCGACATCGGGTGGCGCGCGAAACACGAACGCATCAAGCGCGGCGCCTCGCCGCCGTTTGCGGTCACCGACATTCCCGATGCGATGGTTGCAGCCGATCGCCTCGGCCAAAAGAATTCGCGCGGATACTACCGCTACGAGCCGGGCGATCGCACGCGGTATCCCGACCCGGAAGTCGACGCGATCGTCGCTGCGGAACGGGCGCGCGCCGGAATCGCGCCGCGCGAGATCGGCGACGACGAGATCGTGCAGCGCTGCGTGTATGCGCTCGTGCTCGAAGGGGCGCGGATTCTCGAAGACGGGATCGCGGATTCGACGCGAGACATCGATACGATTTGGGCGAACGGTTACGGATTTCCCAAAGCGCGCGGCGGCCCGATGCGCTACGCGGAAGATACCGGCGTCGCTGCGGTGCTCGCTACGATCCGCACGTTCGCGGCTGAAGATCCCGCCTTCTGGCGCATTTCGCCCACACTCGAACGGGCGGCAGAACGCGGCTCGTTCTAGCCGTTGAAGCGCTCGATGTGGCCGCGCCCCCAGCGGCTGACGTTTTCCATCAGCGGCAGCAGCGTCCGCCCATACTCCGTCAGCGAGTAGATGACCGGAGCCGGGGCTTTGCCCGTCTCCTCGCGCCGCACCACATCGTCGGCGATCAGTTCGCCCAATTGCTCCGTCAAGACTTTTTGTGAGACGTCCGGCATGAACTGGCGCAGCGCCGAAAAGTGACGCGGCGAATCGGCCAGGCAATTCACGATGATGAGCTTCCATTTGCCGCCGACAGCGGCCAGAGCCGCCGTGAGCGGACAGTTGCTCACCGGGTTTGCTCTTCGCTTGTGAACCATAGTTACTCCAACGTACCTTCTAGCGCGGCCGTACCTACCCCTTATTCCTCGCGTTCTCCGCCGTGGCGGCTGCGCGCGCCGCGGCCGGCTGCTTCAATCGCGGAAAACGGGATCGAGCGTCGAACTTCGGGGCGATCCGGGAGACCGAGAGGTCGCATGGCTCGAGAGAACGTCCGCATCGCCATCGCCGCCACGCTGTCCGCATTGCTCGCAGCAACGCCGGGCCGAGCGCAGACCGTTGCGGGCCCAAGCGGCGCGGGTGTCGATTACGTGCCCGGTTCGACGCAAGAAGTGTGCCAGCTCACCGGTGCCGTCAGCAAGACGACGGCGCAGCAGTTCGGGTTGATCTCTGCGGATCGCGGTTACTCGTTTATCCACGAAGGGAAGCTCTGGTTTCTTTTCGGGGACGCACAGCCAACGAAGTTCTTTCCGCAGCGCGGTCCTCACGATGCCGCTACCGACAACACGCACAACCGCTGGGGACCCGGCAGCAGCACCGAAAACCTCGATAACGACGCGATCGCGTTCGCGCCGCCGGGGCCGGCCGGCGTCTGCCCGACGCTGCAGTTCATCGCACAAACGCGTCCGGCCGCGGGCGCGTACACGAGCCCGTCGCTCGCCTACAACGGCACGCCCGTTCCGCTCCAAACGAACGAGAGCCCCATCGCCGGGTTCGACTACAACGGCCGCGCGTACGTGATTTTCGGCACCAACAACCCGGAAGATACGAATACGCCGCAGACCTGCGGCGAAACCCGCGACCTGTTCTGCTTGGGCAGCCCGCTCTCAACGATAGTGGGCCGGCTCGACGATCGAAGCAGCCTGAGCTTCACGGGCCTCTATACGCTCTCGGGTCCGCCGCTCGGGCAAACGGCATCGGCCGGACGGTTCGTTGAGGTCGCCCTCGCGGCCGGTGCCGACGGCTATCTGTACTTCTTCGGGACGACCGGCGGGCGACAGCAAGCCGGACCCCGCCCGTGCGGCGCAGCCGATGAATGCTATCGCCACAGCTACGTCCGTCTGGCGCGGATGCTGCCGCGCGACATCGAGAACACTTCGAACGGCCGGCCGGCAGCGATCGAGTACTGGGTAAAGACCGGCGCCGGTGCCGGTGCCGGTGCCTGGAAGAACGCGGATGAGTCTGCCTCGTCGCCGCTCTTTGAGGATGCACCACCCTGCATGGGCGAACTCGGTGTGGAATATAACGCGTACCTGCACCGGTGGGTGATGCTCTACAATTGCCTGAGCGCAAACCCGCGCGGCATCGTGATGCGAACGGCGTCGTACCCTTGGGGCCCATGGAGTGCCCCGCAAACGATCTTCAATCCCATCAGAGACAAAGGGCTCTGCTACTTCATTCACTCGCACGGTGGCGAGAACTGTCCCCCGGACGCGCCCAATCCGCCGAGCGAGAATCCCGCGGCAGCGACGGGGGGCGATTACGGACCGTATTTTATCGCCGGTTGGACGACGGGCTCGACTGGTGCCGGAAGCGTGCAGACCTCGACGATCTATTACACGGTCAGTTCGTTCGTGCCGTACGGCCAGGTAATTCTGAAGTCGACGATCACCGCGCGTTAGCGCAGCCGGACCTCACGCTTGGCATCCAGCCAAGAAAAGCAGGCCCCGACCGCAAACTAGGCAAACCCGCCCAAGGCTTGGCGCCAACAGGAGGAAGTAACATGCCTCGATACGTCGTCGAACGTACTTTTAAGGACGGATTAGCGATTCCGGCCACCAGCGAGGGAGCCAACGCGTGCCGAGGGGTCGTCGGCACAAATGCCGAGCTCGGCGTGACGTGGGTCCATTCTTACGTCTCAAAAGATCATAAGAAGACGTATTGCATTTACGATGGTCCCAATGACGATTCTATCCGCAAAGCGGCCGAACGTAACGGACTCCCGGTCGACGCGATTAGCGAAGTCACCGTTTTAGATCCGTACTTCTACCATTAGTAGTTCGCACGAGGGAGGCGAATAGACGTTCAAGGTGATTGCTTTTGTCTTGTGCCGCCTTGGAAAGCATGGCTAGGGCTTCAACAGCGGACGGTGGAGATCTATCGTCCTCGCAAACCACTCGGGCAAGTGGAGCTCAATCCAAGCGCGCGGTGTTGCCCACCGGTACGATTACTTTCCTATTTTCCGACATTGAAGGCAGCACCGAACGTTGGGAAACCCACGGCGGCGCAATGAAGGCCGCCGTCGCCCGCCATGAAAAGCTGGTACGGCAAGCGATCTCGCGATATGACGGCTATATTTTCAAGACGCTCGGCGATGCATTTTGCTGCGCATTCGCTACAGCACCAAACGCCCTAAATGCCGCGGTCGAGGCACAGCGAGCGCTAGCCACGGAAGACTTCTCAGCGGTACACGGCCTGCGCGTCCGAATCGGTTTGCATACCGGATACGCAGACGAACGCGACGCCGATTATTTCGGTCCGGTCGTCAACCGCGTCGCGAGGCTCATGTCCATCGGTCACGGTGCACAGGTACTCCTGTCGGATGCCACGCGCGCGCTCGTGCAAAACGAGGCGCCCCCCGATACGATATTCACCGACCTCGGCGTGCACCGGCTCAAGGACCTCGCACAGCCCGAGCGCGTGTGGCAGGTGGCCCTCGACGGTCACAAGAGCGATTTCCCGCCGCTAAAGTCACTGGACGCCCTGCCCAATAACCTGCCCATTCAAGTTACGAGCTTCCGCGGACGCGAACAACACCTTGAAGATCTGAAGCTGCACCTCCTCGAGTACCGATTAATCACGCTCGTGGGAGCCGGAGGTGTCGGCAAGACGCGATTAGCGGTGCAACTCGGCGCCGAGGTGCTCGATCGCTTTTCGGACGGCGTATGGATTTCCGATCTCGCGCCGATCGCCGAGTCGGTGGTGTCGAGTGTGGTTGCGAAAACGTTGGGTGTGAGCCAAGCGCAAGTGCGCCTGACCGACGAGTGCATAACGCAAGCTCTCAAAGGCAGACAGCTTCTCCTGGTTCTCGATAATTGCGAGCACGTGCTTGAGACCGCTGCTGCGCTAGCCGATGCGATCCATTGCCATTGCCCGAACGTGCGCATTATCGCCACCTCACGCCAAGCACTCGGCGTTCGTGGGGAAAAAGTTGTACGGCTCGACTCGCTCGCGGTACCCGGTACGCTGGCTAATATCAATCCAACGGCAGCACTCGAATTCGGAGCGGTGGCCCTTTTTACCGATCGTGCGTCGCTCGTCGATCGATCTTTTCGGCTCGGCGAAGACAACGCGCACATCGTCTCGGAGATCTGCCGTCGACTCGATGGCATTCCACTTGCAATCGAACTCGCCGCAGCGCGCGTAAACGTGATGAACGTTCGCAACCTCGCGCAGCGCCTAGACGAGCGCTTCAAGGTTCTTACCGGAGGAAGCCGCACGGCTCTCCCGCGGCAGAAGACGCTGCGTGCCCTCTTCGATTGGAGCTATGATTTACTGGGGCCCCAAGAGCAGCTACTGTTCAATCGCGTAGCGATTTTTGCCGGCAGCTTCACCCATGACGCCGCTGCTCTCGTGTGCGGCGACGATGGCGCCGAACAGGAAGATGTGCTCGACCTGATTTCTTCACTTGCCGATAAGTCCCTGATCGTCGTGGATACGAGCGGCAACCAGGAGCGATATCGCGTGCTCGAGTCTACTCGCCAGTACGCGCTGGCGAAACTGAGAGCCAGCGGCGAGCACGAGCGGCTCGCGCGCCGGCACGCCGACTACTTCTGCAGCTTCGCACACCAGCCGGAGACAAAGTTCGGCGCAATACCGCTGAACGAATGGCTTGCAATATTGGAACCCGACATGGAGAATTTTCGCGCGACGATGGACTGGGCACTCGTCAAGGGTCGAGACGTGTCTCTAGGCGCCTCCGTTGCTGTTGCCTTGGGGATGTTTTGGTGGCATGGCGGCATCGAGGCAGAGGGGCTGCGTTGGATCCAGCTGGCGCTCCATAAGATCGACGAAGCCCAGGAACCAGGCGTTGCGGTGCAACTCCGGCAAGCACTCTCGCTTCTCATGTCGCGCGTGCTTTACTCGTAACTACATAAAAGGAGGGACCGCAAATGGATAGTGAAAGCTTGCGCGCTCTACAGGCGCCGATTAAGGATCGGTATCGCGCCGAGCCGGCCGCCGCGCTCATCACCCTAAAGGCAAGCGGCCGGGTCGATGACCCCCAAGGTCTTAGCTGCACGATTGAAACCGGGCAAGCGCTCGTGAAAGCGGGTCTGCATCCGGCAACGGGCGGCGATGGAACGCTCGCTTGTTCGGGTGATATGTTGCTGCAGGCACTCGTCGCGTGCGCCGGCGTTACGCTGCGGTCGGTCGCGACGTCGAAAAACATTCGGCTGCGGGGCGGAACCGTGTACGCAGAGGGAGACTTGGACTTCCGCGGCACCTTGGGCACCGACCGCGCGACGCCGGTCGGCTTCAAGAATATTCGGCTTCGCTTCGACCTCGACGCGGATACCACGCCGGACGAAGTTGCCACCCTGCAAACATTGACGGAACGGTATTGCGTGGTTTATCAGACGCTGGCAAGTGGGATCAAGCCGGAGGTTGATTTCCGCGTCTCGACGATCGCGCAGAGCTAGCGCAGCGAGTAGACGCCCTCACGTTCTTCCACGTCGACATCGATACCGAACAAACGGCGTAGCGGATCGCGCGCGAAGAGCCGTGCTTTCGGACCGTCCGCGATCGCGCGCCCGGCCTGCATGAAGACGACGCGCTCGATCTCGGGAATCACGTCTTCGAGATGATGCGTCACGAGCACGATGCCGACGTTTTCGCGAGCGAGCGCCCGCAGCGCCGCGCGCAGTTCACGTTGCGCCGGGATATCGAGTGACGACGAAGGTTCGTCGAGGACGAGCGCACGCGGGCGATGGACGAGCGCGCGCGCAATGGTGGTGCGGCGCCACTCACCCGACGAAAGCTCGCGGATGTTCCGCGTTGCGAGCGGCGCGATGCCGGCTCGCTCGAGCGCTTCCGCAACGGCACCGGGATCGGGCCGCACGAGCGTGCTCGCCACAACCTCGGCTACCGTCGCGCCCGGCATGAAACGGGCGGCGATGTCGCCCTCGACGATCCCGAGCTGCGAGCGCAACGCGACGACGTTCCAACGGTCCTGCCCCAGAATGCGGCACACCGTCGCAGCGGACGGCACGGGATAGCATTCTCGTGCGATCAGCCGCAACAACGTGGATTTTCCCGCGCCGTTGGGGCCGACGATCGCAACGTGTTCGGGAAACCCCACATGCAGCGACAGATCGTGCAGCACGGCGCGCCCTTCACGGATCACGTCGACGTGTTCGAATTCGAGCAGCGGCACGGCCCCTTCGGGGCGAGTCGCCGCTACGATGCGACCTCTCTATGCAAGATGTGCTGCGAGAAACTGCTGCACGAGCGGCCAGACCTCCGCCGAGCCGGGATTGCCGTCCGGCCCTTGTCGGAAAAATCCATGATCCTCTTGCGGGAACACACGAAATTCGTACGGCTTGCCGTTCTCGTTGAGCGCTTTGCGAATCGCGGCATGATCCTCGGGCGAGATGTGTTCGTCCTTACCGCCGAACGCAAAAAAGATCGGTGCCACGACTTCCGCAGCAAGGCTCAGGACGGACGGCCGCGAGGGGACGGCAGATTTCACGATCTGGCCGCCGTAGAACGAAACGGCCGCCGAGATCTCCGGCATCGTCGCCGAAAGCATTGCGATCGAGCCGCCGAAACAAAAACCCCACGTCGCGATCTTCGTATCGGGACCCAACCGTTCTTTGACGTACGCGCACGCCGCGCGAATATCTGCGATCGCGCCTTCGAAGGTCACCGCACCGGCGGCCGCGAGGCCTTTGGCAAAGCCGGGCCCGCTATATTCCGCTTCGAAAGCGGGATCGGTGCGATGGAACAGTGCCGGTGCGATCGCGAAATATCCGGCGCCCGCCGTCAGCTCCGTCAGCTTTTGCATGGGCGCGTTCACGCCGAAGATCTCTTGCAGGACGACGACCGCGCCGAGCGGCCGGCCATCCGGTGCCGCCACGTACGACGGCATCGCGCTACCGTCAACTTCGAGTTCGATCCATTGCGTCTTCATACGCGCGTAGTCGAGCCCGGGAACACAGGCTCCTGGCTGCGCACGAACCCTTTCGCCTTTGGAACGGCGCCGATGCAGGCGCCCCTCGGTCTCCTCGGCAAGATCGCGCCGCAGATTCAAGAAAGTCCGCCTACGCCGAGAGCAACGCCCTGTTCGCCGAGCGAGAAAGCGCGAGCCGCACGTGAACGATACGGAACCCATGCCGAAAGTTAGCCCGCAGCCCGTTGCGGTGCAGCCGAACCAGCCGCGGCGCCCCCTCGACCGCTATGCCGCGCTTGCTGCCGCCTTCGGCGCCGGCGCTCTCGCGTTTGCGATCTTCTTCGTAGCCTGGACGCATTACGAATTCGCTTCGCTGCGAGCCGAGGTACGCGAAGCGAGAGCCGCCGCCGAGACGGCGACCCGCGCCGCCGACCGCGCAACCTTCGCCGCGCGCGCTGCGCAATCGGCGCTCGCGTCGAATGAAACGCCCACGATCGACACGGAGCAAACGGCACCCGATTCGGAACCGACGCCCGATTCCGATTCGCCGTGACCGGGCAAACCTGGAAGTCCGAGACGTACGCGCAGAATGGCGCGTTCGTGCCGGCGTTCGGAGCCGCCGTCGTCGAATGGCTCGCGCCGCGCCCGGGTGAGCGAATTCTCGATCTGGGCTGCGGGGACGGGACGCTGACGCAGCAGATCGCCGCTACGGGTGCTCGGGTTGTGGGCGTCGACGGCTCCGCCGATTTCGTCGCCGCGGCGCAGGCCAAGGGCCTCGATGCGCGAGTTGCCGACGCTCACGCACTGGACTTCGAACACGAATTCGATGCGGTGTTTTCCAATGCAGCGCTGCATTGGATGCTCGAACCGAAGCGCGTGATCGCGAGCGTCGCGCGCGCGCTCGTGCCGGGCGGACGTTTCGTCGGCGAACTCGGCGGCGAGGGAAACGTGGCCTCGATCGTCGCAGCGCTTCGCACGAGCTTAACGCGCCGCGGCATCGATGCCGGGAGCCGCTTCCCGTGGTATTTTCCGTCCGCAGCGGCGTATCGCGAACGCCTGCAGGCCGGCGGCTTCACGGTCGAGCGCATCGAATGCTTCGCGCGTCCAACGCCGCTGCCGACCGGCATGAGCGCGTGGCTCGAAACCTTCGCGCAGCCCTTCTTCGCGGGCCTCGATAGCGCGGCGCGGCGCGACGTCGCCGCGGAGATCGAAGCGTTGCTCGCGCCCGAACTACGAGAACCCTCGGGCGGCTGGGTCGCGGATTACGTGCGGCTTCGTTTCAGCGCGCGCTACGCCTGACGAATCACGTCGTCCTCTCGAAGCGAGGCCGGCGCGATCAAGCGTCGCGCAGAAACTTTGCGATGATGCCCTCGCTGCCGGGATTCTCCCTCCGCAACTCGTCGGGATCGAGCAGTTCGAAATCGTCGAACTCGAACCCGGGCGCCACGCAGCACGTGACGAGTGCGAAGGCATCCGCTCCGAATACGCGCGCCGCAAACGGCCGTCCCGCCGGGATCGTCGCGACGTAGGGGCCCTCCGGGCCGAGCGAGGACACCGCACAGCCGCCGGACGCATAGAGCGCCGCGATCTCGAGCCTGCTTCCACGGGCGAAATGCCACGTCTCATCGCTCGCAAGCCGATGCCACGCGGAAACGTCGTCGCTCCCCAGGAGATAATAGATGACCGTGAGGGCGCTGCGCGTTCGCCCGCGCGCGTCGACGACCGCGTGCGGGCTGCGAAAGACTTCTCGATAGAAGCCGCCCTCCGGATGCGGCGCGAGCTCGAGCTCGCGAACGATCCGTTCGGCCTCGCCGCTCAAAAGAGCGCATCCCTACGGACGCGCAAAAAGGCCCGTCATCGTTGCTTTCGCCAGCGTGTGCTCCCCCATCTGGAATTCCAGCAGCGCCCCGGTGGTGGAGCCCCCGAGCGGAAGCTTCTCGACGTCGAGCGCGTAGAGCGTGAAGTTGTAGTGATGCGCGGGTCCCGGCGGCGGGCACGGGCCGCCGTATTCGGCAACCCCGTAATCCGTATGACCGAGCACCTCGCCCTTGAAGAAGGCCTCCATCTTTTTACTGCCTGCGCCTTCGGGAAGCTCGCGTAGGTCGCCCGGGATATTGAAGAACACCCAGTGGTAAAAGCCGCCCGAGGTCGGCGCGTCGGGATCGTGCAGAACGATTCCGAAGCTCTTGGTTCCTTCGGGCACGTCGCTCCAACTCAACTGCGGCGAGAGGTTGTCTCCGCTCAATCCCATGCCGTTGAAGACCGTCCTGTTGGGAATCGTACCGCCATCGGTAAATGTGGTGCTGGAAAGCTTCATGTAAACCTCATCGTCATGCGATCGTATACGGGATCGAACTCCTCCGGCCCCGGGACCGCGAGCGGTGCTTCAGTGCGAGTGCGACATCGCGACCGGCCGTGCCGCCTGCAAGATCGTGGAACGCGAATTCATAGCGCCGACGCATACGTACCTAACCTACCCGGTATTGCGGCCGACCCGACGCACGTGCGTCTCGAGTACGCCGGCGAGTTTTTCGATGGACGGCGTCGGATCGTCGCCGATGGCGGTTTCGAGGGCCACGTAGCCGTCGGGACGCACGAGCCGCACCAGCGGCAAGCCCGCGCTTTCGGATGAAATAGGAACGACCGCACCGCCGTAGTGCTGCGCGAAGTTCGCGAACGACTCCGCAACGCCGAGCGGGCACACTGCCGGATACACCAGCAGATGGCGGCCGTCCAGCACGTCGTAAAGACGTCGCTCGCGGTCGCCCGAGCGCACCAGTTCGTCGGCGGCGCGGAGCCCCGAGCCCGCCACGATCGGCGAACGAGCGTAGTGCGTGCCGAGGCCGGTGAAGTGCGAGAGGAACAGGCGCTGAAAGCGCGCCGATTCGAGGACGTTCGGCATGGCCCAATCGCGCACGGCCCGGGCGAACGCGTTCTTGGTCGTCATAAGGCGCGTGCCCAAATCCGTCGCGCGAATCACATCCTTGGCTACGGCATGGCGTTCGGGCGAATAGCTTGCGAGTAAGCCCGAAGTCGCGAATCCGGCAAGCGAATAGTCGAGCTTCCAGGCCAGATTGAGGGCGTCTTGCAGGCCCGTGTTGAGGCCTTGTCCTGCGAAAGGGCTGTGCACGTGCGACGCGTCGCCCGCGAGAAAGATCCGGCCTTTTTGCATCCCGTGCGTCAAGCGATGCTCGATGTGATACCGGCTGCCCGAATGCAGCTTGGTCGCGCCGATATTCCATGGCCCGCGCTCGCCGATGAGTTCGTTGACGGCATCGAGCGTGACCTCGCTCGCAGGCGCACCGGCGACCGAAGCGATCACGCGGCGCCGTTTCGTCGTCATCGGGAAGATCTCGAGAAGTCCCGCGGCATGCGTACAAATGGTTATTTCGTCCGGAGGCACGTCGCCGACCGTATCGACGTCGGCGATCGCGAAGCTCTCTGAGTAGCTTCCGCCCTCGGACCCGAAGCCGATGAGATCGCGCACCGTACTGTGCGCGCCGTCGCAGCCGACGACGTACCGCGCGGAGACCCGCTCGTCACCGCGCGGTGACTGCAGCCGGACCACAACCTCCTCGGGACCGTCCACGAGCGCCACCAGGCGCGTCTCGTACTCAACCGTGCCGCCCGCGGCAAGCAACGCTTCGCGAAGAATATCTTCGGTCAGGTTTTGCGGCACGATCGCGACGTAGTCGTACCACGATCGTTTCGCATCCATCGGTACCTTGCCCACGATCTGCCCACCGCTATAGACGCACAGGCTCGTTACCCGATGCGCGGCCGCCTCGAACGGCGCGGCGATGCCGGCAATGCGGAACGCTTCCATGCTCCGCGGCAGGATGGCGATCGCCCGAGAAAGGCCGGACGGCTTGGCGTTCGCCTCAACGAGACGAACGCCGCGACCCTTCTTTGCAAGCTGCAGCGCGAGGAACAGCCCGGTGGGGCCCGCGCCCGCGATCAGGGCGTCGTGCATATATCATGCATAGGAACAGTTCGGCTTTTGGCCGTAACGGCAGCGACCTCATGCGTCTTTGCCAACCGCTGCCGTTCGACGCTTCCGCAGCTTCGAACTTTCCGGCCCCAGGTCGCATCGGTAACGTGATTATTCGGATTGCGCGAGCAGCGTGTAGATCTCGCGGCGCGTGCGTTCGAGGATCTCCGCAACCTTCACAACGAGTTCTCCATCGCCGCTGCGTAAGACTTCGCGCGAGGCGCTGATGACCGAACGCCCCGCAACCATCGCGCGTGCATACGGCGCCATCGCTTCGTCGTCGCCTGCCGAGCTCTCGCCGCGGTCCGGGTTTTCAGCGAGCAATTGCCGGCCGGCTTCGGTGATCTCGTACACGCGTTTGCCGTCGCTCTCGCGGCCGGCCAGAAAGCCGCCCTCCTCGAGGGCTTGCAAGGTGGGATAAATGGAGCCCGGACTCGGCTTCGAGCCGCTGCGCCGCTCGATTTCGAGCATCAAGTCGTAGCCGTGGCGCGGCCCTTCGGCCAAAATCGCCAGCAGCGCGAACTTCGTATCGCCGCGGCGACGCGGGCCGCCATGGCGGAACCGGCCGCGGAAACCATGCATGCCGTGCAGGCCATGCCCGTGCCGGAAGAATCGGGCTTCGCCGGGATGTTCTCCGTGCGAAGCCATAAGTCGATGTAATAACATATTACACGATATATCGCTAACGCGCGCTGATGTCAAGGCCTTAGAGAAAAAATACCGACTTTTGTCGCTCATAGCCGGGGAAACGTAGTAGGATGGACCGCAGAGGTTGCACGACATGGATCTACTCAAAGCACCGAGCATCGATTTGACGAAGCGTCCGCCCCGAAGCCCCAACGTCAAACTGGCGGGCATCGTATCCCTTGCGCGCATGATCGATAAGACGCATGCCAACGACCAAGGCACGATCGGTGAGTACGACATCGACTGCCCCCACGACAAACCGGTGCTTGCGTTCTTGGGCATCGATTTCCGCACGTTTGCAGCGAAAGTGCGGGCCCTGCGCTACGACGACGCGCATATTGCGGCGTGGGTTTCCGGCTTGCTCGCCGGCAAGGCCCCGCGCGATTTGCAAGATTTCAATGATAAGCGCCGGGCTTGGGGCCCCGACAAGCACTCGGCACATTATTTCGAGACGATGCGGCGCAAAGTGGCTCCCGATCGCACCGATATCAACACGTGGTTTGCAGTCTTGGACCTCGACGAAGGGCGCACTGCCTGACCGCAGGCTTTCCGGTGGTCGCGATCACTGGGGGCGGCCGCGGCATCGGAGCTGCGGCCGCGCTCCGCTTCGCGCGTGAAGGCTGGCGCGTCGCGATCGTAGACCGTGACGCGGAAACTCTCGAAGAATCGGCCCGGGCCCTCGGTACCTCGTGTGTGTGGAGCGGGATCGCCGACGTCACCGCGTACGAATCGCTCGCAACGGCCGCAGCATCGATCGGAGACCGCACCGGACGCGTAGACGTCCTCGTCAACAACGCGGGAATCTTGCGCGTTGGGCCCTTCGAGACGATCTCTCCGCAGGATGCGGAAGAACAAGTGCGGGTCAACGTTTTGGGCGTCATCAATGGCGTCTATGCCTTTTTCGAGCGCTTACGGACGACGCCGGGCGCGCGTGTCATCAACCTCGCTTCCGCTTCGTCGATCTACGGTACGCCCGATTTTGCCGTCTACTCCGCGACAAAATTCGCCGTTCGCGGCCTTACCGAAGCGCTCGAGATCGAATTCCGGCGTCACGATATCCGCGTGTGCGACATTTCGCCACCGTTCGTGCGCGGCCGGATGCTCGCGTCGCAAACGTTCGTTCCCAAGGGCATCGCTCGTATGGGCGGCATCAAGATGGATCCGGAAACGGTAGCCGCTTGGATCTGGCGAGCGGCGACGGACTCGCGCCGTCGCGTGCACTACACGCTGCAAACCGATCAGCGGCTATCCCGATGTTTTTCCGCACTACCGGCGTTGACGCGTCCGGTTATGGCCTGGATGATGGGCTACGCCGGCCGCTCGGAGTAAGTCGCAAATCGCCTCTAGGAAAACGTGGGGCACGAGAAAGAATTCACCGTAAACTCCTTGCCGAGCCAAACGTACAGCTGCCGTGATTATCTCCGGACGCCATTTCGGCGGGAGCGTTTCCACGGTTTCGGTCCGGGAGTTCGTCTGTGTCCATCTGCTCCTTTCGCATTCTTGGGGTTCTCGGCGTGGTTGCCTCCGTAGCGCTCGGCGGTTGCGGCGCGAGCAGTACGATCGGGAGTGGGATCTCCGGCGGAGGCGGCAGCGGGTCGCCCGCCGGCTCGTCGCCCACATCGCCTGCGACCTCGCCTGGATCCGTCGGCGGCACGACGCCGAGCGCATCGCCCTCACCCGTAGGCGGTTCGACGTCCGCGCCGATCGGCGGCGGGTCGGGTGCGGCGGCCGGCCCAAGCCCGGGCCCCGCGATGTTGTACGAAGCGGCGGCGACACCGCCGCAACTCGTCAACACGGGCATCTGGGAGGCCGCGCCCATTCTCGTCAGCGGCGCGAGTTCGTATCGCAGCGGCGAATACGTCTACCAGGATTTTCTCTACGACGATCACGGTGCCAACGGTACCGTGCCAGATGCGGCGCAGACCGACGAGTACGTCGCGGATTTGCTCTGCCATTACACGGGCACGTACTCGTATCCGACGGCGGCAGGCTACGGCGGTAACGCGGCGGACCTCGTCGAGTTTCGTATGAAGCCCACCGCCACCGCGACGGCCTTTCGCGTGACGCTCAACACGATGCTCGATCCAACGCTTTATGCCTTTACGATTGGCCTCGGCGGTGCGACCACGTCGTACGCCATGCCGCATGGAGCGAATGCGAGCGAGCCGGCAGACGTGTTCGTTACCGTTCACGGAACGACGGGCGACGTGGTGAGTGCATCCTCCGGACAGACGCTCGGCGCGGCCACCGTTACGGTCGATCAAACGCACCGGCAAGTGACGGTACTCGTCCCCTACTCCCTTTACAACACGCAAACGAACACGGCGCTGCGCGTCGCCGTTGCCGTCGGGCTATGGAATAACTCGGCGGGCTCGTATCTCGTGCCGAGCGTCACATCGAGCGCGAGCGCGCCCGGCGGCGCGGGAACGCTCGCGAGTCCACCCGCCTTCTTCAACGTCGGTTTCCGCCACGCAGAGCCCTCGGACGGCGCTATCGCGACCGGAAATCTGACGACGTATTGGCGCGATTACGCGCAAGCCGGCGCACTCGCAAGCGGCGACCTCTCGTCGTTCTCCGATACGGTCGACATGACGAAGGTCGCGGCCGGCACGAACGACGATATGAACGCGCAGCCGCAGGGCGTTCCGCTCACAGGGCACATCAACCGCATTCTAGCGAGTCACTTCGAGCCGTTCCAGGGACGCGATTTCACCGGTTGCCAAGGGACGAGCACGTACTGTCCGCCGGAGTACGGCAGCGCGCTCGAGCCGTACGCCGTCTACGTTCCCACCGAAGCACCCCCGGCCGCCGGGTATCCGCTCACGCTGATGCTCCATAGCCTCAGCGTCAACTACAACCAGTACGCGAACACGCACAACGAAAGCCAGTTCGGCGGGCGCGAAGGCGGCTCGATCGTGTTCACGACCGAAGCGCGAGGCCCCGATAATTGGTATTACAATCTGGCCGAGGCGGAAGTCTTCGAGGTGTGGGCGGATGTGGCTCGCCACTATCCGATCAACGAAAACGACGTCGCGCTCACGGGCTATTCGATGGGCGGCTACGCCACCTGGAAACTCGGCGCGCTCTTCCCCGACCTCTTCGGGAAAATGCAGCCGACGGTCGGCCCCGCCTACGTCGGCAGCGGAAACGGCGATGCGACCGATACGAAGCCGATGTTCGGGACGTACCGCAACATCCCGATTCTTTCGTGGCACGCATCCGCCGACGAACTCGTGCAGGTGCCGTTCGCCCTCGAAGAAGAGCAGCAGCTCTCGTCGCTTGGCCTCGACTTCGAGTGGGATCTCTTTGCGCCCGCGGAACACCTGACGCTCGCGATCAACGATCAGTTCGCGCCGGCTGCCACGTTCCTGGGCGTTTCGCAGACCAACCTCAACCCGGCGCACGTTACATTCGTGCGCAATCCTTCGATGGACAACGCGACGTACGGCATCGTCGCAGATCACGCCTACTGGGTATCGAACGTCGTCGAGCGCAGTACCTCGAGCGTGACCGGATCGATAGACGTGGCTTCGCAAGGATTCGGCACGGGCGATCCGCCGACGTCGGGAACCGCTCCCGTTGCCGGGACCCTCACGGGCGGCACGATTCCGGCGCTCGGGTACACGGGCTTCAAGAACAGCTACGGCGCCGTTCCGAGTACGTCCGTTTCCGATACGCTCGTGATCACTGCAACCAACATCGCATCGGCCACGATCACGCCGTCGCGCGCGAAAGTCGATTGCAACGCCGTTCTCAAGGTCACGACGGATGGACCGCTCGCGATCACCCTCGCAGGCTGCACGAACGGTGCGCAATCGTTCGCGAAGGGCAGAACCGTGACCGTTCCCAAAGCTGCAGCACAAGCACCGCCGGCGCCGCTCCGCAAACGCTAGGGCCTCGCGCGACGATTCTCCCGTAGCGCGCTTTAACGAACGGAGCGCGCAGGTTTGGGCGGCGGCGCAGTGACGCGCAACTGCGCCCGCAGATCCGTGACGACGTCGTCCGGGGCGACGTCGTCGTTGAAGACGTAGCGATAGATGCCGTTCTTCGCGAGCGCGAAAGCGATCTGCGTTCCCTCGTCGGAATGAAAGCGCGCTGCGATGCAGCCGTTTGCGTGGAGGCGTTCGATGCCGGCCCGCACCACGCCGAGCAGCACCGTCTCGGCGCGGCGATAGGCGTCGCCAAGATTGCCGCCGTCGAGCAACGCGTGCCCGATCAGATCGCGCCAAAGCGTCCGCGAGCGCCGCTCCATGACGTCCAGTAACACGCGCACGGCGGAGCTCACCATCTCGGCTGCGTCCGGGCCGCCGCGCTCGACGATCGTGCGCGTGCCGCCCACGACTTCACCGATATCGACCGACAAGATCGCCGCTAAGATATCGGCTTTGGTCGCGAAGTGATTGTATACGGTACCGATGCCGACATCGGCGTCTCGCGCGATCGCCTCGATCCGCGTCTGCTCGAAGCCTTTCCCGGCGAACAATCGGGTCGAAGCGTCGAGGATCGCAGCCCGGGCCGCGAGCTTTTTACGTTCTCGCCGGCCCGGCAGCGGGGCGTTCAGGCGGCGACGTCCGGGCGGGCGTTCCATTTCGCGACGAGCGGGTCCATGACGTGGAACCAGAGCGGCGGAACGAGCGCGACCAAGAACATCGTTGCGTAGCCTTGCGGCAACTGCGGGGCCCGCTCCTCGTCGAAGGTTCGCAAGATTTGATAGCGGCGGCTTGCGATCGCGTGATGATCGGAATGCCGGGCAAGATTGATCAGCATCGCGTTCGAGATCCGTTGCCCGGCGTTCCACGAGTGTTGCGAACGCGTCGTCTCGTAGCGCCCGGGCGCGACCTCGCGTCGCTGCAACCCGTAATGTTCGATGTAGTTGATCACTTCTAAACTCGAGAACCCGACGATGCCTTGCACGAGAAAGAAGAGCGCGCCGAGCGGCCCCGTCGCGGCGAAGACGAGCGCATAGACCGCTGCGGTCGCAAACGCATACCAGAGCATGCGGTTACGCACGCCGAACGTGCGCGCACCGAGGCGTTCGAGCCGGTCGCATTCCAAATGCCATGCGGAGACAAACGATCCGGAGACCGAGCGCAGATAGAACGCGCCGATCGGCTCTCCCAAGCGCGAAGTAGCCGGATCGCGCGGGGTCGCCACCCAGCGGTGATGCCCGAAGACGTGCTCGATCCGCCAGTGCAAATATGAGACCAGCACCAGCAGCACTTCGCCGCAAAACTGTTCGAAGCGGGACGGCTGATGGATCAGCTCGTGGGCGTAGGTGATGCCGATGACGCCGTTCATAAAGCCGATCGAGAACGCGAGACCGATGCGATCGGCCCATGAGACGCCCGGCGCGGACGCTACCACGAGCGCCCAACCGGTAAAAGCGGCGGCGACCGGCGTCCAGAGGCAGACGAGCGTCCGGAAGCGTTTGTCGGCCGAAAGGCTCTTTTCGGCTTCGGTATCGGGATTCCAAAGGGAGAGGCCGCCGAGCGTATCGAGGATCGGGACGATCGCGAAGATGAGTGCGATGGGCAGCCAAGCCCACCAGCCGCGCCACTCGATGGCCGGCGGCATGAAAATAAGGAAGAGACCGAAGCCCGACGTGAACGGAAGCAAGCGTTTCATCATAAATGTGAATACATTCATATTTGAACATATTCCTTTTCAACAGATGAAATCGTTGCGCCGCCCCGCCGGAACGGACGGAAAACAGGCCCGCTCGGCAAATCGAGCAGACCGGTTTTCACTACGAGCGCCCGGGAGCTGCCGGCTATGCTGCGGCAGTCACCGCGCCGACCGGCCGGATCTCGATGACGCCGTGGCTCGCGCCGGGGCAGCGCGCGGCCCATGAGATCGCAGCATCGAGACCCGGCACGTCGACGACGTAGTAGCCGGCGAGTTGCTCTTTCGTTTCAGCGTACGGCCCGTCGGCGACCGCCGTCGTACCGTCGCTCTTCACCCGCACGGTCGTGGCAGTGGTCGTAGCTTCGAGCCGGTTGCCTTCGACGAACACGCCCGCAGCTTTGAGGGCGTCCGTGTAGGCAAGATATGCGCCGCCCACTTCTTGCAGCGTCTGCGGGCTCATCGCAGCCCGTTGCTTCTCGTCGCTGTTCAGCAAAAACATGTATTCCATCATTGGGTCCTTTCGCTCGGCAATGGGGTCGCGTCTCGCGCGTCTACTCTCATGACGCGCGACGCGGACCGAATTCGACAGGTATCTCGTGCGCGAACGCTCCAGCCTCCCGAGGACGCCCGTGCTCGTACCATGACACGGGCCCGTCGGTGGTGGGTCAGTTTCAAATTGACCCACTACCAGTCGCGCGCGTAGTGGTCCGTTTCCCCGAAAAGGGACCACTATCCATTAGCTATCGGCCCCAGGTTAGAGCTGTCCGGTTGGATGCTTCGGAGTCTCCACGGAGCATTTGGCCTTGAGCCAAGACTCCACCGCCGGAGGCTCGCCGCCGCACGCCGGCGGCACGGGCCGCCTGCTATCGTTGGGCCATGAGAACGAGGCTGCCCGTACTACTTGCCCTCTGCGCCGTTGTCGTGGCCGGCCCCCTTTCGTCGGCCGCTGCGGCGACCGTGGCCGGTTTCCCCGCCTATCCGCATGCGTCACCCGTATCGCCCTACGGCGCAAGCATCCCCGGATACGTGCTCCAATCGCATGATTCCATGGCGACGATCGATCGCTGGTATCGGTCGAAGCTCCCGGCAACCTGCGCGCGCGTCGCTCTTGCATCCGGGGGTCACATGGCCATTGAATACCGCTGTCGTGCTGTGCGCATTTTCCTCGACATCACGCCCGATAGCGGCAGGATGATTCTCCACGCATATCCGCTCTGATATGTTCGATCCGCCGATTTCCCGGTGGCTTGGGTCGAAGATCCGGGTCTCCGGACCACGGTGACATCGACCGCTCTTGGGCCTTGAGCTCGTAAGCTAAATGGATGCCCGATCGCGGCAGTGGTGGCTGACCGGACGGAATCGGGGGAATTGCCGACCAGTACGTGATGGCGCGTAAATGGCTGCTTGCCATGGCGCCGAATGGTGGCGCGCATCGAGGAGGTCGCCGTGTCACGTTTTGAACGCGCCGCGTTTTTCGCGTCGCTGCTGAGCTGTCTCGCGCTGCTAGGGGCGGCCCCGCACGATCCCGCGTCAACGAGCCATGACGCAATCGTGCTCTACGACCGGGGCGTCGAAGAACTCGGCGATTCTCGCTGGAAGGACGCGCTCGCGGACTTCACAGGCGCGCTCGCCCTCGACGGTTCCTTTGAAAGCGCCTTTACCGGCCGCGGCGAGGCGCGCTCGCGTACCCACGACAATGCCGGCGCGATCGCCGACTTCACGGCGGCCATCGCATTGGATTCGAAGGACGAAGCCGTCTACGTGCTGCGGAGCAACGAATATCTCGGTTTCGAGCGTTATCAGGAAGCGCTGGCCGACGCCGACACCGCGATTTCGCTCGACGGAAGCGACACCGGCGCATTGGAAGATCGGGGACGGGCCCTCTATGGACTAGGCCGCCTTTCGGAAGCGCGCGCTGCGCAGCGCTCCGTGACCGCGCTCGATCCAAAGGGCTTTCGCGGCTTCTTCTATCTCGGCGTGACCGATCTCGCGCTTTGTGAAAACACAGCGGCTATTGCGGATTTCGGCGACGCCATCACGATCCGCGATGACTCCGATTCACGCAACGATCGCGCCATCGCCTACCAGCGCACCCATGCCTGGGATTCGGCAACCGCCGACCTCGACCAAGCGATGCAGCTCGATCCCGCAAGTGATGCGCCGTACGTTAACCGCGCCGCCGGCGAGATTCACGCGAAGCAATTCAACGAGGCCAAGGTCGACTTGGACATCGCCATCCACCTGCACCCAAATGCGCCGGAGGCTTATCGCAATCGCGCGCTGTTACGTTTGCGGCAAAAGAACTACGTGCTCGCGCTCGGCGACATCAACTATTCGCTCCAGTACGCGCCCGACGATCCGGAGTCATACCGCGTGCGTGCGTGGGTCTACGATGGCCTCGGACGCGCAGACCTTGCGGCACTCGACCGGAAGATGATCCCGCAAAAACTTCACGGGAAGTCCGACTGCCCGAACGGGCTTTAAGCGTTCGACATCCAGGGCAGCGAGTTGCCCGGGCGCCGGTCTCATCCGGCCGCGATTCAAATTGACCCACTGCGGGCCCGTCCGCATCACGCGAACGGGCCCGCAGCGTTTCTGATTCGAGCTTGTTAGGCGAGTGCCAGGCTCTTGCGGTCGATATCGAACTGCTCTTCCGTAAGCCCCATCGTGGTTGGTCCGCCGTTCGCAATCTCGTGCGCGAGCGCCGCCGTCTTCGGGAGCACATGCTCCGCGTAATAGCGCGCCGTCACGAGCTTCGCGTCGTAGAACGAGTCGCCCGCATGCTTGGCGGCGGCAAGTGCGGCCTTCCCCATCATCCAGCCGCCCGCCGTATAGCCCCAGAGCATTAAGTAGGGCACGGCGCCGGCGAACATGCCCTTCACGTCGCCTTTACCGGAGAGCGCGAGCATGCCCTGGCCGCCGAGCCACTGCGAGGCCCCGGCGAGCGCGTTCGCCGCAGCGCCGAGCTGTTTGCCGATGGCCTTGAGACCGTCGTCCTCGGAAGCTTCGAGCTCCTTGACGGTAGCTTGGATCTGAGCGATCGTCTTGAGCGCAGTCTTCCCGTTATCTTTGAGGAACTTGCGGCCCATCAGGTCGTTGGACTGAATGCCGGTCGTGCCTTCGTAGATCTGACAGATGCGGATATCGCGATAGTATTGCGCGACGCCCGTCTCCTCGACGTAGCCCATGCCGCCAAATACTTGCAGCGCTTCCGACGCGAGCCCGGTCGCAACTTCCGTCGACCACGCCTTCACGAGCGGCGTAAGCAGCTCGACTTGCGATTGAGCCTCGGCCTTCGCGGCTGGATCCGGATTCGCGTGCGCGTGATCGAGTTGAGCGGCCGTGTAGAAGCCGAGCGAACGCATCGCTTCGATCTGCGACTTGCAGTTCATCAGCATCCGGCGCACGTCGGGATGCTCGATGATCCGCACCGGCGTCCATTCCTTGGCGGCGATGTCTTTCGATTGGACGCGGTCGCGTGCGTAGGAGAGCGCCGCTTGAAACGCGCGATCCGCGATCGCATAGCCCTGAACGCCGACGGAGAAACGAGCAGCGTTCATCATAATGAACATGTACTTGAGGCCTTCGTTTTCTTTGCCGATCAAGTAGCCGACCGCGCCGCCTTTTTCGCCGTAGTTCATCGTGCACGTAGGCGAAGCGTGAATGCCCATCTTATGCTCGATGCCGGCACAAATCACGTCGTTGAGCTCGCCGAGCGTGCCGTCGGCGTTCACGATGCGCTTGGGCACGACGAAGAGCGAGATGCCCTTGACGCCTTCGGGCGCCGTGGGCGTGCGCGCGAGCACGAGATGGATGATGTTGTCAGTATAATCGTGGTCGCCGTACGTGATGAAAATTTTCTGACCGGTGATCAGATAGTGGTCGCCTTGCGGCACGGCCTTCGTCTTGACCTGGGCTAGGTCGGAGCCGGCTTGCGGCTCCGTAAGGTCCATGGTGCCCGACCACTCGCCGCTGACGAGCTTCGGAATGAAGGTCTGCTTTTGCGCGTCGGTGCCGCACAGCAAAATCGCTTCGATCGCGCCTTGGTTAAGGAGCGGACCATTCGAGAACGCCATGTTGGAACTCTGCCACATCTCGAGGACCGCGGTGCTCAGCGTCATCGGCAGGCCCTGGCCCCCGTATTCGGGCGGCATCGGCAAGCCGATCCAGCCGGCTTTGGCGAACTGCTTGAACGCGGGCTTGAACCCCTTGGGCAGCGTCACGTTGCCGTTCTCGAAATGCGCGCCTTCTTGATCGCCGGTTTTGTTCAGCGGATCGAGAACGTTGGTCGCAAAATTTCCGGCTTCTTCGAGGATGGCTTCGACGACGTCGCTTGCCTCCTCATATCCCGGAAGCTTTGCGACGCTGTCGAGATCCGCGATCTCCTTCATATTAAAGAGCAAATCGCGTAGCGGTGCTTGATATGCGCTCATGCGTTGTTTGTCAAAACCCCGGGTTTCTCAGAAAAGTGATAAGGAAGAAAGATAGTTCGCTCGGGAGCCGTTCTTTCCCGGCAAAATACATATAGTGTGACAGTTTTTCTCGGGCCGCTTACTCGGCAGGCAGAGGGAGGGCACCGCGTTTGGTGGCTACCCGCGCGATTTCGTTCGCCGTCGGGCCGGCGAGGAAGCCGATGCACGCCTTGGGGCTCTCGCCATACCTCACTTCGACGACGTCGAAGAGCATAAAGCGACGGGGCCCGACCGCGAGAACGGCGTCCCAGGGCAGCCGGACGTTGTGGAAGGCGACCCGGAACGGGGGCCGGGGGATCAGCCACACCCCTCCCTCGTCGAGGACGATATGCAGGGGTGGTGCGTTCCAGCCCCACGCCCCCAGCACCACGCCCGCGGAGGGCGCGCTCCCGGCGTGGCTCGCCCCATGTGCCGGATACGCTTTCGAGAGCGCCCGCCACCCGATGATCTGCGAGAACACCAGCAGCATCAGGACCCCGATCGCCAGCGCCAGCAATGCGAGGACCGCCAAGAGCAGGGCCGCCGAGGCAAGATCCATGGCCGGCGCCGCCGCGAGCAGCGCGCTAATCGCGGTCGCGCAAGTAGAGCCGGAACGACTTGTACGAGTCGGCGAGCCGGTAGTGCTCGCGGATCACCGCCGCGAGTTCGGGGAAATCTTCGTGCCCGTTGCGGGTACCGTATTGGAAATCGAACGAGTCGGGACCGGCATCGAGGAAGGCGCGCGGACGAATCGTTTGCATGTCGGTAATGTAGCGCTTGCGAAAGTACGCGAAGTACGGGTTGTAGCTGTCCGTCTGCTGATAATGCGAGATCGAATCGCGCGTGCCCATGATCGTATCGGTAAACACGAAGTACTGGGGACGCCAGCCCCAAATCGCCATACGATCGCCCGGACGCACGTAGCGTTCCACCATCGCCGTCACGGGATTCGGGCCCGACTCGTAGTAATCGGGCACGGAGCCGAGCCACGGGTACGGCGAAAAGAACGATGCAACCGGTGCGAAGGCGATGCTTGCGATCGCAAACGCCGGCGCTGCAATCCGCACGATCGTACGTCCCTTGAACGCTTCAAAGAGCACGTCGAGCGAAGCCCCGGCGGCCCCCGCGACGGGCACGATCGCAAAGAGCAGATAGTTGAGCGATGCGCGCCGCGGTGAGTAGATCGCATCGATCGTTGCGGCAAGAATGAAGAGCGCGGCAAGGTAGCTGTATTGCGTGCCGCTCAAACGCCGCGGCCGCAGCACGGCGAGCGCGCCGGCACCGAGGGCCGCCACGGCGATCAGACAATCGAAATATGGGCCGACCTCGGTCGAAGCCGTCAGAAACTCGAGGGGCTGCTCGGTCGGAAGAATGTAGCCGAGCGCGGAAAGGATGTAGGCATACCAAAAGTCGCTGAAGCTGCCGGCTGCAAACGCCCAGCCCAGCAGCACCGCGGGCGCGACGAGCACGCCCGCAATCGTTGCCGTCCCGCGGCGAAGTTTCCAAGCGCCGGTTCCGTCGCGCGCGAGAGCGACGAAGAGCGCGAGCGCACCGAGCGCAATGGCGATCGGAGCGGCTTGCAGCTTCGCAAAGGGTATCCCTCCAACGAACAGTCCCGCAGCAAACGCGGCAATCGCAGGATGCTTCCATCGTGCGATCCCGGCGATGTATGCGACGCACGCCGAAGCCAGGAACAGCGACATGGTTTCGCCCGCGTACTGCAGATAGTGCGCCTCCGCCGAGAGCGCGAAGAATGCGATAGGTCCGATCGCGGCGAGCCGCGCGACGCGTTTGGAAACGGTCGTGGCGAGCGCCGCATACATGCCGAAGACCGCGCCGAATTCGAGAAAAACGTTGACGATGCGCGTCGAGAAAAACGTGATCGGCGCGCCGAAGAGCGCCGGAATATCGAGCACGTACGTATTGAGCGGCCCGCAGGTATTGCCGTCGAAGCCGAGCCACGGCGTTGGAAAGTGCAGCGCCGTGATCGCCTGCGCGACCGCTTGCCCTTCGTCGTTATTGAGCGAGTCTTTCACGAAGAACGTCGGCCAACGTCCCCCGGCGAGCGCGAGCAGCCCCAGTGCCAAAAACGCGACGGTGGCCCAGCGGCCGGAGAGCGCCCGGTCGGCGCGCGTCGAAATCGCGCCCGCCACCCCACATGCTGCAAAGGCGACGAGGAGACCGTAGGCGACGATGCGATAGCGCGACGGGTCCGCCGCAAACCAAAGGGCTGCGTCCTTCAAAGGCGCGCGCTCTCCGGTTCGGGACGCCAAGCGGTGCGGAGCTGCACGTTCATCGCGGCGAATTTCTTGCTAGCCGCGGCCATCCCCCGCGCGTTCCGAGAGCTCCGCGCCGGCGGCATGAAGGAAAGAGGCCCAGCCTTGCGGCCGAGCCTCTCTGCAGCGTCACGAAAATGGCGCTCCCTTACTTCTCCGATGCGGCAAAACTCAACGCGAGCTTCACTTCGCCGATCGCCAGTTTGATATCGTCCGACGCACGGTGCTGCAGGTGGAGCGCCGAGTTCGCCCCGCCTTCCGTCGAGTTGTTGGATTCATCCTTGGTGGCGTCTCGCAGCGCGTGCTGCAAATCTTTTAAGGCCCGGTGTAACCGTCCCACGTGATCGACCGGGTCGCCAGGAATCGGTTCCTGCATCGGCTTTCCGTCATCGATGCCGGCTTGTTTGATGTCGGCGATCGCGTCTTCGATGTGCTTGAGGCAAAGCTTATCGTGCGGGTGCGCGGTGTCTCCGATGAGGCCCTTGACGTTGATGTCGTGGTGAGCGCGCCGCAGATCGGCGAGTGCGTGCCGGTAGAACGGGTGCGCGCCCGGGATATCGGCCAGCGCCGGCAGCGAGCTCATCGCAAGTACCGCGGCGCCCGCGAGCGCATTTCCCAAAAGTGTTTTTCTTAACATCTGTAGTGATACTCCAAAAAACGAAATGATGACGACCGTCCATGCGGTCACGAAAGAAACGTCGGCCGATCTTCGGCCAGTAGCGGAAGCCCTGATTTCTCATCAGAGTTTCACCAAGCAAGCGCTTTGCAGGGAACCCCTGCCTCCCTTGGGTGCCATGGGTCTTCATGGAGTGCGGCCTGCCGGGTGGCTCTTAGCATACTTTGACGGCGTCTCCGAGATGTTCCAGCGAGTGAAAAACCTGTCGTTAATGACAGCGTTGTCGATACTGCATCGGCGCCGGATCGAGCTTGGTCCACGCCGCGGACCAGACGTCGCGGCTTACGTGTTCTATCTTCTTCCGGATTTTAAAATGGATTCTACGGCGTCCTCGAGATGGCGAAGACGGTTGCACGTCGTCGCCACGTGGCAGTACTGCTGGTAGCGAAGCATGACCGAATCGTCCAGGCCCCACGACACGCGCGGTTCGGGATTCAGCCAGATCACCCGCTTTGCCCGTTCGTAGATCTCGCGCATGATGTCGACCCGGGCTTCGCCGTAATTTGACCGCCCGTCGCCGAGAATGACGACGGTCGTGCGGCGATCGATTGCATCGATGTAGCGCTCTTGGAAATCAGAGAGCGAACGGCCATAATCCGACGACCGGTACCCGAGCTTCTCCATGATTTCGGCGATCGCAGCGTCGAACTCGCTCTTCTCGAAGATCTCGCTGGTTTCGAAAAGCGTATTCGCAAAGGCGAACGAACGAACGTCGGCAACTTCTTCAGTGAGAGCGTACACGAAGAGCAGCAGGAAGTGCGCGAGCGCCGCGACCGAACCGCTGACGTCGCAGAGCAGCACGATGCGCGGCTTTTCGATGCGCCGGCGCTTCCAGGCCGTCCGAAACGGGACGCCGTCGCTCGAGATGTTGCGGCGCATCGTCTTGCGCACGTCGAGGTGGCCGCGACGGGCCCGCCGGTGCATCCGCCCGTAGCGCGACGCGAGGCGCTTGGCCATCGCGCGGACGATCGCGCGCATGCGTTCGACGTCGCGGCGATCCACGTTGACCAACCGCGCGTCGCGTAAAAATTCGTCGCGCACACTTTCGGGCGCGCCGCCCGCCGTCGGCGCGAGGCGGCGTTCCACGACGTCGCGCGCGAGTTCGGCAACGGCGCGACGGCGTTCGTCGAGGAAATCCGCGATGCGCGCGTCGGCTGGATCGCCGCTCCCGCGAAAGCGCGCGATGGCAGCTTCCAAATCGGCCACGCCCATGAACTCCAAGATCCGCCGGGCGTATTGATTGGTTTGCGTGAAGAGCCGAACGCTCGCGACATCGGCCTGGGCGGCCGCGGAAAACAACAACCGGATGAGCGCGGCCCGATCGTCGTCGAGCAAGATGCGCGCGAGTTCGGAATCGACCTCGGCTTCGATCGGCGTCCGCCGATCCGGCGGCAGTTCGAGATTCGCGAGACCGAAGTAGCGTTCGAAGCACTGATCGAAGCGCACGCGCTCGTCGTCGTTCTTGGCGAGGACGAGCTGCAAGGCATCCTTGAACGTTTGACGGTCTTCGTACCCGACAAGATCGGCCGCTTCGAACGCTTCGATGCTCTCGGCCACGGAAACGGAGATCCCGGCATTGCGGGCCACGCGAATGAAACCGAGGAGCGGCCCTTTCATAGTGGTCGCTTCTCGCTCGCGATGCCCGGTCCCCGGAGCGGGGCGCTAGGACGTGCGCGCGCGAACGTACTCGCATGAACCGAGCGTCGTTTCTGCTGTTGCCGGCCGCCGCCGCCGCACGCCCCGCGAACGCCCAAGATCCGGCAATGCCGGAGGCGCTGCTCCAGTCGGCGCACGCGCTCGTGGATCATCTTTGGCCGGCGAACAACGTCTACGGATCTCATCCGACGTACGTGCAGTGGGCAGATCCCGTGGCGGGAACGCCCGCACGCAACCGAAGCGTGTGCAGTTCGTTTGCGACCCGGCTGCTCGAACACAGCTTCGGATATACGCAGGACGACATTGCAACGTGGTTCGGCAAGCGCGTTCCGCAAGCGCGCGAGTATCACGATACGATCCTCGCGCGAACCGGATTCCTGCGCATCGTTCACATGAGCGCGATTCGGCCGGGCGATATCCTCGCCGTCAAGTATCCTGACGGAAGCCATCCGACGGGCCACGTGATGATCGTGGCTTCGCTCGCCACTCCTGGGACGGCAACGAATCCCGTGCAGCCGGCGACGCAGCAATACGAACTGCGCGTCGTCGATTCTGCGAACACCGGCCACGGGACGTCGGATACGCGGTACCGCCGGGAGGGTAAACCGGAGTGGGTGACGGGCGCCGGCGAGGGCGTGCTGCGCCTTTATGCGAGGCCCGACGACACGATTGCGGGATATGCGTGGAGCACGTCGCCGAAATCGCTGTTTCGGGCCGCGCAGGATCGAGCGCCGGCTATTGGACGGCTCGATCCCGCGCGAGCCCCAAAACCGTCCGGTACGCCGGCAACGAGCGCGCGCGGCGACGATCCCGAGTCAAATGGCGACGACGCTCCGTTCGACGACGCGCAATAGCCCGCTAGCGGCGTTGACGAGCAGGCCGCGCATCATCATCCTCTTCCTCGTTGGCAGTAACGGACGCCGTCGCTGTTCCGCCGTTACCGGCATTCGACGACATGACGACCCCGGTGACGTTCGTGTACGTGCCGGGCCCGGACGCAGAGACGTCCACGCTGAACGTACACGTGCCGCCGGGCGCAATCGTTGCGTCGGACAGCGTGATGAGGGTGTCGTTTCCTGCGGTGTCCGGAACGCTTAAGGTGACCGTTCCGCCGCCGCAGCCGGAGACTGAGGTCACGGGATTACCTGCCGTAGGCGAAAACGCAAACAAGTCGCCGCCGCTCACGGTGGGAAGCGGGTCGGCGACGGTGACACCGGTCATCGCGACCGCGTTGCCGTTACCGATCGTGATCGTCAAGGTCGAGTAATCCTGAATCGTGGTGGCGTCCACCCGGCGCTTCGCGGCCGGGGCAGTGCCGCCGGCTACGCTCGGGTCCGCCGTCGAGAAGATCTCGAAGGTCGAAGGCGAGAACGATTTTTGGATCGAGGGCGGAATCGGCGTCGCCGTCGGCGTCGGCGTCGGCAGAATCGGAATGATGATGATGGGTGTTGCCGTCGGCTTGGGGGTTGGGGTGGGCATGGCCGTCGGGACCGGCGAGGCCGTCGGGGCAGCGGTCGCGATGGGCGGAGTCACCGTTGGAACGGGGCTCGGAGCGGGGCTCGGCGTCGCCACCGGTGCCGGCGAAGCAGTTGGTACGGGCGATGGGGTCGGCGAGGCGACCGGGATCGGTGCCAATTTGCACGAGCAACTGCACCCGGCTCCAATGGACAGCGTCAGGACGCTCAATCCAAAGAGAGCGGCAGATCGAAGGCTGATCAGATGCACGCGGGTATCTCCGCAACCGGCTCTTGGTAGGCGCTCCCTTTGGTCGGGAGGACAAGATTCTCCCTTCCGCCTGATGCCCGGCGGTGCGGCCTTCTAGTTGAAGGTTCCGTATCTCCCGACGACGTCCCGGACGATCGTCTCGAGCTGGCGGTTGGCCGAAACGATATCGGTCTCATACTTGAGCAACACGCTGAGCGTGGTGCGCACGATCTCCGGCTCCAAATCGCCGACGTGGAGCAGCAGCAGTGCACGGGCCCAATCGATCGTTTCGCTCACCGACGGCAGCTTTTTGAGTTCGAGCGTGCGCAGGCGCTGAACGAAGGCGACGAGTTGACGACGCAACCGTTCTTCGATCTGCGGGACGCGCACTTCGATGATGCGCTGCTCGAGCGCCTGATCGGGATATCCGATGTGCAGGTGCAGACAACGCCGCTTCAAGGCGTCGCCGAGATCGCGTGAGTTGTTCGACGTCAGCACGACCAGCGGCGGAACCGTCGCGGTGAACGTACCGAGTTCGGGGATCGTTATCGCGTAGTCGGAGAGGATTTCGAGCAAAAACGCTTCGAACTCCTGATCCGATTTATCGACCTCATCGACCAGCAGCACGGCGCCTTCGGGTTGGCGCAGCGCGCGCAAGAGCGGGCGCGGCTCGAGGAACGGCTCCGAGAAAAAGACCTCGTCGATGTCGCCGAGCTTCACCATCGCGGCATCGAGGCCGACCACGTCGCGCAGCGACTCGCCGAGTTTATCGCGCAGGATCTGCGTGTACAGCAACTGCTTGCCGTATTTCCATTCGTAGATGGCCTTCGCTTCGTCGAGCCCCTCGTAGCACTGCATGCGAATCAAAGGAAGACCCGTGAACGCGGCCGTGGCTTTGGCGAGTTCGGTTTTTCCCACGCCCGCAGGCCCCTCGACGAGGACCGGCTTGCGAAGGTGGTGAGCGATATAGATAGCGGTTGCCACCTGCCGGCTCGCGATGTAGCCGCTCGATGCGAGCGCTGCTTCGACGCCGTCGATGGAACCGAGGTGCGTGAGATCTATTCGAAGCCGCCGATCGTAGTGCCGCCGTCGATCACGATGGTTTGCCCGGTAATGAACGAGCCGGCCCGCGATGCGAGCATAACGGCTACGCCCGCAACATCGTCGACGACGCCCAAACGTCCGATTGGATACGACTTGGTCACGAATTTTTCCGTTTCCGGATTCTCGTAGAGCGCCTTCGCGAAATCCGTCTTGATGACGCCGGGAGCCAGCGCATTGACCCGGATGTTCTTATGGCCCCACTCGACCGCAAGGTTTCTGGCAAGCGCGGAATCGGCGGCTTTCGAGAGGCCGTACGCGCCGAGCAGTTTCGTGCCTTTGAGGCCGGCGATGCTGGACACGATGATGGCCGCGCCGCCGCCCCGCTCGGCCATGTGCGGCAGCGTCATGTTGCAGAGCCACACGTTTGAACGCACGTTCGAATCCATGATCTTGTCGTAGGCGTCGTCCGGGATCTTCGACATCGGACCGAAATACGGATTCACCGCGGCGTTGCACACCAAAATATCGATGCCGCCGAATTCTGCCAGCGTGCGCTCGACGAGACCTTGCAACTGCTCTTTAGAGCCGATATTGCACGGCACGGAGATTGCCGTACCGCCGCCCTCGACGATCTCGGCGCGCGCGGCTTCGCACGCATCTTCTTTGCGGCTGGAAATGACGACGCGGGCGCCGTGACGGGCAAATTGCTTCGCAATCGCGAGCCCGATGCCGCGCGTCGACCCGGTGATGACCGCGACTTTACCGGAGAGATCGAACAGATATTCGCCCGCGATCTGCGGTTGGGTTGCGGTACTCATCGGGCCGCGAATGCCGGCTGACGCTTTTGCATGAACGCCTGTACGCCTTCGCGCAGGTCGGGTCCCTTCGCCGCTTCTTCCTGCAGATTTGCCTCTTCGCCGAGCCACTGCTCGAGGTGCGGCAGCATCGCGCGATTGAACGCGTATTTCGTGAGACCGATGGCAACGGGCGACAGGCTCGCGAATTTCTTCGCGTAGGCCAGCGTCTCGGCTTCGAAATCCGCCGCCGGGACGACCTTATTGACGAGGCCGATGCGCTGCGCTTCGGCCGCATCGATCTTATCGCTCGACCACGCGAGCTCGAGCCCCCGTCCGAGGCCCACGAGCAGCGGCAGCATCAAACTCCCCCCGCCGTCGGGAATGAGCCCGATCTTCGAAAATCCGAGCGTCAGCTTGGCATCGTCGGCCGCGATGCGCAAATCGCACGCGAGCGCGATCGAAAGACCGACGCCCGCCGCAATGCCGTTGAGCGCGGCGATGACAGGTTTTTCGAGCGTTCGGATCTGCGTGACCACCACGTTATAGCCCCGCTTGAGATGCTCGGCCACCGAGAACGGTTCGGCCGCCATCTGCATCTGGACGAACGCTTCGAGATCTTGGCCCGCACAGTAACCTCGGCCGGTGCCCCCGAGGATCACCGCCCGGATGCTCGTATCGGTCTTCGCGAGGTCGAACGCCGCAATGAGGGCTTGCGTCATTTCATCGTTGAGGGCGTTGAGTTTATCGGGCCGGTTGAGACGGATCGAGAGCACCGTATCGTGGCGCTCGGTCAGGACTACATCGCTCATGGTGCGCGCTTCGGCGCCCCCTGGTATGCCACCTTACGTCCCCGGAGCGGGTTTTTACGTTATGATACTGTTATGGACGGGAAAATTACGCGTATGAAAATGATTGGCGGACTTTGCGCTGCGGCGGCGGCGCTCGGCATTCCGAGCAAGCCGGCGAATGCGGCCGAGGAGCACTTTTCTGTGGACAAATCCGACGCCGAATGGAAGAAAGAGCTCTCGCCGGAGGCCTACAACGTTCTGCGCCAGCACGGCACCGAGTATCCGGGCTCGAGCCCTCTCGATCACGAGACCCATGCCGGCATCTACCACTGCGCGGCCTGCGAGCTTTCGCTGTTCGATTCGAAGACGAAATTCGATAGCGGTACCGGGTGGCCGAGCTTCTACGAACCGCTGCCGCACGCCGTGGAGACCTCCGACGACAACTCGATGTTCGCCCAGCGCACCGAAGTGCACTGTCGCCAGTGCGGCGGCCACCTCGGACACGTCTTCGACGACGGCCCCAAACCTACGGGCCTACGCTTCTGCATGAACGGCGTCGCCCTCGATTTCAAACCCAAGACCTAACTCGGGCGGCCGCCGGCGTACGGGGACCGCGAGTGCGGCCGCCCCGCTTCCAAAAAATGGCTACGCGCGCCGATCTCAGAACAGCCGTACATGCAAGTCGATACGCTGCCGTTCCTCGACATCACCTCGCCCGATTTCGAATTCGATTCGCCCGAGGTCCACGCCGCGCGCAAAGCGAGCTGGCTCGCGCGAACGCCGATCGGATTTGCGGCGTTGCGCTACGAAGATATTTCCGCGATGCTCAAAGACGGGCGGTTGCATCAGGCCAGCGGCGTGATTCTTGCGATGCGCGGCGTCACCGACGGACCGCTCGTGGAGTGGTGGACGCACGCCGTGCTCAACATCGAGGGCGAGGAGCACACCCGGCAGCGGCGTCTGGTCGCAAAGGCTTTCACGCCGCCGCAGGTCGAGCGGCTCCGCCCATTTTTCCGCGCAACCGCCGAACGCCTCGCCGACCGGTTCGGCCCCGACGGGCGCGCGGAGTTCGTGCAGGCGTTCTCCGAACCGTATCCGCTCGAAGGCATCTGCGAGATGCTCGGAATTCCCGCCGAACGGCGTGCGAGCTTTTACGGATGGGCGGGCGACCTCGGACTCATCTTCAGCAAGAACATCGGTCGACCCGACGTGCGCGCGAAAGCCGAAGCGGGCTTACTCGCTCTGTTCGCGTGTGCCGACGAAGTCATCGCCGACCGCATGCGCGAGCCGGGCGACGACCTCGTTTCAGCCTTGATTGCAGCAGAAGCCGATGGCCAGCGCCTAACCACGAAAGAGCTGCGCAGCATCATCGCCGGGCTCGTATTCGCCGGCAACGATACGACGCGCAATCAACTGGGTCTGGGCATGATCGCCTTTTCCAAGCATCCGGAGCAGTGGGAGCACCTGCGGCTGCAGCCCGAACTCGCAGCGCGCGCCGTCGACGAAATGATGCGCCTGTTCCCGACGATTTCGGTCGTGCCTCGCATCGTACGCGAGGAGGGCGTTGAGTATCACGGCTTCCACCTCAAGCCGGGCTACGTCATTGCAATGGTGCTCGCATCGGGGAACCAAGACGAAGCGGTGTTCCACGACGCGCCATTCGATATCACCGTGGAGCGGCAGGCAAGCCATCTCACGTTCAGCGGCGGCATTCACCGGTGCCTAGGGATGTGGCTCGCGCGCGCCGAGATGCAAGAAGCGCTCGCCGTCCTTTCGGAACGTTTCGCGCGCGTCGAGCCCGACGGTGAACCGACGTGGCAGCCGGGCCTGGGCATCGACGGCCCGACGACGCTGCCGCTGCACTTCAGTTGAGGGACGTTCGCTTCGGCCGCCATCTCCGCGACGGCCTGCGAGTGCGCTCGAACTTGCAACGAGAAGGTACAAGCCCCGAACCTTAGTGCAGCATGCCGGAAACGATGTTGATCGCAAGGGCAAGAATCATCGTCGAGTAGGCAAACGATACGAGGGCGTGATAGAGGGCGACTCGCCGTACCTTTCGATCGGTGATCTGCACGTCGGAAACCTGGAACGTCATCCCGATCACGAACGAGAAATACGCAAAGTCGAAGTCGTTGGGATCGCCCGTCCCGGGGAACTTCAGTCCCCGGGCGGCGTCGCTATCATCATCGACATAATAGTACAGGTGAGCGTAGCGGAATAAAAACATCGTGTGGATGAGAAGCCAGCCGGCGACCACGGCGCCGATCGCGAGTCCGTAGATGATGCCTCTCTCGGTCGCGGTCGCAGTATGCGGAGTCGCGCCCAATATGGCGACCGCGGACCCGAGGCCCGCGGCGACGCTGAGCAGGACGACTGCGAGGGCGATGTCGCGGCCGGGATCCTCGACGGCAGCGCGGATCCGGGTGCGCTCGGGATCCGAATGAACGCCCAGAGCCCAAAGGGACGCAAGAAGCGCTACGGCCGCGCAGTCATACGCCGCAACGACCCGGGGTATCCCGGCGAGCCACGCCGGCGCGCCGGCAAAAATCGCGAGCGCGACGAGGACGGCAGCGCCCAAACCAACGAGGCGATTGCGCCATGGAACCGGCAGGGCTGTGAGCCGGGTCACAGGGGCTTCAAGGGCGACCGGCTCACTGAACGTTCGGTCCTTCCTTTTTTTGTTGTCCTCCGTACCATTAGTGCGAACGAAGCGTCAACACGATGTAAAGAAAACATCGAGCGTTACGAAGCACTGCAGAAGTACGAATCGCTGCCGATATCAAAAAGTAAGGGCGGCTGGACGTCGACCGCAGCGACTGATCTATATATTATGAATCTCGCTCACTGTACGTCTAGCTCGCCTTTTTCATTTTGTTATTTACCCAATATTCGAGCGGCCAAGGGAAGAACGAATGCGTGCGGCATGTGCCGTCCCATAGCGGCACTCACAAGATTGGGAATGCCGGTGACGACGACCGGCGTGCCGGCCTTCATCGCTCGATAGCCCTGACGCGCGACGTCCGCAGAAGACATTATCCCGCTGCGCAGATACGGCGAGCTTTCGTCGACGCCTGCGGTTTTTTGGAAGCCCGTTTTCGTCGCGCCGGGACACACCGTCGTCACGCTGACGCCCGTTCCGCGCAATTCGTAGGCGATCGCTTCACCGAAACTCAGAACGTATGCTTTGGTCGCACAATAGACGGCCATGTGCGGACCGGGTTGGAACGACGCCGTCGATGCAAGCAGCATGATCCGTCCGTTGCGCTTTGCGATCATCCCGGGCAGCAGCGCGCGCGTAAGATCCGTCAAGGTGACGACGTTGAGCTGCGTCATCTCCGAGAGCATGCCGGGATCGGCCGTCGCGAAATCGTCGTTACTACCGAAGCCTGCATTGTTGATGAGGACTTCGGGTTCGATCCCAGCCTCCCCGATCGCCGCGGCGAGTGCGGCGCCGGCGCCCGCCTTTGCGAGGTCGTGTGTCAAAACGTGACTGTTCGCACCGTGCTTCGTTTTTAGGTCCGCGGCGACGCTTTCGAGCGCTTCCGTGGAACGCGCGACGAGTACGAGGTCGTATCCATCTTTGGCAAGCTCCGCGGCAAAGTCGATGCCGAGGCCGCTCGAGGCCCCGGTCACCACGGCGACGGGCTTGCCCGAAGTTTCCGCCATACTCAGCCCTTCTTCGCTTGATGCAGCCAGATCCGATTGCCGTCGGGATCGCTAATCCCCGAGATCCAGCACACCTTCGTTTCGAACGGTTCCGACGATTCGACGCCTTTCCCGCTAAGCGTCTCGCGAAACGCGGGCAAGTCGTCGATCTCAAGCGAGAGCGACTGCGCGGTGCCCGCTTTGCCGACCTGCTCGAAATTTCCAACGCCGAAGGTCGCCCCGGCGATATCGAACTCGACCCAAAACGGCTGCCCGTCGCCGGACTGTTCGAGGCCGAGCACGTCGCGATAAAACGCGACGGCGCGCGGTACGTCGGTCACCGGATACATGGTGAAAGCTACGCTGGACACCGGCATGGCTGGATTCCTTCTACAAGCATACGTTGATACGGCGCGTTTCGCGCGACGTGTGCCATACGCTTCTTTAGGGTATGGCCAGAGGACATGCGCTTCCGTCACGACATGCCTTTCGGCGCCGCCGTTCTCGAAGGGGATAACGGCGTACGCTTTCGCCTCTACGCACCTGGAAACGATCGCGTAGAGCTCGTCTACGATGCGGGAAGCGGAGAACGCCGCGTTCCGATGACGGCGTCGCCCGGAGGCTGGTTCGAATGCGTCGTGCCGGAAGCGTGCGCGCACACGCGCTACCGGTTCTCGATCGGCGAACTCCTGGTGCCGGATCCCGCGTCACGCTCTGCGCCCGAGGGCGTCCACGGGCGCAGCAGTGTGGTCGATCCCTCTGCCTTTTTGTGGCCGGACGACGGCTGGAAAGGGCGGCCCTGGAGCGAGCACGTCTTCTACGAACTGCACGTCGGAACGTTTACGCCGGAAGGTACCTACGCGGGTGCGGCAACGAAGCTCGCTTATCTCAAAGACCTCGGTGTAACGGCGATCGAATTGATGCCGCTCGCCGAGGCGCCCGGTGCGTGGAACTGGGGCTACGACGGCGTACTGCCCTTCGCGCCCTCGCATAACTACGGAACGCCGGACGAGCTCAAAGCCTTTATCGCCGCCGCTCACGCGCACGGGCTCTCCGTGTTCCTCGATGTCGTCTACAATCACTTTGGGCCCGAAGCGAACTATCTGCACGCCTACGCTCGAACGTTTTATACCGATCGATACCATACGCCGTGGGGTTCGGCGATCGACCTCGACCCGGACGGACCGCCGGACATTCGGCGATTCTTCATCGAGAACGCGCTCTATTGGCTCGAGGAATTTCGTTTCGACGGATTGCGTTTCGACGCGGTGCACGAGATCTACGACGGCCCGGAGCGCAGCTTCCTCCGGGAGCTGGCACGGACGGTGCTCGCTCGCACGGATCGCCCGGTCTATCTGGTGCTCGAAAACGAAGGCAACGAGGCCACCTTGTTGGAAGCCGGATTTCGCGCGCAATGGGCGGACGATCTGCATAACGCCATGCACGTTGCCATCACGGGTCAGACGGAGGGGTATTATGCGGACTTCGCCGACCGGATCTCGTGGCGCATCGCTCGCGCTCTTTCCGAAGGCTTCATCTATCAAGGCGAGCCCTCGTCGATCCGGGGCGGCAAGCCCCGCGGCGAGCCGAGCTCGCGCATCGAACTTGCATCGTTCATCACGTTCCTGCAGAACCACGATCAGGTCGGAAACCGTCCCTTCGGCGATCGCATCAGCGCGACGGCGCCGCACGAAGCGGTCCGCGCCGCGGTCGCAATCGTGCTGCTCGCACCGGCCACGCCGATGCTCTTCATGGGTGAAGAATGGGGAGCGAGCACGCCGTTTCTCTTCTTCTGCGATTTCGAACCGGAGCTCGCAGAGAAAGTTACCGAGGGGCGGCGTTCCGAGTTTGCGGGTTTCGCCGAATTCTCCGACCCCGCAGCGCGCGAGCGCATTCCGGATCCGTCGGGCGCGGCAACGTTGCGCGCAAGCGTCCTGCACTGGGACGAAGCCGAACGCGCGCCGCACGCGACGTGGCTCGCGCTCTACCGCGAACTATTGCGGCTGCGCCGCGAAGAGATCGCGCCGCGAACCGTGGGGCTGCGCGGCACGGGTGCCGGCTTCGAACTCCTGGGCGAGCGCGGCATGAAGATCCGTTGGCAACTCCCGAACGGCGCGACGCTGCACCTGGAAGCGAATCTCGGCGCAGCGCCGCTTCGCGGGTTTGCGGAAACGCCCGAAGGACGGACGGTCTACGCGACCCATCCCGCACCGTATGCCGGTTCGGAGGCTCCCCCGTGGAGCGTGCGCTGGTCGCTCGCGTGAGCGTTCCTGCGGTCCCGCTTTCGACGTACCGCTTGCAATTCACACCGCGCTTTCGTTTCGAGAACGCGCGCGCGATCGTGCCGTACCTCTCCGCGCTCGGCGTCGATTACATGTACGCATCACCGTATCTCAAAGCGCGTCCGGGCAGCGAGCACGGTTACGACGTGGTCGATCCCAACAGCCTCAATCCCGAAATCGGAACGCCCGAGGAACACGCCGCCATGATCGACGCCGCGCAAAGTGCCGGCCTCGGCCACCTCTTGGATTTCGTGCCGAACCACATGGGAATCGGCGGCAGCGAAAACCCGTGGTGGCAAGACGTCCTCGAATGGGGCGAAGACTCGCCGTACGCCGAGTACTTCGATATCAACTGGCGCCCGCTGCGCGAGGAAATGCGCGGTAAAGTACTCGTTCCGTTTCTCGGCGACTACTATGGGCGCGTCCTCGAACGCGGCGAACTCGTGCCGCGCTTCGAACCGGAAACGGGCACTTTCGCGATCGCCTATTTCGATCGCCGCTTTCCGCTCGCGACGCATTCGTATGGTACGCTGCTCGCGCGCGCCGTCGAGAACGTCACGGGATCCGCGTGGCCGCTGCGGGCGCTCGCTGCTGAGTTCGCGGGCGCGTCGCGCGAACGCGCGACCGAACTCAAGGCCGAGCTTGCGGAAGTCGCCCGCGATCCTGCAGCCGTGGCAGCAATCGGCCGGGCTCTGCAAGCATTCTCCTTTAGTGACGACCCCGCTGCGATCGACCGGCTCGACGAGCTGCTCTCCACCCAGCATTACCGGCTCGCATATTGGCGCGTCTCGGCGGACGAGATCAACTACCGCCGCTTCTTCGATATCAACGACCTCGTGGGCGTGCGGGTGGAAGATGCGGAAGTCCTCGGCGCCACGCACCGGTTCGTGTTCGAACTGCTCGCATCGGGACGCATCCAGGGCCTGCGCATCGATCACGTCGACGGCCTCTTCAACCCCGGCGACTACTGCGCGCTGCTTCACGATCGTGCCCAGGCGCTCGGCTATTCGCAGTATCTGGTGGTCGAGAAAATCCTGGGCCATGGGGAGACGCTGCACGCGAACTGGCACATCGCCGGCACGACCGGCTACGACTTCATGAACCTCGTCAACGGACTTTTCGTCGACGAGCACGCAGACGTGCCGTTCGATCGCCTCTACCGGCGCTTCGCCGGAATCTCGACGACGTTCGATCAGTTCGCGTATCGCGCGAAGAAAGATATCATCCGCACCGCACTGGCGAGCGAAATCGAAGTCCTCACGACGATGCTCGACGGCATCTCCGAAATGGACCGGCGTTCGAACGACTACACCTATAACGTGCTGCGCGACGCGCTCGTGGAAGTGGTTGCGTCGTTCCCCGTGTATCGCACCTACGTCACGAGCGAGCGCGCCGAGGCGGAAGACGTGAAGTACATCGACATGGCGATCGCAGCGGCTCGCCGGCGCAGCGAACTCGGCGACGATCTCGTCTTCGAGTTCATCCGCGACACGCTCACCGCGGCGACTCCCGAGCAGTCTTCGCACTACGACCGGCGCGAAGTGCTTCGCTTCGCGATGAAGTTCCAGCAATACACGAGCCCCGTCATGGCGAAATCCGTGGAAGACACCGCGTTCTACCGATACGTGCGTCTGGCGTCGCTCAACGAAGTGGGCGGCAACCCGCGCCACTTCGGCACGCCGCCGGACGAGTTTCATCGCGACAACGCGGCGCGCGCGAAGCACTACCCGCACGCCATGCTTGCGACCGCCACTCACGATCACAAACGCGGCGAAGATACGCGCACCCGCATCGATGCGCTTTCGGAACTCCCCGATCTGTGGGACCGGGCGATCCGCCGCTGGAATCGCTACAATGCACGGCGCAAGACGATCGTCGACGGCGCACCCGCGCCCACCGAGAACGACGAGTACTTCCTCTACCAAGTCTTGATCGGAACGTGGCCTACGCAGTGGCTGGGCGGTGCCGCGATCGAGCCGGCCGACCGTGAGGTGTATCTCGAACGATTGCGCGGGTATCTGGTAAAGGCGACGCGCGAGGCGAAGTTTCGCTCCAGTTGGACGAATCCCAATATCGCCTACGAAGAGGCGACCTGCAATTTTGCGACCGAAATCCTCGCCGGCGACGAATCGCCGTTCGTGCGCGAGTTGCGCGAACTCGCGCGGCAATGCGCCGCGATCGGCGCGACCTCGAGCCTTGCGCAAACGACGTTAAAGCTGACGTCGCCGGGCGTTCCGGATATGTACCAAGGCTGCGAGTTATGGGATCTGTCGCTCGTCGACCCCGATAACCGCCGCCCCGTCGACTACGCGCTGCGGATGCGGATGGTCGAAGCGTTTCGCGCCCGCTGCGAACGCGGCGAAAGCGAAGCCCTCGCACGCGAACTCGTCGCAGCCTGGCACGATGGCCGCATCAAGGCGTACGTAACCTGGCAGCTGCTGCACCTGCGCCAAGAACGGCGCGAGACGTTCCTCGATGGCGGCTACATACCGCTCTCGGCATCGGGCAGCCACGCCCACAACCTGCTCGCCTTCGCCCGCGAGGACATCATCGTCGTGGTCCCGCGCCTCGTGCGCCGTCTGCTCGAACGCATCGAAGGACCACCCGTCGTCCGCTTCGCCGAGGAACGCATCGCGTTGCCGGCTTCGGCTGCAGAGCGATACGTCGACCGCTTCACTGGCGCCGCGTTCGACGTGCGCACGGAGGGAACGAAACGGTCTCTCTCGGCCGGCGATCTCCTCGAGCGCTTTCCGGTCGCGGTGCTCGTGCCCGGGCCGTGAATCGCTCCAGCTCCAACGTCCGACCAGCGTCTATCCCGCGCCGACAAAGCGCACTCGCCGGTATGCAGAAAGACGGCTTTGCGCTCGAATACGGACCCGTCGACGAGGCCTGGGGCGTCCGCAGATTTTACGTTCGCGATCCTTTCGCCAAGCTCGTCAACATCCTGGCTCACGCAACGTACGATTGACGCGACGCTAGCGGCGCCGATATGTCTTCCAGACGTCTCCCCGCCGCTTCGACGCCATAGGCGAGCTCGATTGCTGCTGCGGCAAGCATCAACACCGACGCACCGACGTAGCCGTCGAAAACGCGCTCGGGTGAAAGCGTCGCAATCAGCGCCGCGAAGATCGTGGGTGCGAGCGCTCCGCCGACGAGGGTGCCGATGCCGTAGATGATGGCGATGGCCATCGCGCGGATCTCGACGGGGAACGTTTCGCTTACCGTCAGATAGGCTGAACTCGCGCCGGCGGATGCGAAGAAGAATACGACCGACCAGCACGCCGCGATCGAGCGCGCGTCGAGGCGGCCCGATACGAAAAGTAGGCCCGTACCCACGAGCAGGATCGCCGAAAGGCCGTACGTCGCGGCGATCATCGGCCTGCGGCCAACCCGATCGAAGAGCGGACCCAACACCAGCGGCCCCAGCAGATTCCCGATCGCGAACGGAAAAATGTAATACCCGACGTCTTGCGACGGCACGCCGAAGAACGTCGAGAGAACCAGCGATTCCGTAAAGAAGATCGCGTTGTAAAGAAACGCCTGCGAGATCATCAGCGCGAATGCGACGACCGTGCGCTTCGGGTACGTGCGAACCATCGTATGCCATACGTCGGCGATCCGGTGTTTGCGGTCCGGATCGAGCGAAAGCCAACCGGTAGCCACTGCCGGTGCGGCGCCACGGCTCCCGCGGACGCTGCACTCGATCTCCGAAGTAACGCGCTCCGCTTCTTCGACGCGCCCGTGTCCGAGCAGCCAGCGCGGACTTTCGGGAATTGCCCGGCGCACGAACAGAATCGCAATCGCGAGCACCGCGCCGATCGCGAACGCGAGCCGCCAACCCAGATGCTGATCGACGAAGTGCGGGTTCAGCAGCACGAGGCTCGACGCGCTCCCCAAAATCGCGCCGAACCAAAACGTTCCATTGATGCCCAGATCTACGGCACCGCGATGGGCGGCCGGGATCAGCTCGTCGATCGTCGAGTTGATCGCCGCGTATTCGCCGCCGATCCCGAGCCCGGTGAGAAATCGAAAGAATGCAAAGCTTCCAAAGCTCCAGGAAAAAGCCGTCAACACGGTTGCGACGAGATACCAGGTGAGGGTCACGAGGAACAGCCGCTTGCGCCCGAACCGGTCCGTGAGATAGCCGAACACGAGCGCGCCGATTACCGCGCCTACGAGGTATGCCGTCGCGCTCTCACCTACTTCGCTCTTGGAGAGACCGAGCGCGATGCGATCTTGCAGGCGCGTGCCGACCGAGCCGACGATCGTAACTTCGAGCCCGTCGAGGATCCACGTGATGCCCAGGCCCACCACCACCCAGACGTGCCAAAGGCTCCACGGCAAGCGATCGAGGCGCTGCGGGATATCCGTTCGAATCTCGGCCATAGGCGAACCGTTTCTCCCTCGCAACAGCCCGATGCAGTACGCGAGCTTACTGCCCGCTTTTCACGCGAGAGCTAACGTACGCCAAGGAGGTTCCCATGTTCGTACAGCGCTCCCTCATGCTCGCCCTTGCGGCTCTTCTTGCCGGCGGCAGTCTGGCCCGGACCGCGGCCGCGGCACCGACGCTCGATCCGCTCGTTTCGCATACGAATTGGCTGGCCGCGCGGCCGCAGGCCGCCGACCTTCACGGGCGCGTCGTCCTGGTCGACATCTTTACGTTCGGGTGCTACAACTGCAAGAACGTCACGCCCAACCTCCGCGCCCTGTATAGCAAACACGACCCGCGTCTTGCGATCGTCGGCGTGCATACGCCGGAAACACCGTACGAAACCGATCGCAGCAACGTCGTCGCGAACCTAGCGGAACAACATATCGTCTGGCCCGTCGCCATCGACAACGATCGCCGGCTGTGGGACGCCTACGATACGCAGGCGTGGCCGACCCAACTGATCTTCGATAAGCACGGGACGTTGCGCAAAACGGTCGTGGGCGATTCGCAGGATGCCGACGTCGATGCGGAGATCGACCGGTTGCTGGCCGAGAAATAAGCCGCAGTCGAGCACTCAGCGATTCGGCCGGAACCACGTCAGCGGCCCGTCGGCATCGAACCACCATTCCGACGTCGCCAGTTCGTCCGTGCCGATGATGCCGTCGAGCGGAACCGCCAGATTATCGGGGTTGCCGGTCTCCACCTCGACCGTCGCGCCTTCGAACCGCTGCTGCCCGAGCTGCAGGGTACCGCTGTGCGCTTCGACGTATTCGATCGGTCCTTCGAGAAAGTGAACGACCTTGGAATGCTCGCCGAGTGCCGTAATGCCCGCGGCAGCACCGGAGCGCTCGAGAAACGCGCGCGTCAACAGTAATCGCGGCGAGCCCAGATCGAGCGCGAATCGCGAACCGGTGGCATCGCCGACTGCGGCCGCTACGATCGGTATTCCCTCGCTCCAGTCGGTCGCGAGCGGCAGCGCGTCGATCGGCGGCGAGAACGTATCCCGCGGCAGCACCTCGAGGCGACCCTTCGCGTAATCGATGTGCACGATGCGGCCGCGAAAGAAATCGTAACCTAACAAGCCGTCCTCAAACAGCGCGACCGGGAGATACGCAGCATCCCGCGCCGTCATGCCGTCGACCTCGATCGTCGTTGCGGTTGCATGGCCGAGCACGACCGGCCCGTCTGTGAGAAGCGAATCGGCGGCGATGAGTTCGGGGGTGCCGCTATCCAATTGAAAGCTGTGCGTTTCCCCCTCGAAACGGAGCGGCACGATGATGCCGCGATACGGCGTGAACGATGCGCGCACGCGCTGCGGTGCCGCAGGCGGATCGAACACGGGCGGCCCCTGCGCGGGAATCGCGACCTCGCTTGCCGCGACCGGAGCAGGCGCCCAATCCGAAAGCGTTACGGTCTCGGTGCCGCCCGGGCCCCGAACCTGCCATCGATACGCCCGGCGCCGGCCCGAAGCGCCGCGTTCGTCGCTGAAATCGTAGGTCTCGACGCGAACGCCTTCGCGCGAGACCTCGCGAACGATGTCGCCCGTCTCCATATCGACGTACAGCCAACGCGGAATGTCATTGGGTGGCTGGTCGGCGAGGACCCAGGCGGGATGCGGCAGCAGCGCGGTACCCGCGAGCGTGCAATCCCCTTCCTTAAACCCGAGTGCGGCGACGGGCCAGCGATCGAAGTCGTCGCCTTGCACGTCGGCTCGAACGACGTGGACCGTCCCCGACGAATTTTCGCGCCAGCGCTTGCCCTTGGCGCGGCCGGCCAGCAGATGCATGCCCTCCGGCTCCGCCGAGACGACGTAGTCGTTGCCGCGAATGCGCGCCTCGACGTCGATCGGCGTGCCGCCGGCATCGATCGTATATTGGTCGACGCGTTCGCCCGTGAATCGCCCCGCGTCGGACCATGCGGCGCGCAGCTTGGCGAAGACGGTATCGAGCGAATCTGCGGACGGTTGGATGCCGAGGGGCATCCACACGATCCCTGCGACGATCAGCAGCCCAAAGATCATCGGGCTCCGTTCGCGATACGCCTAACGAGGTATTTTCCTACAATCACCGCTGATGTAGTAGTACCCCGGCGGGGGCGATGGGCACGTGCAGTGGTTCTGCAACAAATAGATCACGCCGCCGAGTGCCGCAATGCCGACGTACGGCAAGATCGAGGGATGGTGGTGCACGAGAACGACGGGAGCCGGCGTCAACACGGGCGCCGGCGTCGTCTGTATGGCGGCAACCACCGGGGGCGGCGTCGGCCGGGCAGTATGGAACGGAGGCGGCAGCGGCGGCCGCTCCGTCGCAAGTGCCAAGACGCGCGCCGGTTTCTTCAAGAGCGACAGGTTCCCGCAGTCGGAGGGGAGATACAGCGCGAGCGCACGATGCGCGGCCGGCTCGTCGAGATCGATCTCCCACCCGTAACTCGTCGGAATGTCGACGTCCCTAATCACGTACACACCGCGTCGCACGCTGAAGCCCGTCATGGCGTTGAGGTGGTGCGGCAACTCGACGTACGAAAGGGAAGGCGAGGTGAGAATTTGCGAGCGCCAGGCCGCGAACTCATCGGGGGTAAGGCCGATCAAGGCGCCGGCGCGGGCGAGACGAGCTTCGTGCGCCTGGACGCGTTCGCGCATAACGGCGGTCGAAGCAAGCGATCCGAGAATACGATCGTGACGCAAGCTTGGGATCGACGTCGATGCCGACGCGGCAAAGCCGGAGCAATTCAGCGCGAACGCAAAAGCGGTAAACCAGGCGACCTTCCGCATAAAGCCTCCCAAGCGCGCAATTTCCAGCGATGTTAAGCATCGCTTGGGCGCGACTTCTCTAACTGCAGAGAGGGTCCTTGGTTCCCCACATGAGGCAAGCTGCGGCTACGTTCCCGCTCCGCCGGCACCGATGTGAACCACATATTTGAGCACGAAGCGCTGGAGCGTGCCGTATGAGGCGGGACTGCCGTATTCGAAATAGAGCTGATTTTGATTTTTGAAGCGCCGGTGATAAGAAATCGCAAGGGCTTCCCCCGGCGCGGCAAAGCCGCCGGTCCCGTTGATTTCCTGGAGGCTGAGCGCGAGTTGCGAATCGGCTCCGAGCGCGTGCGTTAACGAAATGCGGCGCAAAAATTGGGAGTCGCTGGTTCCGATGAACGGCCGCTCGATCGTGCCCGCGTACTGGATCGACGCGCTGTAGCCGCCGCTGAACGCCCGCGTCGTCGTGAGGTTGTATTGTTGCGTGTACGCCGGCGTGTACGAGTTGACGGCCGAATTGCAGGGCAGCGGCACGTCCGGCAAGCCCGCGCAGCTGACCGCGAACGGTCCATACGTATAACTAAAATCGGTCGGCGAGGGGGTCCCGTCGCGGTAGTTGAGCTGGACCTGATTATAGTCGAAGGCGACGTGGTTCGTCCCGGTGTAGAGCGGGTAGGCCTCTGCGTAGGTGCGCAGCTCGCTCGCATCGGTTATGAGCGTCAGCTTGAGTAAGTTTCTTAGTTCGATGGCGCCGGTCTCGAACGTATCCACTTGATGTGCGGCGCCGCTGCGATCCAGAAGACGGTCGTCAACCATCGCAAACCGGTACAACTTGATGATACTTTGCGGCGATGCGAGTCCGCTATACACCGCGAAGGCGGTGGGGCCACGAATATCTTGGATCAACGTGTAGCCGTCGACCGGTGCGAACTCGGGACCCACATCGTGCCACAGAAAGCCGTATTGCCATAGACCGTGATTGGTGATGTCGGCGAGCACCAGCTGGCGCGCCAAATCCGGATTACCGACGAGCGTACCGTCTTCTTGTTGATAACTGAAGATCGGCTGAATGCCCGAATGGAGATTTTGATAACTGCCCCCGATGCCGAACGTGCGATCGGTAATGCCCGGATGATTCGCATCGACGCCTTGAAAGGCGAAGTTTAACGTTCCATCGGGCTTGGTATAGGCGTAGCCGAGCGCCTGATCGTCGAAGCCGTCGCCCTTCGCATCGAGCAGCCCGACCGCGGTCTGACCCACCGTACCCTCAATCTTGTAGCCATCGTCCACGATGCCGAGCGAGGGCGAATAAAACATTTGATCCGAGGGACCGTTGATGCCGACACCGCCAACCGCGGATATGTAGTTCGATCCCTGCGCGAAAAACGGCCGGTATTCCTGATATTGGATCGGAAACTCTTGCGGAGCGATAGTAATTTGATCGGTTTCGACGTTGGAAAAATCGGGACCGAGCGCGGTCACGAATGCCAGAGAGCGCGTGAACGGTATCGTCGCATCGAGACCGAAGTTGCGCGCCGCTTGATCGGTAAAGTTCAGCGGCGTGGTCTCGAACGTGTTCTTATCGCGGCCCGCACTCCCGAGCCCGTAGACGTCGGCGTAAGGTGCTGGAGCCTTAGCGACTCCCGCTAGCGCGATGCCGGTAAGGATCGGCCAGCGCGTCGAATCGCAATAGATCGTCGTGCCGTAGCTGTTGTTCGAGCAATACGCGGTCGACCCGGCATCGTACGCCCACGTGAGAAGGTCGTTGCTCGCAGCGACGTAGCGGCTGAAGTTGAAGCGCCAGCGTTGCGTCTTTCCGCTCGCGACGCGCATGTCGGCAAGCGGAATCGTCATCATCACGCGGTAGCCGGCGGCACCGGTGCCGGCGACCGCCGTCCAGTGCGGTTGATACCGCGTGGACTCGGACGAAAACTCGTAGCGCACGCCGCGGGGCGTTGCCGTAAAAGCGTAGACGCGCGAGTTGTTGCCGCTTGGGTCGATCGAAATCGTCACTTCGTCGTCGAGCCCGTAGCCGACGTCGTTGCTCGTTTGCGATTCGGTAATTCCCTCGTGCTGATCGGCGATGAAGCCGACGTACAGATTCGTATCGTCGTAAAGCAAGAAGGCGGTGGTCGCATCGGCGGCCGGCGAGCGTGTCGTGGCATTCGCGAACTCGGTCGCGCGCACGGCGGTCGCCCACAGCGGGTCGTTCAGCGCCGGGTCCTGCGGCGGCGGTTTCGCTGCGCGGACGGCCGTCACTAGCTTCGAGGGAACGATCGTAGCGCGTGCCGCAAGCGGCAACGCGAAAGCACACACGATCGAGAATGCGGCGATCGATGAACGAAGCATGCGGAGTATACGGCACGGGCCACCCAATGTTTCGCAAGAAAAAACGGGCGTCGCGTGATGCGGCGCCCGTTTTTGGTTTTCCCGGTTCGAAGGCTTAGTGTGCCGCGGCCGTTTCCTGGAACTGCTCTTCTTCGGTCGACCCGTGGAGCGCCGTCGTCGAGGATTTCCCTTCGCTCACGACCTGCGCGATTTCGTCGAAGTAGCCGGTGCCGACTTCGCGCTGGTGACGCGTTGCCGTGTAGCCGAACTCTTCGCCTGCGAACTCGGCCTGCTGGAGTTCCGAATACGCCGCCATGCCGCGCGTCTTGTATTCCTTGGCGAGCTGGAACATCGAGTGGTTCAGCGCGTGGAACCCGGCGAGCGTGATGAACTGGAACTTGTAGCCCATCGCGCCGAGTTGCTGTTGGAAGGTCGCGATGTCTTTTTCGGAGAGCTTGAGCTTCCAGTTAAACGACGGCGAGCAGTTGTAGGCCAGCCACTTGCCGGGGAATTTCGCGTGGATCTCTTCAGCGAAGCGCTTAGCTTCGGCGATGTTGGGCTCGGAGGTTTCGCACCAGATCAGGTCGCAGTACGGCGCGTACGACAGACCGCGTGCGATTGCGGCGTCGAGGCCGCCGTTGAAGCGATGGAAGCCCTCGTCGGTGCGGTCGCCGGAGATGAACTTCTGGTCGACCGGATCGATATCGCTCGTGATGAGCTGTGCGCCGTTAGCGTCGGTACGCGCTACGATCAACGTGGGAACGCCGAGCAGGTCGGCCGCCAGACGCGCGGAGATTAAGTTACGGATCGCGGTCTTGGTCGTGATCATGACCTTGCCGCCCATGTGGCCGCACTTCTTCTCGCTCGCGAGCTGATCTTCAAAGTGAACGCCCGCGGCGCCCGCTTCGATGAAGGCCTTCATGATCTCGTGGCAATTGAGCGCGCCGCCGAAACCGGCCTCCGCGTCGGCGACGATCGGCGCGTAATAATCGACCTCGCCCTTGCCTTCCATCGTTTGGATCTGGTCCGCGCGCTGGAACGCATTGTTGATGCGCTTCACGAGGGCGGGCGCGGAATTCGCCGGGTAGAGGCTCTGGTCGGGATACGTCTGGGATGCCACGTTCGCATCGGCCGCGACTTGCCAGCCGGAAAGATAGATCGCCTTGAGCCCGGCCTTCACGCCTTGCGTGGCCTGGCCTCCGGTCATCGATCCGAGCGCGGCCACATACGGTTCGCTCGAGAGCAGTTTCCAAAGCTTCTCAGCGCCGAGACGAGCGATCGTATAATCGATGTTCACCGAACCCCGAAGGCGAACGACGTCGGCCCCCGTGTACGGACGCTTGACGCCGGCCCACCGGGGGTCGGATTCCCACATGAGTTCGAGTTGCTTGGCATCGCTGAAGTCTGGCACGACGGCTGATCGTCCTCTCAAAGATAAAGGTTGGGGGGAAAGAAATCTTCCGAAACAATCGAGCCGGTTGGCTCGCATTGCCCGATTGGTTGGGTCGAACGAGAAGGATGGCCCGATGCGTTCCGCACCTAGTGCGGGAAATCCTCGGATTCTCCGCTCACACTGCCTACGCGAGCAAGCCCTTGTATTGCTCGCGTAGTTCGCGTTTGAGGAACTTGCCCACGCCGGTTCGCGGCAAAGCATCCACGAAGATCACGCGATCGGGGATCATCCACTTGGCAACGCGTTCGCCGATCCACGCTTGGAGCGCCGGTTCGTCGACGTGTTGGCCCTCGCGCAATGCGACCACGGCGACCGGACGCTCGACCCACTTTTCGTGCGGCACGCCGATGACGGCCGCTTCTCGAATCGCGGGATGACCCATGATCATGTTCTCCAGATCGACGCTCGAGATCCACTCGCCGCCCGATTTCACCAGATCCTTCGAGCGGTCGACGAGGTTGAGATATCCGAGCGGGTCCATCGTGCACACGTCGCCCGTGTGGAAGTAGCCGCCCTCGAAGCACGGCAGATCGCTTCCGACTTGGTAATAAGCGCCCGTAACGGCGTGCCCGCGAACCCAGAGATTGCCCGGCGTGTCTCCATCGCTCGGTACGGGATGCCCCTCGTCGTCGAGCAGCTTCCACGCCACGAGCGGTGCAAAGCGGCCCTGCTTGAGCAGTTCTACACGCTGCGCCTCGGGCGGTGCGTGTTCGAGTTCCGCAACGAGGCGCGAGACGGTGCCGATCGGGCTCATCTCCGTCATACCCCACGCGTGAATCGTCTCGATGTTGCGCTTCTTGAGATCGTCAAATAGCGAGGGCGGGCAGGCCGAACCGCCGATGACGAGCCGTTCGAGCGAGGGAAGATAGAGATCGTTTTTCTCGAGCGCATCGCGCACGGCGAGCCACACCGTGGGAACGCCGAGCGACATCGTCACGTGCTCTTCGTTCACGAGCGCGATAATGCTCGCTGGATCGAGTTTCGGGCCCGGCAACACGAGCTTCGCTCCGACCATCGGTGCGAGAAACGGAACACCCCACGCATTGACGTGGAACATCGGTACGACCGGCAAAACGGTGTCGCGCTGCGCGAGACCGAGGCAGCCCGCGAGCCCGGCAGCGAGCACGTGCAGCACGCTCGAACGGTGCGTGAAGAGCACGCCCTTAGGATCGCCCGTGGTCGCCGAGGTATAGCAAAGAATCGCGCCGGCACGTTCGTCCACGTCCGGCCACGCAAAGGTTTCCGGTTTGCCGGCAATGAGCTCTTCGTAACGCTTCGCGTCCGGCGCGGCGTCGGCATTGCCCATCACGACGAGCGGAATCTTGCGCGTGCAGAACGTTTCCATCGCGTGATGCGCCGTCGCTGCGAGCGACGCATCGACGAACACGATCCCGTCGCCCGCGTGATCGAAGACCCACGCGACTTGTTCCGGAAAGAGCCGAATGTTCGTGGTGTGCAGCACCGCACCGATCATCGGAACCGCGTAATACAACTCGAGGTGGCGGTGCGTATTCCAACCGAAGCTCGCCACGCGATCGCCCGGCTTCACGCCGAGTTCGACCAGCGCATGCGCGAGCTGCGCCACGCGCTTGCCGAAGTCCGCGTACGTGTAACGGAACGTGCTGCCGTCGTCGAGGCGCGAAACGACCTCGCGCCGCGGACTGTTACGCAAAACGTGCTCGAAAATCCACTGGATATTGAGCGGTACGTCCATCATCGTGCCGTCAACCACGGTCGAGAGATCTAGACGCGTTTCGGTACTATTCATGCGCTAAGTCTTTTAAGATCGGGGCGGGTAGCCCCCCCGATGGCCCCCGCGAGATCGGGGCGGGTAGCCCCCCCGATGGCCCCCGCGAGATCGGGGCGGGTAGCCCCCGATGGCCCCCGGCCCGTACTCACGGGCCAATGGGCTGGGGATGCGCGGCCCAGGAGATGTGGTTGGTGGGATTCGCTAGAGCAGCTTGCCATCATCGTCGGCGCCGAGCACAAGTTTGCGGGCGATGGCGATGGGGGGGTCGCCGTGGGCGAGCAGGGCGTCGTGGAAGGCCTCGAGGGTGTAGCGGGAGCCCATCGAGCGGCGGTAGTCGGCGCGTAGTTTGAGGATTTCGAGTTTGCCGAGGGTGTCGTACCCGTAGAGGGGATCGGACGTGCCCCGGAGCGCCTCGCGTTCGGCCGGTTCGGCAGCCATGAAGGCGTTTTCTTCGAAGAATGTCGCGGCTTCGTCGACCGTCATGTTCTGCGTGTGCTCTCGCAAGCCGACGAGATACCGGCATTCGCGCTGCAGCGCGAGTTGCAATTGCGCCAGCCGCACGCGCGGGTCGCCGGCGCCGTAGCCCTCATCGACCATCATCTGCTCCGCATAATGCGCCCAACCTTCGGCGAACGAAGTGCTCGGCATCAGTTCCCGGATCGTCGAGAGCTTCTCGTGACGATCGAGCGCGAAATTGACGGAGCGTCCCGGCATCACCTCATGCGCGCTTACGAGCGGGAAGGCGTAGTCGTTGTAAAAGCCGAGGTGTTGGTCGGCGCGCTCGGGCGGCCACGCGGGATCGACCGGCGTCACATAGTAAAAGGCTTGCGTCGCATGACGCTCGAGTGGGCCCGGCGCCGACAGCGATACGAACGTCGTCGAGCGCTCGAATTCCGGCGCGGGCAGCACAGTCACATCGTCGTCCGGCGACAGCGACAAGATGTGATGCGATACGACGAACGCGCGCAGCCCGGCGAGATCGGATGCCGCTTTTTTCAAGAGCTCGCCGGCGGCGGGATGCTGCACTTGCAGCCCACGCGCGACTTCTCCGGGCGACTCCGCAGGGTCGATCCGGCGTGCGGTCGCGACGAATTGCGCTTTCGTCTCGGCGAGCGCACCTTCGCCGAGACGCTCGTAGACCCCAAGTGAAATCGGAACCAGTTCTTGCGCGCGCAAGAGTGCTTCGAAGTGCGCGCTGCCGATCGCAAACGTGCCGCTCGGATGGGCGAAAGGGCCGCTTTCGAGGGACGCTAGGTAGCGCTGCAGCGCATCGACGGCTGCTGCATTCGCCGCCGCAAAGTCCGCCCGGAGCGCTCGGTCTTTGAGCGGTGCGACCCCCGCAGGAACGGCCGTGGTAAAGAACTCGATCGCACCCCCAATATCGTTGCGCGCGATCCGGACCGTCACAGCATCGACCGACGTGATGTTCGCGGCGGCATCCAGCAGCATGCCCGGGATCTGACGTTCCCGTGCGACCAGCGCTCGCACGCGCACCGGAAGCGGCGCGAAATCGCGCGAGAGCAGGTCGAGCGCGGCCGAAGATGCGGCATCGGAGTAGATTCCGGGCCGGTGTTTCCACGTCTGGAGAGTGGCGAGCAATAACAGGGTCGCCTGCAGGCGACTCGCAAAAATCTCCTCGTCGTACGACGCGTCCGCACCCATCGTCGCCGGATCGATTGCCTCGACGCCGGCGAGCGCCTTGCGCGCTACGGCGATCCGCTCCGCGTAGCCGTCGGCACTAAAGGAACCGAGCCGAGTATCGTAATCGTGAACGCCCGCCGCCGTCGCCGCAATCGGATCGGTCCGCCAGCGTTCTGCAAAGTATGCGTTCGCGAGCGCGGTCAGGCGAATATCGCCCACAGGACTCGTGTCTTGCGCTCCCGCCGGTACGGCTGCGAGTGCTAAGGCCGCAAGCAGAGCCGGCAGCCGCCCGGACATCACAGGCAAGCGCTAGTCGCCCAGGTCGTGCTCGTGAAGGTGCAGATGCGTGCCCTCTTCGGCATCGTCGAGCACTTCGCGCGCTTGCGCCAGGACGGCTGCCGAAAGATCGGCGCCGCCGTCGACCGTACCGTCCTCTGCCAAGAACTCGGATTCGCTCCATTCCTCCCACGTCTCGAGCGGCTCGCCGTCGATCTCGGCCGGAAACCGCACGCAGAACCCCTGTTCGAGGTGCAGGCCGGTCACCATAACCTGGGTGCCGCGCGGAAAGTAGGTGCCGTCCTTCCACAGGGTTCCGAAGGTGGTCTGGTAGTTGGTTCCGATCCGTAGCGCTTCGATGTCGTGCAGGCTCCTTTATGGCGTCGCTCTCGTTCGCTCTCGTTCTTACCAACAATTTGCCGTCCTGCGGGTTGAGTCTTTGCAGCGGGCCGCGTATCGTGATGGCGCGATGCAAAATGAACGCGAAAATGGCTGGCGGATCGTCGAATCGGAGATCGTGATCGAGACCCCGCACCTGCGGCTGCGGCGCGACGAGATCGAACTGCCGGGCGGCAAGCGAATCGGGCCATACTACATTCGCGAATCGCGCGGCTTCACCGTGATCTTCGCCATCACACCGGACGAGCGAGTGGTCCTTGTCCGGCAATATAAACATGGGGTGGCTGCAAGCGTGTTGGAGCTGCCGGCGGGCGCAATCGATCCGGGCGAAGACCCCGAGGTCTGCGCCCGCCGCGAGCTTGCCGAGGAGACGGGCTATGTCTCCGACGCCCCGACACTCGAGCATGCCGGAACGTTCATTTACGATCCCACGAGTTCGACGGCGCGCTTCTTCCTCTATATCGCCCGCAACGTGTGCCCGCTTCAAGCGCAGAACCTCGACGATACCGAAGAGATCGACGTCAGCCTCGTGACGTTCGACGAGGTGCGCGCCTACGTGCGCGACGGAACGATCGAGGTCGGCACGCACATCGCCGCCATCTATTTCGTTTTGGACCGCATCGGGCGGCTGTAACAGGGGCCGGCCCGTAACTCCGTCCACGCTGCGTGCGATCCGAGCGGTTCGTCGCGCCACGCCGGCCGAGGATCGCGAGCCGGTTCCGGCGCGCAGTCGAGCACGCTCGCGTTCGCCGTTCCCGAGCACGCGAGCCGAGCGTTAGGGTCCGCGGCCGCCACCGTCCACGCACCGGCGTCGTCGCACGGAAAATCTTCGGGCAGGGCCGAGCCCGCAATGCGCAGCGCGACGCCGTAGAGCGGATCCCTCGAAAAAGGATGCCTGCCGAAATGCAGGACGCTCGTGTTAAAGAAAAGCGCCATCAGCGCCGCACAGGCGAGGCACCATCGCGCCAGAGCCGGCCGGCGCGCGATCGCGACGGCCGCGCCGAGCGTCGCCAGCGTCACGAGCGGAATCGTGTAATACGAGCCGGCTTGGTAGAGCGGATAGGTACGATCCTGCGCGAGAAAAAGTTCGGCGACAAAAGGCAGCACCAAAAGCACGCGCCATCCCAGCAGCAGCGGCGCGAACGCCAGCGGCGCGAGAATCTCTGCGAGAAATGCCAACTGCTGCGGAACCGTCGCATCGGCGATGCCGTACGCCGGATGCTCCGGTGCGTAGCCGAAAGCCCGATCGAGCCCGTAATACGCAACCAGGTTGACTATAGCAAGCGCAACGACGGCGCATCCGATCCGCCGGTCCACGCGCCAGGCGACGAACGCGCCGATCCAGGCCAGAAACAGGGCTTCGTCTTCTTTGATGCCGAGCAAAAGTTCGCACGCTGCAAGCGCGAGCCAGAAGCGACGCTGCGCGAGCGCGATCGCAAAGCCGAAGGCGACCAGCGGCAACGCGTCTTCGGGCACGAAGGGATGATACGCCCAGCCTTGCGTGCTCGGCGCGAGCAGATAGGCAATCGCAATGCACGCCGCGTTCGGCGCGGAGATCTTGAGCGTTCGTGCGAACAGGTAGAGCAGCGGCGCGGCAGCAGCGAGCAGCGCGACCTGCGCGACGATCAGCGTTTTGGCATTAGGCCACATGGCAATAGCGGGCGCAAGCGCGAGCGCGAGCCACTGGTCGTGGACCGCAAGGTGCGGACGGCCGTCAGGCTGATCGAACGTGCCGACTCCATGCACGAAGTTCACGAGACTCTGCAAATAGAGCCCGGTGTTCTGGCCGGTTCGCAGCGCATAGAGTGCGTTGAAGTCGAGCCAAACGTAGACGATCGCGAAGATCGCTGCTGCAACGGCCACGAGTATCGGCGCCGCAGTCGAGCGGCGTCCCGATGGCGTCACGCGAGGCCGCGCAGTTTGTAGATGCGCACGCCGCGGACCGTCGCGACCAGCCGGTAGTCGTGCGCGAGCGTGGACTCGAGCAGCTCGATGCCTCCCGCATCGACACCGTCGCCCGGCGGACCGACCGCGATCACGTGCGGTTTCGTTGCTAGGATGCGCGCGAGTTCGCTGCGGCCGGAGAACCCGAGCATGGGCCACATCGGCTTCTCCAGCAGATTCGCCGAAAAAATGTACCGCGTGGGCGGCGGCGCATCGAGATCGGCGTAGATCTCCGGCGACACTTGCATCGCGTACAGCGACCGGTCCCCGTGCATGGCATTTTCAATCGCCGACCGCACGAGCGTGTAATCTCCGATGCCCCAATCCGGCGCTCGAAGGACGTACCGGTACACGAGCGCGCGCGCACCTTGCGTCACTTCAAAATAGTCGTGCAAGAAAAACGTTGCGATGACCGTCGCCGCGAGAAATGCCGTCCGTGCCCTGCCCCGAAAGGCGTCCGCGCAACGGAGCGCGCCGAGCGAGCCGAGCATCGCAACCGGCGGAACGAGCAGCTCGAGGTGTCGTGCATAGTATTCGTGCGCTCCCACGATTGCCGCGACCGCACCCGCCAGCCACAACGCCGCGACCACGCCGCCGCGTGAAAGGCGAAAGAAGGCCACCGGTGCGAATTCGATTGCGGGCGCCAGAATCCGAAGTTCTTCCATCCACTGCACGGCACGCGCCGATGAGGGCGCGACACCGGCCGACGCACGCCGTACCGTTGCGAACACGTTGGCATCGAGAAACGCGGGCAACGCGCCGGCGCGCGCATAGAGCGCGGCTTCGAGCGCGAACGGAACGAGCACGATCGCCGCAAAAGCGATGCAATACGGCGCCGCGCTGCGACCGATGGCGAGTGCCGGCATCACGGCGACTGCAGCTACCAGGGGGAGCGCGGTCAACTTCATTTGCAGTGCGGCGGCCGCGGCAATCGACGACAACAGCATCGCGCGCCACGCGGGCTTCACGAGCGCCGAGGCAAACGCGAGGCCAATGAAGGCATTGATGAAGAGTTCGGCATCGCCCTTTGTCCCCGCATTCTCCGTCGAGAGCAACACGACGCCCAGGGCCGAAAGCGTTGCCGCCGAGCGCGCTTGCGGACCGCCCGCCGCGTTCAGTATGGCAGAGACCGCAAACGCCGTGACGATGACGGCGATGGTCGCGAGCATGCTCGAGGCGAGGTCGGCGTTTCCGAACACGAGCAAGCCGGCGGCGCATAGCGCGAACAGACCCGGCGGCTTATATTCCCACGCGATCACATACGGCAAAGCCCCGCGCAGCCACGCGTGCGCGATGTAATAGTAGGTACCGACGTTGGCGTCGCCTTCAGCCGATAAGAAGGTCCGAATCCTCGTCGCGAACGCGAGGAGAACGATGACGTACTTAACGGTCGGCCCCGAGGCGCCGCCGGCGGTAGCGCTGCGGAGCCGGTGCGGCGGGAGGCCGAAGCGCCTCGCGCAGCGCAGCGAGCGTTCCGAACGGATACACGCGTTCGCGCGTCGCGACGACCACATGGACGTCGCGACTCCGCAGATCGTAGCGGCCGATCGCCTCGGCAAAGGATCCTGAAAACACGTCGAGCCCAGGCGAGTACGGCGTGAGCGCCGGAACCACGACGAGCGTTTCGCTTGCCACGAAGGCCGGCGCACTCGAATGCGCAGCCAGATAAAAACTCGGATGCAAGTGTCCGATGATCGCGCGACGGCCGAGTACCGGCGTCCGGTCACCGTGCACGAGCAGCCAGCCGTCGCGTTCGCACGCCTCGACCGTCGCCCCGATCACGCGCAAAGCACGCGAGCGGCCTTCATGATTGCCGGCAACGAGCGTCAGCTCGTAATCGGCGCGCAGCGTATCGAGCGCGGCAGCGACGCTACGCATGGCCCCCTCGCTCATCTGCGCGCCGTGAACGATGTCGCCCAGAAACACGATTTCGCGTGCAGCCGCACGTGCGGCGACCATCGAGAGGGTCGCGACGATGTCCGCGGTGCTCCAGAGCGGCAGTGCCGCACCGACCACATCCTCATACGCCAGGTGTGTGTCCGCAACGAGAATGCAGCGCGATTGCGGCAGCCACGCGAGACCAGGCGCGAGCGCAACCACGCCGTCTGCTAGGGCGAACGATTCGGCCGATGCCGCGGGAAACTCCACCCGGAGATAGATGCGAAAAAGGCGGTCCCCTCTCCCGCCGGGAGAGAGAACCGCTCGTGCGGCCTAAGGCTCGGGACTTAGTTCTTGCTCGGCGTCCAGGCTCGCTCGACGTTCTGCTCGGCTTCCGTTACGACGCTCGCATCGATCGCGACTCCTTCTTCGCTGAGTTCCGTTAACACGACGCTCGGCAAGGTTGCTGAAACGCGCATCACGATGTCCGCGACGTCGGTCAGATGACGCTCGGCAAGATTTGCCGTGGCGCGGTCGCCGATCGCAAGTGCCGTGGTATGCAGCATCGTGTAGCTCGCCGAGGCAAGCGCGAACGCGCTATAATCGTCGCGCAAGTACTTCGACACTTCAGTCTTGCGCGCGTCGCCGATCGCTGCTGCCACCGCGCCAAGGGCGCTCGCAACGCCGCTTTTGATCGGCGAGCCCGCGTGGCCGCCTACTTGATCGAGCCGCGATTGAAGCGCCGCGATGTGCGTTTGAGTTATCCGGGTCGCCTCATCGATCACGCGCTTTGCGGCGAGAGACTTGCCCACCGCTTCGTCTTGCTGCTGATGCTCGAGAGGCTCTACGATGTGACACTCGAGTGCAAGCATGTCGCTTAGGTACGTATTGATGGTCGGACCGTTCGGTTTGCTCGTCGTATTCATGTACGCCATCGTACCGAACGAGCGCGTTTTCTAAACGCGTTGTGCCGCGGTAAAAAGTAAAGCGCGAGGGCGCGCTTTATTATCCTCAGCGATTTCTGGGTATGGCTTCCGTAATGGGTGATAGGTCACTGACTGCAGATTATTTTGAAGATATCTACGCGAGCAACAGCGATCCGTGGCAGTTCGAAACGAGCGAGTACGAAGCACGCAAGTACGCCGATACACTCGCTAAGCTCGGCGAGGCGCAGTTCGATCGGGCGCTGGAGATCGGCTGCTCGATCGGCGTCCTTACAGCCCTCTTGGCCGAGCGCTGCAAGGAGCTCGTCTCCGTCGATATCAACGCGATGGCGCTCGCTTCCGCCGCGAAGCGCTGCAAAGACCGTCCAAACGTACGCTTCGCGCAAATGACCGTTCCGCATGAGATGCCCTCCGGGCCATTCGATCTCGTCATGCTCTCCGAGGTGGGCTACTATTGGTCCGATGAGGACCTCGCGCTCGCCCGGTCGAGAATCGCCGGATACGGCGCAGGCACCCTCGTGGAACTCGTGCATTTTCTTCCGAGGGTGCGTGAGTATAAACGCTCCGGCGATGCCGTCCACGCCACGTTTCGCGCCGACGCCCGCTACGAGATCGTTCGCTCCAGCCGGGCGGATCGCTATCGAATCGACGTTCTGCGCGTCCGTTGAGTTATTTCACACAGCTAGCACCGCGCTCGATCGCTCCACTCGACGACGCGTGCCGGATGAGCGTCGTCATCCCGGCGAAGAACGAAGCCGGCTTCATCCTCGGCGCGCTGGAAGCGCTGGCCGCTCAACGTACGCTCGACGGCACAATTCTCAACCCCCGAAGCTTTGAAATCATCGTATTCTGCAACGACTGCGACGACGGCACGTCGCACGTCGTGCGTCGCTTCGCAGCGCGCGATGCCCTGCCGGCCGTTGGGGTGATCGAGGGCGCCTTGCCGCCCGGCGTGGCGCACGTGGGTACGGCGCGGCGCGCCCTCTTGGATCTCGCGTGCGCCCGATTCCTCGGCGCCGGCCGCCCGTACGGCATCGTCGCTTCGACCGACGCAGATTCGCAGGTCGATCGCCATTGGGTTGCATGGACGCGCGAACACATGCAGGGTGTGGACGCCGTTGCCGGGCACGTCGAAATTGCCGAACGCGAACGGGAGCGCATGATGGCGCCGCTGCGGTTGCTGTACGATCGCGAATGTACGTATAGGAGGCTGCTCGGTGAAATGGAGGCACTCGAGGATCCGCGCGGCTACGATCCGGCACCGCGTCACGCGGGCTTTGTCGGCGCGAGCTTCGCCGTCACTGCATCGATCTACAGCGCTGCGGGAGGTTTGCCCGTTGCTCCGCGTTTGGAAGATCTGGCGTTCGCCCGGCGCTTAGATCTCATCGACGCGCGCGTTCGCCATAGTTACGCGGTGCGGGTCGCGACCTCGGCGCGGCGCATCGCGCGCGTGGAGGGCGGCTTCGGCACCTTCATCGGCGACCTCGCCGCGCGCGGCACGCGGCGCGAGACCTTTCCGGTGCTTGCCGCACGCGCCAGCATCGCCGAAAGCCGCGCGCGAGCAGCGCTCCGCCGCGTTTTTGCGGGCCGGCACGACGCCGCCGACTACGCGCGCGTCAAGGCATTTTTCCGCCTGAAGCCGGCCGTTCTCGACGAGATCGTCTCGCGTGAAGCGACGGCCGGAGCGGCGTTCGCGCGGGCGATGATGCTCGGCAATCCAAGACTCTACCGCGACGAACCGGTGGAATCGTCGATCGCTAAACTACGCGCGCTGCTGGCCTCTCGCAAGCCCGTCGCGCCGATTCTTGCAAGGACGGCGTCGGGCGCCGGCTGACGCAGATACATCTGCAGATCGCGAATGAGGTGCGCGAACGGAAGGGGCTCGACGAGCCCGTGCGCGCCGACGCTGCGCATCGCTCGTTCGCACACATCGAGTGCCGCCCGCTCGACCGCGATCCGCGCCATATCGACCCTATCGAGAACCGCCTCCGCGCTTTGGATCGAGGGGTCCGCATCGTAGCGACACCACGCCGCGCACCCTGCTTCGACCCACTGCCAGGCGGCGCGAGCGGCGATCCGCATTTCGGCCGCGCGGGCACATTGATAGGGATCGCTCGCGCGGCCGCGCGCCGCAAGATACGCGAGCGTTTCTGCCGTCACGCGTTCGACGATGCCCGCATGGACGGCCGTGAATCGGAGCGCACCCGCTAAGAACCAGGGCGGCCGCTCGTAATCACCGGGCTCTCCGATGATGTCCTCGCGCGTCAGCTCGACGCCGTCGAACGCAACGCGATAACTATTGGAAGCTTCCATGCCGAGCGGACGCCAGGCAGAACCATCGACCTCGACCACACAGCGGTCGAGGGGCACGAGGCAGATCGAGACGCCGCCGTCCGCAGCGCGCGCCGTAATGACGGCGCGCGTCACCGTGTCGGCGCCTGACGCCCACGTTTTCGCGCCGCTCAGGCGATAGCGCGCGCCGCTTCGATCGATGCGAACGGGATCGTCGTCCTGCGTATTCCAGACGCCGAAGAGGTGGCCCGCATCCACGTCGGCATAGGCACGCTCGCGCTGTTCGGGCGTACCGTACAGCGCTACCAGCAGAGCGCCGTTGAAATGACCTTCGTAGAGACGGCCTAAACTCGGCTCGCGCGCACCCATCGCGCGAAGCGCCTCGAGTTCGAAGCTCCGGCCCTCAAGAAAGATGCCGCGTTCGTCGTACTTTGCCCGGGCGAGGGCCGCTTGCGTGAAGCGCGGCGCGCGCCGGTGCAAACGAGGTGCGGCTAATTCGATCCGCGGGGTCCGCCGGTCGCAGCGAGAAATTGCCGCCGGTCGCGCATTTGCTCGTAAAACAGCCGCTCGACGGGGGTCACCCAGCGGGCCATCATCTCAGCATCGATCCGGAAGTGCGTCGGATCGTCGCCGATTAAGTCGCTCGTCTGGCTGCGATGGGCAAGGATAGCGCGGCGTTTTGCGTCCATTCCGGTGGAATCGATCGCAAGACGCACGCCGCGCACTTCGTGCGGGGAGGGTTCGTCCCGGCTCTCGCCGCGAATCGGCAACCAGACTTCGTATGTCGCAAAATCGCCTTCATAGCCCGCGATCTTCGCAGCATCACGCGCGATTTCGCTCGTGACGATGTGATCGATGTGCGGGTCGCGGCGCCAGGGCGAAAGGATCAGATCGGGACCGAAGGCGGCTATGAGCCCTGCCAGACGGTGCGCGGCAGCAGAGCGAGTTTGCCGCGAAATCGTCGAGAGGCCGCTATCGGGAAGCCGAAAGAACGCCGGTTTCGAGGTAACGCCGAACACTGCCAGCGAGTCGACCGCCTCGCGTTCGCGCAGATCGCGCACGTCTTCGGGCGAGTAGGACCGGCTGCCCGGATGGCTGCGGCTTCCGTCGGTTAGGTACGCAACCGAGACTTGGCCGCCGCTGCGAGCGACGTGCGAAATCGTGCCGCCTGCGCCAATGACATCGTCGTCCGGATGGGCCGCGATCACGAACAGTTTCGTGGCTATTGCTGTTGGCATTGCTCCTTCTATTCCCAGCCGAGCGAGCTTTCTACCGCGCGCGGGCGATTTCGAAAAGCGGACCCATGGCGGCGACAGGCGGCGAGGCATTTTTCTCACCGAGGACCTCGAGAACTCGCTCGTGCAGCGCCTCCACCATGGCGGCGCGGTCGTCCATGATAACGGAGTCACCGAAGCTCGAGGTCACGATCCCAAAGGTAAAGGGTGAAGCGGCGCGGGGGTGCACGACGCGGGACTCTTCGGGTAGATTCTCCAGGTACGTCCGCGCGCCCGGCCCATCAAGCAGATCGGTCGTGACATAGCGGACGGTTTCTCGCACGAGTGGAAACCCGGGATCCATTTCGAAGAGTTGGTCGAATATCTTCTGCGCGCTCCAGCGCAGGCCCCTGCGCCGCACGGCTTTGCCTCCAGCCCGGCGTAAGACGAGCAGCCCCGTATTGGCCACGTACCGAAAATGTGCACTTAAGATGTAGGAGCCGCGCAATCCGGCCAACAGATCGCGCTCGACGTCACGGGCATGCAAGAGGCCGGCCCAGGCAGCATCGGGCAGCGTTTTGCGGGCCGGCATCGTTACGAGAAAGCCGTTGTCGTCGGTCGTGATTTGCGTGTTGACTCGCAGCAGCGTGAAGAGACGGGCGCCCACGATCCGCGCGAGCGCCTCGTTCACGCGGCGTCCGGCACAGGTATGGAACGCAGCGGTCTGGCGCTTGTCCATGCGATAGATCTCCACGAGCGCTTCGCCCGGAGCGGGGACCGCCGAGATTGCCATTTGTTGCGCGACGTAGCGAACGGCATGCGAAGCTTCGTGGCCCGTCAATTGATAGCGCTGGGCGAGCCACTCGAGCGCGACCGGCGCACCTCCGTTCGCGAGACGTTGCGCGAGTCCGGAACGCAGCAGCGCGATCTCGCGCGCCAAGACCGCGGGGATGCCTTTGATGTGCGAACTCCACGCCGGTACGTTCGGACGGCCCGCAAAGGGCTCGACCGTAATGCCCGCGCCGCGCGATTCGGTAACGCGAAACGTCTTGCCCGAGATCAGGAACACGTCGCCTTCGCGCAGGCTCGCAGCGAAGTTCTCTTCCACTTTGCCGATCGCGCCGCTTCCGCGCGACGTCACGAGGATCTGCGACTCATCGGGAATCGTTCCGACGTTCTCGAAAAATGCCGAGCACACCTCACGACCCAAGCCGTAGATCGCGTCGTCATCGGCTCCGAGCCGGCGCACGTGTGCGTCGCCCGAGCCTGCGCCTCCGCCGCGCAAATAGGCGATGACGTCGCGCAGGTCGCGTTCGCAGAGCGCGCGGTACGGCGCCGCGCGGCGCGCGAGTGCGAGCGCGTCCGCAATCGGAAGGCGCCGATCGTAGCAGACGCTCATCACGAGCCACTGGGCGAGCACGTCCAGCGGCGCCTCCGGAATGGCGATCTCTTCGAGAATTGCTTCACGAATGCACCTTTTCGTTGAGGCGGCTTCCAAGATGTCGTCGCGATCTTGCGCGACGATCACGCCCTCGGCGACGGCGTCCGGCCGATGCCCGGCACGTCCGGCACGCTGCAAAGTAGGCGTCATGCCGCGCGCGCCGCCGACGATGCAGACGCGGTCGACGTACCCGATATCCACGCCGAGCTCCAAACTCGAACTGCACACGACGGTATGCAGGCGCCCCGCTCGCAGTTCGGCTTCGGTTCTATGCCGCACGCTGCGTTCGAGCGCGCTATGATGGATGCCGATCTTGCGATCGCTGCGCGGCCGCGGCAACGCATCGGGTGCGGCGACCGTTACCGGCGCGTGCTCGGGATCGTCCGGCGCCTCGAGCTTCGCCATCTCGTGCGCGATGCGCTCCGCCTGGCTGCGCACGTTGGTGAATACCAACTGCGTGCGCACGTCTTCGCCAAGCTCCACGCAGCGCTCCGCGATCTCGCTCATCGGGGCCATCGCGCCGCTAAAGGGCGCCGTCACCCACAGACGGATCGAGCGAAGGCCGCGCGCATCGACGATCTCGCACGGGCGCTCCCAGCCCGCGAGAAAGCGTGCCATGCGATCGAGCGGAGCGATCGTGGCGGAGAGCCCGACGCGTACGAGCGGTTCGCGGACGAGAGCTTCGAGCGATTCCAGGCATAACGATAGGTACGAGCCGCGCTTGTTGCCGGCTAGCGCATGCACTTCGTCGACGATGACGGTATCGACCACGCGCAGATGCTTGCGGTAGGATTCCATCGCGAGCATGAGTGCGAGCGATTCGGGCGTGGACATAAGAATGTGCGGCGGCCGCGCCAGCATCAAGCGCCGTTCTTCCAGCGGCGTATCGCTGGTCCGGACGCCCGTTCGAATGAAACGTTCGCGAATGCGGCCGCGCCGGAGGACGGCGCGTTCGCTGTTGGGCCGTTCGAGCAGCCCCATCTCGCGCAAGGGGCGGCGGACATTGTGTTCCACATCGTAGCCGAGCGCCCGCAACGGAGAGATATATACGACGTAGGGCCGCGGAAAGAGTTCGTCGCGGTCGCGCAAGTCGGCGAGACGGCTCATCACCGGAAGAAACGCCGCAAGCGTTTTCCCGGTCCCGGTCGGCGAGCAGATCAAGTGGGTGCGCCGCCCGAGACCGAGCGGGAGCGCCTGCACCTGCGGGGGAGTCGGTTCGTCCAAGTGTTGCGCGCACCAGGCGGCGACGGTTGGGTGCAAGCTCGCGAACGGGGACTCCACCCCGGCCCGTTCGCCCGAAACATGGCGCGCGCCCGCGGGTACATAGGGCTGGAGGAACGTCCACCATGTACGCTGTCATCCGGCTCGCCTTCTTCGCAGTTCTCGCCCTGGTCACGATCTTTCTCGCCCTCGCCGTCGTAAAGATCGTCGTTGCGCTCGCTATCTTCGCCGCAATCGTCGTCGCCGGTCTCTTCATCTACAACTTCGGCCGCGCGCTCTATCGCCGCCTGACGGCGCAGCACCCGCCGCTCATGCTCGGCTGATTTCGCCGCTAGCCGCTCGCTTCGCGCGACAGGTCTGCAAGAATTGCGGTCGTCGCGTCCGGCGCTTCCCACATCGGCATGTGACCGCACTCCAAGATGTGGAGGCGGGCCAGGGCGACGCCGGCCGCGATGCGTTGCGCCTCCTCCGGCGCAATAATCGCATCGCGTGAGCCCGCGATCACGCAGACCGGTACGTCGATCTCGCCGAAGAGATCCTCCGATGCAACGCGTTCGGCCATCCCGCGAAGCATCGCTGCGGCCCCCGCGGGTGCGGTCCGCGACACCATATCTCGCGCTCGCGCGACGAGTTCGGGGGCGTGCTCGTAGACGTCGGGCGCAAAATATCGGGGCACGAATGCGTCGATCACAGGTTCGATGCCTTCGCGTTCCGCCCGATCGGCGAGTGCTCTGCGTGCCGCGGCTCCCGCACCATCGTCGGCACTCGCGCGGCTAGAAACGATGCCGAGCGCCGTGACGCGCTCGGCAAACATCCGCCAAAAAGCGAATGCGATGTATCCGCCGGCCGAGTGCCCGACGATCGCAGCACGCTCTATGCGCAGCGCATCCATCACGCCCGCGACGTCGCCGGCGAGCGTTTCCATCAGATATGGGCCCGGCACGACGCTCGATTTTCCGAGTCCGCGCAGATCGATGCGCACCACACGTCCGCTCGCAGAGAGCGCGCGAGCCTGCGCGTCCCACAGTTCTTTCGCCAATGGAAAGCCGTGCAATAAGATCGTTGCCGGCCCCGAGCCTTCATCGAGCGCATCGATTTTCACGCCGTTAACCGATATCTGCATCGGGCGTCGATTCGGTGATGTGCGCACGCGAACATGGCATAACGTTGCAAAAATCCTCCAACTGCGCTATAACTTGTACAACTACCCTGACGATGTCGAACCGACCGTCGTCAGACGGAACGGTTCGCGGAAAGGATGACTACCAAAAAATGGCAGTCAAGAAAAAAGCGACTCGTAAAAAAGCCGGCGTAAAAAAGGCGGCTAAGAAGGCTGCACCCCGCAAGAAGACGGCAGCCAAGAAGGCGACAGCAAAAAAGAAGGTAGCGAAAAAGAAGACCGGCGCTAAGAAGAAAACCGCCAAGAAGAAAGTCGCCAAGAAAAAGACGGTCCGTAAGGTCGCCAAGAAAAAGGCCACCCGCAAGACCACCCGCCGCAAGGTCGCAAAGAAAGCCTAACACCGGCCTCGACAGCGAAATAGCACCGCGTTAGAAGCGCGGTGCTGTTTCGCGTTACGGCGCGGCGAGTGCCCCGAACTGCTCCGTGGAATCGTCGTGACGCACCCGCAAACGTGGCTCGTCATACGCTTGCGAGAGATCTTTCACAACCCCCGGGCGCTCCGAAAATGCGGCGATGATCCCGAGCGAACGCATGAGCTCGAGCGTCGTCGCGTCGAATTTTCCGGCCGGATAGGCGTAGGTGACGGGCGGCGGCCCGCCCAGATAATGCGCGAAGCGCTTCATGCAGCCGCCCGCCTCGCGCAGTTGCCCCGCGCGATCGAGGGTCGAGAGATCGAGGTGAAACGTGCCGTGACAGGCCACTTCCATGCCGGCCGCGCGGAGGGCTCGTATCTGCTTCCACGAGAGATGACGCGGCGTTCCGACAAATCCGCTGGACACGTAGAACGTCCCGCGCGCGCCGTATTTCACGAGCAGCGGAAGTGCGGTCGTCGCTGCATCGTCGTACCCGTCGTCGAACGTCAGTACGATGGCGCGCGACGGCAAGGATCCGTGCGCCATGTCGCGCGCGAGTTCTTCCGCCGTTAGCGTACGGATGCCGCGGTCGCGCAGCAAGCGCAGCTGCGCTTCGAACGCCGCCGGTTCGACCGTGAGATCGCGACCGACGGCATCGGCCGGGAGCACGGCATCCACACGGTGGTACATCAGCACGGGCACCCCCGCAGAACGTTGCGCGGGCGCCGCCCCCGGCATCGCAACTGCGAGCGCGCAGGCAAGCGCAGCGATGGGCGAGCGCTTCACGGCGTCCCCGCAACGGTCGCCGTCGCGCCGCGAAAGGCGATCGTTCCCGTCGCATGGGTCGGCTTTGCAGCCGGATCGAGGGCGTACAATGCGACCAGCCGCACCGGCGGATTGAGATCGTCCGGTACGACGATACGCAACATGCGCCAACCACTCCAATCGACGGGCCCGCCAAGCCGGAGCGCACGCCGTTCGCCGAACCGGTTGAGAAATGCGGCTCGCAGCTCGAGGCCGCTGCTGTCGCCGCGAACTTCTACGGAAAAAGCAAGCGGTTCTCCCGGCAGGGCAAGATCCGTATCCGCGTACGCGGCGCGTTCGCCGCTCGTAAAGTCGTAGGAGAGTTCGAGACCCGCTCCATCCGGACGCAGCGCCGCCGCACCCGGTGCATCTGCGGGTGCGCTTGCAAAGTGCCACGCGTCGCGATGTGTCGCATCGAAGAACGGTAACGCAACCTCGCGCCGCCCCACCAGCAGCTCGATCCGCGCGCGCGCGCCGGCCGCATCTGCGGCAATGCTCGCATCGTTCGACGGCGCGCGATAGGTTCCAAATTTCGTGATGCTGCCGCGATCGGACGACCAGCGTACCGCATCGCCGAGTTCCACGGGCCGGCCCCGATCGTCGAAGCCCGTTGCGGAAAAGTGGACGACCGATCCGGGATCCGGATCGCGTGCGTCGGCCGCGATCGTCAGGCGCGCGACGTGCGCGACGACGTCCAGCGTCACCTCGGCATGCACGTCACCCACGTGAAGCGTCCGCACCGACGACGCGGTTCCGCTGACGAGCCGGTCACCGGAGGACAAATGCGCGGGCCCCAGAGCATGGCCCGCAGCATCGACCAGGGTCAGCGCGATCGGCACGGAGGTCTTCGGGAGCGCGACGATCGAGGCCGGACGAACGACGAGCATCGACGGCGGCCCGGCAGGCGCATCGCTGTACGCGAAAAGTCCGTCGGCCACCGCGCGCTCTTCGCCGTCGCTCGGCGCGTTGAGAACGGTCGCGCTTTGCTCTCCGAGAACGCGCGCAACCAGCGTCGCCGACCCGCCCGAATCGAACGCCATCGCATCGCTCGCGCCGAAGCCGAGGAAGAGTGCTGCAAACTCCGGACGAGTGAGCCCGATCGAAAGGTTCGGTGCGCGCCCGTCGACGGCCGTCATCAACAGGTTTCCATCCGAGAGTCGGGCGGCGCCGGAAACGGGGAAGCGCACGGCGGATTCTTCGGGCGCCGGAGCGCTCGGATCGTCTGCGATCGCCCCGTTTGCGATCAGGAGCGGACCGCCGCCGACCGCACTTACGATATCCTCGAGAGGCGGCGTCATCGCGGCTGCCACCGTTACGCTATCGCCCGCAGCAGGAAGCGGCGCGATCGCGAGTGCCGCCGGACCGAACGCGAGCATCGGGCCCCGGACTTCGCGTGCCGCCGCACTCTCGACCGATGCGATGCGATAGGTTCCCGCGATCTCCGTTGCAAGGTGAGCGGCGTCTGCCGGCACGAGTTCGGCAAGCGATACACCGGGCGCGGCTTTCAGCATGCCGTACGCAGCCGTTAAGAACGATGCGCCGCCTTCCGGCGGCCATTCGTTGACGGCGGTCAGCGGAACGGTCGCCGCTCCGTAAGCGACGCTGCCGGAGAATGCAAAGTTCTCGAAATGCACGGACTTGTCGTTGCGGATGTCGAGCGCGATACGCTTCGAAGGTGTGCGCAGCAACGCACCGTCGCGCACGACGAGATTGAGCGGCTGGTTCGTATTGCCGATATCGAAATAGTCCGCGTTGACACCCGCGACCGCACGCGTGCGCCGCGCCATCGACGAGACGGTCTCACCGCCGGAAATCAAGCGATCGCCTGCGACGACGGCGCCCAGCCGCATGGTCGGTTCGCGCGGATCGAGCGCCACGACATGAACGACCAAGGGTCCGTCGACCGTTTGCAGATGATACGTCGCGCGAGCGATACCCGGTGCGACGAACTCAACGGAGCGCGACTGCGCGACCACGAGCGGAAATGGCGCGGGCGGCGCGAGCGTTGCAGGCAGCGTTGGCAACATCAGGGCGAGGGCCGCACTTCGGGAACGGGCGTCGGTGCGACGCCTGGGGGGACGATGGTCGGCAAGGGCGCCGAGCTATAGAGAAAGAGCGCATCGGAGACCCACCGCTCGGCGCTGTTATCGGAGGGCACGTTGCGAACGCTGACGGTCGCATCGCCGACTTTCCGCGAGACGAGCGTCACCGAGCCGCCCGAATCGAGCGCCATCGCATTGCGCGTGCCGAGCCGCAACAACAACTCCGCGAATTCGGGACGCATCATGCCGACCGAACGTTCGGGATGCCGCCCGTCGACTGCCACGAGCAACAGATGAGCTTGATTCGTTTCGGCCAGCGCGATCACGGGCCAGCGATAATTACGCTCGTCCGGGGCAGGCGCGTGCGGATCTTCATAGGCCTCGCCATCGCGCACTAAGATCGGGCCGCCGCCGATGGCGGCGACGGCGTTGGCGAGCGACGGTTCGGTGCGATACGAGAGCGAGACCGTTTCACCAACGTGAAGTCTGGCATCGACCTTAGGCCCGAGCGCGATGCCGAAACTCACGGGCAACGTCGCGTCGACCGGTTCCACCGCCGTGATCCGATAGTGCGAACCGTCGGTACCGGCCGGCTCGAGGCGCGCAAACGTCGTGCCGGCCGCGGCCGGCAGCTGCTTGCCGAACGCGGGCGTGATGATCGTGACGTTGCCGGCCGGCCAGTCGTTGACTTGCGTGACGGGATACGTCTTGCCGCCGGCGACCAGACTGCCGGCGAGCGTAAACTCGCCGAACGTTACGTGCTTATCGCGATCGATGGCGAGGGCCGCGCGATCGACGGGTCCGCGAAGCAGCTCACCCGAGCGGACGAGCATTCCTTGCGGCTGGTACGTGCGGCCGATATCGAAATAATCGCCGTTGACGCCTCCCACGGCTCCCGTGCGCAGGCCCAACGCCGACGTTCGCTCTCCGCCCGAGATGATGCTGTCGCCCGCGAGCCCCGTATCGAAGCGCAGCGTCGGCTCGCGCGGATCGGCGGCAAGGATGCTGACGGCCAGCGGACCGTGGTCCGTCGTCATGGCATACTGTCCGAATGCGAGGCCGGGCGCTTCGGCTTCCGCAACGATCGAGCTGACGCGCGGCTCACCCGCCATCTTCTCGACCAGTTGCGCGAGGTTGGTCACGTCGTTCGAGCCGCTCTGCAAGAATCCGAAGTTTGGGCCGAGATCGTGCATCTCGCCGGAGATCGAAAGCGGCACACCGTCGATCGTTCCGGTAAGACCGGGCGAACCGGCCCCGTTGCCGGCGAACACGATCGGACCCTCGAGGTTGGCGACCATGTGGGTGCCGAGCATAACGTCACCGCCCTCGAGTTGCGCCGTCGCACTCAATTCTGCGCCGTCTTCGAGCGTAACGTTACTCAGCGTTCCGCCGAGAACGCGCAGATCGTCCGACGCAGGAAGCAGCGAGGCGAAAGGTTCGAGCGGCAAACGCGCGGCGTTCGCTACGTTGGTTAGGGAACCGTCGGCAGCGGCCGCGCTGTGCGCAGCAAGCGGATAGGTATGATCCTCGTCGATTAAATTCGCCGAGGCGTCGTAACGAATTCGCGCGGGCGAGAGGATCGACCAACCCGCAATTTGCGCGAAGGCGAGCGTCGGGACGGGCACGTCGCCTGCGATCAGAGCGGCGGTCCCGCCGCGCACCGAGAGCGCGAGGCTGCCGCTTCCGAAGCCCGAGCGTTCCAGCGCCAGCCGCAGATCGCCGAGTTCGCTGCCGCGATAGCGATCCGGCGCGAAGGCAAGGTGCGGTCCTTCGAGCACGATGCGGGCATCGTGATCCCGCACGGTCACGTCCGCTTGCGCAGCGCTCAGGCTGAAGGCGCCACCGGGCGTGCTTGCAGACACCCCGATGAGCGCGTAGCCGCCGTCGATTGGCTCGACGCGGCTCGCATCCACGCGCAATCCCGTCGCGTTACGCGCGTACCAGAGAACGAAGGCCGATTCGGCGGCCGGCCGCGCGACGAAACCTGCGACGGCCGCAGCCACCCCGAGCACGGCCGCAACCGAAGCTGCCAAGGGTATGCTGCGGCGCACGCTGCTACGTGCGGGGATTCCGGCTTGCGACCGGCGCACAACCTTCTGCGATGTCTCTTCAGCCATTTGGATCTTCGCTGCGAGCTTTAGCCGCCTGCGCCGTATCCCTTCTTCTGCTCTGCACGGAAGCGTTTGCGCAAGCCGCTCTGCCCACGCCGGTGCCACAGGCACGCGTGCCCTACGTGGCCGTTCTCGTCTGGCATGACGTGCTGCCGGAGAAGGAAGTCTGGTTCGATACGACCACAGCCACGTTCGCACAACAGCTCGATGCAGTCCGCAAAGGCGGCTTCCACGTCATCTCGCTGCAAGCGTTGCGCGATCACTTCGTAGCGGGCGCACCGATCCCGGCAAAGCCGCTCGTGTTCACGTTCGACGACAACGGCGAAGGCATTTATCACAACGCCTTTCCGCTCTTGAAGAAATACCATTTGCCCGCGACGCTCTTCGTGCATAGCAACTACGTTGGAAAGACGACGAGCAAACACCATAACTCGTGGGACGAGCTGCGCGAGATGCAGCGCAGCGGCCTTATCGAAATCCAGAGCCTGACCGCGAACCATCCGCCCGATCTTACGAAGCTCTCCGACGCCGATGTGGTTCACGAGCTGCGCCTGTCGGCATACTCGATCGAACATCGCCTGGGGAAAAACGTGTACGCCCTCGTCTATCCTTACGACGTCTATGACGATCGCGTCGAACGTCTCGCCGCAAGCAACGGCTACACGCTCGCATTCACCGAAGATTGGGGCGACGCGGCCGCATCGAGTTCGCTGTTAGAGATCCACCGCTACTCGATCCTCACGCGCTTCGATCAAGCCCTCGCGGACGTGAGCGCGCACGCGCGCTAAAGGGTGTGGTACACCGTACGGTACCGCTTTTCGCTCAGCGCCAGCAATCGACGATCGGCGCGGCACTCCCGGCGCGGCCGGTGTGCCGCAAACCGTACAGATCTTCGAGCGTGCGCAAGACGTTGTAGTGGTCGATGCGTTCGGAATAGCGGCCCGGCTTCACCATCGGGCCGTAGAAGATCGTCGGAATCGAGTTGGTAGAATCGAAGCCCTCGTCCCACGTCAGCACGACGAGCGTATCGTGCGTATCCGCCCAGGCGAGCAGGTTTGCGAGGTGATCGTGGAGCCAATCGTCGCCGGCTTCGATCGTTCCATCGTGCATGTCGTCATCGACATCGGGAATCAGCATCGTTACCGCAGGCAACGCATCGTAGGATGGCGGCAGCGCCGACATCGGGCGGCTATCGCTGCGCGGCACGTTCGTAAAGGCTACCCAGGGCGCGTGTTTGCGCGCGTAGCTGCCGGCCGCGCACACGGTGGAACCCGTCTGCGGCAGCCCTTCGGCATATCCGGCAAACGCAAGACGATCCGCGATCAACTCGCTGCCGAGGTTCGGTGCCGCCGGATCGATGCCGGCCGCAGGGCAGCCGTCACCGTTCGTGTTCGTAAGCCCGGCGAAGAGCGCGAAGTAATTCGGAAGGCTCGGATGCGTTACCCCGTGCGCCTGCGTGAATAACGCACCGCGCCGCGCGAGGCGCGCGATGAACGGCGCTTTCCCGCTGCCGATCACTTGCGCGAGCGTCTTGTTTTCTTCGACGACGACGATCGTGTGCTGCGGTCGCGGCAGCGCGCCCGCGGATGCGAGGACCGGCGTGAGTGCGCAAACGAGGAGGGCGACGAACGGCACCGCGATCTGGCGAAACATATACGCCGGCTTCGACGGCCTGCGCTTCGGCCCCGCGCTCGACGGCGCAGCGTCACACCGAGCGCAGCGCCGGGTTCGTCGACCAGATGACGATTGCGAGCGCGAGCGCCGTGACGCCGCCGGCCTGCAGCGACGCCGGAATGCCGACGACGCTTGCGATCGAACCGAGTAAGAGCGAGCCCGCGGGTACGAGGCCGAGCATGATCATCGAGAAGACGGAGATCGCCCGCCCGCGCATGTCCTCGGGCGATAGCGTTTGCAGCAACACGTTGGAGCTTCCGGCAAACGACAGCACGGAGAGGCCGAGTACGGCCAACGTAGCGAGTGCGGCGGTAAACGTATGAACCGAACCTAAGACGATCGCGCCGCACGCCATCACAACGGCGCTTGCGAACCAAACGCCGCCGCGGCGGTGCGCGCCGACGATCGCCGTTACGAACGAGCCGCAAATCGCTCCGCAGCCGACCGCCGCAAAGAGGAAGCCGAGCCCCCGCGCATCTACGTGCACCACGTGTGCGGCATACGCGGGCAGGAGCTGCATGTAGGGCCTCACGAGCAGGCACGTCGCGAGCAACAGGAGCAACACGGAGCGCAATACGGGATGCGTCACGAGAAAGCGCAGCCCGGCGAAAATCGAGGCGAGCACGTTCTCGCGTACGGTGGAACTCGGAGGCGGAGACTTCATAAACAAGAGCGCGAGCACCACACCGAACGTCAGTAGCGCGTTGAGATAGAATGCCGCGGCGGTTCCGATCGTCAGAATCAACGCGCCCGCCAGCGGCGGCCCCGCAACGCTCGGTGCGTTGAAGGCGACCGAATTCAGGCCGATCGCGTTTCCGAGATACTCGCGTGGGACGAGCAGGGGTACCCAACTCTGTCGTGCGGGCGCATCGAACGATTGCCCGGTCGATCGGATCCCCGCAATGAGGAAGATTTCCCACAGCACGATTTCATGCGTGCTGGTAAGCACCGCGAGCGCGAGCGCCGCGACCACTTCGACCGAATTCGTGATGAAGAGCACGCGCCGCCGCGGATATCGGTCGGCAACCACGCCCGCGAGCGGTGAGAGCAAGAGCACGGGAACCGCCGACGAAGCGCCGAGGATGCCGACGTCGAGTGCAGCCGCCTTCGCGCTCCCCGCCAATTGTACGACCATGTAACCGAGCGCCGTGAGCTGCATCCACGTGCCTAGATTCGATACGAGCAAGCCGGCGAACAGCAAGCGAAAGTCGCGATAGCGAAAGGGCGCGAGCAGCGTCGAGCGGCGCCTGGGGATCGGTTGTTCGAGCGGCACGTTCCGCTGGGTGAGGCTCAGAGCGCAACCTCCGCCGCCAGAACGGCCTGCGTCACGAGCGTTACCGCGCCGGCGATGCCGACCCGCGAAACGTCGATCGTGAGATCGTAGGAGCGCGCGTCGCTCCAGGCGACCTTATACCGATCCTTCGCGATCTTTCTCCGCCCGGCATCGATGCGTTCGATATCCGCCAGCACCTGCGGGCGGTCGCCGCCGAACGAGGCGAGGATGCGCGCCACGCGCCATTCCAGATTCGCGGTCAAGAAGGTTCGGATGAGATCGGGCCGCGAGCCGAGCACCGTGCCCGCATTGCGCCCGAGGATCACGACGTTGCCGCGCCCCGCTCGTTCGCGGATCGCCGCTTCGATCTCGCGCCGCACCGATTCGTCGAAATCGCCCGCGAGCGCGGGTGCTCGTGCCGACACGACCTCGGCCGTCCCTTCGCCGAGGCCCGCAAGCAACCGCTCCGGCAATGAAGGCTCGCCGGAGGCGCGTTCCGCGACCTCGTCCGCGGACGTCCCGAGCTTCGCCGCAACGCGTCTGGGCAGTTCGTCGGAAAAAAGTTCGTAGGCAAGTGCCGCCGCAACGCCGTCGGCCACGGCGAGCCCCGCGGCTCCATATTCTCGGGAAATCGTCACGATCACGGTGCCGTCTGCGTTCGCGAGCGGCAGTGCGGGCTCCGTGGCGGCAGGACCCGGAGCGCCCCGTTCAAAGGACATCGAGGCCTGCGACGTTTTGCATGCAGCGAGTCGCTCTCCGAAAAGAAGGCCACCGATGGACGCACGCCGCCTTTCGACGTTTCGCACGATCGCGGAAATCTTCGTACCGGCCGACGCCAGGATCGACCGTGTCATGCACTACGCGGAAACGGCCGTCGACGGACTCAGCCCCGGACGCCGCGCCGAGTTCAACCAGCTCATGGACCTGCTCGCGCTCCCGATGAAGCTCCCACCGAAACTTCGGACCGGCATCCTGCGCTCGTTCGCCGATTCGCCGGTCCCGATCTTGCGGACCGGGTTTGCATCGCTCAAGCGCCTGATTCTCTTCTGCGCGTATGCCGAGAGCGAGCCGGAGAGTCTCAACCCCACGTGGGCGCGTCTCGGATATCCGGGACCGCGCGCCGATCGCGGTGCCCACGATACGCCGCTGCCTTATGCGACGGCAACTGCGGACGACGTCGTTCGCACCGACGTCGTGGTCATCGGCAGCGGCGCCGGCGGCGGGGTTGCCGCGAGTGCGTTCGCACGAGCCGGAAAACGCGTCGTGGTGTTGGAAGCGGGGCCGCCCTCAGACGCGCGTTCCTTCGATCAACGGGAACTGACGTTGAAGGATCTCTATCTCGAGGGCGGCTTGAGCTCGACGGAAGATCTCGGCATCGCCCTCTTCGCCGGCGCGACGGTGGGCGGCGGTACCGCGATCAACTGGTGCACGTCGCTGCGCATGCCGGAGCGCATCGCCACAGAATGGTCCACGGAATCCGGGATCGCCGGGCTCCGAGACGAACTCGCGCCGCACTACGCGCATCTCGAGGGCGAGCTCGGCCTCGCTCCGCTCGAAGGGCATAACGCGAACAACCAAGTGATCGTGTCGGGCGCTAAAGCGCTCGGCCTTCATTGCGCGGCGATGCCGCGCAACGCACCTATCGATTGCGGGGAAGGATGCGGTTATTGCGGCTTCGGCTGCGCTTACGGGAAAAAGCGTTCGACCTCGCGCGCGTTTCTGCCCGACATCGCGGCAAGCGGCGGAGCGCTCTATGCCAACGCGAAAGCGATTCGAATCGCCTTCGAAGGACGGCGCGCTAAAGGCGTGACGGTCGAGCAGCAGACGGCGGCCGGTACCGTGCGTTTCGAGGTTGTCGCGGATCTCGTGGTCCTCGCCGCCGGAACGCTTCGTTCGCCCGGTATTCTCGCGCGGAGCGGCATCAAGTGCGGCGCCCTCGGCCAAACCCTGCACCTGCATCCGACCGCCGCGCTGCTGGCCGGATTCGATAGCGAGATCTCGCCGTATCTTGGGCCGATGCAAAGCGCGTACTCGGACGCGTACAATTTCCGTGCCGGGAACTACGGCGCAAAAATCGAGGTCGCTCCGTCGCATCCCGGCCTCGCGGCCATGGCGATTCCCTGGCAGAGCCGCCGGCAGCATGCCGACACAATCGGGGCTCTGCGCACCTCGGCGCTCCTGATCGCGCTCACGCGCGATCGCGATCCCGGTTCGATCGACCTCGACGACGAGGCGTACATTCGCTATCGCGTCTCGCCGTTCGACGGAGAGAATATGATCGAGGGAATCCTCGGCATGATGGATCTGGCCTTCGCCGCAGGCGCAGCCCGCGCGACGACGCTGCACAATGCGCCGATCGTCGTCGAGCGCGATCAGTGGACGACGCCGCGGCGTGCCGCGCTCGGCGATACGATGCGCCGCACGGGCATCGCGCCCAATCGCCAAATTCTCTTCTCAGCGCATCAGATGGGGACGTGCGCGATGGGAGCCTCCGAAAGCACGTCGGTCGTCGACCCCTCGGGCCGCGTGTGGGGATACGACAATCTTATCGTAACGGACGCTTCGATCTTCCCTCAGGCCAGCGGCGTGAATCCCATGCTCACCATCATGGCGATGGCGAGCCGCGTCGCGGAGCAGAACGGCGCGGCGCTGAAACGCAGTTCGAAAGCGGCGGTTGCGGAAGGCGCAGCGGCAGAATACGCGGTGTGACGGGCGCTACGAAATCAGTAGCGCGCGATCACAGATGGGCGCACGATTCCTTATACTGCTGGGCCGAGGTTGCATCGCGAGCGGCCACGACGTAGTCGTTCGAAGTGAGGTTCGTAATCGGAAGCGAAACGAGCGTACTCGATGGGACGCCCGTGTTCGCAGGGTTGAGCTTGATGCCGTCGGCACCTCCGAAGGCGTTGCAGTCGGCACCCGGATGGAGTTCCAGGGCGTGTTTGCGGAGATGGGTGCCCTTGACCGTCACGATCACGAGCGTTTTAAGGCCAACGGGGTGCAGCCTCACATTCCCGGTCCACGACGGATCGAGCAGCTCGTTCATGGGCACGGTGTAATCGCCGTTGGGCAGCTTGACGAGATGCATCACGTGCTGCGGGGTACCCGAGGCAGCGGAGCCGGGAGCATCCGCAAGGGCAGGCACGCTGAGGCAATATATCAGAGCGATCGCGATGTGGACGAAATTGGTGCGTATGATGGGATGGACCTCCGGCTTCATGTGTATCGTACCCCCTGCGCCACGAAAAACATCGCGCCGGAGCGGCGAAACAAAGCTGGGGCCGGAGGCACGCGTCGCGCTCGCGAACCAGCCGCAAAATGCCCATCATCGAGACGCGCGACCTGCGCAAGTTGTTTCGTTCCGTCAAGCGCCAGCCCGGCGCCCTCGGCGCGCTGAGAACGCTCTTCTCGCGCGAATTCGTGGATCGGGTGGCCGTGCAGGACGTCACGATGGCCCTGGAAGCGGGCGAACTCGTGGGGTACATCGGTCCCAACGGCGCCGGCAAGTCGACGACCATCAAGATGCTCACGGGCATCCTCGTGCCCACCTCGGGAGAGATCCTGGTCGCCGGGCTCGTTCCGCACGCCGAACGCCGGCGCAACGCTCGCAACATCGGCGTCGTGTTCGGACAGCGCAGCCAACTCTACTGGGATTTGCCGTTGGTCGAATCGTTCGAACTGCTGCGCGCCATCTATGCCATTCCCATGGAGCGCTACAAGAAGAATCTGGCGGACTTCACCGAGTTGCTCGAGATGGCGGATTTTCTTGCGACGCCCGTGCGCCAACTGTCGCTCGGCCAACGGATGCGCGGCGATTTTGCGGCGGCGATGCTGCACGATCCCAAGATCGTCTACCTCGACGAGCCGACGATCGGGCTGGACGTCCTGGCCAAAGAAGCGATCCGCACGTTCATCTCGCGCGTCAATGCGGAGCGAGGCACCACGTTCATCCTGACGACGCACGACCTGGCCGACGTCGAGCGACTCTGCCGCCGCATCGTACTGATCGACAAGGGACGGCTTATTTACGACGGCGAGATCGAGCGCATCAAGGAACAGTATGGCACCCATCGCACGCTCGTCGTCGAATTCTCCGAGCACTATCCCACGATCGAGGTCCCCGGCGCCGAGATCGAATCACGTATCGGCGATCTCGTCCGGCTGCGCTTCGACCGCAAGGCGATTAGCGCCGATCAGTTGATCCGGCGCGTGACGGAATCCTATTGCGTGAGCGACGTCTCGATCGAAGAGCCCGAGCTCGAATCGATCATTCGAGGCATCTATGTCGACGGCTACGACGCCGGGACGCTCGCTCCGGCGCCAATTCTCTCGTGAACCTGCTCGAACCGTATCTCGAGTTCGCGCGCAAAGCGTTCGCGCGCGAGGCGACCTATCGTGTCGAGGTGTTCACGAACGTCGGATCGTTGATCCTTCGCGTCTATCTGCTGCGTTCGCTGTGGACGGCGCTCTACCGGCAAAACGCCGCACCCGTCAACATTCCGCTGCACGCCATGATCACGTATGCCACGGTCGCGCTCTTGATGTCGCTCGTGCTCGAGGTCGACGGCACGCGCGCGATCCGCGAAAAGATCCGCGAGGGCACGATCGCGACGGATCTTATGAAACCGATCGTGTTGCCGCTCTACTTCTTCAGCGACGGGTTCGGCCAGACGATCTTTCATGCGATGCTGATCGTGCCGTCGCTTGCGATCGCGCTCTTCTTGGTTCACGTCGACGTGCCGTCTCTTGCGGCGCTGGCGGCCTTTACGTTTTCCTTTGTGCTCGGCTATCTCGTGAACTTCTTCTTGAACTTCTTGATGAACACGGTCGCTTTTTGGACCCTCGAGACGTTTGCGGTGCAGTTGATGGTGCGCTGGGCTTCCGATCTGTTAGGAGGCCAACTGATCCCGCTCGATTTCTTCCCGGGCATCTTCGGCACGATCGTGTCGAGCTTGCCTTTTGCGGCAATTTACTCAACGCCGCTGCGGATTTATATCGGCGAACTTCCTCCTTCAGCCTGGGCGGGCGCGTTTGCAATCCAACTCATGTGGCTCGCCGTTTTCGCTGCATGCGCGGCGCTGCTTTGGCGCCTCGCGGAACAGCGTGTAGTCGTTCAGGGCGGGTAAGGAGAGCGCATGATTGAAAACGTCGATCTGATCGTCGTCGGCAGCGGCCAAGGCGGCGTGCCGCTGGCACGCGACTATGCACGCGCCGGTAACCACGTCGTGCTTTTCGAACGCGGCAAGCTCGGCGGCAGCTGCGTCAACTACGGCTGCACGCCCTCGAAGGCGTTCTTAGCGGCGGCTCACAATGCGGGGCGCGCGCGCCGGGCCGCACCGCTCGGAATTGCAGCGAACGTCGTGGTCGACGGTGCAGCCGTGATGCGTCGCGTGCGCAAGATTCGCGACGAATGGCACGACAGCAGCGAGCAACACGTCGCCGAAAGCAAGATCGACCTCATTCGCGCCTCCGCTGCGTTCACTGGCGAGCGCACCGTAGCCGGCGGCGGCCGCGAGGTGCGTGCCCCGCGCGTCGTGATCGATACGGGCACGAGCCCGCTCGTGCCCCCGATTGCCGGGCTCGAAGGGACCCCGTATTTGACGAACCTGACCTGGTTCGAGCAAGAACTGCTTCCCGCGCGCTTGATCGTCATCGGCGGCGGCTATATCGGGCTCGAACTCGGGCAGGGAGCCCAACGGCTCGGGACATCGGTCACCGTGATCGACGGTTCGCAGCACCTGATGCAGCACGAAGAATTCGATGCGACGGACGTGATTCGAAAAAGCCTCGAAACCGACGGCGTTCGCGTGGAACTCGAGACCAAGATCGCTTCCGTGCAGCACGACGGAAGCGTTTTCACGGTAACGCTGGGCGACGGCAGATCGCTCGAAGCCGAGGGCATCCTCGTTGCTGCGGGACGGACGCCGAACACACCGGATCTCGCACTGGAGCGCGGAGGCATCGAAACGCAAAAGAACGGCAACGTACGAGTCGACGACTATTTGCAGACCACGTCCCCCGGCGCGTACGCGCTCGGCGACGTCGCTGGTCAACCCGCATTTACCCACGTCTCATGGGAAGACTACCGGCGCTTGTCGTCGACGTTCGCGGGAACGCCGCGAAAGCGCGACGATCGCGTGCTCTCTTACACCACCTTCACGGAACCGCAGCTGGCGCGCACCGGACTCAACGAAGCGCAAGCCAAGACGGCGGGCTTCGATTGCGACGTACGAACGCTGCAACTCGCCGACACCGCTCGCGGCGAAGAATGGAACCTCACCGACGGTTTCTTCCGGCTCGTCATAGATCGCAAGACCGAAAAAATGCTCGGCGCCACGCTCGTCGGATACGAGGCGGCCGAACTCATCCACACGATCGGTTTCGCCATCCAGCTCGGCGCGACGTGGCGCGACCTCGACAGCTTCGTCGGCATCCACCCGACATTCGGCGAGAGCCTGCCTTCGCTCGCGCGGTTGTTCGAATCGTCTTGAACGCGCCCGACGCGAGCGGCCTCCACCCCGGGGCCGCTCGAAAGATATTCCGCGCCTTTGAGGTAATGCCACGAGATGCGGTCTGTTTTGTGCATAGCTCTTGCCCTCGTCGTCATTCCTTGTTACGCACCGTCGACGCTTGCTGCCCAAGGCGGCGGCGCGCCTGCGGTCATGCATCCGACGCTCGTCGATTGGGCTCTCACGACGGATCAAATCAAGTCGTCGTGCGCTGCCCAGATCGCACGAGCGAGGCAAGCCGTCTCGCGCTTGGCCTCAAGCCCCGCGCCGTGGACGTTTGCGAACACGACGCTCGTCTTCGAGGACCTCAACGCCGAGCTGACGGACGATACCGTCGCGCAAACGTTTCTGAGCCAAGTAGCGGTCGATGCCAAGGTACGCGCCGCGTCCCTGGATTGTTCCAACGACGAGTCCGCGTTCGCTGCGGACGAAACGGCAATTCCGGCGCTCTACCTTCGACTCGCGTCGGTCGACAAACACTCGAAGTCGCTTTCGGCCGCCGATCGCGCGTTGTCGCGATATTGGGTCCAGCAGTTTAGCCGCTCGGGCGCGGGACTCAAAGATCCGCAGCGCGCCGAATTCGTGCGCAAGTCGAAAGAGCTGAACGATCTCGAACTGCATTTCGCTCAAAACATCGCAAACGATAAGACGACGATTTCGATAACCAAGGCCCAAGCAGCCGGCCTTCCCGCGGACTTTACGACCGGCCTCAAAGCGACCGATACCGGCTACCTCGTTCCGGTCAACGACAGCACCGCAACGCAATTCCTCGATAACGCAAGCGATGAGAGTGCACGTAAGGCGTTCTACATCGCCTTCCTGAATATCGCGAGTCCCGCCAACGTCTCGCTCCTCGAGCGTGCGATCGCTATTCGCGCGCGGCTTGCCCGGCTGATGGGCTTCCCCACCTGGGCGGCCTACCAGCTCGACGTTCGCGTGGACCGCAGCCCCGAGCACATCGCGCACTTCCTGAGCGACCTGGATGCGAAGCTGCTGCCGAAAGCTCGGGAGAACCTCGCCGAACTCAGCGCGCTCAAGGCGAGGATGACCGGCGACCCGACGGCCGTCGTCGAGGCGTGGGATACCGAATACCTCCTCACCCAACTAAATACGACGAAATACGCCGTCGATGCGCAAGAAGTCAAGCAATATTTTCCGGCCCAGCACACGGTCGATGCAGTTCTCGCGATCTACGAACACCTGCTCGGCGTCACGTTCACGAAAATCCCGGCTCCCGGCGCGTGGCAGTCCGACGTGACCGAGTACGGCGTGTCGGACACGGCCTCCGGAACGTTCCTCGGCTCGTTCTTCCTCGATCTGTACGCTCGCGAAGGCAAACCGGGCGGCGCTTTCAACGATCCGATCCTACCGGTCAGGCGGCTTTCTAACGGTACGTTCCGTCCGCCGCTCTGCGCGATGGTGGTGAGCGACTGGCCGGCTACGAACGGCACGAAGCCCGTTCTGCTCACTCATGACGACGTTACGACCTTCTTTCACGAGTTCGGCCATAACATGGCGGCGCTCCTAACGACGGTCCCGTACGAAAGCCTCACCCAGTTCCAGCAAGATTTTGTGGAAGCGCCTTCACAGATGCTCGAGAATTTCACGTGGGATCCGGCCGTGCTGCGCGAGATCAGTGCCAATGCGGATACCGGAGCTCCGCTGCCGGACGCGCTCATCGCGAAGATAATTGCCGCGCGCTGCGCGACGGACCGTCTCTGTAACGCGTTCGCGGCGGTGCGGCAGATCGCACTTTCGGTCGTGGATCTGGACTACCATACCGCAGGACCACGCGTGGATACGACCGCCGTCTTCGCACGCGTCGCAAAGGAAACCACGCCGCTGCCTTGGCCCGGCGGCATCCATCCGCAGGCCGGTTTCAGTCACCTCATGGGCGGTTACGATGCGGGCTATTACACCTATCTCTGGTCGCTCGTCTATGCGCAAGACATGTTCACCGCGTTCCAAAAGGGCGGCCTGGACAACCCCGCCGTCGGCTTGCGTTACCGCGAAACGATTCTCGCTCCGGCACGCTCGATCGACCCCGCAGCCGAGGTCGAATCATTTCTTGGAAGACCGATGAGCACCGCGGCCTTCTACGACGGATTTAAGAACGCGAACTGAGCGGCGACACCTTGCGCTTGTGCAGGACGACCGAATTGCCTTCGGTATCGGAAATGATGGCGATGAAGCACACCGAGGTCTCGCTCTTGGCGAGAATCGGCGTGCCCTTTACTTCGAGCGCGGCGACGGCCGCATCGAAATCATCGACGGCGAACAAAATGCCGTTCCCCGGTTGGAACGGCGTCGTGCCATCGCGCCAGAGTTCGAACGTGCTGCCGTCGGCAAGCTCGTACTCGGCCCCGTTGCCGTGCGGGAAAACGGTCGTGGGTTCGAGGCCGAGCACATCGCGATAAAACTGGATGGCGCGGGATGCGTCTTCCACCATGTAACCGCTCACGTCGAGGCCGGTGATCGAAAAGGTACGTTCACTCATCCAAGCAGATTCCGCAAAAAGGCTTCGTGTTTGTAGGAAGAACTCCGGCCGAACTTGACGACGACGCAGCGCTCCGAGCCGACCAGATACATCGCCTGACCGCCCGATCCGCTCGCGTACGCGATCCGATCGTTCGGGCGCGAAATGTCGAGCCACCAACCCAATCCATACTTCGGATTGGCGGGCGAACCGGAGAAGCACTGCACGAGCGATGCCGACTCCACGAGCGAGGTTCCATTCCACGTTCCGCCGGCGAGCACGAACCGGCCATACTTCGCCCACTCGGCGGCTGCGACGAACGCGCCCGTCGGCAACGGCTGCGTTCCGTCGGCGAGCGAACGCCAACGATCGATCGTCACGCCGATCGGCGCGAGCAGCCGTTGCTGCAAATACTCGTGCGGCGTCAGGTGTTGCGGCGCGAGCTTCGCCGCGAGAACGGCGCCGAACACCTGGAGCGGAACGCCGCCATACGTGAACGTCGAGCCCGGTTCGTTCTTGAGCTCGACCGCAAGCGCGCGTCCGTACATCGGGACGGCGTTGCCGAGGCCGCCGAATCCGATACCGCTCGTGAGCTGCAAGAGGTCTCGCAGCGTGACGCTTTTTCGCAGCCCCGCATTCCAAACCGGAACCGTGCTCCCGACCGTCTCGTCGAGCTCGAGCAGGCCGTCGTCCTGCGCCGCGACTGCGAGCACGCCCCAAAAACTCTTCGTACCACTGTAGAGCGCGTGAGGCGTCTGCGGACCGAAACCATCCGCGTACCGTTCGAAGAGCGTCGCCCCGTCGCGGACGGCGAGAAGTGCCTGCAATCCGTGCCGCTCCGCGTATGCGGCTGCAGCCTCGACGTTCACGGGCGCGTCGCCTCTATTCCCATACGAGGTTATCGATGTAGCAAAACTTCCAGTGCTCGCCCGGTTCTCGCGAGGTGATGATCGGGTGGTTCGTAGCGTGGAAGTGTTTGGTTGCGTGTTTATTGATCGACGAATCGCAGCATCCGACGTGGCCGCATTCCTCGCACATCCGCAAATGGACCCAGCGGCTGCCCATCTTCAGGCACTCCTCGCATCCGTTCGCACTCGGCGTCACGTCCCGGATCGTATCGAGATGCCGGCACGTTTGCGCGCTCATCTTTTGGCGATGCTCGCTTCGAGGGAAGGCGTATCCCACAGCACGAGTTCGCCCGTGCCCTCCACATCGATCTCGAACGGCCCCTTGATGCGGATGCCGTCGCCCGGCTCGAGCGACTGCTTGCCGTCGAACGTGACGTTGCCCGATGCAACGAATAGAAACGCGAAGCGATCGGCGTCGATCGATTTGTTGAGCCGCGCCCCATCGAGCCGAGCGACGTACGCGGTCGCGTCTTGCCAAATGTTGATGGGGGTCGGCGTGTTCCCGCGACCGCTTGCGATCGTGAGCCACGTATTCTGCCGGTCGGCCTGCGTGAAGTCGACTTGGCCGTAGCGCGGCTCGAGCTGCTGAGCGCGCGGCATCACCCACATCTGCACGAAGTGCAGCGGATATTGCTCGGAATGATTCTTTTCCGAATGCGAGAGGCCGGTGCCGGCGCTCAGATACTGAACGCCTCCGGCACGCACTACGCCTACGTTACCCAGCGAATCGCGGTGTTCGAGTTCGCCTGCGAGCACGTAGGTAAGAATCTCCATATCGCGATGCGGATGGGTCCCAAAGCCCGTACCCGGCGCGACCACGTCGTCGTTGAAGACGCGCAGCGCACCCCAGCTCAAATTCGCCGGATCGAAGTAATCGGCAAAACTGAACGAGTGCGACGTCTGGAGCCATCCGTGATCGAAGGTCGCACGCTCCTCGGCGGGCTGAATCGTATAGCGGGGCGGGGCCGGTTTCTTTTCGATCGTTTCCATCTATCTCCATAACCCATCGGCGGTTGCAGAGACGGTGTTTGAGATCGAGGCCGCGATGGCCCCCGGCCGCACTCGCGGGCCAAGGGCCATCGTCGAGGCGGCCCGGCTAGTGGCCGGCGCCCGAATCGGAACCGCCCGAGGTAGAGCCGCCGGTCGTGGATCCGGCGGAACCGCTCGCTCCCGTCGTGCCGCTCGAACCGCCGTTCGTGGTCGAGGAGCCGTTCGCGGTTACCAGCGGGCTGCTGGTTGGCGGGCTGCTGGTTGATGAGCGTAGTGTGCGAGGTCGTATTCCACGGTTGCCATACGAACGAGCCGATCGCCAAGATGGCTACGATCGCTCTTCTCTTCCATAGCGCCTCCCAAGAACTTCAGTCCCATCCCTTCATGCCACTTCCGCCGGGCCAAAAACAAGGGAGGCGGTAACCAGGGGCACGCTCGGAGAATGATTATCGCGTGAGCCTCGCGGCGTACATCCAGTACTGGCGCATCAACTTGTTGACCGTGGTCGAATACCGCGCGAATTTTTTCATGTGGTTCGTGTTCACGATCGTCTATCACGCGACGGCCATCGGCGCGCTCTGGGTGACGCTGCACCAATTCCCCTCGATGAACGGTTGGGACTTTCGCGAGATGGCATTTCTCTACGGGCTGTGGATGCTCGGACACGAGATGCACAACGCCTTCTTCTTCTCCGTCGGCGACGTGCCGACGATGATTCGGGAAGGCCGCTTCGATCGGTTTCTCGTGCGGCCGCTGGACCCGCTGTTCCAGGCGATGACGATTCCGCAGGCCGTCTTGCCCGATGGCTTAATTCTTGCCGTAATCTATTTTTGTGCCGCCACCGCATATGCCGGCGTGCGGGTGGATCTGGGCTTCGTGCTGTACGTGCCGCTCGTCGCGATCGGCGGGGCGCTCATCGATTTCGGGATCCAGCTCGCGATCGTCACCGCGTCGTTCTGGGTGATCCGAATCGACACGCTGCGCTGGGTAGTGATGTCCCTCGAGCAGGACTTCACGCGTTACCCTATCAGTATCTACACGTCCCCGGTCCGTTTTTTTCTCGCGTTTGTTTTCCCATTTGCGTTTATGAACTATTTCCCGGCGACGTTTCTCCTTCACAAGACCGATGGCGCCCTGATGCTTTCACCCTGGGTCGGTTTGCTGACGCCCCTGGTCGGCGCACTCTGGCTCTCGATTTCCTACGGGTTTTGGCGCATCGGGCTCAATCGTTACCAAGGTACGGGCAGTTGATGATAGCGGACGTTCCGTCTCCCACACCGGCCGCATGTGCGGTTCCGAACGCGCCGCCGCACGCAATTAACGTGGTGCGTCCCGTGGGCGCCGAAAAGTACATCGAAGCCAACCATAAATCGGGCGTCGTCGATATCAAAGTGTTTCTCGCCCCCGACGGCACCGTAACCAAGGCCGTCGTGTATCATTCGTCCGGCGACACCTTCCTCGACGGCGCAACCTACGATGCCGCAATTGCGACCGCGTACGCGCCGGAGATCCGAAATTGCCAGGCGATCGCGGGCGCCTATATCTATCGCACCAAATATAATATTCAATCCTCGGGCCCGGCCGCCGGGCCGAGCCCGGCTCCGCCGCCCGTGCAGCCTTCAGCGGCGCCGGTATCGCTGACCCCGCCGCCGACGCCGGGCCCCTCCTTGCCGCCCTACGCCGCTCCGAAGATGGTCGCCACAATGGTGCCGACCATGATTCCGACAACGATTGCGACGAGGGTGCCGACCAGCTACCCGACGACGATCGCCACCACGGTAGCAACGACCGTTCCGACGACGATTCCGACGACCATAGCCACGACCGTCGCTACTTCGGTTCCGACGACGATTGCGACGACGGTCCCCGGAACCGTTCAAACGATGGTTCCCAGCCGCTAGCCACCGGCTTCGGTCGGGAGCGGCGCAAAGAGCGAACCCGCAGCTTCGTCGACCGGTTCGATGCCCGCCGGTCGTAGGTGGCGGATGAACCAGTGGACGATCGCGCGAAGCCGCAGCATTCGGTTGCGCGGTTTTCCTCCCCGAGAGAGTCCGTGCCCGTCACTCGTGAACCGCACGAACTCGGTCTGCGTGCGTCCTAAGCGGCGCAGCAGCGTAAAGAGTTGTTCGCCCTGGTCGATCGCACAGCGATAATCCCGCTCGGAATGTTCCACGAGCAAGGGAACATCGATCTCGTGTGCGGCCCGCATCGGCGACATGTCGAAGAGCTTTCGGCCGCCGTCGTTCCAGGGAGCCTCGAGTTCGTTTTCGAGGAACCAGCCCAGGTCGCTCGCGCCGACTTCGCTGACGAAATCGTTCACGGAGCGCATCGAAACGCCGGCCGCGAAGCGTTTACTGTGGCCGAGCAGCCAGGTGGTCATGAAGCCGCCGTACGAACCGCCGGCAAGCCCGATGCGAGTCGGATCGGCGGGGCAGGACGCGAGTAGTGCATCGAGCAGCGCGAGCACGTCGGAGGCATCGAGGCCGCCCCAGTCGCCGAGGATGGCGTTCGTGAAGGCGAACCCGTAGGTTTGGCTTCCACGCGGATTACCGAACGCGACCCCGATTCCATGTGCCGCAAGAATCTGGAACTCCATCATGAACGCAAACCCGTACGCCGTATGCGGGCCGCCGTGCACTTGCAGCACGTAGGGCGCACCCTCCGGCAGGTCGGGATCGAGAATCCAGAGGTCGAGCACCGTGCCGTCCGCCGCGCTCGGGCGCAGCCGGCGCGGAGAGCGGATCGAACGCTTGGCGAGCCACGGATTCGAATCGGTCAGCGCGCTTTCGGCACCCGATGGATCGAGCAATCCGATCTCGCACGGTCCCAGCGGCGTGGAAAAGAGAAACACGATCGTGCCCTCGGGCGAACGCGAGAAAGCAAAGATGTCGCGCTCGCCCGCGGCGATCGTGCGATGTTCCGTTCCATCTCGCGCGAAGGCGGCGATACCGCACGAGCCTTGCGACGAGAGCAACACGAATAATTCCCGATCGTCGCTCGACCAGCACGGCGCCGCAACGCTTCCGACGCCGCGCGTATCGCAACCGATGAAATCCGAAACGGATCGATCGCACGAAGCGGAAAGGGACGACGCCGCGCCGCCGCCTCCGGCATCCACCAGCAGCAATTCCAAGTTGAAGCGGCCGCCCGCGTCGTCGCCGTGTTCGTGGCCGATGTACGCGACCGTTCGTCCGTCGTGCGAAAAGGCCGGATAGCCGGCCGGGCCGCGTGTCTGCGTCAATTTTGAGAGCGGGCCGCCGCCCGCCGCGACCACGTAAATATCTTCGAAGAACCGCGCTTCGGGAATATCGATCGACGCCGCGAAAGCGATGCTGGCGCCGGTGGGCGACCACGCGGGATTCTCGACGTCGAAATCGCCATGGGTCAACTGCACGGGATCTCCGACCGCCGGTGCGAGCGTAAAAAGATGGCGGCGGCGGCCGTCGAGCAGACCGTCATCATCGCTTTTAAACGGCAGCCCGCGGATGTGCCGCGCGCCGGAACGCTCGTCGTGCGCGGCGCGCGCCGTAGCGGGATCGAGCGGCGTGGTGGCAGTATAGGCCAGCGTTTTCGAATCGGGAGACCAGCACAGACCCTCGATGCGATCGTATTTCGGGCCGATCGCGCGCGGCTCGCCGCCGTCGAGTGGGATCGCGTAGAGCCGCGTGCCGTCGCCGCGGTCGCCTACGAAGGCGAGCATGGTGCCGTCGGGCGATACGCGCGGAGACCGATCGTGTTTGCCCCACGTGAAGCGCGCGGGTGCCTCCCCGGCGCGCACCGACCAGATGGCGCTCTGCTTCTCGTCATCCACCTCGTCTTGCGTCGCGAGCGCGTAAAAAATTCGGCCGCCCACCGGCGGTTGCGGATCGCCCGGAAGCGCGAGTAAGAGCAGATCGCTCGGGAGCAGCGGCGTCAAGGGCGTGCCCCAAATGCGTCGACGAAGGCAGCGAACAGCGCTTGCGCTTCGCGCTGCTGAAACGAAGACGTCGCGAGCAATCGTTCTTCGCGCGGATTCGAGACGAATCCGAGTTCCACGAGGGCGGCAGGCACGCGGGCTTCGCTCGTAACCGCGAGGTCGCGTGCTCGAAACGCAGATTCTCCAAGGCCAAGCGGCGCGAGCCGCGCGCGGATGGCGTTCGCGAATGCGACCGAATTCGGCCGCAGCCAAAACACGCTCGTGCCGTGCGCTTGCGCATCGAGGGAAGCGTCCGCGTGGACGGCGAGGAACGCCGTAGCTCCGATGCGGTTCGCAAGCGCGGCGCGCGCGCGATTGTCGACGCGCGTTACGGTGCCGGTTCGATACGGTAGCGCGTGCGAGCGCGTCAGCACGACCTTCGCGCCCGCCGCGCGCAGCAATACGGCGAGGAACTCACTCACCTCGAGCACGACGTGCTGTTCTTGAACGCCGTCGGGACCGACCGCACCCACATTGAGCGGGCTGCCGTCGGGAAGTCGCGTCCCGTGGCCCGGATCGATCACGAAGGTCGTTCCGTGCAGCGAGGCGGTCGACGCGCCGCCGGCGGCCGGCCGCAGCGCGACCCCGAATGCGCAGAGGGCGGTCGAAAAGGCGCGCCGTGTTGTCATCTCCGGCGCTTGCGAGCGAGGAATCGGCGACTCCTCGTCCGTAGGCTGCGATACCAATGAAGCGGAACGCGTTTGTTCTCGGCACGGCGGCTGCCGTCGCCGCGCCTGTAACGATTAGAGCAAGCGATCTGGAAGCGCGAATCGCGCGCGCAGCCTCTGCTTCAACCGGTGAAGTCGGCGTGTGGGCACGGCGGATGAGCCCCGGAACGCCGGTCACCTATAACGCCGACGAGCGCTTTCCCTCGGCGTCGGTCATCAAAGTCGTTATTCTGGTTTCGCTGTTTCAGGCCGCCGAACTCTCGCCGAACATCTTCGACCAAGCGATCACCCTCAAGCTTTCGGATTTCGTCGGCGGCTCCGAAGTGCTCGACGGCTACAACCCCGGGAATACGATCACGATCGGCAAACTCGCGCGCGCGATGATCGAACAGAGCGACAACACCGCCTCCAACGTCCTGATCTCGTATCTCGGCATGGATCGAATCGCGGAGACCATCCACCACGCCGGCCTCACCAGAACCCAGCTGCACCGCCATTTCATGGACGTCAATGCAATCGTCCACCATAGCGAGAACCTCACGACCGCGCGCGACATGGGAACGCTACTTTACGCGATCGAGCGCGGTTCGCGCGAAGGCGTGCGCACGGTCGCGTCGCCCGCTTCGTGCCGCCACATGATCGATATCCTCTTGCGTCAAGAAGACCACGACAAGATCGCGCGCGGCCTACCGCCGGGGGTCCCGCTCGCCAACAAGACGGGCGAGATCGACGGCGTTCGCAACGATATCGCGATCGTCGATCCCTACGGCGATACGCCGTACATTCTCGCGGTGCTCACGAAAAATCTCGACGACTTTTCGCTCGGCAACATCGCAATCCGGCGTATCGCCTCGGCGGTTCACGAAGCGCTCTATTAAAAACCGGCGCGGCCGGGCGCATCTTCGGTTCGCGCGCGTTCGTTGTGCGCCCAATAGGCGCTCAGGTTCGCGGCGTGGCTCATCGCATAGCGGTGCAGGCCGGTTAGGAGTTCGATTTCGTCGCGCGAGAGGGCGGGGTGCCAGACGTCGACGATGAGGACGATGCGCTCGCGATCGCTGCGATTCCACACCTCGTGGACGAACGAATCGTCGAAGACGAGGCAGCGGCCCTCGTCCCACGTGCGGGGCTCGCCCGCCACGGCGATGCCGCAATCGGGCGGCACGTGCAGGCCGAGGTGGACGCGCACGCGCAGGTTCGTCGGACCGCGATGCGGTTTGACGTGTGTGTTCGGGGCGAGCCTCGAAAAATACGCGAGGCCGCCGAGATCGCGAATCGCCGAGGGGTGCGCGTCGACGATGTGCGAGGCTGCGGGCACGGCGGCGCAGTTCGCGTCGTTGCGGCGCCCGCGTTCGTAGAGGAAGAGCACGTCCCACTCGCCCTCGCGCGCTAAGTTGGGTTCGCTTTCGCGTTGGAAGACCGCGGCGTCGACTGCACCCAGTTCGCGGGCGATCGCAGGTGCCGCGCGTTCGAGTTCGAGCGCGAGCGGAATTTCGCTCGCGTCGTACCAAGGGCGCTGCGGCAACCCGGGATACATTCGCATCGCTGGGTTGCGCCGATTGGTACGGAAGTTCGCGACGTACTGCGCGAACCGCCGCGGAAGCTTCGGTGCGAAGATCGCTACGCCTCGATGGTGACCGATTCCATGACGTCGCCTTTGCCGATCTTCTCCACGACGTCCTGGCCTTCGATCGTTTGCCCGAAAACCGTATACTGTTTATCGAGAAAACGAGCGTCATCGATGCAGATGTAAAACTGCGAGCCACCCGAATTCGGATTGGCCGAACGCGCCATCGCGACCGTGCCCTTCACGTGCGGTTTGTCGTTGAATTCCGCGCGCAGCTGATAGCCCGGTCCACCCGTTCCGGTGCCTTGCGGGCAGCCGCCTTGGATGACGAATTTCGGTTCCACGCGATGAAAGGTAAGGCCGTCGTAGAAGCCGGCGCGCGCCAACTTGATAAACGCGGCTGCATGCAATTTGGCATCGTGCGGATAGAATTTGAAGACGATGTCGCCTTTTTTCGTATGGATGCGGGCCTTCACCGTCTCGGCTTCGATGGCGAGGGCGTCGAGTTCGGCTCCGGTCGGCGGGGTTTGAACGGCCATGTTTCCTCCGGGAAGAGCCGCGCCAAGCGGCGGCTCGGGAACGCTCGGGGCGTTGCGCAGTTTGCGCCGGAACACCTGTCCCGAGGCCAGGGCCGCCAGCTTCGAGCGACGCGAAAGGGCTTTGAAGCGCGCCTCTTCCCGCAGTGCGGTCGAGCGGTCCGGCACGAGCCAAAACGCGCGCAAGCGCACCGGGAGGCGGGAACGCACGTAACGCGAGCCCAAACCGTCGCGATGTGTGGCTAATCGCACGGCAAGGTTCGTCGTCCAACCGGCGTACAGGCTGCCGTCGCCACATTCGAGGACGTACACGACCGGTTTGTTCCCTTTTTGCCGATGACTCGTCTTAGGTTCAGTCACGTTTGATAGATCGTTTGCTGGGAAATAACTTGTTGAATCTGATGCCAACTCCCGACGCGTCCTTAGATTTTCGGGTCCCGTCTCAGCCGAATTTGTCGCGCGTCGTGCGTGCGGCCGTTTCGGATTTTGCCCTCGGCCAGGGCGTCGGGGCCGACGACTTGAGCCACTTCCTGACCGCGCTCGGAGAAGCCCTGGCGAACGCCATCGAGCACTCGCAAACCGAGGGGCCGATCGAAATCGAGGTCCGAATCAGCGCCGGCAGCATCCACGCGACCGTCCGCGACAGCGGCGTCGGTTTTAGGCCCGAACGCGGAAACGACCCCACACTGCCCGATCCGCACGCCGAGCGCGGGCGCGGTCTGCCGATCATGCGCCGCTGCTGCGACATCTTCTCGGTCGAAAGCGCGCCGGGGCGCGGCACCTCCGTGCGCATCGGCCGCTATCTGCGCGCGCGGGCCGTCGCCGGCGCGGCTACATCCGATCCGCATCACGCGGCGTAGCGAACGCGCCGTGCCCGCACTGCTCAAAAACATGGAGATCGCCCCATACTACTGGTACGACGGGTCGATCGTGGCACGTACCGCGGTCGGCGTCGACCCGTTCTCGCACGGTCTTCACTACGGTACGGGCGTTTTCGAGGGTGTCCGGGCCTACGCAACGCCCAAAGGGCCCGGGATTTTCCGGCTGCGCGAGCACGTGGAGCGCTTCGAACGCTCGGCTGCCGTCTACGGTCTCGATCTCGGACGTTCGGTACCCGAACTGTGCGGCGCGATTGCCGAAACGCTCGTGCGCAACGAACTCGAGTCCGCCTATATCCGGCCGCTCGCATACTTTGGCGAAGAGACGATGTCGCTCGCGCCCGTCGGCTTGTGCGCGACGCACGTACTGTTCGCCTATCGCGCCCTGGGTAACTACTTCGGCGCAGGCCAAGAGGACGGGATTCGCGCGACGATTTCGCCTTGGCGCAAGTTTTCATCGCGCGCGCTGCCGTCGACGGTCAAAGCGTGCGGCCACTACGCGAACTCGGTCCTCGCGATGACCGATGCGGTGAAGCGCGGATTCAACGAGGCGATCCTGCTCAACGATCGCGGCGAGATCGCCGAAGGTACGGGCGAGAACGTGTTCGTGGTGAAGAACGGCGTCGTTCGCACGAACGACGTGACGGCCGATATCCTCGACGGCATCACGCGCGCGAGCGTCATCGAACTCGCACGCGATCGCGGCATGACGGTGCGCGTCGAGCCGGTTACCATCGACGATCTTCTGGGCGCCGACGAAGCATTCTTTACGGGCACGGCCGTCGAAGTAACGCCGCTTGCGTGCGTGGACGACACGATCTATTCGCTCGAACGGCCCGTTACCACGATGCTGCGGGAGGCGTTCCGGCACGCTGTGATGGGCGAAGATCCGCGCCATCCCGATTGGGTGCGCATCGCGCGTTAACCGGCGCCCAGTTTTTCGATCGTATCGGCCAAGCGGAAATCCCGAGCGGTGATGCCGCCGACGTCGTGCGAGCAGAGCGTGATCGCCACCTTGTTCCAAGAGATCGCCATATCGGGATGATGGTCTTGTTCGTTGGCGGCGGCGGCGATCGCGTTGACGAAGTGCATCGAGCCGTTGAAATCTCCGCGATCGAAATGCTTTTCGAGCGCGTTGCCTCGGTGATGCCAACCCGGTAACGCCGCCAGCAGTTCCTCTATCTCGTCGTGGTTGAGTGCGCTCATACCGTACCTTTTCGTTGCAGTTCCGCAAGCGCTGCATCGGCAGCCTGGAGGGTCGCATCGATCTCCCGCGGACCGTGTTCCGTCGAGAGAAACATCAATTCGTTGGGAGACGGCGCCAGCAGCACGCCGCGTTCGCGCATTGCGTGATAGTATGCCGCAAAAGCAATCCGGTCGGCCTGCGCGCGCTCGTCGAAATTGCGCACGGGCGGCCCGGGCCGGAACGCGAAATCGACCATGCTCGCAAGCTGCACGACGGCGTACGGCAGATTGCGGGCCGCAAAGATCGAGCGCAACCCCTCCGCCAGACGCGCCGCAGCCCGATCCAAGCGCGGGTAGAGATCGGGTGTCGACTCGATGAGATCGAGCATGCGATGACCCATCGCAATCGCGAAGGGATGTCCCGAAAACGTTCCGCCCGTGAAGGTCGCGCCTTGCGGTGAGAGCGCGGCCATCACCTCGGCACGTCCGCCGAAGGCCGCCAGCGGAAATCCGCCGCCCATGGCCTTTCCGAGTGCAGTGAGATCCGGCTCGGACCCAGTAGACGCCTGGCCTCCACCGAGGCCGAGGCGCAGCCACGTAATCACCTCATCGAAAATGACGAGTGCGCCGTAGCGCCGGGCGCGCTCGAAGAGCCCATCGAGGAAGCCTGCTTCCGCGAGCACGAGGCCCATGTTTCCCACCACGGGTTCCACGACGATTGCGGCAAGGTCGCCTTCGCGTCCCCGCAGCCGCAGATCGAGATCGGTGAGATCGTTGAAGCGTGCGACGACCGAATTCGTCTGCACCTCAAGCGGAATGCCGGTTTGCGCTGCGCTGCCGCTGCCGGCCGAGGCGCCGGCATCGTGCAGAGCAAGATCGAAGTGTCCGTGATAATTTCCGGCAAAGCGCGCGACGAGCGCGCGACCCGTATGTGCGCGCGCCACGCGAATCGCGCTCATCATCGCTTCGGTGCCGGTACTCACGAAGCGCATGCGCTGCATCGACGGCAGATGTTCGGCGATCCTCTGTGCCAGCCGAATTTCATCCTGTGTCGTCGAGCCGAAGACCGTCCCGCCGGCCGCAAGCGCATCGAGACCGCGCACGAGTGCCGGATGCGCGTGCCCGAACAATAACGGCCCGTAGGCCATAACGTAGTCGACGTATTCGCGTCCGTCGGTTCCGTAGGCGTACGAGCCGCGCCCCGCGCGTTGCACGAACGGCGCACCGCCCACCGCCGCGCCGGAGCGGACGGGCGAACTCGCACCGCCTGCCAGTCCCCCCACATCGCGACTGTTCGAAAGCGTCCTCACGTAGCGAACGTATGCGCGGCGTTAGACTTGGACAAGGCGCCCTTCCAAAGACGTGCTCGACCCCGGCCGCAAGCGCCTCGCACCCGGGGTCGCCCGATACACGCTATTTGGAATGCGCACGAGTTTTGCTTTGACCAAGTGCGCGCGCGTTGCGAGGGTAGAGACGTACCATATCTGCGAGGACACGTTCGATGAGCGTGGCGTGATCGCATTTGATGAAGTCGCCGGCGGGCGCGAACCGGAGGTGCGCGTTGATGACCGGGCTCGAGATCGATTTGCCGACGCCCTGCACGAGCGGATCGAACACAAACTCCTTACGCGCGATGGCGCGGGGGCGCATCCACGGGAACCAGCCCCGTCGTGATGATTTCATCGTAGAGCCGGCGCATGGCGCCGGTTGCGGCAGCGACGGTCGCACCGATCGTGTTGCCGTCAAATGAGACGTTCGAAACGGCCGGAAGTGCCCCCAAGCGCTCGAGCACCCGGGCGATGGAGACCGTTCCTGCTTCGGCATGCTCCACGCGAATGGAAATCGCGAGGGTCGCCGAGTGCGTCAAGCCGCGGCGGTAGAGTTCGTTCATCACGGGGTCGATGTCGCCCGGAAAGTGAAAGCGGAGCATCGCCTTAGCTGCCACCGCATCGAGCGCGATATCACTCGCGCCGAGCGCCGCGCCGAACACGGAGACGAGCGCTTCCCGGCGAGCCGGCGTCGCGGCGTTCACAGGAATCGTCAACGACGCAGAAACCGCCATGGCTAATCGGTACGCGGCACGTCCGCCCGAACCCCCCGGGAACGGAGCCCCCGGCGACGCCGCGCCGCCGGGATGAACGGCGTCGAAGCCCGTATACTGTACTTCTCTCTCCGAAGGTTGCAGGCAAAGCTTTCTCATGGCCGCGTTGACGATTACTCCTAGCACCAATATTCGCGAACTCGTTTCGGATCTGCCGATCGCAGAGGGCGTTCTGACCGCGTTCGGGCTGCACTGTTCGGGTTGCGGGGTCAACAAATATGAGACGCTCGAGGCCGGCGCAAAAGCGCACGGGCTGCGGGTGGAACCGATCGTCGCTGCACTGACGCAGGCCCGGCATTCGGGGCGCGTGCCCGCGATCATGAACGAAGACAAGGTTCCGCAGGTCGGGCCTCCCGGCGCGTTTCGGCGGCGCGGCACGTTCAAAGCGGTCGTCGCGGTTATGTCGGGCAAAGGCGGCGTCGGCAAATCCCTCACGACCGGGCTGCTCGCCGTGGGATTGCGCCGCGCCGGCAAGCGCGTGGGCATCCTCGATGCCGATATCACGGGACCCTCGATTCCGCGCCTCTTCGGGTTGCGCAAGCCCTTGGGCATGGAGAAAGATCCCAACGACACCGTGAGCCCGCAAGGCCAGGCGCGCCCGCTCTTCATTCCGGCGACGACCCGCTCGGCCATCGAAGTCGTCAGTGCGAACCTGCTGACGCCCGAAGAGGACACGGCGATGATCTGGCGCGGGCCGATTCTCTCCGGCGTGATCCGTCAATTCTACGAACAGACGTTGTGGAGCGATCTCGACGTGCTGCTGATCGATCTTCCGCCGGGCACCTCCGATGCACCGCTCACGGTGCTCCAGTCGCTCTCGATCGACGGCGTCGTGCTCGTCACGATGCCGCAAGCACTCGCTACCATGATCGTACGCAAGGCCGCGAATCTCGTGCACCAGATGAAGAAACCGATCCTCGGTGTGATCGAAAACATGTCGTACTTCGTCGCCCCGGATACCGGAAAACGCTACGACATTTTCGGACCCTCGTATGCGGACCAGGTTGCCGAACTCGCGCGCGCGCCCGTGCTCGCGCGCTTGCCGATATCACCGGAACTGATGACCTTGGCCGATTCCGGGCGTATCGAAGAGATGGACGACCCGATCTGCGACGATCTTGCAGCGTCTCTGCTGAGCGCCCTTGCCGCGAATCCGAAGCCGAAAGAGACGATCTCGATCATCTAGGCGCCTGCGAAAGAAGGCTCATGCCCGATCTACAGTTTACCGCGACGATCGCGGGCGCGCCCGAAAAGATCTTCGCGACGATCGCGGATTTCACAGAGTACGGCCGCTGGCTTGCGCGTTCGATGTCGTTCGGTGCGACGACCGACGTTACGCCGCTTCCGGTGCAGCTCGGCACGACGTATCTCGATGCCGGAAGGGCCGGCGCGCGGCGCGGCACGGTGACCGAATTCGAGCCGCCCAAGCACATCGCGTTCGATCAACCGATGCGCGGCATCGGCAGCGGAACGATCGGCATCCGGATTCGCTATACGCTCGAACCAGTAGGAGAGTCAACGCGCGTTGTTCGGGACGTGCATCTCGATTTTCGAATTGGCCCCATCGGGCGAATGCTCGAGCCGCTGATCGTGCCGATCTTCCGCCGCGAAAATGACCGCGTGCTGCGCGCCCTCAAGCGCTACATCGAGAGCGACGCTGCAAGTTGAACCGACCCGGCGTTAGCCAAGCGGCCCCTACGCGCCGGCCTTCTGATAGACGATCGCCGCAGTGTCGCCGCTCGGCAGAACAGCTTGCCGGCGCCGGCGCAGACGTATTCGAGCGCTCGCGAGCCTTCGATGATGCTCACCTGATGATCGCCATGAAGCGCATAGATATCGTGCCCGCTCTTGAGCCTTTGAGGGCGTGTTGATGACCTTGGCGAGCGCTCCGCCGGCCGCAACATACGGAGCTTCGAGTGTTCCGTCGGTTTTAAAGTCGAGCCGCACGAACTGCGGCAAGTTCGCTTGGGCGGCGGCGTGTCGCCGTTGATCTGCCACGAACCGGCGAGGGGCGAAACGGCGTTGTTCGCGTCGGCGCCTGCTTTCGATGCCGCTACCGCTAGTACGGCGGAGGGTGACGAAGAATTCCCGCAATTGCGCCGGATATCTCGGCCGCGACGAACCGGCTTGTCGCGATCGTTAACGGCTCATGGCGGCTCGCAAGACCGGTCCGACGAGGACGCCGTTGCGAAACAAGATATCGGCGATGAGGCGGTCGTCGTCGGCTGAAGCCACGCGGTAATGCAGCCCTTCGGTTCCGACCGCGGCGCACGAGCGCACGAGTCCCTCGGCGAGTTGCGCGCTCGAAGAACCGAGGCCGGGCGTCACCGGCACCGTTCGAAGAATCGAGCCGTCCGGTTCGCGATCGAGCGCACACGAGAGCCGGTTCGTATCGTGACCGTAGGCGAGTCCTCCATCGGGATACGCCCCGACCGTTTGATGACGGCCGTCGTAGTGAACGACGTCGAGGAAATAATGGGCCGCATGCCGCCGTGCATCCGCACTCGTGGCCCGCACGCGGAGCACCACGATCCACACCGCAGCCGATTTTGGAAACGGCACGGCGGTATCGGATCCGAGCAGCGCAGCGACGATACGCTGGGCGACGTCCGCAGTGCTCTCCCACGAATGGCCGGCCGGCGCGGCCAAATCCGCGCGCAATTCTTTGAGACCCGGAACGACCGAATCGGCGACGGCATCTTTTCCGATCGTGCTTCGATCTTGCGTATCCGCCTCGGCGTCGTGCAGCACGCGCGCGTTGTACGCGGTCTGTTCCGCAACGATTCCAAGACTGAGAAACGCTCCCCGCTTCGCGCCGAATGCGAGGAGCGCATTCTTCGTGAGGTCTCCCATTGCCGCGTAGGCGGCGCTCCGGTCGAACGTCGCGACCGAATCGACCCGCAGTGCGTCCCGGCGCCGCTCTGCGCGCGTGCGCAGCAACGTATCGGGGGTCAACGCGATTTGTGCGAACGTGTCGTCGACGAACGCCTGCGATGACGGGCGCGCGAGCAACTCGGGCGCGTCGGCAAGTTCGCTCATCGTTGCGACGGCGACGCCCAAGCGCGCGTCGGCAAGCGCCGTCGTATCGTACTCGATCGGCGATACCGCCTGCGAAAACGCGGGTGACGACCACAACCACACCGCCGCGAGGACTGCGACGGCGCAGAGCTGCGCGGCTCTCAAGCGCTCACCGCAAAGACGCACGCGCCGTCCGACCACGTTTGCAGCACGCGCGTCCGGGCGAACGCGCCGTCCGCAAACGGGTCGCGATCGAGCACCACGAAATCCGCATCGTAGCCCGCACGCAGCGCTCCCGTGTGGGTTTCCGCATGACCGAAACGCGCCGCGTCGTACGCGTACATCGTCAGCGCTTCGAGCGGCGTCAGGCGGTGTTCGGCCGACCGGTGTTCGCACGCAGCGGCCATGCCCGCGAGCGGCGAAAGGTCGCAGACCGGGCTATCGTCGCCGCCGCACAGCGTCGCCCCCGCAGCGAGCGCCGCACGCAACGGATTCATGCCGCGCATGCGTTCGTTCCCCAGGCGCGCGGCGTACATGCCGCCCTCGCCGCCCCAGGCCGCGTCGAATTGGGGCTGCACGGAAAGATAGAGCCCGAGACGCGCCGCGCGCGCGACGTGTGCGGCCGACGCCATCTCGAAATGCTCGATGAAATGTCGCGCACGCGTGCTCGGGCGGCCGCCGAGAATGCGCTCCCAAGCGCTCAAACACTGTTCGATCGCGCGATCGCCGATCGCATGGACGCCCGCGGAAATGCCGAGCGCCTCGGACTCGCCGAAATACCGCTCGACCTCGGCATCCTCGAGCAGCAGCGTGCCGCTGCCCGCGCGATCGCAGTATGGAGCCTGCGTCGCCGCAGTGCCGCTGCCGAGCGAGCCGTCGAGAAACACGTCGCCGCCGATATACGGAAGGCCGAGCGACGCGGCCATGGCAGGTTCGCGCTCGCAGATCTTCGGATGGATTTTCGTCCCCGCAAAATCGCGCATCGCGGCGATTTCCTCCGCGTACGCGTCGCGCGTTCCGAGGCCGAGCAATTGCGCGTGCAGGTGCACGGTGCCCCCTTCGAGCGCGGCGAGCGCGGCGCGGCGCGCGGCATCGCGACGGTCGCTTGCGGGCAACCGCTCGAAAAAGCGGCTCTGCGCCGCATAGTTTGCTGCGAGTGACAAACGCCCGGTCGGGCGCCCATCGGAGTTCCGTTCGATGCCCGGCAGCGTGGCCTCGAGTTCGAGGAGGTCGAACGTGCGCGCGTTGACTAGGCACGAATGCACGTCGATCCGCGCGATCAAGACATAGCGATCGGCGTGATGCCGTTCGAGCACGCGCGGATCGGCAACGGCGCCTTCCGGCCATCCGGCATCGTCGAGTTTCCCTGCGAAGAGATACGGAACGTCGCGCGGCAACGCCGCCACCTGCTGCTCGAACGCCGCCCCATCGCGGACGGCAGAGAAATCGCGCGCTCCGAGCAAATAGCCGGTCTCTGCGAGGTGCACGTGGCAATCGGCAAACGCCGGAACGACCGTCGCACCATCGAGATCGACGATCTCTTGCGCCCGTCCGGCTGCGGCGCCTGGCTCGCCGATCCACGCAAACGTCGTGCCGTCCACGCAGAAGGTGCGATGAACGTCGTAGGTTCGCAGGCTGGGATCGAAGACGTAGGCACGGCAGTTAACGAAGAGCTTCACGCCGTATCGCTTCTCGCATGCGCCGTTTTCTCATCGGACTGGCCGGCGGTGCCGTCTTGGGCTATACCTGCATCCGCACGCACGAAGCGCTGGCCGAGCGGCGCGAGCCGGCTACGCCCCTAGGGCCGGATCCCAAAGGCTACGGCGCACTGCGCCGCAAGCTCATGCTGGGTTCGATGGCGCGGTCGCTCGCGACGCTGTACTTTGCAGCATACGAGCTCGGCCCCCTTATCGAAGCGCGCGAAGGAACGCCGGAATCGCGCGGGCGACGCGTGAGTTTCTTGATCGCTGCCTTCCTGGGTTCGGCGCTGATCGACCTGCCGATCGACTACGTCGAGGGATTCGCACTCGAGCGTCGCTACGGGCTTTCGAAACAGACGGAAGCCGGCTGGCTTGCCGATTACGCGAAGAGCACGGCGATCGCAACGGCGATCTCCGTGCCGCTCGTCGAACTATTGGCCTTCGCCATCGCCCGGTTGCCGCGAACCTGGCCGCTCGTAGCAACGGCCGGCGCCTTTCCGCTGCTCGTCCTCGCCAACGTCGTCGCGCCCATGTACATCGCACCACTTTTCAACACGTTTACGCCGATCGAAGATCCCTTCGCGGGCGACATCCGCGAACTTGCCGGCCGCTACGGAGCGGGCGATGCAACGCTCTTACGCGTCGATATGAGCAAACAGACCGAGAAGGCCAATGCCTACGTGACGGGTCTCTTCGGGAGCAAACGCATCGTGATCGGCGATACGCTGCTCGACCATTTCGAACCACGCGAGACGCTCTTCGTCGTTGCGCACGAACTGGGCCATTACGTCTACGGCGACGTTTGGCGCGGCGTCGCTCTCGCGACGGCGGCTGCGGCCGCGATCTTCTACGGAAGCCGAGAAATCGCCGAACGGCCCGGCGCTGCGCTCGGCACGACGGCCGGGCTCGCGCGTCTCTTCTTTGCGATGTCGATGCTCGGCACGCTCGCGGGCCCCATGCTCTCCGCGTTTTCACGCGCACGCGAACGCGCCGCCGACCGGTTCGCCGTGGAAGCGACGCACGACGGATCGGCAGGCGCGGCCGCCTTCACGCGGCTTCGCGAACGCAATCACGCCGAAGACGAGCAGCCCAAATGGATGGAGCTGCTCTTTGCTTCGCATCCCTCACTGCGAAGCCGCATCGAACGGCTCGAAACCGCTCGGCCCTAATTTTTCGGAGCGATCAACGCCTTGAGATAGGCAACGTCCCGATCCTCGATCGTCCCGCCGTTGCGGACGCCGACCTGCGCGACCGTGACGAAACCGGGGGTAGGACTGTAGAGGACACCTTTTTGATCTTCGCCGTCGCCCGAGAATTCGAACCAAACGGTGACGGGCGGCAGCGGACTCTCATCGAACGTATCGATCCGCGCCTTACTAGCTTTAAGCCCGTCGCGCAGCTCCACCGCCACGCCGCGGCTCGCCCCCTCGGTATCGGTCTCGGGCACCTTCAAGATGCTGATGGTCGTCATCTTCGTCCAGTTTTTCGCGTCCTCACCCTCGCGCACGAAGTGCAGCAGCAGGCGCGACTTGTCTTTGGGACCGGTCGACTCTTCGAGGTGCGGAGTGCCCAGGGCCTGAGCAAGCTTAAGATAGGGCGGTGGTCCCGCGAGGGCCGGCGCGGCCAGTAACGCGAGACTCAAACCCAGGAATAGAAAACGACGCATCCCGCGGTTATTCGCGCCCCAGGTCGTTCCACATGCGTGCAGCGATGTCGTCCCAGCCGGCGGCCCGCGCCAATGCGACCCCGCGCTCCGTTCGGCCGGCGTCGGGAGCAAGCGCGAACAAGCAGGCTTGCGCGAACGTCTCGGGATCGGCAGCGATCGTCACGACCTCGCCATAGTCGGCCACGACGTCGGCGATCGGCGTGCTGACGACGGGCTTCCGCGCGGCGAGATATTCCGGCGTCTTGGTCGGTGAGATCGATGCGGTCGCCGCGTTGCGCGCGAACGGCACGAGCGCCACATCGAAACCGGCATAGAAGGCGGGCAGTTCGCCGTACTCGACTTGGCCTGTAAAGTGCACGTTCGACCGGCGCGGGAGCAGAGCCGTATCGATCTTCATAACCGGACCCACGAGCACGATCTCGACCGGTCGTAGCGCCAGCGCCTGGATTGCGGCAAAATCGAAGCGTTCGTCGATGACGCCGGCATAGCCGCAGACGGGAGCGAGCAAATTCGCGAACAGCGGGTGCGGTGCGATCTGCTGCGCGCGAGCGAAATGCTCGAAATCGACACCGCTTGGATAGAGGCGGACTTTGGGCCCGAAGCGGCGCGCGCGCTCGAAGAGCGAGCGGCCGCCGGTGAAGACCAGCCCCGCGGACTCGAGCAGCCGTTCTTCGCGTTCGGCGAGCCCGGGCGCGGCGAATGCGAACGCGGACAGATCGTCCATGCGATCGTACACGAGCGGCGCGCGTGGAAAGGCGCCGGCGATCGGGAGCGCTTGCGGTGTGTAGAGCCAGAGGAGCGGCCGCCGCTCTCCAACCCAGCGGCGAACCGCCGCAAGGGTTGCCGCATCGAACATCGTCGCGGGCCGAGCCTTGCGCTGCGGCCGCAACACGTCGACCTCCGGGCCGCGTTCGATCGTATCGGCGTCGCGCTTCGCAAAGAAGGGTTCCTCGACGAAGAGCACGGGAACGCGCCGAGCGAATCGCGAGACGAGGTGGTGCGGACGCTGCCACACGCCGTCGTAACGAAGGTGAGAGGCGACGACGATGCAATCGAAGACCATCGCCGCTAGTTTACGATCGGAGCGGCGCTTCTCATCGTCGACCCGGGGTATGATGCACAGTCCATGACCCAAATCCTAACAACGCTTCGGGAAACCTGGACCGCGTTCAACGAGGACAAGGCGCAGCGACTCGCCGCTTCGATCGCCTACAACACGATCTTTTCGCTCGCGCCGCTGCTCGTGTTACTGATCGCCGTCGTGGGTACGATCCTAGGTGCGGGCGGCTCCGGCGGACGGACCGGCGCCGAGGATCAACTCCTCGCGGAGATCCAAAGAAACGCGGGACCGGCCGCGGCGAACTCCGTGAAGGCACTCATCACCGCGGCGTTCGATAAACCGCGCGCGAACCTCGTCGCGCAGATCCTGGGCTGGGTCTTTTTTGCGGTCGGTGCGAGCGGTTTGTTCGCTTCCCTCCAAGACGCACTCAACGCGATCTGGCACGTCGAGAGCACCAAGGGGGGTTGGAAGTACCTCGTGCGCAGCCGCATTGCTTCGTTCGGCATGATCGTCGTGGTAGGGTTTCTGCTGATCGTTTCGTTCGTCGCCAACGCAGCCATCTCGTTCATCACGGCGCATTTTCTGTCGCTCATCCCGTTCGCCGCGAGCCCCTTCGTGATTCAGAGCATCGGGCAAGTCCTCAACCTTCTCCTGATTGCCGCGATCTTCGCGATGCTCTTCAAGATCCTGCCGGACGTCAACCTCGCCTGGCGCGACGTCGGCATCGGCGCCATCGTCACCGCCGTGCTGTTCGCGGTAGGCGAAGAGTTGATCGCGCTCTATATCACATACGGCGGCATCGCCTCGGCTTACGGAGCCGCAGGGTCGATTCTGGTCGCCCTGTTGTGGATCTATTACTCCGCGCTGATTCTCTTACTCGGCGCCGAATTCACGAAGGTCTCTGCAAAGTCGGCGGCTCTGGTCGTCGCATCGAGGATCCGCCACACGAGCGATCATCCCGCGGGCGCCGATCCTCGCACCGTTGGAAAGGCTACTTCGTAGCGCGCGCCCCGTTTCGCGAGCGCTCGGACGGCGTGCGATACCGCGGTTTCCTGCGGCGTCCCTTCCGGCCCGGCGAAGGTAAACACGCCATCCTCGCCGTGCCCGCGGCGCTCGCGTAAAAGCGAATCCCAATCGACGAGTCCGAACGCGGCCCATGCGCCGAGCATGCAGACGGGAGCGCCTTCAGCCTGCAACGCCGCGAGATCGCGGACGCGATCGGCGAGCCAGGCGGCGCGGACCGTTTCCTCGCCGCTGCGATGCACTTCGCTCAGTCCAAAAGGTAGCCCGAGGCGTTCGTGCGCGGCGCGCAAGAGCGGCAGTGCGCCGATCGGTCCGTGTTCGAGCAGAGCCTCATTATAGATCGTACCGTCCGCGCGCTTGCCGAGTGCGCGCTCGGAATTCGGATAGTAATTCCAGCCGACGAGATCCGGCGGCCGGGCGTGGCGCTCGATCCGCTCGAGCAGCGCGCCGATACCGCACCTTTCCGTGAGATACCGGTAGAGCGGGTGCCCCGGCCGTACGCGGCCCATCACGAGCTCCACCGAAAGATACATGCGCTCGCGCTTGTGCTCGACATAGCCTTCGATGCTGCGATCGAGAGCGGTGAAGCTCTGCAGATCTTCCGTTACGACGAAGCGCGCAGCGGGATTGACCTCGACGATCGCTTCCATAGCGAGCAGCATCGCGAGCGCTTCATGCGCGATGAAGCGGCCGAAGGCTGCATCGTCGCACAAATGCGGGTACCAAAATCCGTACAGCGTGGAGAAGCGCGCCGTCGTGAGCGGTTCGTTGATGGGTGTCCAGCGCCGAACCCACGGAAACGCGTGCGCCACGGCCGCGGCGTACCGTGCGAATAGTTCCGGAAAATCCGCATCGAGCACGTTGGTATACTGCGGTCCGTTGCCGTGATGGAGCAGCGTGACGACCGGGTCGATGTGCAGTTCGCGCAAATGCGAGAGCCGGCGCGTGGCCCACGTCAAATCGAGCCGCTCGGGGCCGGCAGGGGCCACGCGCTCGAAGAGGACGGGGTAGCGTGCCGCGCGCACCCCGAGGCCGGCGAGCAAATCGAGATCGCTTTCCCGCAGGTCGTGTCCCGTTTCGGCCAGCTGATCGCGATACGCCGTCGCACCGGTCTGCACGAAACTCGGTTCGGGGGAGGCCCAAACCTCGAATGGGATTCGGGCCGGCGCAGACTCGAGGCTAGGCAACGATCGGCGACGCGCTCGTACCAAGCCACGCCGCAAGACTCGTCTTGCGGGCGTCGTAGGGCGCTCCCCCGAGTTCGCGACGCAGTTCGCCGAAGGTCCCGGAAGCTTCGGCGAACGCATCGTGTTTGTGGATCGATTCGTAGTTGACTTGCGAGGCCTGCACGAACGTATCGTCCGAAAAATCGGCATACACGTCGAGTGCCCGCGCCATGATGCCGCGCACCACGTCTTCGACGAACTTCGGATTATGGTGGGCCTTGTTGACGATGAAAAATTCATCGGGGCGTTTCAAGAGATCGTAGGTCTCGCTCGACATCGAGTTTTCGACGATCTCCACCAGATCCGCAGCCGATATCTCGGCATCTCGGCCGTCCGCGCTGCCGATGAGAATGGATCCGCGCCCACGCTGGTTGTGCGTTGCCACCGGCAGCGCGTCGAGCGCACGAGCGGCATCGTTTTCGGAGAATCCGGCTTCCATCAGTTCGCGCAGCGAGTGCTCGCGCACCATCAACTGCGCGCACGGGCAGGCGGTCATGCCCTCCGCTTCGACGCCGGCCACGCGCCGTGTGCCCGCGGCGTCGGCATGCGCGATGGCGACGAGCGTGTACGTTTCTTCGCTGCGCTTGCCGCTGACCGGCGTCCAGCGTTCGAGGCCGAAATCCGCGCGCAGCCGAACGTCGGCGCGAATCGCCTTCTGCGAGTCGATAATTTCGCGCGCGACCTGCGCCGCCACGTCTTCGATGCGGCCCGCACCGGAACGTGCAAGAACTTCGAGCAGCGTTTCTTCGAGCAGTTCCGAGAAACGCGACATGTGCACGCCCGCGCGCTCCGGCGAAAGGTCCGCAACCATCGAGAACTCGCAGTTAAACGCCGTTTCGCGTCCGTCGACATCGAGCCGCACGATGCGCTTCACCCGCGAAACGCCGACACGATCGATCGAGAGTTTGATATCCGGCTCTTCTTCTTGCCGATTGGCGAAGAAATGCAGCGAACGCGTTTTCTTGACGATTCCCTCGTGCGGCACCGCGTTCGCGAGATCCGCGATCGTCCGCCCGCTCTTGGGATCGACGAGGTCCGGGGCTATCTCCGCCAGCGGAACGAGGTTAAACGCGCGTTCTGCGAGATACGGGTGCGGCAATTCGAAACGCCCGAAGTCGCCGGCTATCGCATCGACGAGCAAGATGTCGATATCGATCGGCCGCGCCGTCAGGGGTTGGCTTCGCTGGCGTCCGACCGAGATCTCGACCGAACGCAGCAGCCGTGCGAAGGCCGGCGGCTCGAGATCCGTCTGCACGCGCGCCGCGACGTTGAGGAACGCCGGGCCCTGGGCGCCGCCCGCCGGCGCCGATTCGTAGTACGACGATACGGCTTCGATCGCGCACGAGGCGCGCAGTTTCTGGAGGGCCTGCAAAATGTTGCCCTGCCGGTCGCCGAGATTGGAACCGAGTCCTAGGTAGGCTGTATGCATCGCTTACTAGACCTCGTTCGGCGGCGCTAGGTTTCCTCCGGGGCCTCGGCCAGCGCGACGACGCGGGCCCGGTTCTGCGCGCGTGTAACGCCCAAGGTGCGGGCGATTGCCACCGTTTCCGCCACGTCGTGCACGCGTACCAGGCGCGCGCCCGCGGCGATCCCGAGCGCCGCGGTTGCGAGCGATGGAATCAGCCGTTTGCCGATGGGCAAATTGAAGATGCGCCCGATGAAGCGCTTGCGGCTGGCCGCAAGCAAGATCGGATAACCGAGCGAACGCAGATCTCCGAAACGTTCCAAAATCTCGAGATCCGTCGCCGGCTCCTTCCCGAACTCGAGGCCCGGGTCGACCACGATCGCATCGGCGCAAACCCCTGCAGCGCGGGCGCGATCCGTGCGTTCGCGCAGGTACTCGAGAATCTCGCCCATCACGTCGTCGTAGGGGTAGTTCGGATCGCGAACGTTGAGACGCCCCTTGAGGTGCATGACGACGAGGCCCGCGCCCGCGCGGGCCACCACGCCCGCCATGCGTTCATCGGAAAGTCCGCTGCAATCGTTGATGAGGTGGGCGCCTGCAGCCAGAACCGGTTCGGCAACGGAGCTGCGAAACGTGTCGACCGAAATCGGAACCCCGAGCCCATCGGCTACGAGCGCCCGCACGATGGGCAATACCCGGCCGAGCTCCTCATCCGGGGCGGTCGCCTCGCCCGAATACGATTGGCCGCCCACGTCGATGATATCGGCGCCCTGCGCGACCATCTCGGCCGCGCGTTCGCGCGCCTCGCGCTCGCCGCTATAGCGGCCGAGATCCGAAGGCGAATTGGGCGTGACGTTCAGGATGCCCATCACGCGCGCCCGCTCCCCGAAATCGAGCGACCGGTCGCGCAAGCGCAGCACCGGCGGCCCGTTGCGGTCCGCATCGAAAGCGCGCAGCACTTCGCCGCCGAGTTCGTGCGCCGCTCCGCTGCTGCTCGCGCGAGCCCGCGAAAACGCCTCGCGCGTGCCGGCTACGACGAGACGCCCGCCCTCGCACCATGCCGATGCGCCCGCTTCGCGCAGCGCCGCGGCGAGTTCGCCTGCGCCCGAACCCGCAGCGTCGACGACGATTGCCGACGCATCGGCCGCATTTGCGGCTTCTGCGATGCGAGCTTCGGAGAGATACTGCGCGAACCGCTCGCGCGAACTCGCGCCGCCGGCGACCGTAAGGACGCGAGCGTTAGGCACCGCGATTCGCGTTGGGATCCAGCGCGTGATGCACGCGGCTCTGCAGATCTTCGAGATGCGCTCGGGTCGGGACGTCCATCCGATTCGAACGCAGCGCTACGTCGATGCGGTCCGAAAGCCGACGCAGTTCGAAGCGAGCGAGGGGTACGGCATCGCTCGGGTACCCGATCGACTCGACGACGAAACTGGGCGCAAGCGAGAATGCGACGAGCAAGTTCGTGTATCTGCGCTGGAGCGCGCGATGCAGCGGATCGATCGACGCGACGCTCGGGGAGAGATCGTCCCACACGCTCGCCTGCATCCAACCGTAAAGATCCGCGAGCGACATCGGCTTCCGGCCGGGCGATGCTTTGAGCGCTTCGTCGTCGAGCCGGCTCATCACATCGGGCGAGAACATCGCGAACATCACGTTGTCTTGGATGTCGGCGACGTATTCTTCCACGGGGAAGTCCGGGCGCTCGAGCGAGTCTACCCCGCGATGCGAATAGTGCGAGGGCGCGAGATCCGAGAGCAGCTTCGGCGAGAAGTGCATGGCGCGGCTGGAAAAGACATTGTCCGCCAAAAGCTCGAAGGCGCGGCGCGACGTTTCGCGGGGGACCGGGGATTCCGGCGGACGGGCGCCCGGCTGACCGCGATGATCGCGCGAGGTGTAGATGCCGCCGACGTACTTCGTCGCCAGCATCACCGCGCGATTGTACGAACGCATGATCGTAAGAAACGAAAGCCGTTCCTCCGAGTACGGCTGATCGGCGTTCGGGAACGCGTTATCGAGCCGGCCGAGCAGATTCGCGACGACGTCGAGTTGATTGCGGTCGAAAGCGAGCGGATCGTTCGAAAGTCCGAACGTCGCGACGCGCGGATCGATCGCAATGGGACCGTTGGCATCTTCATCGGTCGCGTACGCATACTGCGGGCGGCTGCCTTCGTCGGCGATGCCGTGGAGCCGGACCAGCTCGTCTTCAGGGCGGTAAACGTGATCGAACTTCTCGTAGCCGTAGCGGATCGCCCACTGGTCGTACGGTCCGAGCCGCAGTTGGAAGTATTCGCCTTGCCGCTGCCCGGGCGCCGAAATATTCACCGGAGTATAGCCCATCACGGAACCCACGATGCCGTGCTCGCGCGTGAACGCCGGATCGTGAATCTGCGCGAGCGAGTAGAGATTGGAGGCAATGAAGTTGTGGCGCAACCCGAAGTTGTGACCCGACTCGTGCAGCACGACCGATTGCAGGAAATCCCGCGCGAATTGGTCCGTCGCTTCGGGCGACGCGCCCGCCGTGCGCAATGCGAACGTGCCCATGGCGGCCATCTCCGACGATTCTTGCTCGTAGGTATCGCAAGCCCCGTCCGCATCGCAATTCTTCATCGCGTCCGTTTGATTTGCCGCCGGGAAGCCGTGTGCGTCGAGGGCCGTCGCGCGCGAGGGCACTACGAGATCGGCATAGCCGCGCTTTACCGCGCGCATCGTTTCGCCGTCGATTACGATCTCGACGCGGATGATTTCGCCCGTGCGCGGATCGGCGATGCTCGGCCCGTAGGCACTGAAGATCGGATGGTCGCTCGTAATCCAGCGGACGGTCGAGTAGCGTACGTCGTCGGGATCCCAATTCGGATCGTCCGGCTGATCGCGCACCTCGATGGCATTGGGAATGCCGATCTTCGCGAACGCCGCGTTCCACTCGAGCAGCGCCTTGCGAATCGGTTCCTTGTACTCGACCGGAATTTCATTGGTCAGGTAATAGACGATCGGACCGTTATTAAAATTCCAGCGGTCGATGTAGCGCACGAACGGAGTGGCCGCCGAATCGTTATCGAAATGCTTCTGGGCGCTGATGAAGTATCCGACGCGATCGTCGGCTAAGCGCGGGATATACCCGCTCGGAGCGGGCGGATCGACGATCGAGTAATGCATCCGAATGCGCACGCCGCGCGAATCGGGTGCGGCGTTCACATCGTCGGCCGGCGGCCCGACGAAGGCGAGGTTCGCGAGGATCTCGTCGTTCTTGGGAAGCGCCTTGGTCTTTTCGATATACGATCGCGTCGGATCGATCGTGAACCCTTGCCGCGGAGCACCTCCGAAAATCAGTGTCGCCTCTTCGGAACTGCCCAGATCCTTGCCGACGTTTTCGAAATCGCTGAGGAAAAAATTGGCGGAGATCACGATGCGCTTCGTCTTCTCATCTTCCGCCGCGATCGGCGTGCTGTTGATCACCGAATCCGTCACGGAAATCGCGAGCGCATTTGCGGCCGGCGAATTTTGCGGCGCCGAGAAAAATGAATTCTTATCGACCCACAAAACGCGCTTCCCCACGCGATGAAACTCGATCAAAAACGTCGGAAAGATGCGTCCCGCAAACGTATCTTCACCGACACCCGATGCGAGCACGGGTGCCACGATGAACGGCCGGTCGAGTTGCTCGGGTCCGAGATCGAAAAAGATCTCATCGTCCTTTTTCAGGACGTCGATCAGCCCGCTCTGGCGCTCCGCCGTCTTCGTGAACGCCGTATAGGATTGCGGCGATCCTAGCCCTCCGAACCCGCCCGGCGCGGCACCACCGCTCGGCAGGGGAAGCGGAGCGCCCGACGCCCCGGCATGCGGGCTTGCAGAGGCCGACGGCGCCGGCCGCGAATCCGGCGACTCCTGCGCACCGGCGGATGCGCCGCGCGCACCAACCGCCAACAACGCGGCCGCGAGCAAAACGAACAGAGAACGGGATGCGATCAAGGCGGGACCTCTAGACTAAAGTTGGGGCGTACTACAAACGCTGGAACGTAATGTTCCGGACCGCCCGGCGTTCTACTTTCTCCCGCACCCGCACATGCTCGCGACCCCGCTGCGTCTAAGCGCCCGCTGAGAAAGCTAGCCGCGGCGAGTCGGCCGGAGCCGGTGCCGTACCTCCGCGCGGGACGGCGCCGCCGCCACGGCGCTACAGGTCGGCCGAAATCAGGGCGTTTCGTTCAGTTTGCGACTGCCGTCGGCTGCCAAGACTTATCGTACAGCTCAAATGTTCCGTGTTGGTTTTGCTTCGCCCGGAACATGGCGGAATCGGCGGCGGCGATCAGGTCTTCGGGGGTTTCGGTGCCGTCGGAGAGCACGATGCCGATGCTTGCGCTGATCTGGACGTTGACTTCGCCGAACGGGAAGGGACGTTGGAGTTCCGAGATGACCCGGCGGGCGACGGCCTTCGCGTACAACGGGCCTTCAATGCGTTCCAGGAGCAGTATGAATTCGTCGCCGCCAAAGCGCGCGACCGTATCGACGGTGCGAACCGTCCGGTTGAGCCGATTCGCGACACGCACGAGCAACTGATTTCCCACCTCGTTACCGAGCGAGTCGTTCACGCGCTTGAAACCGTCGAGATCGACGAAGAGGACTGCCAGCATGTCCCGGTTCTCACGCTTCATCCGCGCCATCGCGAGCTGAAGGCGGTCGATGAATAACAAGCGGTTTGGAAGCGACGTGAGCCCGTCGAGTATCGGGTTGGGAAGTTTAATCAATTTCGGAAGAATCGGCGCGAGCGTGATTGCGGTGAGCACTGAAACGATCGCGGTCGCCGCCTTCACCAATCCGTCGACCCAGTAGATCGGATGCCAGATGTTGACGATTGCGATCACGTGCGTCACGCCGCCGAGTGCGATGAACGCGCCGAACATCACGAAGGTCCAGATGTAGGGTGTATCGCGGCGGCGGAACAGCGAGATCGCGATCAGCACGGGCAGCGAGAAATAGGCGAGCGCGATGAATGCATCGGAGACGACGTGCAGCCACAAAACCCCCGGCTGCCATAAGAAAGACGATCCGTGTGGTAAGAAACCGTTCGAAGCTTCACTCATCGTGCGACCAAGCCGGAACACTCCAAACAAATCTGTTCACAAAGGGAGACCTCTATGTCTCTCGCTCTAAAGAGTTTCGGCAGAATCGTTCGACTATTGCATCGATTTCGGTGCTAAGTAGAAATCTTACATTGCCTGTGCGGTCGATGCCGTGGCGGTGGCCCGTTTGCGGCGGCCGTTCCAGCGCTTCGCGTTGCGCCGCTTCGCGCCACCCGGGCCGTTGCGAGCGGGTTTGGGCGCTTCATCCGCCTCTAAACGAACGAGCGCCGCATGCATGGCTTCGGGCAGCGTCGCCGCGCTCACGAGATCGCGTGCGGCCGACCGGCCCTTCTTGAAGGAGCCCACCCACTCGTTCCCGCGCAGCGTAACGTCGACGACGTGTGAGTCGTTCGTAATGCTCCGGCGATCGACATCGAGAACGCGGATCGCGAAGGCCTCGGCATTCCCGTGCGGATCGATCTTCTTGGCCATCTCGACATTTTGTGCGAACCGCTCGGCGAAATGCGGGATGGGCTTGCCTTTGCGATCGCGGGCCGTACGGTGATGCGGCGTCTCGTACCGCCAGTGTTCCGGCGTAACCATCTGCCATGCGGCTGCGGCCCGCGTCTTGGGTTTGCCGACTTCGTCGAGATCGAGCAGCGCCAGCTCGATCGCTTCGGCCGTACGCGCGTGCGCGGCTTGGCGCGGCGCCCGTCGCAGCAGCTCCTCATACCGCGCCGCCACATCGGAAATGAGCCGGCCTTGGGCATCGATTTGTGCCGGCAGGTCCCAGAGCGTCGGCAGCGTCACCAGGTGATGCCGCCGCGCCTGATCGACGATGTCGACGATCGTCGCGTATGGCTTGCGGCTCTGCGCGAGATACATGCGGCGTGCTTCGGCGGTGGGGAAACTCGATACGGCATAGGCGTCCTCGTCGAGCGGACGCAATCCGCGGCCCGTCACCTGCGTGTAGAGCGTGGTCGACTTGGTGGGACGGGCGTTGATGATGACCTCGATCGAGGGAACGTCGAAGCCTTCCAAATAGAGCCCGCAATTGACGAGCACGTCGAGCGTGGTGCCGCGAAAGGCAGCGACGATCGCTTCGCGCTCGGCTCGCGGCGTATCGCCGCTGGCGAAGGCGGCTTTGATGCCGGCGCTCTTGAACAGCGTCGCGACATTCTTCGCGTGCTCGACCGAGGCGGTGAAGATGAGCGTCTTCTTCCCGGGAACGAGCCGCTGATAGGCGTCGAGCACTGCGAGATTGCGCTCCTCGGTATCGACGGCTTCGGCGAGCTGGCCGAGCACGAAATCTCCTGCGCGCGACGCGACGGCGTCGAGATCGACCTCGGTATTGACCGCGTACGATCGCACCGGCACGAGATAGCCTTCGTCGATCGCTTTGCGGGCGTCCATCTCGTAGACGATGTCGGGAAAGATTTCGCTCAGCTGGAGGCCGTCGCCGCGATGCGGCGTCGCAGTGAATCCGATCACGAGCGTGTCGGGCCGCTTTAAGAGAATCTTATCGAGGATAGCTCGATAGGTGGGAGCGGCCGCGTGGTGCGCTTCGTCGATCACGAACAGCGCGATGCGCCGGCCGAACTTCGTAACGAATCGGGTCAGGCGGGGGCCGGTGAGGGTCTGCACGGTCGCGACGACGATCGTACAATCGTCACTCGCGTACTCGTCGGCTTTTTCGACGCCGACCACGGCATCGGGATTTTGCGCTTTGAGCTTTTCGACGAGCTGCGCGATCAGTTCGTCGCGGTGCGCGACGACGAGCGTAACGTCGGCACTTCGGAGTTCGAGAAGCTCGGGGAGCGTCGCGATGACGACGCTCTTGCCGAGGCCCGTCGCGAGCGACACGAGCTGCGCGCGGAAACCACGCTTACGCGCATCCAAAATCGCCTTCTGGGCCGCTTCTTGATACGGCCGCAGGCGCAGGGTACTGAAATTCAAGGTCAGACCTGTCCATCACTCGGTGGAAGAAAAGGCAGCCTCACACGGAATAGAAGCTCAACGCGGGCGCCCGCCACGATAGTAGCATGTCTCCGCCGCGAATCCTAGAGGGCCGGGCAGCACTTTTTTGGTGCCCCGGGTTTTAGGGCTCCGTATCCTCGCCCCGGTCGGCGGCCAGCTGGTTGCGATATTCCCGCTCCGTCGCGAGCCACTCGCCGAAGCGCTGCTCGAAGATCTCGGGGCGCAGCAGCATGAGGTCCCGGAACGCTGCGAAGCTGCGTTCGTGGTACTCGTGATACTTCCCGAGCAGTTCGGGGCCGGAAACGAGCCCTTTCTCAATCACCACGTCGGCCAGCGCCCGCAGGCGGACCCGCAGGAACGAGAGGGTGTCGAGCATGTTGCCGAAGAGCTCGAGGCCGACCGTCTCCGGCTCGTCGATGGTGGGCAGCGGGGGTTCTTCGGACGGCGCCGGATGCTCGAGCGCGATCTCCCGCAGCTCCCCGAGCGTGTGGAACGATTTCCCGAAGGCTCCCCAGGTCAGCTTTCCATCCTTGGCTACGGAATAGCTGAAATTCTGGCCGCCCAGGATGTGCGACACCACCTCGGAGTCATCGACGTCGAGGCGGTAATCGTCGGGCAAGAGCGCACCTCGACGCGCAGGATCCTGCTGTGCGCTTACGGGCGCATCGTCCAAAAAGAGCTCCTCTAAGATCGGGGCGGCACGGCCCCCCGATGTGCCCCCGGGCCCGGACTCCCGGGCCCATGGGATTGGTGGTTGACCGCAGTTTGGCTTTTGAAGCTAAGATTACTATCGGGTGCTTTAGGCTTGGGAGCGAGGAAAGCCCGCTATGCGGCGACGCCTAGCTACTCGGTACCGGCGAGTTCCCAGCCGAGGACGGAGCCGAGGCCGGTCGTAAGGTCGTAGCCGGGGCCGGCCGCGTAAGGGATGTTGTCGCCTTCGATGATGTCGCGAAATGCGAACGTGTAATCGCCGGGGGCATACGAGGCGCCCGTGGTTCCGGCGGTGTCGGCCGGGAATTGATACTCGGCGGCCGCGATCGCATAGAGGCGCGGGTTGACGAAGCCGTTCCGCGATCCTTGGACTTGGTTGATCGAGGTCTGCATCGACGTCCAAATCGGCGACGAAAGCGACGTTCCGCCCACGGCCTCCGCTGCGAGATCGTAGGTGATCGCCATGGCGACGCCCGCATCCGGATCGGCCACGAACGCGACATCGGGAACGTCTCGCCCGCTGTCCGCAGCCGGCACGGGACCTAAACCCGGAAGCTCGGTCGTCGTTCCTTCTGCGACGAAGGCGTTCTGATACGAAGGCTGCGGCTCGTAGACTGAAACGCCGCCGCCGCCGTTGAGCCAGGCGATTTCGTTCGTGTAGCAATCGCCGACCGTACACGAGCCGAGGATCTCCTGGAACGTCGTGCCGCCAACCGACGTAAAGTACGGCGCTGAAGCGGGCTCCGACACGTTGATTTCGGTCTGCGGGGTACCGTTGCCCCCGTAGAGACCGCACGATGTGCCGCCCGTGTCGCCGGCCGAAGCCGAGAACGTAATGCCTTCGGCTGCGCCTTCCATCGCGATGTAGTTGCTCGAATACAGAGCAGACGGATCGTCGGTCTCGCACTCGCCGAAACTCGAATTGACTGCGTCGACGATATCGTCGCTCACCACTCGTTCGTAGGCCGCATCGACGTCGAGGTCATCGATCGAATCCTGCGTGTTGGTGAGGTATTCGTAGAAATCGGCAGCCGGTGAGAGCCCCTGGATCGTCTGCGCATCGAGCGTCGACTCGCCCTCGTTGTCGCACGTCGTGGCAAACTCACTGGGATTGCAGATGGTGCAAGCATCGTTGGGATCGGTACACACGCGCACCGAGTTTCCGGCCGTCTGCGTGCGCGGAACGCCGTACGTCGTCCACTCGAGATTCGCGTCGGCATTCGAATAGTCGGAATCGATCACGGAGCCCGCTGCGTGTCCGCGGCCGCCGTAGCCGTGTTGAACGGGCAGATCGTAGGCGTCGGCAAAAATCGAAGGACCGTAGCCCCCCGCACTCGCCATATCGCTCAGCGGAACATTGGGCGACTCGGTAGGATCGGGGATCGGATTCGGAACGGGGGTACTGGTCGTGATCGGCTTCGGCGTCGCCAGCGCGACGATGGTATCCGGCGGCCGGGACCCTCGTACGAGAGCGTTTCCGGAGCGATGGGGCCGCGTCGATTTGTGGAGTGGGAAATGATACGAGACGACCGAGTGGAGACCCGTTACGGCGACGACCGTCTGCGCGAGTTCCGCCGGCATGATTGCGGGCGTTACGTTGATGTAGCGGTAGCCATGCTTCGCCTGAATCACGCGATGGAATCGCGTCTGAAAATAGCGCGCCGCAACGCGGGCGCTGCCGACGGCGCGAATCATGCCGCGGTTGCGAAAGGTCTGTTCGATGCGGAACCCCGCGCGCACGAGCTTGCGCTCGGTGAGCACGTACGTTTCCTCATCGGGTGCGAAGTAATTGTTCCACTGAGCGATGCTCAGATACCGATGAAAATACGGCGAACGGCGATCGCCTTGCTCGATCGTCAGCGGCCCGAGTTCGTTTTCGTGCCGGTACTTCAAGAGGATGCCGATGCGAACCGGCGCCGCGTCGTTCAGAAGCCCGAAGTCGCGCACGTCCGCGTGAAGGCGAAGGACGTCGGCGGCGACGCCGCGCCGTGCGGGAGAAACCAGTTCGCGAACCGAGGCCGCAAACGATGCGGAGGACGCGAACGCGATCGCCGTCGCGATCGATACCGCAACGCAGACCGCCATGGAGAATCGGCGCATGCCGGAACCTTTCAATCGAGCGTTCATCGTACGGCGACTCCGAACGGGCTGTTGATCCCGTTCGTGAGCGTAATGCTCGGAACGCCGGTCTCGAGGACACTCGAACTGCCAAAGATCTCGAGGGTACTCGATGCGTAGTTGGTGACATAGATATCGCCGAGCGTTTGATCGATTGCGATACCCCAGGGGATTGAGAACCCGGTCCCGGTCGCCTCGAACCCCGGCAGCGCGGGCAGATCCGTTCCGTCATTCGCACCGGCGGCATATTCGGTCACCATATTCAGGTTGTTGTTGGCATCCGGAGCGTAGATGTTATCCGACGCGTCCGTCGCGACGCTGAGCCAAGAATCGCTCGCAAAGGTCTCCGCAGTGTCGCCTGCTGGTTCGATCTCGAGCGTCGGCTTGACGTTCCCGACCGACCCCTTCGCAAACGCGAGGATGGCGCCCGAACACGCGCCGTACACCTGGCCGTTGGTATCGACCGCCACTCCGTAGCAACCGTCTATACCGGTATTATTGGTGGGCGCGGGAGAGGCAGGCGTAGGATTGGGTGCTCCGATCGTCGCGATCGGCGTCGAGGCCCCCGCCGGCGAGGGCGGGTACTCGACGATGCTGCGCTCGAGCATCGCCCACAGGTCGCCCGAGCCGTCGATCGCAAGGCCCTCGGGCCGGCTAAGACCGGCAATGATAGCGGTCGGCGCGATGTTGCCGCCGGCCGCGCCACTTGCGATCTGTGCGGCGCCATCGAAGATCGAGATGTAGCCCGAGGTCGGACTAAAGTTGGTGCCGGGCAGCGGTCCTTGATTGCTCAGATAAAGGACGCCGTTCGCGTCGACCGCCGGAAATTGAATGCCGACCTCTTTCGTATTGGACCCGCTCAGCGTGACGAGCGGCGCCTGGTCTGCCGTCGCGCTTTCGTTATAGATGCTGACGCTTTCGGGAGAGGCGAGCCCGTTCGGGCCCGCTATTCCGTGGTTGACGACATAGATCGCGGCTTCCGTAATAATGTCAAACGGCGTGGACACGGGCGATCCGGCCAGATTCGTTCCGGCGGCCGTCAAGGCGATCGCGGCGCCGGAGAGGTGCGACTGCACCGCGAATTCGTTCGCCGTGTTCGTCGCAGCAACGCTCACCGAGGCGGGCGACCCGCTGGTCAGCGTGATCGCCGGAATCGTTCCGGGCGAGACGATGACGTTGCCGTCCGCATCTTCGGGTGTCACCACGAAATCTTCCGGAGCTTGGCCGACGATCGCGAACGTAGCCGGAGACGCCGTCGGCTCTTCCGAAACGTAGGGACTCGAAACGGCAGCGACGGCGATCTGGTACAAGTTGCCGTTCAGCGTTGCCGTCACGGTGTTGGCTTTGTCGATCACGATGGTCTGCACGACCGTCGCGGCGCCCAGAAGCCGGCTCTTCGAATCGAGAGCTTGGATCGCGAAGGAGTCGTTGCCGAGCGGAGCGGCAAACGAAATCGACGTCGTCTGCGTCGGACCCGGCGGCGTAACCGCACCCGGCGTCAGGTACGGATTTGCGATGCTGCTCGTTTCCCCGCCGTTCACGGCGATCGTCACGGTCGTCGTAGAATTGCTCAAGTACTCGCGCTTGAGACGCGCGGCCGTGCTTCCGGGCTTCGTCCAGCGCACCGAGAACGTTACGGACGTCGTTTTTGCGTTCGGCGATTGGCCCGGCGGATTCGTCGCGACGCCGGTTGCCGTCGCCGTTGCCTGCGCAACGGGAAGCGTCGAGCCGCCTCCTCCGCCGCCGCACGCAACCACCCCGAGCGCGGTCGCGGAACCGAGTGTGAAAAAGAGTGCGCGCAAAAACCCAAACCGGCACTGAAGACGCACTGCACGCACCGGAGACGGCGGAAGATTGAAAATCGAAAAAGCCCTCACGTAGAACACGCCGAGTCAGTGTAAACGAAGGGATGCGAGGCAAGCGACCTCGAGCAAGAACGATGGCGCGCCTTACTCCACAGACTCTAACGGGACGTGTTTCGCTCGCGCGCTCTGTTTCTGCATGCGGTGGATATTCCTTTTAGCGATCCGCCGGCCGTGTAGGTTCAGAGCATCGCGCGGCGCAGATCGCCGAGCACCGCGGCGAGGTGCGCGTTGAACCGCGCGGCCAGCGCTCCGTCGATCACGCGATGATCGTACGATAGCGAGAGCGGAAGGATCAGACGCGGCACGAATGCGGCGCCGTCCCAAACCGGCCGCAGGGCGGCGCGGCTCACGCCGAGGATCGCAACCTCCGGGGCGTTGATGATCGGCGTGAACGACGTGCCGCCGATCCCGCCCAAACTGGAAATGGTAAACGTCGAACCCTGCATATCGGCTGGTCCGAGCTTCCCCTCGCGCGCCTTCGCCGCAAGCGCGGCCGTCTCGCTCGCGACGGCGACCACGCCCTTGGTGTCGGCGTCCTTGATGACCGGCACGACGAGACCGCCCGGCGTATCGGCGGCGAACCCGATGTTGTAATATTTCTTGAGCACGAGCGTGTCGCCGTCGAGCGAACTGTTGAGATCGGGAAACGCGCGCAGCGTCGCGACCACGGCTTTGATCACGAAGGCCAGCATCGTGATCTTCGTACCGGGATGTTCTTGGTGCAGGGCTTTGCGAAACGCCTCGAGTTCGGTGATGTCGGCGTCCTCGTTATTGGTGACGTGCGGAATCATCACCCAATTGCGGTGCAGGTTCGGGCCCGAAAGTTTGCGGATGCGTGAGAGCGGCACGATCTCGACCGGACCGTACTTCGCGAAATCCACCTTGGGCCACGGAGCGAGACCCAGACCCGCGCCCCCCGCTGCGGTCGCGGACGGCGCGCTCGAGAGCGCACCCTTCACGTAGGAGGCAACGTCTTCGCGAGTGATGCGCCCATGCGGTCCGCTGCCGTGCACGGCGCCGATCCCGACGCCGAGTTCGCGCGCGAAGCGACGAATCGAAGGTCCGGCGTGCACGCTCGAGGCGGAAGCTGCAGAGGGCTCCGGCAGCCGCGCGACTGGAGCCGGCGCTGGGGCTGCCTGCGGCGGCGCTGGTTCGGCGGCCGGCGCGCCGATGAGAGCGAGCGTGACGATCGGCGTTCCTTCGGAGACCTTGTCGCCGCTCTTTACGGCGATGCTCTGCACGACGCCGGCCTGCGGCGACGGAACGTCCATCGTCGCCTTTTCGGATTCGAGCGTGACGAGCGGGTCCTCGGCGGCAACCGTATCTCCGACCTTCACCAGTACGTCGAGAATCGGAATATTTGCGAAATCGCCGATATTCGGAATCCGGATTTCCATCGTCTCAGGCATGCCCGTTACACCGTCACGGGATCTGGTTTACTCGGGTCGATACCGAATTTCTCGAGCGCTCGTGCGACGACCGCGCGCTCGAGCGTTCCGTCATCCGCCAGCGCCTTCAACGCCGCAAGCGCGATCCAACGGCGATCGACTTCGAAGAAGTCGCGCAGTTTGCGGCGATAGTCGCTGCGGCCGAAGCCGTCGGTGCCGAGCGCGTGAAAACGGCGCGTTCCGGCGAAGGGACGAATCTGGTCGGCGAAGCTTTTTATGTAGTCGGTCGCCGCGATCAGTGGGCCCGGGTAGTCTGCGAGCAGCTCCGTAACGTAGGGAACGTGCGGCGGCTCTTCGGGATGCAGCATATTGTAGCGTTCCGCGGCGAGTCCGTTGCGGCGCAGTTCCGTGAAACTCGTCGCGCTCCACACGTCGGCTCCCACACCGAAATCGCTCTCGAGCAGGTCCGCTGCCGCAAGCACCTCGCGCAGAATCGTTCCGGAGCCCATCAACTGTACGCGCGGTGCGTCGTCCTTTCCGAGCGCGTTCGGCCGCAAGAGATACGCGCCGCGTAAGATGCCCGTCTCGGCGCCGGCGGGCATTTCGGGATGCGCATAGTTTTCGTTCATGACGGTGACGTAGTAATACACGTCTTCCTGCAGCTCGTACATACGACGCAATCCATCGCGCATGATTACGGCCAACTCGTATCCGAAGGTGGGGTCGTAGGCGACGCAATTTGGAATGAAGGCTGCAAAGAGATGGCTGTGGCCGTCTTCGTGCTGCAATCCTTCGCCGTTGAGCGTTGTGCGGCCGGCGGTTCCGCCGATCAGGAAGCCGCGGCTGCGCATATCGCCTGCGGCCCACGCGAGGTCGCCGATCCGTTGAAAGCCGAACATCGAATAGAAGATGTAGACGGGGATCATCGGCGTGTCGCTCGTGGAGTAGCTCGTCGCGCCCGCGATCCAGGAACACATCGCTCCAGCCTCGTTGATGCCCTCCTGAAGAATCTGTCCCTTGACGTCTTCGCGATAGTACATCAATTGCGCAGAATCTTGCGGCTTGTAGAGTTGGCCGAGCGGCGAGTAGATCCCGAGCTGGCGGAACATCCCTTCCATCCCGAAGGTGCGCGATTCGTCGGCCACGATCGGAACCACGAATCGGCCCATGTTCTTATCCTTCACCATCGTCGCGAGGATGCGGGTGAAGACCATCGTCGTAGAAAGTTCGCGCTCGCCCGAGCTTTTCAGCAGCGCATCGAAGGCGGAAAGGCCGGGTAGCGTGAGAGCCTTCGAGGTGCGCCGCCGCTGGGGGACGCTGCCCAGCGTCCGCTGCCGTTCGCGCAGATACTCCGCCTCGGCACTCTCCTCGGGCGGCCGGTAGAACGGCACCTTTGGGAGATCGGCATCGGAAATCGGGAGCGCGAAGCGATCCCGGAATTGGCGCATCGCTTTAATATCGAGATGCTTCTGCTGATGCGCGATGTTTTGCGCCTCGCCCGAGGATCCCATCCCGTATCCCTTGATCGTCTTCGCGAGTACGACCGTCGGCTGCCCAACGCATTTCGTCGCGGCATCGTAGGCGGCGTACATCTTTCGCGCGTCGTGGCCACCGCGCTGCAGAGCCCAGATCTGTTCGTCGGTCCAATCCGCAACGAGCGCGGCCGTCTCCGGATAGCGCCCGAAGAAATGCTCGCGCACGTAGGCGCCGTCGTTGGCCTTGAACGTCTGGTAGTCGCCGTCGACGCATTCGTTCATCAATTGCACGAGCCGGCCGCTGCGATCGCGCTCGAGCAGCACGTCCCAATTGCCGCCCCAGATTACTTTGATCACGTTCCAACCGGCGCCGCGAAACTCGCGCTCGAGTTCTTGGATGATTTTGCCGTTGCCGCGCACGGGCCCGTCGAGCCGCTGCAAGTTGCAATTGACGACGAAGATCAGGTTGTCGAGTTGTTCGCGCGCCGCGATCGAAATCGCGCCCAAGGATTCCGGCTCGTCGCATTCGCCGTCGCCGAGAAAACACCACACCTTGCGGCCTTCGGTGTTCGCGATGCCGCGGTGATGCAAATACTTCAAGAACCGCGCTTGATAGATCGCTTGAATCGGCCCGAGGCCCATCGAGACGGTCGCAAATTGCCAGAAATCCGGCATCAGCCACGAATGCGGATACGACGAGAGGCCGCGGCCGTCCACCTCTTGGCGAAAGTTCGCAAGCTGCTCTTCGCTGATGCGCCCTTCCAGAAACGCGCGGGCATACACACCCGGCGCCGAGTGTCCTTGAAAGAAGACGAGATCGCCGCCGAACCCTTCGGACGGAGCGCGGAAGAAATAATTGAAGCCGACGTCGTACAGCGTCGCCGACGACGCGAAGCTCGCGACGTGGCCGCCTAATTCCGAACTCGTCTCGTTGGCGCGCACGACCATCGCCATCGCGTTCCACCGGATGTAGTGCCGCAAGCGCGTCTCGAGCTCTTCGTTGCCCGGCATGCGCGGCTGGAGCGCCGGGGGGATCGTGTTGACGTACGGCGTCTGAAGCCCGAGCTCCACGTGGGCGCCGCCATATTTCGCACGTTCGACGATGCGCTCGACCAGCTGCTGGGCGCGAGCCGGACCCTCGGCCGCGAGCACGCCGTCCATCGCATCGAGCCATTCGCGCGTCTCCTGCGGATCGGGGTCGACTTCGATCGGTTGCGTCGCCATGCGCGCGCTTTACGTGCGGCACCTTCGATCCCCCGCGCATGGACCGCTCCGCGCTCGCCCTTGGTACGGTCCAATCGCAGGGGAGTTAAAGCCGGGCGGCCCTGCGAAACACTTCTCGATGTCCGGAGCGCGCAACCGCCCGCTATTCTTCGCCGGGATGTTGAGCGGCAATCTCTCGTATCAGGTCCAGAGCGTCGCCGTGGGCTGGCACGTCTTCTTACTCGAACACAAGCCCTTCGATCTCGGGCTCGTCGGCCTCGCGCTCTTCCTGCCGACCTTTGCCTTCGCGCTGCCGGCCGGCGTCGTATCGGACCGAATCGACCGGCGCGTCGTGGTCATGATCACGGGGCTGTGCGAAGCCGCAGCGATTGCGGGCTTTGCGGCAGCCGTGTTCCTGCACGTCACGACACTCGCCGTCTATCTTGCGATTCTCTTCGTGGTCGGCAGCGCGCAAGCGTTCGGCACGCCCGCGACCCGCTCGCTTTTGCCTACGATCGTTCCGGCTTCCGAGTATCTTCGGATGCAGGCCACGTTCGCGTCGCTTCGCCAACTCGCGGTGATCGGCGGCCCGGCGCTCGGAGGACTCCTGGTCGCAATTTCGACCGAGGTCGCACTCGGCGCGGCCGTGACCGGTACGATCGCTTCGTCGCTGCTTTTGCGCCTGCTGCGCATCGAACGCGCCCTCGACCGGCAGCCGCCGACGCTGCGGGATGCCTTCGAAGGCCTGCGCTTCATCTTCTCACGCAAAGTCGTGCTCGCAGCAATTTCGCTCGATCTCTTTGCCGTGCTGTTCGGAGGCGCGACGGCGCTCTTGCCCGCGTTTGCCGACGGCATCTTTCATGTCGGGCCGCAGGGCCTCGGTGCATTGCGCAGCGCGCCGGCGGTCGGCGCCGCGCTCGTTGCGGCGTTCATCGCGCGACGGCCGCTGCAGCGCCGGGTCGGCCCGACGCTGCTCGTAACGGTAACGGGCTTCGGCCTCGCCACGATCGCCTTCGGCTTGTCACAAACGTTCGTTCTGTCGCTTGCGATGCTGGCACTGGTCGGAGCGACCGATATGGTGAGCGTCGTCATCCGAAACGGGCTCGTGCAACTTTCGACGCCGGACGCAATGCGCGGGCGCGTCAACGCCGTGGAGAACGTCTTCATCGGCGCCTCCAACGAGTTCGGCGAGTTCGAATCGGGGACGCTCGCCGCACTCGTGGGCGTCGTTCCATCGGTCGTAATCGGCGGTATCGGAACGATCGTCGTCATCGCCGCATGGGCGATGCTGTTCCCGGCGTTACGCCGGGCGGACCGTTTCGTTCCGACGTGAAGCACGGGGGATAAACGTCACCAGAAGGGCACGCGCGGAAACCGTTTGTGCAGGGACGCATCGATGCCCCAGGTCCGGCCGCCGTCGCCCAAGAGCACGACGAGGCAGAGCACGATGTCGGCGCTGTCGTTGCTTCCCGGGCTCCAAAACGGCGCGCCTTTGGCGCTTGCATAGTTGAAGAGCACGAAGATTGCGACGACGGCCGCGGCACGTGTCGCCAAACCGAACAGCATACCGAGCGCAATCGCAGATTCCGCGACCAAGATGAGGATTGAGAAAACGCGCGCGTGCGGCAGCACGACGTTCTGTACGAACGGTGCGTACCAGACGTATCCCTGGCGCAGCGCAACGTGGCTCAAGAAGCCGGACATCGGCCCGGTGAAATCGACGGGTTGGATCAACTTGCCGCCCGCCGCGACGCAGAAGATCATTCCAAGGTAAAGCCGCGCGATGACGGCCGGCCGCAATCGAGCCATGCGCTCTACATTTTTACTCGCCCCGGACATTCCGCTCGCACCGCGCTCCGACAACCCAGAAGCTTTGCGCTCGCGTTGACGAATGGGGAAACCTCGTTCGCCGCGTGCGAGGCCGGCGCTGCCGTAAAAAGGATGTGTTATGAGCGTTAAATTGACCGTGATCTACGAGAATCCCAAAGATCCCGCAGCTTTCGAAAAGCACTATGCCGAGGTCCACGCTGCGCTGGTCGGCAAGATTCCGAACGTCAAACGCGTCGAGCTCGCTAAAGTGCTTCCCAAAGAAGATGGTTCCCCGACGCCCGCCTATCGGACGGCCGATCTCTATTTCGAGGACTACGCGACCGCCTGCGCGGCGCTGGCAAGCCCCGAAGGCCACGCGACCGCAGGCGACGCCGTGCATCTAGGAACCGGCGGCGTGCGCTTTCTTCTGAGCGAGATCGAGTAGCCGGTCGCGCCCCGGCCTTCAGTTCGGCCGCCTACCGGCCGACATAAGGCTTATCGTGTTTTCGTTTGTCGACCGAGTGCTGCGCGGGTCCGAAACGAAGGCGGCCGCTCCTGCGCCGCTGGCCTACGTTCTCGGTCTCAAATGGGTCGCCAATAGCAAGGCCGAGCTGAACGAACTGCTCGAGCTCGAGGACGTGCTCCGCCGCTCGGGCGTCGCCAACGTTCTGCTCGACAACGTCGAATCGGGCTACAAGGACGTGACCTTCTGGCTGCACGTCGCCAACCCAAAACGCGCGTTCAAGGAACTGTGCGAAATACCGGCGATCGGCGCTCATAAAGCCACGTTGCAAGCGGCAGCCGCCGAACGGTCGAAGATGAAATTCTCCATCCTCTGGCCGAAGGACAATCACGTTCACGTCCCGCCTGGTCTCGCCTAACACGCCTCGGCTCAGTCGAAAGGTTCCTTTGCGCCGCAAAAGGTAGATCGGAGCGTTGGCCTCCGCGACGCATCAGACTTCGAACGTTCGAAGAGTTCGGCTTTCCGCGTTGCTCGCATTCGTGCCCATGCTCGTTTTTTACGCATGGACGGATCAGCGCGACGTTCAGTTTTGGGATATCGGAGAAATGCAGACGGTACCGTGGATCTACGGCATCGCGCATCCGACCGGCTTTCCCCTTTACACGATGTTCGGCTGGCTCTTTTCGCACGCGATTCCACTGGGCAGCATCGCGTGGCGCATGTCGTTCTTCTCCTCCGTTGCGATGTGCGCGGCCGGCTGGTTCGTCTACCGCATCGTTTTCGAAGAGACGGGCTTTGCGTGGATTGCCGTCGGCGCAAGTTTCATCTTCGGTGCCGGCTCCGTTGCCTGGAGCCGCGGAACCCGGGCCGACGTGCATCCGCTCGCGATCGCGCTCGAAGCGGCAGCCGTGTACACCTTTCTTGCGTGGCGCCGCAGCGGAAACGATCGCGCCTTCATAACCGGACTCGCCTTGCTCGGCGCGGCGCTCGCCGTCCATCCCGTTGCGGCGTTTGCGGCGCCCGCGATGATCGCGCTCGCGCTGCCCCAAGTCCGCCGACTCTCCAGGAAAACGCCGGCACTCGGCGCCGCCGCGTTTCTCGCACCGCTGGCTGCGTACGCATCGATTCCGCTACGCGGTGCGGTGTTGTACGCGCAACGGCGCGATCCGACGCTTACGATCGGGCTGCCGCCGGGCCGGCCGTTTTGGGATTACGCGCATACGCAGACGCTCGCTAATTTCATCTGGTTTGTGAGCGGAGCCCAGTTCCACCGCGAAGCCGGCGCCACGGGCTACACGAACCTTCGCGTCTTCGGGCACACGCTCGCCCTGGGAAGAGCGCTCGTCGTCCACGATTTCGGTCTGTCGCTCGCGGCACTGGCTGCGATCGGTCTGCTGTTCGTGAGCCTCCGGAAGCCAAGTTTCGGCATCGCGTTTGCGCTGCTCGCGGTCAGCGTTCTGCCCTTTGCGTTTTCGTACGCGGAGGAAGCGGATAAAGAACGCTACGCGTTAGCGACCCTCTTTGCGGTCGCGTGCCTGGCCGGCATCGGGGGCGCTGGAGCCGTCGTGACGCTGACGCGCCGCGCGCCCCGTCATCGGCAGGCGGCGTCGATCGTGCTTGCGGTTCTGTTAACGGGTGTCGCCGGGTGGCACTTCTACAAGGCGCGCAACGTCATCGAGATCAATCGAGACGTGCTAGCGCGTCGCTATGTCGAACAGGTTCGGGCGCTCACGCCGGCTGACGCGATCGTCATCGCAGACTGGACGTACGCGACGCCGCTCGCCTACGCAGCGTACGCGGAACGCAGTCTCGGACGGCGGATCGTCGTTGCCGGCACCGTGGACGACATGCGAGGGTATCTTCCCACGTGGTCGCGGCATCGCTGCGTGGTGTACGTTGCCGGTGTGAAAACGCAGGACCGCCTCGCGCTCGCGCTCGGGGGCCGGGCGATCAATGCGTCGTTACCGTATCTGTTTGCGCTCGAGAGTTGCCGCCCGGAGCGAGCGCTGTAAGCGGCATCGCGAGCACGTAGCCGTGCGCCGTCCCGACGATGAGGTTCGATCCCACGATGATCGGCGAACCGACGTTGAAGCCGTCGATCATCTTGGTCTTCTTAACGACGGTACCGCTGCGAGCGTCGACCGCCCAATAGTAGCCTTTGAGATCCCCGAAGTAGATCGTGCCGTCTTTGGCGACGACACCGCCTTTGACGGGACCGCCGACGGTAAGCCGCCACAGCAGCTTCCCCGTCTTTGTATCGAGAGCGAACATAGCCGGCACCATCGCGCTGCCGAGATACAGAACGTCCTCATAGAGCATTGGAATGGCCGTCGAATTGTTGACCGGCAGCACACCCCGCACGAGCGGAACGTCCCATTCCACCTGGCCCGTTTCGCCGTCGAGGGCGTAGGCGTGCTGGACTGCGGGCGTCGTGTTTCCGACGAAACCGTATTTACTGTCGGAGGGTCGCGCGTTGTACGTGCCAAAGATCGATTGGCCGTCGCTTGCGTCGGGGCAATCGTCGAAGCCTCCATCTTGATCTGAGAACGACGTCCGCCAGAGCACGGCGCCCGTCGTTCCGTCGAACGCGAGGACGCTGTTGGGATAGTCGCCGCCGGTCACGACCTTGTTGCCGTGAAAGTTATTCGCGCCTACCATGGCCGCCGCCGAACCGACGTACGCACGCCAGCGATAACTTCCGTCGACCGCGCCGAAGGCAAAGAGCATGCCCGATGAATCGTGATGCACGTAGGTATCGTTGACGATCGCACCCGTCGGCATCGCGGTTCCCGGAAGACGCCGGCGCCAGATCTGCTTGCCGGTTTCTTCGTCGATGCCGAAGAGACTGTTCGAACCGTCACCCATGAGCATGTAGTTCGGCGGAAAAAACATCGACTCGTCGGAGTGATTGTTGCCTTCCCCGATGATGACGGTGTGCCGGAACACGAGCGGTGCCGTCATCACTTCGTCGTCCGCTGCGAACGTCCAGCGCGGACGGCCCGTGCGCAAGTCGAGTGCGTATACGTGATGATCGTTGCTTGCGATGAAGACCGTATCGCCCGAGACCGTGGGACTCGACGAAATGCCGCCGTGCGTTTTGAACGTCCAGTGCAGCGCAAGGTCCTTGGGTGCATCGATGACCGGATTGAGTTCCGTATTGAGTCGAAAGGCGCTCCAGTCACCGCTCTCCGCTTGCAGTGCCGCAGGCGCCGGGTGGTGCCTGTGCAACAGCCCGCAACCGCCGAGACCCAGCAACGAACAGAGCGCGAGCGCGCCTGCGACGCGTCCGTACCACGAGCTACTGAACGGTCGCGTAAGAGTATCCATACTTCTGCTGCAGAACGGCGAGCGTGCCGACGCCGCCTGGTACGACGATCGCGCCCGGGATGAGGTGCGTGAGAATGTCGCCCGATACGTCGGCGGGCGTCATACCTGCTGCCGCGAGCCCGGCCTTGATCAGTCCGCGCGCCTGCTCCTCAACGGCCGTATGGCAGGTGATGAACACGACGCCGCGCGCCTGCAGCGCCGCGATGCCGGTATCTTGCAAGACGCCCGCCTCCGCGCTCGGATCGGTCGAAGGATCGCTATTCTTGTGCGGATAGAACACGTTGGTTGCGATGCGATTGCCCGCAGCGTCTTTTACGTCGAAGAAGTCGCCGATGCGATATTTTTGCCACACGTAGTCCGTGTAGGTGTAGGAGGTCGAAGGCCCGTGATTGACGGCGACGACGCTGATGCGCGCCGGATCGTAGCCGAATCCGAATTGCAGCGAGTTGAGGGTGTTCTTGATGTTGTTCATCACGGCAGGCCGCAGCGCCACGTTGTCCCACAGCTGCCGAATATCCGCGGGACGTCCGACGGCCGCGGCAAACGCCTTCTCATCGAAATCGGCGCGCCGCTCGATGAAATCGGTACCGCCTGGAACGGGGGCCGCAGCAGCGATCCCCGGCACGGCGAGGGGTGCCAGTGTGGATGCGGCGGCGACGATAAAGTGCTTGCGTTCCATACGGGGTGTCAACTCCTCGATGCTTAGAGAGTGGGTGAGATATAGCTCATCGCCTTGCTCCAGACGATATCGGCGACGCGTTTGCCGAGCACGCTAGCCGTGCCGATGGCGGCGCTGAAGTGTAGTCCGCCGTATTCGCGCGAAAGCCCCTCGTCATCGACGGCGCGCGTAAACGTGGGCCAAACGAAGGTCTCGTCGTGCGCGGGTCCGCGCTCGGAGCGCGAGCTTCCCGCCGCCCAGGTGGCGGAGAAACCGAAGGCGTCGCTATGGGTGTAGCGCCGTAAAATCTCCGCGGCGGATGCGGCGAAGCCCGAGTGTGCGGAATAATATTCTGCGAAGGGCGGCGTTTCCAAATACGGCCGCCACAGCGCACCATCGATCGTCGCGGTACCCCGGCCGGGGCCGGCCCAGGCCACGATCGGCTTGCCCGCATAAAGATAATGAATGGCCGTTACCGGTCGCACCGAGTCGTACGCGACCTTTGCGTCCCAGACCGCGATGCCCGCATCGAGTAGGGCGTCGTTCAAGAGAAAAAAGAGTTTGACCTCATCGTCGATCCCGAGGCGATCGCGCCGGCACACGAACTCGGCGAATCGATTCCATTGCCCCGCCGACGATTCGCCGCCGGCGTAATCGAAGTACTCGGCCAGCGCCTTGGCGCGATCGTCGAGCCCCGCACTGAGCGCGATCACGCGCTCGGCCTGCGTCGTATAGGTCCGCGTATCGGATATCCGCGCAGGGGGCGCGGGCCGCAACTGATCGGCGCGCGCGAGTGCAAAAGGCTTGACGCGATTCCAAAACGGGGTCAAGAAGGTCTGCGCGCCGTCTCGCGTCGCGAGCGGCTGCCAACGATCGGGATCGCGAATCGCCGCGACATCGTTGCGCGGCGTATATCCGGTATAGTCCGAATACGAGCCCGGGTGCAACTCTCCGAGCTGATTGGAGCCGTCGGCATGGCGGTAGGCGATCACGGCATCGGCCGCTGCGATGCCGATGCCGGCAGCCGTGGTGCGATCGCTTGCGGTGATCCCCGGCATGTATCCGAGCTCCCGCATTACGGCATCATAGCGCTCGAGTTGGGATGGAAACAGGTCGAGCAACGCGCGATAGGCCGCATAACTGATCGCTTCGGCTTTATCGGCCGGCGTCGAGAGCGTCAGCGGCCGGCGCAGCGCCGGCGATAACGCCGTCGGCAACGCGCGCGTATCGTACTCCGCCCACGCATCGTACATCGCGGTGTGAACGACCGCGAGCGCGCGAGACGCGACCGTGGAACGGATATTCACGCCGGCGATCGAGGCCAGCGTCGCGTCGTTCCAAAGGGTGACCGTGTCCGGCACGTCGATTGGTTGCGCCGCGGTAGCCGTGCGGGCTGCGATAATTATCGCAATGCCTAGTGAGAAGCACGCGAGCGTACGAGAGCGGGGGCGCATCGGCGCTCGAGATACCGCAGACCGTCCGGCCTTTCCCGCCTCTTGCCGATTAGGCGCGTCGGATTTCATCCGGCCCTAAGTCCCGCGCTGTGAGAACGCGTTCGATGACGTCGATGCCTTTTCGGATATCTTCCGAACGAGCGACCGCGTGTCCGAGCAACAGCCCTCACATCTCTGCGGTCGTCGCACACGAATCGGAGCGAGACGGTCAAAGCACTCGACGCGTGGGGCGCCTTTGACTGCGACAAAAGCCGGGACTTATTTTTTAGGCCGGCCCGGTGTTGTAGGACCCAGCCGGCCAGGCGACCAGAGCAGCATCCTACTTCACGCAGTACCACGCTCGCACACTGCAAGTCGTCGAGGAATCTCTCGTCTCACTACTATCCCTTGGCGAACGCGATCCCGAAGCGCCGCAGCAAGCTCGAAACGGCCTTCTCGCTCTACGGGCGCATTCCGCACTCCTGGGTCGCGCAGCGTTTCAGTGCTCTTTCGGACGATCGCGCATAATACCGATTTCTTCCCGTCTCACGATCACGCTTTCCGGTGCCGCGATACCGAGGCGGACTTCATCACCGTTGACGCGTAGCACGGTGATGCGAATATCGTCGCCAATGACGATGTGCTGACCGACTTTCCGGCTAAGAACGAGCATGGACCCCCCGCGGCCACGCCGCACTCTGAGACATAACGAGATTCCTTTCGGTGCGGATTTAGGGAACGTAGAAGTGTGCGCGGGTCGGTCGGACCGCGCTGCTCCGCACGGGATCGACGTGCGCGATCGCGCGCATGATCGTATCGACTGCTGCTTCGAGATCGCCGTCGACATCGATCCACCCCGCGCAGACGCTTCGCCGGGCCGCAGATCAAACGGCGGCGCGAGCGCCGCGCGCAAAGCGAACGGCGTAGCGATGCGCGGCGTAAAGCGCGCCTGGAGAGGACCGGCGCGAGTCCCGTCCCACAGCCGCACCGCAAAATTGCAGTGCCCGGCAGCGCCGAAGGCCTCGTCGAGAAGCGCAAGCACCGCGCGTAAAGCCGCCGATCGCTCGCCGCCGAGCGGACCAGCATTCGCACGCGATGCGAGGTTCATGACGCCCCCACCCTCGCTACGGCCGCATGACGACTTTGATGCAGTAGTAAGGCTTCATATGACTCGTTCTTCGCCGCGAGAGCGCTCTCGAAACGCACTCAAGTACTGGGCATTCAAGCAACGCCATCGTTGGCTATGTCTGTTCCTAGGGGCCATGCGGTAAAGTGCTTACGTTGATCTCATGGGCTGGAGACCGCTCGTCTATCGCGGTCCCGGGGACGGCAGTACGATTTCCACAAATGTGAAAAGACTGTGTAAACGGCCCGAAGACTTGATAGGGTTTTTCACCCTGGCAAGCGTCGCAGGTGTCCGCCGTCATGTGGTTTTCGGGCCGCGATCGGCAGACCGGAACCAACGCGTAGCCTGGCCTGATCCGGCGGAGGCGAACCGCCTCTTACTCGGGCTTCCCCGCTGCAATCCAACGTGCAAAAACATCGACGCGCTCCTGGGGCTAGGCGCCACGCCAGGTTCGCTTTCCGAAGTGGAACTGACCAGGTTCGACCAATCACCAACTCCCTCAACCTCCGCCGTGACAGGACGCGCAAAGCGCACAACCGAGGGGTTCCATACACAGTTAAGGCTCTTAAGAAGAGCTGAGGGGAGCGGGCTCGGATCCCTCGTCGGCGTGAAGGCAGTTACCTCGATCGGTGCTGGCCAAAAACACGGCTTGCAAGGACAAAAAAAGGTCTCAGACAATTCGAGGCCGTCGCTTTATTGAGAGCGGATCACCTGTCGCCGACAGTTTTAAAGCGACGAATCATAAATTAAGGTTATGAACCTTTACACGAGACGCGTCATGTTTGCTAGGCATCTATTTCGACTGCTGTTCAATCAACGCATCCGCAATCTGCGAGGGCCCGTCGGCTTAGATATTGCCAAATGGCAATTTTCTAGATATAATATGCAAAATGGCATATAGGAGACTCGCGTGCCTGTAGACCTTCGCCCTTCCGGCGTTTCGAAAACCGCCGCGCTAACGGCGCTCGCCGCGGTCGCGGAACGCTGGGAGCTGCGCAAGACCGAGCGCCATCTCTTGCTCGGTGTGCCGGAGAGTACGGCCAATCATTGGTTCAGCGCACTCAGCCGTGGCGTAATCGATGAAAAGGAGGTCCTCGCCGCGCCCTTGGTCGAGCGGATCTCGCACATCGTCTCGGTGTATGATCTGTTGCACCGCATCGTCAAAGGTAAGGATGCCGACCGCTGGATCGAACGTCCGAACGACGCGTTTGCCGGTCAGGCTCCACGCGAGCTGCTGCTCACGGGCCGCGCCGACGATTTGTTGCGCGTTCGAGGGTATCTTGAACGCATCGCGAGCCAGTGACTTCAACGCTCAATTTCCGGTTATTCCGTCACCGTTTGATAGCGACGTTTTGCGATTAGCTACGCCGATCGAGCACCCGGCGGCGGAAGATCTCGTCGAGCCGCAGATGGCCGGCGACATCCGCGCGCTTCTTGCGGTCACCGATACCGTAGAGCGTCATCGCGCGGGTGAACTACGCATCGTAGCTCCGGAAGACGATTATGTCGGCGACCATAGAGAGTACGTTCTCGCGCCCTTCGCTGCTCCGAAAGAGAGCCGCTTCTCCGATGGCAGCTACGGCGTGCTTTACGCTGGACTCGCAGCGGACACTGCGCTGCGCGAGTCGGTTCACCGGCTGACGCGGTTCTTCACGGATGGCGGGATGGCCGGCGGCGCGATCGCTACGAAAGTCCAGCTCACATTTCGCGCATGCGCCGAGGTCGCAGACGTTCGCACCGCTAGCGGTGGTCTCCCGAGCATTTACGATCCGGAGGACTACCTGATCTCGCGCAAATGCGGTGCACAAATGCACAACCTGAAGCACGACGGTCTCTGGTACGATAGCGTGCGCCATCACGGCGGCGAGTGCTTGGGCCTCTTCGTTCCACGAGTAGTGAGCAACGTTCGGATCACCGATCGCATCGAACTCGAATGGGATGGAACGCGCTTTAGCGCGGTTAAGCGCGTCGAACTTCTTTGACGAATACGATAACGGTCGCGGGCGTACCGCGCTTCGTTCCGATCGCGCAGCTGCGCGCGACGTCGCGCTCAGAGGAGACGCAACGTGAACACCCGGATCGTTCGCCCGGCTCTTCAACCAGTGCTAAACTACTATTAAGCCTTCGCGACATGATCGCGCGTCACTGAGTCTGGTTTTTTTGGAGACAGGCCGGCGGTCGAGAACGATCTGGCGCTTAGCGCGCTGCCGATGGCGTGCATCCTGTCGCCGTCGCCGCGCGGCTTGGACAGTCGAGCCCGCGCCTCGCGCTCGAAACGTACACACACCTCATGCCGGCGATGAGCCACCATGCTTTAGCCGCAACAGCCGCGATGTTCAAGAACCCCGTTCCCCCAAAACTCCCCCACCCGAAAAGCGGGCCAGGCGACGGAAACGAAAAAATCCCGTGGTTACAGGCTTTTTCTGGAGCCGACGAGCGGATTTGAACTGCTGACCTGCTGATTACCGCGTGGCGTACGGTGCCGATCACGCACGGCGCGCCGGAGGCGGTCGAGGCATGCGCGCTGCTGGCTGAAATTCTCGTCGACGCGATCGCTAGCGGCGACAAAGCGCTTGCGCTCGCGCCGCGCGACAATGCGGTGCCCGGTATCGCGAAGATCGCGCGTGGTAGTTGGCGCCGTTCGCGCGACGAGATTTCGTCGTCGGGCTACGTCGTCGACACGCTCGAGGCGGCGCTGTGGGCGGTCAACGAGGCGCAGAGCTTGGAGCAAGCCGTGTTGCTCGCCGCAAATCTTGGCGACGATGCGGATACGGTCGCGGCCGTTGCGGGGCAGATTGCCGGCGCGCTTTGGGGCTTCGCCGGTATCCCGGCGCGCTGGCTCAGCATCCTCGCCTGGCGCGAGCAAATCGAAGGGAAGGCGCTGGGGCTTATGTTAAAAGGCGCATCCGTCTAGTCGGCAGTCCTCGCCGTCGCGATTGAACTCGCGGGGGTGGCTGGCTTGCTATGCTTGATCTGTGCATGGCATAAGCGTTATACCATACGCAATTCGAGTTCGATTGGCATAAGGATCCGCGGCGCAGGTACGACGCCCTTCGACAAGCTCAGGGTGACAGTGTGAGATTATCCGCAACGGTGTGAGACTATGCGCAGCAGTTTCGCGCGTCGGCTCGGTCCGTGGGTGTCTCTATTCCCTGATATTTGAGGTTCGCGAAGATGCCGAAGGCGAGTACTACCGGCTCACAACGCTCTGGAAAGCTACGACCCGCGAAGAAGAGCTCTATGAACGCGGTCGGTAAGGGGCGTATCATCTCGGCCGACGACATTGCGCGTCTTGCCGACGAGGGTCAGGACGTTTCTAGATTCTTCACTAACGACGGACGCATGGTAAGCCCAATTCAGCGAGTCAACGTGGACTTCACCGGCGTCATGTTGGCGGAGCTCGATCGCACCGCAGCCGACCTCAACGTGAGCCGCCGAGCTGTCATCAAGACGCTCCTGCGCCAAGCGCTGAATCAGCATTACCTGGCGCAGTCCGCCCGCTCGCAAGCAGACGAGTTGCGGAAGCTTTAGCAGTGAAAGAGTAGCGGATCAAAAAACGCCCGCTGGTAGCGGGCGTTCACTGGAGCCGACGACCGGATTTGAACCGGTGACCTATAGTTTACGAAACTATTGCTCTACCAACTGAGCTACGTCGGCGCGTTTTGAGCTTCGCATCGTTCGCAACTGGGTGGAGACCGCCCTTGCTGCGCGCTTATTACACATCTGATTGGCACGATGGCGGCGGGGAGATCGAGATTATATTATCGAACATGTGTTCGATGAAAGAACAGATTTGCCTTCGCCCAGATTGCTCGGACCACATCAAGCGGAACGCGAGCTGCTATTGCTCCCTTAAGTGCCAGTTCCAATTTCAGTACGAGCAGTACGTCCAGAAATGGAAGGCCGGCGAAATCGAAGGTTCGCGTGCGTACGGCTCGTGCGCGTCGAACCACGTGCGACGCTACCTCATGGAGAGCGCCGGCTTCAAGTGCACGGAATGCGGGTCGGGTGAAGTAAACCCGTTCTCGGGTCGCACCCCGTTGCACGTCGGTCACATTGATGGAAACGCGAGCAATAGCAGGCCCGAGAACCTTCGACTTCTTTGTCCGAACCACCACGCTCTCACGCAAAGCTATGCCGGAGCAAATCGAGGGAATGGCAGAGCAATTCGCCGGGCTCGCTATCTCAAAGGTGTGAAGTTTTCACCGTTGGTCGTTCCTCTTTGGTCGACAAGTTGGCAATAGACGGCAGTGCGAGCGAGCAGAAGCGCTATCGCCTTATCCGCGATGGACCGCGGAGTTGAGGTGTGCGCGGCAGTTGAGATAGATGCTTTCTTGCGCCTGCGATCCATCTCGCCGCATCTGCACGACCAATTCGCGCGCCGTTTTCGCCGCGATCACCGAACCGTAGTGGCGTTCGACGAACCAAAGCGCGATGTCGATGCCGGATGCGGCGCCGGCGCTCGTGGTGATCGGGCCATCGGTAAGGAACAGCGTGTCCTTCATGACGCGCGCCGTTGAAAATCGACGCTGCAGCTCCACGAGCCGTTTCCAGTGCGTCGTGCACGACCGGCCGGCGAGCATGCCGCACTCGCCGAAGATGAACGCGAATCAGCTGCTCTACCAACTGAGCTACGTCGGCACGCTTGATTTATAAGGATTTTTGTCCGTCCACCGCTGTTCGAACCCGGATTTGGCCCTCATTTGGCCAACGCGCCTCAGTGGAGGGGCGGCTTTCCGGATTCAACGGCTCCAGAGGGCTCCCTTGTAGGACCGCCTCCATGAGCGCGGCAGCACCGTCTTCCGACCACTCAATAATGTGGGCATGGACCGATAGGGTCGTCGACGTATTGGCGTGGCCAAGGATCGCTGCAACGGTAGTAATCGGCAGCCCCTGCTCGAGCATTAGAGACGCGGCGTGTGCCGCAGATCGTGAAACCGGAGCTTTCCCAGCCCGGCGCGCGTGACTATCAGTATCGAACGTATCCGCCGAGCCTGGCAGCCGTCGGAAAGATCTGATGTCCGTTGCTGCGCGCACCCTCGTCCGGCGCAAAATCGCATGAACACCGTGCCCTTGCACCGCAGTTCCCGTTCGGCTATTCTTCGCTTTACTCCGGCCCGTAAGCGAGAAAGAGGCCTTTGATGCACGAGGACGCCGACGCCGAAACGGTCGACGACCAGGACGAACTCCAACCCGAGGAGCTCGACGCACTCGCCGGCGGCGTCGTGTGGACTAAAGGCGAGACGTTCACGCCCGAGTAGGAAGACGGAGTAAGGCAGCGCGCATCCGCCGTCGGCGCTGCGCTCGAAAGCCAGTCGCTGAGACGTGCTCGGTGCCGTCGAAGCAATCGTTCCAGCGAATGACGTTCCGCCGCGCAGTGAACGTGGCCGCATACGATCCGCAGGATGGTGCATCGCGATCAGCGTCGGAACGATCGGCGCCTGCGCGAGCGCGCACTCGAGCCACGCCAAACGCTCGGTATCGAGTTCCCCGCCCGGCGTTCTTCCGCTGTCGCCTCGGCCCGCACACGCATGCTCGTATTGTACTTCGCTTGCTCGAACTCGGGCAAACCGGAGGCCGCGCGCGCTTCGTCTCGGAAACTTCCCTCGCCGGTGATGCATCGGCGGAAGGCGGCGAGCACCTTGGCGACCTCGGATCGCAGCGAACTCATGGCGGGCTACGAACGCGTAACGGCTGCGCCGATGATCGTGTTGTCGCTCGCCTTCGTCGCTCTGCTCATTTATCCGATCGCGGTCGAAACGCCGCCCGCACTCGACGCGAATCTGCGTACTGCGAATTGGCTTCTGTGGGCGCTCTTTGTGATCGATTATCTCGTGCGCTTCTCCTTGGCACCCTACAAGATGCGCTTCGTGCGGGGCAACCTCGTCGATCTAGCGGTCGTGGTGCTTCCGCTGCTTGCGCCGCTTCGCATCTTGAGCGGATTGCGAGCGCTGCGAATTCTTCGCGCGGTCACCGTCGTTTCCGCAATTGCGAAGGCGCACCGCCGCTCGAGGAACGTCGTCAATCCGCAGAGCATCGGAACGACCCTGCTGATTCTGCTCGTGGTCCTTAGCGTGGGAGCGGCGCTCGAATTTGAGTTCGAACGCGGCGTCCCGGGGGCAAACATCAAATCGTACGGCGACTCCCTGTGGTGGGCCATCTGTACGATCACGACGGTCGGCTACGGAGACCGCTATCCCGTCACGACGGAAGGCAGGGGCGTCGCCGCGCTGCTGATGTTCATCGGCGTCGCGACGGTCTCGCTTCTGGCGGCCGGTCTTACGACCGTTTTTGTCGGCCGCGAGGCGGAGCACGATATGAAAGTGATCGTCGACCGCCTAGAAGCGATCGAGAAAGCAATCCTCATTCGTCGAAACGAACCTCCGGCCTAATCCTCATGGCGCGGCGAACGGCTGCACGCGCCGCTCTCGGGAGTTTCGCACATGACTTTTGCCGACCGCTTCACCACGCGAGCAGACGCGTACGCTGCGAGTCGCCCCTTATACCCGGCGGCTGCGATCGACGCGATCCTGGCGGGATTCGATCCGGCAACGCTCGTCGTCGCCGATCTTGGTGCGGGCACCGGGATTTCGTCGCGGTCGATTGCCGAGCGCGGGCCTCGCGTTCTCGCAATCGAACCCAATGCCGCAATGCGCGGCGCAGCACAGCCCGATGCCCGCGTTTTTTGGATCGACGGGGCGGCGGAAGCGACGACGCTCGCTCATCATTCAATCGATATGGCGGTAGCCTTTCAGGCTTGGCACTGGTTCGACCAAGGGCCTGTCGTTTCGGAAGTGCGGCGGATCGTGCGCCCCGGGGGGCGCCTCGGCGTCGTCTACAACGAACGGGACGAACGCGACCCATTCACGGCCGCGTACGGCGAGATCGTTCGCCGCTACGCGACGGATGCCACGGAACAGCGGCGCGCGAACGCGCTGGCGCACGCTCTCGCAATCGATCCGGCGCGCACGATCCGCTCGGAGTTTCGCAACGCGCAAACGCTCGATCGGGCCGGGGTGCACGCGCGGGCGGAGAGTTCGTCGTACCTACCGCAGGCCGGGCCGGCGGCAACGGCGATGCACGCCGAGATTGACGCACTCTTCGATCGTTTCGGAATCGGGGCTGCCCTCGAGATGAGCCTCGTCACGAGCGTCGTCGCCATCGAGTTCTAACGCCGCGGAGCCGGACATGTGACGGTTTCCCAGGACCCGCACAGCCGCTCGGTTTATTAATATCAGATTAGAGGGATAATACCCCCAGGGCGGCTCCGATGCTCGTCTGGTTGAGGAGCAAGCGACAGCCGGTCATTTGATCATGGGAGTCTGCTAACGCTGATGATTCTCTCCGTTCACGTTCCCAAAACGGCCGGCAATTCGTTTCGCGAGTGCCTCGCCGCGAGATTCGGCGATCGCATGATGACCGATTACGGGGATTGGGCGGGCTGCAACATGCCGCAAACCAATCTTCATCGCGCCCTGCGAACCGCCGCCATGCGGCTGCGGGGACCTGAGCTGTTGGAAAAGTTCGACATCATTCACGGCCACTTCGTAGCGGACAAATTTGCCGGGCTCTTTCCTAATGCGCGCTACGTCGCGTTCTTTCGCGAACCGTATCAGCAGGCGGTCGCACACTACCATTTCCTGCGAAGAAATCCACAACGGCCGCATCCCGAAGAGAAGATCCTGCACGAACAAAAGATGACGCTGCTCGACTATCTGGAGTGGGACGCGTTCCACAATCAGCAATCGCAGTATCTGGGTACGATGCCGATCGACGATTTCGAGATGGTGGGGCTCTCTAATGAGTTCCCCCAGAGCCTCGCGATGTTCGGCGCCATCTTCGGCGTGGAACTTGGGGGGCAGCGCTTTTCCAACGTCAACACCGATGCCAACGGACCCTATCCGATCTCGCGCGACATCAAACGCGCCATCGATCTTTATCGAGCGCAGGACATCGAGTTGTATCGCCGCGCCGTTGAGATCTTCAAGAGACAAGCGATCGCAATCGCGGCTTAACCGTGCAAGGACGGCTCCTGGTCCTCTGTGATACGGTCGATCGAGACGGCGGCACCGAGTCGTACCTCTCGCGCGTGCTCCCGGCATTGCGGGACGCCGGGATCGAGCTACGCATTGCTGCAAGGCGCGTGGTCGATGCCGGCGCCTTCGGCGACACGGCGCAAACGCTTGGCTGGAGTACGGACGTTGCTCCGCCGAGCGCCGTTGCTGCGCGTGCGGTCGAACGGCTCATCGACACGTGGCGCCCCGACGTGGTGATGACTTCAAACGTGCACGACTCGCTTGCCATGGCCGCTGCCCGCGCGGCACCGAAACTCGTGGTGCGGGTCCACGATCATCGCCTCTTCTGCCCGCAGGGAGACCGGCAGTTTCCGCATTTCCCCGCGCTTTGCACCCACGCCATGAAGATGTCCACGTGCCTCTCCGCGGCGGTGCTGCGCGGCTGCGTGGCCGGCCTTTCCCCGCGCACGCTGCGGCTCGTGCGCGCGCGCGAAGCGCTCCGGAACGCCGTATTGCAGGCCGACCATCTCATCGTCTCATCGCAATTCATGGCCGACCTGTGCGTGCTCAACGGCGTCGCTCCGGAACGCCTCGTCATCATCGCGCCGCCGTTTGCGGGGAATATTTCTCGCGCGCCGCGGCCGGAGCGGAACCGCGTCCTCTTTGCCGGGCGGCTCGTGCGAGATAAGGGCCTGGCATCGCTCGTGCGCGCACTCGCGCGACTCCCGGTCGAGCGCCGTCCCGAGCTCGCAGTTGCCGGTAGCATGACTTCCGAGTCACGATTCGCGCCGCAGTTGGCCGCGCGACTCGGCGTCGCGATGACGCTGCTGGGAAAACTCGATACGGTCGGCTTGCACGCAGCGATCGACGCTTCGACGATCGTCGCGGTGCCGTCGCTCTGGCCCGAACCCTTCGGTTTGATGGGCATCGAGGGATTCGCGCGCGGCAGGCCGGTCGTCGCCTACGATGTCGGCGGCATCTCGGCGTGGATGGGATCCGCCGGCATCCTCGTGCCGAGAGCCGACGAACGCGCCCTTGCCAGCGCGGTCGCAACTGCGCTCGAGCCGGCGCAGTGGCGCGCGTTTTCCGATGCCGCGCTTCGTCAAGCCGAGGCCTATCTCGCCGGCGCGCACGCCGGTGCCCTAGCGCGCGTCTTCTTTCCGCCATCGCAACTGCCATCCGCGGCCGCTTTGGGTATCCCTTCGGCATGAATCCGGAAATCACGGGTACGCACCGTCTCGTCGATAAACTCGCTGCGTCCGCATGGCTCGACGGCATCGCGGATGCGATCCAACCGGCGATCGGATCATTGCTCGATAGCGAGGGCACCTTCAAGACGCCGCTCAAGAACGCGCTGCACGGAACGTGGCTCGGGCATGCGCTGCATCCGATGCTCACGGACATCCCGATCGGCGCGTGGGCGGTGGCTGCCGTGTGCGACGGCCTGGAACTCGTGGGCATGGAGGGTTACGGCGATGCCGCAGATATCGCAATCGCTATCGGGTCGGCCGCCGCATTCGCCGCAGCACTGACGGGCTGGGCCGATTGGTCGGATACGCGTGACGATCCAAAACGGCTCGGCATCGCCCACGCAGCGCTGGGGGGCGCCGCACTGAGCGCGTATCTGGCGTCGCTCGCGATGCGCGCCGCAGGTTCGCGCCGCGCGGCGGCATGGACTGCCCTTGCGGCATACGGCGTCGTTTCGGCGGGCGCGTATCTAGGCGGTGAACTCTCCACGGGTATGCACCTCGGAACGAAGCACACCTCGCCCGCGCTCGAACCGCCGAACGATTTCGTCGCCGTGTGCCCCGAAGACGACCTGCCCGAAGGCAAGATGAAGCGCGTCGATCTCGCGGGCATCCCCGTCTTAATCGCGCGCACGTTCGGAGACGTGACGGCAGTTGCGGCCGTCTGCACGCATCGCGGCGGTCCGCTCGACGAAGGAACGATGGAGGGTAGCTGCGTTCGCTGTCCCTGGCACGGCGGACTTTTCGACCTACGTACGGGCATCGTCCGCGACGGTCCGCCGACCTTCCCGCTGGCAACCTTTGAGGCGCGCGTTTCTGGGGGCCGCATCGAGCTGCGCCGCTCGAACTGAATCTGCCCCGGCGGCGCGGAATCGCGCGGTATGAAAACCGCGCTGACCGACCTGCTCCGATTGCGGTATCCGATCGTCAATGCGCCGATGACCCCGCAAGCCGGCGGCCTCCTTGCGGGGACCGTCGCGCGGTGCGGCGGCCTCGGCATGCTCGGCTTCGATGAATCCGAGAGCGACGATTCATTGCTTGCCGAACTTCGGGTGCTGCGCGAAACCGCGGGTTCGGGAGCCTTCGGTATCGGCCTCGTGCGCTGGGTCGTCGATCTGCGGCCCGAACTCGTGCGCCTCGCGATCGAAGCGAAGCCCGCGCTCGTTTCGATTTCGTTCGGAGATCCCGCACCGTTCGTGAAGCGCTTCCACGAGGCCGGCATCCTCGTCGCGTCGCAAGTGCAATCGCGAGCGTGGGCCAATGCCGCGCTCGAAGCCGGCGTCGATATCGTCGTGGCGCAGGGCACCGAGGGCGGCGGCCACACGGGAAGCGTGGGCACGTTGCCGCTCTTGCAACTCGTCCTGGAGCTAGCAGGGGATACGCCCGTCGTAGCCGCCGGAGGCATCGCGACCGGCCGGGGACTCGCCGCAGTGCTTGCGGCCGGCGCTTGCGGCGCTTGGATCGGCACGCCGTTTCTCGCGGCGAGCGAAGCGCGCACGAACGAATCGGCGGTGAGCCGCTTGATCGCTTCGGACGAGACGGACACCATCCTGACCAGCGCCTTCGATCGGGTGCAGCATAAAGCGTGGCCGAAAGAATTTCGCGCACGTGCGCTGCGTAACGCATTCACCGATACGTGGCACGAACGCGAAGATGCGATAACGCCCGAAGCGGAGGCCGCGTTTAAGGCGGCACGCGTCAATCGTGACTATTCGGTCGCGCACGTGTATGCGGGGCAAACGGTCGGGATGCTGCACGACGTGGAAAGCGCCGCCGAAATCATCGAACGGATCGCGGAGCAAGGCGTACGCTGCCTGCGGGCGGCCGCTCAGATCGACCCGGCGCCGCCGTAGCTGCCGAAGACTAGGTGCGCGCGAGCATCCAATCCGCGGCGGAATCTGCCAGCGATTCGCCGCCGGGATCGTTGAAGAGTTCGTGATAGCCGCCTGGGACGCTCGTGAGTGTAAGATCGCGATTACTCTTGGCGGCCTCCACAAAGCGCGTCGCACCGATCGGAAAGACGATCGCGTCGGCATCGCCTTGCAACATCAGCGTCGGCAGCACGTAGCCCGCCGCATCGGCGACTGCGGCGTCCCCCGCCGCGATGATCTCCGCACCGGAACACAAGGGTACGCCGCCGTGATACGTCAGGGGATCGATTTTGTACGCTTCGCCGACCGCCGGATCGCGCGAGAGCTTGGCGAACGAAAGCGGCGCGAGCGCCATGTTGGGCGCGATCTTTCGGACGCCGCGCAAGATGCGCTGCACGAACTGCGGGATATTTTCGGCTGCGGCAAAGGCGGGAGCGAGCAGGACGATGCCGCGCAGACCCTCGGTGCTGCGCTGTGCGCTCCGCGTGACGATCAGGCCGCCCATGCTGACGCCGAAGAGAAAGAGCGGGATACCGGGCTGCTCGGCTGCGACCCGTTCGCGCATCGCGATGGCGTCGTCGACGAGATCGTCAAAGCGCTCGACGATCGCGCGTTTTCCCGGAGAGTTTCCGTGGCCGCGATGATCGTAGGCGTACGTCGCGATGCGGCGGCCGGCCCACTGCTGCATCGTCTTCGCGTGACGCATCGCGTATTCGCCGAAACCGTGAACCACGAGCACCACCGCGACCGGATCGCTCGGTACGCAGCGGTAGCCGCGTAGATCGCTCCCCGTGTCCCAATCCGAAATCTCAAAAGTCGTACCCGCTTCCATGGGCTCTCGCTTCCGTTTCTGCCCGGCCGCATCCTCATGCCGGGGAGTATCTTCCGGCCGGTCACCGTATACGCCAACGCAATGCCGAGTTCGCGCGCGTGAAAAAAGTCTTGATCGCCAACCGGGGCGAGATCGCCATCCGGATCGCGCGCGGCGTCGCAGAAGCGGGACTTTCCGCGGTCGCCGTGTTCTCGCAAGACGATGCCGCCTCGCTTCACGTGGCGCTTGCCGAAGAGGCGCAACCCCTGCCCGGGACCGGCGCCGCCGCCTACCTCGAGGCCGGCCGCCTCATTGCGATCGCACGTGAATGCGGCTGCGATGCCGTCCATCCCGGTTACGGCTTCCTCAGCGAGGACGCCGCCTTCGCACGTGCCTGCGAGCGGGCCGGGCTCACCTTCGTCGGCCCGGCGCCGGAAACGCTCGAACTCTTCGGCGATAAAGGACGGGCGCGAGAGGTCGCCCGCGAGAACGGCATTCCCATTCCCGAAGGCACCTTTGGGCCGACGACCATCGCACAAGCCGAAGCGTTTTTTCGCAGTCTCGGCACCGGTGCTGCCGTGGTACTCAAGGCCGTCGCCGGAGGCGGCGGCCGTGGCGTGCGTATCGTACGGGATGCAGGCGAACTTGCAGCGGCGTTCGGGCGGGCCGCATCGGAAGCGCTCTCAGCGTTCGGCAACGCCGATCTCTACGTTGAGCGATTCGTTGCAAGCGCGCGCCACATCGAGGTGCAGATCGCGGGCGACGGCAGCGGTTCCGTCGCGCATCTGTTCGAGCGCGAATGCAGCCTGCAGCGCCGCAATCAAAAACTCGTCGAGATCGCGCCCGCGCCGAATTTCTCAAACGCGCGGCGCGAACAGGTATTCGCTGCCGCCTGCACGCTCGCGAGTGCGGTCGCGTTTCGCAATCTCGGGACCTTCGAATTTCTCGTCGATGCGCGGCAGGGCGAGGGCGGAGCCTTCGTCTTTATCGAGGCCAATCCGCGGCTGCAAGTCGAGCACACGGTAACCGAGGAAATCACCGGCATCGATTTGGTCCGCCTGCAGCTCGAGATCGCCGCGGGCCGATCGCTTTCGGAATTGGACCTCGAACGCCGCCGCCGCGTGCCGAGCGGCTACGCGCTGCAGGCGCGCGTCAACATGGAAACGATGGCGGCCGACGGCGAAGTTCGCCCTACGGGCGGAACGCTGCGCGTGTTCGATCTCCCTTCGGGACCCGGCGTTCGCGTCGACACGTTCGGCTATACCGGCTACACGACGAACCCGAGCTTCGATTCGCTGCTGGCAAAAGTCATCGTCAGCAGCGACTCCGCGCGATTTGAAGACGTGGTCGCGAAAGCCCGGCGCGCCCTGCGCGAATTCCGGATCGAAGGCGTCGAGACCAACCGCGCGTTCTTGCTCGCGCTGCTCGCGTTGCCGGAGATCGAGGCGGGCCATGTCACCACGCGCTTCGTCGACGAGCACCTCGCAGATCTGGTGGAACCGGATTTCGAAGCGGTAGGCTCGATCGACGAAAGCGATACACTAACCGTGCGCGCGCCGCTGCAGGGCCGCATCGTGAGCCTGGATGTGAGGGTAGGCGACACCGTGCGGCCCGGCACCCAGATCGCCGTGCTCGACGCGATGAAGATGGAGCACGTCGTCGTTGCCGCCGCTCCCGGCATCGTGCAGAGCGTCGACGCCCGCGCCGGCGAGGTGGTGTTCGCACATCATCCGCTCGTGATCTTAGTTCGCACGGACGGCCACGGATCCGTTGAAACGGCTGCAGCCGCGCACGACCCTGCGCGCATTCGCCCCGCTCTCGCCGAAGTGCTTGCGCGCCACGAGATGCTCGCCGATGCCGCGCGCCCGGCCGCAGTCGCCCGGCGGCGCAAAACCGCGCAGCGAACCGTGCGCGAAAACATCGCGGCGCTGTGCGACGAAGGAACCTTCGTCGAATACGGCGGCCTCGCGCTGCCGGCGCAACGTCGCCGCCGTTCGCTCGAAGACCTCATCGAGACGGGGCAAGCCGACGGCCTCGTCGCCGGCACGGGCGATATCAACGGCACGCTCTTCGCGACGGACCGCGCGCGCTGCATGGTGCTGGCATACGACTACATGGTGCTCGCCGGGACGCAAGGCGCCGCCAACCACCGCAAGATGGACCGCATGCTCGCGCTCGCCGAGCGGCACCGCATGCCGATCGTGCTGTTCGCCGAAGGCGGCGGCGGACGGCCGGGCGATACCGACGTGCTCGGAGTCGCGCATCTCGACGTCATGACGTTTTCATCGTACGCGCATCTGAGCGGCCTCGTGCCCCGCATCGGCATCGTTTCGGGCCGCTGTTTTGCGGGCAACGCCGCGCTGCTCGGCGCCTCCGACGTGATCGTTGCAACGCAAAACGCCACGATCGGCATGGGCGGCCCCGCGATGATCGAAGGCGGCGGCCTCGGCACGTTTTCACCCGAAGAAGTCGGACCGCTTTCGATACAAGTGCCGAACGGCGTCGTCGATATCGCCGTCGCTGATGGACTCGAAGCGGTCGAGGTTGCAAAGCGCTATCTCTCGTATTTTCAAGGGCCGGTCGAGACGTGGACCTGCGCCGACCAATCCGCGTTGCGCGCGGCCATACCGGAAAACCGGCTGCGCGTCTACGACGTTCGCCGCGTCATCGAAACGCTCGTCGACACGGGGTCCGTCCTCGAACTGCGACCCGAGTTCGGCCGCGGCATCGTTACGGCGCTCGCGCGCATCGAAGGTCGCCCGATCGGCGTCCTCGCGAACAACCCCATGCACTTGGGCGGCGCGATCGATTCCGACGGCTCCGATAAGGGCGCACGCTTCATGCAGCTCTGCGACGCCTTCTCGATTCCGCTGCTGTTTTTGTGCGATACGCCGGGCATCATGGTGGGCCCCGACGCTGAGAAGACGGGCCTCGTGCGGCATACGGCGCGGCTCTTCGTCACCGCGGCTACGCTCGGCGTTCCGTTCTTTACGATCGTGCTTCGCAAAGGTTACGGCCTGGGCGCGCAGGCCATGGCCGGCAGCAGTTTTCACGCGGGCTACTTTACCATCTCGTGGCCGACGGGCGAATTCGGTGCGATGGGCCTCGAGGGCGCGATCCGTCTGGGCTATCGCAAGGAACTCGAAGCGGTGACGGATCCCGCGGAACGCAAGGCGCTGTTCGAGCGTATGGTTGCGGCGGCGTACCAGGACGGCAAAGCGCTCAGCACGGCGACCTACTTCGAACTCGACGACGTGATCGATCCCGCCGATTCGCGTCGCTGGATCCGCAGCGGGCTCGATCTCGAGAACCTGCACTACGCAAAGGAGCGCAGCAAGCGCCGCAGCGTCGTCGATACCTGGTAAAAAATGGCGCCGGTCTAGGCCTTGCGCTTGAAGAACGCCGCGAACGCCTGTTTCGCTTCGGGCGACGCGAGTTGCTTGGTGAACACGGCGCCCTCGGTCTGCATCCGGCTCTCGATCTCCTCGCCGTTTCCGCGCACGAGTTTCTTGGTTTCCAGCAACGCGTTGCGCGGTTTCGAGGCCAGAACGCTCGCGGTGCCGAGCGCCGTGCTCAGTAACGTATCCGTCTCCGTAATTGCCGTGATCAAGCCGGCTGCGAGCGCTTCTTCCGCCGTGAGCGGTTTTCCGAGATACAGCATCTCCGAGGCGCGCAACGAGCCGATGACGCGGGGCAGCAGCAGGCTGCTGGCGGCCTCCGGTACGAGGCCGAGGTCGACGAACGGCAAGCTAAAGCGCGCGTTCGGCGCTGCGTACACGAAATCGCAGTGCAGCAGCATCGTCGTGCCGATGCCGATGGCCGGGCCCGGCACCGCGGCGATCAGAGGCAGCGGTGTGCGCACGAGCGCCTGCAAGAAACGGAACACCGGACTTCCGAAACCCGCGGGCGGGTTCTGCATGAAATCCATGAGATCGTTGCCCGCCGTGAACGTCGTGCCCTCGGAGGTGATGACGATCGATGAGATGTCGACGCGATCCCCGGCCGATTCGATGGCATCCGCGAGCGCCGCATACATCGCGACGGTGAGTGCGTTCTTCTTCTCGACCCGGGCGATGCGCAAGATGCGCGTCCCGCCTGCATCTTCGATCGAGATTTCTTTAGCGGTATCCAGCACGGTTCGCACCTCATGCAACGAAGGGCCGGCAAGCACCGGTCCTTCGAGTTTCCTCCGAGCGCCCGGAGGTGCCTCTCCCGGGGCCGGCGGTCGAGCCGCTCGAGCCCGCCTAAGCGACGGTGGCGAGCGCCTTCACGAGCGCGGCATGATCGCGCTCGTTCTGATCTGCGTAGGCTTGCGCGAACGCCGTCAACGCAGAGTCGAACGCATCGCCCTTGCCGAGGTATCCCGCAATCGCGGCAGCATGTCCGCTCGCTTTTGCGTGCGCGCGGGCGAGGGCCCAGCCGCAAATGACCGCGTAGCGCCGCAGTTCGGCTCCCGTCATACGGTCGATATCCGCACCGGTTTTCATGTCGCGCAACTGTCGCACGTAAAACGTGCGCCCATCCTCGGCCCGGCTCCAGCCGAGAAATACATCCGTTGCGGCCTGCATCAAGCGTTGGCCCGCCACCACGCGCTCGGCGTGATCCGCGAACGCGCACGCCGGTACGAACTGCTGATAAACCGACGAGCGCGCCTCCTTGAGCTGCAAAAACAACGGATCCTTACTGCCGGCCAGAAATAGTGCTACGGAACACCGCGTACCGACGCTGCCGACGCCGACCACCTTGTAGGCGGCATCCACAAATGAAAAGCGCTCGACGAGCACCCGATGGTCGGTCGAAAGCGATCGCCGGTAGTGATCGAACGCCGATCGAACGACCGCCATAAAGTCGGGGTCGTCCGCGGGGTGAAACACGAGCGGAGGCTTGTCGTGGATCCGGGGTGGTGCGCCGCTTGCATCCTCGACGAGTTTCGGGTAGAGATGTTCGGCCGTTTCCGAGGGCTCCCTCAGTTCCTTGTCCACGCCCTCGCGCGCTTCGGCGTCGCCAATCGCTTCTTCGAGCATGCGTTCGTCGATGCGGGAATACCAGATATCGAGGACCCGCATCCCGGCATACTCGTCCATGTGTTCGCGATAACTGCCGAGCACGGCTCGCACGGCGGCTTCGGCTTCACGCGGGCGCAATGCAAGCGTTCGCGCCGCCACCTCGAAGCTGGTTGCGAGCCGCTTGAGATCCCACTCCCACGCGCCGCCGGCCGCCGTCTCGTCGAAATCGTTCACGTCGAACACGAAGCGGCGCTCGGGCGACGCATACGCTCCGAAGTTTGAAAGGTGAGCATCGCCGCAAATCTGCGTCACGATGCCGGAGTTCGGCGTGTATTGCACATCGTGCGCCATGACCGATGCGGCTCCGCGGTAAAACGTAAACGGCGTCTGCGACATCCGCGCGTACCGAATCGGCAGCAGTTCGGGCAGGCGCCCCACATCGTCTTGCTTCAAGAGATCCAACGGATTCGGACGGTCGGCCGGCGGCGACCAAACGGCGTGGGAAGACCGCGGCGCCTTATCGCGCGCGGCCTTGCCGATTTTGCGCCCCTGCACGGGGTCGATGCTATGGTTCGGGTGTGAGATAGATCGAACGCTTCGGAGCTGCGAGTACTCGACGGACCATCGGCTCGAACGCTTCGAGCGGCATCGTATCGTACTTCTCATCGAACGAATTCTGGTCGTATTTTTCGCAGAATTCGAGCGTGTATCCGTACGAAGGGTGGTCGCGGAAACGGTCGCGCATGTTTCGGTCGAGGCCGATGTAGTGGAAGAAATAGTAGCCTTGAAAGATGCCGTGATGCTCGAGCATCCAATGATTTTGTTCGCTCACGAACGGCTTGAGCATCGAGGCCGCGATATCGGCGTGATTGTACGAGCCCAGAAGATCGCCGACATCGTGCAGCAGCGCGCAGACGATGTATTCCTCGTCGCGCTCCGCACGGTACGCCCGCGTTGCCGTTTGCAGCGAGTGCCGGTAGCGGTCGACCGGAAATCCGCCGTAGTCGCCTTGGAGTTCCCGCAGATGCGCGAGCAGCCGGTCCGGCAGCTTTGAGGCGAAGGGGAAAAACGAAGCGGAGATACGCTGCCAATCGGCAGCCGTTCCTTCCGTCATCGCGGCGAACCCGGCGCGTTGTTCGTGCGCGATTTGGCTCATGGCTGCTGCTCCTTGTCGTGAAACGTCCCGCGTTTGGCGGCGGCGTCGAGTTCGAGATCGTCCAGGAGATAATAGACGATTTTGCGATCGTCAAAACCCACCTTCGCGAGTTGCTTCCCGCCGATCGTCACGACCTCGTGAATGTGACCTTCCACGCCGGCGTAGCGGTAATTGATCTCGGAATAGTCGCTCTGGCCCGCCGGAGGCCGGGGGATGGCTTTCGTACCGCGCAACGGCGTCTGATGTCGGTGCTGACTCACGAGAGCTATCTTCGACCGGCGGCTCCCATGTTCATCGAAGGCACCATTCTCAGCCGCCGGAGTCCTCGAGATCACCCAGCTAGGAGGTTCGACGAGGGACCTCGGTAGGCGCTGCGAAGTGGCAAGTCCGTCATCTTGGAACCGGAGGGCCCAATGTTTATCGAATACAACGGGAAGGTGCCCAGGGTTCACCCGAGCGCCTTCGTGGCGCCAACCGCCGTGCTCATCGGCGACGTGGAGATCGCCGAGAAGGCGAGCATCTGGTTCGGCGTCGTGATCCGCGGCGATAACGGCCCGATCCGGATCGGAGCGCGTTCGAACGTCCAGGACAACGCCGTGATCCACGTGAGCGAAAACAATCGCACGATCGTGGGCGAAGACGTGACGATCGGACACTGCGCGACGATGGAAGACTGTACGATTGAAGACGGGGCACTGATCGGCACGAATTCGGTCGTGCTCAACGATGCCACGGTGGGCCGCCGGTCCCTGATCGCCGCCGGCAGCGTGGTACCGGCGGGAGCGAAGATTCCGCCGGAGTCCCTGGTGGCGGGCGTTCCCGCCGTCGTCAAGAAAAAGTTGGAAGGCAAGGCCTTCGAGTGGGTCGATCACGGCGGCCCGGAATACGTAAAACTCTCGCGGCATTATTTGCAGGCCGGCATCGGCGACCCGGATATTCACGAGATCGCGGTGACCGTGCTCGAAGCGGGTTGACGGGACGGCCTGCTAGGGACGTTCGGACTCCGCATTCATCTTGAGCAGTGCTGCTTCCCGAACGGAATCCAGTCCCGCGTTCATCGGCTGGCCGGCAGGCCGCAAACGATATTCCGCGAGGATGTCGACGACGGTTTCGGAGAGCGCGCGATACCGCAGGCCGGCAGCCCACGCACGATCGTTCCGCACGCTGCGCAGGCCGGCGAGTTCCGGAACGTCGGGGACCCACAACGGCATCTCAACCCACGGTGCGACCCCACTCGTCTCGAGGAATTGCGACGAGGCCCAGTGATAACGAGCGTTGCTCTGCGTCACCTCGCCGCAGACCTCGAGAACGTCGCCGAAACAAAGGCTGCCGGGCGCACCCACCACATTGAACGTCCCGTGCAGGTCGCGTCCGATCGCGCCCACGATCCACGCAGCAACATCGCGAACGTCGATGATCTGCACCGGCATATCTCTCCCCACAGGCGCTAAGATCTCGCCGCCTCGCGCGACGCGGACCGGCCAATACGTGAAGCGATCCGTATCGTCGTAGGGCCCGACCATAAGACCCGCACGAACGACAAGCACGCGTCGCGCCCCAAGCGTATCCGCGAGGATCTGTTCGCAGCGGACCTTGTGCGGGCCATACAGTTCGGGCACGCGTTCGGAGGTGGTCGCTCCATCTTCGAGGTGCTTCGTGGGCGAGGTTTCGGATGCGAGCGGTAAGCTCAGGTCGTAGGCGGCCGGCAAGCGCGGAGGCCGTGTTCGCAACCGAATCCGGCGTGAACCCGCTCGTATCGATCGCGACATCGGCCTCGATGGAGCAGAGCGCCCGGGTGTCGCCGTAGCGATCGATTTCGATGCGCCGGCAGCCCGGAAATAGGGACGGATTCGTGCGGCCGCGATTAGCAAATAGTACGTCGTGTCCGGCTGCGATCGCCGCTTCGGCGATGTGCCGGCCGGCGAATTTCGTTCCGCCGAGGAAGAGTATGCGCATCCATCATCGTTCTCGCTCGCGCCCCCGCGAGCATCGCAACGCCGTTCAAAAGCGGCCACCGTCGAGAATCGCTTCCGAGGTCTTAGGGCTCAACGAACTCACGGGCGCGCAGCGCGAACGCATTCTGGGGTTCCTGCGCGACGGCATGAGCTTACGCTCGATCGAGCGCCTAACCGGCCATCGCCGCGAAACGATCTCGCGCTACGCGCGGCGCGAAGGGCTCGAACTGCGGCAGCGGCGTTCTTGCGCGCGCTCTCACAGCGCCGCGGCGTCGACGCGCGCGAAGACGACGTTTGCGATCGCTCCGCGCGGCTTCGGTTCGGGCACGCGACCGTCCCGAATGCGCAGCGGCCGCGCGCGCTCGTCGACGTCGGAATCGGTTGCGGTAAATGGATTGAGAAAGAGATACGGGATGAAACCGAACGGCGCGAGACACGCCTCGATCGGTTGAAAGTTAGCGGGCATCACTTCGACGATGATTTGCGCGTCCTGGGGCAAGCGGTCGAGCATCGAGGTCATCCCCGCTACGGCATCTACCTCGCCGCCTTCGACGTCGATCTTGATCAGCCGCGTTCGGGCTATTTCATATTCGTCGAGGAGAACGGCAAGGGTATCGACGGGTACTTCGACCTTCGTTTGCCGGACCAACGGATCGGGAACGAGCGATCCGCCGCCCGGATCCGCCGGCCGCTCGACGTAAAACGGCATGGTCGCAGCCCGGGCGCCGGCCGCAGCCGCGACGGTCCGCACCCCCGCCACGCCGTTGAGTGCGAGATTCGAGCGCAACGTCGCCATTACGGGAGGGAAGGGCTCGATCGTAACGACGCGCCCCGCGGTCCCGACGCACGTCGCGCCGAGCAACGCGAAGTAGCCGATGTTCCCGCCGACATCCACGTAGACATCGCCCGGCCGCAACTTCTCGATCATGTACCGTGTGAGGTTTGGCTCCCACACGCCGAACGTCCAGATGTGTTGAAACACAAAATCTCGAGTCGTACCCGATACCGAGCACCCGAAGGTGGTCTTGGCGGTGCGCGGTTTCGTGGGATCGATCGTATAGGGGTTCAGCACGTGTTCCCAGACCCAGTGTTTGAGCGGCCCCGGCAACGGAGAATCGAGCAGCATTCGCAGCGGCCTGCGAGCCCCGAGTAAGATCGGCGGAAGAGTTCGCCGGAGCATGCTCCGGCGTAGCTGCACGAGCGGCGACATCAAAGCGACGCGAGATCGGCGCGGGCGAAAACGACGCTCGCAACCGGCCCGCACGGCTTCTGCGTGGGCACCGAGCGGTTGCGAATCCGCTGCGGTGGCGGCCGCATCTCCACGCCGGTGTCGGTCGCAGTAAACGGATCGGGAAAAAGATACGGCACGAACCCAAAAGGCTCGAGGCAGGCCTCGGTTCGCCGGAAGTAAGACATAAGCAGCAGGTTGCGCGGCGTTCATCGGATTGCGACCAGGTGCCTTCTAGGCACGCCGCCCGGCGCTGCAAGGGGCGGCGCGGGAGCGTAGAACCGCCCACACATCATGCCGGAACCAAACGCTGCGCTCGTCGCGCAGATCTTCGAACGGGCGGAATTCGTCCGCAGCCTGGGCATCACGCTGGTCGCCTTCGACTACGGCTGGTGCGAGACAAAAATGGCGATTACGCCCGCAATCTCGCAGCAGCACGGCTTCGTCCACGCGGGCGCTATGATGACCTTGGCGGATCATACCTGCGGCGGAGCGGCAGCCTCAACCGTGCCCGCCGACAAAGACGTGCTGACGATCGACAACAACTTCTCGTTCTTACGTGCTGCCGCGGGTCAAGTGCTCACGTGCCGCGCCACGGTCGTTCGAACGGGCTCGACGGTCGCCTTCGTTGAGGCGCGCATCGACGCCACGCGCGACGGCGTCACGACGCAGATCGTCTCGGCATCGAGCATCTTATCGATCGTGGGCTACCGGCCACGCGACTAGGGCCCCGGGAAGTGGCTCCGGTCTCCGTAGCTTAGGAAAAGCGTGTACTCTTTCTTGAAACGCAGCTTCACGGTGCCCGTCGGCCCGCTGCGGTTCTTCGCGATGATGAATTCGGTAAGGTCCTCTTCGACCGCACTCTCCGGATTGTAATACGAGTCGCGATATAAGAACGTCACCATATCGGCTTCCTGCTCGATTGCGCCCGAGTTGTGGGTTACGAAATCATCGACACAGAAATTGTGTAGCTCACCGACGGTAACATCGTAGGTCATCTCGCTTCCACACGCTTGAATCGAAGCAACGGAATCCCAAACGACGTCCGAGAAAGCGAGGCGCTCGAGATCTACGGTATCGAGCCCCGCAATCCGATGCGCACCGCGCCGAAAAGCATCGAGGCGTTCCGAGGACCTTTGGTCCCCGAGCACGTCGCAGCGGCTCGGAACGGCAAGCAGCGAGCCTTGCGAAAGCTCCCGGAGCAACTTCCAACCAGAGACGCTTCTAAAGCGATGGCCGTCGGTGCATCGGATTGTTCTTCCGCTCTTCGTGGTAACTCGAAACAGCGCTTTTTTGCCAACTGCCCAAGCATCCACGATCGGACGCCGGACCAGCTTGAGCTTATCGTCGAGAGCCCATACGTTAAAGCGCTTGGAGCCCTTCACAATATCGGCGATAGCAACGCGCTGCCCGGTATCCGCATTCACGATCATCGAGTCGCCTGCAAGGCAGTCGCGCAAATCAGAAAGCATCGGCCGTTTATCGTTTCGCGACTCCACGCCGCGGTTGAGTTGGGCGAGCGCGACGATCGGGATCTGCAGATCTTTTGCGGTAGCCTTGAGCGTGCGGCAAATCTCCGAGAGTTCGTCGTTGCGGTTTTGCGATTTCGTCGTTCCCGAGGGGCGGACGAGCTGCAAGTAGTCGATGAAGACCGCAGCGAGGCCGTCGCCCGATTGCAGGCGGCGGCAGCGGCTGCGGATTTCGGAGACCGAGACCGTGCCCGAATCGTCGATATAGATCGGTAACTGCGAGAGCGCGCTCATGCCGGCCGATATTTTTTCCCATTCGGGATCGCGAATGTTGCCGCGACGCAAGTTCTGCGAATTGATGTGCGCTTCGGCGCAGAGCAGGCGCGTGACGAGCTCTTCGTTCGTCATCTCGAGCGAGAAAATCGCGATGGGCTTCTGCTCTTCTTTTGCAGCCGCCGCTGCCATCGAGAGCGCCATCGAGGTCTTTCCCATCGCCGGCCGCGCGGCCAGGATCACGAAATTTCCGGGCTGGAATCCGGCGGTGTACTGATCGATATCCGTGAAGCCGGACGTAAGGCCGGTACGAACGCCGCGGCTGTGATAGGCCTTGTCGATCTGCTCGAAGGCGCCTTTGAGCAGCTTGTAGATCGGCGAAAACTCGCCGTGCTTCTGGCGCCGCCCCACTTCGTAGACGATCTGCTCGCTCTGATCGAGCGCGGCTTCGACGTCTTCTTCGTTTTCAAACCCGATTCGCGTTATCTGCGTCCCGGCGTGGATCAGGCCGCGCAGCGAGGCTTTCTCGCGTACGATATGGGCGTAGTATTCGGCCGACGCCGCCGTCGGAACCGTATCCATCAGCGAGGTGAGATAGGCGAGCCCCCCGACCTTTTCCAACAGCGAACGGTTGCGCAACTCCTCGCCGAGCGTAATCTTATCGAGCGGCTGGCCGCGCTCGTAGAGCTGCACGAGGGCAAGGAAAATCGTCTCGTGCACGTGGGCGTAGAAATCGGCCGGAGATAGGATCTCGCTCACCGCCGACATCATCTCGCGGTCGACGAGAATCGAGCCGAGCACGGCCATCTCGGCTTCGAGATTGTTCGGGGGGATGCGATCGACGCCGCCGCCGAGCCCCGTTGCCGCAATCGCCATCAGCGCGCGACTTTGCGCGGGCGCCGCACCGGACGACGCGGTTCGACCTCAAGGCTGAGCGCCTCGAACGCATCCTCCACTTTGGCGACGAACACCACCTCGATGTCGTCGATCTTCGCATCGATATCGCGCGCATTTTCACGCGGCACGAGCATCATTCGCATGCCGGCCTGCCGCGCCGCGTACAGTTTCTCGACGATGCCGCCCACCGGCCGAATGTGGCCTGCAATCGAGAGTTCGCCCGTCATCGCAACGTCTTGCGGCAGCGGCGTCTTCGTGATGGCCGAATACGACGCGAGGAAAATGGCGAGCCCGGCCGAGGGTCCATCGATATTGCCGCCGCCGACGACGTTGACGTGGACGTCGAAATCGAGCGGATCGACGTTGGCGATCGTGCGGATCACGGAATACGCATTGAAGACGCTGTCCTTCGCCATCGAACCCGCGGTATCGTTGAACCGCGTCGACCCCTTGCGCGGCTCGTGGGCCGGAAAGGCAAGCGCTTCAAACTCGATCAGGCTGCCAACATGATGCGCGACCCCAAGCCCGAGCGTCTTGCCGATCGTCTTCCCGCGTTTGGCGCGCACCGGCGTATGCGGGACTAAGCGTCCCGTCTGCACGACGGTCGTAACGTCGTTCTCCACGATCGTTACCACGGGCGACGTTTTTCGCGCTCCCGTCGCCGAGTACTCGCGATAGAGCGCATGGCCGTGCGCGTCGGCGAGAATCTGAACGGCTTTGCGGCCTTCGATCGTATACGAGGCAATCGTCGGCGGCACGTTGCGCGCGAGCTTGACGCCCAGGCGCTTCGCGGCGCCCACTACGATGGCGCGGACCTGCGATTCGGTCAGCGGCTCGAAGTAGACTTCCGCACAGCGCGAACGAATGGCCGGGTCGATTTCGCTCGGATCGCGCGTCGTCGCACCGATCAGCACGAAATCGGCGGGCGCGCCGTCCTCGAACAACTTCTTCACGTAGGCCGGAACGGCGGGATCACCCGGATCGTAGTAGGACGATTCGAACGTGAAGCGCTTATCCTCGAGCACCTTGAGCAACTTCGTTTGCAAGATCCCGTCCATTTCGCCCAACTCGTCGATAAAGAGCACGCCGCCGTGCGCCTTCGTTACGAGACCGAGCTTGGGTTCGGGGATGCCGCCCTCCGCAAATTCGCGGCGGCTGCCCTGGTAGATCGGATCGTGCACGCTGCCGAGCAACGGATTCGTGGTCTCTCGTGGATCCCACCGAAGCGTCGCACCGCTAGCCTCCACGAACGGAGCGTCGGCGGCAAAAGGCGTGTAGCCGCGCGTCTTTGCGACCTCGAGCGCGAGCCGCGCGACCGTGGTCTTGCCGACGCCGGGTGGTCCGTACAAGATCACGTGCTGCGGAAACGGCGACGAAATCTTCGCCAGCAGCGAGGCGATCGCGGACTGCTGGCCCACGACGTCGGCGAGCACGGCCGGCCGCAGCAATTGCAGCGCCGAGGCGGCTAAGCGGCGTCCGTCGAGTGCCACGAGGTCGTCGAGCTTCTTTTTGGTGGCAGGCGTTTCGGGGCCGCCGTCTTCACGGATCGCCTCGAGCTTGAGATCCTTGAGATACTCTTGATGGCGCTCGGCCATCTTGAGGCTCACCTTTGAATCGATCTTGTCTTCGACGCTGCGTTGCGCCACGAGATCGGCCAAGCCGTCTTCGATCTCGGCGATCACTTCGCGATACTTGCCGGGCTGCGGCAAGCGCTCGAGCGTAGGATCTTCGAACACGAGGCGCTGCAGCGCAAGGATGCGTTCGGGCAGCAGGCTCGAGCGCATCAGCTTGAGTGCGTTGAGTTTTCCGGCGCGCAGCACCATCTTATCGGTGCCGAGCGTCGTCGCGAGCACCTCGTAGAGGGCCGCGACGTAGCGGCGCAAGCCATCGTCACCGCCATATTTGCGGCGAAAGCGAGCTACGAAGGCCGGGTCTGACCCTTGCGCCATGCCGGCTCAGTTCGTCGCGGCGACGACTTTGACCGTGCTTTTGGCGGTAATGTTTTTGCCCAACCGGATCTCGATCGGATAGCTTCCGAGCGACTTGATGTTGTCGGGAACTTCGATCTTGTGACGATCGATCTCGATCCCGAGCGTTGCGAAGATCGCTTCGGCGACGTTGCCGTTGGTGACGGCGCCGAAGAGTTTGCCGTTGCCGCCCGCTTTGGCCGGAACCGTGAGTTGCAGACCCTCGAGCTGCTTGCCGAGCGCCTCCGCATTAGCTACGGCTTCGGCGTCACGCCGGGCCTTCGCCCTACGCTGCTGTTCCAGGAGCGCGAGCGAGCCCTTCGAAGCCTCGGCCGCGAGGCCCCGGGGAAGCAAGAAATTGCGCGCGTAGCCATCGGCCACTTCGACGACGGTGCCGGTCGTGCCGAGCGATTTTACGTCGCTCATCAGAATAATCTTCATGTACGATTGCTTCTTTACGTTGCTCGCTGGCGCTTAGTCGGAGACGAAAGGAAGGAAAGCGATGACGCGGGCGCGCTTCACGGCGACGGTCAGCATGCGTTGGTGCTTCGCGCAGTTGCCGCTGATGCGGCGCGGTAAGATCTTACCGCGTTCGGAGATGTATTTGCGCAGGCGCGCGACGTCTTTGTAATTGACATCGCCGAGTTTATCCGCGCAGAACGAGCAAGGTTTACGCTTGGGACGGCGATCCTTTTTTGCGGCATTCCGCTTTTTGGACGTACTGGCAGCCACCGGGGAACCTCTTTCGATGTAGGTGGAAACGGCCTTTGCGAACCTCGGGCTACCAAGGTAACAAAGACCCTACACACGGGACGCACGAGGCGCCACGACCGGGCAAAGCCGGATTTTCGGAGCCCGCGGCTCCGGGGGTCACGAAGAGGAAGTGTATCTTATCCGGCATCGGAAGTCTAGAGTCGGACCGCCGACTTTCACCTGCGGGGGCTTTGGCGCGAGACCGCCGATATAGATTGTGATGCTTCCCGAGTCCCCCCAGAAGCGATTCCTGCTCGGCCTCTTCATCTTCGCCCTGGTCATCGGGATCGGTGCGCGCGTCGCGCACTTGGACCGAAAGCTGTTTTGGCAAGACGAGGCAGTGGCGGCCCTGCACGTTTCGGGCCATAGCTGGGCCGAATACTTCCCCCTCTTTGACGGGCGGGTGCATTCGCTGGCTCAGGTGCGGTCTTTTGTCGAACTCGACCGCTCTACGACCCTCGGAACGGTGTTCAAAGTGCTATCGGTTGACGACCCTCACTTAGGGCCGCTCTTCTACATCCTCGATCGATGGACGCTTGAGGCGATCGGAGGCGGCGCACCCGGCACCTTTCGGTTGCCGTCCGTTATCGTAGGGATTCTTTCGATCGGGTTTGCGTTCGCTCTGGGCGTGCAATTGTTCCGCTCGCGAACGGGCGGGGCGGTGCTCGCCGGCCTCGTGGCGCTTTCGCCCTTCCATATCCTGTATGCGCGCCAGACGCGCGAGTATGCGCTCTTCGGCACGCTCGTGTTCGCGGCGAACCTGTGCCTCCTCCGCGCTCTCGACGGCCGGAAGCCCCGAGACTGGGCGATCTATGCGGTGACCGTCGCTCTCGGCATGTATACGGATCCCCTGTTCGCTCTCGTCGTCGGGGCGCACGCGGCGATCGCCCTCGCGGGCGCACGTCGCAACCTGCGGGGACTGCTAACATTCTTTGCGGCGGCCGCAGCGGGGCTTCTCGCGTACGTACCCTGGGCGCTCAACGCCTTCCGAGGGACCCAGTCCGTGGCCGCGGGAATCGGCTGGGGTTTTGTGGCTTTTCCCGTCAAGCTGTCCGCCGAAAAATGGGCCTTCAACACCGGCGCCGTTTTCTTCGATGCGGAGTTTGCCGATATGCGGCTCGTCTTCATCGCGGTGCTCGCGCTCGCGATCGCGGCGCTATCGATCGTGGTCGTCGCGCGAGCGTCCGAGTCGCGCGTACGAACGTTCGCGTTCACGATGACGATCGTGCCGGTCGTCCCGTTCATCCTGTTCGACGCGATCCACGGTGCGCATTACGCGACGATTCCGCGGTATCTCACGGCGGGTTGGATCGGTCTCGAACTCTGCGTCGCGGGTGCGATCGTTAGCGCCATCAAATTCGGCGGCCGCGCCGCGTTCGGCGCGTACGCGGCGTTCGCGTTCTTGGTCGCCGCCGGCGCGCTCTCCGCGATCATCGACAACGGCGCGGAGAACTGGTGGGACAACGACGATCAAGTTGCGTATCAGGCCGTCGCGCGCAGAATCAACACGACGCCGCAGCCTCTCATCGTGTCCTATGACTTCCACGAACTTCCCCTCTTAATCTCGAACTACGTGCGTCCCGGCAGCTCGTTCTTGCTCTACCTTCGGCCGCACGTTCCCGACCTTCCGCCGGGCACGCGGCAAGCGTATCTGCTGGTCCCGGTTCCGGCCGAACTCGCGACCTTCCAAGCCCGCGATGGCCGCCGCTACCGCATCACCAACGTGTCGCCCCTCGTGGCGAACGCCATCACCGAGTTTCACGACCGGCTCGCCAAAGACAAGCAGTACGGTTCGTACGGCACGATTCGCGTCGAGCGCCCCGATAACGCGCTCTGGTCGCTCGTGCCGCGTTAGACGCTCGCCTTCATCCCGCGGATCGCCTTCTCGGTTTCGATCGCTCCCTGTTCCGCGCCTGAAGCGGGAACGCGTTCGTCCGCGCGATCGGAGATGCGTTCGTAGGCGGCGTGCACGCCCTCGGGCGTCCGCTCACTCTCCGGCAGCCACGTCCCCTGCGTCAGGGTGACGTACGCGCGCTCGAAGCTGCCGCCGCCCGCGCAGAGCACCGTGTGCGTCGGCGCTTCCTCCGATGCTAGGAAAAGCATGCCCGCGGTTAGCGTTTCGGGTTTGAGAACTTCGGCGGCGGGTCCCGGCAACAATCCGTCGGTCATGCGCGTGAGCGCGGTCGGAGCGAGCGCATTGACCCGCACGTTATACTTCGCGCCTTCGATCGCGAGGGTGTTGGTGAAGCCTACGAGCGCCATCTTGGCGGCTCCGTAGTTAGCTTGGCCGAAGTTTCCGTAGAGCCCCGAGGACGAGGTCGTCATCACGATGCGCCCGTACTGCTGTTGGCGCATGATGTCCCAAACGGCTTTCGTGCAGACGAATGCGCCCGTAACGTGCACGTCCATCACCGCGATGAAATCTTCGTATTCCATCTTCGCGAAACTCTTGTCGCGCAAGATGCCTGCGTTGTTGATGAGGATATCGATACGCCCGTAGGCACCCATCACGCGTTCGACCAGCGCTGCGATCGCATCGCGATCCGAAACCGACGCCGTGGCGGGCATAGCCTGGCCGCCCGCAGCCGTGATCTCGGCGGCAACCGCGTCGGCGCCGGCAACGTCGCTCACCACGACGCGCGTTCCGAGTTTCGCAAGGGCATGTGCGTGAGCGCGGCCGAGACCGTTGGCGGCACCCGTTACGATCGCAACGCGATCCTGAAAGTTCATCGTCATAGCGCGCTACTTGAGTCGATCGACGTGGCGACCCTTCCGAGAGGAAGCTTTCTTGCCGGCCACGCAGTAGGGCAGCCAGCTATCGAGGCGAGGAAAGATGACGACACGACGCGCGAGCTGCTCGTGCGGCCGGCTCACCGTTCTGTGTTCCGGCGAGCCCGACAAGATTTCGCTGTGCCATTGTCTCGATTGCCAGCGGCGCACGGGCAGCACGTACGGAATCGCCGCCTTCTTCAAAAGTGAAGACGTCGAAGTTCGCGGCGAGGCGCGTACGTATACGAGCGATGCAGATAGCGGAGCGGCGGTCACGTTCCGGTTCTGCCCGAACTGCGGATCGACCGTACTCTGGGAACCCCATCGCAAGCCCGGTATAACGGCGGTCGCGGTAGGCTCGTTTGCCGATCCGGCGTTTCCCGCGCCGACGCAGAGCGTTAACACGGAAACTCGCCACCCGTGGGTCGTGCCGATCAATTAAAGGTTTCGGGGATCTCCTCGAGGCGCGAATCCAAAGCGGTGCGTATCTCCTCGCGCAGTGCCTCGCTCGGAAAGCCCGCGATCGCCGGTTCGAAAAACGCGAGCGCGACCATTCGCTCGGCGTTAGACCGATTGATGCCGCGGCTCTGTGCGTAAAAGAGCTGCTCTTCATCGAGGGAGCCGACCGTGGCCGCATGATAAGCGACCACGTCGTTGGTCTCGATCTCGAGAGCGGGGATCGATTCTGCATACGCGTCGCGGGAGAGCACGAGCGCGTCCGCGCGCATCGAGGCGCGCGTGCGGTGCGCTTCGGTTCCGATGTGGACGTCGCCGGCAAAGCGGCCGATGCCGATGTCTTTAGCGACGCTGCGAACGATCGTTTGCGATGCGGTGTCGGCCGCAGTGTGATCGATGTCGACCGTCAGGTCGACGTTCGCGAACCCCATCGCGAAGAAGAGCGCGTTCACGTCGGCCCTGCCTGCCCGCTCCGGGAGCCGCGCGTCGAAACCGCTGCGGCAGAGGGCGCCGCCGAGATCTGCGAGGTGCCATCCGAGCGTTGCCCCTTCGCCGCAGCGCGCCGCGCGTTGCATGAGGATGCGCGTGCCGTCATCAACTTGCTGGACGACGACGTAATCTAGGTGCGCTCCGGGCGCCAGCTCGATCTCGACGATTCCGTCGATGAAGGCTTCGTTTTCGCCGAGATGGCGCTCGACGATCGTCGCGCGCGCTCCCTCGCCGATTCGAACGACCGTATGGGGGAAGATCGCGGCGTGCGGTCCCGGCCGCGAGGTCCACACCAGTTGCACCGGCTCCTCGAGCTGCAGGGCCGCCGGAACCTCAACGAACGCACCGCAGTTTTGGAACGCCGTTGCCAGCGCGGCGAAGCGGTCCGCATCGAAGGCCACGATCTTGCCGTGTACCTCCGCGACGCGGTCCGGCAGCTCGCGCTTGGCATCGGCGAGCGACGCCAGCACGATGCGTGAATCTAAGACGCCGGCCGGGGGCTGCAGGTACGTTGCGCCGGCGTGCACGAGGCCGGCGGCTCGTTCGGCGGACCGCAGCACGATGCGCCCGCTCGTCCAATAGAGATCGTCGAAGGACAACGCGCCATAGCGGTGCCGCCAGCGCACCGGAAAACTCCGTCGCTCCGCGCGGAACGCGCGATACCGCGCGAGCGCCTCGCGCCGGACGGCAGCATCGACCGCGCCGCCGCTCTCGGAGCCGAGATCTTCGAGTTCCCGCGTAACGGCTGCGAGAACGCTAGCCGCCGGCGAGAATTCGAGCGCTTCGGAAATCAGGCGTGAACTTCGAGCGCCGTAGCTGCGAGCGGGGGCTCGAGGCCGAGCCTACAGAGCAATCCCGAAGTCGAGTGATTCATCAGCGTCTCCGCGTCGACGAACGGGAAGGCCGTCAGCGTGAGCCGTAACGTCGCGACGCCGTGGATCGTACTCCACGCGAGCTGGGCGATTTCGTGCGGATCGACCGATGTAATGTTGCGCATTTCGAGCACTTTGCGGACGGCATCGACGAGAAATTCGTACGTCGTGAAACCGCCGTGGCGTTCGAGCGCTTCGGCCATGATCTGATCGCTCAACTTCGCTTGGTTCATGAAAATCAAGCGAAACGAGGCGGGTTCTTCTTCCGCGAAACCGAGATAGGCGTATCCGATCGCGTGCAACCGTTCGATCGGATCGACGACATCGTGCGCGCGTTTCATGAACTCGTTGAGCCGGTCGAAGCCTTCTTTCACGAGCTCGATCGCGATCGCTTCGCGAGAATCGAAATACGAGTAGATGCTTCCGCCGCAGTAACCGATGGCTTTCGCGACCCGTCGAATCGTCAACGCATCGATCCCCTCCGCGAGTACGATTTCTCGCGACGCGGCGATCATTAACGCACGAACCTCTTCACGATGCCGCGCCTTCATGCGCTCTTTGGCCATCTCGCGGTATGCCTTCCCCGGCACGTCCATGGCCCGCTCTGAGCTACTCATTGCGGTTCTCTTCGCCCGGCGGCACGCGGATTACCCGTCGCCGGTTCCCCCTGGCCAGTTTGTTAAACGACGTTCAGGTGCAAGGCGTGCAAGATGGGCGTTAGGTTCGCCGTGCTCAGCGCAACTGACGCGGCGACTGCCGCGACATAGATGCCGGCGGTAAGGGCGACGTTCTCCAATTTCTGGCCAATCGTTTCGGTCGAGGGCCGAAAACGGGTCTTGAACGCCTTCAGGCGATCGTTCGTCATCGTGCCCACGAACGTGCTCGCGTCAACCGGCGCAACGGCAGGCCACTGGCGTACCAGGGTGTCGGTTGCGGTGTAGCGCATTGATTGGTTCATAAAATCCTCCATTTGTTCATGTCACTGAACACTGTTCATTATAATGACCATGGCCTCACGCGTCAAGGGGGTCGGCTGTGGCCCCGCTCACAAGGCCGGTAGCTCAGGGCGTACGAGCGAGCGATTATAATGTCGAAGGTGCAGGGCGAGCGTCCCGAGCTAGCGCCACGTCGCACCGGTACGGCTTGGCGAAAGATCCGGCCGCCGTTGTTGCCAATAGATACCGTCCGCACCGGTGAGGAGCATCTTATGAAGACCGTCGACGAGTATCTGACCGAGTATGCCGCGTACCACCGCGATCGCCGGAACGTCGCGATACACAGCGTGGGCATTCCGCTCATCGTGCTGGCGCTCGTGATCCTTGCGTCGCGGCCGGCCCTCCACGCCGGCGCCCTCGTCGTATCGCCGGCAGTCGTATTGCTCGCCGTGCTCGCGATCTTTTATCTCATCCTGGACCGGGCGCTCGGCGCGGCGTTCGCGATCGCCGCGATCGTAATGGCATATATAGGAAGCTTCGTCGCTGCGGAGCCGACGGGCGTGTGGCTTGCTTCCGGCGTCGGAGCGTTTGTTTTCGGCTGGGTCTTGCAATTCATCGGCCACGTGTTCGAGGGCAAGAAGCCCGCATTTCTCGACGACGTGATGGGCCTCGCGATCGGACCGCTCTTTATCGTAGCGGAAGCGTTCTTCGCCGCCGGGCGCAAGCCGGCGCTCAAAGCGGAAATCGAAGCTCGCGTCGGGCCGACGTACATACGAACGAGCGCTGCAAAAGCCTAACGCGCTCTACACGCGTCGCCGCCTTTCCTTGTAACAGGTGGACGCAAGATTATCCCGCAATTCGGCGCACCAAAATACGAGGAAACAGCGTGCTCATTTCGGACTCGAGACGAGCCGTGGGTACACTAACTAAAATATACGGCTCCCGTTCGGCCGTCGAGACGAGCCGTTAGTACGGCGAGGGGGGCCATCGGGGGGTGTCACCGCCCCGATCATTACACTAAAATATACGGGTCCCGTTCGGCCGTCGAGACGAGCCGTTAGTACGGCGAGGGGGGCCATCGGGGGGTGTCACCGCCCCGATCTTAAGGAGAAAAAAGAACGACGATGGGAACCAACCTGCGCGACTATCTCGAGCTTTCGTATGCGGAACTCGAAGAGATGAATCTCGCGATAAAAAAGCAGCGCATGGATCGCGTGGCTCCGGACAAACTGCAAGAGCAGCGCCTGAAATATCTCACGGATACGAAGGGCATCAAAGCCGTCACGCTCATGTTCAGCGACCTCGAAGGGCGGCTGCACATGCTGGACTACGATAAGAAGTTCTTGCTCGGAGCCTACGATAACCTCACTTTCGACGGCTCCTCGATTCGCGGGTTCAGCGCGCAAAAGGAAAGTGACTTGCGCCTCGCGATCGATTGGGGCGCGTTCTGGCACGCACCTTCCGATATTTTCGGATCGGGTAAGGTGCTGGTCTTCGGTGCGGTCCTCGGACGCGACGGAAAGCCGTACGAAGCCGACATTCGCGGAACGCTCAAGACCCTCTCCAACGACGCGTTCGAGAAGGACGGCTACACGCTCAACGCGGCAAACGAGATCGAGGGGTTTCTCTTCGCGGGCCTCGATGCGGAGCGTCGCTTCCACGAAACGGGACGGTTCGATTACGTCAACACCGGCGGATACTACCACTCGCTTCCCGGCGACCCGCTGCGCAAATTCATCGACACGGTTGCCGAAGTGCAGCGTGCGATGGGCTTTCAAAACGAGAAAGACCACCCCGAGGTCGCGCCCTCACAATTCGAAATCAACTACAGCTACGGCGAGGTCGTGGCGGCTGCCGATACGATTCAGCTCTACAAGCTCGTCTGCCGCGAAGTCGCAACGATGCTCGGCATGTCGGTGAGCTTCCTACCGAAACCCGTGGTCGGCGTAAACGGTAACGGCATGCACACGAACGTCTCCGTCAGCAAAGACGGCAAGAACCTGTTCTGGGATGCCCAGGGCGAAGAACGTCTCAGCAGCTTCGGCTGGCAGTTCATCGACCGCATCCTGACCGCCGGGAACGATATCTGCTTGATGTTGAACTCGAGCGTCAATGCCTATCGCCGGCTCGATCCGCACTTCGAAGCACCCAATCAAATCAAAGCCTCGGCGATCGACCGCGGCTCGATGGTGCGCGTGCCGTTCGGCAACGAGCGCAGTTCGCGCGTCGAAGTCCGCTCGGTCGCGCCCGATGCGAATCCTTACATGGTGATGCTCTCGGTGTTCAAGACCGGTCTCCACGGATCGATCAGTTCCCAGAGCAACTTGCGTCAAGCTGCGCGCTACCTCCCCGACAATATCTACGATGCGCTCGACCTCTTCCGCGCCTCGGAATGGACGACCGAGCTCCTCGGCGCCGAGCCAAAGGTGCGCTACGCCGATCTCAAACAAGCGAGCGCCGATCGCTGCCCACGGCAGCTCGGAACCTTCGTGAAGCCGCCCGAAGTGCAGTTCCATCACGAAGTCTACAATCAGTATCTCTGGAACCTGTTCTAGGCAGCCAACTCGGCTCAACGGAACTCCAATAAAAAGAACGCGCGGATTCAGGTCCGCGCGTTTTTTTCCGATAACCCAGTGTGATGTTTCTGGCAGTGACACTTGCCGCGATGCTGCACGAATGCGCGCCGAACGTGAGCCCCGCCACGATGACGGCCATCGTTCGCGTGGAGAGCGGCGGCAACACGCTGGCGCTGCACGATAATTCGCTCAACCGGTCCTTCGCCCCGAGCGATACGCGAGAAGCCGTCGCCTGGACGAATCAGCTGATCGCCCTCGGCCATTCCGTAGACATCGGACTGAGCCAGGTGAATAACGCGAACCTTCCGCGACTCGGCTTGTCCGTGAGCCAGGCCTTCGATCCGTGTACCAACCTGCGCGCCGGCGGGACGATCCTGGGCGAGGATTACCGCAGCGCGTCGCATGAGTTCGGCCCGGGGCAATATGCGCTCCGCCGCGCGCTCGGCGCGTACAATACCGGCAGCATCTTTGCGGGCCAAGGCTACGTGAACGAAATCTTGGAAGCCGCCGGCCTCGCACCCGAAGAACCGGTGGTTCCGGCAGTTGCCTCCGCACCGGCAGCACCCGCGGCCGGTGCTCCGGCGCACAGTAAGAAGAAGAGCGGCATCCCGGGCACGACGCCCGTACAAGGTCCCGCGTACAGCGTGCAGCACACCGCGGGCTCACCCGTCGTCGTCCTCGTGGGTAATTAGCGCGCCTCGAGCCACGCGGCGATGTCGCCGATCTCCCGATGCGAGATCGAATGCGCGATCGGGTACCGGCGCGAGCTAAGCTCGGCGCCGCTCTCCTTTTCGAGATATGCCGATGTTCGGATTGCAAGTTCCCGCGGAATCATCTCATCGAGCGTCCCGTGTCCGTGAAAGACCGGCAGCCCGTCCAACCGCCCCGCACCCGTCGGAATGCCCGCGTCGAACGCGAGCGCCCCGCTGAGCAGCACCGCGCCCGAGAAGCGCGCGGGGTCGTCGAGGACGAGCGCGCCCGCCATCATCATGCCCGCACTGAACCCGAGCAGGTACAGCGGTACGCCCGGTACGGTGACGCCCGGAGTATCGAGCCACGTCCGCAGCCTCGCGACCGAATTGCGAACGCTCGCGGCGATCGGCCGCGCGGGCCCGCGGTTTTCAAACCACGTATAGCCGCCTTCCGGCATCTCGACGAATCCCCGAACGCTCGCATAGCCGAACGCCTTCGGCAGCACGTTCGAAAGATCGATAAGATCGTGTTCGTCGGCACCTCGGCCGTGGAGAAGAACGACGAGCGGCGTCCGCGGGCCGCGTTTTGCCGGCCGGCGCCAGAGCACGATCGGTTCCATTCCGTGCGACGGTTCGCGCGTGCGGAGGTCGCTCCTGGCCGTTCGTGAAGCGCCGTAGGATAGAGCCCGCATTCGCCGGATGAACGCGTGAAAGTTACTGCGGTTTTGCCGAGATTTCGCTATAATAGAAGCGTGGTTTACTCAGAACGATACTCTTCGCGTAGATTTTGATCGCCGCGTGACGATGCAATTTCGCGGCTCAGTTGTAACAAGCGATGCAGATCTGCTCGCCTATCGGGAACCCGATGACGGACTCGGTCTAAGCATGACCGCTCGAGAAGCACTGACTGACGCGCGTACGGGCAAGAACGGCCGCCATGCGCTGATCGGCATGTTGCGCCAGTCCGTGTTCGGTCGCCTCGCGGGATACGAGGATGTGAACGGCGCCGAGCGCCTGCGTCACGATCCAGCGATGCGCCGGATCTTCGGCGGTAAGGCGGCTAAAGGCCGCGCCGCCTCGCCGAGCCGGATGGGCCGGTTCGAAAAACGGCAGCTCGGCTTTCCGAAAGACCCGGGAAGCCGCGGGGCAGCCGGACGGCGGCTCGAATGGGACGGGCATATGGGGAATCCCGGATGAAGCGCACCATTGTCTTAACCACCATGTCTCTGCTCGCGATCATCCTCCTCTCGCTCCACTTGGCGGATGACATCGCCTATGGGGCCGATAGGTCTGCGACTTCAAGCGTCATCGTGGTCGCAGTACTCGTTATCTGGCTGTACGGAACGCTGGTGCTCGCCGAGCGGCGATCGGGGTACGTGATCGTGTTCCTCGGATCCGTCGCGGGCATGGTGGTATTCACCGTTCATGTGAGCAGGGCGGGAGGACTGCCGGCCGGCACGCTTGCTGAGTCCAGCGGAACGTTCTTCTTCGTGTGGACCCTCCTCGCGCTCGCGGTGTCCTCCGTCTTCTCCGCAATCCTGTCGGCGCACGCGTTATGGGATCTGCGACGTTCGAAAGCGCCGACTGCCGCTCCAACTAGCTCTTAGATCGTGAGAAGCGTGTGAGAAACGCGATTCTTCTCACGGCTTTTCTCACATGAAGTATTCGCCCTAAGAGCTCGTGATCGATTTCGACGAAATCTACGATCGTTTTGGAGAATCGCCCGGCGATGTGATCGGAACTGCTCGACGAACAAGAGGTAGTCCACGATGTGATCGCTCGGCCTTACCGCGCACAGCTGCCGGGCGGCAACATCGGCCCGTACGTCGTGCTGCAGGGCGATGTGCCGACCATGCAGTCGATGTTTACCGTATCGCCATCGCGCACGACGATTTCGTGAAAGCCGTTGCGAGCGCAGAAACCGATGCCGGCGTTGCAGCTTGGGTACAAAGCTGAGCGTATCGGTAAGGCTGCGTACGTCGTCTTGTTGCTGCCCGCTCCGGCGCTCCTCCAGCTAGCGCGGGAGTTTCCGCTTGTTGAACCGCGGCGGCCCCTTGCGGCGCACGAAAGGCTGCGGCGGCGGGGCGTGCTTCTTCTGGCGTTCGCCTTGACGCATCAGCTCGTCGTGAATATCGCGATCGATCTCTTCGCGCAGGCGCGTCACACCCGCGCCGTTGACGTAGACGTCCGGAAAGCGCTGCGCGAGCCACAGGTACAGCGTAGCGAGGCGCGAGCGATCTTCGAAGAGCAGCAGGCGATCGCGCCCGGCAAGGCCCGTCATCAGCTCCGTGCCTTCCACGACGCCGTCGGCAGCGTGCCGCTCGCCCCAGCGCGTCAACACGCCGAGACTGTTTCCGCGCGTGGTCACGGGAGCGCGGCTATAGGTGCAGCGGACGGGCAACGGGAGTTCGTTGAAACGATCCGACATCTCGAGGGCGACGGCCACCTCGATCGTATCGCTGAGGTCCGCGATGCGCAGGTACGTATCGTCGGCCTTGCGGATGCGCGTTTGGAAGAACTGCAAGAGCCGGCTCACGCGGTTCGTCTCGATGATGAGCGAGAGCCGGCGCAAATGTTCGTCGGTGGGCGAAATCCAAATCGGCAGCGTCGCGGGCGGGATCTCGAAGCGCTCGAGGCCGGCGCGCAAAAATTTCAACGAGCGCGGATCGAGGGTCGTCACTTGGCCGTGCTCGTGAATGCCGTACCGGCCCGCGCGTCCGGCAATCTGCCGAATCTCCGGCGGCGTCAACGGCCGCTTCACGACGCCGTCGTATTTTTCGACGGCCGCGAAGATGAGCCGGCGAATCGGCAGGTTGAGTCCGAGTCCGATCGCGTCCGTCGCGCAGAGTACGTCCGCCAGGCCCGTGCGAAAGCGTTCGGCCTCGCGCCGGCGCACGGCGGGCGAAAGCGATCCGTAAATCGCGGCAGTCGAACGGCCGGTGCGTTTGATCTGGGCCTGCAATTCGACGACGTTGTTGCGCGTGAAGGCGACCACGGCATCGCCCGCCTTGAGTTCTTGCAGCGAGATCGCGTCGACGACTTCAAGCGGATTCTTGCGCTCGAAGCGCCGCACCGTAAGCGGCAACCCGAGCCGCGTGGCGAGCTGCTGCGCCGAGGCCAGGCCGTCTTCGGAACCGCACATGATCACCCGCTTCGCGCGCACGCCCGCAATCGCGAGCGTCCAGGCCCAGCCGCGCTGCTCGTCCTGCAGCATCTGCGCTTCATCGACGACGGCGACATCCACCTCGCGGCCGAGGTCGACCATTTCGACGGTGGAACTGACGTGGCGCGCGCCCGCAAGCGTGACGCGCTCCTCGCCCGTCACGAGCGAGGTCGCGATGCCGAGATCGCTCATACGCTCGTGGATCTCGAGCGCGAGCAGACGCAGCGGCGCGAGATACATGCCGCTTTCCGCTTCGCGCAGCGCCTCGATCGCCGCGTGCGTTTTACCGGAATTCGTCGGGCCGGCATAATACTCGAAAACACGCGCTTCGTGCGTCAAACTTTCGAGATAGAACCGCAACCCGAGATCCGCTTCCACGCGTTCGTCGACGCGGCGATTTTCCAACTCTTGATACTCGCGGACGAGCCCGCGGCGCGCCTCTTCGAGCGCACTGAAGAACGAGGAGTTCTCGTACACGTGACGCCGCACGACATCGTCGGGAGCGCTCAAGATCTTGGCGGCCGCGCGTTCCATCGCATGCTGAAATTTCCCGGCGGCGGGATCGACGATCGGACCGACCAGTTTCTCCCCCTCATCGGCGGTCATCAACTGCGGCGTCGGTACCTGCACGCGCCCGCGCACGACGATGCTGCGAGGCCCGAACCGGAACTCACGCACGATCCGGATTTCCACCATCTCGCGGCCGATGAGCTTCCAGCCCAAACGGTTTGCCGCTTTCTTGAGCAGCGCCCGTTCGATTTTTTCAGCCGCGCGCGCATCGCCCGCGAGCTGCATATCCGCTGCGTCGCCTGCGACGTGGCCCTGTATCACATCTTCTAGTATACGCCTAGGCGCCGAACACTTTTATCCGACGGCGGCAAGCTGCCCCGGCCGCGCAGAAACGCCGCCGGATGTGGCGCCGTCCGGCTCCCCGCTTCGCGCGCGACCTCCCGGGCGGGCCACAGGCGACGAGCCTGCCGCCTTGGTCGCCGGCGGAAGACCGTCGATTTTCATCGGCGCGCGTAGGGCGAGACCGATGCGGGAAGCGGCTCGAAACGTCTGTAAGAGAGCGGTGCCGCACGCCGGGTGCGGTGTTTCGTCGTGGAGGATCGCGCTCATGAGAAGCCTCGTCGCAGTCGTAGCCGCAGGCGTGCTGGCCCTCGCGGCGCCCGCGCCCGCAAGCGCTCAAGCCGATAAGGGCGCGAAGCCTCCGGACGCGGGCACCCCCGCGCCGATCGCGGTCTTCACGAAAGGGCTCACGGCGCAGCACGGACTGTTCTCGATTTGGCGCAAGGGCAATAAGGTGTTGATCGAGATCGCGCCCGAACAGTTGAACACCGACTTCATTCAAACGGCGGTTCCCGGCAACGGGCTCGCCGGATTCGGCATCACGCCGGGCTTGCCGTATCTTTCGTTTCCGAGCGCACGCATCGTGCGCTTTTCGCGGGTCGACGATCAGATCGTCGTCACCTGGCCCAACACCTCGTTCGTTGCGGATGCGGGTTCGGCCGCAGCTCGCGCGATCGCCGCTTCGTCGGCGCCCTCCGTTATCGCGACCGCGCCCGTGGTCGCTGCCGACCCGGCGCCGGGCGGCCACGTGATCTTCGATGCCTCGTACCTGCTAGGCGATACACTCGATATCGCGGACGCATTGCGCCAATCGCTCGACACCGACAAGAAGCCGGGCTCCGCCTATCACCTCGACGACACGCGCACGTACTTCGGTGCGAGCAAATCTTTTCCGGAAAACGTGATCGTCCAAGCGAATCAAACTTGGACCTCCGCCTCCCCGCCCGACGCGATGGATAGCGTCACCGATGCGCGCGCACTCGAGATCGACGTAAAATACAACATCGTCCAGGCACCTGCGTTAGGTTCCTATATGCCGCGCTATGCCGACGATCGCATCGGATACTATCCGAACATCCAACTGGAGTTCGGAAACGATCGCGCTCGCGAACGGCAAGTGCGCACGATCGCGCGCTGGAACCTGGCGCGCCATCCGATGGTGTATTACATCAGCAACACGGTGCCGGAGCAGTACCGTGATTCGATCAAGGCCGCGCTCCTGGAATGGAACAAAGCCTTCGCGCCGATCGGGTATCCCGGCGCCGTCGAAGTGCGCGATCAGCCCGACGACCCGGCCTGGGATGCCGACGACATCCGCTACAATACCGTGCATTGGCTCACGCAAGCCTACGGCGGCGGATACGCGCAGGCGGGGCTCGTATGGGATCCGCGCACGGGCGAAATGATTCACACCTCGATCGTCCTGGATGCCGATCTCGTTCGCTTCGGGTACCAGGAGGGCCTTAATTTTACGGGCCCGATCGCGGGGGCGCAGTCTCCGGGCGGCCACGAAGCCGCTTACGCCGCCGGCGCGCATGCGTCTGCTCAGTTCGGGCTCGAGGCGCTGCGTGCGTTCGGCTCGGTCGATGCCGACGGCGTGCCGCCCAATTACGTCCAGGATTTCTTGCGCGCGGTCGTGCTCCACGAGTCGGGCCACAATTGGGGCTTGCAGCACAACTTCATCGCGTCGCAAGCGTACACGGCACGAGACGTGAAATCCAGAGCGTTCACCGAAAAATTCGGATTGGCGAATTCGGTGATGGAGTATACGCCGACCAACGTGTGGCCGAAGGGAACCTCGACCGGCGACTATTTCCAAACCGTTCTCGGACCCTACGATTACCATGCGATCCGCTGGGGGTATGCGCCGGTGCCCGGCGCTACGACACCCGAAGCCGAGGTGCCCGCGCTCTCCAAGATCGCCTCCGCGTGGTCCGATCCGAAGTACCGCTTCGCAATGGATGAAGACGTGCATTTCGAGACCGGGCACGCGATCGATCCGCGCATCGAATGGTTCGATCTCACGAACGACAACCTCGGCTGGTGTAACGCGCAACTCTCGATCTCCGATACATTGCTGCACGGCATCGAGGGCCGCTTCTCGCGCCCGGGCGACACCCACGAGCCGCTGCGCGACGCCTTCTACTTCGCGGTCTCCCCACTTCAAACGTGTGCGATGATCGCCGCGCGCTACATCGGAGGCGAGGAGCTGTCTCGCGCGCACGTCGGCGATCCGGCCGCGAGCCTGCCGCTCGTGCCGGTTCAAAGAAGCGAATCGCTCCGCGCGTTTTCCATGCTCGACGCTCGACTCTTCGCACCCAAGGTGATGACCGTCGCCCCTTCGCTGCTGCGCAAGATGGTCTATGCAGAGTGGGTCACCGATCTGCCGACGGCCGGCTGGGCCTACGCGCCGCCCGTGCGTCACGACGTGCCGGTTGCGGAAATGATCGAGGACTTGCAGCAGCGCGTTCTTTCCCAAATGTTCAATCCGATCGTCTTGCAGCGGCTCGACGACCTCCCATTAAAATACGCACCGGGTACGACGATGAGTTTGAGCGACGTCTTCACCTGGACGCAAAAGGCCGTCTTCGGCGACATCGCGACGGGCGGAATTGCGAATGCCGACGAGATCCATCGGAGTCTGCAGCAATCCTACGCGCGCCTGCTCACGAAGATGGTGCTTTCACCGCCGGCCGAAACACCGTACGACGCGCAATCGCTCGCACGCGCGGAACTCGCCGCACTCTCGAGCGACCTCGGAAAGGCGCGCGCCGGGAATAAACTCGACCTCTTAACACAGGCCCACCTCGATGCGCTTGGCGCCGTCGCAAGAGATGCCTTGAACGCGCGGACCGTCATCCCCGTGACGCCCGACACGCCGAAAGCGCAGGACTAAAGGCTAGGGAGATCCGTACCCTCCGCCACCGGCAGTCCGTACTTCTACGATGTCCCCGGCCTCCAGCCGCACGGTCGTCTTCGCCGCGAGCCGCGTCCTGACGCCGGCCCGGATCAACGTGTGCGACCCCGTCGCCCCGCTTTTGCCCCCGAGCACGCCGGAGGGCGCGACGCTATGGCGTTCGCTTAAGAGCGAAAGCGTAGCGGAACCGCGCGTCAACTGAAAGCTGCGGATGAGTCCGCAGCCGCCGCGGTAGCGTCCCGCGCCGCCGCTTTCTTCGGCGAACTCGTAGCGGACGACGCGAAGTGGAAAATCGCGCTCGATCGCTTCGATCGGGGTGTTGAGCGTATTGGTCATGTGCGCGTGGATCGCGTCGATACCGTCCTTGTCGGGGCGCGCACCCATGCCGCAGCCGTTGGTTTCGTAGAACGACCACGGGACGCCGCCGTCGATGCCGCCCATCATGACGTTGTTCATCGATCCGCCGCTCTGCGCGGGCACGAGGTGCGGCGCGAGCTTGCCGAAGGCAGCGAGCACGAGATCGGCGTTGCGCATCGAGGTCTCGACGTTGCCGCCGGATACCGGAGCCGGTCGATTCGGATTGAGGACCGTGCCCGCGGGGACGAACACCTCGATCGGGCGGAAGACGCCTTCGTTCATCGGGATCGTTGCATCGGTGACGGCGCGCAGCACGTAATAGATGCCGGAAAGGGTCACACCGAAGACCGCGTTGAGCGGAAGATCGACCTGCGCTGACGTCCCCGTATAATCGAGCGTGGCGCGGTCGGCGCTCTTCGTGAGCCGCACGCAGAGTTCGATCGACGGTTTGCCCAGCGCGTCCTCGAGCACGTCGCGCGCGACGGCTTCGCCGTCGGGAATCTCGCGCAAAGCGGCGCGCATGCGGACCTCGCTCGCATCGAGCGTAACCTCGATCGCTTCGAAAAATGTGGCGAGACCGTAGCGATCGATCAGTTCGAGAACGCGCCGCTCGCCCGTGACGTTGCCGGCCACCTGCGCGCGCAGATCGCCCGTTCGCGCCTTCGGCGTACGCGAGTTGGAGCGAAAGAGTTCGATGGTTCCATCGAGGAGTGCGTCGTTTGCAACCAGGCGCATCGGCGGCGCCACGAATCCCTCGGCGAAGAGATCGCGCGCGTCGGGCGGCATCGAACCCGGAACCGCGCCGCCCACGTCGGCGTGGTGCGCCTTGTTGACCGCATACGCTACGAGCATACGGCGCGCGAAGATCGGCCGAATCACCGTGACGTCGTTGAGGTGCGTTCCGGAGATATAGGGATCGTTCACGACCCATTGATCGCCCGGCGCCGGCTCCAGATCGCGTTCCTGGAGCCATTCGAGCGTGCGCCGGAGACCCCATGGCAGCGAGCCCAAATGCACGGGAATGTGCTCGGCCTGTGCGATCAAGCGCGCGTGGCGGCCGAAGATGGCACACGAATGATCCAAGCGTTCCTTGATGTTCGGGGAGTAGGAAGCGTTGCGTACGGCGATGCCCATCTCTTCGCTCGCGTACGTGAGCGACGAAGCCACGATCGCTGCGGTGATTGCATTCACGCCTGCCGATCCTCCAAAGAGAGAACACCGCTCGCATCGACGTGCACGAACCAATCCGGCCCTACGTAGGTCGTCGCGTCGTACTGTTCGATCACCGCGGGTCCCGTAATGCGGACGCCGCCGGGCAGGCGCTCGCGCCCAAACACCGGGGTTTGCGTAAAGGCTGTTCCATCCCAGACCGCACGCGTTTCCAGGCGAGCTTCTTCCTGCGAAGCGCTTGGCGTTGCGATGGGCAATGCAGCCGGCGGCGCTTCCGGTGCGCGCCCGATGCCGGTCACGCGGAGGGTCACGATTTCGACGGCTTCATCGCGCACCGCATACCCGTACCGGCGCTCGTGGAGCGCGTGGAATCGCTCGAGCGTTTCATCGAAGGCTCCGCTCGCAACGGTCAGCCCGAAGGATTGGCCGGCGTAGCGCAGTTCCAGCTCGCGGATGTAGGTACGATCGCTCGCGGGCACGTTCTGCTCGGCCAACGCCCGTTCGCTCTCGTCGTACAGTTCGCCGAAGAGCGCGCCGATTGCGGGCCACTTGCGCGCTTCGGCGACTGCGACGTACGAACGGCTCGACGTGACACGCACGTCCGCCGTCAACAGGCCGTAGGCCGAAAACAATCCCGGCAGCGGCGGAATGACGACGCGCCGAACGCCGATCTCACGTGCCACGGCGCAGGCATGCAGCGGGCCGCCGCCGCCGAACGCCACGAGCGTAAAATCGCGTGGATCGTGACCGCGCTCGATCGAGACGATCCGCAACACCTTCGCCATCTCGAAATCGACGAGCGCAACGATCGCCGCCGCAGCTTCGCAGACGCCGCCTTCGAACGCCGTCGCAATCGAAGCGACGGCAGCGCGAGCGCGCTGCGCGTCGATCGGAAACGTTCCGCCGAGCAACGCGCGCGGATTGAGCCTGCCGAGTACGACGTTCGCATCGGTCACGGTCGGACGCTCGCCGCGCCCGTACGCGGCCGGCCCGGGATCGGCACCGGCCGATTGCGGGCCCACGCGCAGGGTTCCCGCGCGGTCGAGCCACGCGATCGTTCCACCGCCCGCACTGACCTCGGCGAGATCGACGAACGGAAAGCGCACGGGATACCCGCTGCCGCGCAGCGCGCGGCCGCTGTGCGTCACCCCCGCCGCTTCGAACTCCGTCGCGATTTCGGGCAACCCGTCGACGATCGTGCCGGCCTTCGCCGTCGTGCCGCCCATATCGAACGAGAGCACGCGATCGAGCTGCATCGACCGGCCGAGCAGCGCCGCCGCAATGACGCCGCCGGCGGGGCCGCTTTCGATGAGCGACGCCGGACGGCGAGCTGCCGCCTCGAGCGATGCCATCCCGCCGTCGGAACGCATCACGTAAAGCGGCGCGCGCACGCCCGCGGCACGGACACCGCTAGCGAAGGCGTCCAAGTAACGGCGCATGACCGGCATCAAGGCGGCGTTCACAATCGCCGTTGAAAACCGTTCGTACTCGCGGAATTCACGCACGAGATCGGCGGAACGCGAGATGTCGATATCGGGCAAGCGCAGCGCTAGCCGTTCCGCGACGGCAACCTCGTGCGCGTCGTCGACATCGGCGTGCAGTAAACCCACGGCGACGGAGCGGATCCCGCGTCGCGAAATCTCCAGCGCGATCGCGTCGACTTCGTCCGGATCGGGCGCGATAAGGACGGTCCCATCGGCTTCGCGGCGTTCGCATACGACGAAGCGATCTTCGCGGCGCGCGAGCGGCACCGGCCGTTCGACACCGAGATCGTACACGGAGCTGCGGTTTTGGCGCCCGATCTCGAGCAGGTCGCGAAAGCCCGCGGTCGTGACGAACGCGACGCGCGGCAACTCCAAATGGACTTGGCCGAGCAGGGCGTTGGTGGCGATCGTGCTCGCGTGCACGACCAGGCTGATTTCGCCCGCCTTGACATCCATGTCCAGCAACGCGCGCAAGGCCGCAAGCGCACCCTCTTCTGGTGCGCGCGGGGTGGTCGGGACTTTCAACCGGATACATGCGCCGCCTGGAGGCCATGCGATGAGATCGGTAAAGGTCCCGCCGACGTCGATCCCCACTCGCATCGTTCATCATTAACGCATCGAAACGCGTCCGCCTTTGCTCGGACCGGCGGCAGCTATTGAACTCGTTTGACCGCGTCGATATAGGAGCGCACGATGTGGTTATGCGCATCCTCAACGGCAACGTGGAATTCTTCGGTGCCGGAGACGAACGGTATCTCGTGACCGAGGGGAGGACGGCGCCGAGTTCGGGTACACGCTAGCGCATCGACACAAAGGCACCCTAGCGGGCGTCGTCACAAAGACGCCCTCAGAGGCGTCGTGAGGCGATTGGATCCCCCGAGGAAAGCAGCGTGCAGCAGAGGATGCCCCAGCGAGCAGACGTTACCGAAACCGGCCTTCGGCGCCTGTTGATCGTGGCCGCGGTCATGGCCGCCGCGCTGATGCAGACGCTCGATTCGACGATCACGAACGTGGCATTGCCGAACATCCAAGGCAACCTCGGCGCGAGTCAGGACGAAGGCACCTGGATCGTGACCTCGTACACGATCGCAGCCATCGTCGTGATTCCGCTGACGCCCTGGCTGCAAAATCGGTTCGGACGCAGAAATTACTTCTTGGCGTCGATCATCGGATTTACGATCGCGTCGTTTCTCTGCGGCTCATCGGGAACGCTCGTGGAAATCGTCGGCTGGCGCGTCGTGCAGGGGGCATTCGGCGGCGGTCTCCTCGCGACGGCGCAAGCGATCCTGCGCGACACCTTCCCGCCGCAGCAGCTCGGCGCGAGCCAAGGCATCTTCGCGGTGGGCGCGATCATGGGGCCGGCACTCGGGCCGCCGCTGGGCGGTTATCTGGTCGACAACGCATCCTGGAACTGGGTTTTCGATATCAATATCATCCCCGGACTGTTTTCATCGATCGTGCTCTTTCTGTTACTCAAGGATCCGGAAACGCCGGTTGCCGGCAAGATCGATGTGGTCGGACTGATGCTCCTTGCGGGGGGCCTCGGCTCGATGCAATTCGTGCTCACCGAAGGCGAGCAACACTACTGGTTCGCGGATCCGACGATTGCGCTCGTGTCCATCGTGATGGTCGTGGCACTCGTGGGTTTCGTGTTTTGGGAACTCTACGGAACGAATGCTCCGGTCGTCGACCTTCGCATCCTTCGCAACCGCAGCGTATCCGCCGGTTCCGTTCTAGCAATCGCGCTCGGCGCGGCGATCTTCGGCTCGACCTATACGCTGCCGCAATTCACGCAAGGACCGCTCGGTTTTACCCCTACGCTCAGCGGCCTGCTCTTCATATTTCGCGCAGCTCCGATCTTCGTCATGACGCCGATCCTCGTTCGGCTTACCGGAAAGGTCGATCCGCGCGTCTTTCTCGGGCTCGGATTTCTGCTCATCGCAATCGGCAACGCGATGCAGGCGCACATCACGACGCTCGATGCGGGGTTTTGGACCTTCGGAATCTCGCTCGGGCTTACGGGGGTCGGCGCATCGATGCTCTTCGTACCGCTCTCGATTGCCGTGCTCGGTGCGACGACGCCGAGCGAAGGCCCGAAAGCCGGCGCCTTCATCAACCTCTCAACGCAGCTCGGCGGCTCGATTGCGGTTGCGGGTCTTTCCGTCTACCTCGATCGCCGGCAGTATTTCCATGCGGAAGTGCTGGGCGCGAACGCCACGCTCTCGAACCCGAACGTCCACCAGTTCTTGCAAACGAATCCCTTGAGCGCACTCTCACAAGCCGTCAACGGGCAAGCGCTCATCTTAGCCTATGCGGATGCGACGCTCGCGATCTCCGTCGTATGCGTCGTTTGCGCGCCGTTAATTTTCCTCATGCGCAAGCCGAAGGCTCCGGCGGGGCCCGTCGAAGTGGGCCACTAGCCCGCCGTTCGCGCAGCGTGCGGCAAGATTGCACGAAGCCTCCGTGAATGCATGAAGAAAGATGAGGATGTTCAGAAAGATCGCTCCGCTCGCGTTTGCCTTTGTCGCAGCATTCGGGCTCCAAGCCTGCGGCAGCGGATCGGCGCCTACGGCAACACAAGCGGCGCTCGGGCGGATACCTTCTCCCGGCCCGCTACCGCCCGGAGCTCAGGGCTCCCTCATCTCCTACGGCCGCGATATCGTCCACGCTACGCCCCGCTTCGCCGGCAAATTTATCAAGGCGAGTATGTCATGCGAGGCATGCCATCTCGGCGCCGGAACGCAGACTCACGGCGGATCGTTCCGCGGCATTTACGCGAACTTTCCACAATACAACAAGCGCGCCGGACACTTCATTACCTTACAAGATCGGCTCGCCGAATGTTTCCTCTACAGCATGAACGGAACGCCGCCGGCGTTTTCGAGCCGGGAAATGATCGCGCTCACCGCATACATCGCATATCTCTCGAACGGCGCGCCCGTCGGTAGCGGATTCGCGGGTCAAGGGCTCGTGAATTTCAAACCGGATCGCACGCCCAACATCTCCGCAGGCCGCACCGTGTACGAACAACGCTGCAGCGCCTGCCACGGGGCCGGCGGCCAAGGCAATGCGACGTATCCTCCGCTTTGGGGGCCCAAATCGTTTAACGGCGGAGCGGGCATGCACAGGCTCACGACGATGAGCGCGTTCGTGCGCTATAACATGCCGTTCGGCAGCCCGCCGAACACGCTCTCGAAGCAGCAGGCGTATGACGTCTCCGCCTTCGTGTTGAGCCATCCGCGGCCGAAATTCGACAAAAAACGCACGATCGTGTTCCCGCCGCAAGAGGCCGACACGTTCTGATTCTGTGGTGCGCCTTGGAGCGCAACCAGCTTCGGCCCAACACTTTCGTGGAATCCGGACCGTTTCTCCATCACTATGATCAAACAACTGCTCGCCGCCGCTGCGGCACTCGCCCTCGCCGCACCGGTTGCGGCGCAAGCTCAAGAAGTCCCATCGTATGCGGCGGTCCAGAACGACCAGCAAATTCAGGGCCGCGTCACCGGCTTCGACGGAGCCTATAACCTTCAGGTGCGCGACAACAACGGATACGTCGATAACGTGGAACTTCACGACGGAACGATCATCAATCCCACGGGCCTCGCGCTCGCGCCCGGCATGATCGTGAGCATCCTCGGCGATAGCGCCGGCCCCGTCTTCGACGCAAACGAAATCGATACGCCGTACGCGTTCGAAAATGCGGTTCCGTTCTACGCCGGCCACCCGTGGGACTACTACGGCCCAACGATCAGCCTCGGCTTCTTCTTCGGAAACACCGGCTGGTGGCACGGAGCCTCTGGTCGCGGATACAGCCACGGCATCGCGTACAACGTCCGCTCATCGCGGCCCGTGATCGTTAACAACAACTACGGTCGCCCGGACACGCACTTCTCGCGACCCGCGCCGCAACTCCCGATCGAGCACTTCACGGGCATCGGCAACCGCTTCAGCGACAACCACTTCGCGAGCGCGAGCCGGAATCAACCGGCGCACGTCACGGAACGGGCTTCCCACGCATCGCCCTCGCGCGAACGCCGCTAGACCAACAGACCCCGAAAAAGAGACCCCGCCGGTAACGGGGTCTCTTTCATTCTGCAGCTTCGCCGAAGGCGACGCACGGTCGCTTATTAGATGGCAGTCTCGTAATAGAGCGCTGCGGCTTTCTCGGCGCGGTAATAGGATGTTTCGATTGCCGCCCGCATGCTTTCGAGCAGCGCGCGTGCCGTTTCCGACGCGATCCGATGGCCGCTGCGCGGGTCGGTCAGCCGGCCGTTATTCTCGACCGGGAGCATGTAGCGCCCGGTCAACACCAGGCGAAACGATCCATAATAGTAGTCCGGCTCGACATCGATCTTGCCGCTGAAGCTCGGGAAGGCAAGGCCGTCGATCGGTTCCCAGGAGACTGCGACGCTGTCGAAATCGCCGACGAGATTGCTGATCCGCGCGGTGCAGACGCAAACGAACGTGTCCGCCGTGTGGCTACGCCCGGCATCGGGCGATTCCGGCACGCAGAGATCGAAGGAGCCTGTGCCATCGTAAACTACATCGAGATGCGAGCGAACCTGGACGGGTGCACACTCGACATATATTTCGGATTTGAGGCGATTCATGGCTAACTCCCTGGCGCTATTCGAATCAAGTAAAAGGGAGCAAGTGGAATGCAACGTGAACGGGGCCGCTTCGAATCTTCACAAATCCTTCACACGCCGCTCGGTTTTTCACGCCTGGGTCGCCCGCAGCAGCCGCCTACAAACGGTAACGCATCACCCGCGGCAGCGTGAGCGCAGCGCCGGCATTGAGGTTGCCGTGCGCGTCGACGACGCTCCAACCCGAGTTCGAGATGTAGTAGAGGAAGCCGCCAATCGCGACAGCGTGCGTCGGATCGAGCGTCGCGGCCGAACGCGCGATGATCCGCTCCGCGACGATCCGGGTACGCGATGGATTTAGCGTGAACGCAACCACGCGTTCTGGTGATGTTCCATTTTGGACCGCGATAAGTCGCTCGCGCTCGAAGTACATCCCGTCGATTCCTTCGAGCGCAAAGCGGCCGCCGCCCGAGAGCCAGCGCACCTTCTTGGTTTCGATGTCGAGAACGCCGATGCCGCGCACGTAATCCGGCACGAAAATGTGGCGGGCGTCGGGGTACGCGGCCGGGGTCTGCGGTGAAATGAAATCGCCGGCGTCGATGCGCACGAGCGCGCTGCCGGCCGACGAAATCCGGTAGACGCCGCCACCGTCTCCATCGCTTACGATCGGCTCTCCGCGTTTCGTCAACAGCATGTCGCCCAGATCGCTCGAAGGCGGTCCATCGATGCGCCGCAGAAGGATCCCGTCTTTGAGGCGATAGCACAGCAGGGCGGACTTACCCCAGGCCGCCTTCGGCGCGAACCGGAGCCCCTGCATCGCGGCCTCCGTTGCCCAAAGCACGCCGCGGACCGAATCGACTTTGACGGCAACCATCGGCCATCCGTCCGGCGATCGTGCGAACGTGCTTTCCCCTCCGGCGGCGTCGTGCGACACGATTTCTTTCTCGCGCACGCTCGTGATGTAGAATCGCTTCGTGCGAGCGTCGTAATCGATATCTTCCGCAAGCAGCGCCGTATCGTGCAGCGTGAAGGCCGTCGTCGTTCCGGAGATCGGTATTTCGTTTGCCTTCATGCCCGCGGCAATGCTTCGAAAGCGCTCGTCACGGGCGAGTCCCTCGAACTCCGTTGCCGCGCGAGGCAGGTCGGTAGCCTGTCCCATCGCAACGTACTCGCGCAATTCATCGAACGCCGCGGCGGTATTTCCGACCCGGATCTCGGCGCGGGCGACTTCGAGCAGAGCATCCGGATCGTCGTTGAGAAACGCCTGCAGCTTCTGCGCCGCGAGCAGTGAGGCGGGCCAATCCTTACGCGCGCGTGCCTGGCGCAGTTGCGTTTGCAGTACATCGAACTGCCGCACCGCAGGTACCGTTTGCGACGGCACCGCGGCCGCAAGTACCCCCAGAAACGCCGCAACGACCGATCGCCACATCGCATGACGATTCGCGGCGGGGGCGCGTCCCCCGCTGTCGCGCCGATGTTCGGGGCCATCGGGGGCACGCCGCCCCGATTTCAACGGAAAGGGTGCGTCGCGCTTAGGTTGGTTCTAAGACCCGAAGTCGACGAAGAGCTGGCCGATATCCATCGATCCCATACCGGTGTTGAGATCGTAGCCGGGGAGGGCCTGATAGAAGCCGTTGTCGCCGGCGAAGATATCGTGGAAGCCGCCGATGATCGCGGGCGTTGCGCCGCTCGGGAACGGGTCGTTACCGACGGGCCCGAAGATACCGTCGGCAAGGCCGCCGCCTTGGCTCTGGTAGATCGCGTAGTAGTTCGGCGTCGCGTTGCCGAGCTTGTTGCCGTGCCGGCTCTGGAGGCGGGCGTAGATGCCTTCGGAGAGCGGTGCCGCGAGGCTCGTGCCGCCGTAGGCGGTCGGAACGCCGCTGATGATCGTGTCGAGGCCGGTGTTGGGATCGGCCGCCATTGCGATGTCGGGCACCATCCGGTTACCGACGGCGAAGCCTTCGGTTAGCGTGTTGGCTTCCATAGCACCCTGCCAGGGCGACATCTGCTCGAACAGTGAGATTCCGCCATCACCGGAGTACCACGAGATCTCGGTGTCGTAGGCGCCGTTGGTTGCGCTTACGAGCAGTGAGGTTCCGCCGACTGCCGTCGCGTAAGGCGACGATGCGGGATAGCCGATGTCGGGAACGCCGGCCGGGATGCCGTTGGCTTCCGGATCGTCGGGAATCGGGCAGAACGAACCGGTATCGCCTGAGGCAACCGTGACGGTCTGGCCCTGAAGCACGGTTTCCGCCAAGATGAAGTCGGTTGTGGTCATTTCGCCCTCGGCGTACCAGAGCGCTTCGCAGGCGCCGATCGAAAGGTTGAGGACCGGGACGTTATCATCGGTCGCGTACTGGCTGACGGCGGCCGGCAGCGCGGAGAGCGAGAGTGCGTTGATGTTGTACGCGGTCATCGACTTGACGCCGCCCGCAAGGCCGACTGCGGCCTGCGTATCGATGTCCCACTCGGGCTGGCCCGAAGTATCGGAGCTCGGCGGCCCGAGCGAGGTGACGTTCTCGACGATGAACGATGTCTGAGGCAGACCTTCGAGGTAGTCCATTTCATACATATCGCTCGCGATGGCGGCCAAGCTGTTCGGGCCCGTTACCGCGCCTTCGGTGACATCGGCGACCGCGGTGTTTGCGCCCGTCGGATTGCCTTCATCATCGTACGCGAGACGATAGTAGTTCGTCGTGAAAACCGCGGGGTAGCAGAACGGCGTCGGAGTATCGGGAAGCCCCGAGAGGCCTTCGGCTCCAGCGATGTTGTTGCAATCTTCGGGCGGTGCCGTCGTGTCTGCGCGGTGCACTGCCAGCGCTCGGCGCATTTCGGCAAAATTCTCGCGATGACGCCCGTGGCGGCGGAGCCTGGCTTGCACGGCGGCCGGAGCTTTGCGCGCATAGGTCGACATCTTGAAGCTGGAAAGGCCGCCCACTGATTGGACGATCCCTGCGAGCGACGCGGGAACCATTGCCGGCGTGACGTTCGCGTATTGGGGCACACCGAGCTGACTGAAGGTGTGAATCGACGTGTCGAACGCGTTGCTCGCGACGGCCGCGGTCGTATCCGCTTGAACGAGAACGCGGTTCGGCGTGACGTTGATGTTCTTCATGCCGAGCGATGAGAGATACGATTCAACGGCGGTAACCGAAGCTTGCGTCGGAGCGAAGTCCGCCGTGAACTGGGCCGGCGTGAGAAACTGATGGTACGCCGCGCTGCCGGGCGCGTACATCTGACGGATCGCGGCGTTGGCGGCCGCGAGATTACCCTTGAGACCGATCACGAGGTGGATCGGCGTCGAGGCTGCGAGCGTGCCCATCTCGATGGCCGACAGCGGCGACAAGGCGAGGGTTCCGGTCGGGGCCCAGGTCCCCGAGGTGAGTGCACGGTGCCGGTGCACGGCGGTCGCACCGGCTATGCCGCTCGAGCTGCCGACGATGGATGCGGCCAGTGCCGCGCACACGAAAATTTTCACAGACTCTAAGTCCCCTACAGTTCCGGTGTTTTGGTGTATCCGAGTCAGCGTACGACCGCGCGTGCAACAAACCGATAACAGGACGGGCTGCTCGAGGCGGAATCGTCGAAACTAGCCTAGAGAGTGCGGCGTATCTCTTTTTCTGAGCAAGACATATTCCGGCCAGCCGATGAGGTTCCACCAGCCGGCGCCAAGCAGAAGGCCGCGCAGACGGCTCGGAAATACCGGCAGGAGACCGGCCGCGAACATCAGGGCGTACACGGGAAAGCCCGCGATGCCGAGTTCTCTATTATGCCCCTTGCGCACCGTCTCGAAGTTCGCGGCGCGAGCGAAGGCCTCGAGTTCCGGGAGCGACAGCGGAGCTCCGACGTGTGACTCGTCGTCGGCGAAATTGAGCGGATAGCCGGCCGGATACGAGATCGCGTAAAGGCGCGAGCGAGGCGACATCCAGAGCGAGCGCGGACTCGGAGTTTCGATGTACGCATAGCCGCCGCACCGCAGGACCCTGGCTATCTCTCGAGCGAGCCGCGGCTTGTTTTCGATATGCTCGATAACGTGCGAGCAAAAGATCCCATCGACTGAATCGTCTTCCAGCGGGAACGGTTCGTGTTCGATGTCACAGGCAAGACGGCGGAATGCTCCGGTGGCCTCGATGTCGGCCGGAATGTCGTTTTCGCCGTAAATCGTTGCGTCCGGGAATCGCTCCAACCCTACGAAGCGAAGGCTGCGCTTCGTCCCATACAGATATCGAAAGGCCTTTCGAAAATCTCCGCAGCCCACGTCGAGCACGAGTCCGCCGGGCGCCGTAAGACGGGCCAGGCGCCTGCGCGCGATACCGGTCGGCCAATGTCGTTGAAGCACGTGATGCGGCCCTCTCCTGTAGAGCTTCACGATTACCTTCCCGCCGAACGCAAAGGAACCGCGACCGATCCCGGCCGCGGCTCCAGTGCGTGTTGCGATCGAGGCTCGTTAGCTGCCGAACGAGATGATCAGGTTACTGATATCGAACGAACCCATGCCGGTCGTGAAATCGTATCCGGGCATGGCCGTGTAGATACCGTTGGCGCCGTAGGCGATGTCGTGCATGCCGCCGACGTTGGTCGTGATCGCGGGCGGGGTGGGAACTGCTGCCGTTGCGAATCCGCCGCCCGCGGCAATGTAGCTCGCGTAGAGGTTGGGCGCGGCGAAGCCGAGCCGATTGTTATGACGGCTCTGCAGGCGGGTGAACGTGCCCATCGAGAGGGGCGAGGCGAGACTGGTTCCACCGTTCTCGGTGATCGCACCGTACTCGTAGTAGATGACCGGACCGACGTCGACATCGGCGTCCATCGCAACGTCGGGAACCGCGCGGCCAAGACCCGAGGTAACCGCTACCGGCAGACCGGGACCACCGATGGAGCAGTAGACGGGGAGACACTGCGTCGGCACGACGCTGTATGTCCAGAATTCCGGGGCTTCGAAGAGCGAGATACCGCCGCCGCCCGAGTACCACGAAATTTCGCCGAAGTAGCTGCCGTCGTACTGCGATAAGAGGCTCGTTCCGCCGGCACCCATGACGTACGGCGATGCCGCGGGATACGCGACCTGCGGAGGTCCGGCCGGACCTAATCCGTTCGTGACGACGTTGTAACCGCACGACGAGCCGCTGTCGCCGGACGAAGAGAAGAGCGTTTGGCCTTGCAGCGCACCCTCTTGGAGTTCCGCATCGTCGATCGCCATCGAGGCGTCGAGGTACGCCTGATATTCGCACTCACCGAACGAGGCGTTTGCGTCCTGGGCAACGTCGTCGGTCACCCAGCGATTGATCGTCATCGAGATGTCGTTGTCGTCGAGGCTTCCGGCGTTGTACAGGGTCAGCGACTTCACGTCGCCTGCGATGCCGGTGCTGGCCTGGGTGTCCATCGTCCACTCGCCCTGGCCGTAAACGTCTTGGCTCTGAAAGTCGACGGGGACGATGTTTACGGGGACTTGACGCAGGCCGTTGTCGCGCTCGTTGAGCTGCAGGTCAGTGACGATGCCCGAGATGTTGCCTTCGGTGAAGACGGCGACGTTCGTGTTGGAGCCTAGCGGGCTGTTCTGATCGTCGTAGACCACGCGCAAGTCGTTCGTCGTGTACGGCCGGCCGGCACACGGGCCGCCCGAATCGGGGAGCGGCACCGCGACCGGTGGCGGTCCGTATCCCGGGATAAATTGCAAACCCGTGCAGGGCTGTACGCCCGGCGTCAGCGCAAGCGTTTTCATGCCGTTGCGGCGCAACTTACCATTGCGCGACAGCTCGGCGCGTTGCGCCGCTACGCGGGCCAGCGCCATCCGGTGAAAGCGGGCGCGATTTGCAGGTGAGGGATGGCGCAGCGCGAGTTGCATCGGGAGGTTCTGAAGACCGAGCACACCGGTAACGTAGGTGCTCAGGGACTTCGGCACCATCACCGGCGTGATGTTCGCGAAATAGGCCGTCCCGCTATTGTTGAAGCCGTGGATCGCAGTATCGAACGCAGCGCTCACGAGCGCGGCATTGCCGTTGGCGCGCACCAGAAGGTTGTTGGGCGTCGACGCGACGTTGGTGAATCCGAGTGAGGTTAAGTAGGAGGTGACCGCGCTCACGGCTGCATTGCTCGGACCGAAGGCCGCCGTGTACTGCTTGGGCGTGAGGAACTGATGGTACTGCGGGTCGCCCGGCGTATAGATGTGACGCAGCTCCGTTTCGGCCGCGGCTTTGTTCGGCGTTAAACCAACAACGATGCGCAGCGGCGTGGCGGCCGGAACGAGCCCGAGATCGAGGACGCCGGAGGGCGGCAACATCGCCTTCGTGGCGGTCGCGACCCAACCGGTTGCCGGCACGGCGGCGCTCAGTGCTTGGCGATGGATGGCGCCTCCGGTCCGAACCAGCACGGCGCCGGCGGGCATTGCCGCGCCGGCAAAAAGCGCTGCTACTAAGGCAGCGCCGGTAAGTCTTTTCATCGTATTCCTCGTCAGATTGCGGTGGCGTTCGGATCAGCGTACGGCGCCGGGTGCAACAGGACGCGAACAAATCGAGAACAAGCCCAGCACGGGGTCGCGCTCGGATCACCCTAAGATGACAGGTTTCGGCTACCAGTACTTCGAGCAGCTCGCTCCCGACGAGTTGCACACGACGACGTAGCCGACATGAGACCACGAGCTGTCGGTGTCGTCCTCGGTCCAGTCCACGCCTTGGCTGCTCGAACTGTCGTAATAATAACGCCCCTGCACGTAGACGTAATCGTTCACCGCTACCCACGGCCAGGTCGAGGGCGGATCGTCGGTCGGCGCTTCCGCCATTGCATCGAGATTCGAAACGATTTCGATTTGGTATCCCGAGGGCATCTCGACGTAGAAGTATCCGTGGTCGCCGCTGCTGGTTTTCTTCGCCGCAAGGACCTGGGTCACACTTCCGCAGATGTCGACCAGTTGATCGGCCGTGATCGTGCCCGCCGCAAATTCACTTTGGTCGTTGAGGAATTGCGTGTTGTTGCAGGCATACGGCGCAGTGCTCGGCGATGTGGTGGGTGCAGGCGACGCAGTAGCCGTTGGGCTCGCGCTGGGAGTCGCGCTCGGCGTAGATGTCGGCTTCGCAGTCGGCGATGCGGTCGGCCCAAACGTCGGAGTCGCGGTTGGCGCCGTTGAGGGCGACGGCGAGGCCGACGGCGTTGCGGTTGCGCTCGAGCCCGTCAGCGAAACGTCGTCGAGATACTCGTAGACGTAGTCCTTGGAATAGCCGTTGCCTTTGACGCCGAAATACAGCTGCACCGTTTCTCCGGCGTACGAACCGAGGCTGAACGATTTCTCGACCCACCCATTCGTCGTATCCGCTTCGGAGTACAACTGCGTGATCTGCGATCCGCTCGTACTCAAAATGTCGGCCTCTTGATCGACGTACTCTATCGTGTCGGTCGTGCCTTCGTACACCCAAAACGTCAACGTTGCGGCCGACGGTACCGTGACCGTTTGGCAGAGGCCGGCGGTTCCGTCGACTTCCGGTTTCGCCGTCGTACCTATGAGCGCGCTGTAACTGCCGCTATGCGCTTGGGCGGTCGTTACCGACGTATCGTTGACGCTGCCGCACGAGGTCCACGGTGAAAGCGATCCGGTTTCGAAGCCGGGATTCACCACCACGTTCGCACCCGAAGCCTGCGGCCCGGCCGAGTGCGCCGTGCTGAGAGCCTGCGTGGAACTGGGAACCGAAGAACCTTGACTGCTGCCGGCACATCCGGACACAAAGGCGAGCACGAGGCTCACCGCTACGATGCGAGCGCGCACAACCGACCTCCAACGAAAGCAAGGAATTGAAGGGGACGAGACCCGTGATCTGCGGCCGTCTTCACTCGCGACGGAGGAGGACTCCTGTGCGATCTCTGCGAGCGCCGGACGAACGTTTGCGAAGCGACGGAGCCGCCGGTACATCAAAACGTAGGGCGCCCGCGGCATCCTTAAGGACACCATAAGAAGATTGAGCGTACATTGACCTACGACGCTCGAAAGCTTTTCGAACGCCGTCGTTCTCTTGCCCGAACGATCCCCCTGACTTTATCGACGAGGGCGACTTCTTTCAATGTCCAGATTTCGCATAACCCGCGGCGGCTTTATTCGCAATTCGGCCGGCGCGGCCACACTCGGCTTGGCCGCATGCGCCGGAGGCACACAAGTTGGCGGCGCGCTTCCAAGCGACGGCAGCACTACGTCTCCCGTCGGACATGGCGGAACGCCCGCACCGGGCGCCTCGGCAACACCGGGCACCGGTTCGCCACCTACTTCGGCGCCGGCCCCAGGCTCCGGTGCGACGGCGACGCCCGCGCCCGGCGCGACATCGAGCCCCGTGGCTTTTCCTGCGGGCAGCGTTTCGACCGGAACGCGCGGACCCAACTCGTTACCCGATTCGACGCGTCCGGCCGGCCAGGCGAATACGAGCCTGCCGTTCGAGAACGTCGTCGTTCTGATGATGGAGAACCATTCGTTCGACAATTATTTCGGGATGCTGCCGCTGCGCGGCCAACCGCTCGCCGACGGCTTCACCTTCGATAGCAAAGGCGTACCGCAAAATAAGAATCCGCTCAACGGCGGGTATCAGCACGTCTTTCATCTGCAAGGCACTTGCGCTCCATACGGCTGTTCGCAAGCTTGGGACGACACGCACAAGGACGTTAACAACGGGAACATGGACGGCTTCGCCGGCACGTGCGACGCGGCAATGGGGTATTGGGACGAAGCCGATCTGCCGTTTTATTATTCGCTCGCGAAGACATTTTGCGTAGGAAATCGTTCGTTTTGTTCCACGCAGGGACAAACGTATCCGAATCGCCGCTATCTCTACGCCGCGACGTCGGAGGGTCTCGTCTCCACAACGTCCGCCACGTTCTCGCTGCCGGCTCCGGCCAACGGCACGATCATGGATAGGATGACGAAGTACGGCATCACGTGGAAGGATTACGCAAGCGACCTCCCGGCACTCGCCATCATCCCCCAGATCGTCGAAGACCATCCGAGCAACTTTACGACGATCGCGGAATTCTTCGTCGATTGCGCTGCCGGCACGCTGCCGCAAGTATCGTTCGTCGATCCCGAGTTCGGCGCCGTCGATGATGTCGGCGGCACGCTGTTTGCCGGCTTAAGCTCCATTCCGGACTTGCCCGCTTCCATCCAAGCGGGGATGGCCTCGGTCGTTAATACGGTCGACGCCCAAGGCGGCGACGAAGAAGAGCCGCAAGACATCGCGATCGGCGAAGCCTTCGTCGCGAAGGTCATCAACGCGGTGCTGAGTTCTCCGCAGTGGAAAAGTACGCTGCTCATCTGGACGTACGACGAGCACGGCGGCTACTACGATCACGTGCCGCCGCTCGGAGCGCCGAAACCCGATAGCATTCCGCCCACCATCTCGTCGACCGATTATCAGGCGCAGTTCAACGTCACGGGCGTGCGCGTTCCAACCGTCGTCGTATCGCCGTACAGCCGCCCGAATGCGGTGAGTAACGTGCCGCACGATCACGCCTCGATCATCGCCACGATCGCGGCGAAATGGAATCTTCCGGCGCTCACGTATCGTGATGCGCAGGCCAACACGCTTTTCGATTACCTCAACCTCAACGGGCCGCCCGCGTTTCTGACGCCGCCGACCCTGGCGGCAGCGGCGTTACCGGCAGCACTGGGCGGAAGCAAGTGCGTTACGAGCCCTCCGCCTGATACCATTACGCCGAACGTCCGCAGCCGCAGATCCTAGTACCATAATGTCCGGCGCCCGGAATTCACCCGAGGCGCGGCGTAAGATTGCGTTGCCGGTCTTCTCCGTATTCCGATCGTAAGGGGCCATTTGTTCATGTCCAAGTTTCGGATCAGCCGCAGCGGCTTCATACGCGGTTCGGCCGGCGCTGCGACGCTCGGCCTCGCGGCCTGCGCCGGTGGTACGTCGATCGGCGGCGGATCGCCAATCCCAAATGACGGCTCGACGGCCGCACCGGGGCACACCGCAGCGCCAGGTTCCGGCGCCACCTCATCTCCAACGGCGGCACCAACCGCGTCGCCCGCACCGGGGCCCTCGGGAACGTCGACCCCTGCGCCCGGCTCAACTGCGAGTTCCGTTCCTTTTCCGTCCGGAAGCGTCTCGAGCGGCGTGCGCGGGCCGAATTCGTTACCCGATTCGACTCGCCCAGCCGGTCAGGCTACGGCGAGCCTGCCGTTCGACTACGTCGTCGTCTTGATGATGGAAAACCACTCGTTCGACAATTATCTGGGCATGCTGCCTTTACGCGGTCAGCCGCTGGCAGACGGCTTCACCTTCGATAGCAAGGGCGTTCCGCAAAACAAAAATCCGCTCGACGGCGGTTACCAGGACGTCTTCCATCTGCAGGGTACCTGCGCGCCGTACGAAGTCACGCAGGCTTGGGACGCAACGCACGAGCAAGTCAACGAGGGAGCGATGAACGGCTTTGCCGGCAGTTGCGACACGGCGATGGGCTATTGGGACGAATCGGACATCCCGTTCTACTATTCGCTTGCGAAGACGTTTTGCGTCGGGAACCGGTCCTTCTGTTCCACGCAGGGTCAGACGTACCCCAATCGCCGTTACTTATATGCGGGCACTTCCGGCGGCCTCGTCTCGACGAGCGATGAGACGTTCTCGATGCCCGACCCGGCCAACGGTACGCTGATGGACATGATGACGAAGTACGGCATCTCGTGGATGGATTATTTCATCGATCTTCCTGCCCTCGCCATCGTCCCGCAGAACGTCGAGAACCATCCGGCCAACTTCGCACCGGTCGCGGAATTCTTCGCCGCGTGTGCCGCGGGCACGCTTCCGCAAGTGTCGTTCGTCGATCCGGATTTCGATACGGTCGGTACGGTCGGCAGCGAATTGTTCAGTGCCTTACAGATGATCCCGGACCCACCGCCGGCGATCGCGGCAGCGCTCGTCAACTATAAAGAAGATTCGGCCTCGATCGGAGAGAGCGAAGAGAATCCGCAGGATATCGCGATCGGCGAGCGATTCGCCGCGTCGGTGATCAACGCGGTCATGAGCGGGCCGCTCTGGTCGCGCACGCTGCTCGTCTGGACTTACGACGAGCACGGCGGTTATTACGACCACGTGCCGCCGCTCGGCGCTCCCGAGCCCGACAATATCCAGCCCAATATCTCCGCGACCGACTATCAGGCCAAGTTCAACGTCTCGGGCGTGCGCGTGCCGACCGTCGTCGTTTCCCCGTACAGCCGTCCGAATGCGGTCAGCAACGTACCGCACGACCATACTTCGATCATTGCGACGATCGCCGCCAAGTGGAACCTTCCGGCATTAACGTATCGGGACGCGCAAGCAAACACGCTGCTCGATTACCTCAACCTCAACGGTCCGCCGGCATTCCTCACCGCACCCACGCTGGCGACTCCGTCGTTGCCGGCGGATGCGGGCGGAAGCAAATGCGTCTCGGGACCGCCGCCGCCGACGATTACCTCAAACGCACGCACGCGGAGAAACTAATCGCGCCCGTGAAGCCCAGCGCGTAACCGCGAGAGACAACGACCCAGTGATGAAAGGCAGCCGGCGATGCGAGTGATTGGCCGCGAAGAAGTCGCGCGGCGCCTGACGTACGAGACCTGCATCCCCATCGTGCGCAGCGCTATGATCGCCTTCTCGAAGGGCGAGACGCGGCAGCATCTCCGCTCGATCATTCCGCTCGGCGAAGGACGTAGGTTCGGCATCATGCCCGGAGCGATGGGCGAAGACGCACCGTTCGGCGCTAAGCTCATCAGCGTCTATCCGGAGAATTTTGCGAAAGGCCGGCAGTCGCACCAAGGGCTCGTAGTCTTATTCGAGCCGAACACGGGGGAGCCGGTCTGCGTCGTTCACGCAGGCGAGGTCACGGCGATTCGCACGGCGGCCGCAAGTGCCGTAGCGACGGACGCTCTCGCGCGACCCGATGCGCACCGGCTCGCCATACTGGGTTACGGCGAGCAAGCCACGACCCACGCGAGAGCGATAGTAAAGGTCCGTACGATCGGGTCGATCGCCGTCTGGGGCCGTTCCAAGCAACGCGCGGAAGCGTTTTGCGCGCGCATGAGCGACGAACTTGGCCTGCCGGTTCGCAGTGCTTCCGATGTTGAAGACGCGGTAGCGGACGCAGATATCGTCTGCACGGTCACCGCCAGTAACGACCCTGTCCTAAAGGGGGCATGGGTTCGTCCCGGCACGCATCTCAATCTGGTCGGTTCGAGCGTAGGAGACTTTGCCGAGGTCGACGACGACTTGGTCGCGCGTTCGCGTTTCTTCGCCGACAGCCGCGAAGGCGTGTTGCGTCAGGGAGGTGAGTTCTTGCGGGCCAAGGCTTCGGGCCGCATCGGCGACGTCCACATCGCGGGCGAAATCGGCCAGGTGCTCTCGGGCGACGTGGAAGGCCGGCGTTCCGATGATGAGATTACCGTCTACAAATCACTCGGGCACATCGTCCAAGACCTCGCAAGCTCGTGGGCGCTCTATTCCGAAGCAGAATGCGACACACGCTAACTACGTAAGCTGCACGCCAAGTTGAGCGAAACACGTCGCGCTGCCTGCCGCGGCGTTCGCGACTGCGCCACGAGAACGATCCTCGCCGGCTCGAGCGTTTACTGACGGTTCGGCCGCGAATTTCACCCTAACTCGCGCGCCGCAGCGATGAGCGCGTGCGAGGCCGCGAGCAGCACGCCTACGGCTTCCCCGGCGGCAATTACTTGCGAACTGACGAAGGCGCCATTCACCAACAAGAGCAATTGCGCGGCAAGATCGTCCGGGCGGCGCACGCCGAACCGATCTGCGATTCCCCTGAGCCGGGCGCGAAGTTCTTTCTTATGAGAAACAGCGACCAAGCGCGCGGGGTGCGCTGCCTCCGGGAATTCCGCAGCCATGTTCAACTGGGGACAGCCGCGATAGTTTTTCCGGCCGACGCGCTCTCCGATCCATTGCATGTGTGCATCGAGTTCGGCCTGCGGGTCGGCGCGATGGCGCTGCGCGACGGTATCCCATTGCTGCCAGAACTGCTCGTCCTCTCGCTCGAGAAAGGCCGCGATGAGATCGTCCTTCGTTCGAAAGTGGCGGTAGAGGCTCGTCTTGGCAACGCCGGCTTGCTCGACGACGAGGTCGACACCGACGGCGCGTGCGCCGTCCCGATAAAACAGCTCCGACGCCGTTTTCAGGATCCGCTCCTTCAGCTCGTCGGAAGCACGGCCATCTGCCGGGCGGGCGTCTCTGGTGCGACTCGACATACTTGACATGATACAGACCTGTCTGTTTTAATGCAAGCAACAAACAGGTCTGTAGCGGAGAAGTCGTATGAAGGTTGCGGTCTATGGAGCCTCGGGCCACACGGCGCGCTTTGTGGTGGGGGAGCTGCTGCGTCGGGGCCATACGCCTATCGCAATCGGAAGGGACGAATCCAAACTGGCGGCGGCAGTTGCGGTGTACGCCTCCGAATTGGAGATGCGGATCGCGAGCCTCGACTCGGCGGAATCACTCGACCGCGCACTCTCGGGCGCCGATGCAGTCATTCACTGCGCGGGTCCCTTTCTCGATACGGCTCGGCCGCTCATAGAAGCCGCGCTGCGTGGCCGCATGCATTACTTCGACATTACCGCCGAACAGGGGAGCGCTCTTTCGACGTTCGAGGAATTTGATGCGCCCGCACGCGAGCGAGGCGTTCTCGTCGTTCCCGCTGCCGGATTTTATGGTGGTCTGGGCGATCTCTTGGCGAGCTACGCGATGGGCGGCTGGACGCAGGCAGACCGCATCGACATCGCTATTGCGCTCAATAGTTGGTGGCCTACACGCGGCACTCGGCGTACGGGACAACGAAATAGCGCGCCGCGACTGATTCTTTCCGGCGGAGAGCTCAACGCGATACAGTCGTCCGCAGCGGCTTCGTGGAACTTTCCCGAACCATTCGGACCGCAAGACGTCATCGAACTGCCGTTCACCGAGACGATTCTGATTGCTCGTCACCTGCGAGTACGCGAAATGCGCAACTACCTGAATCGAGCTCCGCTCCGTGACCTCCGCGATCCCGCAACCCCGGAACCGATCCCGGCCGACGAACGCGGGCGCTCGAACCAGCGCTTCGTTATCGATGTTATCGTTCGGAACGGCGCCGAAGAGCACCGCGTTACGGCGCAAGGCCGCGACATTTACGCGATCACCGCGCCGATCGTCGTAGAGGCAGTCGAACGTGTTTGCCGGGGTTCGTACCAACGCGCGGGAGCTTTCGCATTCGGTCAACTTTTCGATGCCTCGGAGTTCCTGCAAACCCTCGTAGACATGGGAGAGTTTACGCCGGGTCCGATTCGATTTGCGAAGGCTGCGTTCTAGAACGATGACCCGACGATTCAGCGGATCGCGTGAACCTCGTCTTTCGGCGGCCCGGCACTCAGCGATTTCATTCCCAGGATCGCTTTGACGATCAGAGCGTAGGTTTTCGGACGCGCGAAGTTGAGACCGCCGAACAGTTGTCTGAGCATCGTAAGAACGTCGAAATAGATGCGCTCGCAAACGAGCGTCTCGCCCTCGAAGACGAAGAACGCGGTGACGCGCACTTTGAACGGATTGCCGGTGGCAGGGATTGCGCCGAACGGCCCTCGGTGCGTGCCGAGCAGATAGAACTCGCAGATCACCGCGTCATCGCTGTGCCGGAGCGCGATCATCTCGTGGCGCTGGTCGGGGAACGCGACCCTCGTGGCGGCGTAGTAGTCGCGAACCTCGGCGTTGCCGTCGTATACCACACCGGTTGGGACGATCTCGTAGCGAGGATGCGGGAACGTGCTCAGCACGTCGTCCCACGACTGCGACACCTCGTCCCGGAAGTGATCGAGGACGGTCTTCTCGCGAATCTCTCGTAGGCTCTCGGCAATCACGTGAACCCCCTCGAAGCGTACCGCGGTTTTCGCAGAGCGTTCTCGCCGGGCCTGGCCTATGGATGCGCCATCGCACTCGGGCGCTGAAACCCGTGTCAATTTGGGCGCTGCGCTACTGCAATCGGCATATACGTATCGATCGTCGCCTTTCGGTCGCGTCGATGGCGGCATACATTGAAGATCCCAGTTTCGAGAAGATCCCCGTTTCGATGCGCAAGGAGTTCGCGATGATCGAGTCACCACCGGCCCCGCAGACGCTTTCCAAGCCGACACAGCGAGTGGTCGACTGGCTCGCGCGCCTCGAAAAGGCGCTCGGCGCGCGCGACGTGGCGGCGGCGACCGCGCTCTTCGCGACGGATAGCTATTGGCGTGACCTCATCGCCTTTACGTGGAACATCGCGACCTCGGAGGGGCGAGACGCGATCGGAGAGATGCTTGAGGCGAATCTCGCCCGCGTCGATCCGAGCCTCTTTCGAATAGACGGCGAGGCGACGGAGGCCGACGGCGTGACCGAAGGCTGGTTTACCTTCGTGACGCACGTCGGCCGCGGCAAGGGGCTGTTGCGGCTCAAAGGCGACGAAGCGTGGACGTTCCTCACCACGCTCTACGAACTGAAAGGCTTCGAGGAGCCGGCGGGAGCGATGCGCGAGAAAGGCGCGGAGCACGGAGCGTTTCGCGATCGCGCATCGTGGCTAGAGCGCAAGCAGCAGGACGAGGCCGAACTCGGATACACCAAGCAGCCCTACGCCGTCGTGGTCGGCGGGGGGCAAGGCGGGATCGGCCTCGGCGCGCGGCTACGCCGCCTCGGCGTGCCGACGATCATCGTCGACAAACACGGGCGACCAGGCGACGCGTGGCGTGCACGTTACAAGTCGCTCTGCCTGCACGATCCCGTGTGGTACGACCATCTTCCGTATCTGGCGTTTCCCGATCATTGGCCCGTCTTCTCCCCCAAAGACAAGATCGCCGATTGGCTCGAGAGCTACGTGAAGATCATGAACTTGAACTACTGGAGTTCGAGTGAGTGCACGAGTGCATCGTATGACGATAAGAAAAAAGAGTGGACGGTCGTCGTCGATCGCGCGGGCGAGACCGTCACGCTGCATCCGAAGCAGTTGATCCTCGCCACCGGCATGTCCGGGATTCCGAACGAGCCGGCCTATCCCGGCATGGAGCGCTTTGCCGGCGCTCAGCATCACTCGAGCCGGCATCCCGGCGGCGACGCGTTCCGCGGAAAGAAGTGCGTCGTCATCGGTTCCAACAATTCGGCGCACGACATCTGTGCCGATCTCTGGGAGCACGGAGCCGACGTCACGATGGTGCAACGCTCGAGCACGCACATCGTAAAATCCGACTCACTGATGGAGCTCGCCCTGGGCGGTCTCTATTCGGAAGAGGCAGTTGCAGCAGGCGTCACGACGGAAAAGGCGGATCTCATCTTCGCATCGTTGCCCTACCGGATCATGCACGAGTTTCAGATCCCGGTCTACGCTGCAATCGCCGAGCGGGACGCCGATTTTTACGCGCGACTCGAGAAAGCGGGATTTCTCCTGGACTGGGGTGACGACGCGTCGGGCCTCTTCATGAAGTACTTGCGGCGTGGATCCGGTTACTATATCGACGTCGGCGCGTCGGACCTGATTGCGGACGGCAAGATCAAACTCAAGAGCGGCGTCACCGTCACCGAGATCTTGCCGAACGCGGTGAAATTGAGCGACGGAAGCGAGTTGCCGGCGGATCTCATCGTGTACGCGACAGGATACGGCTCGATGAACGGCTGGGCCGCAACATTGATCTCGCAAGAAGTAGCCGATAAAGTCGGCAAGTGCTGGGGTTTCGGCTCGAACACGACCAAGGACCCGGGGCCGTGGGAAGGCGAGCTTCGGAACATGTGGAAGCCGACGAAGCAAGAAGCTCTGTGGTTCCACGGCGGCAATCTGCATCAGTCGCGGCACTACTCGCTCTATCTCGCGTTGCAGATCAAAGCGAGGATGGAAGGGCTCGATACGCCGGCGTATGGGATCGGCGAGGTGTACCACACGAGTTGAGCGCCTTACGACGCCGGCACGCGCGAGAGCGTGAACGCTATGGGAAGACGGTCATTTCCAAACCGCCGTGAAACGGCAGCGTCATCGTACTGGGACGATTGGCCGCAGACGCTATGAAGGCGAAGTAGTCCGCATATTCCGCGCGCAGCGATTCCGTATTATCGCAAACGACGACGGCGCCACGCCGCAAAAACGGCGTCACGAGTTCCAGGGCGGCCCGGGCCATCCTGGTCCAGATATCGATCAGCACGAAGTCGACGGGACCGCCGACATCTCTCAAGGTTTCCCTCAGATCGCCCTCGCGCAGCTCGATGAACCCGTCGAGTCCCACTGCCTTGAAATTGGCTCGCGCGCTGCGGGCCTTCGCCGCTTCGTGCTCGGTTCCGATCACCAGGTGATCGCCCCCGCTTGAACGCGCGTTCTCGCGCAGAGCTGCGGCGAGGTAGATGGTCGAAACGCCGAACGATGTGCCCACTTCGACGACGCGCCGCGCGCCTAAGGCGCGGCATAGCTGGTAGCAGAACTGCGCCTTGTCAGGCTCGAGCGCAACCATCTTATCGCTCATGAAGCGCTTCTTGAGATCGTCGTCGAGCGTCGCGGACTCGCCATCTTGCGTTCGCGCCGCATAAAAAGCCTTCGTCTCGGCAGACTGTCTTTCGCTTCGTTCGTGCAAGCGCGCGACGAACGTTTCTAGATCAGGATCGTAGAGGACCGAGAGCAAGGCTGACCTCCCATGGTGCGACTCTCCTCACTGTAGCGGATAGATACACGAGCGGCGCGTTCGAGAGAGGCAAACTCTATCGCAAGAAGGACAGTCAGCGTCCGGGCTGATGTGCAGCGGCCAGGAGCCGCTTCGCGAACGTGACAAGTGAGAGGGCGTGACGGAACGTCGGAAGCGTCCCGCCAAGGGACGAGCGGTGGTAGCGGCAGCATTCGACTATTCTGCCGGCGCCACGATCGATCTGCACGCCCATGCATCGCACCAACTGGTCTACGCAGTTCGCGGCGTCATGCGGGTGCAAACGGCAAGCGGAGCGTGGATCGTGCCTCCAAACCGCGCTTTGCTGGTTCCGGCCGGCGTCGACCACGAGATACGCGCCATCGGTGCGCTCGCCATGCGCACGTTGTACTTCGATGTAAGGCAACTAAAAAAGGTCGTCGTAGGCAAAGACTGCAGGGTGGTAGCGGTTCCGCCACTCCTGCGCGAGTTGATCGCCTGCCTCATCGAAGCGCAGCGAACGAACCGGAATCCGGACCGCGAGGCCCACGCCATCGCCCTTATCCTTGACGAGATCCGCTCGCTTAGAACGCAACCCTTGCGCATTCCGCTGCCGAAGAATCCGCGATTGCTGAAAATTTGCGAAGCTATCCAATCCGACCCGGGCTCGACGCACACTGCTGCACAATGGGCCTCGCGCTTCGGGATCAGCGCGAAGACCTTGACGAGAGATTTTCTTAGCGACCTCGGCATCACGTTCGGGCGCTGGAGACAACAGGTGCGTCTGCTGGCCGCGCTCGAGCGCCTTGCCTGCGGCGAGCCGGTGACCGTCGTCGCGATGGACCTAGGTTATCAGAGTCCTAGTTCGTTCGCCGCAATGTTCCGCAAGACGTTGGGCAGCCCGCCCAGTAGATATTTCGAGTAAACGGAAGCGGCTAATTTCGCGAGTCGGTGTGCGGTGCCGAAACCGATTAGCGTTCATCGAATCGATCAATCGTAGGCCAGTAATAGGCGGCGTGCCGGACGAACCGGCCCGCCGCCTATTGCGCTAGAGGGCGTTCGCTAACGCCCAGCCTTTCGGTGTGCCGATACCGGCCGCTTGGTTGTACTCGGTGGCACTGCACGAGTACGCTCCAATGGTGCCGGACGTGCATGGAGTGAAGTACGTGCTCGGATAACCATAGTTGCTCGAACCGAACAAGCTATAGAGCGTGGGGTTCAACCAACCCAAACGCTTGCCATGGAGTTCGTCGGCTTCGACGAAGAGCGCGACCGACGCAGGCGATGACCATGACGTCCCAAGATATTCGCCCCACGCACCGTCCGTGTAGACGGCCACGTAATCGAAGGGCAACGAGATGTCGGGCTGGTTGCGGCCCGAGCTGATCGCTCCCGGCACGCTTGCTTGCCACGACGGTTCCGCGACCACGGTCGAAACGCCACCGCCGCCCTGGCACGTTCCGCTCGAACTACCGCACGATGCATCACCGGCCGCCACCGATTGGAGAACACCCGTGCTGCTGTAGGTATAGTTCACGCCGCCGACCGAGGTGAAGTACGGGTCTCCGGCCGGCGCGTTCACGCCTTCTTCCGGGTCGAAGCCGTCGTAGAGGCTGCATTCGCTGCTGCCGCTATCGCCGCTCGATGCCGAGAATTCCACACCTTCCGCAGCGCCTTGTTCGGCGATCGAGTTGGTCGCGGATTCGAACGAGGAATCGCTGGATTCACAGCCGCCAAAGGACGAATTGACCGCAGCGGCCTTGCCATCGGTTAGCACTTGATTGTAGGCGTCCTCGATGTTTTGATCGGCTAGCGAATCTTCGTCATAGACGATGATGTTCGCGCCCGGCGCGAGTCCGGAGATCGTCTGCACATCGAGATCGGTCTCGGCATCGTCACCGCTGCCGCCGCCATCGACGGCCTCGTTTGTGATCGTACCGGTTTGCGTAACGCCGGCCGCCGCGAGGTAGGTCGCGACGTAGCTCGTGCTCACCGGATCGTCGATCACGATGGCCACGGTATAGCCCGCGCCGTTGCATCCGTGCTGAATCGGGAAATCGAACGGTTGCGCCACGCCCGCCGCAAGATTACCGTCGGACTGATAGGTATAGGGTCCATCGTCGGGCTTCGCACCCGTGCAAGCGGACCCACTTGGAGTCGGCGAGGCGGTCGCTGTAGGCTTTGACGTCGGTGTCGCCGTCGGTGCCGCCGTCGGTGCCGGCGTAGATGTGGGCGTCACGCTCGGCTTGGGCGTTGGGGTCGCAGTCGGCGCCACAGTGGGCGTCGCTGTCGGAACGGGGGTTGGGGCCGCAGTCGGCGCCACAGTTGGCGTCGCCGTCGGAACGGGGGTTGGTCTGGGCGTCGGCGTCGGCGAGGCTCCGAAACAGATTCCTAAGACACACGTCTGGTCGGGCTGTTTCGACTGATCGACAACGGTACGCGCGATGACGACGTTACTCAGCGACGCGGTCGCGATCTCCGCGGCGATCGAACTCGGCACGATCGCGGGCCGCAGATTAGCGAAACGCTGGCCATACTTACCTTGCGCAACCGTGTGCATTTCGGTCGCAAAGAAACGCTCGACCGTCGAACTCGGCGCGCTCGCATCGATCAGCGTGTGATTGGGATAGCGCTTAGTAATCGTGAAACCCGCGCTTTGCAGTACGCGCTCGACGCCTTGTTCTTGAGCTTCGGTCGGTGCATAATTCTCGTCAAACTGCTGCGCTGAAAGGAAATGGAGATACTTGCCGGAGTGCGGATTGCTGACGTCCGCAACGAACTGATCGAGTTCGGCTTGATGGTTGTAGCGCAGCGTGAGCACCACACTCGTAGGCGCGCTCGCCGAACGCCGCCCCATGTCGGTAAAAGCGAGGTCACCCATCGTACGCGGAATCGAAATCTGCGCTGCGAGCGACCGGTCGACCGCCGTTGGCCCGGCTGCCGCGTCGTTGCTCGCGGGCGTCTGCGGCAACAACGGTGAACTGTGGGATGAACCGGAACAGCCGGCAAGGGCGTTTGCCATAAGCGTTGCGGCAAGCGTGGCCGGCATGAGGCGTTTGAGTAGACGCAAAGTGCTCTCCTTAGCATAAACGGGGGATCGCAAACGGGAGGGGAGCCTGAGAACCCCGCCGGTGGAGGCAGGGGGTAGCCTGAGAACCCCGCCGGTGGAGGCAGGGTGCCCTTACTCTTTCGTTCGACCGACCCGACAATACTCTCAGTTCCGAAGCATCCGCAGGGAAACGTGATTCCGCTCTCACGGCTACGTCCAGCCGGGCGATCGCCGTCTACGAGAAGCAGTGAACAGAGCTAGCTCGGCTTGCGACGCTCCAGCGGGGCTACGCGACGTTCGAATTCGTTCCGAAATGATCGCACATCGGTTTCCAAGCCTTCGACGCGCGTCTCGATTCGGCCGAGGCGGCTTTCTAGGCGATCGACTCTCGCATCAAGTCGTTCGAACCACACGGCTTGGATCGAGCGCCTGAGCCGGCGTAAATCGGCGTGAAGCACCAAACGGAGAGCAGTGAAAAATCATGAGCGACGAACTCGAAACCGATTATCTCGTGGTCGGAGCTGGGGCCGCGGGGATGGCGTTTACCGACGCGCTCCTCGACCATTGCGACGCGACGGTCACGATCGTCGATCGTCGCCACGCGCCCGGAGGACACTGGATCGATGCCTATCCTTACGTGCGGCTCCATCAGCCGTCGGCTTTTTACGGCGTCAGCTCAATGCCGCTCGGGAAAGATGCCCTCGATGCGGTCGGGACCAATGCCGGCTTCTACGAGACCGCCGGCGCCGACGAGATTCGAGCGTATTACGCGAACGTGATGCGTCGCCGCTTTCTGCCGAGCGGCCGCGTTCGCTATTTTCCGAGCAGTGACTATCTGGGGGACGGACGCATCGTTTCCCGGCTGGCGGGACAGGAATGGAAGGCGCGCGTACGGCGTAAGGTCGTCGACACCAGCTATCTCGAAGGCACCGTCCCCGCGACCAGCGCGCCGCCATTCGAGGTCGCCGACGGAGTTCGCTGCGTGCCCGCAGGCCAGATCGCGCGCATCGGCGAGCGCCCCGAGGCCTTCGTCATTATTGGAGCTGGCAAGACAGCCTTGGACACCTGCGTCTGGCTGCTCGAGCAGGGTGTCCCCGCTTCGGCGATCCGCTGGATCAAGCCGCGCGAAGGATGGTGGGTGAACCGGCGCTTCCAACAACCGCACTCACTGCTTCCGGACAGCTACAACGGGCTCGCGATCCAACTCGAGGCCATGGCGCAGGCGACGTCGATCCAGGATCTGTTCGCGCGGCTCGAAAACGAGGAGTTCTTCATTCGCGTCGATCCGTCCGTGCCTGCGACCATGTTACGCGGAGCGATAATTAGCCAGGCGGAGCTGAAGCTTCTCCGCGAGATCAAAGACGTTGTCCGGCTCGGTCACGTGCGTAGAATCGAGCGCGATGCGATCATCCTCGACGAGGGTACCGTGCCGACGAGCGAAGGAACGGTGCATGTCCATTGCGCGTCGAGGGGCCTCGCGCGACGTCCCCTCCGGCCAATCTACGAACCCGAACGGGTGACGGTCCAGCCTTTCGAGTGGGGATTCGCTTGCTACCAGTTCGCCGCGCTCGGCGTCGTCGAGGCTACCGTAGAAAGCGACGAATTGAAAAATCGCCTCTTTCCGCCCATCGCGTACTGGGACGTAAACACGGATTACCTTTCGGCGTTCCTCGGCGTCTTAAGGGGTCAGCTGACCCGCGAGGGATCCCCGGCGCTTGCGAGCTGGACGAGAGCCACGCGACTCAATCCGCTCGGGGGACTCGGGCTATATCGCGACGATCCGCTTGTCGTCGACGCTCGCGGACGCATCAAACGCTGCGGGTTTAATGCGGCGACCAATCTCACGAAACTGCTCGCTGCGCGTGCCGCCGAAGACGCTGAATCGGCGTAGATCGCTCCGACCGGACACGCCGAGACGCAGGCACCGTGACTTCGGCCGGCGTGGCCGTCAAGGAGACTCGAGCGCTGCGACGCGTACTTCGAAATCTCGGTGGAACGAACGAAGCTCCGTCTCAACACCTTCGTCGCGCGTTTCTATACGGCCAAGTCGACATTCTCATCGATCGACGCTCGCGTCAAGCCGATCGACTTTGGCATCGAGTCTGCGTATGTCGCCGCGAAGCTCGGCGTGCCCCTCGGTCATTTTGACCGACAGTACATGATCGCCGACGTCACTGACTGGCGCGTCGTATCACTGCTCCAGGGCAGTGATGCGTCGATCGTGTTCTTTTAGCTGCTCGCGAACGGAGTCTTCAAGTAGCTCGACGCGCGTTTCAACCCTGCCGAGACGACGCTCGACTCGATCGAAGCCGGCCCTCATTTCTGAACGAATGCCTCCGGTTTCTAAACGAAGGCCTCCGATTTCTGAACGAAGGCCTCCGAACTCGCTTCGAAAATCGCTGCGCAGCTCGTCGCGCAACCTATTCTGTCCGATGGAAAGAACGTCGAGTAGCTTAAAGAGTTCCTTCTCCGTTTCTTCACTCATCAAACGTCAGAACGGAATTTCATCCTCCGCCGATTCGTCCTCGAAGCCGCCCGATGCACCGGCGCCGGTAGAGCGTGCTCCCGTCGTAGCGTACGAGCCGCCGCCTTCGCCGTTGGCACGGCCCTTCGAATCGAGCATCTGCATGTCGCTTGCAACGACCTCAACGGCGGTGCGTTTGTTGCCGTCCTTGTCGTCGTATTTGCGAATCACGAGGCGGCCCGCGACGAGCGCGGACATGCCCTTCTTCAGATACTGATTGCAGACTTCGCCGAGGCGATCCCACGCGACGATATCCACGAACATCGTTTCGTCGCCGCCCTTGGACTTGCGATTGACGGCGAGTGCAAACTTCGTGACGCCCTTGGCGCCGCCGTCGACGTAACGGATCTCGGGATCGCGCGTGAGGTTCCCGACCAGAGTAATGTGGTTGTAGCTGCCGGCCATACCGTGCCTCCAGACTTAGTCTTCGTTGAGATTGATCAAGAGTTCGCGCATCACGTCCTCGTTTAGGCCGAGTTGGCGCTTGAGCTCTTTGGCTTGGGCGGCGTCGCTCTTGAATTTCATGACCGCGTAGTATCCTTCACGCACGTCGTTGATCTCGTAGGCCAAGCGGCGCTTGCCCATCTTTTCGATCTCGCCGACTTCGGCACCGGCTTGGCGCAGTTGCTCGGCGATTGCCTCGATCTTCGCGTCGGCTTCGGCCTCCTCGAGATTCGGGCGGATGATGTACGTGACTTCGTAATCGGTGGTCATGAGTCGGTCCCTCTACGGACGCCGCCCTCTCGGGCGGACGGCCACCTCACGGTGGCAGTGGGTATAGCGCTCGGGTCGCCCCGAGTCGCCGGCGGGATATCCGCCGGAAAACTCGGCTATGTTATCACGACGCGAAGACCAGCAACAAGTGGCATGTCGACGTCTGTTGGACGTCTGCACCCTCACGCCGCGTCCAGCGACGTGGGGCCAAGGTCCAGTCTGACAGTTCTCTGTGCCACCTATATGGCACTATGGATGCGCAGAGTCATTCGTTGGCCGTTGTTCGTGCTGCTCCATGCGCCGCTGCGCTTCGCAGGGCATCAGCGCTTCGAAATATCGTCCCACCTGCCAGGCTCGTCGACATCCTCTCCACTTTCAAGGCCGAAAGGCTCCCGCACGGCGAATTGGCCCAAGCGATGCGTATGCTATGGATGGCCGCTTTTCTCGTGTGCTCTGCGCTCCTGTGGGCCGCTCCCGCGCGGGCGGCAACCTCGAGTTGCCCAAGCGTCCTCCTGATCGAGTCCACGAACGGACAGTTCTACATCGCAGTCTTCGAATCACACGCCCCGACGAAAGTCTCACTGGACATCACGCTCTACTCCAAAAATGCCGTCTACGAGGTCCCGGTCCACGGGCTCAATATCGCAAAACCCATCCCGGCAAACCCGTTCACGTACCGCTCCCTTCCAGCCGTGATCAGAAATCCGGGCGACGAGCAACTGCTCGGCGCAAGCGTCCTGCCGGCCGGCGCGTGTAGCGGAGAAAACATCATCATTCCATCGGTCGAATCATTGAACGCCCCCGATCGTCATATCGATCCCGCGACCGACGCGCTCGAGGGGCAGCTCGCGACCGAAGCTGCGAGCTCCCCGAACATCCTCGTGCCGGTTGCGGCGACCGGTGTGGCGGTGCCCACGTGCGAGGATCCCTTCGACGATGCGACCGTCGACCAACTCGCGAAACCGCTGTTCACGCCCGAAGAGCGCAGCGACCCATCGTTAATGTCGATCGCCGTGCGCGTGCAAATCGATGCGAAAGGTGCCATAACCGGCGCCGCCGTGGAATCGAGCAGCGGCAACCCCGCGGTCGACGCGATCGCGCTCGACGCCGCGAAACAGTCCACCTACCGCCCGGCCCGCTTCGCCTGCCAACCGGAGCGGAGCTCCCACGTCATTCGGGTGGACTTTTCGCACTAGCATCCGCCCCGAAGCGCTAGCCGTTCCGGCGCCAGAAGACGCCGGTCCAATCCACCTCGTGAAGCGTCTCGGTAATTCCGTAGTCGGAGCGATAGCGGTCGACGGCCTTGCGGCACGCGGGAATCGCGCCATAGTCGTCGACGATCACGAAGCCCCCGCGCGAGACCTTCGGATACAGCGATTCGAGTGCGAGTATCGTGGATTCATAGAGGTCACCGTCGAGCCGCAGCACCGCAAGCGCCTTCACGGGCGCAGCCGGTAGCGTATCTCGAAACCATCCGGCGAGAAATCGTACTTGCTCGTCGAGCAGCCCGTATGCAGCAAAGTTTGCTTTGACCGTCTCGAGCGGGACCACGAGCTGGGGATAGATCGTGAAATCCAAACCCGTCGCGTCCGTTCTCGCGCCGCTCCGCATCAAACGCACTATCCGGCACGGGGGCGGATGCGCCATCGCGATAGATGAGCCCGGCAACGCAGCGCATCACGAGATCGAGATAGCGCTCGCGCGCGGAAGGCTCGACCTTCAAGAGAGTCCCTATCCGCTCGCGCGCGCCTCGCGCTTCGTTACGCGGTAGACGTTGCGCACGTCGCGCAGCGTCCGCAATTTGTTGAGAACTTTGTGCAGGTGATCGAGATTCGAAATCTGCAGCGTGAGACTGATTAGCGCGGCTTCGCGCTTCACGCGCGCCGTCACCGATGAGGCGGAGGTCTTAAACTCCGAACACACACCCATCACGTCTTGGAGCAGGCCGGCCCGGTCGAGCGCTTCGATTTCTACGTCGACCGCGTGCGATGCGGTGTCGGAATCGGCCCACGAGGCTTGTAAGATGCGCTCCGGCGTCGCCGACATGTAGGCGACGTTGGGACAGTCGGCCCGGTGCACGGAGACTCCCTTTCCGATCGTGACATATCCCATGATCGGGTCTCCGGGCACCGGGCTACAACACTTCGAAAGGCGCACGAGCACGTCGTCGGTGCCGGCGATCCGGATGCCGGTCGCGTTGCGCGACACGCGCCGCGCAGCGGGCACGCGCTGTACGGCGGTGAGATCGATGAGGTTGGAACTCTTGGCTTCTTCTTTGAGCTTCGTGACCACCGAAACGGCGGAGGCGTCGCCGAAACCGATCGCCGCGTAGAGATCGGTCGCGGTCGCATAATTCATGCGCTTGGCGATTTTCTCGATCACCTCGCCGCGCGCGAGATCGGGACGCATGTGCTCGCGCGCGAGCTCCCGTTCCACGGTCTCTACGCCGATTACGACGTTCTCGTCTTTGCGCTCTTTGCGGAACCACTGCTTGATCTTGTGCTTGGCGCCCGACGTGCGGACGATCGAAATCCAGTCGAGCGACGGCCGCGAACTCTTATTGACGAGGACTTCGCAAATGTCGCCGTTCTTGAGCTGGTAATCGAGCGGAACGATCTTGCCGTTAACTTTGGTGCCGACGCAGTGGTTGCCGACGTCGGTATGCACTTGATAGGCAAAATCGAGCGGCGTGGCGGCGGCGGGCAGCGGATACACGTCGCCTTTGGGCGAGAAAATGAAGACCTGATTCTCGAAGAGATCGAGCTTGAGGTTTTCCATGAACGCGCGCGAATCGCGCATGTCGTTCTGCCACTCGAGCAGCGAGCGCAGCCACGTGAGCTTGTGCTCGAAGGTGTCGTTCTTGGAGCCTTCCTTATAGCGCCAATGCGCGGCGATACCGTATTCGCTCGTGCGATGCATTTCGAGCGTACGGATCTGAATCTCGAGCGGGTCGCCGCCCGGCCCAACGACCGTGGTGTGCAGTGACTGGTACATGTTGGGCTTGGGCATCGCGATGTAATCTTTGAACCGGCCGGGAATCGGCTTCCAGAGCGAATGCACGATGCCGAGTGCGCCGTAGCAATCCTTGACGGAATCCACGATCACGCGCACGGCCGTGAGATCGTAGATCGTCGAAAAATCGCGGCCCTTCTTCATCTTCGTGTAAATCGAATAGAAGTGTTTGGGGCGGCCCGTTACGTCGGCTTCGATCACGAGTTTATCGAACTGCGCACGCAGCAAATCGACCACGGAGCCAACGGCCTCTTCGCGCTCGCCGCGCTTTTTCGCGACGCGCTCCGCGATGTCGCGATACGCTTCGGGATCGAGATAGCGCAGGCAGAGATCCTCGAGATCCCACTTGATCTTCCAGATGCCGAGCCGGTGCGCGATCGGCGCGTAGATCTCTATGGTTTCGCGAGCGATCGTCTCTTGTTTCGAGGCCGGGAGGCTGCCGAGCGTTCTCATATTATGCAGGCGGTCGGCCAGCTTGATGATGATGACCCGGATGTCCTTGGCCATGGCCATGAACATCTTGCGCAGGTTCTCGACTTGCGCGTCTTCTTTAGATTGGTACGGGATGCGCGTCAGCTTGGTGACGCCCTCGACGAGGATCGCAATTTCCTGCCCGAATTTCGCCGTTACCTCATCGCTCGTAACAACGGTGTCCTCGACGACGTCGTGGAGAATCGAAGCGGCAATGGTTGCGCGGTCCATCTCCATGTCGGCGAGGATGCGTGCCACCGCGAGCGGATGCTCGATGTATTCTTCGCCGGAAGCCCGGCGCTGACCATCGTGCGCCGTATCTGCCAACTCGTACACGCTGCGCAGCCACGAACCGTCCATAGTCGGATCGTAAGACTGGACTTTCGCGATCAGATCGTCGATATGTGGCGATGGCATAGAGATTTGGCCTACTATGCCATAGACAGGCTGCGAGTGTCTATCGGATGCGCCGCAGGGGCCGCTAATATCGAATAAAGCTTGTGACCTCGTGTCCGGCGAGCGTTGCGCGGCCGCCGAGGGCGGCCAGTTCGATGAGGAACGCGAAGCCCACCACCTCGGCTCCGAGCTTCGCGAGAAGCCGGCCGGTGGCGGCGGCGGTGCCTCCGGTGGCGAGCAAATCGTCGACCACGAGCACCCGCTCGCCGCGGCCCACGGCATCGTCGTGGATCTCGAGGGAATTGGTGCCGTATTCGAGGGTGTACGATTCGATCTGCTTCGTCGCCGGCAGCTTGCCGGGTTTCCGCACGGGTACAAAACCGGCGCCGAGCGCGTAGGCTACGGGCGCGCCGAACATATAGCCCCGCGCCTCGACCGCGACGACGGTATCGACCCGGCTTTCTTGGAATCGGTCGACGAAAAGGTCGACGGCTGCCGCAAAGCCCAGCTTGTCTTTGAGCAGCGGTGTGATGTCGCGAAATTGGATTCCTGGGATAGGGAAATCCGGAATGACGCGGATCAGCGATTCAACGTTCAGAACGACCTCCGGCGACAATTCACGAACGCCCGAGCGGTTCGTTTCGCACGAACGCCCCCCTCCCCGATGAAGCGACCGCCGGAACAGTTTTTCACTTTGACAATTTGATTGCGCAAAAAAGTTTCGACGGATTTTTCTGTACGTCAGGGAAGCTGTCTCCTGACACAGTGCACGGTTGCAGGGGGGATCGATGATCAATCGCTTTCGATGCATGCTATTCGCAGCGCTCGTGCTGCCATTTGCATTGAGCGCATGCGGAGCCGGCACGACGTCGGGTGCATCGCCCCTCGGAGCGAGCAACGGCGGCTCGAGCGGAAACGCAGGCACGGCGACGGCGGCGCCCACGCCGAGCGCTGCCGGCACCGGCGGAAAAACAACCCCCGCGCCGACCGCTCCTCCCACTGCGGGATCGCCAACCGCCGTTCCCGGCTCGAACCTCATACCGCCGCCGACGTCGCCCCCAAATTACCCCGGCTATACCAATACGATTCCCGCCACCCCGGCTCCGGGGACCTGTCGCACGGGTGACATCTACAGTATTTACGTCAACACGCCGGTCAACGATCTCGAAGCGTTCACCGTCTTCGAGCCGGGAACGTTTTGCGGCGGCAAATCCTATCCGCTCGTGCTGCAGGGCGCGGGTTACGCCGGCAGCCGGCAGCAGAATCTCTCCGCGCTGACCCAGGACGAAGCCCTCACATCGCCGGGCGATATCGGGCAGTTGGTCGCCGCAAATTATGCGGTGATCAGTTTGGACGAACGCGGCTTCGGTCAGGACGGCGGAACGGTTCGCGTGATGGATCCGAATTACGAAGGCCTTATGGATCTAAGCGTCATGGATTGGGCGCAAGCGAACCTGCCGTGGCTCGCCTACGGCCCGACGCTCGAAGGCGACGATCCGCACGAACCGATCATGGGTTCCATCGGCGGATCGTACGGCGGCATGTACCAGTACATGCTGCTCGATATCGATAAGCGCCATCGTCTGCGCGCGATCTCGCCGCAAATTTCGCCGAACGATCTCAACTACTCGCTCTTTCCAAACGCCGTCGTGAAGTCGGCCTGGGACGTCGATCTGTTCGCGGCGGGTGAAACCGGGGGCTCGGGGATCAGTTACGCACACGAGGATCCATTCTTATCATCCGCCGTGGTATCGGGCATCGAGAATAATGCGGAATCGCAGCCGGTACACGACTTCTTCGGCTACCACAGCAACAGTTATTTCTGCAACGGCGAACCAGTCGCGACCGATGGCAACGCCGGATCCTCGCCGCTCTTCTCGCCCAATCCGCCGCCGAAGATCAACGCACTCATCGCAAACGGCATGCGCGACACGCTCTTCACATTCAACAACGCCTATAGCAATTATCTCTGCTTCCAGCAAGGCGGCGGCGACGTGCGATTACTCTCGTACATGTACGGCCACAACGCGTTACAGGTGGTACCGGATCCGTACGTGACCTTGTATTATCCGCCGACGGAATTTCTCGATGCGACGTGCGGTTCGCTCGTGTACGATAACGCCACGGTCGCGTTCTTCAATCAATATCTTAAAGGTATAGCGGGGGCAGCGAATGCAGCCGGCATTCCCACGGAACCGTGCCTTGCCATAACCTCGACCGACGCCGTGCTCGTGCCGAGCATTACGACCGGACACGCGGGCACGCTGTTTACGATACCCTCTACGGTTGCCGTCGCGGGCGGCGCGCCGGACGTTCCGACCGCGGTAACGCTCGGGCCGGCGTTCACGTCCGCCGCTACGATCGGCGGCTTGCCGCGCATGGAGCTCAACGTGGCCCCGCTGGTCGCCGGAACCGGAGAGCCGATCCTCTTCTTCGGCATCGGGCAAATGCACGCAAGCAAACCCGGCCTTTGGGATCTGCTCGACAATCAACTTACGCCGATTCGCGGCGCAGGCGAACACGATCTCGACATGACCGGCATCGCTGCGCGGATCGCCGCCGGGGATCAACTCGCGCTGCTGATCTTCGGCGAGGAAGACCAATACGACGTCACGGGTTCCATAAACCTCAAGAGCCCTGCCGTCGTCCCCGTGACCGTCTCCGGAAACGTCTGGGTGCCCTTCCTAACCAATCCGCAAACGGCTCCCTAAGACCAGGATCGGGGGGCACGCCGCCCCGACCTAAAACATAGGCCGTAGTGCTCCGGTCCCAAGGCCCTCGCCCCGATCGCGGAATCTCACCCGACCTCACCGACCGCACCTACGCGAAGCGCCTGGGCATAGCGATTGCAATCTCGCTCGGACTTCACGAAATCGTCGCCGGGCTCTGGCCCCGCCACGCGCGGCCGCCGCTCGCGCAGGCGCACGTCGCGGAAGAAGTTGTCACGATCGTGCAGCGCCCGCGCCCGACACCGGCGCCGACACCCGCAGCGACCCCGCGCGTCACGCCCGCCCCGCGCTACACGCTCGCGCCGAAGATTGCGGTGCGCGCCCCCGCAGCAAAAGCGGCCGCGACCCCGCACGCGGCGACCGGCGGAGCCGCCGCGCCGAAGCATCTCCGCCGGGCTCCGAAGGCGGCCGGCGCAGCTCCGGTTGCGGCCCCGGTTTCCGTGGTTGCCGGGGCGCATCTCGGCCAGCAGCAGGGCGGTGCCGGCACCGGCGCCGGTCCCGGTACCGGAACGAGCGGCCTCGGCGGGACCGGAGCGGGTACGGGCACCTCCGGGAACGGCAACGGCGGGGATACCAACTCAGCGCCGTGCGGCGAGGTGTTTTTGCTGCCTGGACGCACCGACTACAAACCGGATGGTACAGTGTTTCAGCATGTATATGCGAAAGTTATTCTACGCAATGGCGACGTCGAATTGGGCACGTTCCCCTATCCATTCGTGTACGGCGCGGAAAAGCTCAATCCGTTCGTGCACGACGATCAACTGACGCCCGATCGCGGCGTTGCCGTGCAAACGCCGCCGCCGGGGGCGGACGTACGTACGATGCCCGCCATGGTGCAATTCGTTTTGAAGTATACGAGTCCGACCACGGGCTTCTCGCAGCTTCCGGATTGTAACGGCACTGCGACGAGTTCGCCGTCGCCCGAACCAAGCACGTAGTTTCGAAACATCTAGGTGCGAACTATCACTATCTGCAGCGTAGTAAAGACTTAGCGCATTCTTCTTCGTTTGTTCTTCGATTGTTACGCTCGTGAAGTTACACTGATCTCCGTAACGATAGATCGGCAAGACCATTACGTGAGCAAATAATCGAAACGTGCGCCCGCGCCGCACGATCTGCCAACTCTCGACCTAAGGCGCCGCAGGCGGTTTGGGGTCTTCGCTTTTCTAGTTGGCCGCAAGGCTAGTTACAATCAACTAAAGGGAACTCCATCTTGGACCGTCTGACGCGCCTCGTACCCCTTGCATTCTTATGTGCCGTTCTCGCCGGTTGTGGTGCCGGCTCTTCGACCGGTTCTCCGCTCCCGAACGGCGGCTCGAGCAGCGGCGGCGGTTCGACGGGAACCGGAGGGTCGGGCGGAACGGGCGGCGGATCCGGCGGATCGACGGCCAAACCGACGACGGCGCCGACCACCGTTGCGACAGCGGCTCCCACCGGAACATCCGGTGGCGGGAGTTCCGCTTCGCTGTCCCCGCCAACGTCGCCGCCGCAGGCGGCCGGTCACACGAACGTGGTTCCGGCGACGCCGGCGACCGGCACGTGCCGCGCGGGTCAAACCTATAGCATCTACATCGACACGCCGGTCAACGACACCGAAGCCTTCACCGTCTTCGAGCCCGCGACGCTGTGCGGTGGAAAGACCTATCCACTCGTGATGTGGGGGCCAGGCTACGCGGGCGGCCGCGAAACCAGCGACACGTCGACGAGCCCCCTCTCGCCCGGCAACATCGGGGGCCTCGTCAACGCAAACTACGGCGTCGTCAGCATCGACGAACGCGGCTTCGGCCAAGACACCGGAACCGTCCGCAGCATGGATCCGAACTTCGAAGGTTTGATGGATCTTTCGGTGATGGATTGGGCGCAAGCCAACCTCAATTGGATCGCGTACGGCCCGACGCTCGAGGGCGACGATCCGCACGAGCCGATCATGGGCTCGATCGGCGGTTCGTACGGCGGCATGTATCAACTGATGCTGCTGAACATCGACAAGCGCCACCGGCTCCACGCGATCGTGCCGCAGATCACGCCGAACGATCTCAACTACTCACTCTTTCCCAACGCGGTCATCAAGGATGCGTGGGACGTGATCCTGACCGGCGCGGGCGAAGGCGGCGGTGACGGCCTCAACGTCGGCAGCGAAGATCCGTTCCTGCGGCAATCCCTCATAACCAGCGTCGAGACTAATCAGGAGAACCAGGCCGAGCACGACTTCTTCGGTTACCACAGCAACAGTTATTTCTGTAACGGACAGCCGATCGCAACCGACGGCCCCGGCTACGTGCCGCTCTTCCCGCCGGCGCATCCGCCGAAAATTAACGCGATGCTCTGGAACGGTATGCGCGACACGTTGTTCACGTTCAATAACGCCCTCGCAAACTACGAATGCCTTAGCCAAGGCGGCGGCGACGTGCGTCTGTTCAGCTATCAGTCGGGCCACAACTCGCTTCAGGCCGTTCCCGACCCGTACATGTACGAGTTCTATAGTCCGACCGACGATTTGAACAGCAACTGCGGTTCCAGCAACGTCGACACCATGACGCTCGACTTCTTCAATCAGTATCTCAAAGGCATGGCCGGCGCGGCAAGCGCGATTCCAAACGAGCCGTGTCTTTCAATCAAAGCGGGCGACGGGGTGTTAGTGCCGAGTGTCACCACCGGGCACGCCGGGACGCACTTCACCATACCGTCATCGATAGCGGCCGCCGGTGCGAATATTGACGTGCCGATTCCGATCAAACTCGGGCCCGCGTTCACTAGCGCCGGCGTGATCGGCGGCTTGCCGCGACTCGAGGTCAACATCACGCCGCTCGCGTCCACCGGCCAACCGATCCTGTTCTTCGGCATCGGGCTGCTGCACGCGAGCCAGCCCACCAACTACGAACTGCTCGACAATCAACTCACGCCCATCCGCGGATCGGGCGAGCAAGACTACGATATGACCGGCATCGCCGCGCGCTATTCCGCCGGCGACCAACTCGCGCTCTTGGTCTTCGGATTGGAAGACCAGTACGATGAGAGCGGCAACATCAACGCAGCGAATCCCACCGTCGTACCCGTGACGATCGACGGCGACGTGTGGATCCCGTTCCTTAGCAACCCGGCGGCGGCACCGTAGGAGTACCATGAAGAAACGCATTTCCGGAGCGACGTTTGCGCTCGCATTCTCGGCACTTGTCTTGAGCGCGTGCGGAGGTGGAACGACCACGTCGAGCATCCCCGCGACGAACGCCGGTTCGGGTGGCTCGGGTTCCGGCAGCGCCGGTACCGGCGGCAGCGGCGGTACCGGCGGCAGCGGCGGAGGCGGAGCGACTGCGAAGCCGTCCGCAGCGCCCGGCGCCACGGCACCGCCGGCCTCCGGTCCGACCTCGCTCCCAACGACGGCGTCGGGTTCGATCGCGCCCCCGACCCCGCCGCCGAACGCGCCGGGCGTCACGAACGTGGTGCCGGCGCTGCCGGCAGCCGGCACCTGCCGAACCGGAGAGGTTTACAACATTTCTATTCTCTCGCCCGTCGGCGACACGGTCGGCTTCACGGTCTTCGAACCCGCCAAATTTTGCGGCGGGCAAACGTATCCGCTCGTGTTGCAGGCGCCCGGCTGGGACGGAGAGCGTCAGACGGCCCTCAGTGCGCCCGCGCCGAGCTCGACTGGGGGGCTCGTGGTCGGCAACAACCTCTCAGAACTCGTGGCCGCGAACTACGGCGTCATCAGCTTCGACCAGCGCGGAATGGGCTACGGGACCAGCGGCAAGATTCGCTCCATGGATCCCGACTACGAGGGCAAGGACTATCTCTCGATCATGAACTGGGCGCAAGCAGAGCTTTCGTGGATCGCCTACGGCCCGACGGTCGACGGCAAAGATCCGCACGAACCGATCATGGGTTCGATCGGCGGCTCGTACGGCGGGATGTATCAGATGATGCTGCTCAACATCGACCAGCGCCATCGCCTGCACGCGATCACCCCCAACATCACGCCGAACGACTTGAGCTTCTCGCTCTATCCCGGCGGCGTCATCAAGACGCTCTGGGGTGACTTCCTCTTCGGCACCGGCGCAACCGCAGGCAGCCATCCCGGCTCCTCGCAGTACGATCCGTTCCAGGTCCAGTCGTGGGCGAACAGCGTCGCGACGAACTCCGAAGACCAGTACTCGAAGGATTACTTCGGCTATCACAGCGCCGACTATTTCTGCAACGGCACGACGATCGCCACGAACGGCGGAGCGGGGACAGCGCCGCAATTGCCGCCCACCACGCAAACGCCGAAGGTCAACGCGATGATCTGGATCGGCGTGCGCGATACGCTGTTCAACTTCGACAACGGCTATCGCAACTACTCATGCGTGCAGCGCGCGGGTGGCGACGTTCGGTTGTTGAGCTATCAGGCCGGTCACAACTCCGCCCTCGACGGGACCGTCCCGATCGTGCCCGATCCGTACGTAACCCTGTTCTATCCGGCCGGCGATTCCGTCGACTCGCGTTGTGGCTCGACGCTCAACGAAGATGCCGCCCAACTCGCCTGGTTCAACCAGTACCTGAAGATGCAGCCGGGCGCTGCAAGCATCGTCCCGACTCAGCCCTGCATCTCGCTCTCGGAGGGAGACGCGGTCACGCTACCCGCCGTCCCGACCTTCACTTCCGGTCCGGCAGAAACGCCGTACAATATCGGTGCACTCGATGTCATCGCAGGCGCCGCACCCGACGTACCGATGGCGACAACGCTCTATACGGCGGGGCCGCAAGGTGATGTGGAAGTCGGCATTCCCCACGTCCAGATGTCTGTGTCGGGGCTCGGCGGCGTAACGACGGCAAGCCCGATCATCTACATCGGGCTCGGCATCAAGCACACATCGAACCCGGCGGTTTGGGATCTGGTCGATAACAACGTCTTGCCGGTACGCGGCACGGGCTACTTCGACCTCGATATGATCGGCGGCGGCGCACGCCTGCAGCCGGGCGATCAGCTGGCGTTCCTCGTGTACGGAGCGCAAGATCAATACGGCGCCAACGGCAACGTGAGCGTCCCGTCGCCGGCTGTGGTTCCCGTGATCGTCACCGGGAAAGTTTTCATCCCCGACATCGGCCCGATGATGGCCAACATCTAAGGCGAACCGCTTCGAACGGGCGCTACCGCGGCGCGATCGGGAAGTCGATCGCGCCGCTTTTTTTATCGGCTCAGCGATGCGACATACGCGGAAACGTCGGCAATATCCCGATCGGTGAAACCGAAATCCGGCATCTCGCTGCTCGGATCGATCGCGCGAGGATGGCGCACCATGTAGGCGGCCTGGCCTTCGGCAATGCCGCTTCCTCGCAGGCGAGGCGCATCGGAACCGTTCGCGCCTCCTGGTCCGTGGCAGCTCGCGCAATTACCGGCAAAGATCGCCGCGCCGCGTCCCGCATCGCCCGGCGCGACTGCGAGCGAGGGAATCTTGTCGAGCGGAATCGGCAGCGTCGTTTGATCGCTCACCATCGCGCCTTCGTCGTGATGTCCCATCGACATGCCGGCATCGACCGCCCAGATTTTTCGCGCGTCCGTTTCGTTCGGCCACACGTGAACCATCCAATTGAACACGCGTGAAATGAACCTGCCGCCAGCCGCTTCGCACGCATCCTTGGTAACGATCGAACCGCTCATGCCGAAGCGCGGATCGTCGCGCATACCGGCGGGAGGCCAACAGAAATCGACATGCCGATGCCACGTGCCGAGGCTCAGCGGCACGCGCGCATCGAGCTGCGCCGCATCGAACCGGTTCGGCGCAGTGTACATTACACCGGTCGCGACCAACCCGTTCGCCGTTCGTTTATAGATGATCGAGGTCGGCGCCGTTGGATCGAAACTTCCGAAATTCGCACGCAGCGCGTTCGCGCCGTTTGTGTAGTGTTCGATCGGCAGCGGAATATTTGGTAAGAATTTCTTGTAGCCGTCGCGTTCGGCATCGGCAACGTCGGCATACTTCGTGACGAGCGCCCGCGCCGCAGCGAGGATCGCCGCGCCGCGGGCATCGTCACCGGGTTGGCTTGCGGCGTGGAGGGTCATTTCCATGTGACCGTCGCGGGTTACCGGAACGTCGGCCGCGCGCAAACGGCCATACATCACAAACGCCGCGACGATGATGGCGACACACACGATGCCGAGCGATTTCCGAGGCATGCAGAAAGCCTAGCACGCGGCGTGGTCGCATCCCAACGATCGCAATGAATTCTCATGCGCGTTTTATCGAGCGCTGCCGGGCGACGAAATTTGTCGGCCCGGGATTGACATGTGACCATTTTGGGTTATAACTCACTTGACTAAAGTGGGAAAGTCTCCTAATATGAAGGTCACCGTGACAGGGCAAGGCGTGGTAGGATCGCCCCATGCCAAAGAAACCGGAACCGTTGAAGCCGCTTATCCCGATCGAGGACCTCAAGAAGGTTGTCTCCGGGTTGGTGAGCGTTCCGAAGGATGCCGCTGATAAAGCTAAGCCTAAGCGAACACCTAAGAATACGGAAAAGGCTGAGGGTTAGACCCCTCAGCCTCTTCGTAGCTATACCATAGCAGGTGTTTCGCAGCCCAAGTATATCAAAAGCGCGTCCCTCTCGCTATACCTGGGTACGCCGCTGCGATCGACCTGCCGCGCTCGCCCGGACTCGAACCGGGAACCTTGGGTTTGCGAAACACCTGCTCTATCCAATTGAGCTACGAGCGCGTCCCCATCATACACCTTTTGGGCCTCGGACGGAAGAGGGTCGCCATCTTCTCAGCGTTTCCTGACTTGGCTCGCGCCCAGCCTCAATCTCAGCCCTGGGAATCGCGTCGTCAAAGAACACTTCATCGGCCGGGAACGGTATCGGGATAGGGGCGTTAGCCCCGCCTAGTAAGGCTCTGTAATACGGGTCCGCGGTAAGCTCAACCGACGCGGCGGAGGTCGCCCAAACACGGGCAAAAACGTACCTTCCCCCGTAAACCTTAGCGATAACTCGGTCACCCTTGGCAGTACTCATATCTACATCTTAGTACTGCCTAAGCTCAACGCAATATGCAGTCTTGAAATAATCTATTCCTAAGCCTTGTATTTCCCACCTTAGGAATGGTATTCTTTGAGTCTATCTCTTAGGAAGAGTGGGGAATGGAACAATGGAACCAAAAGAAAAACGTACGGCGCCACCCTATCTTAGCTTCACGACATTGAATGGCTTCATAGACGGTCTGGGAGTCCACATGCCCACGCGGATCGACAAGAGCCTCATGAAGTCGATGTCCGGGGCCTCTCAGGCGGCTCTCGTAGCGGCTCTGGACTATTTCAAACTGCGGGACGGCGAGAAGCCCAGCAATAGGTTGGTCGAGTTAGCGGCCTTAAGTGGCGCCGATCGAGCACCGATGTGGAAGTCGCTTCTCGCGGACGGCTACCCGTTTTTGTTTAGCGACGGATTTAACTTGAAGCGGGCTACCCAAGGGGAGCTGGATGAGAAGTTTCGCGCCGAGGGCGTTACGGGGGAGACGGTGCGAAAATGCGTCGCCTTTTTCATGGCCGCTGCCCAGGCGGCGGGGCTTGAGGTCTCGCCTCACTTTAGGTCCGTAAAGAGCCGAGCTCCGCGGAGCCGCGGTGGTCCATCCGCCTCTCGAAGCAAGAAGCCGAAGCGCGAGGAAAAAGCAACCGGTGCCGACCCCGATAACGGTCTGACTGGATCTAAGTCGGCTAAGACGATCAAATTTGCGAGCGGCGGTACAGCCGAACTGCGCGTTGACGTGGATATAGTGTCCCTTTCTCGCGACGATCGACAGGCTTTGTTCGGTTGGATCGACGCCATGGACGACTACGAAAAGAAACGCGGGAGTGTCGCCGACGCGACTACCCCCGCGGACTGACCAGCCTATTAACCCCTCGAAAGGAGGTGATGAACCCGGTGCTACTTCCCCGACACTACCCGGCGCTGTGCGTCGAATCCAAAACAAGCTAGGCTGAGAGAGGGCTCCGCATTCGCGAAGCCCTCTCTCTTATATCGGAAAGTTACTTACCAATCAAGGCCCGATACGTCAAACGCTTACCATCTGCGCCCATGGTCACTTTCGCGAAACGCGGGCCATCCGTGGTCTCGCGCTCGTTGAACCGGAACACTTGTTCATTCACGTAGCGTTGAAGATGCTGCGGGCGCGGCGCGATGTACGTTCCACGGATCGTGCGCTTGAACACCGACCAGAAGCACTCGATGTTATTCGTGTGAACGTGGCCGCGCACGTACTCGTATGCGTGGTCGATGATGTGATGGACGTAATCGCGGTTGAGCCTGCGGTACGAGGCGAGGCCATCGGTGTAGACGACCGACCCCGGAGCAACGTGTTCGCGTATTTTATCGGAGAGCGTGTGCTGGCGATTGCTCGGCACCACAAAGGCCCGAATCCTTCCGGTGCGATCGGCGTTCGAACGCTCAACGATTCCCATGACGGTCGTTTTCTTGTAGTTCGGGCCTTTTTTGACCATGCGGCCCGCTTCGTTGCGCGGCGACTTGGCTTTCCCGCCGACAAAGGTCTCGTCTACTTCAACCGGGAGCGCGCCAAATTTTACGAACGATTCGTCCGCCATCGCTTCGCGAATACGATGCAACATGAACCATGCCGTTTTCTGCGTAACCTTGAGCCCGCGAGCAAGCTCATACGATGAGATACCGTTCCGATTGCTTGCAATCAGCCAAATCGCCGGCAACCACTTGTCGAGCCCGATCGGCGAATCTTCGAAAATCGTACCGACCTTGGCCGAGAACTGTCGCTTGCACTCGTTGCAATACCAACGCCGGGCATTTGCCATGTAGGCGACCCGTGCCGATCCGCAACCCATACGCGGGCAAGCAACACCGTGCGGGAAGCGAATCTGGACAAAGAAATCGTGCGCGACCTGCGGATCGGCGAATTGCCGCACGGCCTCCAACATCGTCTCTGGGATCGGCTGCTTGTCCATGCCACAAGCATACCGAAGTAACGTACTTTAGTCAAGTATGTTATAACCCCATTTTGTCACATATACTGAGGCAAGTGGATAACGTGTTCAAGGCGCTCGCCGATCCCACGCGCCGCAGCCTTCTCGACGAACTGCATAAGAACGATGGGCAAACATTGAGCGCGCTCGAGGAGCGCTTGCCGATGACGCGCTTCGGCGTCATGAAGCACCTGCGCGTACTTGAAGACGCCGGTCTCGTCGTTACCAAACGCAGCGGCCGCGAGAAGCTGCACTATCTCAATCCGGTCCCGATCCGTTCGCTCTACGAACGTTGGGTGAGCAAATATGCGGAACCATGGACCGCCATGATGACTAATCTCAAGCAAAGCCTAGAGGGGAGAACGATGGAAAAAGTGTTCGAGATCTACATCAAGACATCGCCCGAGCGCCTGTGGGAGGCGATCACCAATCCCGAGCTGCGGCGCAAATACATGTTCGGCCTGGTGGTCACGTCGGATTGGACGCCGGGATCGCACTATGCAGCCGCGAGCGGACCGATGCTGATCCTCGATGGGGAGAACTTGGAGATCGATCCGCCTCGGCGGCTCGTGCAAAGTTTCAATGCCCATTGGAGTGAGGACGTGCGGCGCGAAGGCACGTCTCGCGTTACGTGGGAGATCGAGCCGGTCGCCGATTCGTGCCGGCTGACGCTCACACACGATCAACTGCTCGAGAACGGTAACGTCGGGATCTACGGCGGTTGGCCACAGGTTCTCTCGGGTCTCAAGACGCTGCTCGAAACCGGAGAATTGCTCACGACCCCCGGCTCGCTGCTCTACACGTGATCCTGCCCTAGCGCTGGAACCGCTTGTCGCGATGAGGTCGCGACAACTTTCCGGCCTAGGAGCAGCAGATGATTGGAACGGTCAACACGGAGCGCTCGTCGCGAGCACTCGAATTCGGTATGTATCGCGACGGCGATAACAACCTCGATGAGGTCCAAGCAGTGACGATCGCGCAAGCCTTGCAGACGAGCAAAGCCGATCACAGCATCGAGTTCACGGTCGAAGATACCACGGCCCGGCGCGGCTTCGAACCCGAAGACGTGCTGCGAACGGAGTCCTATGAAGTGGCCGACGGCAAACTCTCGAAAGAAGTTCGCGTGTCGCCCCCGCACGATATGTCGGCCCGGGCCGATCTCACGAAGTTCGTCGCGCACGTGCTCGATAACGCTGAGAATGCACACGCGCCGCAAACGTGGATCGACCTGATCGACCACGGCGGCGGCGACGGAGGGGGCTTGCAATCAGCGCACAGCAGGAGCGGCATCATGCGCGAGGACGATATTGCCGCTGCGATCGCCGGCGGCGTCGCCCTGCACGCCAAGGAACATCCGGAAGACGCTGGGCGCGGCGTCGACGGCGTCGTGGCGAATCAGTGTTTGATGTCGACCGTCGCCTTCTCGTCGGCGCTCTCGCACGCGGGCGTGAAGTATCTCGCCGCATCGCCGGAGACCATGCTCGCACCGGGGGTTCCGACGCAAGTCGCGCACGATATCGCGGCCCACGAAAACGATCCGGCAGCAATGGCGAAGAGCGTGGTTGATACCACCATGAACGAAAGTTACGGTCCGCCGGGCGACGGTTTCGCGCCGGCCGCTGCGTTCGATGTGATCGACCTCGACCCGGTAAAAACGGCAGCGGTCCAAAGCGCCGTAAAGATTCTCGACGCGGAGCTCGTGAAGGCCGCAGCCGATCCGGATATGCGCGTGGCGATTCGCGAAGATGCTAAGAAAATCGACGGCATGGTACGCTTTCCCGAAGGCAAGGGGATGCCGTGGAAAGCCGACCGCCCGGCGATCGCCCTCTACAAGAAGATCTTCGAAGACGGCCGGCTCAGCTCCGACGTGCGGGAGGCTGCTCTTCACGCCCGCAACACAATCGCCGCTACGGTCATGGCGCATGCTGAAAGCGCCGACTTCGCTCCTTTCAACGATGCCGACTACACGAACGCCTACGGGCCGACGGTTCATTTCCCGGTGAGTCCGAAACAGGTCGACGCGTGGGCGCCGCAGATTTCGGAAACCGATAACGCGTTCTACAAATCGGTCGGCGCGGCAGATCTCGCGAGAGTCATCGCCTAGCAGATCCCGCCCGAGCGAGACGGCGCCGGAACGTATTGAGCGCCTCTGGCCCCAGAGCTCTCTTCGAAGAACTGCCGATCAGGTAGCGCGCGTAAGAGGTAAGCAACCTTACGGAACTTGACGATGTAAATTGCTACAGTTGGGCAACTTCGTCGCCATCGCAAGAGCGCGGACTATTCATCAAAACGAAATGCAGAAAGAGTAGTTTACCTTGAAATACATCCTACCACTTGCGATAACGATGTTTGCACTATCGACTCAGGCGTTCGCGGCTCCTAGCCCCGCCCCGTCAGCACATGCAATGGCTGGCCACAACATGGCGGGTCATAAAATGGCCGGTCACAACATGGCCGGTCACAACATGGCGGGTCATAACATGGCAGGTCACAACAAGGCAGGTCATATGGCGCCGAGCCCTACGCATAGCTAAACATCGCGCTAGAGTATTGAGGTCCGTCGCAGAATATGCGTCGGACTTTTTCTTTTATCCGAATTGTCATGTTTGAGTTCGGCGAAACAATGACTATGGCGATCATCCTAGGTTGCATCCGATTAGGACACGCTTTGCCGGCAACAGCAAAGCTCTCGCCCGACCGTGTAAAACGTTGCGTCCAACGCTGAAGTCTTTGGACTGAACAATTGAGAGCCTACAGCTTGATCCTAAGAGTACGAGCGCGCATTCTTTTCCGTTTCTACGCACGCTGCCAAATTCCAATGTAGCGCCATTCGTCCAATTCATACGGACGAACCGCAATAGCCGTGTCTCGGATATACACGCGGCCTCCGTGTGCACTCCGGGCTGCAGCAACAACATTTCTGAGTAGCCCCGCCTGTTCGATCTCGTCCTGCCACAATTGACGTTCGTTGACGTCGTCGTACAGATCGCGTGCCACATTCAGAGCAAGAAACTCGTCTTTGCTCGAGTAGCCCATAAGCTTCACCAGTGCCTCATTCGCGTAATGGATGCTGCCGTCAAAGGTTGTACAGTAAACGCCAACGGGAGAGCGTTCACACGCACCGAAATTATGCTCGATCGAACTAGGATCCGAAGCAACGCTAGATGCGATACTCAGGAGAGTGCCTTCCATAAGATTCGCGATCGGCGGTTTGATTCTTGGCATCTCAACAATCGCAAGTGAAAACAAGTATCTTGTCTGATCTTCGTCGAGTCGAAGCGCGCGCGCGACAGCGGCGACGAAGTGTGGCGAAGGCTTCGTATTTTTTCGACCCGTCTCAAACCACGTGTACCACGCAACACTCACATTACATAGTACGGCGACTTCATCGCGCCGAAGACCTGGGACGCGTCTGCGACCGATTGCATCAATTCCAACGTCAGCGGGCCGCAAGCGTGACCGCGCGTATTTCAAAAATGAGCAGAGCTCTGTTCGCCGATCGTCATTGAGCTCATAGTCAGGACTCAAATGAAGCATGAGGCCTGAGTACGCGTTTATCCACGGCCGGAGCGTGTCAATGGGTTTGATGCCGAGCTTGTCGGATAATGCTATGCCGCTTCCGGCGGGTTGATGAAGATAGCCCGCGCGATCGTGGGTGGTTCAGGTAGGCCGCGCACGAAACGTTCGGGA